>Ga0102589_1000097_pt1 | contig 248773 bp, 251 predicted proteins | sample AraplaMF_Col_mLB_FD_76858 | JGI IMG/M metagenome (GOLD analysis project Ga0102589, IMG submission 76858) | Arabidopsis root microbial communities from the University of North Carolina, USA - plate scrape MF_Col_mLB | ecosystem: Host-associated > Plants > Roots > Endosphere | place: USA... | reverse complement strand
GGCGCGGGGTGGAGCAGCCCGGTAGCTCGTCAGGCTCATAACCTGAAGGCCGCAGGTTCAAATCCTGCCCCCGCAACCAAATACCTAAAACCCAAAAGCCCTCTCGTCAGAGAGGGCTTTTGGCGTTGGGGGGCGCGAAAGCCCCACGCATGCCGTCACCAGGCAAGGCTGCCGTTTCTTTCCTGTAACGTAAAACGACGCGACATCGTCCCCGCATCCCTCACCGGCCCCATAATCGTCCTCCCCGAAACAGGAAACGACGACATGGACAAATCCGATAACCTCAACATCCCCTATATCCTGCCCTCTCAGGCACAGAAACACGTCACCCATAACGAAGCGATCAAGGCGATCGATGCCATGTTGCATCTGGCGGTGCTGAGCCGTGCGGTTACGACTCCGCCTGAAAGCCCCGCTGGCGGGGACCGTTACATCGTGCCTTCGGGCGCGACGGGCGCCTGGAGCGGAAAGGAAACAAGCGTGGCGGCTTGGCAGGACGGCGCCTGGGCCTTCTATGCGCCGCGCGAGGGTTGGCTCGCCCATGTCCTTGACGAGAACCGCATGCTGGTCTTCAAGGCGGGCGGCTGGATGGAGGCCGCCTTTGCCGTCGCCATTCCCGACCAGGTCGGCATCAACACGTCTGCGGACGCAACCAACCGGCTGGCCGTCGCGTCGCCCGCCTCCCTCTTCACCAATACCGGCGCAGGACACCAGCTCAAGATCAACAAGGCGACCGTCGGCGACACGGCCTCGCTTCTCTACCAGACCGCTTGGTCCGGCCGCGCCGAGATGGGCCTGGCCGGAAACGATGCCTTCAGCATCAAGGTCAGCGCCGACGGCGCCACGTTCCGCCAGGCGATCGTCATCGATCCCGCGACGGGACGGCCTGCCTTCCCCTCCGGCGCGCAGGGCCTGCGCGAGCAGCTGACGGCCGACCGCACCTACCATGTCGCGCCGGCCGGCAGCGACGGCAATGACGGCCTGTCGACCGGCGCGCCCTTCGCCACGCTGCAGAAGGCGGTCGACACCGCGCTGGCGCTCGATTGCGCCCGCCACGACGTGACGATCCAGCTGGCGGACGGCAGCCATGCGGGCGCGAGCGTCTCCCGGCCGCTTCTCGGCGGCGGCCGGCTGACGATCCGGGGCAACGAGATGACGCCCGCTTCCGTCGTGCTGACAGGCGGCCTGTCCTTCGCCAATGGCGTCCATGCCAAGGTGTCGGGCCTCCGGATCGCCATCACCACGGACCTCATCCATGCGCTTTCCGTGGGCAACGGCGTGACGCTGCGCATCGGCAGGATGGAGTTCGGCGCCGTCGGCGCCAATGCCGACCACATCTTCTGCGACAATCCCTGCAAGATCCTGCTGGAGGACAATTACACGATCACCGGCGGCGCGCGGCGTCACATGAATATCGGCGGCGGCGGTTCTCTCTCGGGCGCCGGGCGCACCTTCACGCTGACGGGCACGCCCGCCTTCACCCAGTTCGCCGCGACGAGCCATTGCGGCACGATCGCGCTGTCGAGCGCCACCGTCACCGGCAGCGCGACGGGCAGCCGCTACATTGCCGACACCAACGGGGTGATCAACACCTTCGGCAAGGCGACGACCTTCCTGCCGGGATCGACCGCCGGCACGAACCCAGCGGGCGGGATTTATGCCTGACCGCGAAACATAGCCTGCACTGCAACCCGGCGGCCTCTTGCCTTGAGGCCGCCGGGCTGGCTATGAATTGGCCATGTCACTCGAATCCGTCCGCGCCTTCTTCGCCGAAAAAGCCCCCGATATCGCCGTCATCGTCACCGAGCAGAGTTCGGCGACCGTGGCGCTTGCCGCAGAGGCGCATGGCGTCGAGCCGGCGCAGATCGCCAAGACGATCTGTGCGCGGGTCGGCGAGGACATCGTGCTGATCGTCGCGGCGGGAACGGCGCGGCTTTCGAACCGGAAGTTCAAGGACCGCTTCGCCGCCAAGCCGCGCATGCTGGATGCCGAGCAGGTGGTGGCGGCGACGTCCCACCCGGTGGGCGGCGTGTGCCCCTTCGGCCTGCCGACGGACCTGCCCGTTTACTGCGACAGGTCGCTCAGCGCCTTCGCGGAGGTCGTGCCGGCCGCCGGCGCCACCAATGCGGCGGTGCGCATCGCGCCCGAGCGAATGGTCGCACTCGTCAACGCCGAATGGGTCGACGTCTGCGAGTGAACGGCGCGGCCTTGCCGGCCGGCCGTGAAAGAGTTTCGCTCAAATCCGGGGAAATCGCCGGCTAGCATCGGGGCGCGGGACATCGCAATATGACACAATCGTGATCCTGGTGCCCGCCTTCGGCCGGACGCCGTTCACGGGCGCGGAATGGTCGCGCGCCCGGGCTGCGCTGTCGCGCGGCATGGGCTGGAGCCGGGGTGCTGGAGGAGCTTGGACCCGGAAATGTTCTTACGGTGACGCCGGAGGCGTCAGGGGGAAACAGCATGTTTGAGAAGTTCTTCAAACTCAATGAGCACGGGACGACCGTGCGCACAGAGGTGATTGCGGGTCTGACGACCTTCCTCACCATGTCCTATATCATCTTCGTCAACCCGGACATCCTGTCGACCACGGGCATGGACCGGGATGCCGTCTTCGTCGCGACCTGTCTGGCGGCGGCACTCGGCTCCATGGTCATGGCGCTCGTCGCCAACTGGCCGATCGGCATGGCGCCCGGCATGGGCCTCAACGCCTTCTTCGCCTTCACCGTGGTTGCGGCCCTGGGCTTCACCTGGCAGCAGGCGCTCGGCGCGGTCTTCATCTCCGGCATCATCTTCGTCATCCTGACGGTGACGGGCGTGCGCAGCTGGCTGATCGCCGGCATACCCCATTCGCTGCGCAGCGCCATCGCCGCCGGTATCGGCCTCTTCCTCGGCATCATCGCGCTGAAGAGCTCCGGCATCGTGGTCGACAATCCCGCGACGCTGGTCGGCCTCGGCGATCTCAAGCAGACCGGCCCGCTGCTGGCGATCTTCGGCTTCTTCGTCATCGCCGTGCTGGACGCGCTGCGCGTCAAGGGCGCGATCCTGATCGGCATCCTCGCGGTGACCATGCTGTCCTGGATCTTCGGCGTCAGCGAATTCCGCGGCGTCGTCTCCGCTCCGCCATCGATCATGCCGACCTTCCTGCAGCTCGATATCATGGGTGCGCTGCATGGCGGCCTGCTGCATGTCATCCTCGTCTTCGTGCTCGTCGAGGTGTTCGACGCCACGGGCACGCTGATCGGCGTCGCCAAGCGCGCCAATCTCATCCAGGAAGGCAAGCCGAACCGGCTTGGCCGCGCGCTTCTCGCCGACAGCACGGCGATCGTCGCCGGCTCGATGATCGGCACGAGCAGCACCACCGCCTATGTCGAAAGCGCCTCGGGCGTACAGGCCGGCGGCCGCACGGGCCTCACCGCCTTCGTCGTCGCTATCCTGTTCCTCGCCGCCCTCTTCATCTCGCCGCTCGCCGGCTCCGTGCCGACCTATGCGACGGCGCCGGCGCTGCTTTACGTGGCCGGCCTGATGATGCGCGAACTGACCGAGGTGGAATGGGAAGACCTGACGGAGGCGGCACCCGCTGCGCTCACCGCGCTCGTCATGCCCTTCACCTATTCCATCGCCAACGGCCTTGCCTTCGGCTTCATCAGCTATGCGGTGCTGAAGCTCTTCACCGGCAAGTGGCGGCAGATCCACCCGGCGACCGCCATCGTCGCCGTGCTCTTCATCATCCGCTTCGCCTTCTTCGCGGAGTAGGCGAACAGCCAAAATGAAAAGGGCCGCGTCATCGACGCGGCCTTTTTTCGTTTCCGGTAGCTGCCGATGTCAGCGGATGAGAAACGGCTCGGCGTAGAAATGCTCCTCCAGGTTCACGCCCTCGCCGCCGCGGTCGATGACGGCGAAATCGGAGACGGCGTCGAGCGGCGTCAGGATGCCGTGCCAGACATTGCGGCCGATATTGACGCCCTGTCCGGGCGCCGTGCGGAAGGCGATGGGATCGGCCGGGCCATCGGCGGTTTCGTGCGCCACCACCACGAGGAAGGACGCGTCGCCGAGGGGAATGAAGGCCTGGCTGCCGAGCGGATGGCGCTCGACCATCGCCAGCTCCAGCGGCAGCGGATAGGGTTCGCCGCGCAGCAGGCTGATCATCGGGCGGGCCTTCTCGCCCGTCGTCTCGATATGGACGAGGTCATGGTAGCGCGTGCACTTGCCCGCATTGATGGGGAACCGGTGCGCGCCCTGTTGCTCGATGACTTGGCCGAAGGGCGCGAAGGCCTCCCGGGTCAGCGGCTGGATATCGATTGTCTTCATGTTTCCTCCCACGGCGCAATGGCCAGATGCGGACGGGCACGATTGCCGTCCGGATGTGATGGCGACGGGGTGGGGAGGTGCCCCGTCGCCCTATGGATACCAGACCTTCGTCAGCTTGGCAGCAGGGCCTGCAACCGCAGCAGCGCGATCCGCTCGACCTGCTTGCAGGCGGTGGCGAATTCGGTGTCGCGGTCGTTGGCGATGCGCGTTTCGAAAGCGGCGAGAATGCTCGCCTTGGTGTTGTCGCGCACGGCGATGATGAAGGGGAAGCCGAACTTCGCGACATAGGCATCGTTGAGCGCGGTGAAGCGGGCGCGCTCGGCGTCGGTCAGGGCATCCAGGCCGGCGGAGGCCTGTTCCTCGGTCGAGCTTGCCGTCAGCCGCTTGGCCTGCGCCAGCTTGCCGGCGAGATCGGGATGCGCGACGAGCACGCCGAGCCGTTCCTCCTCGCTGGCGGCACGGAACTGGAAGGTGAGGGCTGCGGCAAGGCCGATGGCCGTGTCGTTGGCCGGCGAAAGCTCGCCGGCAAAGGCGCGGCGCGCGATCCACGGCGAATGTTCGAAAATATCGCCGAAGCGCGCCACGAAGGCCGCCTCTTCCATGCGCGACGGACGCTCGGCCGCGGGCTGCGGCGGATGGGTCCTCGCCCAGTGCTCGGCGATATCGACGCGCCGGGCGATCCAGACCTTCTCGTGGCTCTGCACATAATCGATGAAGCGGGCGAGCGCCATGACGCGGCCGGGGCGGCCGATCAGGCGGCAATGCAGGCCGATCGACATCATCTTCGGGCTGCCGGCCACGCCTTCGGCATAAAGCGCGTCAAAACTGTCCTTGAGATAGCTGAAGAACTGGTCGCCGCTGTTGAAGCCCTGCGGCGTGGCAAACCGCATGTCGTTGGCGTCGAGCGTATAGGGAATGATGAGCTGCTGGCGGCCGGCGTGCTCGTACCAGTAGGGAAGGTCGTCGGCATAGGTGTCGGAAATATAGTCGAAGCCGCCCGCCTCCGCGACGAGGTCGACGGTGTTGACCGAACAGCGGCCGGTGTACCACCCGCGCGGCCGCTCGCCGGTGACCAGCGTGTGCAGGCGGATCGCCTCGGCGATGGCCTGGCGCTCCGCGTCGGCCGGCATGTCCTTGTGCTCGACCCATTTGAGGCCGTGCGAGGCAATCTCCCAGCCGGCCTCAAGCATGGCCGCGACCTGGGCCGGCGAGCGCTGCAGCGCGGTTGCCACGCCGTAGACCGTGACGGGCACGGCCTTTTCGGTCAGAAGCCGGTGCAGGCGCCAGAAACCGGCGCGCGCGCCGTATTCGTAGATCGATTCCATGTTCCAGTGGCGCTGGCCGGGCCATTGCGCCGCGCCGACGATCTCCGACAGGAAGGCTTCCGAGGCCGCATCGCCATGCAGCACGCAGTTTTCGCCGCCCTCCTCGTAGTTCAGCACGAATTGCACGGCGATGCGGGCATCATCGGGCCATTGCGCTGCCGGCGGGGTCTCGCCATGGCCATGCATGTCGCGGCAATATCGCATGAACGCTCCTCCAGGGTTGGTATGGCGCATGTCTAGCCGAAAACCGCGCGCGTAATTTCCCCGGAAATTTTGAAAGTCTCGAACGATCTCGCTGCTTTTCAGCGGATTGGGGCTGACAGATAGTGAATGCAGGCGCATTGTGTTCGGGAGGGTAACATGCAGTCTCATCGCCAGGGAGCCGGCCGGCTCACGACCCATGTTCTGGACACGGCGCGCGGCAGGCCGGCAGAGGGCCTGCGCATCGATCTCTATCGGGTGGACGGCGACGCGTTGCAGCTGATCGGCACGACGAAAACCAACGACGACGGGCGCTGCGATGCACCGCTGCTTTCGGGCGAGACGATGAAGGCCGGCACCTACGAACTGCGCTTCCATGCCGGCGATTATCTCGGCCGCAGCGCAGACGGGCCGCTGTTCCTCGACATCATCCCGATCCGCTTCGGGCTTGCCGACGAGGACGCACATTACCATGTCCCTCTTCTCGTTTCGCCTTTCAGCTATTCCACCTATCGCGGGAGCTAGAGCCATGACAGCCGCAACGATCCGCTCCGAACTGCGCTTCGTCCTCAACGGGCAGGATGTGACGCTGCGCGATGTCGCCCCGGACCAGACGCTGCTCGACTGGCTGCGCGTCTCGCGCCTGCTCAAGGGCACCAAGGAAGGCTGCGCGGAAGGCGATTGCGGCGCCTGCACGGTGCTGGTGGGCCGGCTCACCCCCTCGGGCGGCCTCGTCTACGAGGGCGTCAACGCCTGCATCCGCTTCATGGGCTCGCTCGATGGCTGTCATGTCGTGACGGTGGAGCATGTCGCCGCCCGCGACGGCACGCTGCATCCCGTGCAGCAGGCCATGGTGGATTACCACGGTTCGCAATGCGGCTTCTGCACGCCGGGCTTCGTCATGTCGCTCTATGCGCTTTGGATGGAGGCGCCGAACCCGAGCGACCGGCAGATCGAGACGGCGCTGCAAGGCAATCTCTGTCGCTGCACCGGCTACGAGCCGATCCTGCGCGCCGCCCGCGCCATTTCCAGCTATGGCGGCACGGACAGGGATCCGCTGCTGGCCGAGCGCGCCGCGATGATCGAACGGCTCAAGGCGTTGAAGGACGGCGCGCGTGTCGAAATGGGCGCCGGCCGGAACCGCTTCGTGGTGCCGGCAAACCTTGACGATTTCGCCGCCCTGCTGGCCGCCGAGCCCACCGCGACCGTGGTCGCCGGCTCCACCGATGTCGGCCTGTGGGTGACGAAGCAGATGCGCGACATCACGCCCGTCGTCTTCATTGCCGGGCTCGATGAGCTCAAGTCCATCGCGGTGCAGGACGGCACGGTGTCGATCGGCGCCGGCGTCACCTACAGCGAGGCCTTCGAGACATTGTCCGCGCAGATCCCGGCGCTCGGCCCGCTGATCGCGCGCATCGGCGGCCAGCAGGTGCGCAATATGGGCACGATCGGCGGCAACATCGCCAACGGCTCTCCCATCGGCGACACCCCGCCCGCTCTGATTGCGCTCGGCGCCACGCTGACCTTGCGCAAGGGTGCCGAGCGGCGCACCATCCGTCTTGAGGATTACTTCATCGCCTATGGCAAACAGGACCGCCGGCCGGGCGAATTCGTCGAGGCCGTGCATGTGCCCGTGCCGAAGGCGGAGGAGCGGTTTGCCGTCTACAAGGTGACCAAGCGGCGCGACGAGGACATCACGGCCACGCTCGGGGCGTTCAGGCTTTCGCTCGCCGCCGATGGCACGGTCGAGGACATCTGCATCGCCTATGGCGGCATGGCGGCCACGCCGAAGCGCGCCTTCGCCGTGGAGACGGCGCTGGCCGGCCAGCCGTGGAACGAGGCCACCGTGGAGGCGGCGATGGCGAAATATGCCGAGGACTACCAGCCGCTGACCGACATGCGCGCCACCGCCGAATACCGCGCGCTGGTCGCAAGGAACCTGCTGATGCGGTTCTTCCTGGAAACGACATCCGCCGCGACGCCCGCCCAGGTGTCCAGATACGAGGCTGCGTGAGGCCATGAACAAGCACACCCCCGACCTCAAGGCCGAGAAGATCGATGGCGGCGTTCACGCGAGCGTGCGCCACGATTCCGCGCACAAGCACGTCGCCGGCAGCGCCGTCTATATCGACGACATCACCGAGCCGGCCGGCACGCTGCATGCCGGGCTTGGCCTTTCCACCGTCGCGCATGGCGCAATCCGGTCGATCGATCTTTCGGCCGTGCGCGCCGCGCCCGGCGTCGTCGACGTGCTGACCCATGCGGACATTCCCGGTGAAAACGACATCTCGCCGTCGGGCATGCATGACGATCCCGTGCTCGCCGCCGGCAAGGTGCAGTTCCATGGCCAGCCGGTGTTCTGCGTGATCGCCGAGACGCGCGAACAGGCCCGCCGCGCCGCGCGCCTCGCGAAAATCGACTATGAGGAAATGCCTGCCGATATCGACATCTGGGATCTCGATGCCGCGACCCATCCGCAGGTCTTCCCGCCGCTGACGCTGAAGCGCGGCGAGGCGGCCAGCGCACTCGAAAGCGCCCCGCGCCGCATCAAGGGCCGCATGCGGCTCGGCGGGCAGGATCATTTCTACCTCGAGGGACAGGTGTCGCTCGCCGTGCCCGGCGAGGACGACGAGGTGCTCGTCTACTGCTCGACCCAGGGCCCGAGCGAGACGCAGCACATGGTCGCCCATGCGCTGGGCGTGCCGAGCCATGCCGTCACCATCGAGGTGCGCCGCATGGGCGGCGGCTTCGGCGGCAAGGAGACCCAGGCCAACCAGTGCGCAGCACTCGCCGCCATCGCGGCCAAGCGCCTGAACCGCGCGGTAAAGCTCCGGCTCGACCGCGACGAGGACATGGTAGCGACCGGCAAGCGGCATGACTTCGCCATCGACTACGATATCGGTTTCGACGACGAAGGCCGCATCCATGCCGTCGACTACACGTTCGCGCTCAGGGCCGGCTTTTCGGCCGATCTCTCTGGCCCGGTCGGCGACCGCGCGCTGTTTCACTGCGACAACGCCTATTTCTTCCCGCATGTGCATGCCAAGACCGCGCTGTTGCGCACCAACACCGTCTCCAACACCGCGTTTCGCGGCTTCGGCGGCCCGCAGGGCATGGTGGGCGCGGAGCGCGTCATCGACGAGATCGCGTTTGCCGTGGGCAAGGACCCGCTGGATATCCGCAAGCTGAATTTCTACGACGCGATGGGGGTGGAGGGGGAGCGCAACCTCACGCCCTATCACCAGAAGGTCGAGGACTGCATCATCCAGCGCATCGTCGCGGAGCTTGAGGAAAGCGCCGATTATGCCGGCCGCCGCAAGGCGATTGCCGATTTCAACGCGACGAGCCGCATCGTCAAGCGCGGCATCGCGCTGACGCCGGTCAAGTTCGGCATATCCTTCACCAAGACGGAATCCAACCAGGCCGGCGCGCTGGTGCATGTCTATACGGACGGCTCCGTGCACATGAACCATGGCGGCACGGAGATGGGCCAGGGCCTGCACCTGAAGGTGGCGCAGGTGGTGGCAGAGGAGTTCCAGATCGATCTCGACCGGGTGAAGATCACGGCGACCACCACGGCCAAGGTGCCCAACACCTCGCCGACCGCGGCCTCCTCGGGCGCGGACTTGAACGGCATGGCCGCACAGGACGCGGCACGCCAGATCAAGAACCGGTTGATCGATTTCGCCGCCGAAAGCCATCAGGTCCCGCGTGACCAGGTGGTGTTCCTGCCCAACCGGGTGCGAATCGGCAATGCGGAAATGGCCTTCAACGATCTCGTGAGGAAGGCCTATGTGGCCCGCGTCCAGCTCTCGGCCGCCGGCTTCTACAAGACGCCGAAAATCCACTGGGATCGCTCCAAGGGGCGCGGCCACGCCTTCTATTATTATGCCTATGGCGCGGCCTGCTCGGAGGTCTCCGTCGATACGCTGACCGGCGAATATGTCGTCGAGCGCACCGATATCCTGCACGATGCGGGCCGGTCGCTGAACCGGATCATCGATATCGGCCAGGTCGAAGGTGGCTTCATCCAGGGCATGGGCTGGCTGACGACGGAAGAACTGTGGTGGGACGGCAAGGGCCGGCTTCGCACGCATGCGCCCTCCACCTACAAGATCCCGCTCGCCTCCGACCGCCCGAAGATCTTCAACGTCGCGCTGACCGACTGGTCGGAGGCCTATGAGCCGACGATCCACCGCTCCAAGGCGGTGGGCGAGCCGCCGCTGCCGCTCGGCCTGTCCGTGCTGCATGCGCTGTCGGATGCCGTGGCGAGCGTCGCCGGCCACGCGATCTGCCCGCGCCTCGATGCGCCCGCCACGCCCGAGCGTGTGCTGATGGCCATCGAGCGGCTCAGGGCCGAAAAGCGAGGCTAGGGCGATGACCGGCGCGCGCGAAGACATCCGCGATTTCCTGCGCCGCGTGCCCGCCGCCGTGCTGGTCGAGGTGACGGGGGCGGCGGGCTCGACCCCGCGTGACACCGATGCCTGGATGCTGGTATCGGAACGGGCGATCTTCGCCACGATCGGCGGCGGCCAGCTCGAATATATGGCGATCGATCAGGCGCGCCGGGCGCTGCGCTCGGGGCTTGCCGCCGCGCCGATGACCGTGCCGCTCGGACCCGAGATCGGCCAGTGCTGCGGCGGTCGCGTCGGTCTGTCCTTTGCAGCCGTCACGCCCGATCTTGCCGCAAGGCTGATCGCGCGCTGCGACAACGAGATGGCAGCGCAGCCGCATGTCTATGTCTTTGGTGCCGGCCATGTCGGCGATGCGCTGGCCATGGCATTGTCGCTCGCGCCACTGCGCGTCGTGCTGGTGGATACCCGCGAGGATGCGCTGGAGGCATCGACCGTTCCGCACATCGAAACCTGCCTGACTCCGATGCCTGAGGCCGTGGTGCGCGATGCGCCCGCTGGCAGCAGCTTCGTCATCCTCACCCACGATCACGCACTGGATTTCCTGATCGCCGCCGAGGCGTTGAAGCGTCCGGACGCCGCCTATGTCGGCATGATCGGATCGAAAACCAAGCGCGCCACCTTCCGCAACTGGCTGTCGCGCGAAAACGGAAACCCTGCGCTCAGCGAAAACCTCGTCTGCCCCATCGGCGGCACCACGATCAAGGACAAGCGCCCGACGGTCATCGCCACCCTCGCCGCCGCGGAAATCCTGACGGCCGCGCTGGCGTGGCGGGCGCGCAGATCTCAGTCGGCTGAAGATACGCTCGCCGGCTCTTCGCCGAGCAGTTTGCCGATCAGGCGCTGACAGCGTTCGGCCATGAAGTCGATCATCAGGCGGACCTTGGGGTCCTGGAAGCGCTTGTGCGGGTAGATGGCGGCGAGCTGGGCGGAGGCGGGCGGGGCATCCTTGAGTATCTCCACCAGGCGGCCTTCCGCAAGATGCGCCTTCACCTCGAAGAGCGGCTTGTTGATGATGCCGCGGCCCTCCAGCGCCCATTGCGTCAGCACGTCGCCGTCGTCGCTGTCATAGGGCCCGGCCACCTCGAACTTGCGCGGACCCTCCGCCGTCACCAGCGTCCAGTAATATTCCTTCGAGCCGGGATAGCGCAGCAGAAGACAGTCATGCTTGTCGGAAATCAGCGCATCGGCGTTCGCCGGCGTGCCGCGGCGTTTAAGGTATTCGGGCGCGGCGCACAGCACGCGCTCGCATTTGAGGATGCCGCGCATGCGCAGGTTGGAATCCTCGAGCACGCCGAGCTTGAAGGCGATATCGACGCCTTCGGCGAGGATATCGACATTGTGGTCCGACAGGCGCAGGCGCACCTCGATATCGGGATACTTGTCGTGGAATTCGGGAATGCCCGGCGCGATGAGGCGGCGGCCGATGCCGAGCGGCGCGGTGATCCTGAGCGAGCCCTTGGGGTTGCGTGACAGGTCGGCGATGGCGCCTTCGGCCTCGTTCACCGCCTCGATGATCTTGACCGCGCCGTCGTAGAAGACGCGGCCGTGCTCGGTGGGCGAGAGCTTGCGCGTCGTGCGGTTGAACAGCCGCACGCCGAGATGGCGCTCCAGTTCCTTGATGCGATTGCTGGCGACGGCCGGGGTGACGCGCTGGTCGCGCCCTGCCGCCGAGAGCGTACCGAGTTCGACCACGCGAACGAAGACGCGCACATTATCGAGATAGGACATGCGTCTTTCTATCACATCGGCGTGCAGTGCAAAGAGCCGTCCATCTTATAGATTTTTTTGAAAGTGTTCGGGACTTCCCGGGATTTCCGCGAAAATCACTTGATGGCACACAAGCCGGTGAAGATCGGGAGGAGGCCCCCATGTACGAATACGCCATCGCCTGGGACTGGCTGATGTTCGCCGTCCGCTGGCTGCATGTCATCACCGCCATCGCCTGGATCGGCTCGTCGTTCTACTTCGTCGCGCTCGATCTCGGCCTGAAGAAGCACCCGGCACTGCCGCCGGGCGCGCATGGCGAGGAGTGGCAGGTGCATGGCGGCGGCTTCTACCACATCCAGAAATACCTGGTGGCGCCGGCCAACATGCCCGAGCACCTCGTCTGGTTCAAATGGGAGAGCTACGTCACCTGGCTGTCGGGCTTCGGCATGCTCTGTCTGGTCTATTATGCCGGCGCGGACCTCTATCTGATCGATCCGAACGTGCTCGACGTCTCCAAGCCCGTGGCCATCGCCATCTCTCTCGGTTCGCTGGCACTCGGCTGGATCCTCTACGACCTCATCTGCAAGTCGCCCTTCGGCAACGACAACACGCGGCTGATGGTGGCGCTCTATTTCATCCTCGTCTTCGTGGCCTGGGGCTACACGCAGCTGTTCACCGGCCGCGCCGCGCTGCTGCATCTCGGTGCCTTCACGGCCACCATCATGTCGGCCAACGTGTTCTTCATCATCATCCCCAACCAGAAGATCGTCGTCGCCGACCTCATTGCCGGCCGCACGCCCGATCCGAAATACGGCAAGATCGCCAAGCAGCGTTCCACCCACAACAACTACCTGACGCTGCCCGTGCTCTTCCTGATGCTGTCGAACCATTATCCGTTGGCCTTCGGCACGGAATTCAACTGGATCATCGCCTCGCTGGTCTTCCTGATGGGCGTCACCATCCGCCACTATTTCAACACCCGCCATGCGGATGCCGGCAACCCGACCTGGACCTGGCTGGTCACCGCGCTTCTCTTCGTCGCCATCATGTGGCTCTCCACGGTGCCGAAGGTGCTGACGGGTAAGGCCGAGGACGCCAAGGTCTCGGCCGCCCAGCAGCCCTTCGTGACGGCAGAAGCCTTTCCCAGGGTGCGTGACACGGTGCTTGGCCGCTGCGCCATGTGCCACGCGAAGGAGCCGGGCTGGGAAGGCATGGTCGCGCCGCCCAAGGGCGTGGTGCTGGAAACCGACGGCGAGATCGCCGCCCATGCCCGCGAAATCTACCTGCAGGCGGGCCGCTCGCATGCCATGCCGCCCGCCAATGTGACCCAGGTCTCCGACGAGGAGCGCCGCCTCTTCGTCGCCTGGTATGAAAGCGCCGTGAACGGGGAGAAGACCCAATGACCGAACGTCTCATTCGTGGCCGCGTGCTGAGCTTCGTGGCCGAACCGCAGGGCATCGACGATACCGCTTCCTATCGCTACTTCGAGGACGGTGCCGTTCTGGTGCGCGATGGACGGATCGTCGAGACGGGCGACCATGCGGATGTGCGCCGGCGTGCCGGCGCCGATGTCGAGATTTGCGATCACCGGCCGAACCTCGTCCTGCCGGGGCTGATCGACACGCATCTGCATTTCCCGCAGACGCAGGCGATCGCGTCTTATGGCGCGCAGCTTCTCGAATGGCTGAACACCTATATCTTCGTCGAGGAGCAGAAATTCGCCGAGGCCGCCCATGCGGGCGCGGTGGCGGATCGCTTCATGGACGAGCTTCTGTCGAACGGCACGACGACCGCCGTCGCCTATTGCTCGGTGCATCCCGCAAGCGTCGACGCCTATTTCACGGCCGCCGAGGCGCGCGGCATGCGCATGATCGGCGGCAAGGTGATGATGGACCGCAACGCGCCGGACGCGCTGCGCGACACGCCGCAGCAGGGTTATGACGAGACGGCGGCGCTGATTAAAAAATGGCATGGCCGCGGCCGCGCGCGTTATGCGATCAGCCCGCGCTTCGCCATCACCTCGACGCCGGAGCAGATGGAGATGAGCCAGGCGCTCGTCGCGGAAAACCCGACCTGCTACGTCCAGACCCATCTTTCGGAAAACCACGACGAGATCGCGTTCGCCACGTCGCTCTATCCGGATGCGAAGGACTATACGGACATCTATGCGCGCTACGGCCTGCTCAACGAACGCATGCTGCTTGGCCATTGCATCCATCTGAGCGACCGGGAGGTCGGCGTTCTCGCGGAAACCCGCAGCGTCGCGGTGTTCTGCCCCACGTCGAACCTCTTCCTCGGTTCGGGGCTGTTCGACCGCGACCGCTTCGACAAGGCGGGCGCCCGCTGGTCGGTGGCGACCGATGTCGGCGCCGGCACGAGCTTCTCCATGCTGGAAACGATGGACGAGGCCTACAAGGTGCTGCACCTCAACGGCCAGAAGCTGACACCGTTCAATTCCTTCTACCGCATGACGCTGGGCAATGCCCGTGCGCTCGGGCTGGAAAAGGAGATCGGCACCCTCGACGCCGGCACCGAGGCCGATATCGTCGTGCTCGATTCTCGCGCCAAGTCGGCGATGGAATACCGCATGCGCACGGCGAAATCGCTCGCCGAGGAACTGTTCATTCTCCAGACCATGGGCGACGACCGCTGCGTGGCGCAGGTCTATGTCGCGGGCCGGCCGATGAAGGGCACGGCGGGGGCTGTGAAGCGACGGATGCTGGAAACGGCTTGACGCGGCCGCCCCTCATCCGGCGTGCCGGCCAACTTCTCCACGCAGGCGGGGCGAAGGAACGATGCCGCGCCGGTTTCCCTGCATATTGAGCAAGGCATAGCTACAATGTCCTTCTCCCCATGGGGAGAAGGAGGCTGGAGTAACCTTCCGATTCATGATGTGACGACGCGGTCGCTATTCCGGTTTTGTCACCCGCCCGCCCATCGCCTTCGTCAATCCCTCGGCCGCCGCCCGCACGACCGGGCCGAAGGCGTCGATCTTGCTGTCGGGCAGGCGCACGGCCGGGCCGGAGACGGAGATGCCGGCGACGGCCTCGCCATATTCGTCGAAGATCGGCGCGGCCACGCAACGCATGCCGAGCGTGTGCTCCTCGTCGTCGATCGACCAGCCGCGCGCGCGGATCGCCGCGATGTCCTCCAGCAGCGTCGGGATCGTGTCGCGGGTCTTTTCCGTGAAATGCTGCAGCGCGCGGCCGGAGAGCAGCGCCTCGATGCGGGCATCCGGCCAGGTCGACAGGATCGCCTTGCCGATACCCGAGGCATGGATCGGCCCGCGCCGGCCGGGGCGGAAGAAGGCGCGCATCGGCGCGTGGCTTTCCACCTGCGAGATGAACACAACGTCGCCGTCGTCCTCGATGGCGATGTTGGCCGTCTCGCCGCAACCTTCCATCAGCTGTTTCAGGAAGGGCCGGCTGATCGTGCCGAGCTTGCGGAAGCGCAGATAGGCGGTGCCGATCTCGAAGGCCTTCACGCCGATCGTCCAGGCGCCCGTCTCCACGTCATGGGCGACCATGCCGTGCTGGGCAAGCGAGGTCAAAAGCCGGTGCACGGTCGATGGCGCCATGCCGGACTGGTCGGCGAGATCGCTGAGGCCGGCGCCGTCGGCCTGCGCCACGAGGTCGAGCAGTTTCAGGCTCCGGTCCAGCACCTGCACGGAGGAAGGTGCTGAATCCGCCGCCGGTTTGCGACCAGGGCGTCCCCGCGTTTTTTCCTGATGCTCTGCCATGCGCTTTTCTCCTGTCACCGCCGTCATGACATATCCGCCCTGGATCGATTGTTCCAGATTCGTTGAAAATGTTTATTTCCATATAGTGAGATTGATTTCCATTTTATGATTGCGCGGCCCGGCGGATGCGGTACCTTTGTCATCAGAGACGGAGGAAATCCCATGGCGAAAATGCGTGCTGTCGATGCAGCGGTGCTGGTTCTGGAAAAGGAAGGCGTCGATTGCGCCTTCGGCGTTCCGGGTGCCGCGATCAATCCCTTCTACGCTGCGCTGAAGGCGCGGGGCTCCGTGCGGCATATCCTGGCCCGGCACGTCGAGGGCGCAAGCCACATGGCCGAGGGCTATACCAGGGCGCGCGCCGGCAATATCGGCCTGTGCATCGGCACGTCCGGCCCGGCCGGCACCGACATGATCACGGGCCTCTATTCGGCATCCGCCGATTCGATCCCGATCCTCTGCATCACCGGGCAGGCGCCGCGCGCCCGCCTCGACAAGGAGGATTTCCAGGCGGTGGATATCGCCAAGATCGCGGCCCCCGTCACCAAATGGGCCGTCACGGTCATGGAGCCGGGCCTTGTGCCCTATGTCTTCCAGAAGGCGTTCCATGTCATGCGCTCGGGCCGTCCCGGTCCGGTCCTGATTGACCTGCCGATCGACGTGCAGCTTGCCGAAATCGAATTCGACATCGACGCCTACGCGCCGCTCGAGCCCTACAAGCCGGCGGCGACGCGCGCGCAGGCGGAAAAGGCGCTCGCCATGCTGAACGCGGCCGAGCGGCCGCTGATCGTGGCCGGCGGCGGCATCATCAATGCGGATGCCTCGGACCTGCTGGTGGAATTCGCCGAGATCGTCGGCGTTCCCGTCATCCCGACCCTGATGGGCTGGGGCGTCATCCCGGACGATCACCGCCTGATGGCCGGCATGTGCGGCCTGCAGACCTCGCATCGCTACGGCAATGCGACGCTGCTCGCCTCGGACTTCGTGCTCGGCATCGGCAACCGCTGGGCCAACCGCCACACCGGCAACATCGCCACCTATACGGAAGGCCGGACATTCGTGCATGTCGACATCGAGCCGACCCAGATCGGCCGCGTCTTCACGCCGGATTTCGGCATCGTGTCGGATGCGGGCGCGGCGCTAAAGGTCCTGCTCGACGTCGCCACCGAATGGAAGGTCGCGGGCAAGCTGCGCGACTGGTCCGCCTGGGGCGACGAATGCCGCGCGCGCAAGCGCACCATGCTGCGCAAGACCCATTTCAACCAGACCCCGCTTAAGCCGCAGCGCGTCTACGAGGAGATGAACAAGGCTTTCGACCGCGACACCTGCTACGTCTCGACCATCGGCCTTTCCCAGATCGCCGGCGCGCAGTTCCTGCATGTCTACAAGCCGCGCAACTGGATCAATTGCGGCCAGGCTGGCCCGCTCGGCTGGACGCTGCCGGCAGCACTCGGCGTGCGCGCAGCCGATCCCGACCGCCCCATCGTCGCGCTGTCGGGCGACTATGATTTCCAGTTCCTGATCGAGGAGCTGGCCGTCGGCGCCCAGCACAGGCTGCCCTACCTGCATGTGGTCGTGAACAATTCCTATCTGGGGCTGATCCGCCAGGCCCAGCGCGGCTTCAACATGGATTTCGAAGTGTCGCTCGCCTTCGACAACATCAACGCCACGGCCGATTCGGAAGCCGGCTACGGGGTCGATCACGTCGCGGTCGCCGAAGGCCTCGGCTGCAAGGCGCTTCGGGTGCGCAGCCCGAACGAATTCCAGGAAGCCTTCGCCACCGCGCAGCGGCTGATGAAGGAGCATCAGGTGCCCGTCGTCATCGAGTTCATCCTCGAGCGCGTCACCAACATCGCCATGGGCGCCGACATCGACGCCGTGGTGGAGTTCGAGGAACTGGCCGAGCGCGGCGAGGATGCGCCGACGGCGACACTTGCGGCCCTGCTGGATTAAGTGTGGGCTGGACTGAATTCGGGAGACGATGACATGCCGAAATTTGCGGCCAACCTGACCATGCTGTTCAACGAAGTGCCCTTCATGGAGCGCTTCGCGCTTGCCGCCAAGGCCGGCTTCGAGGGGGTGGAATATCTCTTCCCCTACGATTTCGATCGCGAGGCGCTGCGTGCGGCGCTGGATCTGCACGGCCTGACGCAGGTGCTGCACAACCTGCCAGCCGGCAACTGGGCCGGCGGCGAGCGCGGCATCGCCGTGCTGCCCGACCGTATCGACGAGTTCCGCCGTGGCGTTGCGACGGCCATCGAATACGCCACGGCGCTCGGCTGCAAGCAGGTCAACTGCCTGTCCGGCATCGCGCCGGTCGGCGTGTCCGACGATGTGCTGCGCACCACGTTCGTCTCCAACCTGAAGCTCGCGGCGGACGAATTCGAAAAACACGGAATCCGGCTTCTGATCGAGCCGATCAACCGGTTCGATATTCCGGGCTTCTACCTCAACACGCCGGATCAGGCCGCCTCCATCATCGCGGAGGTCGGCTCGGACAACCTGTTCATCCAGTACGACCTCTACCACCAGCAGCGCACCGGGGGCGAGCTGATCGGCACGTTCCAGAAGCATCGGGCGAAGATCGCCCATATCCAGCTGGCCGACAATCCCGGCCGCAACGAGCCGGGCACGGGCGAAATCGCCTGGCCCTTCGTGTTCCGCACGCTGGATGCGCTGGGTTACGACGGCTGGATCGGCTGCGAATACAAGCCGCGCACCACCACTGCCGAAGGCCTCGGCTGGCTGACGGATATCGGCCGCTGAGCCGGCAAAGAGTTTAGGATCGGGAGTTCATCATGGCACATATCGGTTTCATCGGCCTCGGCATCATGGGCACGCCCATGGCGCGCCACCTTCAGGATGCCGGACACACCGTCGTCACGTCGCGGCATATCGTGCCGCCGCGCCAGGAGCTGGTCGATAACGGCCTTGAGCTCGTCGACAGCCCGAAGGCGCTGGCCGAAAGCGTCGACACGATCATCCTGATGCTGCCCGACACGCCGGAGGTGAAGGACGTGCTGTTCGGCGAGAACGGCGTGGCGTTCGGCCTGTCCGCCGGCAAGCTGGTCATCGATATGAGCTCGATCTCGCCCATCGAGACGAAGGAATTCGCAAAAAAGGTCCGCGAGACGGGGGCCGAATATGTTGATGCGCCGGTCTCGGGCGGTGAGGTCGGCGCGCGCAACGCCTCGCTCTCCATCATGGCGGGCGGATCGCAGGCAAGCTTCGACCGCGCGCTGCCGCTGTTGCAGCTGATGGGCAAGAACATCACGCTGGTCGGCGATTGCGGCGACGGACAGGTGACGAAGGTCGCCAACCAGATCATCGTGGCGCTGACCATCGAGGCCGTCGCCGAGGCGCTGGTCTTCGCGTCCAAGGCCGGTGCCGATCCGGCCCGCGTGCGCGCGGCACTCATGGGCGGCTTTGCCTCCTCCCGCATTCTGGAAGTGCATGGCGAGCGCATGGTCAAGCGCACCTTCGATCCCGGCTTCCGCATCGCGCTACACCAGAAGGATCTCAATCTCGCGCTGCAGGGCGCCAGGGCGCTCGGCGTCTCGCTGCCCAACACGGCGGCCACGCAGGAGCTGTTCAACCAGTGCGCCGCCCATGGCGATGCCGGTCTCGATCACTCAGGTCTCGTCACGGCGCTTGAGCGCATGGCGAACCACGCCGTCGCCTGACGACGGCCTGGCCGGGCGGGGAGGGGAGCCCCGCCCGGCACCCTTTCCCGTCCTGGCAGGGGTATTTGCTTAGGCATGAAGACGAGGCCGGCCATTCCCCCTTCTCCCCCACGGGGAGAAGGGGGAGGGGGCTTGCTTCCAGTTCCACATGCGATGGCCCTTCGCCAGGGAACCATAGCCTTCGTCCCGCCGCTTCGTTGCCATCCGGGAGGCGACGCCGGCTTGCGGATGAGGGCTTATGTTTTATAAGTGCAGCGCAGACCCGGAGGAGCCAGATGCCCGTAATCGCAGACCCGCGTGCCTTTCTCGAAAATCTGTTCTCCGTCGCGGTCGCCGCCGCCGATCCCGAGAAGGTGCTGGCCGCCAATCTGCCGGAAAAACCGAAGGGCCGCACGGTGGTGATCGGCGCCGGCAAGGGCGCCGCACAGATGGCGCGCGCCTTCGAGCGTCTGTGGGATGCGCCGCTTTCCGGCGTCGTTGTCACGCGCTACGGCTATGCCGTCGCCTGCGAGCGCATCGAGGTCCTGGAGGCCGCGCATCCCGTGCCGGACGAGAGCGGGCTGACCGCCTCCGGCCGGCTGATGGCCGCCGTGCGCGATCTGACCGCCGACGATCTCGTCGTCGCGCTGATCTGCGGCGGTGGCTCGGCGCTACTGCCGGCGCCGGCCGGGGACCTGACGCTGGCCGACGAGATCGCCGTCAACAAGGCGCTGCTCGCGTCGGGCGCGCCGATCAGCGCCATGAACGCCGTGCGCAAGCAGGTCTCGCGCATCAAGGGCGGCCGGCTGGCCGAACTGGCTTATCCCGCCCGCGTCGTCTCGCTCGTCGTGTCGGATATTCCCGGCGACAATCCCGCCCTCGTGGCCTCGGGCCCGACCATTGCCGACGAGACCACCCGCGCCGACGCGCTGCGCCTCATCGAACGCTACCGTCTCGATCTGCCGGACATCGTGATGCGTCATATCGAGGCCGGCCGGGACGAGCCGCCGCTGCCGGGCGATGCCTGCTTTGCCCGCAATGATGTGAAGCTGGTGGCATCGGCCGCCGTCTCGCTGGACGCTGCGGCCGAAGCCGCCCGCAAGGCCGGCGTCGAGGCCGTCATCCTGTCCGATGCCATCGAGGGCGAGGCGGCCGAGGTGGGCCGCGTGCATGCCGCCATCGCCGCCGAGGTCGTGCGCCGCGACCGGCCGTTCCGCAAACCCGTCGTCATCCTGTCGGGCGGCGAGACGACGGTCACGATCAGGGGCAAGGGCAAGGGTGGCCGTAACGGCGAATTCCTGCTCTCCTTCGCCTGCGCCACGGATGGTCTGGAAGGCCTCTCCGCGCTTGCCGCCGATACGGACGGCATCGACGGTTCCGAAGACAATGCCGGCGCCTTCGCCGACGGCACCACCGTCGCGCGCCTTGCCGACCAGGGCAAGGACGCCGCCGAATTCCTGGCGCGCAACGACAGCTGGACGGCCTTCGAGGCGCTCGGCGATCTCTTCGTGCCCGGCCCGACCGGCACGAATGTCAACGACTTCCGCGCCATCCTCATCCAGTAGGCAAAACAAAACCCCGCCGGAAACGGCGGGGTTGAAAGTGTCGTTCCGTCTTGAAGCGCGGCTCAGTGCGCGCCGGACATGTCGCCGAGCACGTCCTTCGACTTCACCGTGGAATCGGCGTTCAGCACGTAAACCATCGGCACGCCGGTCGCGAGATTGAGCTTGAGGATTTCCTCCTTGCTCAGCTTGTCCAGCACCATCACCAGCGAGCGCAGCGAATTGCCGTGCGCGGCGACCAGCACCTTCTCGCCGCGCAGCACGCGCGGCAGGATTTCCGTGAGGTAATAGGGCCAGACGCGGGCGCCGGTGTCGCGCAGGCTTTCGCCGCCCGGCGGCGGTACGTCGTAGGAGCGACGCCAGATATGCACCTGCTCCTCGCCCCACTTGGCGCGGGCATCGTCCTTGTTGAGGCCCGAGAGATCGCCGTAGTCGCGCTCGTTCAGCGCCTGGTCGCGGATCGTCTCGAGGCCCGGCTGGCCGATTTCGTCGAGGATGATCTTCAGCGTCTTCTGGGCGCGCGACAGGTCCGACGTGTAGGCGATATCGAATTTGATGCCGGTCTCGGCCAGCGCCTTGCCGCCCGTCTTGGCTTCCTCGACGCCGAGCGCGGTGAGGTCAGGATCGCGCCAGCCGGTGAAGAGGTTCTTCAGGTTCCACTCGCTCTGGCCGTGGCGAACGAGGACAAGGGTTCCGCTCATAAGGTTGTCTCCCGAGGTTGCGGCACCGTCCCGAAAACGGTGCGAAATGCGTGTTGTCGATGGATCAGCCGAGCCCGAGCACGTCGAGCATGGAATAAAGGCCAGGCTTCCTGTCGCGCGCCCACAGCGCCGCCTGGACCGCGCCGCGTGCGAAGATCGAGCGGTCCGTGGCGCTGTGCGACAGCGTGACCATCTCGCCCTCGCCGGCAAGCAGGACGGAATGTTCGCCGATGACGGAGCCGCCGCGCAGCGTGGCAAAGCCGATCGTGCCGGCGGCGCGCGGGCCGGTATGGCCATCGCGTACGCGCACCGAGTTCTCGGCAAGCGAAATGCCGCGGCCTTTGGCGGCGGCCTGGCCGAGCAGCAGCGCGGTGCCCGAGGGGGCGTCGACCTTGTGCCTGTGGTGCATTTCCAGCACCTCGATATCCCAGTCCTCGGGCCCGAGCGCGCGCGCGGCGGTCTCGGTCAGCACGCCGAGCAGGTTGACGCCGAGGCTCATATTGCCCGACTTGACGATGCGGGCATGGCGCGCGGCGGCCTTGATCTTTTCGTCGTCGGCCGCCGAGCAACCGGTGGTGCCGACGACATGCACGATGCGGGCCTGTGCGGCGAGGCCGGCGAATTCGACGGTGGCGGCCGGCGCGGTGAAGTCGAGCACGCCTTCGGCCGCGACGAAGGCTTCGAGCGGCTTGTCGGTGACGGCGACGCCGATCGGGCCGAGGCCGGCAAGCTCGCCCGCGTCACGCCCGACGAAGGGCGAGCCTTCGCGCTCGACGGCGGCGAAGAGTTCCGCCCCCTCGATGGCGTTGATGGCGCGGATCAGCGTCTGGCCCATGCGGCCGGCTGCGCCGACGACGACCAGCTTCATTGCGTTGCCGCTCATATCCCGGCTCCCGTATCCTGTGATGTCTGCACGGCGCTCGCCGAGGGCGCCTGAAGGTTGTTGAGGCGAGCGTAGAGCCCGTTTTCACGCGCCGCAAGCGACGCATGCGTGCCTTCCTCGACGACTTGGCCGGCCTGCATGACGATGATCTTGTCGGCGCGCACGACGGTCGACAGCCGGTGCGCGATGACGACGACCGTGCGCCCGCTCATCGCCTCGTCCAGCGCCTTCTGCACCGCCTGCTCCGATTCCGTGTCGAGCGCCGACGTGGCCTCGTCGAGCAGCAGGATCGGCGCGTTGCGCACGAGCGCGCGGGCAATCGACAGCCGCTGGCGCTGGCCGCCGGAGAGCGTCACGCCGTTTTCGCCGACGGGCGTGTCGTAGCCGAGCGGCTGGGCGAGGATGAAGTCGTGCGCATATGCATGGCGCGCGGCTTCCTCGATCTCGGCATCGGTGGCGTCCGGCCGCCCGTAGCGGATGTTGTCGCGGATCGTGCCCTCGAACAGATAGGGCTGCTGGGACACATAGGCGATGGCGTTGCGCAGCGATTGCTTCGTGACATGGGCGATGTCCTGCCCGTCGATCAGGATCTCGCCCGCCGCCGGATCGTAGAAGCGCGGGATGAGGCTGATCACGGTGGACTTGCCGGCACCCGAAGGGCCGACAAGCGCCGTCGTCCTGCCCCCCTCCGCCGTGAAGGACACGTCCTTCAGGATGGTGTCGCTGTCCGTATAGCCGAAGCGCACATTGCGGAAGGTGATCGTCGCGTTGCTGATCGCCAGCGGTTTGGCGTCGGCGCGGTCGGCCTGGCGCGGCTGGATGTCGAGGATCTCGTAGATCATGCGCGCGTTGACCGCGGCGCGTTCGAGCGAGACCTGGAGGCGGGCGAGGCGCCGCGCCGGATCGTAGGCCATCAGCAGGGCCGTGACGAAGGAGAAGAACGCGCCCGGCATGACGCCGTCATAGATGGAGCGATAGGCGGCATAGGCGAGCACGCCGGAGATCGCGAAGCCCGCAAAGGTCTCGGTCATCGGCGCGGTGCGCTCGGTCAGCCGCGCGATGCGGTTGGAGCGGCTTTCGGCCTGGCCAATGATGGCCTCCACCTTGTCCTTGAGCTGCGCCTCCATGGTGAAGGCCTTGACGATGGTGATGCCCTGCACCGTCTCCTGCATGGCGCCCAGCACATGGCTGTTGAGTTCCACGGCGTCGCGCGTCGCACTGCGCAGGCGCTTCGACACATAGCGCAGGCCAAGCAGCAGCGGCGGCGCGACGACGAAGACGAGCAGCGTCAGCAGCCAGTCCTTGGAGATCATCACGCCGATCAGCGCCACGAGCGTCAGCACGTCGCGGGCAAGCGACGTCACCGTCATGTTCAGCACATCGCGGATGCCGGTGACGTTCTGGCTGATCTGCGCGGCCAGATAGGCCGAGCGCGATTCGTTGTAATAGCCGACGCTGAGCGCCATCAGGTGCGAATAGAGGCGGCGCTGGTAACGCGCGACGATGTTGTTGCCGATCTTCGAAAGGATGACGGCTTCGAAATAGGTGGCGAAGCCGCGCAGCACGAAGGCCACGAAGATCGCGCCGCAGATGATCATGACGAGGTCGGCGCGCTTGTTGGCGAAGGCCTCGTTGACGACCGATTCCATGATCCAGGCGGTGAAGGCCGTGGTGAGCGCCACCACCACGAGGCAGCCGATCGCCATGGCATAGCCGCGCACGTGGTCACGGCCGTTTTCGGCAATCACACGCTTGAGCACGGTGGCGACGGTGTCGGAACTGATGGATTTGCGCTCGGTTCGACTCTGATCGGCCAATGACTTGCTTCCTGAACGGTCTCGACGGCGGGCGGCACAAAAACCGCCCTGCTGGCCGCTCTATAGGGGCTCGATCCCCCTTTGGCTACTCTGCCGGGCTGTCCGGCGCGGCGTGGGACGTCACCTTTTCCAGCGGCGTCCCTCGGTTGCAACACCAAAACGGTCCGGCATGCGCGCGAAGGCGGCAAGCCCCGCGAGTGCTGCGACGGGATGGGTGACCACATAGGTCGGAATGGTTCTGAGCAGCGCGCTGTGCGGCGCCTTGTCCTCGAAACCGGCACGGAATTCCGGTCCGCGCAGGGCCGGCAGGATCTTCTGCGAGATGCCGCCGGCAAGGAAGACGCCGCCCTTGGCCATGAAGATCATCGCCATGTCGCCGGCCACGCGGCCGAGATAGGTGGAAAACAGCGCGATGGTCTCGATGGCGGCGCGGTCGTCCTGCACGAGCGCCCGGGCCGAGACGTCGGACGGTTTCTGCAACGGCGCATCCACGCCGTCGGCGGCGCAGACGGCGCGGTAGATGTTCATGATGCCGCGGCCGCACAGCAGCTGCTCGGCGGAGATGCGCCCCTCGATGGGCTCCAGGAAGGGCCAGATGTGATAGTCGCGCTCGCTGCGCGGGCCGACATCGATATGGCCGCCTTCGCCCGGGACCGGGATCCAGCTGTGGCGGGCATAGACCAAGCCGGCGACGCCAAGCCCGGTGCCGGGGCCAAGCACGGCCCGCGAGGCCGTCTGGCGCTCCGTGCCGGGGCCGATCTTCTCGCGGTTGGCCTCGTCGAGCGAGGCCACGGCCAGCGCCTGCGCCTCGAAATCATTGACCAGCAACACATCCTCGAAGCCGAGATTGGCGATCATGTCGCGCGGCCTGACAATCCAGGGGCAATTGGTCAGCGGCACCTCGTCGCCTTCGATGGGCCCCGCCAGCGCCAGGATGGCCGAGCGCGGCTGAACTGAACTCTTGTCGAGGATGCACTGCTGCAGGGCCTGGTCGATGTTGGCGAAATCCGCGGTCTGGACGATCGGGAACTGCTTCGGCTCGGCGAAGGCGTCGAGCAGGAGCGAGAAGCGTGCATTGGTGCCGCCGATATCGCCGACGAGGATGGGGAAGGGGAAATTCGCGTCGTAGTCGGCCGGCCGTGCCATCGAGCTGTTCCGTTCTGCTGGTGGGGTCCGCTTTTTCGCTATCGTTGCAGAGGGATGCCGTCAACCGGTCGTCGCGGCCGCGAGCAGCTCTTCGGCCGTCGCGCGGTTCAGCGCCATCGGGATGTCGTAGACGATCGCGAGCCGCATCAGCGCCTTCACGTCCACGTCATGCGGCATGGGCGTCAGCGGATCGACGAAGAAGATGAGCAGGTCGACTTCGCCGGTGGCGATGAGGGCGCCGATCTGCTGGTCGCCGCCGAGCGGGCCGCTTTTGAGCCGCGTCACGTCCAGCCCGGGGCAGGCCTCCAGCACCCGTCCGCCCGTCGTGCCGGTGGCGACGATCCGCGCCTGCGACAGCATCTTTTCGTGCCGCGCCGCAAAGGCCGCCATGTCGTCCTTTTTCTCGTCATGCGCGATGAGCGCGATGCATTTCTGGCGAGACATGGACGCTTCTCCGGGATCGGCGGGGAAATTTAAATCGATTTGATCGCCTTATACAAAAGCGGCGGGACGTTGAAAAGCCCCGTGCGGGGCCCTTGCCACGATGTCCTTTAGTGGAACGGCCGCGGGATCGGGATCGGCACGATGGCCGGCAGGGTCGTGTCGGCGTTAATGATGGCCTCGACCGCCCCGCCCGTGCTCTGGTCGCCGCCCGAGAAGGCGAGCGCCGTTGCCGCGCTGCCGCCGCGATAGGTCACTTCCTGCTCGGAGGCGGGCGATGCGCCGGCGAGCACGGTGCTGCAGGCCTTCGGCAGGTCCGACAGCATGACATAGCGCGGCTTGACCGGCTTTGCGCCGGGGTTCGGCTTCGCCTTGGCCCACGGCTCCTTGGTGAACCACCAGGCAAGCGAGGCGTCGCAGCCGTCGCCGGGCGGCACCTTCGCCTGCGGCTTGCAGCCCGGCGCGCCCTCGGGGCACTTGATGCGGATATGGAAATGCTCGTCGTGGCCGTAGATCGGCCGCACCTTGCCGAGCAGCGCGCGGTCGCCCTGCCAGGTCTCGCAAAGCTTCTTCTTGATCGCCGGATTGACGAAGACGCGGTCGACCTGCGGATAGCTCGCCGCCTTCATGACGAGGCGAGCATGCGTCGCGGTCCAGCGCTTCGAATCGACCGTCAGGAACTTGCTCTTGTCGAGCATGGAGGTGAAGGGCAGCTTCTCGCGCTCCTCGGCCGACAGCCGGTGGTCGGGCATCGGCGTGAACCAGATGTCGGCATCGAGGCCGACCTGGTGCGAGGCGTGGCCCGACAGCATCGGTCCGCCGCGCGGCTGCGAGATATCGCCGAGCAACAGGCCCGGCCAGCCGAGCTGCTGGGCGTCCTGCGAGAACTGCTCCAGAAGCGCGATCATGTTGGGATGGCCCCAGCGCCGGTTGCGCGAAAGCCGCATCGCCTGCCAGCCCGGCCCGTCCGTTGGAATGGCCACCGCGCCGGCAATGCAGCCCTTGGCGTAGGAGCCGTAGGGCGCCGTCACCATCTTGGCCGGCAGGCGCTTGGCGCCGAACAGCTCCTTGGCGGGGCGTTCTTCCGCGGAAAGCGGCGAGGCGAGCGCGGTCAGCGTCATGCCGGCGGCGATCAGGCAGGTGGTCAGTCGGGCAAGCATGGGCACGGGTCCGTCTCGATGCGTCATCGTTGCGAAAGGCTAAAGGATCATCCTTTCGCAGAAGTGAATCGTCGCGCCGGATAGGGATGGCAAAAATCGCCGCTTTCATGGCAGGCCTGTCATTTGCCCGGATTTTGCCTATTCTCTGCGGCAAGCTTCGGCAAACATCATGAAAGGGTAGACGCATGAAGGTAGCCTTCGGGAGAACATTGGTCACGGCGGCGCTGGCTCTGGCGCTCACGGCCTCGGCCGGCACGGCACAGGATGCGGCAAGTCCCGTCTGGCGCACCGGCATCTCCACGATCGGCGACCTGAAACACCCCGACGGGTTCGAGCGCTTCGACTATGTCAATCCGGATGCGCCGAAGGGCGGCGAGCTGAAGCTCTCCGAAACCGGCACCTTCGACACGTTCAACCCGATCCTCGCAAAGGGCGAGGCGGCGACCGGCGTTACGTCGCTCGTCTTCGACACGCTCCTGAAATCGGCCGAAGACGAGATCACAGCCTCCTACGGCCTGCTTGCCGAGGGCGTCTCCTATCCCGACGACTTCTCCAGCGCGACCTTCCGGCTGCGCGCGGAGGCGAAGTGGGCGGACGGCCAGCCGGTGACGCCGGAGGACGTGATCTTCTCCTTCGACAAGTCCAAGGAGCACAATCCGCTTCTCGCCAACTACTACCGCCATGTCGTTTCGGCGGAAAAGACCGGCGAGCGCGACGTCACCTTCCGCTTCGACGAGAAGAACAACCGCGAACTGCCCAATATTCTCGGCCAGTTCCCCGTCGTGCCGAAGCACTGGTGGGAAGGCACGGACGCCAAGGGCAACAAGCGCGATATCGGCCGCACCACGCTGGAGCCGGTCATGGGCTCGGGTCCCTACAAGATCGCGTCGTTCCAGGCCGGCGGCTCGATCCGCTTCGAACTGCGCGACGACTATTGGGGCAAGGACCTCAACGTGAATGTCGGCCAGAACAATTTCCGCGTCATCAGCTACACGTTCTTCGGCGACAAGAACGTGGAATTCGAGGCCTTCCGCGCCGGCAATGTCTCGTTCTATCAGGACAACAGCGCCAGCCACTGGGCGACCGCCTATGACTTCCCGGCCGCGAAGGATGGCCGCGTCGTGCGCGAGGAGATCGAAAACCCGCTGCGGGCGGCCGGCATCATGCAGGCCTTCGTGCCGAACATGCGGCGCGACAAGTTCAAGGACCAGCGGGTGCGTGAAGCGCTGAACTACGCCTTCGACTTCGAGGATCTCAACCGCAGTCTCGCCTACAACGCCTATCAGCGCGTTGACAGCTATTTCTGGGGCACCGAGCTTGCCGCCTCCGGCCTGCCCGAGGGACGCGAGAAGGAAATCCTGGAAGAGCTGAAGGACAAGGTGCCGGCATCCGTCTTCACCACGCCCTATACCAATCCCGTCAACGGCGATCCGAAGAAGGTGCGCGAAAACCTGCTCAAGGCGCTCGCGCTCCTGAAGGAGGCGGGATACGAACTCAAGGGCAACAGTCTCGTCGATACGAAGACCGGCAAACCCTTCGCCTTCGAGATCCTGCTGCCCAGCGCCTCCTTCGAGCGCACGGTCTCGCCTTTCGTCGCAAGCCTGAAGAAGATCGGCATCGCCGCCACCATGCGCACCGTCGATGCCTCGCAATACACCAACCGCGTGCGCAGCTTCGACTATGACATGATCTACGGCATCTGGGCGCAGTCGCTGGTTCCTGGCAACGAGCAGAGCGACTACTGGGGCTCGGCCTCCGTCGACAAGGAAGGTTCGAAGAACTATGCCGGCATCGCCGATCCCGCCATCGACGAGCTTATCCGCAAGATCGTCTTCGCGCCGAACCGCGAGGAACTCATCGCGACGACGCACGCGCTCGACCGGGTGCTGCTGGCGCACGATTATGTGATCCCGCTGTTCTATTCGAAGGCACAGCGCATCGCCTACTGGAACAGCCTCGCCCGCCCGCAGGAGCTGCCCTATTACAGCCTCGGCTTCCCGGGCGTCTGGTGGTCGAAAGACGCGGCGAACTGAGGCGGGGGTTGCGCCGGCCCGCCGGCTGGGCTCCATATAGCGATGACGAATCACCGCCTAGACGGCGGCGGAAGAACGGAAGGATCGGGCTTGAGCGGCTTGACATCGACGCGGTGCATTCCGGAGGGTAATCGCTGATGGGCGCCTATATCCTGCGCCGCATCCTGCTGATGATTCCGACGATCTTCGGCATCATGGCCATTTCCTTCGCGATCGTGCAGTTCGCCCCCGGCGGACCGGTCGAGCAGGTCATTTCCGACCTGACCAGCCAGGGCGGCGGCGACCGGCTTTCGGGCGGCGGCAGCATGGTGCAGGAGGTCGGGCAGGACAGCGCCTATCGCGGCGCCCGCGGGCTCGATCCCGAATTCATCGCCAAGCTCGAAAAGCAGTTCGGCTTCGACAAGCCGCCGCTCGAGCGCTTCTTCACGATGATGTGGGACTACATCCGCTTCGATTTCGGTGAGAGCTTCTTCCGCAACACCTCCGTGATCGACCTCATCGCGCAGAAGATGCCGGTCTCGATCTCGCTCGGCGTGTGGATCCTCATCTTTTCCTATGCCATCTCCATTCCGCTCGGCATCAAGAAGGCGGTCAAGGACGGGTCGACCTTCGACGTCTGGACATCCGGCGTCGTCGTCGTCGGCTATGCGGTGCCGAGCTTCCTGTTCGGCATCCTGCTGATCGTGGTCTTCGCCGGCAATTCGTTCTTCAACTGGTTCCCGCTGCGCGGCATCGTCTCCGACAATTTCGACAGCCTGACCTGGTGGCAGAAGCCGCTCGACTACATGTGGCACATGACGCTGCCGCTGATCACGCTGCTGCTCTCGGCCTTCGCCACGACCACGCTGCTCACCAAGAATTCGTTCATCGACGAGATCAAGAAGCAGTATGTCACCACGGCGCGCGCCAAGGGCCTGACTGAACGGCAGGTGCTTTACGGCCATGTCTTTCGCAACGCCATGCTGATCATCATCGCCGGCTTCCCGGGCGCCTTCATCTCGGCCTTCTTCACCGGCTCGCTGCTCATCGAATACATCTTCTCGCTCGATGGCCTCGGCCGCCTGGGCTATGATTCCATCGTGCGGCGCGACTATCCCATCGTCTTCGCCACGCTCTTCATCTTCTCCCTCATGGGCCTCGTCGTCAGCCTCATCTCCGATCTCATCTACACCTGGGTCGATCCACGCATCGATTTCGACCGGAGGGATGTGTGATGAGCGCCGTTGCCGACACGCCGCCCGTCGCGCCGCCGCGCAAGGGCCTTCTGAGCCCCACGAACCTGCGGCGCTGGGAGAATTTCAAGGCGAACAGGCGCGGCTACTGGTCGCTCTGGATCTTCCTCGTCATCTTCGTTCTGAGCCTGTGCGCCGAGCTGATCGCCAACGACCGGCCGATCATCGCCTCCTACAAGGGCGAGATCCTGTTTCCGGTCGTGGTCGACTATCCGGAGGAAAAGTTCGGCGGCTTTCTCGCGACGACGGACTACCGCTCCGATTTCATCGCCGAGGAGATCGAGGCCAACGGCTGGATGATCTGGCCGCCGATCCGCTATTCCTACGGCACCACGAATTCGAACATCCCCCATTCCGCGCCGACCGCGCCGTTCTGGCTGATGTCGAAGGAAGAGCGTTGCGCCGGTTATCCCGGCGGCGCCGCGGACCCGAACTGCAATCTCAGCAATCTCAACTGGCTCGGTACGGACGACCAGGCGCGCGACGTGCTCGCCCGTGTCATCTACGGTTTCCGCATTTCCGTGCTGTTCGGTCTCGCCCTGACGATCTGCTCGGCCGTGGTCGGCGTGACCGCCGGTGCCGTGCAGGGCTATTTCGGCGGCTGGACGGATCTTCTGATGCAGCGCTTCATCGAGATATGGTCCTCGATGCCGGTGCTCTACATCCTGCTCATCATCGCGTCCATCCTGCCGCCCGGCTTCTGGATCCTGCTCGGCATCATGCTGCTGTTCTCCTGGGTCGGCTTCGTCGGCGTGGTGCGCGCGGAATTCCTGCGCGCACGCAATTTCGAATATGTGCGGGCGGCCCGCGCGCTCGGTGTCGGCAACGCCACGATCATGTACCGGCACCTCCTGCCCAATGCCATGGTCGCCACGCTCACCTTCCTGCCCTTCATCCTGTCCGGCTCGATCACCACGCTGACCTCGCTCGACTTCCTCGGCTTCGGCATGCCGCCGGGCTCGCCATCGCTGGGCGAGCTGATCGCGCAGGGCAAGGAGAATCTCCAGGCGCCGTGGCTCGGCCTCACCGCCTTCGTCGTCATGTCCCTCATGCTGTCGCTGCTGATCTTCGTCGGCGAAGCGACGCGTGATGCCTTCGATCCGAGGAAGACCTTCCGGTGAGCGCTCCCGAAACCATTCTGTCCGTCCGCGATCTGTCGGTTGCCTTCCACCAGGGCGGCAACACGACGCTCGCCGTCGATCGTGTCTCCTTCGACATCCGGCGCGGCGAGGTCGTGGCGCTGGTCGGCGAATCCGGCTCCGGCAAGTCGGTGACGGCCAATTCCGTGCTGCGTCTGCTGCCCTATCCCGCCGCCAGCCACCCCTCGGGCGAGATCCTGTTCAAGGGCCAGGACCTGTTGAAGGCATCGGACGCCGCGCTGCGCGACGTGCGCGGCAACGACATCACCATGATCTTCCAGGAGCCGATGACCTCGCTCAACCCGCTGCACTCCATCGAGCGGCAGATCGGCGAGATCCTCAAGCTGCACCAGGATATCGAGGGCGCGGCCGCGCGCGCGAAAATCCTGGAACTGCTGAACCAGGTCGGCATCCGCGAGCCGGAAAAGCGGCTCGCCGCCTATCCGCATGAGCTTTCGGGCGGCCAGCGCCAGCGCGTGATGATCGCCATGGCGCTCGCCAACCGGCCCGAACTGCTGATCGCCGACGAGCCCACGACGGCGCTCGACGTGACCGTGCAGGCGCAGATCCTCGAGCTTCTGAAGAACCTCAAGGAAGAGCACGGCATGTCCATGCTCTTCATCACCCACGACCTCGGCATCGTGCGCAAATTCGCCGACCGGGTCTGCGTGATGACCAAGGGCAGGATCGTCGAGACGGGCCCGGTGGAGGAGATCTTCACCAACCCGCAGCATCCCTATACGCGCCACCTGCTCGCCTCCGAGCCGAAGGGCGCGCCGCGCCCGGCCGACGACAGCCAGCCCGTCATCATGCAGGCCGAGGACGTCAAGGTGTGGTTCCCGATCAAGGCGGGCTTCCTGCGCCGCGTGGTCGACAATGTGAAGGCGGTCGATGGCATCGACCTGACCCTGCGGGCCGGTCATACGCTCGGCGTCGTCGGTGAATCCGGCTCCGGCAAGACGACGCTCGGCCTCGCGCTGACGCGTCTCATCGCCTCGAAGGGCCGCATCGCCTTTGTCGGGCAGGATATTGCCGGCCACTCCTTTGCCGAGATGCGGCCGCTGCGCCGGCGCATGCAGATCGTCTTCCAGGATCCCTTCGGCTCGCTGTCGCCGCGCATGTCGGTCGCCGATATCGTCGCCGAGGGCCTGAAGATCCACGAGCCCTCGCTGTCGGAAGGCGAGCGCGACCGGCGCGTCGCGGCCGCCCTTGAGGAAACCGGCCTCGACCCGGCCACCCGCTGGCGTTATCCGCACGAATTTTCCGGCGGCCAGCGGCAGCGCATCGCGATTGCTCGCGCCATGGTGCTGAAGCCGGAATTCGTCATGCTCGACGAGCCGACCTCCGCGCTCGACATGAGCGTGCAGGCGCAGGTGGTGGAACTGCTGCGCGACCTGCAGGCAAAGCACAATCTCGCCTATCTCTTCATCAGCCACGACCTCAAGGTCGTGCGGGCGCTCGCCAACGACATCATCGTCATGCGCAGCGGCCGCGTGGTGGAGAAGGGCCCGGCGAAGGACATCATCGAGCGGCCGACGGAAGCCTATACCAAGGCCCTGATGGCCGCCGCCTTCAACCTCGAGGCCGTCCGCAGCGAGGCAATCAGCCAGTAGCAGCATAAAGCAGGACACAGCATGCACACGAAAAGCCCTGTCATCATCGATCTGAAATTCGATCAGGAGCAGGTCGCAGCCGCGCTGAAAGGGGCCTTTCCCGACCGCGAGGTCATCAATCTCCTGCATCCGGCGAGCCGCAAGCGCGATCTTTCTGGTGTCGAATACGCCGTGGTCTGGCGGCCGGGCGCCGATCTTTTCGAGCGGGCGAAGGATCTGAAGGTCGTGTTTTCCGGCGGTGCCGGCGTCGACCATGTGCTGACCCTGCCCGGCCTGCCGGATGTGCCGCTGGTGCGTTTCGTCGACGAGACGCTGACGACGCGCATGAGCGAATGGGTCGTCATGCAGTGCCTCCTGCACCTGCGCCAGCATGCCGCCTACGAGGCGCTGCGGCGCGAGCGCGTCTGGCGCGAGCTCGACCAGCCGGAGGCGAGCGACATGACCGTCGGCATCATGGGCTTCGGCGTCTTGGGCCAGGATGCGGCGCGCAAGCTGAAGACGCTGGGCTTCAATGTCATCGGCTGGTCGAAGAGCGGCCGTGCGGTCAAGGGGTTCGAGGTGTTCGACGAGGCGGGGCTCAACGCCTTCTTGGCGAAAACCGACATTCTCGTCGGCCTCCTGCCGCTGACGCCGGATACGAAGGGCATCTTCAACACCGGCCTGTTTACCCGGCTTTCCCGCAAGGGGCCGTTCGGCGCGCCCGTCTTCATCAATGCCGGGCGCGGCGGCAGCCAGGTCGAGGCCGATATCGTCGCTTCCATCAATGACGGCACGCTGCGTGGCGCCTCGCTCGATGTCTTCGAGCAGGAGCCGCTGCCGCTCGAAAGCCCGTTCTGGGCGATGGACAAGGTGTTCCTGACGCCGCATGCGGCGGCAGCCTCGGATGTCGGCGCGCTGTTTGATCACGTCGCCATCCAGATCGCACGCTTCGAGAGCGGCAAGCCGCTGGAGCATCTGGTCGACCGTAGCGCCGGCTATTGAACGGCTGACGCCGTCAGGGCCGGCGGTAGCCCGTCGGCTGCTGGTAGAGCCAGCCGATCCGCTCGATCGCCGCATCCAGCCCCTCGCGCGCCACGCTCATCGTGTGGCCGTTGGCATGCAGGATGGTCTTGTCGTCCTCCATGATGGCGACATGACCCTTCCAGAAGACGAGATCGCCGCGTCGCAGGTCCGCGCGGTCGATGGGGCTGCCGAGGCCGGCGGCCTGCATGTCGGAATCCCGCGGCGCCGCGCGGCCCACCATCATCATGGAAAGCTGCACCAGGGCCGAGCAGTCGAGCCCGAAGCCGGAGCGCCCGCCCCACAGATAGGGCGTTTCGAGAAACCGCGCGGCGACACCGACATAGTCGTTGCCGGCGGTGGCGCCGATGTCGAGGCAATGGCCCGCCACGACGGATTGCCCGCCCTCCAGCGTGAGATAGTGCGTGCCGCGGGTCTCGCTCTCGCCGATAACCGTTAGCCGGCTTCCGATGGAGACCGCGAATGCGGCGGGTGTCCGCAGGTCCGCGCCCGTATAGGCGAAGGTGCGCGGGACGGCGACACGATGGGTCGCCGTCCCGCCGCCCGCATCCAGCGCCGTCTCCGCGACGTAACCGACATAACCGTCGAAGTCCGATTTCACCCAGGCCCAGCCGTCCGCCCGGTCGAGCACGCGCACCGTTTCGCCGAACAGAACTTCGGTATCGATACTCGCGGAAAGGTCCGGGCGCGGCCGCAGGGCCGCGACGGGCGCGGCGATGCGCGCCGGCGTGCCCGTGACATAGCGTTCGGCGGGCACAATGCCGCGCAAGACCTCCTCGGCGAGGTCGGGGCGATAGGCGTTGAGGCGGCGGTCGGGCAGGGTGGTCATGGCAGTCTCACAGCGGCTGTGCGCGTCCCTTGGCGATGATGAGGTCGCCCAGGCGTTCGAGATAGAGCGCACCGTCGACGGTGCGCTTGATGATGACGTTGCGGCGGTCCCGCTCGTCGCGGACCCGCGTGACGAGGCCAAGCTCGCCCATCGTGTCGAGCGCGCGGGTGATGACGGGCTTGGTGACGCCGAGCTTGGCCGCCAGCCCCCGCACCGTATGCGGCGGCGGCACGAGATAGATTTCGAGCAGGATGGCAAGCTGGCGCAGCGTCAGGTCGCGCCCGTCCCCCTGCACCTGCTGCAGCGTCACGGCATGCCAGAGGCCGAGCGCCTGCGATGGGGTGAGATCTACCGGCAAGGGGCCTCCGGGGCGAATGCGATTTCGTTACGCTACCGTATCGTTCGCGCCGTGACAATCGCCTGCCGGTTGCCCGCCTCAGGCCGCGAGGCGGCGCATATGGTGGTAGAGCGCACGGATCGCCTGCGCCTCGCCGCCGATGGGCGAATGCGGGCGCTCGCTTTGCGCCCAGGCGAAGATGTCGAAATGCGCCCAGTGGCGGTTGCGCGTCACGAAGCGCTTGAGGAATAGGGCGGCCGTGATGGCGCCCGCCATGCCGCCGGCCGGCGCATTGGTGAGGTCGGCGATGCGCGCGGAGACGTCCTTGTCGTAGCCCATATAGAGCGGCATGCGCCACATCGGATCGTCGACCGAAAGGCTCGCCTCGGCAAGGTCGTGGGCGAGATCGTCGTCGTCGGTGAAGAAGGGCGGCAGGTCCGGCCCGAGCGCGACGCGCGCAGCGCCGGTCAGCGTCGCCATGTCGATGATGAGGTCTGCCTCTTCCTCGTCGGCATAGGCGAGCGCATCGGCGAGGATCAGCCGGCCTTCGGCGTCGGTATTGTCGATCTGCACGGTCAGGCCCTTGCGGCTCCTGTAGATATCGCCGGGACGGAACGCATTGCCGGAAATGGAGTTTTCCACGACAGGCACCAGAACGCGCAGGTCCACCTTCAGCTTGGCGTCCATGATCATCAGGGCAAGGCCCATCACATTGGCCGCGCCGCCCATGTCCTTCTTCATCAGCAGCATCGAGGAGGCCGGCTTGATGTCGAGGCCGCCGGTATCGAAGCACACGCCCTTGCCCACCAGCGTCACGCGCTTGTGGCCCTTCTTCCCCCAGCGCAGTTCCAGCAGGCGCGGCGCCTGTTCGGAAGCGCGGCCGACCGTGTGGACGAGCGGGAAGTTCTCCTTCAGGAGGTCATCGCCGGCGATGACGGAGACCTTGGCCTTGTAATGCGCGCCGAGCGCCCGGAATACGTCTTCCAGCGCATCCGGCCCCATGTCGTTGGTCGGCGTGTTGATGAGGTCGCGCGCCAGGAAGACACCGGCGAGCTGTCGCTTGATATCGGCACCGTCGGCATCGGCGGGAATGAGCAGGGTCGGCGCGTCGGGAGCGGACGCCTTGTAGCGCTCGAAGCGATAGCTGCCGAGCCCGTAGCCGAGCGCAAGCCGGTTGGCGGTCAGCGGCGCGGTCTCGATATGCCAGTCTCCCGCGGGCAGCGTGCGGGCGAGCTTGCCGGTGAGATAGGGCGCGTCGGAGGGGTTCTTGCCCAGGCCGAACAGCGCGCCGCCGAGATGGCCGTCCGCCGTCGGCACCATCAGCAGGCCGCCGGATTCCGCCTTGAAGCCGGCCTTCTTCGCCCAGTCCAGCGCAACCGGATCGATGGTTCCCGTCTCGATATGCGCGGGCGTGATCGCGAAGATCGGCAGCGTCTTTCCGTTCTTCGTGTTGAAGGGGGAGGGCCGGTCGATGAACTGGAAGGGGGCCATGGCGGAACCTTTGGAAGAGCCTTGAGAATCGCTGCAATTAACACTCTGTTAGGGTTAACAGATTATTGCTGGAGCGGAGATTGCGGCGTGATTCCTTAACCGCCGCGACATGGGGAAACCGCTTCGGGGACTGATCATGGCTGTACGCCGCCTGCCTTCGTCACTTCGACCGGCGCTTTTGACGGGCGCGGCACTCCTGGTCATCGGCGTCGGGCTGGCAGGCTGCGCCGGCAAGAGCAACCTGACCACCGGCTCCGTCCGCCCGTCGTCCGCCGCCGGCGGCACGATGAACACGACGGACCTGCGCGGCGCCGTCGACAGCATCGGCCGGGCCTACGAGAAGAACCCGCGGGATGCGGCGACCGGCATCAACTACGCCAGCGCGCTGCGCATGAACGGCCGCAATGCGCAGGCGCTCGCCGTCATGCAGCAGGTTGCCATCAGCAATCCGAACAACCGCGAGGTCCTCGCCGCCTATGGCAAGGCGCAGGCCGCCGCCGGCCAGCTGGAGCAGGCGCTGAACACCATCCTGCGCGCCCAGACGCCTGACAGACCGGACTGGCGGCTGAAATCGGCCGAAGGCGCGATCCTCGATCAACTCGGCCGCTCGAACGAGGCACGCCAGCGCTATCGCGAGGCGCTCGATATCCAGCCCGACGAGCCCTCGGTGCTTTCCAATCTCGGCATGTCCTATCTTCTGGCGAAGGACCTGAAGACCGCGGAAACCTATATGCGCGCTGCCGCCAAGCAGCCCGGCGCCGACAGCAGCGTGCGCCAGAACCTCGCGCTGACCGTCGGCCTGCAGGGCCGTTTCCAGGAAGCGGAAACCATCGCAAGGCAGGAGCTGACCTCGGGGCAGGCGGAAGCCAACGTCGCCTATCTGCGCTCCATGCTGGCCCAGCAGAATGCCTGGAAGACGCTCGCCGCCAACGACGCCGGCAACACCAATTAAACCAATCGTCCTCCCAGGACCAAACGAAGAAGCCCCGGCCGATCGTCTCGCCGGGGCTTCTTTCTTTTGTCTTCGAGCGGTCAGAAGCGGTCGGAGACCTGGATACCGGCCGGGCCGAGAATGACCGCCACCAGCACCGGCAGGAAGAACAGGATCATCGGCACGGTCAGTTTCGGCGGCAGGGCGGCGGCCTTCTTTTCCGCCTCGTTCATGCGCTGGTCGCGGCATTCTTGCGCCAGAACGCGCAGCGCCTGGGCGAGCGGCGTGCCGTAGCGCTCGGCCTGGATGAGCGCCTGCGTCACGGATTTCACGGTGTCGAGGCCGATGCGCGTGCCAAGGTTCTCATAGGCCTGGCGGCGTTCCTGAAGGAAGGAAAGCTCCGCGGTGGTCAGCACGAGTTCCTCCGCCAGTTCCGGCGAGGCCATGGCGATCTCGTCAGCCACGCGCTTGAAGGCGACCTCGATCGAGATGCCCGATTCCACGCAGATCAGCATCAGGTCGAGCGCATCAGGCCAGGCGCGGCGGATCGACTGCTGGCGCTTCGAGACCTTGTTGGAAATGAAGATGTTGGGCGCGTAGAAGCCGAGATAGGCGATGCCCAGCGTCGCCAGGATGCGAACCGAGAACGGCTTGTCGCCGAGGAAGCCGAGATAGAAGATGTAGAAGGCCGCGACCGCAAGAAACAGGAAGGGCAGCGTGAAGCGGGCGAAGAGGAAGATGTTGAGCGCGTTCTGCGAACGATACCCAGCCTGCCGCAGGCGGTTCATCGTGTTGGCGTCGACGAGGGCCTCGCGCAGGTTCAGCCGCTCCACCACGTTGCGCACGGATGTGTTGTGCTGCGCCCTGAGCGACGCCTTGTTCTGCACCGTTTCGGCCGAGAGCCGCGCCCGCTCTCGCGCCCGCATCTGCTCGCGTTCCAGCGCGACGCTCTTCATGCGCTTGTCGAGATCGCCCCGTTCGAAATAGGGCATCGCCAGCGTGTAGAACGTGGCGAGCACGGCGATCACCACGAAGGCGGGCAGGAGAACCGCGGGATCGGTGAGCATGGCGATCATGATCTCAGTTCCTAGATGTCGAAGTTGATCATGTTGCGCATCACGAGAATGCCGATGGACATCCAGACGCCCGATATGCCGAGAATGAGATGGCCGCGCGGATCCTGGAACAGCACCATGATGTATTCAGGCGATGTCAGGTAGACGAGCAGCGTGACGATGAAGGGCAGCGCGCCGATGATCGCCGCCGACGCCTTGGCTTCCATCGACAGCGCGCCGACCTTGGCGCGCATCTTGCGCCGCTCGCGCAGCACGCGCGACAGGTTGCCCAGCGCTTCGGAGAGGTTGCCGCCGGCCTGGCTCTGGATGGCGATGACGATGGCGAAGAAATTGACTTCCTGAAGCGGAATGCTCGTGAACATGCGCGCGCAGGCATCCGGGACGCTGAGCCCGACCTGCTGGCTTTCGACGATCTTGCGGAACTCGGTCCGGACCGGCTCCTGTCCCTCGGCTGCAATCAGCCGCAGCGCATCCGTCAGCGGCAGGCCGGACTTGATGGAGCGCACCATCACGTCGAGCGCGTTGGGAAACTCCTCGAGGAACTTGTTCTGCCGGCGCTTGACGAGAAAGCCGACGAACCAGCGCGGAAGGCCGGCCCCGGCGATGAAGGCGATGCCGAGCGCAACCAGCGGCCCCATGCCGCCGATGAGCGCGACGACGAAGGCGAACACGCCGAAGATCGCGCTGAACACGTAGAACTTCGTCTCGGTGATCGAAAGGCCCGCCTGGGAAAGCTTGGCCTTAAGCGTCGCGGCCACACGCTTGGACTGTTCCTGCTGCTTCTTTTCGAGGTCCTTCAGCGAATCCTGCACCGAGCGGCGGCGCTTGGAAAGTTCCTGCACGCGGTCACGCGCCGCCTTGGCCCGCGACTGGTCCGTCTCGGCCGACTGGACGCGTCGCATGCGGCTTTCGGTCTTCTTCTCCGTCTCGATGCGCGAGAACAGCAGGCCATAGGCGAGGCCGGCGGTGGAGAGCGCCGCCAGCGCGAAGATCGCCACGATGGTGATATCCATTCCGAACATCGCGTCTACCCGCCCCTTACGGCTTCTCCATCGCGTCGAGCGTTGCCGCCAGGCGCTTGTCCTCGTTGAAGTAGCGGGCCCGATCCCAGAAATGCGGCTTGCCGATGCCGGTACCGGTGTGCTTGCCGATGAGCCGCCCGTTGGCATCCTCGCCCTGGATCTCGAAGCGCATCAGGTCCTGGGTCACGATGACGTCGCCTTCCATGCCCACCACTTCGGTGATGTGGGTGATGCGGCGCGAGCCGTCGCGCAGGCGCGAGGCCTGGATGATGATGTCGATGGAACCGGCGATGATCTCGCGCACCGTCTTGGCGGGCAGGGTATAGCCGCCCATGGCGATCATCGATTCCATACGTGAAAGGCATTCGCGCGGCGTGTTGGCGTGGATCGTGCCCATCGAGCCGTCGTGGCCGGTGTTCATCGCCTGCAGGAGGTCGAAGACCTCGGGTCCGCGCACTTCGCCGACGATGATGCGTTCGGGACGCATGCGCAGGCAGTTCTTGATGAGATCGCGCATCGTGATCTCGCCCTCGCCCTCGATGTTCGGCGGGCGGGTTTCGAGACGCACGACATGCGGCTGCTGCAGCTGGAGTTCGGCCGAGTCCTCGCAGGTGATGACGCGCTCGTCGCGGTCGATATAGTTCGTCAGGCAGTTGAGCAGCGTCGTCTTGCCCGAGCCCGTACCGCCGGAAATGACGAGGTTGCAGCGCACGCGGCCGATGATCTGAAGAAGCGTCGCCCCTTCCGGGGTGATCGAGCCGAACCGGACGAGCTGGTCGAGCGTCAGCTTGTCCTTCTTGAATTTACGGATGGTGAGCGCGGTGCCGTCGATGGCGAGCGGCGGGGCGATGACGTTGACGCGCGAGCCGTCGGGAAGGCGCGCGTCGCAGATCGGGCTCGATTCGTCGACGCGGCGGCCGACCTGGCTGACGATGCGCTGGCAGATGGAGAGGAGCTGGGCATTGTCGCGGAAGCGGATTTCCGATTCCTGCACCTTGCCGGCCACTTCGATATAGGTCTTGCCGGCGCCGTTGACCATGATGTCGGCGATGTCGTCGCGCGCCAGAAGCGGCTCCAGCGGGCCGTAGCCGAGAACGTCGTTGCAGATGTCGTCGAGCAGTTCTTCCTGCTCGGAGATCGACATCGCGAAGTTCTTGATCGTGATGATGTCGTTGACGATGTCGCGGATTTCCTCGCGCGCGCTCTCGGTGTCGAGCTTGGCGAGCTGCGACAGGTCGATCGTATCGATCAGCGCGGAGAAGACCTGGCTTTTCGTATCGTAATAGTCCTCGGTGCGCGGCGTGCGGCGGCGCACCGCCGCGGCGGGCGCGGGACTGGGTGCGGCGTGCGGCACCGGCTCCGCGACGGGTTGCACGACAGCGGCGGCGGCCGGCCGTTCCGCCGTCACGGTCGCGCCGGAGGCGATGCCGGCATGGGTCGTCTGGCCCGCCGTGCCGCTCTTGCCGAAGCCTTCATTTCCGCGTTTGCCGAACATTCCACTCATCCAGTCTGTTGCATCGCCCGTCCGGGCTTACTTGCGGCCGAGGAGGCCCAGCATCTTGCCGATCCCGGCCTTCTTGGGTTTCTTTACCGTCGCGCGCCCGGTCACGAGGTGGGCGATCTGCGAGAAGGTTTCCGCCGTCGGCGACTTTCGATCCATTTCCGCAATCATGCGTCCGCTGTTGGAGGCCGCGCCGAAGAGCTGGGCATCGAACGGGATGATGGCCACGGGCTCCACGCCCAGCGGCTCGCAGAAGTCGGATGGCGAGATCTCCGGCCGTTTCGGCAGACCGACCTGGTTGAGGATCAGGTGCGGCGGCTTGTCGTTGGGCCTCAGCTTCTTCAGCGCGTCGAGCATGTTCTTGGCGTTGCGAAGGTTGGCGAGATCGGGAACAGCGGTAATCACCAGCTCGTCCACTTCCGAAAGCAGCGTGCGCGTCCATTCCGACCAGGCATGCGGCACGTCGAGCACGGTGATCGGCGCACTGCGCTGGAGCACTTCGAGGATCGGCTGGAACGAACCGCGCTCCAGATCGTAGCCGCGGTCGAGCATGGAGGGCGCGGCCAGCAGGGAGAGATGCTGCGAGCACTTGGCGAGCAGGCGATCCAGGAAGACCTCGTCGAGGCGGTCGGGCGCGTAGATCGCCTCGGAGATGCCCTGCGGCGGATCCTGGTCGAAGTCGATATTGGCGGTGCCGTAGGGCAGGTCGAGATCCGCCAGGATGACTTCGGTCTGGAAGAGGTTCGAAATGTCGAAGGCGCAATTGTGCGCGATCGTCGAGGAGCCGCATCCGCCCTTGGCGCCGATGAAGGCGAGGCTGCGGCCGAGCGGCTCGGCATCGGGATCGACGAAGATCGCCGACATGGCGGCCAGCACGTCGGTCATGCCGACAGGCCCCACCATGTATTCGGAGATGCCGTTGCGGATCAGCTCGCGGTAAAGCGGGATATCGTTGTAGCGGCCGACGATGACGACCTTGGTGCTGGGATCGCAGACCTCGGCGAGCGGCGCCAGCTCTTCCATGATATCGCCGGGCTGCGCGGACGTTTCCAGGATCAGCAGGTTCGGGGTCGGCGCGGAGGCGAACATGTTGGCCGCCGCCGCGATGCTGGCGCTCGATATCTTCAGGCTCACCTTGGCCAGGCGCCGGTCCTGGGCGCAGCGCTCCATGGTGCGCAGCATCGCCTCGCTCTCGCAGAAGGCGTGCACGGAGATGCGCGGCAGCGGGCGCATGGCTTCCAGCTCCGCCGGACGGATCGCGTCGTCCGCCTCGTCCGCGGCATCGTTCTTGAAAGTGTAGTCGACCGTGCTCATGGCGTTACCTGGCTTGGAGACGCAAGCGGCGTCAGTTCATGTCTTGCAGTTCGGTGTAGGAATCACGATAGCGCTGCATCGCATTGCCGCGCTGGGTCGCATCCGCAGGCGTCATGCGGCGCGGGCCGAGCAGGTCGTTCGGGTCGGCGATCTGGGCCGCGAGGTTGTTCTGCTGGGCGCAACCGAAGTTATGATAGTTCTTGTTTCCGTAGGTGTTGATCAGGAGATCCTCCGGCCACTGGCCGCAGGCCGGCGTGGAAGCCGTGATGGCGAAGTAGCTCAGCCGGATCGGCGCGGCCTCCGCCGGGTCGGCGGCGGCATAGCTCTCGACGATCACCTTGCTTGCCGGAATGCCCTGCCGGGCGACGACCTTGCGGATGTGCCGGCTTGTCACGGCGGTGGCCGCGTCATTGCGCGCGCCGTGCGGCACGATGATGCGGAACATGCCCGACGTGCTGGACTTGTAGCCATCCGCGAAACCGGCGATCACCTCGGCCTGGCCGCGCGTCAACTGGCTGGCGCCGGTCGCGATCGGGATATCGATGACCTTTTCCTGCTCGCCGACGACGATCGGGTGGCGCGTGCGGTAGTCGTCCGGCAGCGAGCCGGTCGTCGTGGCATCCCGGTTGGCGCAGCCGGAGGCGACCGCGACCAGCGCCGCCATCGCAAACAGGGTGACGGCGCGTCCGGCGTTGGGACGCCCGGTGCTGTTCGTGGAGTGCATTTCGTTTGCCATCGGCTGGGCCCGTCCCTTTTTCACGTCGCACCCGTTCACTTGTAGATGAAGCCAACGCTGCCTTCGTAGCGCTGGGCGGGCAGGTTGCTCTTCCTGCCGTAGATCTGGTTGACTTGGCCGAGGAAGACGCTCGCCGCGTCATTGGCCGGGTTGAAGTTGTCATCCGGCCGCGCCAGCGCGTTGCGGTTCACTGGCTTGACGAGATAGGGCGTGGCGATGATCACCAGCTCGGTTTCGTTGCGCTCGATGGATTTCTGGCGGAACAGCGCGCCGAAGATCGGAACCTTGGAGGCCACGGGCGTGCCGTTCATGCTCTGCTGCACGTCGTCGCGGATCAGGCCGGCGAGCGCGATGGAACCGCCCGAGGGCAATTCGACGACGGTTTCGGCATCGCGCCGGCGGTATTCGGCACCGCTCGCGCCGGCAACCGGTTCGGAAACCTTGGTCTGGATGCGCAGGCTGATGCGTCCCGAAGACAGGACCGTCGGCGTGAAGCCGAGCGAAATACCATACTGATAGGTCGTCGTCGTGTATCCGCCATTGCCGTCGGAGACTGCATAAAGGCGCTCGCCCCCCGAATTGAACGTTGCGGCCTGTCCGGAAATGGCCGTCAGCGTCGGCTCGGCCAGCGTGCGGATCGCCTTGGCCTGCTCCAGGGCGTTCACGACGGACTCGATGCCGAGCTTTCCGACATTGCCGGCGACCGTTCCGCTCAAGCCGCTCGCCGCCGTATTGAAGGAGAGAACATCGAGATTGGAGCCGGACGCGCCGGCGATCCGGCTGAACGTGTTGTCGAAGCCGAGCTGCTTGAGAACCTCGCGGCGGATTTCCGCCACGGTGACTTTCAGCGTCACCTGGTCCTCGCCCTGGACCTGGAGCATGTTGACGACCTGCGAAGCCTGGCGGCCTTCGCCGAAGATCGCCGCATCGCCGTTGTTGCCCTGCGACACGACCGTTCGCGTCGTCGCCTCGCCGCCCTTGAGGAAGATCTGCGCGAGGTTGACCGCCTGCGTGGCATCCTGCGGCGTGCGCACGCTGCCGCTCAGGACGATATTGTCCGAGATGATCTCGACCTGGATGTCGGAATCCGGGATGAAGCGCCGCAGGTTCGCCTGAAGGCTGGAGACGTCGCGCTCGACATTGAGGTCGATGCTGACGATTTCCTCGCCGCCGGGGCCGAAGACGAAGATGTTGGTCTGGCCGACTTCCTTGCCGAAGAGATAGATGCGGCGCGACGTGCGCGTCACGGCATCCGCCTTCACCGGGTCGGCGACGAGAATGTCATGCGCGTCGGAGGGCAGGTCGATGACGACGGCCTTGTTGAGGCCGAGGCTGATCGTCTTGCGTGCGCCCGGGCCGGCATTCTGGATGCGGATGATCGACGCGCTGGCCGCCTCGGCCGTGGCGATGACCTGACCCGTCAGCGGGGCGGCAGGCAGGCCCGAAAAGGCCAGGCAGAATGTCAATCCGCCGGCGACAGAAGCCCGAAAAGTCTTTGAGAGTGCGAACACGGGTCAGCTCCTGATCATTTACTGCGCTTCGGACGCATTGCCGTCGACGATCTTGCCGGTCTTAATCACCTGCACCTGCGGCACGCCATCGGCGCCGCTGAGCAGATAGTCGGCCGCGCCCGTATCGGGCTCTTGGGCATCGGCGACGCTGCGCAGCGCAAGCGACAGCCGTTCGGCCATCTGCTGGGCGACGCTCATCACCTTCGCCTGGTCCGGCGTGAGTTCGAGTGTGGCGGTGGTGCCCAGCACGGTCTTGGATCCGTCCGGGTTTTCCTGGATCTGCTGGTCGATGGCCAGCACGCGCACGTTGGACAGCACGTTCTCCGTCAGGAAGTTGCCGGCGCTGCTCTTGCGTACCATGATGACGTCGACGCGGTCGTTCGGCAGGATGAAGCCGCCGGCGCCGGTTGCCACGGTGATCTCGGTTGCGACCGCGCGTTTGCCCGCGGGCAGCAGGGAAGACATGATGCGGCTGGAGGAATCGACGATCTTTTCCTGGCGAACCGGCTCGCCGTTGAAGATCGGCATGCGGGCGATGGCACCCTCGAGCGTCTGGATCGCGTCCGGCCGGCTCTGCTCGGTGATGAAGCCGTCGACGACAGAACCCTTCGGCCAATCGGCCCAGGCGACAGAACCGGAATTGAGGCGCGTGCCGACGGGCAGGCTTTCGGTCGCGACCAGAACCTTGACGGTCGGCTCGCGCTCCAGGACCGTCTGGGTCTCGACAACCGACACACCACCCTTGCGCGCGACCTGCAGCGCAAGAAAACCTGCGACGCCGGCCGACACGACGGCCACTGCCAGAATGATGATTCGCGCCGGTTTCATGTGGTTTCCCTGAGCTGCGGACTCTTCTATCCGCCGACATTGCCCGGGAAAGGTATAATTATGGTTAATAGTCGCCTTACGCTTATGGTTAACAACCGGTTAACAGCGTTGCGACCTTTAGTTGCCGAGGGCGGCGAGCATGAGCGGCGAGGACGGATAGGCCATGAACGCGCCGACGCCGATAGCAATGCCGTAAGGGATCTTTTTCGCCATGACGAGTGAATCCGGCACGGGCAGGCCGCTGGCGAGGATCGTGTTGGTGTGCGAGCGCAAGGACAGGATCGCCAACGTCAGGACACCACCGAGGAACGAGACATAGACCAGGAACTCGAACAGCGAGAAGGTCAGCCCGAACCACACCGCACTCGCCGTCAGAAGCTTCGCGTCACCGCCACCCATTACATTGAAGGCGAAGAGCGCAAAGCATACTGAAAAGACGATGGCACCAGCCGCAAGATGCGTCGCGGTCTCCGTCAGGCCCAGCCCGGCGAGCGGCGCGACGATGAAAAACGACGCGAGAAGAATGGCCGAGACCCGGTTGGGAATGAGCATCGTCAGGAAGTCGGAACAGGCCGCAACCGCAAGGCAAAGCGGGAAAACCACGAAGATGATTGCCTGAGTCATGGTGGCCTCCATTTCCGACGAATAATGCGTCTGACAAGTTTCCGAGAAATAAACTCGAAAAAAAGCCGCCTTTGCGTGAAAGGCGGCTTTCAGATTAAAAGGCTTAGATCAAGGGGAGACCGTACCGTCAGCCTTGACCTTGAGCTGCTTCGAAAGGCCTGTGAACTGGTTGTTCAGCGAGCCGCCGAGCGCGGTGGCGCCGGTGATGAGAGCAACGGAAATCAGGGCGGCGATCAGGCCGTATTCGATGGCGGTTGCGCCCGATTCGTCCTTCATAAGGCGAGCGAAAATCTTGGTCATGGTATTCTCCTAGCTCCACGATGTTGGTTCAGCACGTCCGCCAACTGTTTCCGTTGTTCGGATGACTGCAACCTACAGGTCTGCCATTTCCATCGACTTAAGGAAGTGCGTTAATATTTCCTTACCGCAGCCCCGCCGGAATTATGGTCAAAGAATAGTTAATTCCGTTTTTCATAGAGTTTTTCGCTCTGGTTGGCCCGATAATGGACGTAGATACAGGAAGCGCGGAAGTTGAGCCGGTATGGCCCGCACGACACTTAAATCTTCATTTACCATTCGCGGCGATGCTATCCCTGCTTTATCTTCGGGATGACTGTTTATGGGACGCCACCGCACCTTCGCCGTTCACGCTGCAAAGCTCGTGACGGCTGCTTCTCTCCTGCTTTCGGCCGGCGCCTCCGCCATGGCCCAGGAGCAGTTGATGCGCGTCTATATGGATCATGCCCGCGTGCTCCGGCTCGACCGGCCGGTCAGCAAGGTCATCATCGGCAATGCCGAAGTGGCCGATGCCACCGTGGCGGACGCCAAGACGATCGTCATCACCGGCCGCAGCTTCGGCACGACCAATCTCGTTTTGCTAGATGCCGATGGCAACGCGATTGTCGACGAGCGTATCCTCGTGTCCATCGATGAGGGCAATACGGTGCGGGTCTTTCGCCAGACGGAGCGCTCCGTCCTCTCCTGCACGCCGAACTGCGAGGAGCATGCTTCCCGCGACAAGGCCTCCGGCAACTGACGATCGTTGTCGCGCCGGCGTGCGAAAGCGGGAAACCGTTCAAGTCTTCGCCGCCGCACACACGAAAAATAAACGGTCGGCCTTCTATCCTGACATGATCTGGGATTTGGGAACGGATCGCGATGTCGCTCGATCAGGATATGTCCAGCCGCCGACAGCCTGTGAAGGGGCTGTTGAAGCGCTTCTATCGTCGCCGTGACGGCGCGACGGCAATCGAGTTCGCCATTCTCGCCATTCCGTTCTTCGTCATGATCTTCGCGTCGCTCGAAACCTTCGTGGCATTTACCGGCGAACAGCTTCTTGCCAATGCGACCGAAAACATGGCGCGCAAGATCCGCACCGGCCAGATCAAATCCGACTACTCCGTAAGGGACTTCCGGAAGGAGTTCTGCGAAGAAATCAGCATCCTTATGCCCTGCTCGGCCAAGGAAATCGATACGCCCGACAAGCTGCTGATCGATGTCCGCAGCTTCGATACATTCACGGATATCCCGCAGGCCGTTCCTCTTGTCGATTCCGACCTCGATACGAAATCCTTCAAGTTCGCGCCGGGCGGCAAGAAATCGATCAATATCGTCCGTGCCTATTACCGGTGGGACGTCATCACCGATCTCGTGCGTCCGCTGCTCTCGAACGTCAAATCGGCGAACGGCTCGCAGAACTATCTCATGATCGCGACGGCGGTCGTCCAGAACGAGGATTATCCGTAATGGTCGGTGATGTGTCACGAGCCTGCAAGGGCGATGTCCGGCCAGCGAAAGGCTTCCTTTTGCGTTTGCGCCGCTTCATCGACGATCGCCGGGGCGTCGGCGCCATCGAATTCGCGATCGTCGCGCCGATGCTGATCATCACCTATATCGGTGCCTTCGAAATTTCCGTCGCCATCTCGATGTCGCGCAAGATCAGCCGTGCCTCCAGCACCGTGTCGGATCTCTTGACCCGCAACGAGAGCACGACGAAGGCGGTGCTAGACAGCATGAAGGATGTCACGAGCAACGTCATCACGCCGTTCAAGCAGGATGGTTATACCCTGAAGATCACGGGTGTCGACATCGATGCCGTTGGCAATGCCAAGGTGGCGTGGTCGCGCGATCAGAGTGGCGGAACGCCCTATGCCAAGGGGAGCACGGTCACCTTGCCGCCGGACATCGCGGTAAAGGATGCCTTCGTCGTGCGTACGGAATACACCGTGCCGCACAAGATCCTGCTGATGGCGCCCGGATTGAGCTCGCATATCAACAGCATCACGCTCGGCAAGACGAGTTACTTCCGCAAGCGTACGGGCGAGACGATCATCACCTGCTCCGATTGCTGACGACATCCGTTTACCACGCGATTTCGCTTGAACCTGTTGTCATCGCCGTGTCATGTCACGCGAATGCGGACGGATAGCGGGTGACCATGGCAAGAGCCTTTCTCTTTGTTCTCGATTCCTTCGGCATCGGCGGCGGCCCGGATGCGGCCGCGTTCGGTGATCTCGGTGCCGATACGCTTGGCCATATCGCGGAATTCTGCGCCGCCGACGCCGCCGACCGGCAGGGGCTGCGGCAGGGTCCGCTGAAGCTTCCCAACATGTCGGCGCTCGGTCTGCTGCATGCCGCGCGCGCGGCCACCGGCCGCTTTCCGATCGGCATGGAGGTGCCACAACGCGTCTTCGGTTATCACGGCGCCGCCAGCGAGGTCTCGAACGGCAAGGACACGCCGTCGGGCCATTGGGAAATCGCCGGCACGCCCGTCACCTTCGACTGGGGCTATTTTCCCGCCGAAGGCGAGGCATTCGAACCGGACCTGGTCGCGGCCATCCGCGTGGCGGGCAAGGTGCCGGGCATTCTCGGCAATTGCCACGCGTCGGGCACGGATATCATCGCCCGCGACGGGCTCGAGCACATGCGCACCGGCAAGCCCATCTGCTACACCTCCACGGATTCCGTCTTCCAGGTTGCCGCGCATGAGCGGACCTTCGGGCTGGAGCGCCTGCTCGCCTTCTGCGAAACCGTGCGAACGATCCTCGACGAGCGGCCGGGCGGACGCATCGGGCGGGTCATTGCGCGCCCCTTCGTCGGCGAAAGCCCGGAAACGTTCCGGCGCACCGGAAACCGTCGCGATTACTCCGTCCCGCCGCTGGAGGTGACCCTGCTCGACAGGCTGACGGAGGCCGGCCGCACGGTGCACGCCGTCGGCAAGATCGGCGATATCTTCGCCCACAAGGGCATCGGCACGCTGACCAAGGCCGATGGCAACATGGCGCTGCTCGACGCGACGCTGCGCGTGATGGACGAAGCGAAGGACGGCGATCTCGTCTTCACCAACTTCGTCGATTTCGACATGCTCTACGGCCATCGCCGTGACGTCGCCGGCTATGCGGCGGCGCTGGAGGCCTTCGATCGCCGCCTGCCGGAGGTGGACCGCAAGCTGAAGCCGGGCGATCTCGTCATCCTGACGGCCGATCACGGCTGCGACCCCACCTGGCGCGGCACCGACCACACGCGCGAGCGCGTGCCGATCCTGAGCTTCGGGCCCGGCATCCGTTCCCGGCTGATCGAGACCCGAACCACTTTCGCCGATATCGGCGAAAGCGTTGCCCGCCATCTCGGCATCGCGCCCGGCAAGCATGGACGGAGTTTCCTGTGACGACATCCATGCCCAAGGCGGAACTGCACTGCCATATCGAAGGCGCCACGCCGCCGGCGCTCGCGCTGTCGCAGGCCGCGCGCTACGGCATCGATACGTCCGCCTTCATCCGCGACGGCGCCTATGCCTGGCAGGATTTCACGAGCTTCGTGCAAAGCTACGACGCAACCGCCAACCTCTTCCGCACGGAGGAGGATTACGCGCTGCTCGCCGAAACCTACCTGACGGAGATCGCGCAGGCCGGCGCCATCTACAGTGAACTGATCGTCTCGCCCGACCAGGGCGACGCGGTCGGGATCGGCGCGGATGCCTATATCGCCGGGCTTGCCGAGGGCGCCGAGCGGGCGAAAGCGAAAACCGGCATCGAAACGCGGTTCATCATCGTCGGCATCAGGCATTTCGGGCCGGAGCGCGTGGTGAAGGCCGCGGAATATGCCGCGCGCCGGCCCCATCCCCTGATAACGGGCTTCAACCTCGCCGGCGAGGAGCGCATGCACCGCGTGGCGGATTTTGTGCGCGCCTTCGATATCGCCCGTGACGCGGGCCTCGGCATCACGATCCATGCCGGCGAACTCTCCGGTGCCTTCAGCGTGCGCGATGCGCTCGATCATGTCCGCCCGTCGCGCATCAGCCACGGCGTGCGCGCCATCGAGGATGCCGATCTCGTGCGCCGACTGGCCGACGAGGGCGTTGTGCTGGAAGTCTGCCCGGGCTCCAATGTGGCGCTCGGTGTCTTCCCGGATTTCGAGAGCCATCCGCTGCGCGCCCTACACGCGGCCGGCGTGCGGGTCACGCTCAATTCCGACGATCCGCCCTTCTTCCATACGTCGCTGGCGCGTGAATACGAACTTGCCGCCACCGCCATGGGCTTCAGCGACGCCGACATCCGCGGCATGACGCGCACGGCGATCGAGGTGGCCTTTGTCGACGAGCCGACGCGGCAGAGGCTTCTGGCGGCGCTTTGAGGCAAGCGGGCTGGGGATGGTGCCGGCCTCCCGCTCTCTTCACTTGCGGCCCCGCGTCGTTCCGTGGAAAAAGAAGCGTTCAGATATTTTCGGAAGGTTGGCCATGGACGGCGTCACAGTCATCGATCACCCGCTCGTGCAGCACAAGCTGACCATCATGCGCAAGGAGGAGACGTCGACGGGCAGTTTCCGCCGTCTGCTGCGCGAAATCTCCACGCTGCTTTGCTATGAGGTCACGCGCGACCTGGAGCTGACGACCGCCCGCATCAAGACGCCGCTCGAAGAGATCGATGCGCCGGTGCTGGAAGGCAAGAAGCTCGTCTTCGCTTCCATCCTGCGCGCCGGCAACGGCCTGCTCGAAGGCATGCTGGAGCTGGTACCGTCGGCCCGCGTCTCCCATATCGGCGTCTACCGCGATCACGAGACTCTGGAGGCGGTCGAATATTTCTTCAAGGCCCCGGACAGCATCGACGAACGCCTCGTCATCGTCGTCGACCCGATGCTGGCGACCGGCAATTCGGCGATTGCCGCCATCGATACGCTGAAGAGCCGCGGCGCGACGAATATCCGCTTCCTTTGCCTGCTGGCGGCGCCCGAGGGCATCAAGAGCTTCCGGGCGCATCACCCCGACGTGCCGGTCTATACGGCGTCCATCGACCGCCAGCTCAACGAGAAGGGGTATATCGTGCCCGGCCTCGGCGATGCCGGCGACCGCATGTATGGCACGAAGTAGCCGTTAACCGCCGCTTTACCAAGTCGAGCGAAGATCGTGGAGAGGGGCGCCATCCGACGCCCCTTTTTGCCGTCCGTTAGCCGGTGCTGTGCTAGTTCGGGACAGATTGTTCCGGAGACCGGCCATGTTCGTTCGAAGCCTCGTCCTTCTCGTCGGCGGCGTTCTTGCCGCCGCGGCCTTCGTGCCAGACCTTGCCAGCCGTTATGTCGGCGAAACGCAAAGCCCTTCCCACGAGGCCAGGGTGGAGACGGCGTCCGTGCAGCCGGGGCAGGGTGCCGCGCGTTACACCGGCAACCGCAGCGCCACGATCGATGCGGATGCCGGCGGGCATTTCACCGGCCTCTTCGCCATCAATGGCCGCAAGGAACAGGGCATGGTCGATACGGGCGCCAGCATGGTGGCCATCAATGTCTCCACCGCCCAGCGCCTCGGCATCGACAGGGCAGATCTCGATTTCCGCTATGCCGTGGATACCGCCAACGGCAAGGCGCGCGCCGCCTATATCCGTCTCGACAAGATCGAGATCGGCCCGGTGCGCATGGACAATGTCGGCGCCATGGTGCTCGACGACAAGGCACTGTCCGGCACGCTGATCGGCATGAGCTTCCTCAAGGGCCTCTCGTCCTACAAGGTCGAAGGCGGCAGGCTGCACCTTACCCGCTGACGCGCGACAGGATCTCGGCTGCCGGGGCCGGCGCTTCCGGGCTGATCGCGTAGAGCGCCGTCAGCCGTTCGGCCGCACGGTCCGCATCCGCATCGTTTACCGCGTGAACGCGACCGATCGTTTCGCCCTTTTCCACTTTCGTGCCAAGCGGCAGCAGGCCGTCGAAGCCCACGCGGTGATCGATGGCGTCATCCGGCCGGCTGCGTCCGCCGCCGAGTCCGATGACGGCAAGGCCGATGCCGCGCGTGTCGCAGGCGGCGAGATACCCGGCCTGCGGCGCCGTCACCATCCGTATGACGGGCGCCGCCCCGAGATACCGGTCCGCCCTGTTCAGGAGATCGGCAGGTCCGCCGAGCGCGTGGATCATGCGGGCGAAGGTCTCGGCCGCCGCACCGCTCGCCAGCACGCCGGCCGCCTTCGCGGTTGCGGCCTCGACATCCGTTTCCATACCCGCTGAAACCAGCATCTCCGCCGCGAAGGCCAGCACGACGCGCTCGAGCCGCGTGCCGGCCTTTTCGCCCTTCAGGAAGGCGATGCAGTTGGCGATTTCCAGCGCGTTGCCCGCGGCGTCCGCCAGCGGCTGGTTCATATCGGTGATCAGCGCGGTGGTACGCACGCCCGCGCCGTTCGCGACCTCGACCAGCGCGCGCGCCAGGCTTTCCGCCTCGGCGGTATCCGTCATGAAGGCGCCGTTGCCGACCTTGACGTCAAGCACGAGGGACTGAAGCCCGGCCGCCAGCTTCTTGGACAGGATGGAGGCGGTGATCAGCGGCACGGAATCCACCGTCGCCGTCACGTCGCGGATGGCATAGACGCGCTTGTCGGCAGGCGCGAGGTCGCCTGTCTGGCCGATGATCGCGCAGCCGATATCCTTCACCGTGCGGCGAAAGCGCTCCGCGGACGGCATGATCGTATAGCCGGGGATCGATTCCAGCTTGTCGAGCGTGCCGCCGGTATGGCCGAGCCCGCGCCCGGAGATCATCGGCACGGCAAGCCCGCAGGCGGCGGCAATCGGCGCCAGCATCAGCGAGACATTGTCGCCGACGCCGCCCGTCGAATGCTTGTCCGCGATGGGCCTGCCGATCTCGGGCCAGTCGAGCACATCGCCCGAATCGCGCATGGCAAGCGTCAGCGCGACCGTCTCGTCGCGCGTCATGCCGTTGAACCACACCGCCATGGCGAGCGCGGCGACCTGCCCCTCGGAGACGCTGCCATCCGTCACGCCGGCGATGAAGGCGGCGATCTCCTCTTGAGAGAGCGCGTCACCGTTGCGCTTGCGGCGGATCGTCTCCTGCGGCAGCATCTCAGCCGCCGCCGGCGATCATTTCGGCGAGAATGGCGGCAAGCCGCTTGCCGCCGACGGGCGCCATGTCCTTGGTCTCGTGGTGGCTGAGCTCGTCGCCCGTCATGCCGGCCCCGAAATTGGTGATGACGGAGGCGGCGGCCACTTTCAGGCCGAGATGCCGCGCGATCAGCACTTCCGGCACGGTCGACATGCCCACGGCGTCGGCACCCAGCACCCGCGCCATGCGGATTTCGGCCGGCGTCTCGAAGCTCGGGCCGGAGAACCACATATAGACGCCGCTCGAAAGCGGGATATCGAGCGTCTGCGCGGCCGCCTCCATGCGGGCGGCGAGGCCGGCGTCATAGGCATTGGTCATGCCGACGAAGCGGTCGTCGCCGTCGAGGCCGATGAGAGGGTTGGTGCCCGAGAAGTTGATGTGGTCGGAAATCCGCATCACGGAGCCGGGCGGCATGTCCTCGCGCAGCGATCCGGCCGAGTTGGTGAGAATGAGCTCGGTGACGCCGAGCCCTTTCAGCACCTCGATCGGCGCGCGCATGGCATTGGCATCGCCGCGCTCGTAATAGTGCACGCGGCCGGACAGCATGATGACGGGCACGGCGCCGAGAGAACCGATGACCATCTCGCCGGCATGGCCGGACACGGCGCTGACCGGGAAGCTCGGTAGGTCCGCATAGGGAATGCGGATGGCATTCTCTACGGCATCCACCAGCGAGCCGAGGCCCGAGCCGAGAACGATGCCGGTGCGCGGTGCGACGCCGCCAAGGCGGGCAAGCAGAAGGTCTGTCGCCGCGCCGCTCATCCGATCACGTCCGTGTTGAAGCCGTGCGGCAGGAGTTCTTCCATGGTCATGGTCTTCTTCACGCCGGTCTCGTCGCACAGATAGATCGGCGTCGTCGCGCTGGCGAATTCCGCGATCTTCTGCCGGCAGCCGCCGCAGGGCGGGCACAGCGGCAGCTTTTCGGCGATCACCGCCATCTCCACGATCTTCTTTGCGCCGCCCATGATCATCTGGCTGATGGCAGTGGGTTCGGCGCACCAGCCCTGCGGGAAGGACAGGTTCTCGATATTGGCGCCGGCATAGATCTTTCCGTCCTCGGCGCGGATCGCCGCGCCCACGGGGAACTTGGAATAGGGGGCATGCGCGAAGGCCATCGCCGCGCGCGCCGCCTCGAACAGGTCATGGGACATTCTAGCGCTCCTTCACATAGGGCACGCCGCCGGCCTTCGGCGGAATGGCCTTGCCGATGAAGCCTGCAAGCAGGATCACGGTGAGGATATAGGGCAGCGCCTGCATCAGCTGTACCGGCACCTTGCCGATCAGCGGGAAGGCATAGCCCTGGTAGCGGATCGCGAAGGCGTCGAGGAAGCCGAAGAGCAGGCAGGCGAAGAGGATGTTCTTCGGCCGCCACTTGGCGAAGATCAGCGCGGCCAGCGCGATATAGCCCTTGCCGGCCGTCATGCCCTTGGTGAAGCCCGCACCGGCGGCAAGCGACAGATAGGCGCCGGCGACGCCGCACAGGATGCCGCAGCAGATGACGGCGCGGTAGCGCAGCCAGATCACCGAAATGCCGGCCGTATCGACGGCACCCGGATTTTCGCCCACGGCGCGCAGCCGCAGGCCGAAGCGCGTGCGGTAGAGGATCCACCAGCTGGCCGGCACCATCAGGAAGGCGAGATAAGTAAGCGGCGAGTGGCCGGAGAGCAGGCCGGAATAAAGCGGTCCCAGGATCGGCACGTCGCGCACGGCATCGGCGAAGGGCAGGGTGACCGTGCCGAAGCGGCCGTCCGCTGAAAGGGCCGGCGTGCGCCCGCCTTGCCGGAACCAGGCCTCGCCCAGGATGACGGTGGAGCCGGCCACGACGAAGTTGATGGCGACGCCGGAGACGATCTGGCTGCCGCGCTGGGTGATCGAGGCATAGCCGTGCACCAGCGAGAGCAGAACCGAAACGAGCACGGCGGCAAGCAGGCCCATATAGACCGACTGGCTGATATAGGCGACGCAGCCGGCGGCAAAGGCCGCGCCCAGCATCTTGCCCTCAAGCCCGATGTCGAAGATGCCGGCACGCTCGGTGAAGAGGCCGGCGAGTGCGGCGAGGATCAGCGGCGTGGAGAGGCGCACGGTGGATTGCGCCAGTTCGATGAAGACCTGAAAGACATCCATATCAGGCTCCCTTCGTCACGGCGGCGTCGCGCGTCTTCGGCGACAGGCCGAGGATGACGCGGGTGATGGCCGGGCGGAACATGTGCTCCAGCGCGCCGGCAAACAGGATCACCAGGCCCTGGATGATGACGATCATGTCGCGCGAGATCGACGGCATCTCGAAGGAGATTTCCGCCCCGCCCTGATAGAGCATGCCGAACAGCAGGGCTGCGGGAATGATGCCGGCCGGATGCGAGCGGCCCATCAGCGCCACCGCGATGCCGACGAAGCCCGCGCCCTGCACGAAATCGAGCTGCATGCGGAACTGCTCGCCCATGATCGGGTTCAGCGCCATCATGCCGGCAAGGCCGCCCGAGATCATCATGGCGATGACGATGATCTTCGCCTCCTTGATGCCGGCATAGCGGGCCGCGGCGGGGCTGTGGCCCATCGTGCGCATCTCGTAGCCGAGCCGCGTGCGCCAGATCAGCACCCACACGCCGAAGGCGGCGAGAAGGGCAAGCAGGAAGGAGATGTTGAACGGCGCGGAGCCGACCGAAAGGCCGAAGATCGACATCAGCCAGTCGAGCTTCGGCAGCTGCCCGCCGGCATCGAAGGTGCGGGTCTCCAGCGACATTGAGCCCATCGGCTTGAACACCCGGTTGAGCAGGTAGTTCATCAGGCTCGCGGCGATGAAGTTGAACATGATCGTGGTGATGACGATATGGCTGCCGCGCTTAGCCTGCAGCCAGCCCGGGATCATCGCCCAGAGCGCGCCGAAGAAGGCCGCGCCGACGATGGCGATCGGGAAGACGAGATACCAGGGCAGCGTGCGGTCGAAGGCAAGGCACGCCAGCACCACGCCGATGCCGCCGATATAGGCTTGGCCTTCGCCCCCGATATTGAACAGCCCGCAGTGGAAGGCGACTGCGACGGCAAGGCCGGTGAAGATGAAGGTCGTCGTGTAGTAGAGCGTGAAACCGATATATTCGCCGCGCCCGAAGGCGCCGTTCACCATGTGGTAGGCGGCCTCCAGCGGGCTTTCGCCGACGATGAGCACAACAAGGCCCGAAATCAGGAAGGCGACGGCGAGGTTCACCAGCGGGATCAGGCCATATTCGGCCCAACCGGGCAGCTTCGCATAGGGAACACTCATTCCGCGGCCTCCTTGCGGCCTTCCACACCGGCCATCAGCAGGCCGAGTTCACCCTCGGTCGCGTCGGGCGTGCGCTCGCCCACCACCCGGCCGGCAAACATCACGAGGATACGGTCCGACAGCGCGCGGATCTCGTCGAGTTCGACGGAGACGAGCAGCACGGCCTTGCCCTGGTCGCGCATCTCGATGATGCGCTTGTGAATGAATTCGATGGCGCCGACATCCACGCCGCGCGTCGGCTGGCCGATGATCAGCACATCGGGATTGCGCTCCATCTCGCGCGCCAGCACGATCTTCTGCTGGTTGCCGCCGGAGAAGTTGGCGGTCTTCAGCCGCGGGTTCGGCGGGCGGATGTCGTAGGCGGCGATCTTCGCTTCGGCATCGGCGCGGATGGCGTCGACATCGAGCAGCATGCCCCTGCGGTACTTCGCATCGTCATGGTAGCCGAGAATGGCGTTCTCGCTTTCCTCGAATTTCAGCACGAGCCCGACATGGTGGCGGTCCTCCGGCACATGGGCCAGGCCGCGCCGGCGCAGGTCCGCCGGGTCGGCATTGCCCGTCACGTCGATTTCCCTGCCGTTCAGCAGGACCGTGCCCGATTTCGCGCGGCGGATGCCGGAAATCGCCTCCAGCAGTTCGGACTGGCCGTTGCCGGCCACACCCGCGATGCCGACGATCTCGCCCGCGCGGATGTCGAAGGACACGTCGTCCACCATCGTCACGCCGCGGCTGTCGCGCACCGTCAGGTTCTTCACCGAAAGCTTGACGTCGGCGGGCTTGGCCTCACCCTTCTCGACGCGCAGCAGAACCCGGCGGCCGACCATCAGCTCGGCCAGTTCCTCCACGGAGGTCTCCTTCGTCGTGCGCGTCGCCACCATCTCGCCGCGGCGCATGACGGACACCTCGTCGGTGATCGCCATGATCTCGCGCAGCTTGTGGGTGATGAGCAGGACGGTCTTTCCCTCGTCCTTCAGCTGGCCGAGGATACGGAACAGATGATCGGCCTCGGCCGGCGTCAGTACGCCGGTCGGCTCGTCCAGGATGAGGATATCGGCCTTGCGGTAGAGCGCTTTGAGGATCTCCACGCGCTGCTGGATGCCGACGGGCAGTTCCTCGATCACCGCGTCGGGATCGACCTCCAGCGCATATTCCTTTTCCAGCCGCTTCAGTTCGGCGCGCGCCTTGGTGATGCCGGCATTGAGGATCTGGCTTTCCTCGGCGCCGAGCATGATGTTTTCCAGCACCGTGAAGTTCTCCACCAGCATGAAATGCTGGTGCACCATGCCGATGCCGGCGGCGATCGCCGCATTGGGGTCACGGATCTTGATCGTCTTGCCGTCGATGACGATGTCGCCGCGGTCGGCCTGGTAGAAGCCGTAGAGGATCGACATGAGGGTGGATTTGCCGGCGCCGTTTTCACCGATGATCCCGTGAATGGTGCCTTTGCGGACCTTCAGGTTGATGTTCCGGTTGGCATGGACGAGGCCGAAGCTCTTGTCGATGCCCTTCAGTTCGATTGCCAGTTCGCTCATTGACGATCCACTCTGACGGGGATTTCAGGCCGGCGGGCCGTTGTTCGGCCTGCCGTGTCGCAGTCTTGTTGCTTCCGCAGCGCTTGTCCAGTGCGATTGCGGCGCCGTGGCCTGCCCGCTATAGCTCATGCCGGCCGCATGAAGCCGAGAGGACAGCCATGACCGATCTTTCCGACGACACCGCCGATGCACGCATCGCCCGCCTGGAAGAGCATGTCGCCCACCAGGCCCATACGATCGAGGAACTCTCCGACCAGCTCGCCGAGCAATGGCGTGTGGTCGAGCAGATCCGGACGAAGCTCGACCGCCTGACGGAGCGCTTTCTCCTGCTGGAGGAAGGGTCGCGCGAGGCCCCGGCCATCACCCGCCCGCCGCATTACTGAGCCGGCAGCGCCGCAGGCGGTTTTCGCAGGAAGGGCCGTGCCCGGAAACGGAATCGGCCCGTCTGCTTGCCGCAAACGGGCCGTCCGATACCCTTAGTAGGGGCAGGTCTCATCCGACATATAGTCGTGGACCTTCACCGTGCCGGCGATGATGTCGGCGCGCGCCTTGTCGATGGCGGCCTTCATTTCCGGGGTGACGAGCGAGGCGTTGTTGTCGTCCAGGGCCACGTCGACGCCGTTCTCCTTGAGGCCGAGCACGTTGATGCCGGGCTGGAACTTGTCGTCCTTGGCCGACATGAAGGCGTCGTAGACGGCGACATCCACGCGCTTGACCATCGAGGTCAGCACCTTGCCCGGATGCAGGGCGTTCTGGTTGGAGTCGACGCCGATGCCGAGCTTGCCGGCGTCTGCCGCAGCCTGCAGCACGCCCACGCCCGTGCCGCCGGCGGCGTGGTAGACCACGTCGGAGCCCTGGTCGAACTGCGACTTGGCGATTTCACCGCCCTTGACCGGGTCGTTCCAGGCGTCCGGCGTCGTGCCGGTATAGGCTTCGAGCACGTTGTAGTCGGCGCCGAGCGACTTCGCGCCGCCGATATAGCCGCAGGCGAACTTGTGGATCAGCGGAATGTCCATGCCGCCGACGAAGGAGACGGTCTTCGACTTGGAGGCCATGCCCGCCATGATGCCGGCGAGCCAAGAGCCTTCCTCTTCCTTGAAGACGACCGAGCGCACGTTCGGCTTGTCGACGACCATGTCGATGATGGCGAACTTCGTGTCGGGGTACTCGGCTGCGACCTTCTCAAGCTGCGCGGCCCAGGAGAAACCGGCCATCACGATCGGATTGTTGCCGTCGCCGGCGAAGCGGCGCAGCGCCTGCTCGCGCTGGGCGTCGTTGGCGATTTCGAATTCGCGGTATTCGATGCCGGTCTCGGTCTTGAACTTTTCCGCGCCGTTATAGGCTGCTTCGTTGAAGGATTTGTCGAACTTGCCGCCGAGATCGTAGATGATCGCGGGCTTGATGTCTGCGGCAAACGCGCTCGCCGACATGGCAGCCGTGGCAAGAAGGGTGAGAAGGGTTTTTTTCATTGTGCAGCCCTGTTCGCTATTGATCTTATAGGGATCTTCCGGGCTGCGCCTCACGCAGCGCGCACCGAAGTCACCGACCCTTTCCCTTGGGTCAGGCTGGCGGCATCCTTGCACGGCGTTTGGAAAAATTCACCAGAAATTTTTCAGTTGGTAAAAATATCGTCCGCCGCCAACAGGCGTTTCGACCCGTTGGCGGCGGCGTATGCAAGGGCCTGTGTGGAGGTCCTGTCCGGCGGCTCTCAGCCGATGGCGCAGGCCACCCCGGTGCCGCGCAGGCCGCAATAACCGCCCGGATTCTTCGCGAGATACTGCTGGTGCTCCTCCTCCGCGAAATAGAGCGGGCCCGCCTTGGCGATCTCGGTCGTGATGCGGTCGCGCCGCCCGGCGGCGTCGAGCGCCTTCTGGTAGGCGTCGCGGGCCTGGCGCGCGATGGCGAGATCCGCCTCGTCGTCGAGATAGATCGCCGAGCGGTAGGTCGTGCCGACATCGTTGCCCTGGCGCATGCCCTGGGTGGGATCGTGCGCCTCGAAGAACGCCTTCAGGAGGGTCTGGAGCGAGACTACGGCAGGATCATAGACGACGAGCACCACTTCCGTGTGCCCGGTCAGGCCCGTCGTGGTCTCGCGATAGGTCGGGTTGGGCGTGAAACCGCCGGCATAGCCGACGGCGGTCACCCACACGCCGGGGATCTGCCAGAGCAGGCGTTCCGCACCCCAGAAGCAGCCCATGCCGAGCAGCACGGTCTTGTAGCCCGCGGGATAGGGGCCCTTGAGCGGCCGTCCGTTGACGAAATGGGTGGTGGCTGTGGGAATGGCGTTCTCGCGGCCGGGCAGGGCTGCCTCCGGCGCGGGCATGACGGTCTTCTTGCTGAACATGTCGATGTTGAACATGGTGGCCTCCTGGCCGGGCCGCTTTCGTCGCGGCGGTTGGTGTCAGGCGGTGAAGCGGCCGGCAATCGGCGGCCGCCTGTAGGCGATGATCCAGAAGAACAGCGAGACGGCGAGCAGCACGGCAAAGGCCGGCTGCGACAGCACCCACATCGCCGCCGGATCCCAGACATAGGGATGGAGATGGCGCATGATGCCATCGGCGACAAGGGCGATCGTATCGGGGCTCGCGGTGCTCCAGGCAACGGCGAGCGGCGTCAGCACGGGTTCGGAGGCCGACACGGACTGGATCGCATCGATCGTGCCCGCCATGACGGCAACCACGAGGGCAAACAGGCTGATCGCCTTCAGGATGAACCGTATCATCGACCTTCTCCGCGCGCGGTTTGCGCACCGCTTCTCCGGCTTCCATAGATAAGAAGGCGACGGGCCCTGCGCAATCCCTCGGGCTTTGGCGAAGAACCTTCAAAAATCTGTCAGAAAGCGGTTGATCCCTCGTCAAACCTCGGTATATATCGCGCCGTCTCGCAGAGCTTGAAAAGGCCGAAGCGACCCGCGCCGGACTGACCGTCGGCGACGAGCGGACGGACAGGTGGCCGAGTGGTTGAAGGCGCACGCCTGGAACGCGTGTATAGGGGAAACTCTATCGAGGGTTCGAATCCCTCTCTGTCCGCCATTTTCCGTCCATAGCCCTTTTTTACTTCGATCGTAGCCGCCTCCGCGCTGACCGGTGCGAAGGCAAGCCGCGTCGTGCGCGCCTCTCCAGGTCCGGCGGGATCAGTGGCTCGTTCAGGCGAGAGCGGCCCGGACGGTGGCGCGATCCCTCCGGCGTTCCGTCGCCGTCAGGCGAAAGGCACGTTGCATCCGCAACGGTTCCGTATCCTCGATCCTGCGGCCCAAGGCCCGGTCTTCACGGTCGGCCCAAGCCCACAGGCGCATCAGCCGGTCGTCGGTCACGATCCGCGCAAAAGCGTCCAGTGCGAGCCGGTCCAGAGCGCGGATACCGTTGCGCAGCAAGGGTTCGTCGGTGGCGTCGTCCAGAACGTAGTAGGCGGCTTCATCAACGAGATGCTCGTGGATCGTGAGATCGACCAGGACGGCCCGTGCTCGGGTCGACTTCGCTCGTGCCAACCAGGAAAACAGATCGAAAGGGTCGACCCTGAGCATCAGGAGCGCTTCGACGATGCGTGCAGAGATATAGCTGTCCATGTCCCGGCCGGATTTGCGCATCACAGGTTCGAATGGCACGGGATCGCCGCCATCAAACCAGGTCGACGCGACGCTGGAGAACAGGGCGCGCAGGCCATCCTGTTCCTCCTTCGGCCAGCGCCAGAGCCCCAGTCGCATGGCACCTTCCATCGGAAAATAATCATTCTCAAAGTTCAGGAATGTCAGTTCCAGCCCGCGCGGCAGCCAATGCAGGAACGTGTCGCGGCCACCGGAGCAGTTCGGATGTTCGAAGTAGATCTGCGCGAAGCTTTCGAGGGCGGCGCGACGCGGATCGCCCGCATTTCGCGTTCGCGCTTCTTCTTCGGGCGTAAAACATTGGCGGCACCAGCCCCAGTTGGGACGGTATCGGGAGAAAATCGCGTAGAGATGCGAGAGGCAGCGACCGGCATCGGGCGGATTGCGATCGAACCGATACAGGGTCTGCTCGACCTGACGCTCTGACGGGCGTTCAAGATGCTTCAAGGAGCGGGCGTCCCGAGCGCACGATGGATCACGGCACAAGGCGATGAAACGTTCATTTGTTCTCCGCACAGACGCATTGCCTGCTTTCTGCCGATGATCGCTCAAAAGCGGACTGATCGCAAACCACCCCTGAAATCCATCGCCTGCGACCTGACGCCTTGTCGTCACGTACAACCGCTATACTTCTTCCAGACACCTCGCGAGGAGGTCGAAGACGGAAGGAACCGCCATGGGAATTTTCAGCTCCATCAAGGAAAAGCTTTTCGGCAAAGCTGCGCAGCCGGCCGCAGTCGAGACCGCATCGACGACGACGATCGGGGGTGCCGGCGTGGCGCCGGCGACCGCGGATGTTTCGGCCACGCCTTCTTTGAAGGACGACGCCACCGGCACGCTTGGGGGCACGCCCGCAGCCACGCCGCAATCGGTCCAGGCGGGCAACGTCGACGTCGCCGCCATTCTCGATGACGCGGTCGCCAAGAACGGCCAGAACCTGGATTGGCGCCACTCGATCGTCGATCTGATGAAGGCGCTCGGCATGGATGCGAGCCTCGCCGAGCGCAAGGAGCTCGCCGACGAGCTCGGCTACACCGGCGACAAGGGCGACTCGGCCGCAATGAATATGTGGCTCCACAAGGCCCTGTTGAAGGCGCTTGCCGACAACGGCGGCAAGGTGCCCGCCGAACTGCTCGACTGAGACGCTTCGCATTTGCCATCCGCCCGGTCGGGCGGATGGTGTTCGTGCGGGACCATGTCCGCTAGCCGACAGAAAAAACCGCTCACCCTAGGGGTGAGCGGTCAAATGTGCTGAACATGATCGGAACGGGATTACCAGGTCTGGCGGCCGTACCAGTCGTCGATGTCCTTCTTGGTCTGATCCTTGGCGTAGCCGTAACGCTCCTGGATCTTGCCTTCCAGCTGGTCGCGCTTGCCGTCGATGACGTCGAGATCGTCGTCCGTGAGCTTGCCCCACTGTTCCTTGATCTTGCCCTTGACCTGCTTCCAGTTACCTTCGACGCGATTCCAGTCCATTTTTCTCTCCCTTTTAGGATCGTGATGGGAGGGAAATGCGCGAAAAGCGATTTTGATCCATCGTGCCGAGGCGATCTGCCATCTGGCTGTAATCATCGCCGTCTATATCCCGCTATGGCAGCTGCGCCGCTTTTCCGGTGGCGTGCCTGCTCAACGGTCGCGCCGACGGGATAGCCCATGGTCAATATTGCGGTCGCCGGCATCGGTTATGTCGGTCTTTCCAACGCGGTGCTGCTGGCGCAGCACAATGGCGTGGTCGCCTATGACATTACCGGCGAGCGGGTCGACAGCGTGAATGCCGGTATTTCGCCGGTGGCGGATGCCGAGATCGAAGATTACCTGCGGACGAAGCCGCTCCACCTGCGCGCCACCACGGACAAGATCGATGCGTTTGCCGAGGCGGATTTCCTCGTCGTCGCAACGCCCACCAATTACGACCCCGACTATAATTACTTCGATACGACGAGCGTCGAGACTGTCATCGAGGACATCAGGCAGGTAAATACGCAGGCCACCATCGTCATCAAGTCGACGATCCCCGTCGGCTACACACAATGGCTGCGCGCGGCCCGTGGCGACGAGAAAATCCTGTTTTCACCGGAATTCCTGCGCGAGGGCAGGGCGCTCTACGATAACCTGCATCCCTCGCGTATCGTCGTGGGCGCGGATACGCCGGAGGCGCATCAGTTTGCCGGGCTGCTGCGGCAGGGCGCCGTGCGGGACGATGTCCCTGTGCTGTTCACGGGCCCCGGCGAGGCCGAGGCGATCAAGCTTTTCGCCAACACTTACCTCGCCATGCGCGTCGCCTATTTCAACGAACTCGATTCCTATGCCATGACGCATGGCATCGATACGCGCGCGATCATCGAGGGCGTCGGGCTCGATCCGCGCATCGGCCAGCACTACAACAATCCCTCCTTCGGCTATGGCGGTTACTGCCTGCCCAAGGATACGCGCCAGCTGCTTTCCAACTTCAGCAATGTGCCGCAGAACCTGATCCGCGCCATCGTGGATGCCAATGCGACGCGCAAGGATTTCCTCGCCGACGACATCGCCGCGCGCGACCCCGGTGTGGTCGGCGTCTACCGGCTGGCGATGAAGACGGGATCGGACAATTTCCGCGAATCCTCGGTCCAGGGCATCATGCAGCGTCTTGCGGCGCGCGGCATTCCCGTGATCGTCTATGAACCGGATTTTCCAGGCGAAACGGTGTTTCGCCACGAGATCGTGCGCGATCTGGAAGCCTTCAAGCAGCGCGCCGATATCATCATCGCCAACCGCCACGCCGACGATCTCGGTGATGTCGCCGGCAAGGTCTACACCCGCGACGTCTTCGGCCGCGATTGACCGGGACGCACGGGCCGCGCGGGCCCGTGCGTTACGGCGAAATTCCTTAGCCGGCGAAATCTTCCGGCAGCAGGCCTTCGGGCATGTTCTGGTAGGAGACCGGGCGCAGGAAGCGGCGGATCGACATCGTTCCGACGCTGGTCGCGCCGAAATTGGTCGACGCCGGATAAGGTCCGCCATGCACCATGGAATCCACCACCTCGACGCCGGTCGGGAAGCCGTTGACCAGCACGCGGCCGGCCTTGCGCTCGAGGATCGGGCGCAGGCGTCTGGCATCGTCGAGGTCGCCGGCATCCATGTGGATGGTCGCCGTCAGCTGGCCTTCGAACTTGCGCGCCAGCGTCTCCATCTCGTCGACCGAGCCGACGCGCACGACGAGACCGAGCGGGCCGAACACCTCTTCGGAGAGCGCGTGGTCGGCCAGGAAATGGTCGCCGGATATCTCGAACAGGTTCGGCAGCGCCTCGCGGCCGGTGGATTCGGTCGTCAGCAGCGGCTTCACCGTGTTGCGGCTTTCGAAACGCGCCTGGCCGTCGTGATAGGCCTTGGCGATGCCGTCCGTCAGCATGGTCTGCGCGCCGACCTTCGAAAGGGCCTCGACGGCGGCCGCCGTGAAGCGGTCGGCATCGGGGCCGTCGGTGACGACGGCGATGCCGGGATTGGTGCAGAACTGGCCCGCACCCATGGTGAGCGAGCCCGCCCAGCCCTGGCCGAGCCCTTCCGCCCGCGCCTTGAGCGCTTCGGGCAGCAGGAACATCGGGTTGACGGAGCCGAGCTCACCGAAGAAGGGGATCGGCTCGGGGCGGGCGGCGCACAGGTTGAACAGCGCGCGGCCGCCGGCAAGCGAGCCGGTGAAGCCCACGGCTTTGATGAGCGGGTGCTGCACCACGGCCTCGCCGACCTGGCGGTTGCCGCCCTGGATCAGCGAGAAGACGCCCGGATGGACGCCGGTCTTCTGGATGGCGGCCAGCACGGCTTCCGCGACGATCTCGCCGGTGCCGGGATGGGCCGAATGACCCTTGACCACGACGGGGCAACCGGCGGCCAGCGCGGCCGCGGTGTCGCCGCCGGCGGTGGAGAAGGCGAGTGGGAAGTTCGAAGCGCCGAACACCGCGACCGGGCCGATCGGCCGCTGGATCAGGCGGATCTCGGGGCGCGGCGCCGGCTGGCGATCGGGCAGGGCGGCGTCGAAGCGGCGGTCGAGATAATCGCCCTTCTCGATATGATCGGCAAAGAGCCGCAGCTGGCCGGTCGTGCGGCCGCGTTCGCCCTGCAGGCGCGCCACCGGCAGGCCGGTTTCCTGTGTGCCGATCTCGGTGATGGCATCCGCGCGGGCCTCGATCTCGTCGGCGATGGCGCGCAGGAAGGCGGCGCGCGTGGCGCGCGAGGAATAGCCGTAGCTGAGGAAGGCCTCTTCGGCGGCCTCGGCGGCGCGATTCACCAGCTCGACCGTGCCCACGGCGAAATCGTAGGAGGGGCCATGCGCCGGTGTGGAGGCGAAGGTGCCGTTGCCGTCGAGCCATTGTCCGGCCACGAGGTGTTTGCCGTTGGGAGTGAAAGCCATTTTGGGTACCTTTCTCACGGGAAGGGGATAGCCGTCGCAAAACCGCGCGGGGCGAATTGAACTTGTCGGGGGGTTCTATACGCTGTGGGTACAAATGTTCAATCGCTTACCCGTCGTAATAGCCAGCCTTGAAGAGATGATGATGACACAAGACACCCACCTGACGATCGCTGCCCTGCATGCCCGCGTGGAAGCCATCTTCCGCCGCGCGGGCCTCAACGAGCGGCAGGCGGGCGCGCTTTCCCGTGTCATCGTGGCCGGCGAACGGGATGCCTGCAAGTCGCACGGCATCTACCGCATCGAAGGCGCGCTGCGCACCGTCAAGGCCGGCAAGGTCAAGCCGGATGCCGTGCCGGTCCTCGATGCGAACGAGGGGTCGGCCATCGTGAAGGTCAATGCCGACGGCGGCTTCGCCAACACCGCCTTCGAACTGGGCCTGCCGGTGCTTGCCGAGCGCACCCGCGCGCTCGGCATCGCCGCGCTCGTCATCAACGACTGCACGCATTTCTCCGCACTCTGGCCCGAGGTCGAGGCCGTAACGAAGGAGGGGCTTGCCGCGCTCGTCATGTGCCCGAGCTATGCCACCGTCGCGCCGACGGGCGGCACCAGGCCGCTGCTCGGCACCAATCCCTTCGCCTTCGGCTGGCCGCGCAAGGAAGCTCCGCCCTATGTCTTCGACTTCGCGACATCGGTGGCCGCGCGCGGTGAGATCGAGCTGCACCGGCGTGCCGGCAAAAAGCTGCCCGAAGGCTGGGCGATCGATGCCGACGGCAATCCGACGACCGATCCCGAAGCGGCGCTCGCCGGCGCCATGCTGCCCTTCGGTGGCCACAAGGGCTCGGCCATCGGCACGATGATCGAGCTTCTCGGCGCCATCATGATCGGCGATCTCACCAGCCCGGAAGTGCTCGATTATCTCGGCACGACGACGCTCGCGCCCTTCCACGGCGAACTCATCATCGCCATGTCGCCGGAAGCCTTCGCCGAGGGCCGGCCGGGCGACCCCTTCGCCCGCGCCGAAAAGCTCTTCGAAGCCATTGTCGGTGGCGGCGCCCGCCTGCCGTCGCAACGCCGTTTCGCCGCCCGAAAGGTCTCCGAAACCGATGGCATCAAGCTCACCGCGGCCGAAATTGAACAGCTCGACCGTCTGCTGGACAAGGGATTGGATGCCGTCGCATGATGAAACCGCAATTTCGTTAGCCGGCAAAGGATGGCGGTACGCCCAAGGTGAGATTACCAACAAAAAAGCCCTCCACGCGGAGGGCTTTTCGGTCATGCGGTGCGCGTCTCAGACCTTGTAGCTCTGCACGGCGCCCGGCAGCTGGCTCCAGGCGGCATACCAGGTGTCGAACAGTTTCAGCTGGCTTTCGACATAGCCGCGCTGGCTTTCGGAGAGGGCATCGGTCTCGTTGAAGTGCAGCGTGTATTCGGCGTCGCCCTTCAGCACCATCATGTGCTTGAAATAGAGCACGAGATCGGGGCCTTCGTCGAAGGATGAGAGGACGGCAAGCGCCGATTCCAGCTCCAGCGCACGCTGGCGCGCGTCCGGGTCGCCCTTCGCCGCGCCCTGGGCGAGGCTGCACAGGTGCAACACTTCCTTGGGCAGCACGCAACCGATGCCGGTGATCGCGCCCACGGCGCCGCAATTGACGAAGCCATGGAACACGCAAGTGTCGACGCCGATCATCAGCGACACGTCGTCGTCGCGGCTGGTGATCGTCTCGGCCGCATAGCGCATGTCGGCCGCGCCGCCGAATTCCTTGAAGCCGACGAGGTTCTTGTGCTCCTCGCGCAGCGCGAAAAACAGGTCGGCGCGGGTGGCGAAGCCGTAATACGGGCTGTTGTAGATGACGGCCGGCAGATCCGGCGCCGCACTCAGGATGGCCTTGAAGTGGTTCTTCTGCGCGGCGATGACGGAACCGCGCGACAGCACGCGGGGAATGACCATCAGGCCCTGGGCGCCGACCTTCTGCGCATGGGCGGCATGCGCCACGGCCGAGGCGGTGTTGACGGCGCCCGTGCCGACGATGACGGGAATGCCGGCCTTCACCAGGCGCTCCACGCCTTCCATGCGCTGCGCGTCGGTGAGCAGCGGCCAGTCACCCATGGAGCCGCAATAGACCACGGCCGACATGCCCTTGCCGATCAGCTCCTTGCCCTTGCGCACCAGCGCGTCGAAATCCGGCGTGCGGTCGTCCTTGCAGGGCGTCATCAGGGCGGGGATCACGCCGGAAAAAATCTGCGCCTTCATGTCGGTCTCTTCTGGGGCTTTGGGAATGTCGGCCGCGTCCGCGCCACCGATCATCGTTCTGCAGCGTGATATATCAGTTTGTATTCTATTTGTCGACAGAAAATATTCGGACGTGTTTAAAGCGGGATATCGAGCCTTTCGTTGCGGCTGAACAGCGCTTGCACCTGCGCCACGATCGCCTCGGCGTGGGTCTTGCCCAGCCGGTCGGCCGCGTCGAGGTCATGCGCCTCGATGGCGGCGATGATGGCGGCGTGCTCGTCGACGAAGCGTTGCGGGAACTGCTCCTCGTAGGAGCGGTAATAGAGGTGCAGCATGCGTCGCGACTCATCGAGCAGGCGGCTGAACAGGCCGCTGAAATAGGGGTTGCGGCCCGCCTCCGCGATGGCGGCATGGAAAGCGGCGTTGGTGGCGATCATCGCGGATGTGTCGCGCGCGGCCACAGTGGCGGCATAATCGACATGCAGGCGGTGCAGAGCCGGAAGGTCCTCGGCGCGGTGGTTCTGCGCGGCCAGCCGCGTCGTCACGCGGTACATCAGGACCAGCGCGTCGAACAGCGGGCTGAGATTCAGGAAGTCGATGGCCGATACCATGGTCGAACGGTTCGGCAGCGTCTCGATGAGCCCCTCGCCGGAAAGCCGCACCAGCGCCTCGCGGATCGGCGTGCGCGACATGCCGAAGCGCTCGGCAAGCTGCACCTCGTCGATCGGGCTGCCCGGTGCGAGCTTCAGGTCGAGAATTTCATCGCGCAGGAGGTCATAGACCATCCTGGCGCCGGAGCCGCGCTTGCGTTCGGAAAGGGTGTCGCTCATCGGGGAATATCCTGTTGTCGACAAGACAAATATAGCGCCTGGCCGATGCCATCAATCGCCGGCATCGCGCCCGCTTTGCCCCGGCGACCATGAGAGCGCCGAGCGCGACAGAGCTGGCACGGCACTCGCACTGTCATCATCGCGGTTCGGTCATACGCATATGAAGAGCGCCGCGCGCGTTTAGCCGCATTCGGTCCGCCACGTCGTAGCGGTGGCGCAGTGCGATGTTGCCCGACAAGCTGCTGGAGGGTTTCGCGCGCATAGACGTGCTTCACACCAAAGCCACTTGGCATCACCGCAGAAACCCTCTACTGCAAGTCATCTGATGATTTTATGAGTTGACGATGCAGACGATCAGCAAGACGTCCCTCGCGGAGACAGCGGTGCAGGCGATCCGCGCCGAAATCCTTTCCCGTCGCTGGACGGTGGGCGAAAAGCTTCCAAACGAGGCGGCGTTGTGCGCCATGCTGTCCGTCAGCCGCGGCACGGTGCGCGAGGCGGTGCGTGTTCTGGTCTCGCAGGGCTATCTCGAAACGCGGCAGGGCTCGGGCACCTATGTCCGGTCCGTCGCCGATGCCGCCGGCCCCTTGGTCATGGCGCGGCGCGCCGGCCTGCGCGACCAGTTCGAGACGCGGCTTGCGCTCGATACGGAGGCGGCCCGCTTGGCCGCGATCAGGCACGATGCCGCCGATATCGCAAACCTGCGGGCGCTGCTGGCGGCCCGCGGCCCGTCTGGTGGCGCCGATTTCATCGCGCGCGACCTCGCCTTCCATCGCGCCGTCGTCGCGGCCTCGCGCAATGGCGTGCTGATCGGCATGTACGATTTCTTCGCTACGCTGATTGCCGAGACCATCGCGGCGACGCTCGGCGCGGACCTGCCGGAGCCTGATGCGGCGGCCCACGCGGCCATCATCGATGCCATTGCGACCGGCAGCCCGGATGCGGCGGATGCCGCCGTGCGCGCGCTGACCGCGCCCGTGCTTTCCGCCCTCGACCGGTTGCTGCTGTCATGACCGCGCGCCCCGATCCCGGTTCCATCGAACTGATAGAAGCCGAAGAAGGAAGCGTGCCGCCGCCGGTCGTGCACCGGCCGAAAAGCGGGCTCGCGCGCTTCCTGCTCGGCCTGAGCCTCATGCTCATCGCCTTCAACCTGAGGCCGCTGTTTTCCAGCGCGTCGGCGCTCCTGCCGGAAATCCGCGAGGTGCTCGGCCTGTCGGCCACCGGGGCCAGCCTGCTGACCACGCTGCCCGTCGTCTGCCTCGGCCTCTTCTCGCCGCTTGCGCCGCGTCTTGCCCAGCGCATCGGCACGGAGCGCACGCTGCTGGGCGTAGTCGTGCTGCTGGCGCTCGGCACGGCCATGCGCGGCCTTTCCTCCATTCCGCTGCTCTTCTTCGGCACCGCGCTTGCCGGCGCCTGCATCGCGGTCGGCAATGTGCTGCTGCCCGGTCTGGTCAAGCGCGATTTTCCCGACAAGGCCGCGCTGATGACGGGCCTCTACACCATGACCATGTGCGCCGGCGCGGCCGGCGCCGCCGGGCTGACGCTGCCCATCGAACATGCGCTCGGCGGCTCGCTTGCCGCCGCGCTGGCGGTCTGGGCGCTGCCGGCCCTCGTCGTCAGCCTGCTCTGGCTGCCGCAGGTGGTGATGAGCCGCGGTCAGGCCCGCCGCGTGGCCGTGCGCGTCGAAGGCCTGTGGCGGGACCGTCTCGCCTGGCACGTCACGCTGTTCATGGGTCTGCAATCCGCACTCGCCTATTGCGTCTTCGGCTGGCTGGTGCCGATCCTGCGCGAACGCGGCCTCGATGGCGTGACGGCCGGTGCCGTCGTCTCGGTCTCCGTCATGGTGCAGGCCGTCGCCTGCCTCGTGGCGCCGCATCTGGCGGTGCGTGGCCGCGACCAGCGGCTGATCAACGTCGCGCTGTGTGCCGTCGCCGTCGTCGCGCTGATCGGCCTGCTTTTCGCGCCGCTGTGGTCCGTCTGGTTCTGGGCGGCGTTGCAGGGCATCGGGCAGGGCGGGCTGATCGCGGTGGCGCTCACCGTCATCGTGCTGCGCTCGCCCGAACCCATCGTCGCCGCGCATCTCTCCGGCATGGCGCAATGCGTCGGCTATCTGCTCGCGGCCATCGGCCCGCTCGTCGTCGGCCTCATTCGCGGCTGGACGGGCAGCTTTGCCTGGAGCGCCGCGTTGTTCGTGCTGCTGGGCCTGGGCGCGGCCGTCAACGGCTGGTTTGCCGGGCGCGCGCTCTACGTCAAGACGCGGGTGGTGGAGGCATAGGGCCGCACGATCCCGTTTTCCGTCACGATCACGTCCATCGCAATGTCGTGCGGCTGCGGATGGATCGTCGCGCATCGCGCGCCGCTGTAGCCAACGCCGATGACGCGCGGCCTGCGCGGCAGGGCGGCGAGCGTGCGGTCGAAGAAGCCGCCGCCATAGCCCAGCCGGTAGCAGGCCGGGTCATAGCCAACGACCGGCGCGAGCACGATATCGGGAATGACGGGCGCATGCGCGGCGGCGATCGGGATGTTCCACACGCCCCGCTCAAGCGGATCGCCCGGCTGCCAGGCATGAAATTCCAGCGGCTGGCCCTTGGCGATCACCACGGGCAGCGCGGTTCGCGCGCCCGAGCCGGCGAGGCTTTGCAGGAGCGGGCGCAGGTCCGGCTCGCCGCGAAACGGCCAGTAGGCGCTGACCACCAGCCCCGCGGCCGCACCGATCTCCGCCAGAACCTGTACGGCGATCGAGGCCCCGAACGCCGCCCGTGTCTCGGCCGGCACGGCAAGGCGCGCGGCGATCAGCCGTTCCCGCTCGGCCTTGCGCCAGCGGTTGACCTGCGGCCAGTCGCGCGGGGCGTCTGGATCCGGCAGGCCGGCATAGGCGGGGTCGACCTCGTGCAGGAAGCAGGCCGGCGAGGCGAGGGAAACGGGCTTGTCATCGTTATCCATGCTCCATCCCCTTGCGAGAATGCCATCGGGCCCTTGCGAGAACGCCATCGGGCCCTTGCGAGAACGCCATCGGGCAAGGATCGCGCGCTTTCGCCCCTCGGGCAAACGAATTCAACGCCGGCGGCTCCGGATGCGGTTGGCGACGACCACCTCTGCCCCCTTCGACTTGACTTTGCGCCCCTGCTCACCCCATCATATGGCCATGATGACGACGCCTTCCATTGCCCGGTTCCTGAAACGGTTGTTTCCTCTCGCAGGACACTAGCCCCTCGGCTCGGTCGCGTCGCGCCCCGGCCGCGGGGCATTGCGGTTCTGTGAATTTGCAGACACCGCACCGGTAAAGCGCGACATCATCCCCCTGTTTTCAGATTTCCGTGTGCCCGCTGGGCCGCGAAGCACCGTGTCGTGAGGTTTCCATGACCGCAAAGACCAAGGGCACCCGCCTGCCCGCCATCACCATCGCGCGTTCCGAACACGCGCGCCTGTCCAACCTCGCCGATATGCTGGCCGAGCGCGATCCGCATTCGGCCGAGCAACTGGCGACCGAGCTCGACCGCGCCAGGGTCATCGACGATGCGCGCATGGCGCCCGGCATCGTGCGCATGGGCTCCGTCGTCGAATTCCGGATCGACGAGGAGCCGCCGCAGACGGCCGAGCTCGTCTTCCCCAAGGATGCCGATATCGCCCGCAAGCGCATCTCCGTGCTGACATCGGTCGGCGCCGCGCTCATCGGCATGTCGGCCGGCCATGCTATCGAATGGGCCGCGCGCGACGGCAAGCCGCGCCGCCTCTCGGTCATCGCCGTGCATGACGGCGTGCCGGATGCGCACGCGTCTTAGGATCGAAAAGAACGCCATGAAATTCCTGTCTTTTCCCGCATCCGGGCGCATCGGAGGCTGCCTCGTCGCAGGATCGTGACCCCCTGTGCCGTGCGCGGCCAGGGGGCTCTCCACCATGGATATCTGGAACCCGCCTTCCGGGCGGATGGAGAACACGATGAAACGCGAACCGGGAATGCTTGTGGCGCGCGACGCCTATGTGCTGGAAAAGATGGCGCGCGGCCGGCCGCCGCTGACACGGGAATGGCAGGCGCTGCTCGACCGTAAACTCACCGCCGCCCGCTTGCCGGCGAACGGCACCGCGCCCTCCGGGCTTGCGATGATCGATGCGCGCGTAACCTTCCACTGCGCAAGCGGCCTTACCGACACGCGCACGCTCTGCCTTCCCGGCACCTATGTGCCCGGCGGCGCCTTCCTGCCGATCACCACCTTCTACGGCCTTGCGCTGCTGGGGCTTCGCGAAGGTGAAAGCATCGCCTTCGCCCGGCCGGAGGGCCGGCGCGACTGGCTCGTGCTGGACCGCGTGCATTTCCAGCCGTCGATGGATGACGCTGCGCCGGAGCAAAGGCCGGCCTTCCGCCTCATCGCGGGCGGGCTGGAAGAGCGCACTTTCCTGCCGGCCAACGAAAACGGCCCGGGAGAAGGTCCCGGGCCGTCGGCTGCCTGAAAGGCGAAGCGATCAGATCACGCCCTGCGCGCGCATGGCTTCCGCCACGCGGATGAAGCCCGCGATATTGGCGCCGAGCACGTAGTTGCCCTTGGCGCCATATTCGTCCGCCGTCTCGGCGCAACGGTCGTGAATGCCCTGCATGATCTGGCCGAGGCGCTCGCGGGCCTGTTCGAAGCTCCAGCTGTCACGGCTGGCATTCTGCTGCATTTCGAGCGCCGACGTGGCGACGCCGCCGGCATTGGCCGCCTTGCCCGGGCCAAACAGCACGCCCGATTCCTGGAAGGCGCGCACGGCTTCCGGCGTGGACGGCATGTTGGCGCCTTCCGCGACCGCGATGACGCCGTTGGCGATCAGCGTCTTGGCGTCCTTGCCGGTCAGCTCGTTCTGCGTGGCGCAGGGCAGCGCCACGTCGCAGGCCACGTCCCAGATCGAGCCCTTGCCGGTCGGAATGAAATGCGCCGACTTCTTCACCCGCACATAGTCCGACATGCGCTCGCGGCGCACTTCCTTGATGTCCTTGACGAGGTCGAGGTCGATGCCCTCGGCGTCATGCACATAGCCGCTGCTGTCGGAGCAGGCGACGACGGTCGCGCCGTATTTGATCGCCTGTTCCATGGCGTAGACGGCGACATTGCCGGAGCCGGAGACCGTGACCTTCTTGCCGTCGAAATCCGTGCCGCGGCTTTCGAGCATGGCGCGGGTGAAGTAGACCGCGCCGTAGCCGGTCGCCTCCTTGCGCACCAGCGAGCCGCCATAGCTCAGGCCCTTGCCGGTGAAGACGCCGGCCTCGAAGCGGTTGGTAAGGCGCTTGTACTGGCCGAACATCCAGCCGATCTCGCGGCCGCTCACGCCGATGTCGCCGGCCGGCACGTCCGTGTGCTCGCCGAGATGGCGGTGCAGTTCGGTCATGAAGGACTGGCAGAAGCGCATGATCTCGCCTTCCGAGCGCCCCTTGGGATCGAAGTCCGAGCCGCCCTTGCCGCCGCCGATCGGCAGGCCCGTCAGCGCGTTCTTGAAGATCTGCTCGAAGCCGAGGAACTTGATGATGCCGAGATTGACGGAGGGGTGGAAGCGCAGGCCGCCCTTGTAGGGACCGAGCGCCGAGTTGAACTGCACGCGGAAGCCGCGGTTGATGTGCACCTGTCCCTTGTCGTCCACCCACGGCACGCGAAAGATGATCTGGCGCTCCGGCTCGCAGATGCGCTCGATCAGCGCATCCTTCAGGTAGTCCGGATGCTTCGTCACGACGAGCCCCAGGCTCTCCAGCACTTCGCGCGCCGCCTGGTGGAATTCCGGTTCGGCCGGGTTGCGCTGTAGAACCTGGGCGAGGATCGGTTCAAGCTTTTCATCGACGGTCGGCATCGCGACGCTCCTTCGTTTCATATTCACAGTTCTTGGCGGGGCCGGTCCGTCAGGACAGGTCCCGGTGACATCGCTCGGGCATGGTCAGATACCCTGTCCGTGGCCGGCCATCAGGCCGGTGCGTGCGGTGTGGGAGAGGCTTTTGGCCAGGGTGGCGAGAAGATCGGTCTGGGAGACGATGCCGATGACACGCTCCGCATCATCGATGACGACGACCGCATGGATCGTGCCGTCCGTCAGGCGCGGCAAAAGGCTAACCGCCGGGTCGGAGGAACGCGCTGTCGCAGCCGCGGTCACGGGAAGCGCCGCTCCGGGCCCCGCCATCGCCAGTTCGCGAAGGCCGACGGTGCCGGCAAGGCGGCTTTCGCCGTCGAGCACAGGCAGGGTGCGGATATCGTGGTCGAGAAGCTTGCGCCGCGCTTCATCCGGCGTGGCGTCGGCATGCACCGTCACCACGTCGCGCGACATGATGTCATCCACGGTCAAAGCTCCGTGGCGCCGCGCCAGCGCCTGCCGTTCCACCTCGCGCAGCAGCGCGTCGATATCCGCGCGGCTGACATCGAGCGTTTCGTCGAGGCGGGCAATGGCCGCGTCGATATCGTCGACCGTGAAGCCGGCCCGCAAAGCTGCGGGCGGGTCTGCCGTTCCATGCGTGTTGACCGGCGTGGCGGCCGGCCGGTGCGGATATTGCCGCCCCGCCAGCCGGTGAAACGCCATGCCGATGAGGACGAGGATCAGCGAATTGAGCGCGATCGGAACGAGCGGAAACCAGAAGCCGGCGCGGGTGACCGCAGCGCCCCCGATGACGGCCGTCAGCGCGGCCGCGCCACCCGGCGGGTGCAGCGAGCGCGTCAGCGACATCACGAGAATGGCAAGGGCCACCGCAAGCCCGATGGCGAGCGCGGGATCGGAAACAAGGGAGGCCACGGCAACGCCCGCAAAGGCGGAGATCGTGTTGCCGCCGACAATCGGCCAGGGCTGGGCGAGCGGGCTGGCCGGCACGGCGAAAAGCAGCACGGCGGATGCGCCGATGGGCGCGACGATCAAGGGCAGGTGCGGGCCGCTGCCCATCGCCACGCCGCAGACGAGACCGGTCGCGCAGATGCCCAGAAGCGCGCCGAGGCAGCCGATCAGCCTTTCCTTCAGCGTGGCGCCGGCCAGAATCGGAGAAAAAAGCCGGATTTTGGACAGAATGCCCGTCTTATGGGCATCGTCATGGTGTTTGGCCACGATGATCCTGATCTTTAAAAGGCATATGATTATTTTATAGGCTTATGTGCCTAACGAGGCGGCGATGCAAGCGGGCAATCGCAAGATTTTGCATGGCTGGAAACGGGTGCGCCAAAGTGTCCGCAAGCCCGCCGGCAGCGCTTGCCGCAAAAGCAAAAGGCCCCCGCGAAGCAGGGGCCTTTTTGATGTTTCCGATTGCCGTGAAAGGCAACTGAAACAGGGGATTGGTGCCCAGAAGAGGACTCGAACCTCCACACCCTTTCGAGTACCAGCACCTGAAGCTGGCGCGTCTACCAATTCCGCCATCTGGGCGACGGAGAGCGATGTAGAAGGACCGCCCTCCGGTGTCAACAGGCTTTTTGAAGTTTTCGCAACAGCTTGGCGAAAAGGCTGTTTTCCCCCTGCCGCCGCACCTGCCTCTAGCGGGCCGCGGCCCAGTCGCGGATGCGCGCCAGCCCCGCCTGAAGCAGCCGGGCGGCGGCCGCGTCGTCGCGGGCTTCCACATAGCAGCGCATTTCCGGCGCATTGCCGGACGGGCGCAGGTGAATGATGCTTGCGTCCGCAAGCGTCACCCGCAGCCCGTCGATATCGCTGACGCCGGCGGGCATCCCGATCGGGGCGAGGAAGGCCGCAAGCGCCTCGCCACCGCTGCGCAGCGTCGTCATCAGGGCCGCGCTGGTTTCCACGGGGAAGTTTTCCAGCCGGTCGCTGGCCGCCGCGGGAAGCGAAAAGCCGGCCGCAATAGCCGAGAGCGGCTGGCGGCGGCTCTTGGCCAGCGCCAGCACGGCAAGCACCGGCATCAGGCTGTCGCGGGTCGGCAGCGGCGTCAGTATGCGGCCGTTCACGGTGAAGGGCGTCGCGGTCAGCGTGCCGCCATTGGCCTCGAAGCCGACGACGGCGGTTTCGCCCGCCGCCACCGCCTCGTTCATCGCGGCAATGACGAAGGGCGAACCGACGCGGGTGCGCAGCACGCGCCCGCCGATTGCGGCCTCGATGCCGGAATTGGAGGTGACCGGTGTGGCCACGACCGTCGCGCCGAGAAAGCGGCTGGCGATCAGGCCGACGAGATCGCCGCGCAGCGGCGTCCCCGTCTCGTCGGTGACAAGCGGCCGGTCGCCGTCGCCGTCCGCGGAGACGATGGCGTCGAGGCCGTGCTGCGCCGCCCAGCCCTGCAAAAGGGCGATGGTCTCGGTCGATACCGCTTCGGTATCCACGGGAATGAAGGTCTCGGAGCGGCCGAGCGCCACGACATCGGCGCCATGATGCGCCAGCACCGAAACGAAGAGGTCGCGCGCCACTGTCGAGTGCTGGTAGACGCCGATCCTGAGGCCCGCAAGGCTGCCTTCGGGCAGGAGCGCGCGATTGCGCGCGCCGTAGAGCGCCATGGCGGCGTCATGTGCGTCCGGCGCTGCCTCCTGGGCGGCATCGACGATCACGCCTCCGGCCCGCAGCGCTTCGGCGGCGGCGTTGATCGCGGCTTCGTCCGCCTTGTCGATCTCGCCGTCCGGCCGGTAGAACTTGATGCCGTTGCGGTCGGCGGGAATGTGCGAGCCCGTCACCATGAGGCTCGCCGCGCCGCGCTCAAGGCCGAGGAGGGCGAGTGCGGGCGTCGGCAGCGTGCCGCAGTCGCAGGGCGCAAGCCCCGCCTTGCGCAGCGCTGCGATGGCGATGGCCGAGACCGCGGGGCTGGAGGCCCGGAAATCCCGTCCGACGAGGATTTCGTCGCCCGGTTTGGCGATCCCGGATCCCAGGAGGTGGCGGGCAAAGGCGGTGGCATAAAGCGCCGTCGCGGGACCTTCCAGATCGACGGAAAGGCCGCGCAGGCCGCTGGTGCCGAATTTCAGGCTCATTGCTTACCCCTCCACTTGCGGATCGCGATGGCCGCGATACATCTCGTCATGCCCGCGCGATCACGAATAAAACAAAATGCGTGGCCGTAATGCTAGGCAGGGACGTGACAGGGAAATATCCCGCAAGGATAGTGAGGATCAACATGTCGAAGATTCGAAATATCATTTTCGGTTGCGCGATGGGTCTCGCCTCGGCAATCGCTCCGCTTGGAACGGCCCAGGCCGCTCCGCTTGCTGTGCCCGCACTCAAGCTCCAGACCGCAAACGACGTTACCGAAGCGCAGTTCTGCGTAGGCTATGGTTGCGAGCGGCGCTGGCATCGCCGTCACCATTATCGCCCGTATTACGGCTATGAGCGCCGCTACTATCGCCCGCGCTACGAGCGCCCGCGTTATTATGGCGGCGGACGCAATGCGCATGTGCGCTGGTGCCTCAACCGCTACCGCACCTATGACCCCTATACCAACCGCTACCATGCCGGTAACGGCATCTACCGGGTCTGCTATTCGCCCTACCGTTAAGGCGGCCAGGCGAACGAAGTACGGCGGGCTTCAGGCCCGCCGTTTTCGTTTCAGGCGTCCGGAGCGGATACCCGGTCGGTATGGCCGAGATCACGCTCGGGCTCGATGATGTCGCGCACCCGCTGCTTCAGTTCCTTCGGCCCGGGAAAGCCGCCGTCGCGCTTGCGCTCCCAGACCACGACCTCGTTCACGCGGATCTCGAAATGGCCGCCCGTGCCGGGAATGAGCGCCACTTCGCCGAGCGAATCGGAGAAGGTTGACAGCAGCTCCTGCGCCATCCAGCCGGCGCGCAGCAGCCAGTTGCACTGGGTGCAGTAGAGAATGGAAACACGCGGCTTCGCGTCGGACATGGCTGCCTCCTTTGTAAGTCGGCAAGCTATAACAGGCATGCCGCCGCCAAGGCGATGGCGCTTGCGTCCCTCACGGAAATGTCAACCGAATTCATCATGTTTTGTCGACGGACATCTTGTCGCAGCCGAATTCATGGTCGAGAGGACGTGCACTGCAACATTTTCACGGAGCCCTGCATGACCGACGTATCAACCGCCCGCCCGCGTCTCATCATCCCCAAGCTTGGCGGCCTTTATGCCGCACTGCATGAAAGCGCCGAGACGATCCTGCGCGTCGCTGCCGGCCTGCTGCTCGTCACGCACGGTTACGGCAAGATCATGAACCCCTTCGGCGCCGTCGGCATGGTGGAAAGCCTGGGCTTCTATCCGGGTGTCTTCTGGTCGCCGCTGCTGGCCGCCACCGAATTCTTCGGCGGCATCCTGGTTGCCATCGGCCTCTTCACGCGCCCGGCGGCCTTCGCCTCCATGATCGTGCTGGCGGTGACCGTCTACTTCCACGGCGTGGTGAAGGCCGAGGGCCTGATGGGTGCGGAGAAGTCCATCCTCTGGACGCTGATCTTCCTCTTCTTCGCGGTTCGCGGGTCCAACAGCCACTCGGTGGACGCCAAGCTCGGCCGTCAGTTCTGATCGATATCCTCGGCCGGCTGCGCCCCCCGGTGCAGCTGCGCCTTGACCATGGCCAACAGCGTGTCGGCCTCGAAGGGCTTGGTGGCGACGGGCAGCGTCTCGAAGCCGGCGACCCCCCTCTGGTGCACCTCGCTCACCGTCGTCAGCAGCAGCGGAACGCCGGCGTCGACAAGCCGCTGGATTGCCGGCGCGATGCCGGACATGTCGAGCGGAACGTCGATCAGGCACAGATCCACATCCGCAAGTGCTGATGTGTTCCACTGGCCGAGCTGCTCGGGCCGCACGAGCGTGGTGCGACAGTCGATGGCCGAGCGAATGAGATATTCGGCGTCCAGGGCGATGAGAAACTCGTGCTCGGCGATCACGATATGGGGGAACGACTGGTCCATGGCGCGATACTCCTCGTCCATGCGAATCCGCCGGGAGGGGCGGTTTGGGAGGCGGAATGTGGGGCGGCGGCACCGATGTGTCATTTAAAAAAGACATAGTGCCGGTGCGATGGAACAAGTTCGCGCCTGCCCCGTTTCGAAGGCCAGTCCGGTCGATAAAGGGGGCAATATGGCGAGCGGAACCACGGCCAGGCAGCAAACCCGGTGGCAGACGCCGTGCCAGCACTGTCCGCTCCGCGGGCTCGAGACCTTCCGCGATTTCACGCCCCGCGAACTGGATTTCGTCGCACAGTTCAAGACCGGCGAACTGTCGGTCGACCGCAGTTCGACCATCCTCGTCGAGGGCATGCACAGCGCCCACCTTTTCACCGTGCTGTCGGGCTGGGCCTTTCGCTACAAGCTCCTGCCGGACGGCCGCCGCCAGATCATGAACTATGTCATGCCGGGCGATCTCGTCGGCCTGCAGGGCAGCCTAATGGGCGAGATGGACCATTCGGTGGAGGCGCTGACGCCGGTCACGCTCTGCGTCTTCGAGCGCTCCAAGCTGGAGCGCCTCTTCGAGCGTCATCCCTCGCTCGGCTACGACCTGACCTGGATCGCCGCGCTGGAGGAACGCATCCTCGACGAGCATCTGCTGTCGATCGGCCGGCGCACGGCGCTGGAGCGCACCGCCTACCTACTCTCCTTCATCCAGCAGCGTGCCCATACCGCCGGGCTGAACGGCGGGCGGCTGGTCATTCCCATCACGCAGCAGCATGTCGCCGATACGCTGGGCCTGTCGCTCGTCCACACCAACAAGACGTTGCGCAAGCTCTCCGACCGCCAGCTGATGCGCTGGCATGACCGGGGCTGCGAGATCCTCGATGCCGACGGGCTTCAGGCGCTCGCCGGCTGGGAAGGGTTGCAGCGCGGGCCGCGCCCCTTCATCTGAGGCGAAAGATCACGCCACGTCCCAGTGGAGCGGGAACATCGGGTCGAACACCGTCACCGGTCCCGCGCCCGTCTCGATCTTCGCCGGGAAGGCGACCGGCTCCGGGCGCCTGACGAGGCGGATCGTCTCCGCGTTTGCCGGCAGGCCGTACCAGGCCGGGCCGTTCAGCGAGGCGAAGGCCTCCAGCGTGTCGAGCGCGCCGTCCTCTTCGAAGACATGCGCGAGGCAGCTCATCGTGTTGATCGAGGTGTAGATGCCCGCGCAACCGCAGGCGCATTCCTTGAGCGGATCGACATGCGGCGCCGAATCGGTGCCGAGGAAGAAACGCCTGTCGCCGGAGGTCGCGGCGGCGCGCAATGCGAGGCGATGTTCCTCGCGCTTGGCGACCGGCAGGCAGTAATAATGCGGCTTGATCCCGCCGACCAGGATGGCGTTGCGGTTGATGATCAGGTGATGCGTGGTGATCGAGCCGGCGAGGTTGGCCTTGGCGGCCTTGATGTAGTCGATGCCGTTCTTCGTGGTGACGTGCTCCATCGTCACGCGCAGGTCCGGCAGGCGGTTGCGCAGCGGGTCGAGCACCGTTTCGATGAACACGGCCTCGCGGTCGAAGATATCGACCTCGGGCGTCGTGACCTCGCCGTGCACGCAGAGCGTCAGGCCGATCTTCGCCATGCGCTCCAGCACGGGCATCGCCTTGTCCATGTCGCGCACGCCGCCATGGGAATTGGTGGTGGCGCCGGCGGGGTAGAGTTTGACCGCGCGGATCAGGCCGCTCTTGAAGCCTTCTTCCACGTCGTCGGGGTCGGTGTGCTCGGTGAGGTAGAGCGTCATCAGCGGCTCGAACCGGTCGCCCTCGGGAAGGGCCGCCAGAATGCGGTCGCGATAGGCGGCCGCATCGGCGGTCGTGACGACGGGCGGCACGAGGTTCGGCATGATGATCGCGCGGGCGAAGTGGCGGCTGGTGTCGCCGATCACGCCCTCCAGCATGGCGCCGTCGCGCAGATGCAGGTGCCAGTCGTCCGGCCGGCGGATGGTGAGTTCAGTGGTCATCGGCGTCTCTCCCGTCTTTGGCGTTGCGATAGCACTCGAAGGGTCGGACGACAATTCCTCAGAACAGGTCGATATGCAGGTCGGCGGGGCGGGAGTGTTCGAGGATGCGCTTTCCGTTCGGCAGGTCGTTGCCGTAGAGCTTCCAGCCGATCTGGTCCTCGGGCAGGTCATAGCTCATCCAGCGGCGGCGCAGGCGTTCTTCCAGCACGGCATAGGGCGGGCCGACGAAGATGGTGAAGTCGAAGACGCCGTCGAGCCGGTCCCAGGGCGCATCCTTGAACAGCAGGTAGTTGCCCTCGGCCAGAATGAAACGGGTTTCTTTCGGAATGGCGCGCGCGGCATTGATGGCAAGCTCGCGCGAGCGGTCGAAGACCGGCACGAGAACCTCGTCCTCGGCGCGCTTCAGCGCATGCACGATATCGATGAAACCGCGGCCGTCGAAGGTCTCGGCAATGCCCTTGCGCGGCAAGAGGCCCCGTTCGGCCAGGATGCCGTTATCCAGGTGGAAGCCGTCCATGGGCAGGATTTCGGCGCTCTCGCCGCGCGCGAGAAGCCCCGCCCTCAGCGCCTCGGCGAGCGTCGACTTGCCGGCCGCCGGCGGACCCGCCAGCCCGACGAGAAAGCGGCGCGCGTCCCCCGCGCGCCGCTGGATGGCATCCACGATCGTGGCAGGCGATATCATGCCGCAATGGCCTCCGTCGGCACCTTGGCGCCCGTCATGAAGGCGACGGCGTCGGACATGGTGTAATCCTTCGGATTGATGACGGTCAATCGCCGGCCGAGGCGGTGGATGTGGATGCGGTCCGCGACCTCGAAGACATGCGGCATATTGTGCGAGATGAGCACGATGGGAATGCCGCGCCGGCGCACGTCGAGGATGAGTTCCAGCACGCGCCGGCTTTCCTTGACGCCGAGTGCGGCCGTCGGTTCGTCGAGGATGATGACCTTCGAGCCGAAGGCGGCGGCACGCGCCACAGCCACGCCCTGGCGCTGGCCGCCCGACAGCGTCTCCACCGCCTGGTTGATGTTCTGGATCGTCATCAGGCCGAGTTCCGAGAGCTTGTCGCGGGCGAATTTCTCCATCGCGCCGCGGTCGAGCTTGCGGAACACGCTGCCCATGACGCCGGGTTTGCGGATCTCGCGGCCGAGGAACATGTTGTCGGCGATCGACAGCGCCGGCGAGAGCGCGAGGTTCTGGTACACGGTCTCGATGCCGGCCTTCTGGGCATCGATCGGCGAGCGGAAGCTGATGGGCTTTCCCTCCAGCCGGATCTCGCCCTCGTCGGGGGAGATGGCGCCGGAGATCGCCTTGATCATCGAGGACTTGCCCGCGCCGTTGTCGCCGATCACGGCGAGGATCTCGCCGGGATAAAGGTCGAAATCGGCATGGTCGAGGGCGGTGACGCGGCCGTAGCGCTTCACGAGACCGCGTGCGGTGAGAATGGGTTCGAGAGCCATCAGCCTGCTACCTTTCTGATCCACTGGTCGATTGCCACTGCCGAGATGATGAGGACGCCGATCAGGAGATAGGTCCATTGCGGGTCCGTGCCGATCAGGCGAAGGCCGAGCGAGAACACGCCGACGATCAGCGCGCCGAAGATCATGCCGAGGATCGAGCCGCGCCCGCCGAAGAGCGAGAGCCCGCCGATCACCACGGCGGTGATCGATTCGATGTTGGCGAACTGGCCGGCGGTCGGCGAGACCGAGCCGATGCGGCCGATGAGGGCCCAACCGGCCAGCGCGCAAATGAGGCCGGAGAGCGTATAGACGGAGACGAGCATGCGCTTGACGTTGACGCCGGCCAGTTCCGCCGCATCCGGGTCGTCGCCCACGGCATAGACATGGCGGCCCCACGCCGTCTGGTTCAGCACGTACCAGAGCAGCGCCACGAGCAGCACCATGGCGATGACGCCGTAAGTGAAGACCGCGCCGCCGAGGCGGATATTGTTGCCGAAGAACTGCAGCAGCGGCGCCTGCGCGGCGAGGTCCTGCGAGCGGATCGTCTCGTTGGCGGAATACAGGAAGTTGGAGGCGAGGATGATCTGCCACATGCCGAGCGTCACGATGAAGGGCGGCAGCTTCATGCGCGCGACGAGCAGGCCGTTGATGTAACCGCAGAGCGCGCCGCAGGCGAGGCCGCAGAGCACCGCCACCGAGGGCGGCAGGCCGTAGCGGAAGGTGAACTGCCCCATCACGACGGAGGAGAGCACCATGATCGCGCCGACCGAAAGGTCGATGCCCGCGGTCAGGATGACCAGCGTCTGCGCCGCGCCGACGATGCCGACGATCGCCACCTGCTGGAGGATGAGCGTCAGCGTGAAGGCGGAGAAGAACTTGCCGCCGAGAACGATGCCGAAGACGGCAACCGAAAGCACGAGCACGATCAGCGGCACGGCAGAGGGATTGCCGTGCAGGAAGTGCTGGAATTTCTGCACGGCCGTCTTGTCGTTCGTATCGAAGGACGCGACCTGCGTTGCGCTGCCGGACAGCACCTTCTCGAATTCCTGCGAAGGCTGCGACCCCTGAGCGGGTTGCGTCGCCGTCGTTGTGTCACTCATGATCCTTTTCCTCCCCTTCCGATGCCGACCGTCGCGGCAGTGCCGGATTCATTGGGTGCGTGAACAATCGGTCGAGATGCTCGTGTGCACCGGCCGCCGTCTTCGGGCGGTCTCCTGCGCCAGCCGCATCATAAAGCGCGGCCGCTTGCAGGGGACGATGGTGCCCACGTCTTTTAGCGATTGTCAAAACAAGGGTGCGTTCACCCGGTCCGCCGTGGCGGATGGCCGGCCCGGTCAGACCGGGCCGGCATGAGGCATCAGCCCCAGCACTTTTCCTTGCCGGCCTTGGTATCGATCGAATCGATCCCGGCGGCCGGCTTGTCGGTGACGAGCGTCACGCCCGTGTCGAAGAAGTCCTTGCCTTCGGTGGCCTTCGGCTTCTCGCCGGTATCGGCGAACTTCTTGATGGCCTCGACGCCAAGCGCCGCCATCATCAGCGGATACTGCTGCGAGGTGGCGCCGATCACGCCGTCGGCGACGTTCTGCACGCCCGGGCAACCGCCGTCGACGGAAACGATGAGCACGTCCTTCTCGCGGCCGACGGCCTTCAGCGCTTCATAGGCGCCGGCAGCGGCCGGTTCGTTGATCGTGTGCACGACATTGATGGTCGGATCCTTCTGGAGAAGGTTTTCCATGGCGGTGCGGCCGCCTTCCTCGTTGCCGTTCGTCACGTCGTTGCCGACGATGCGCGGATCGTCCTCGTCGCCGATCTTGTTAATGTCCTTCACGTCGATGCCGAAGCCCTTCATGAAGCCCTGGTTGCGCAGGACGTCGACCGACGGCTGCGACGGCGTGAGGTTCAGGAAGGCGATCTTGGCATCCTTGGCGCCGTCGCCGAGCGTCGCGGCGGCCCACTTGCCGATGAGTTCGCCGGCCAGCAGGTTGTCGGTGGCGAAGGTCATGTCGGCGCTGTCGAGCGGCTCGAGCGGGGTGTCGAGCGCGATGACGAGCAGGCCGGCGTCGCGCGCCTTCTGCACGGAGGGAACGATGCCCTTGGTGTCGGACGCGGCGATCAGGATGCCCTTGGCGCCATCGGCGATGCAGGTCTCGATGGCGGCGACCTGGCTTTCGGAATCGCCGTCGATCTTGCCGGCATAGGACTTCAGCGTCACGCCGAGCTCGGCGGCCTTGGCGGTCGCGCCTTCCTTCATCTTGACGAAGAAGGGATTGGTGTCGGTCTTGGTGATCAGGCAGGCGGTGGTGTCTGCCGCGGCAGCCGGCGTGGAAAAGGCAACGCCAAGCGCAAGCGCGCCGAGAGCGGCGGAAATGATGGATGTCTTCATGTAATCCTCCCAAGGACAAAACGGGATGCGCCCCTCTCCCGGGGCCATCCGGTCGCGGGTGGACAGGGTTCCTGCTGTCCGACCGGCTTCCGACGATCAAGAGAACACCAAAAGAAATGGCTGTCAATAAATAAATCGAATTGAATTATTAATCCGATGTGGCATGCTCCGCTCAACGGTGGGCGAAGGCCCCGGCTGCAACGTTTCCGGTGGAAGAGCGGAGCGCCAGCCGATAAGAGGACCGGAACGGGCGTCTTGCGCCAGGGCCGGCACGGGAGGACACGATGATCAAAGATGCCGCGTCGGCGATGGCCGCGCCGGCCGATATCCTCGATCCCAGCGGGGGAGCGAACCAGGTGCGCGTGCGCGCCTATAACGAACGCCTCGTCATGTCGCTGGTGCGCCGGCACGGCAGCCTCTCCAAGGCGGAGATCGCGCGGCGCAGCGGCCTGTCCGCCCAGACGGTGACGGTCATCATGCGCGCGCTGGAGGCCGAAGGCCTGCTGATCCGCGGCGAACCCCTGCGCGGCAAGGTCGGCCAGCCCTCCGTGCCGATGCGGCTCAATCCGGAAGCGGTCTATTCGCTCGGCATGAAGATCGGCCGGCGCAGCGCCGATATCGTCCTGATGGATTTCGTCGGCGGCATCCGCCGGCAGGTGCGTTGCACCTTCCCCTATCCCATGCCCGGCCCGCTGCTGTCCTTCGTGGAGGAGGGGCTCGCCGAGCTTCAGGCGTCGATGAGCCCGCAGGAGCGCGCCCGCATCGCCGGCTTCGGCGTCGCCGCGCCCTTCGAGCTGTGGAGCTGGGCAAGCGAGGTGGGCGCCCCGCAGGCCGAGATGGACCAGTGGCGCGGTGTCGATCTCGAGGCCGAGATCGCTAGGCGCGTGCCCTATCCCGTCACCTTGCAGAACGACGCCACCAGCGCCTGCGCCGCCGAGCTGGTCTTCGGCCGCGGCCCGCACTATCCCGATTTCCTCTATCTCTTCATCGGCTCCTTCATCGGCGGCGGCGTGGTGCTCAATTCCGCGCTGTTTACCGGCCGCACCGGAACGGCCGGCGCCATCGGCCCGCTGCCTGTGCAGGGCCGCGACGGCGAGACCGTGCAGCTGCTCAAGATCGCCTCCATCTACCGGCTGGAAAACCTGCTGCGCGAAGCGGGCATCGATCCCATGCCGCTCTGGTATTCGCCCGACGGCTGGGTGGATTTCGGCGCGCCCCTGCAGCTGTGGATCGACGATGTGGCGGCCGCACTCGCCCAGGCCGTCATCGCCTCGGCCTCCGTCATCGACTTTGCCGCCGTCATCATCGACGGCGGTTTTCCCGACTGGGTGCGCGCCCGCGTCGTCGACGCCACCAAGGCCGCCGTCGCGCGGCTCGACCTGCAGGGCGTCACCATGCCCGAGATCGTGGAAGGCGCCGTCGGCAGCCATGCCCGCTCGATCGGCGGGGCGAGCCTGCCGCTGTTTTCCCGTTACCTTCCCGACCAGAACGTTCTCTTCAAGGAGCTTGGCTGAATGCTGAAGAATATCGATCCCATCCTGAGCCCGGAGCTGCTGTCGACGCTGCGCGCCATGGGCCACGGCGACGAGATCGCCATCGTCGACGGCAACTATCCCGGCGTCGAGCATGCCCGCCGGCTCGTCCGCCTCGACGGCCTGCCGCTGGTGCCGGTGCTCAACGCCATCCTGTCCGTCATGCCCATCGACGATTTCGTCGAGGAGGCGATCTTCCGCTCGACCTACCGGCAGGAACGCGACCGGCTGGAGCCGGTGCATAGCGAGATCATCGACTGCTGCGCCCGCCACGAGCCGCAGCGCACCGTCGTGCCGCTCGTCGGCGCCGATTTCTACAATCGCGTGCGTGCCGCCCATACGCTGGTGCAGACCGGCGAGCCGCGGCTCTATGCGAATGTCATCCTGCGCAAGGGCGTCATCTACCCCTGAGCCGGATCGCCGCCCCCGATCTCTTTCTGCCGGCCGGTCTTGAACGAACCCGCGGAGCATGGTTGTGTCGCCTCCTATCGAAGGCGGGAGTATCGCATGCGGGTTCTGGTGGTGGAAAACGACAAGGTGACTTTGCTCGGGCAGATCGGCGTCGCGCTTGAAGAGGCGGGCGCCGAGATCGACATCTGCCGCCCCCATGCCGGCGACGCCATCCCCGCCGACGACACCGCCCATGACGCCATCGTCGTGATGGGCGGTCCGCAGAACGCGCTGGACGACGAGAGCCATGCCTACCTGCCGGCGCTCGCCGCCCTGATGCGCCGCTTCGGCGACGCCGACAAATCGGTCCTGGGCGTGTGCCTCGGCAGCCAGCTCCTGGCCCGCGCCTATGGCGGCGACAACCTGATCGGCACGGCGCCGGAATTCGGCTGGTGCACGGTGTCGCTGACCCCGGAGGGCGCGGCCGACCCGGTGCTGTCAGCCGCCGCGTCCGCCTTCCCGATCTTCGAATGGCACAGCGACACCTTCACGCTGCCTAAGGGTGCCGCGCGCCTTGCCGGTAGCGACGCCGTGGCGAACCAGGCCTTCCGGCTCGGCAGGGCGGTCTACGGCACGCAGTTCCATTTCGAGGCGAGCCGCGCGGTGGTCGACGAATGGGTCGCCACCTTCCCGGATCTCATCGCCGGCATGGCGCCGGACTGGTATGCGCGGCGCACGGAACTGGCCGCCGAAAGCGGGCCGAGCGCCGATGCCACGGGGCTGGCCTTGGCGCGTGCCTGGGTGGCGACGGTGCGCGCCGCCGACCGCCGCCGCGTCGCCTAAAGGGGGCCAAGCGCTGCCGCGAACCGCAAGGCCGCGTCGCGCAGCGCCTCCGGCGCGAAGCCGGAAAAACCGATCACCAGGCCCTGCCGCGGCGGCTGCGTCACCGCCATGGCCGAGAGCGCCCGCACACCGAGCCCCGCCGCCCGCGCCATCTCGACCGCCACCGTATCGGACACGCTGTCCGGCAGGCCCGCGACGAGGTGCAGGCCCTGGTCCGGCACGGTCACGGCAAGGCCGGGTGCCGTGCGAAGCCCGTCCAGCAAACCATCGCGCGCCGCCTGCGCCTGCCGCCGGGCGCGGCGCAGGTGGGCGGCGAAGTGGCCTTCGCGGATGAGGTCCGTCAGCGCCGCCTCGGCCAGCGTCGGCGGGCTGCGATCGCTGCGTGTCCTGAGCGCGACGATCCGGTCGAGAAGCGGTTCGGGAAGGACGGCATAGCCGAGGCGCAAGCCGGGAAACAGCACCTTGGAGAAGGTGCCGAGATAGATCACGCGGCCGCTGTCATCCATGCCCTGCATGGCGGCGAGCGGCGGGCCGGCATAGCGGAACTCGCTGTCGTAATCGTCCTCGATGATCCAGCCGCCGGTGTCCCGCGCCCAGTCGATGAGCGCGAGCCTCCGGCGCATCGTCATCGTCACGCCGAGCGGAAACTGGTGCGACGGCGTGACATAGACGGCGCGGGCCTCCGGCACGGCCCGGGCGATATCCGCCCCCTCGCCATCGACCGGCAGGCCCGACACGGCAAGCCCGTTGCCGGCAAAGACGGCCCGGGCGCTGGGATAACACGGGTCCTCGATCATCACCCGCTCGCCCGGCGAAAACAGCGCGCGTGCCACGAGGTCGAGGCCCTGCTGCGTGCCCGAGGTGATGACGATGGAATGCGCCGTGCAGCGCACGCCGCGCGCCTGCCGCAGATAGGCCGCGAGCGCCTGCCGCAACGCCTCGCCGCCGCGCGGATCGCCATAGTGGAAGTGCTCCGGTCCGGGGCGGGCGAGGTGGCGGTTGAGCAGGGTGCGGAAGAGCGAGAGCGTGCGCGCATCCGCCATGGCGACGCCGAGCGTGCCGGGCAGCGGCATCCGCACCGCGGCACCCTCCATCCTCGCGGGCCCGGCGGCCTGCCGGACCGTCGGCACCCGGTCGGCGACGAAGGTGCCGGCGCCGGGGCGGGCAGCCGCATAGCCCTCGGCGATCAGCATCTCGAAGGCCGCGACCACGCTGCCGCGCGCAATGCCCAGCCGGGCGGCGAGATCGCGCGAGGTCGGCAGCTTGCCGCCGGCGGGCAAGGTGCCGGCCTCGATCAGCCGGCGCAGTTCGCGGTAGAGGGCGGGCGTGCGCTTGCCGGCGGCCGGCAGCACGGGAACGAGCGTGGACCAGTCGGGCGAATTGGTCTTCTTTTTTCGCTGTGAATTGGTGCTTTTTCGATCCAATGTCATGGCGCACCATGGCGGCATCGTTTTCGAAAGGCAAGCCCGCATGACCGTCGATACCGCCGCCTATCCCGTCACCCCGCGCAGCCGCGTCAAGCGCATGCATGAGCGCGCCAGCTATGACCGCGCCGCCGTGCATGCCGTTCTCGATGCGGCGATGCTCTGTCACGTCGCCTATGTCATCGACGGCCAGCCCTATGCCACCCCCACGCTGTTCTGGCGCAGGGAGGACACGCTCTACTGGCACGGGTCGTCGGCAAGCCGCATGCTGCGCCACCTGAAGGCCGGCACGCCCGCCTGCCTGACGGTCGCCCATCTGGATGGCCTCGTGCTCGCCCGCTCGGGCTTCAACCATTCCGCCAACTACCGCTCCGCCATGTGCTTCGGCACGGCCCGCCTCGTCGAGGATGCCGACGAGAAGATCGAGGCGATGCGCGACGTGGTGGACCGCTTCTATCCCGGACGCAGCGCGCTTTTGCGCCCGATCACGCAGCAGGAGGCCAAGGCCACGACGATCATCGCCATGGAGATCGAGGAGGCCGCCGCCAAGGTGCGCGCCAAGGGCGTGGGCGACGACGAGGCGGATTTCGCCCTGCCGGTCTGGGCCGGTGTCATCCCCGTGACGACGGTGATCGGCACGGTGCAAACCTGCCCCCGGCTGGTGGCGGGCGTCGCGCCGCCGGAGGGCCTGTCGATCTTTGCCGAGAACGGCCGCCTGGACGACGCGCTGCTGGCCGGCCAGCGCCTCTACGAGGACGGCTGACGGCCGCCAGCACCGATATCCACGCGGCGGTTTCGCCCGTGGTTTCAAAAAGCATTCGGACGGGGCGCCGGAAGCTGCCTCGACTGAGAATGAATTAGGTGACACCTTCCGGCGCCCCGTTCGGCGGTTTTTGCCCGCGACTCCGGTCTCTCTGCAAGGATCGAAAAGGCGGTGTCCTTCGCCGGTTTCCGGAATGGCCAGTGCCGTTTGACAACCGGAGCGCACGCCTTGGCGCTCCGTGGAAGGTGTCTCCACCTCCCGGCCTTTCTCCATGCCGGCGGACGATGCCGACGCATCCGCCAATGCCGATCCCCTTGTGTGCCGCACAGGCACGCCCGACGCGCCGTTCGGGGCATGAAACGACAGGATCGGTCCGACATCCCGCCATTTCCCCCGTGTCGCCGGAGGGAGACCATTTTCCGCAGGCCCGGTGCATGAGGTTTCGCGTCATCCCCCCACGCCCCGCGCCGACCCCGCCTCGCCGCAACGCCTTGCGGTGTATCCGAGGGCGGGATGGGGGCATTGTAGGCACGGGTGGAGAAGGCGGGGAAATTGGAAGCATTTTTCGCAGGGAAATCAGCGGATGCGAAGGGTTTACGTCCCCGGATGAGGCACGATGAGGACGGCGGGGCATGCGGCTGTGGGTCCTCGGGTCAAGCCCGAGGATGACCCCAGAAGACGAGGATGACGCCAGAAGAGATGTGCCGGAGCCAAGGGAACGTCCCTGCATGCCGCAGCGGTGGCGTGTGCCAGACCCTTTGTTAGTCGGCTAATTTCTTTGCTGTTCCTGTTCTCGACCCCAAGAGCTACGCCGCCGCCCCGATGCGCTTGTAGAAGAACGTCGTCGCGCAGTAGCGGCCGTCGGGATAGAGCGCGTAGTCGGGAATGACGCCGGCGCGCTGCCAGCCGAGACGCTCGTAGACCGTCTCGGCGGGGCTGCCGGTCGCGGTGTCGAGCACCAGAACCGTCTTGCCGTATTGCGCCGCTTCGGCCTCCGCCGCCGTCATCAGCGCACGGGCAAGCCCGCGGCCGCGTTCGCTTTCCAGGACCAGCAGCTTCTTCACATCCGCCCGGTGCGGCTGGTTCGGCATCTGGCGGACGCCGACTTGCACCGTGCCGACGATGCGGCCGTCGCGTTCCGCCACGAAAAGCAGCGTCGCCTCCTCGGCGACCGCCGCGATCACGCCCTGCCAGAACGGCGCGGCATCGGCGGGCCCATAGGGCGCCATGAAGCCGACGGAGGCGCCGCCTGTCACGCAATCGGCCAGGACGTCGCAGAGTTCGCCGATGCGGGCTTGCGCTTCGGCAGGATCGAGCCTTCTGATATCGCTCATCGGTTCCTCAAGGTCGGCCGCGGTCCAGCACCACGGCATAATGGGCCGGCATATCGCCGGGATTTTCGAAGACATGGCCCTCGGTGATGCTCATGTAGAGGCAATCGCCGGGGCGAAGATCATGCACGGCGTCGCCGACCGTCATGCGCAGGCTGCCGGAAAACAGCCAGACATGCTGCGTCATGCCGGCCTTGGCCGTTTCCGGCGGATAGGCGATGCGCGCGCCGGCGGGAAAGGTCACGTCGATGACCTCGACGCGCGACGGGGTGCCCTGCGGCGAGACGGCGCGGCGCTGATAGCCCGTCTCGGGATCGCGCCAGACCGTCTGAGCCTCGTGCCGCGAGACGGGATCGTCCGTGCCTTCGGAAAAGGCGAAGAAGGCCGAAAGCGTCAGATCGAGCGCGGCGCAGAGCCGTGACAGAAGCTGCGCCGTCGGGCTCGCCTCGCCGCGCTCGATGCGCGAGATCATCGCCCGGCTGACGCCCGACGCGCCGGCGAGATCGTCCAGCGTCATGGCGCGCGCGCCGCGCAGCAACCGCAGCCGCTCGCCGATGGCGCTTTCCAGGGGGTCGTTTGCGTTTTCCATTATCATGGAATAATCCTCCCGCATAATGGAGTCAACCGGCGTCAACCCATCCCGAAATAATTCTCCGCCATGGCGCTAAGGCGACAATGCGACACGGGCCGCGGCGCTAAGTTGCCGTGAGGGCAATGGAGGGGCGGCGCAGATGACGGACGGGACACAGCGGGCATCGTCGCTCTTTTCCATCACGGCCATCGTCGTCTCGATGACGCTCGTCGCGGTCGGCAACGGCATCATGCTCGCCTATGTGCCCTATGTGCTGTCGCGCGCCGACGCACCGTCCTGGACGCCGGGCGCCGCCGTCACGGCGATCGCCTTCGGCGGCCTGCTCGGATGCATCCTGGCCGGGCCCGTCATTCGCCGCGTCGGCCATGCGCGGGCCTTTTCCTGTTCCATGGCGCTGGTGCTCATCGCCGCCTTCCTCATCGCGCTCGGCGTCCATCCCATCCTGTGGATCGTGGCGCGCGGCATTTACGGCGTGGCGGGCAATGCCAATTTCATCATCGCCCAGAGCTGGCTGAACCATGCGGCCGACAACCGCTGGCGCGGCAAGGCCATGTCGTTCTTCTACATGGCCTATGTGCTGGGGCTCGGCGTCGGGGCCTGGCTGTTCGGCCGCATGCCGGCCGACGGCAATCTCGCGCCGCTCTTCACCATCTTCGTCACCACGCTCGCCATCCTGCCGATCGGGCTGACCCGCCTGCCGACACCGCCGGCCCCCGCCCGCGTCAGCGTGGATTTCGCCATGGCCTGGCGCAATTCGCCCGTCGCGCTGATCGGCGTTCTCGCCGCCGGCGGGCTCTCCATGGTCGTGCAGGGCTTCACGCCGATCTATGCCGCGACCAACAAGGTGGGGCAGCAGGACGTGGCGCTGCTCATGCTCGTCATGCAGTTCGGCCTCATCTTCGTTCAATATCCGCTCGGCACGCTTTCGGACCGCATCGACCGGCGCGTCGTGCTGATCGTCACCTGCCTGCTCATCACGGGGGCGGCCGTCGCCGCGCTGTTCGTGTCCTTCCAGGCGCTTTTCGTGCTGATGCTGGTCTTCGCGCTGTGGGCGGGCGCGGTGGAGAGCGTCTATTCCATCGCAAACGCCCACGCCAACGACCGCACGGACCCCGACGATTTCGTGCCGCTCGCCTCCACGCTGCTGGTGGCCTGGTCGGTCTCCGCGACGCTCGTTCCGCTCGCCGTGACGGCGCTTACGCCGAGCTTCGGGCCGCAGACCTTCATCTATGCGGTGATCGCCGTCGCGCTCGCCTATATCGCCTTCGTGGCGCAGCGCCTGCGGCTGCGCGAGACCGTGCCGACGCAGGCGCGCGAGGGTTTCGAGATCCGAAGCGCGCAGGTGCCCAATGCCGGCGCGCTGGTGGAAGGCGACAAAGCCCCGGAATAGCGGCGCTTGCCGTTCGGAAACCCTTCATTTACCGCTTTTCGCGAGTCGTGCGCGCTGCTATATGGCGCGCATGAGCACCAATTCCTCCACGCCCCTCGACCATATCCGCAACTTCTCGATCGTGGCCCATATCGACCACGGCAAGTCGACGCTCGCCGACCGGCTGATCCAGTCGACCGGCGGCCTTGCCGAACGCGAGATGTCGGAGCAGGTCCTCGACAACATGGACATCGAGCGCGAGCGCGGCATCACCATCAAGGCCCAGACCGTGCGCCTGCACTACAAGGCCAATGACGGCGAGACCTATGTCCTGAACCTCATCGACACGCCCGGCCACGTCGACTTCGCCTACGAGGTCTCGCGCTCGCTGTCGGCCTGCGAGGGCTCGCTTCTGGTCGTCGATGCCTCTCAGGGCGTGGAAGCCCAGACGCTCGCCAATGTCTACCAGGCGATCGACAACAACCACGAGCTCGTGACCGTGCTCAACAAGATCGACCTGCCGGCCGCCGAGCCCGAGCGCATCAAGGACCAGATCGAGGAAGTCATCGGCATCGACGCCTCCGACGCCGTGCTGATCTCGGCCAAGACAGGGCTTGGCATTCCCGACGTGCTGGAAGCCATCGTCAAGCGCCTGCCCGCGCCCAAGAGCGAAGGCGGCGACAAGGCGCCGCTGAAGGCGCTGCTGGTCGACAGCTGGTACGACACCTATCTCGGCGTCATGGTTCTCGTGCGCATCATCGAGGGCCGGCTCACCAAGGGCCAGACCATCCGCATGATGGGCACGGATGCGAAATACACCGTCGAGCGCGTCGGCGTGCTCACGCCCAAGATGGTGGCGATGGACAGCCTCGGCCCGGGCGAGATCGGCTTCATCACCGCCTCGATCAAGGAAGTGGCCGATACGCGCGTCGGCGACACGATCACCGAGGACAAGCGCCCGACAGCCAAGGCCCTGCCGGGCTTCAAGCCGGCCCAGCCGGTGGTGTTCTGCGGCCTCTTCCCGGTCGATGCGGCCGATTTCGAGGACCTGCGCTCGGCGATGGGCAAGCTGCGCCTCAACGATGCCTCCTTCTCCTTCGAAATGGAATCGTCGGCGGCGCTGGGCTTCGGCTTCCGCTGCGGCTTCCTCGGCCTGCTTCACCTCGAAATCATCCAGGAGCGCCTGGAGCGCGAATTCGACCTCGACCTGATCGCGACGGCGCCCTCGGTCGTCTACCAGCTCTACATGACCGACGGCACGATGCGCGAGCTGCACAACCCGGCCGACATGCCCGACGTCGTGAAGATCGCGGAAATCCACGAGCCGTGGATCCGCGCGACGATCCTCACGCCCGACGATTATCTCGGCGGCATTCTGAAGCTCTGCCAGGACCGCCGCGGCATCCAGATCGAGCTGACCTATGTCGGCACGCGCGCCATGCTGACCTACGACCTGCCGCTCAACGAAGTCGTCTTCGACTTCTACGACCGCCTGAAGTCGATCTCCAAGGGCTACGCCTCCTTCGACTACCAGATCACCGACCACAAGGAAGGCCATCTGGTGAAGATGTCGATCCTGGTCAACGGCGAGCCGGTCGACGCGCTCTCGATGATGGTGCACCGCATGGCCGCCGAAAAGCGCGGCCGCGAAATGTGCGAGAAGCTCAAGGAGCTGATCCCCAAGCACATGTTCAAGATCCCGATCCAGGCTGCCATCGGCGGCAACGTCATCGCCCGCGAGACCATCTCGGCGCTGCGCAAGGACGTGACCGCCAAGTGCTACGGCGGCGACGCCACCCGCAAGCGCAAGCTGCTCGACAAGCAGAAGGCCGGCAAGAAGCGCATGCGCCAGTTCGGCAAGGTGGAAATCCCCCAGGAAGCCTTCATCGCAGCGCTGAAGATGGGCGACGAGTAGAACGGAAAAAGGGAGGCGATGCCTCCCTTTTTTGTGCCGTTTCGATGCCGCCTGGCCTTGCGGCGCGTTCCCCGAAGGCGGGGCGGGCGGGTCAGACCGCCTCCCAGCCGTCATTTTCGCTGGCGCGGTAGATGGCGTCGATGAGCTTCTGGTTGTTGACGGAGCTTTCCAGCGGCACGATCTCCTCGTTTTCGCCGCGCGCCGCCTTGCTGAAGGCCTCGACCTCGCGGCGGTACTGGCGGGCATCCTGGAAGCGGAAGATCTGGCTTTCGGCGTGGTTCTGGTTGGTCAGCTCGAGTTCCTCGGCGCCGTAGCGGTCGGCGTTGAACGGCGATTTGACCTCGATGAAGCCCTTGTCGCCGTGGAACACCATGACCTGGCGCTGGGCGAGCTGGGTGGAGACGTAGAAGGACAGTTCGAAATCGCCGAAATCGGCGCGCACGCTCGAATAGATGTCCGTGCCGAATTCCGGGTCGCGGTCGGTCGTGGCCTGCACGCGGACCGGCTCCTTGCCGGTGACGAAGCGGGTGGTGATCGTCGGGTAGACGCCGATATCGGGCAGGCCGCCGCCGCCGAGTGCCGGCACGTTGCGCATGTTGCCGGGATCGCGGTTGAAATAGGTGAAGACGCCCTGGACATGGCGAAGGCGGCCGATGGCGCCTTCCGCAAGGAGCGCGCGCACCTTGCGCCAGACCGGGCTGTAGGTGACCATATAGGCCTCGGAGATCAGCACCTTGTTGCGGTCGCGCGCGTCGATCAGCGCGTCGATCTCGCCGGCGTGAAGCGCGATCGGCTTTTCGCACAGCACGTGCTTGCCGGCATCCGCCGCCTTGATCGACCACTCGACATGCTGCGCCGTCGGCAGCGGAATATAGACGGCGTCGATCGTGTCGGAGGCCAGCATCTCCTCGTAGGAGCCGAAGGCATGCGGCACGGAGAAGCGGTCGGCCATGGCGCGGGCCTTGGAAAGGTCGCGGCTCGCGATGGCGGTGACGACGCAGTTCTCCGCGTCCTGGATGGCGGGCACGACGAGTTCGCGGCCGATCTTGGCCGTCGACAGGATTCCGAAACGCAGCATGATGTCACTCCCTGATTGCGGCGAGAGACTAGTCGCGCCGCCGTCCGCCTGCAAGTTCGGAAAAATCCGCCGCGCCGCGTGCAAAGCCCGCCGCGGCGTCCTATGTTCGGGGCTACGATTTGCGCACGACCCTGGAGGATCCCATGCAGTTTCGACCCCTCGGCAAGACCGGCCTGTCCATCGCACCGCTGGTTTTCGGCGGCAATGTCTTCGGCTGGACGGCCGACGAGAAGACCTCGTTCGACCTCATGGACGCCTTCACGGATGCGGGCTTCAACGCCATCGACACGGCAGACGTCTATTCGAGCTGGGTCCCGGGCAACAAGGGCGGCGAGTCCGAGACGATCATCGGCAAGTGGCTGAAGCGCACGGGCGTGGCGCGCGACAAGGTGGTGATCATCACCAAGGTCGGCTCCGATATGGGCCAGGGCCGGCGCGACCTGCGCAAGTCGTGGATCCTCGAGGAAGTCGAGGCCTCGCTGAAGCGCCTTCAGACCGACCATATCGATCTCTATCTCTCGCACTGGCCGGACGACGCGACGCCCTATGAGGAAACGCTGGAAGCGCATGCGAGCCTCGTCGCCGCCGGCAAAGTGCGCGCCTTCGGCGCCTCCAACCTCGATGCGAACCAGCTGCAGGCCTCGTTCGATGCCGCCGACAAGGCGGGCCTGCCGCGCTATGGGGTGCTCCAGCCGGAATACAATCTCTACGACCGCGGCGGCTTCGAAGGCCCGCTCGCCGATCTCTGCCGCAAGGAGGATATCGGCGTCATCACCTATTTCAGCCTCGCCTCGGGCTTCCTGACCGGCAAGTACCGCAGCAAGGCGGACACGCAAGGTACGGCGCGCGGCGAGGCCGTGCAGCGTTACCTCGACGACAAGGGCCAGCGCATCCTCGCCGCCCTCGACCAGGTGGCCGCCGAGACAGGCGCGAAACCTGCCGAAATCGCGCTTGCCTGGCTAATGGCCAAGCCGGCCGTGACCGCACCGATCGCCAGCGCCACCAGCCTTTCGCAGCTGGCGAGCCTCACCAGGGCGGCGTCGCTTTCGCTCTCGGCCGATCAGGTTGCGCTGCTCGACAGGGCAGGGGCGTGACCGCCGGCCTGACGATCCGCGATGCGGTTGCGGCGGACGAGACGGCGTGGCGGGCGCTCTGGGCCGGCTACCTCACCTTCTACGCGGCCGACGTGCCCGAGGAGGTGACGGCCTTCACCTGGGCCCGTATCCTCGATCCCTCCTCGCGCGTCACCATGCGTGTCGCGGAAGGGGACGGGCAGCTCGTGGGCTTTGCCATCCACCACTATCACGACTGCACCTGGGATATCGCGCCGGAAGGCTATCTCGAGGACCTCTATGTCGACGAGACGGTGCGCGGCAAGGGCATCGGCCGGGCGCTGGTGGACGATCTCATCGCGCTTGCGAAACGCCACGGCTGGCGCGGCATCTACTGGCACACCAACGGCGACAATGCCCGCGCCCGCAGGCTCTATGACAGCTATGCCCCGGCGGACGGCTATGTGCGCTACCGCCTGAAGACATAGGCCGGCCCCGCATCGGGGCCGGTGTGATGCCAATGCCGATCGGTCAGCCGGCGATGCCCTTCAGCGTGTTGGCGACGTTGAGGCCGATTTCCGGCACGCCGTAACCGCCTTCCATGATGGTGACGACGGGCACGCCGCTGGCGGCGACCGCCCGGCCCATCGTCACGTAATCCGGCGACGTCAGCTTGAAGAAGGAGATCGGGTCCTTCTCGAAGGTGTCGACGCCGAGCGACAGCACGATCGCCTCCGCGCCGAAGGCGGAAATGCGCTTCAGCGCGTCGTGCAGGGCCTGCTCCCACACGGCATAGGGCGTGCCCGGCGGCAGCGGATAGTTCTGCGTGGTGCCTTCGCCGGCACCCTTGCCGGTCTCTTCCGCATAGCCGAGGAAATGCGGGAAGGCTTCCGCCGGATCGCCGTGCAGCGAGGCGAAATAGACGTCGCCGCGTTCGTAGAAGATGTCCTGCGTGCCGTTGCCGTGGTGGAAGTCGACATCGAGAACGGCGACCTTCTTCGCGCCCTTGTCGAGCAGCCGCTGGGCGGCGACGGCCGCATTGTTGATGAAGCAGTAGCCGCCGAACGAATCGATGCCGGCATGGTGGCCTGGCGGGCGGCAGAGCGCGAAGGCGGCCTTTGCGCCGGAGGCGAGGATATCGGTGGCCGTCAGCGCGGTGCGCATGGAGGAAAGCGCCGCCTCCCAGGTGCCCGGCGAGATCGCCGTCTCGGCGGCGTTGCAGTAGTAGCCGAGCAGACCGTCGATCTGGGTGGGAATGCGCGGCGAGGTGCGGCGCACGGGGAAGGAGGTGGCGATGGCCTCGCCCCGGTAGCCGGCCGCTTTCCACTGGTCCCAGGCGGTTTCGAGGAAGGACAGGTAGCCGGCGTCGTGCACCTTCAGCGCGGTTTCGAGGCCATAGTCGTCAGGGGCGGCGATGTCGGTGAAACCACCATCCTTGACGGCCGCTAGGATCCATTCCGCCCGGAACGGCGCCTCGAACGGCGGCACCAGCTCGCCGCCATGAAGTTCGCTGCGGGCGTTCCTGAGCTTGTGGTCCTCGGAAAAGATAACGCGCATGAAAGGCTCCCCATTTTCATTCGGGCGCGACGGTAGTGCATTTTTCGCGCAAGGGGAATCGGCGGGATGAAGGGGAGATGTTTTCTGTTCCCCTTCATTCGCATCGCCTTCAGGCCACGGCGGCGCGCTGCTGCCGGGCAAGGCCGATCTGCTTGAGAAGCAGGATATCCGCAACGGCGACGGCGGCCACGGCGACGAGCACGATGCCGGTGAGCGTGAGGCCGTCGCGGCCGGCGACGAGGACGGCGATGCTGGCGATGACCCACAGCCCGTCACCGGCGATGGCTAGGCGGACCGCGGCGGCCGAAGGCGGCACCTGCCGCCCGAGCGCGAGGTGGAACAGGCCCCACAGCAGGAAGAAGGCCGCCAGTCCGTTGACGAGCGCGGGCGTGGCGAACGGTCCGACGAGCGCTCCGATCGGGCCCGGTATCGCGAAGAACAGGGCGGCGACGGCCAGCGAGAAGACGCCGTCGGCGAGGAGGACGGATTGCAGGAGATTGCGGTTGAGGGCGGAAAACATGATGGGCTCCTTCGTTGTCGATGGCGCCATCCTGCCGGCCATGGTGCAGCAAACCAATTACCTTGGAGGTAATGGAAATCATGCGCCACCTCCTGTTTACTGCGCGCCGGTCTGGAGGAAGCATGGAATTCGGCGATCATCTCAGGGAATGGCGCGGCCACCGCCGCATGAGCCAGCTGGAGCTGGCAAGCGAGGCGGGCATTTCGGCGCGCCATCTGTCCTTTCTGGAAACCGGCCGCTCGCGCCCGTCGGAAGGCATGATCGTGCGGCTTTCGGCCGTGCTCGACATTCCCGCGCGCGACCAGGGCGCACTGTTTTCCGCCGCGGGGTTCCGGCCACGTTTCGCCACGACGCCGTCCGCCAGCCTCGCCGCCCTTCCGGCGGCGGTGGTGGAGGCGATCGGCCTCATCCTGGACCGGCACGATCCCTATCCGGGCGTGGTGTTCGACCACGAATACAACGTGCTGACGGCCAACCAGGCCTTCATGGGCCTTGCCGGCATGGCGGGGATTGCCGTTTCGCCCGGCGACAATTTTCTCGATGCCTATCTCGGCCCCACACCGCTGCGCTCCATCGTCGTGAACTGGCCGCGCTCGGCCGCCGACCTCGTCAACCGCATCCGCGCGGAAGCCCGTCTCCAGGGACCGCGCAGCCCGCTCATCAAACGCATCGAGCGGCTGGCGGCGGCAGATGATGTCCGGGCAGCACTTGACGATTTCCCCGCCACCGAACGGCTGCCCGTGCTGCCGATCGAGATGCGGATCGGGGCCAAGCGCTTCAGCTGGATCACCACGCTCACCTCCTTCGGCTCCGCGCAGGATGCCCTCGTGCAGGGCGTGCTCATCGAGAGCTTCTTTCCCGCGGATGCGCAGACGCGGGCTCATTTCGAGGGTGGGGCGGGGCCGAAGACGAAACGGGAATAGCCGAGGAAGGACCAGGCCATCGCGCCCAGAGATGCCATTGCGACGGCAAGCACGGGAGGAAACGTCGGGAAGGCGATGATGAGGGCCGAATAGATTGCGTAGTTCAGCACGGAGGCCGAGATGCCGACCCCGCCATAACGCGCACCCTCCGCCACGAGACCGCGGTCGCTACGGCCGAAGGTGAAGGTGCGGTTCACCCAGAAGGTGAACAACATGGCGAGCGCGATGGCGATGAGTCGTGCCGTGAGCGGCCCGAGCGGCGTGACCCACAACAGCAGCGCAAGCGTACCGGCATCGACGAGGAAACCGGCAATGCCGGCGGCCGCGAAGAGCAGGAACCGCTTCATGCCGCGCGCGGCCGCTCCGCGGGATGCTGCGTTGCGGGGGCGCGATGGCGATGGCCGGCATGACCGGCCGGCAGGTTCATGTAGTGGATGCGCAGCTGTTCGGCGCGGGCGCGGGCCAGCGAATCGAGGATCATGCCGGCGGAGAAGACGAGGAAGGAGATCAGCATCAGCACGAGCGAGAAGACCCAGGTCGGCATGCGCTCGACGAGGCCGGTCTCGAAATAGGCGACCAGCACCGGCGCCATGAAGACTAGGCTTGCCAGAAGGAAGCCGCCGCTGATCGCGCCGAAGAAGGTGAAGGGCCGGGTTTCCTTCATCAGCATGGCGAACATCCACAGGATCTTTCCGCCGTCGCGGAAGGTGGAGAGCTTGGAATGCGAGCCGTCCGGGCGCCGGCCGTAATCCAGCTCCAGCTCGGCGACGGGCAGGCGCAGCCGCGAGGCATGCACCGACATTTCCGTCTCGATCTCGAAGCCGCCGGAAACGGCCGGGAAGCTCTTGGCGAAGCGGCGCGAGAAGGCGCGGTAGCCGGAGAAGATGTCGGAGAAATCGTTGCCGAACAGCGAACGGTAGAGCGTGTTGAAGATCCGGTTGCCGAAGGCATGGCCCTGGCGGCCGGCATCGGCACGCACGCCGCGGCGCGTGCCCACCACCATGTCCGCGCCCTCGGTGATCAGCGTGCGGATGAGTTCGGGCGCATCGGAAGCGGCATAGGTGCCGTCGCCGTCGGCCATGATGTAGATGTCGGCCTCGATGTCGGAGAACATGCGGCGCACCACATTGCCCTTGCCCTGGCGGCGCTCGCGCACGACGGTCGCGCCGGCAAGGGCGGCCCGCAGCGCGGTCGAATCGGTGGAATTGTTGTCGTAGACATAGATGCGGGCCATCGGCAGCGTGGCGCGGAAGGCGGCGACGACGTCGCTTATCGTCTGGGCCTCGTTGTAGCAGGGCAGGAGCACGGCGATATCGAGGTCTTCCATCAGGGCTTCCGTCATGGGGTGCAGTCTCCCGTCCACGCCGCCTCATGCGGGCGCCGTTTTACTATTTCTTGAGAAGGTTAAGGCTAGGTTTCGGGCGGCTTCGAACGCTGCACGAAAGGGTCAGGACATGCCGGAAACCACGCCTTCGGCCCTGCCGCTTTCAGCCGCCGCCGCGCCGCCGCGCCGCCAGGGCATGACGATGGGCGTGCTGGCGCTCTACGCCGCCATCGCCATCGCGCTCCTGCTTGCCGTCTCGCTGCCGTTTGCCACCGACTATGTCGGTGCCGACAACGACGACACGATGCGCCTCGTCATGGTGCGCGACCTCATGGCCGGCCAGGGCTGGTTCGACATGACGCAGTACCGTCTCGGCCTCGACGGCGGCACCCTCATGCACTGGTCGCGGTTCATCGACCTGCCCATCGCCAACCTGATCGGTTTCTTCTCGCTTTTCGTCGAACAGCCGCGCGCGGAAGCGCTGGCGCTGGCGGTCTGGCCGCTCATGCTGGTCGTGCCGGTGCTGTTCTTCATGGGATTGGCCGGCCACCGGCTGGGCGGTACTGCCGCCATGCATGCGACGCTGATCCTGACGACGATCTTCGTCGTGGCGCTCAACCGCTTCCAGCCGGGCTCGATCGATCACCACAATGTGCAGCTCGCCATCGTCGCCGGCATTGCCGCCATGCTGCTCGATCCGGGCCTGCGCGCACGCGACCATGCGGTGGCCGGTGCGCTGGCGGGCTTCGCCATCGCGATCGGTGCGGAAACCACGCCGCTGATCGGCGCGGTCTGCCTCGTGGTGGCGCTGCGCTGGCTCTGGCTGGGCGTGGCGTTCCGCGCGGCGGCCGCCGCCTTCGGGCTGGCGCTGGCGGCGACGGTGACGCTCGCCTTTTTCGCCACGGTCGCGCCGTCGCGCTACACGCAGGTGACCTGCGACAGCCTGTCCTACGGCTTCTATGCGCTCGCCACCTTCGGCGGTGCGATGCTGTTCCTGGTCGCATCCCTCACCAGCGACCGGGCCTTTGGCGGCCGGCTCGCTGCCCTCGCTATCGGCGGTGCGGTGATTACAGGCTCGGTCCTCGTCATCGCGCCGGGCTGCCTTGCCAATCCGCTCGACACGCTCGATCCGCTGTTGAAGACATTCTGGCTGTCGGGCGTCATCGAGGCGCAGTCGGCCGTCGCGCAGTTCCGGCTGGAGCCGGCCTCGATCGGGACCTACTACGCGCCGGCCCTGCTCGCGCTCATCGTCTGCCTGTGGCGCATCCGCCGTGGCGAGGCCATCGGCGGGCACCTGACGATGCTGGCGCTGATCGGCGTCGCCTTCGCGGTCTCGCTCATCCAGATCCGCGGCGCGATCTTCAGCAATCTGCTGTCGGCGCTGCCGCTCGGCTTTGCCATCGCCGACCTGCGCCGGGCCTCGAACGCCCATCCGAGAAACTTCGGGCTGGGCCTCGCCTTTGCCGGGCTGACGCTCGCCGCCGTGCCCGCCACCTGGGCGCTTGCCGGCGCATTTTTGCCCGGCCGCTCGCAGGAGCAATTGCAGGCCGGCCTTGCCGGCACCGCGAAGGTGCGCGCCGCCTGCACCGCGCAGTCCTCCATCGCGCCGCTGGCAGGCGAGCCGGCGGGCGTCGTGTCCGGGCCGTCCAATCTCGGCGTGCAGATCCTGCGCTACACGCCGCACCGGGTGCTCTCGGCGCCCTATCACCGCAACCAGGGCGGCATGCTGACGGAGCTGCATATCGGCCTGTCCAACCCGCACCAGGCGGAAGCCTTCCTGCGCGGCGCGCATGTGACGCTCGTCGCCTTCTGCCCCGACGACACCCAGACCCGCGACCTCGCCAAGGCGGAACCGGAAGGCCTCTATGCCGATCTTTTGAAGGGGCGGGTGCCGGATTACCTTGAGCCGATCGCGGGAACCGAGAACGCTGCCTTGCAGCTCTTCCGGGTCAGGCCGCAATAGCGGCACTGCGCTGGGGACACGGCCCGCGTCGGCCTGTCATCTGCCGGCAAACGCACTAGACTTGGCGGCATGAGCTTCTTTTCGGACAATGATTCGCCCAGCAACCTTGCCGAATATTCGGTGTCGGAGCTGTCCGGGTCCATCAAGCGCACGGTCGAGCAGGCCTTCGACCAGGTGCGCGTGCGCGGCGAGATTTCCGGCTATCGCGGCCCGCATTCCTCCGGGCATGCCTATTTTTCGCTGAAGGACGACCGGGCGCGCATCGATGCCGTCGTGTGGAAAGGCAGCTTCTCGCGCCTGCGCTTCAAGCCGGAAGAGGGCATGGAGGTGATCGCGACAGGCAAGATCACCACCTTCCCGGGCTCCTCGAAGTACCAGATCGTCATCGAGACGCTGGAGCCGGCCGGCGCGGGTGCGCTGATGGCGCTTCTGGAGGAACGCCGCCGCAAGCTCGCCGCCGAAGGCCTGTTCGATGCGGAGCGCAAGAAGCCGCTGCCGTTCCTGCCGAAGGTGATCGGCGTCGTGACCTCGCCGACCGGCGCCGTCATCCGCGATATCCTGCACCGCATCGCCGATCGTTTCCCGGTTCATGTCGTGGTCTGGCCGGTCAAGGTGCAGGGCGAGGGGTCCGGCCAGGAGGTGGCCGCCGCCATCGAGGGGTTCAATGCGTTTGTGCCCGGCGGGCCGATCGCGCGGCCCGACGTGCTGATCGTCGCGCGCGGCGGCGGCAGCCTGGAGGACCTCTGGAGCTTCAACGACGAGATCGTCGTCAGGGCCGCGGCGGCCTCGCGGATCCCGCTGATCGCCGCCGTCGGGCATGAAACGGACTGGACGCTGATCGACCACGCCGCCGACCGCCGCGCGCCCACGCCCACGGGGGCGGCGGAAATGGCGGTGCCCGTGAAGGCCGATCTTCAGGCCGAGATCGCCTCGCTTGCCGCACGGCTCGGCGGCGCGATGGCGCGCCAGATGGGCAATCGTCGCCAGGGCGTGCGCGCGCTTGCCCGCGCGCTGCCCTCGCTCGACCAGCTTCTGGCCCTGCCGCGCCGCCGCTTCGATGAAGCCGCCGCCGGCCTTGGCCGCGGGCTGCACATGAACACCGTCAACAAGCGCCGCAGCTTTGAGCGGGTGGCGGCGCATCTGCGCCCCGACGTGCTGGTGACACGCATCGCCGAGCGCCGCCAGCGCGTCGACGAGCGGCTGCTGCGGGCCGAGCGCGTGATCGAGCGCCGGCTCGACCAGCTGCGCGCGCGGCTTTCGGCTTTCGACGTGTCCCTTCGGGCGACACCCGCCCGCATCAGGACGCAGACCGAGCGTTCGCGCGACAGGCTGAAGGGCCTCGCGCTGCGGGGCGAAAGCGCGCTTGCCGGCGATCTGGCGCGCCGCCGCGCGCTCTTGCAGGCGCAGGATCGCGTGCTGCAATCGCTCTCCTACCGCAACGTGCTGAAGCGCGGCTATGCGCTGGTGCGCGACGAGGACGGCGCGCCGGTGAAGGCGGCGGGCGAACTCGGCCCCGGTCGCGCCATCGCCATCGAGTTCGCGGACGGCGCGGTCGATGCTGTCACGGGCACCGTTACGGGTTCGGGCGGCGGCGGCGCGCCACAGCGCAAGAAGCCGGCCAGACCGGAAACGGACGCGGCAAAACCCGCGCCGCGCCAGGGCACGCTGTTCTGAGGCCGCCATGCGCATCCTGCTCGTGCTCGCCCACCCGCTGGAAGACAGTTTCGCCGCAAGCATCGCGGAAACGTCGCGCAGGAGGCTGACGGAAAACGGTCATACGGTGGACCTGCTCGATCTCTATCGCGAGGATTTCGATCCGCGGCTGAGCGAAAGCGAGCGGGCGCGCTATTTCGCGCCGGATTACGACCCCGCCGAGGCCGAGCCCTTCGTCGCGCGCCTGAAGCAGGCGGATGGGATAATACTGGTCTTCCCGCAATGGTGGTTCAATTTCCCGGCCATCCTGAAGGGCTTCTTCGACCGGGTCTTCGTGCCCGGCGTCGCCTTCGAGAACGATCCGGCCGGCGGGCGCATCCAGCCGCGGCTTGGCCATATCCGCCTGTTCTGGGCCTTTACCACGACGGGTTCGCCCTGGTGGGTCGTCAACCTCTATATGGGCAACCCGGTCAGGCGGCTGCTGAAGCGCGGCATTGCCGCCTTCTGCGCCAAAGGCCTGGATTTCCGCATGGTCAATCTCTACGACATGGACCGCGCGGACGAGGACAAGCGCAGGGCGCATGTGGCGCGCGTCGAAAAGCTCGTCGGCCGCATCTGATCATTCGAATTTCGCAAGGAAGGTCCGAAGCAGGCCGTCGAGCGCGTCGCGTTCCTCCGGGCTCAGCGCGGCGACCAGCCGGTGCTGGTTCTGCACATGGCTTTCGACCGCCGCATCGACCAGCGCCAGTCCCTTGTCCGTAAGCGCGATGATCACGCCGCGGCGATCTTCCGGATTGTGCGTGCGTTCTATGAGGCCCGCCTTTTCCAGTTGGTCGAGCCGGTTGGTCATGGTGCCGGAGCTGACCATGGTGGTGGCGAGAAGATCGCCGGGGGACAGCCTGTAGGGCGCGCCGGAACGGCGAAGCGTCGCCAGCACGTCGAAGGCCGCCGCGTTGATGCCGTGGCCGGCGAAGACCTTTTCCGTCTCGCGGGCAAGGTGGTTGCGCAGGCGCGCGAGGCGGCCGAGCAGGCCCATCGGCCCGGTGTCGAGGTCCGGCCGTTCGCGGTTCCACTGGGCGGTAATTCTGTCGACGTGATCCATGACACGACTAAAGAGATAAATTATCTTGACGTCAAGATAATCACATATATCTTGACATCAAGATTCTTTGTCTAGAGATAAATTCATGTCCCGCGCTTCCGACATCCTGTTGACGGCAACCGCCCCGGCCATCTGGGGCAGCACCTATATCGTGACCACGGAGCTGCTTCCCGCCGGCTATCCGCTGACGGTCGCCATGCTGCGGGCCCTGCCTGCCGGCCTCCTTCTTCTGCTCATCGTGCGCCAACTGCCGCGCGGGATCTGGTGGCCGCGCAGCTTCCTGCTCGGCGCGCTGAACTTCTCGTTCTTCTGGGCCATGCTCTTCGTCTCGGCCTATCGCCTGCCGGGCGGCGTGGCGGCGACGGTGGGCGCGATCCAGCCGCTCATCGTGCTCGCACTGTCCCGCGCGGTGATGGGCACGGCGATCCGGCCGCTTGCGGTGCTTGCCGGCCTGGGCGGCATCGGCGGCGTTGCGCAGCTGGTGCTGACGCCGGCGGCAAGCCTCGACCCGATCGGTGTTCTCGCGGGCCTTGCAGGCGCGGTGTCGATGGCCTTCGGCACGGTGCTGTCGCGCCATTGGCAGCCGCCGGTGCCGCCGCTCACCTTCACCGCCTGGCAGCTCACGGCGGGCGGCCTGCTCCTGGTGCCCGTCGCCTTGCTCCTCGAGCCGGCCCTGCCGGTGCCGACGGCCGATAACCTCATCGGCTTCCTCTATCTCGGCGTGATCGGGGCGGCGCTGACCTATATCGTCTGGTTCCGCGGCCTGTCGCGGCTCGGCCCGGCGACGATCTCGCCGCTCGGCTTCCTGAGCCCGCTGGTGGCGGTCGTTCTCGGCTGGGCGTTGCTCGGGCAGGATCTTCGTCCGTTGCAGATTGCCGGAATGCTGGTGATCCTGGGAAGTGTCTGGCTCAGCCAGAAGGCACAGGCCGCGCCCGCGCCGCTGCCGCGTGCGACAAGCCCGGCGCTTTGAGGAAACGGCCGGCGTCATCAACGCCGGCCGTTTCGTATCCCGTCTGGGTCAGGCCCATTCGCCGGCGCGCATGACGGGCACGCGGCTTCCGTCGGCGCGCACGCCGTCGATATCGATCTTGTCGGAGCCGATCATCCAGTCGATGTGGATGAGGCTTTCATTGCCGCCCTGCGCGCGGATCTGCTCGGGCGTCAGGCTCGCGCCGTCGAGGAAGCACTTCGAATAGCACTGGCCGAGCGCGATGTGGCAGGAGGCGTTTTCGTCGAACAGCGTGTTGTAGAACAGGATGCCGCTCGCCGAGATCGGCGAGGAATGCGGCACCAGCGCCACTTCGCCGAGCCGGCGCGCGCCCTCGTCGGTGTCCAGCACCTTGTTGAGCACCGCTTCGCCCTTCGACGCCTTCGCCTCGACGATGCGGCCGCCCTCGAAGCGCACCCGGATATCGTCGATCAGCGTGCCCTGGTGGGAAAGCGGCTTGGTGGAGGAGACATGGCCTTCGACGCGCAGGGCATGCGGCGTCGTGAAGACCTCCTCGGTCGGGATGTTCGGGTTGCAGGTGATGCCGTTCTTCGCCGTGGAGGCGCCGCCGTGCCATTCGTGGCCGTCGGCCAGCCCGACCGTCAGGTCCGTGCCCGGGCCGGTGAAGTGGAGGGCGGAGAAGCGCTCGCCGTTCAGCCAGGCGGAGCGCTTGGCGAGGTTGGCATTGTGCGTGGCCCAGGCCGCGACCGGATCGGCGACATCGACGCGCGACGCGGCGAAGATGGCGTTGGCGAGTTTTTCGACCGCCACGTCTTCAGGGTCATCAGGGAAGACCTGCTTCGCCCAGGACGGGTTGGGATAGGAGACGATGTTCCAGTTGATGTCGAAATTGGCGATCTTCTCCAGCGCCGGCTTGTAGGCCATGGAGTTCGCCTTGTTGGCGCGCGCGACCTTGGAAGGATCTTCGTTGGCCAGCAGCATCGGGTTGTCCCCGGCGATGGCGAGCCGGGCCGCACCATTGGCATAGGCCTTGGCCATGCCCTCGTAGAGCCAGTCCGCGGCGCGGTCGAAGCTTTCGTCCGGCGCGTGGCGGTAGCGGGCGAGCGTCGCCTCCTCGTCGGCGTAGAAGGTGCTGACCAGCCCGGCGCCGGCCATGTAGGCGTGCTTGGTGATGAGCCGCACCAGCGGCAGGGCGGCGATCGGCGCCGTCATCACGAGGTCCTGCCCTTTCTGGAGCTGGAGGCCGACGCGCACGGCCACTTCGGCGAGCTTGTCGAGTTTGACGGGATCGACGGGGGAGGCGGGATGGGTCATGGCATGCCTGTCTGTTGCGAGGGATAGGGCAAACTTAGTGTGCCAAAGGGGCAATGAGAAGGAGGGACGATGAGAAGGTGTCTCAGGCAATCACGGGCGCGGCGATGGCTTTGAGCGCCGCCATCGCGTCGCGCGGTGCAAGCCGCACCTGAAGGCCGCGCTGGCCGCCGTTGATATAGACGGCCTCGTGCGCCAGCGCCTCCGCCTCGATGGCCGTCGGCACCTGTTTCTTCTGGCCGAAGGGGCTGATGCCGCCCACCACGAAGCCGGTCAGCCGCTCGGCGTCCGCCGGCTTCATCATCGCGGCCGACTTGCCCTTGAAGGCGCCGGCGAGCTTCTTCATGCTGACCTCGCGGTCGGAGGGCACGATCACGCAGACCGGCTTGCCGTCCACCTCGGCCATCAGCGTCTTCAGGACGCGCGACGGGTGCTCGCCGATCGCTTCCGCCGCCTGGAGGCCGACGCGGTCGGCACTGGGGTCGTAATCGTAGGTGTGGAGGGTGAAGGAAACGCCGGCCTTGCTGAGGGCCTGGGTGGCGCGCGTGGTCTTGGACATGGGGCTGCCGTCATCGAAGCTGAAGAGAATGTCTGCCATGGGTGGCAGGTGGCGGGCCTGCCTGTCAATGCGCGGGCCGTCGCACCGCGTCATCTTGACAGCGTGCCGCGCATTCCCAACTCTCCGACGGACAACAGGAGAGCGCCATGAGCGACGACGACGAGAGCAAGCTCACCCGCACCAAGCGCCAGTGGGCGGACGAGGGCCGGTTCCTCACCGGGCGCATCACCCGCCCCGAGACCGACCGCCTGCCGCCCGGCCAGCATCTCGTGAAGAACTGGCCGGTGCTCGATTTAGGCCAGCAGCCGGTGATCCGGCCGGAAAGCTGGCGGCTGGACGTGAAGGGCGGCGCGGAAAACCCGATGTCCTTCGACTGGGCGGCCTTCCTCGCTTTGCCGCAGAGCGACCGGCTCACCGATATCCATTGCGTGACCACCTGGTCGCGCTACGACAACCGCTGGCAGGGTGTCGCGACGCGCGACCTGCTGGCGCTCGTCATGCCGCGGCCTCAGGCGCATTTCGTGATGCTGACGAGCTATGACGGCTACACGACCAACCTGCCGCTTGCCGATTTCGCGGCCGAGGACGCCATCCTCGCCACCCATTGGGAGGGCCAGCCGCTCACCGTCGAGCATGGCGGTCCGATGCGGCTCGTCGTGCCGCACCTCTACTTCTGGAAAAGCGCCAAATGGCTGACGCGCATCGACTTCCTGCCCGGCGACCAGGCCGGTTTCTGGGAGCGCAACGGCTACCACATGCGCGGCGATCCCTGGGCCGAGGAGCGCTACTCCGACGACTGAGCCTCAGAACAGGGTTTCGTAGATCTCCGGCTTGAAGCCGGCGGTCAGCGCGCCGCCGCGATCGAGGATCGGGCGCTTGATCATCGAGGGCTGGGCGAGCATCAGGGCGATGGCCTTGCCGGCATCGAGGTCCTGCTTGTCGGCATCCGGCAGGGCGCGGAAGGTCGTGCCGGAGCGGTTGAGCACGGTTTCCCAGCCGAGCGTGTCCACCCAGCGCTTCAGGCTCTCCGCGTCGATGCCCTCGGCCTTGTAGTCATGGAACCGGTAGGTCACGCCCTTGGCGTCCAGCCAGGTGCGGGCCTTCTTCATCGTGTCGCAGTTCTTGATGCCGTAGATGGTGACGGTCACGCATGCCTCCTTCTGTCGTTTGCGCCTTCTTAAGCCGCGACGGCGCTCACGTCACGCCCAGATAGCGGCCCGGGCGATGGTTGATGGCGAGCGTCATGTTGACGATGACGGCGCCGATCAGCGACAGCGCGAGCCGGTCGGCCGGAATGACGAACCAGGCGGCGGCGAGGATAGCGAGGTCCACGGCAAGCTGGAAATAGCCGGCGCGCAGGCCGAAGCGATCCTGCAGGTAGATGGCGAGAACGTTGATCCCGCCGAGCCCCGTGCGGTGGCGGAACAGGATGAGCAGGCCGGTGCCGGCGAGCGCCCCGCCCATGACGGCCGCATAGAGCGGATCGAGATGGGAAAAGCCGACGAGCTCGGAAGTCAGCCGGCTGAGCACGGAGACGAGCGTGACCGCCGCGAAGGTGCGCAGCGTGAAGGCCCAGCCGAGCTTTTTCACCGCCAGCACGTAGAACGGCAGGTTGATGAGGAAGAACAGCCACCAGAAGCCGATGCCCGTCGCATATTGCAGCAGGAGCGCCAGGCCCGACGTGCTGCCGGTCAGCAGCACGGCCTTGGTGTAGATCACCACGCCGAGCGCCACGAATAGCGTGCCGATGAGGATGGCGATGACATCCTCGTAGACGGAGTGCCGTTCCGGCGAGGTCGTGGTCCCGGTCGTCATGGAGGCGTCACAGGCTCAGGAATTTTTCGATGACGGCATCGACCTCGGCCGACTTGAGGCCGGCAATGTTGATGCGGCCGGAGGCGGGCATGTAGAGGGCGTGTTCGGCGCGCAGCTTCATGACGTCGGCTTCTTCCAACGGCAGCAGCGAGAACATGCCTTCCTGTGCGCGCATCGCCGTCAGCACCTGCCAGCGGGCGGAAAGGCCGGCAGCGAGGCGTTCGCGGATCGAGGTGATGCGCTGGCGCATGGTTTCCAGTTCCGCCATCCAGTCGGCCTTGAGCGCGGCATCGCCGAGAATCGTGGCGACCACGGCCGCGCCATGGTCCGGCGGCATGGAATAGTTGGTGCGGGCGAGCGAGGCGAGGTTGCTGCGCACGGAGAGCGCCGTTTCTGCATTGCCGCAGGCGGCATAGATCGCGCCGGTGCGCTCGCGGTAAAGGCCGAAGGACTTGGAGCAGGAGACGGCGACCAGCGCCTCGGGAACGGCTGAAAGCAGCGTGCGCAGCCCTGCGGCATCCTCCTCCAGCCCGCGGCCGTAACCCTGATAGGCGATGTCGACGAGCGGCAGCAGGCCGCGCGCGGCGATGAGATCGGAGACGGCGCGCCACTGGTCGTCGGTGAGGTTGGCGCCGGTCGGGTTGTGGCAGCTGGCATGCAGGAGGACCGCATCGCCGGCAGACGCCCCCGACAGGGCCTCCATCATGCGATCGAACAGCACGGTCTGCGAGGGGACGTCGAAGAAGGGATAACCGACGACCTCCAGCCCGGCGACCTTGAAGATCGCGGCATGGTTCGGCCAGCTCGGCAGGCCGAGCCAGACGCGCTTGGTGCCCATGAGCGCCATGAGATCGGCGGCGAGGCGAAGCGCGCCCGAACCGCCCGGCGTCTGGAGGGCGGCGGTGGCGCGGCCCTTGCCGGCCTCTCCCGTCGTCAGCGTCCAGAGATGATCGAGAAAGACCGGGTTGCCCTCGGGGCCGACATAGGCCTTGGTCGGCTGCGTCTCGACAAGGCTGCGCTCGGCGGCCTTGACGGCGCGAAAGATCGGGGTCGCGCCCGTCTCGTCACGATAGACGCCGACGCCGAGATCCACCTTGCCGGCGCGCGCATCCGTGCGGAAAAGGCCGATCAGCGCAAGCAGCGGATCGTCGGGCTGGCGGGCGAGGGCATCGAACATGTCAGGGGATCCTGTCTGGGGTGGCAATGGTCGTGGTGTAGGGGAAACGTCCCGCAAAATCGACCATGATTTTGCGGACATCGCGCAATGTCCTTTTATCTTCTTGCGCATTTCAGCTAGATTGATCCTGATTTTTGCTGATGGGGCCGATATGGACAGAAAGACTGCCGATGATGTCGTGCTGGACCAGACGGACCGGCGCATCATCCGCCTGCTCGTCGAGGATGCGGGCCTCTCCAACAACCAGCTCGCCGAAAAGGTCGGCCTGTCACCGGCACCGCTGTCGCGCCGGCTGGCGCGGCTTGAAGCGAGTGGTGTGATCCGGCACACGGTGATCGTCGATCCCCGCGCCGCCGGCATCGGCTTCCAGGCCTTTCTGGAAGTGTCGCTCGAGCGCACCGGCCCGCGCGTCGGCGAACGGTTCATCGATCTCGTGCGGCGCATGCCGGAGGTCGTGGAATGCCACACGGTCGCCGGCAGCTTCGATTTCCTGCTGAAGATCGCGGTGAAGGACGCCGGGGATTACCGCCGGCTGCTGTGGAGCGAATTCGAGCGCATGGGCGAGATCAAGACGCTGCGCTCGACCATCCTGCTCGACAGCCCGAAGATGCAGGTGAGCCCGCTGCCGTGATTTTTCCGGAACCTTCCCGCTGCCGGGCGGTTGCCGGAAAGGCGCGCGCGCCCATATGATGAATGGGTGCCACGAGGAAGGTGCATTGGACAGGAACAGCAGGACGACATCCGCCACATTGCTGACGGCCATCCGCAATCGCCGCGGTCACCGGCCGCCGGAAAGCAATCGCCCGGGCGACACGGTGATCGCCTCCTACAACGTGCACAAATGCATCGGCGTCGACCGGCGCTTCGATCCCGAACGCACCGCAAGCGTGATTGCCGAGATCGACGCGGACGTGATCGCCGTGCAGGAGGCAGACAAGCGTTTCGGCGAGCGCTCGGGCCTGCTGAACCTCGAGGCGCTGGAGCGCGAGTGCGGGCTGGTGCCGGTGCCGATCACATCGCTCTCGTCCTCCGGCCACGGCTGGCACGGCAACATGATCATGATCCGCAAGGGCGTGGTGGGCGCCGTGCGGCAACTGAAGCTGCCGGGCGTGGAACCGCGCGGCGCGCTCGTCGTGACGCTCGACCTGCCGCGCGGCAAGCTCCGGCTCGTCGCCGCCCATTTCGGCCTGCTCAAGCGCTCGCGCGAGCAGCAGGCCATGGCGATCCTCGCCTCGGTGGCCGAGGAGGAGGCCATGCCTACACTGCTCGTCGGTGATCTCAACGAATGGCGCGTCGGACGGCGCTCCTCGCTCTCGCGCCTCCAGCCGACTTTCGACCCGGCATCGGGCGCGGTGCCGAGTTTTCCCTCGCGTTTTCCCGTTCTGGCGCTCGACCGGGCGCTCGGCCATCCGCACGACCTCGTCACCTCGGTGGAGGTGCACGACACGCCGCTGGCGCGCATCGCCTCCGATCACTTGCCGATCAAGGCGCATATCGATCTGGAAGCGGTGTCGAGCCGCGCAGCGGACCCTACAGATAGGGCGAGCCAAGCCAGGTAATGTGCTCGACGAGGCGCTGGACGAAGGGCCGCGCCCTGATTTCCTCCAGCGTCACCTCGTGGGCACCGGCAAGGGCGGTGTCGATGCGCTCGCCGATAAGGCTGGCAAAGCCCGTATCCACCACCTCGATATCGACCTCGAAATTCAGCCGGAGCGAGCGCGGATCGATGTTCGACGAGCCGATATAGGTCCAGGCGTCGTCCACCACCGTGAGCTTGGAATGGTTGAACACGCCGGCGGCCCGCCAGATGCGGCAGCCGTGTTTGAGCATCTGGTCGAACTGGGCGCTCATGGCGAGGTCGACCAGTTTCAGGTTGTTGGAATAGGGCACGACGATATCGATCCTGACGCCTCGCCGCGCGGCCGTGAGAATGGCGCTGATCAGTTCACGGTCGGGCAGGAAATAGGGCGACATGATACGGATGTGCTTCTTGGCGACGGACACCGCCCCCATCAGCACGCGATGGTTGGTTTCGAGGCTCTTGTCCGGCCCTGACGGCACGACGCGGGCCAGCATGCCGCTGCCCGGCGCATCCGGCGGCGGCGCGATATGCCAGGCCTCGCCGGAAAGCTCGTCGCCACCCGAAAAGCGCCAGTCCTCGTAGGCGAGGCGGAAAAGATCGCCGACCACGGGGCCGGTGACCCGGAAATGCGTATCGAGCGCTGCCGCGGCGCCGGCGAATTCCGTGCAGAAGCCGGCGCGGATGTTGAGCCCGCCGGTGAAGGCGACGCTGCCATCGACGATGAGGATCTTGCGGTGGGTGCGCAGGTTCGCATAGGGCAGCCGGAGGCCCATGACGATATTGCCGTTGAACACGTCGACCGGCACGTTCGCCCGCTTCAGTTCCGACACGACGGAGGGAATGGAATAGCGCGCGCCGACGGCATCGATCAGCACGCGCACCTCGACGCCGCGTTCCACCGCATCGGCCAGCGCCGCCACGAAGCGGCCGCCGGCATCGTCCCGGTCGAAAATGTAGGTTTCCAGCAGGATGGAGCGTTCGGCGGCGTCGATGGCGGCCAGCATGGCGGCATAGGCCTCGTCGCCGCTCGACAGGAGGCCGATGCGGTTGCCCGACGTCAGCCGGAAGCGGCCGACCGTGTCGCCCAGCCGCTGCATGGCGGCGAGCGCCCCGCCGAAGGCCACCTGTACATGCTCGTTGGACACGTCGTATTCGGCGCGGTGCTCCCAGCCGGAGGCCAGCAGTCCCTCGCGGCTCAGGCTGAGCGTCTTGCGGCGGATGCGGTTCACCCCGGCGACGTAATAGATGAGCGCGCCGACGACCGGCGAGAGCACGATGACGCCGACCCAGCCGATGGCGGCGCGCACCTCCTCCTTCGTCATGGTCGCGTGGATCGCGGCCGGAACGCCCAGCGCGATGGACAGCGCGACGAGGATATGCGGCCAGTAGGCGGCGAAAGTGTCAAACATGATGCGTTCGGCTCATCCCGCGGGCGGCAAACCCGCCCCCGCTATATATTGCCCCGGATGATACGAATGCGAGAGGATGTTTTGCCCCTTGGCGGAAAGATTTTCCGCCCTGGCGTCAATCCTCCAGCGTGCCGGGCTTGCGATCGCGCCGCGTCGCCTCATGGCCGGCGATCTTCATGAGGTCGTCGCCGCGCCGTGCATAGCGGGCGGAGCTGCGGGTGGCGATCAGCCCGTCATGGCGGGCCGCCACGGTGATCGTGCCGTCGGCCTCGCCGGGGCGGATGATGAGAGTGGCGAGGATGTCGCCCGCCCTGACGGTCTCGCCGATGTCGCGGTGGAAGAGGATGGTGCCCGGCGCGGGCGCCTTCACCATCTCGATATTGTCGAGCGGCACGGCCGGGCCGGTATAGGCGCGGGCAGTGAGCGCGGGATCGGCGACGACGCTGCGCCCGGCGAGGAAGGCCCAGAGGCCTTCGGCATCGCGGGCGGCCATGCCGGCATAGACGTCGCGGCGGCCGCGTAGTTCCACGGTCACGGAAAGGCGTCCGGGCACGGTTTTCAGCTTGTCGCCGCCCTGATGCTTGAAAGCGTGGCCGACGGCCTCCTCGAAGGCGGTGCTTTCGCCATCGGAAAGGAAGACCGCCTGCATGTCGAGGGCTGAAGCGAGATCGGCCGCCTCGGGCCAGAAGGCATCGTCGATATAGGCATATTGCAGGGATTCGTCGTCGCAATGCAGGTCGAGCACGAGGTCGTGGCCGAGTGCGGTGTGGAGCAGCGTGCGCTTCAGCCGGTCCACGGCGCTGCGGCGGTCCATGTCGGCGATGAGCGTCTCACGATCGGCGAGCGCCACGAGCGGGAAATCCCGGTTGAAATTGGTGCGCGAACCCAGGTCGAACCGGCCTTCCATCTCGCCGAAATGCGACTGGGCAAGCCCGATCGGATTGGCCTGCGGGATGACGGTGATGTCGCCGCGAATGGTGCCCGCAGCATCCGCCGCGCGCAGCTTTTCGAGGAGGAAATGCGCCACCGCGACGCCGGGCAGTTCATTGGCGTGGAGGGCGGCCTGGATATAGACGGAGGGCGCCGTCGCATCGCTGCCCTTGAAGCGGAAGACCGGCGCGCGCCATTCGATGCCGGCCGTGTCGCCGCCGATGATGATCTCTGTCCGTTCCACGTCATGCCCTCGCTGCTTCGTTTCGCCGGTTATGCGAAGGGACGGCGCGTTCCGCAAGCCCCGGCAAGAATCGGGTTGAAAGCGGCGGGCCAAAGCCCGATCTTCGGTGAAACGGAAAGGAAGCGATCATGCCCGGCGATATCCGCTATCTGATCTTCGACACGGCTGGCGGCCTCTGCGGCATCGCCTGGACCGCGGCCGGCATCGTGCGCTTCCAATTGCCGGGCGAGGACGCGCCGACGACGCGCCGCCTGCTGTTGCGCCGCCTGCCAGAGGCCGAGCCCCACACCAAGACAGAGGCCGAGGCCGGCGCGCCGCCGCCGGACGTCGCCCGCGCCATGGATGCGGTGAGGCGTTATTTCGCAGGCGAGGCTGTCGATTTTACCGGCGTCGCGCTCGACCTTGCGGGCCAGAGCGATTTCTTCCTGAAGGTCTACGAGGCCGCGCGCCGGGTGCCATGGGGCGGAACGACGACCTACGGCACGATAGCCCGCGATCTCGGTGCAGGCCCGGAAATGGCGCGCGAGGTCGGCCAGGCCATGGCGAAGAATCCCGTCGCGCTCATCATTCCTTGCCACCGCGTGCTGGCCGCCGGCGGCAAGGTCGGCGGCTTCTCGGCGCCGGGCGGCTCGTCCTCCAAGCTGAAGATGCTGGCGCTGGAGGGCATCTCCTTCGCGCCGCCCGCACCGGCGCAGCAGTCCTTCGGCTTCTAGGAACGACGATGTCGGTATGGCGGGATGATGGGACTTGCATTCCGACCTACTAGTTGGTAGGTAGCGGCATGAGCAATCTTCCCTCCACTGGCGACGACATTCTCCGCTGCGCCCGCACGCTCCTCGTGCGCGGCGGCTATAACGGCTTCAGTTATGCCGATATCGCTGCCGTCGTCGGCATCCGCAAGGCCAGCATCCACCATCATTTTCCGGCGAAGGCCGATCTCGTCCGGGCGGTCGTCGCGCAGTATCGCGAGGAGGCGCGACAGGGGCTGGCTACCCTGGAGCAGGCGGTCGCCGATCCGCGCGCGCAGGTCGAAGCCTATCTCGGTTACTGGGCAGCCTGCATCGCCGATGCGTCCCATCCCTTCTGCGTCTGCGCGCTGCTCGCCACGGAGATGCAGCTTTTGCCCGAGGCGGTGGCGCTCGAAGTGGGCGCCCATTTCCGGCACCTTTCGGGCTGGCTCGCCGCCGTGCTCGCGCGCGGCGCCGAAGAGGGCCGCTTTACATTGGTCGGCACGGCTGGCGATAATGCGGAACTGTTCATGGCCGCCGTGCACGGCGCGATGCTTTCGGCGCGCGCCTATGGCGAGCCCGCCGCGTTCGCCACGGTTTCCCGCTCCCTGCTGGAGCGTATCGCCGCCTAAGACCGACAATTCCAATGGCATGACGCTTACACCAAATGCCTACCAACTAGTAGATAGCTGAACCGCTCACACCAGAAAGGACAGTTTGATGTTCGGAATTTCCCCCCTCGGCTGGGTCCACACGCTCGGCAGCCTGCCGGCCATTCCCGTGGCGCTTTATATGTTCGCCCGGCACGGCCGCATCGTCCCGCGCTCGGGTGCAGGCATGATCTATCTCGTTTCCATGCTGATCGGCGCTCTGACCGCCTTCCTCGTCGCGCACCAGCCCGTGAGCTACGGTATCGCCGGGGCGACGATCCTGTTCCTGGCCGCAGGTTACGGGGCGCAGCGTCTGTTCGGCCAGACGCGCCTTGCGCGATATGTCGAAACGATCTGTCTCACCCTGAGCGCGTTTCTTCTGATGCTGCCGACCATTACCGAAATACTGCGCCGGGTTCCGGACGGGCACCCGCTGGCGCCCGATCTGAATTCGCCGCTGCTGCTCGGCGCACAGGCGACGCTGCTGGCCATCCTGATCATCGGCCTGGCCGCGCAGATCCTTTTCCTGCGGCGGCAGAACGGGGTTGTCGCGGCCACATGAGCCGCAAAGCCATGGCCCGCTAACGTTTATCCCGGCGATGAGAGGTTATCGCCGGGACAAAACCATTATTCCCACTCGATCGTGCCCGGCGGCTTCGAGGTCACGTCGTAGACGACGCGGTTGATGCCGCGGACTTCGTTGATGATGCGGGTCGCCGCGCGGCCGAGGAAGTTCATGTCGTAATGGTAGAAGTCGGCGGTCATGCCGTCGACGGAGGTGACGGCGCGCAGCGCGCAGACGAATTCGTAGGTGCGGCCGTCGCCCATGACGCCGACGGTCTGGACGGGCAGCAGCACGGCGAAGGCCTGCCAGATCTTGTCGTAGAGGCCCGCCTTGCGGATCTCGTCGAGATAGATCGCGTCGGCTTCGCGCAGGATCTCCAGCTTGTCGCGGGTGATGCCGCCCGGGCAGCGGATGGCAAGGCCCGGACCCGGGAACGGGTGGCGGCCGATGAACGAGTCGGGCAGGCCGAGTTCGCGGCCGAGCACGCGCACCTCGTCCTTGAAGAGCTCGCGCAGCGGCTCGACGAGTTTCATATTCATGCGCTCGGGCAGGCCGCCTACATTGTGGTGCGATTTGATCGTGACCGAAGGGCCGCCGGTGAACGACACGCTTTCGATGACATCAGGGTAAAGCGTGCCCTGCGCGAGGAATTCCGCGCCGCCGAGCTTCTTCGCTTCCTCTTCGAACACCTCGATAAACAGGCGCCCGATGATCTTGCGCTTGGTCTCGGGATCCGAAACGCCTTCCAGCTCGCCGACGAAGCGGTCGACGGCGTCCACATGGATGAGATGCAGGTTGTAGTGCTCGCGGAACATGGCGACGACATCGGCCGCCTCGTTCTTGCGCATCAGGCCGTGGTCGACGAGGATGCAGGTGAGCTGCTCGCCGACGGCCTCATGGATGAGAAGCGCCGCCACGGAACTGTCGACGCCGCCCGACAGCGCGCAGATGACGCGCTTGTCGCCGACCTGTTCGCGGATCGCTTCCACGGCCCGCGCCCGGTAGGCCGACATCGACCAGTCGCCCTTGATGCCGGCGATCTTATGCACGAAGTTCGACAGCAGCTTGGCGCCATCGGGCGTGTGCACCACTTCCGGGTGGAACATCGTGGTGTAGTAGCGCTTCGCCTCGTTGACGCAGATGGCGAAGGGCGCGTTTTCCGACGTGCCGATGACCTCGAAGCCCTCGGGTGCCTTGGTGACGCGGTCGCCGTGGCTCATCCAGACCGGATATTTCTGGCCGACCTCCCAGAAGCCCTCGAAAAGCGGGCTGGACTTCAGGATCTCCACATCGGCGCGGCCGAACTCGCGGGCATGGCCGCCTTCGACGGTGCCGCCGAGCTGCAGGCTCAGCGTCTGCTGGCCGTAGCAGATGCCGAGGATCGGCAGGCCGGAATCGAAGACCACCTGCGGTGCGCGCGGGCTGCCCTGGTCGAGAACCGAGGCCGGGCCGCCGGAAAAGATGATCGCCTTCGGCTTCATGCGGTGGAAGGCTTCTTCCGCCGACTGGAAGGGGATGATCTCGCAGTAGACGCCTGCTTCGCGCACGCGCCGCCCGATGAGCTGGGTCACCTGGCTGCCGAAATCGATGATGAGAACGCTGTCGGGATGGGCTGTCTGGGTCATGGCGAGCCTTTAATGAATATCCGTGCGACGCGCAACCGGGGACAGGCCGGATTTTCAGCCTTTCAGCACGATCGTGCCGTCGCGCAACGACGCTTCCAGCCGGTCGACCGTCACTGCGAGCTTTTCGTCGATGACGCCGAGATACTGCGTCCAGTCGCCGATATGGCTGAGCTCGGTCTTGCCGTCGGAAATGCCGCGCAGGCCGATGAGCCGCACGCCGAAGGCCTGGCAGGCGCGCAGCGCCCCATAGGTCTCCATCTCCACCATGTCGGCATCGATCGTGGCATAGGCGGCGCCCGAGACGATATTGGCGCCGGTGGAAAGCCGTGCTTCGGCGATACCGGGAATGCGCGCGGGAAGCGGCACCTCCGCCGGCAGGGCGAGGAAGGGCGTGGCGCCCTTGGTGAAGCCGATGGCCGAGGCGTCCATGTCGCGATAGGACACCGAGGTCGCCTGGTAGATGCCCGTCTGCTTCAGCGTGGCGGAGCCGGCCGAACCGAGCGAGATGACGAAATCCGGCAGGCGCGCTTCCGCCGCGAGATGGCTGAGCGCCAGGGTCAGCTGCACGGCGGCCTCGACGGGGCCGACGCCGGTCAGGAGCGGCGTGATGCGCGATTTCAGATGCGGGCCGTATTCGGCATTCACGGCCATGACATAGAGGACACGATGGTTGCCGACGGACTTGATGGTGAAGCTCATCCTGCAACGTCCTCGCGTCCGCGTACCACCATCATCGTGCCCGTCATGGACGCGATCAGCTTGGCCGGGCCATCGGACACGGCATAGCCGCGCCCGTCGGCGACGATGATGTTGGAGCCCGGCTTGGTGACCTCGCCGCGGAACAGGAAGCGCTCGCCGCGCCCCGGCGACATCAGGTTGACCTTGAATTCGATGGTGAGGATCGAGGCATCGGGATCGATGACGGAATAGGCAGCGTAGCCGCAGGCCGCATCGAGCGCGGCGGAAATGATGCCGGCATGCAGGAAGCCGTGCTGCTGCGTCAGTTTCTCGTCGAAGGGAAGCTCGATTTCCACCGTGCCGTGGGAAACGCGGGTGAGCTCAGCGCCGATCAGGCGCATGGCGGCCTGACGCTCGAAACTCCTGGCGATGCGGTCGGCGAAACCCGACGGTGGAAAGCCTGTCATGATACTCACACGGTTGCCGGCGCGCCGGCCGAAAGCGGGACAGGCGGAAGGTTGCATGGCCGATGCTGCACTGCAAGCGTCATGATGGAACGCGTGTCAGTTCAGCACGACTATGGCGGTGTTGAGTGCCATCGCGAAGGCGACCCAGGCAAGGTAGGGCGTAAACAGCAGGGATGCCGTGCGATCCTGCCGCCAGGAGGCAGCCATGAAGCCGATGACCGCGACCAAGAGGCCGAGGATGACGATGAGCGCGGAGGAGGGATCGCGCAGGCCGAAGAACAGCGGCGACCAGGCGAAGTTGAGGATGAGCTGGGCGAACCACAGGCGCATCGCCATCGTGCGGCGGAAGGAAAGCCATGTCCGCGCGCCGACCGCGCCGATAATGACGTAGAGGATGCTCCAGACCGGCGCGAAGACCCAGTTCGGCGGGTTGAACGACGGCTTGGCGAGGGATTGATACCATTCGCCCGGCACGTTGTTGGCGCCGATGAAGAGGCCGCCGCCGAGAACGACGACGATGAAGACGAGATAGGTCAGGGTCTTGTTGCTCATGCTGCGCAAAGTAGCGCGCTCCGGCGCATCGTCCATATGGCTTCAGCGGCTGGCCGAGAGTTTCGCGATGTGCTGGTCCCAGGCCACGGGCTCGCGCCGTCCGGCAAAGTCGCCGTCATAGGAGGAGACGGCAAAACCATGCGGCGCGGCGGCGATGCCGGCCGCATCCGCGACGACTTCGTCCCGGATGACCCGGCCACTGTCTGCCTCCAGCACGACGAAGCGCCCGCCGTTCGGCGAGGTGAGGCCGACGAGGCCCTCGCTCCGGTTGACGGCGATGGCGCCGACATAGTTGGCAAGCCCGATCGTCGTTTCCGCCGGCAGCGAGAGGAATGTCAGGTCCTCGCCCTTGCCGAAACGGCCGACGAGCGGCGGCAGGTCGTTGCGCGGCCCCTCGTACTGGCAGGCGAACCAGATGCGGCCCTTGTCGTCGAGATCGATGTGGCGGGTCGAAAGCTGGCGCAGCTTTTCCGGCAGGGCATGGCGTTCGACGAGCGCGCCGGTTGCCGCGTCGATCAGGGCGAGCGAGGGCTCCATATGGTCGAGATTGAGCTTGGTGCGGCCGAAATCCGGATGGGTCTCGATGCCGCCATTGGCCGCGATCAACAGCTTGCCGTCGTCGCTGACCGAAAGATCATGGGTGCCGATGCCGCAGGTCTGGTATTCGCCGATGCGGCGATAGCCGTCGCGGGCGTCGTAAAGGCCGATGACGCCGCGGTTATCGTCGAAATCGTTCTCGCTGGCATAGAGCAGCCGCCCGTCCGGCGAAAAGCAGCCGTGGCCGAAGAAATGCCGGTCCTCTGCGGCCGCGATGGTGACGGGCTCGGCCCTGCCCGTGCGGTCGATCACCAGCGCGAAGGTGCCGGGCCGCCGTGCGAAGGCGACGAGATGGCCGGTGACGGGCGAAAAGGCCATGCCGTGGCTGCGGGCGGGAAGCGGCGTGCGGTCGATGACGGTGCCGTCCTCGGTAAGCACGGCGATGCCGAACGTACCGTCGCGGTCGCGGTAGCCGGAGGCGAAGACCGCGTCCGTGCGCGACAGGGCGAAGGACGGGCGCGGCGCGAGCGCGGCGACGAAGGCCACGCCCGCCATGCGCAGGAAGGCGCGGCGCTCGATGGCCGCGCTGGACCGGCCCGCCGCGCGCATCAGTCGCCGTCCGCGAAGGAGAAGCCGGCGCCCAGCCCCATGGCCGTGCCGTATTCGCCGTTCAGCCGCTCGATCAGGTCACGGGAATTGACGAGCAGGAAGGCGATCTTCTGCTGTTCCCCGGGCGTCGACACCGCCTTTTCGATATCCGGATCGATAGTCGGCGTAACACGCGCAAGCGCTTTCAGCACGAAATCGATATTGCCGCCGATGGACACGAAGCCGGGATCGATGAGGCCGGCCATGCCCGACGTGTCGAACAGCGCGCGCAACCCCTCGATATTGGCGCCGATCGACACCCAGGTGTTGCCGGAGCGCCAGAACAGCGCCGATTTCGGGCGCACGATGCCGCCGTGCCGGTAGAAGGTCTCGATGCGCTGGTCGCGCACCGCCTCCGCACCATGCACGAGGATGCCGAGCAGCGCGGTCATGGCCTCGCGGCCGGTGCGGAAGACCGGGTTCTGCGGGCCGGGATGTTTCCAGTGCTGCTGCACGCCGTCGGGCGCATCCCAGGCGGCGACGAGCTGCCCCGCCGTCTTCTCGATATGGCTGGCGACGGCGGCAGCGTAACGGCAGCGGAAGCCGTCCGGCCCGGCCATCAGCGCGTCGGCGCCCGTGCCGTAGAGCGCGAATTCCAGCGCGCCGAAGCCCTGGATGGCGACGCTTCTGGCGCCCATCGTGGCGGCGTCGGCATCTGCCGGATCCTGCTTTTGAAGAAGCGCCTGCACCTGCTTCAGGCCGGTGCTCTTGCGGTCGGGATAGAAGAGGATGCGTTCGAAGCGGTTGTCGTCGAGCACGGGGCCGATGCGCACGATCTCGATGCGGCCCCAGTCGGCGACCGCCTGGCGAAACGCCGTATCGACCGCCTGCCGCGTTTCGGCGGACGGGGCCGCGCAGAAGGCATTGGTCGCCTTGGCGAGCGCGCCCGAGGAGGTGTGGAAGGCGCGGTAGCCGGGGCGGATGACCTCGTCCACGGCCTTGGTCATCACGCCGACGACATTCTCATCGGTGAGGTCAGGCGGCACGGGCGCGGTGCCTTCCTGCGCCAGCGCCGGAAGCGTGGCCGACAAAAGAAGACCGCCCGCAAGCATGGGCAGGAAGCGGGCAAGGGACAGGCGCCGGATCATCAGAGGCTCTCCAGGAAGGTAAGAAGGGCGTCGCGGTCGTGTTTTTCCAGCGCGGCGAAGCGGTCGCGTGCTGCCTGTGCTTCCCCGCCGTGCCACAGGATGGCCTCGGTGAGGTTGCGGGCGCGCCCGTCATGCAGGAAGAACGTATGACCGTTGACGGTTTTTGTAAGGCCGATGCCCCAGAGCGGCGGCGTGCGCCAGTCGCGGCCGGTCGCAATGCCGACAGCCTGCCCGTCGGCAAGGCCGTCGCCCATGTCGTGCAGCAGGAAATCGGAATAGGGCCAGATCAGCTGGAAGGCATGGGCCTTGTTGTCTGCATCGCGCCGCGTCACGAATTTCGGATGGTGGCAGGACACGCAGCCCGTCTCGTAAAAGACGCGCTTGCCGGCCAGCGTTTCGGGGAAACTCGCCTTGCGTCGGGCGGGCACGGCGAGGTTTTCGGCATAGAAGGTGACGAGGTCCATGACCGGCGGCGGCGCTTCCACGTCGCCGAGGCGCGGCTGAACGCCGTTCGGCCATTCCAGGCAGGCGGTCTGCGCGGGCGTGCAATCGCCCTGGTGCAAGGGCACCTCCGGCGTCGAGATGCCGATATCGAAGGCGAAGGCTTCCGCGCTCTGTCGGCGCACCGTGGCGGACTGTGCCTTCCAGCCGAAACGGCCGAGCGCCTGCTTGCCGGTCACGGGATCGATGGCGATGGCCGCGCGGCCGCGGATGCCGTCGCCGTTCGCATCGTCAGGGTCGGCAAGCGCGCGGATATCGGCCTCGTGGATCGCCTGGATCAGTCCGAGGCCGAGCATCGGCTGGGTGACGCGCGGCGACAGCGTCGTGGCCGGGTCGAGATCGCCATAGGCGAGATCGGTGACGGAATAATGCGGTCGCCGCAGCATGACCACCGCGCCGCCGGCAAGCGTTACCGGTTCCTCGGTATAGGTGACGGCCATGCGCCCCTCGGCCTTGAGGCCCGGCACGGCCTGATCCTGCAGCTGGCGTCCGTAGACGGGGTCTGGCAGGCTCATCTGGCCGAAACTGGCGAGGGCCACCTTTTCGTCTTGCGTGCGCGCCGGACGGGCAAGCCGCAGAAACATGGAGGTGGCATCGGCCGCGCCCTCCGGCGGATGGCCGCGGCCGTCGCGGATATGACAGGTCTGGCACGAGCGCGCATTGTAGAGCGGGCCGAGCCCGTCGGAGGCCTGCGTGGAGGACGGCGAGGACACCCAGAGCTTCTGGAACAGCGCGTTGCCGAGCTTGAAGCTCTCCCGTTCCTCGAAGGTGATGTTTTCGGAAAAATGCGAGAAGCTGTTGATGTCCGTGCGGGCGAGCGACGTCGCGGCCCCGCCGGACATGGCCTCGTACTGCTCCGCCTTGGAAAAATCGGTGGTCAGGGCAGTCGCCGCCTCGACGCGCTTTTCGTCCTTTGCGGAGAGATCGTCCCGGGCGCGCCCGGAGGAATGCGCCGTCCCCAGCGCAAAAACGCCCGCCGACACGGCGACCGCGGCGAAAACCGCGAGCAGACGGCAAGCAGGGCGTTTCGTCATGCGTGAAATCGGGCCACCGTTCCCGGGAGCGGCGGCCCGCCTTCTTTCTTATTTGAAGACAGCGTTAGGATTATCCAGGCTGTCGGAGCCTTCAAGCTCGATCTTGCCGAGATCGAGCGACGCAACGACGCGCTCGATCGTCTTGGTCTGGTCGACCAGCGTGTCGATGGCGGTCTGCACGACCTTGTTGCCCTCGGCATTGCCCTCGCCGATCATCTGGTCATAGGCCTCGCCGCCTTCCGCGCGGTCCACCAGCGCCTTGAAGGCTGCATGGCTGGCGTCGAGCTTTTCGGTCATCTCCTTGTCGAGCGCGGCGTCCTTTTCGGCGACGAGCTCATGGAGCGACGGGCCGGTCATCTTGGTGCCATCAGGGCGGGTATATTCGCCCGTATAGACGGTCTGGATGCCGACGACGTCATAGTAGTGCGAGTTGTGCGTGTTGTCGGAGAAGCAATCGTGTTCTTCTTCCGGATCGTGCAGCAGGAGGCCGAGCTTCATGCGCTCGCCGGCAAGCTCGCCGTAGGAGAGCGAGCCCATGCCGGTCAGCATGGCGGTGATGCCGGCCTTCGGATCGGCGGTCACGTTCTTGGTGGCGTCGCCCTCCGGCGCCCAGGCGGCGACCATTTCCTGAAGGTCGGTGACGAGCAGCGAGGCGGCGGACTTCAGGTAGGCGGCGCGGCGGTCGCAATTGCCGTTGGTGCAATTGGCCGTGTCGTAGTCGCTGGCCTGGCGGTTGCCCGCACCCGGACCGGTGCCGTTCAGGTCCTGGCCCCACAGCAGGAACTCGATGGCGTGGTAGCCGGTCGCCACGTTCGCCTCGACTTCGCCGGCCTCGTGCAGTTCCTGCAGGACCTCGGGCGTGATGGTCGTGGCGTCGATGGTCTTGCCGGCGATTTCGAGCTTCGGATTGGCGATGACATTGCCGACGAACAGCGCGTTGGTGTCGCTCTCGGTGCCGTAGCTCGCATCGACATAGTCGATCAGGCCTTCATCGAGCGGCCAGGCGTTGACCTTGCCTTCCCATTCGTCGACGAGCGGGTTGCCGAAGCGGTAGGCTTCCGTCTGCTGGTAGGGCACGCGGGCCTTGAGCCATGCCGCGCGCGCGGCCTTCAGCGTTTCGTCGCTCGGCTTGGCGATCAGCGCGTCGACGGCGGCATCGAGCGCCTTGGCGGCATCGAGCGAGTCCGAGAACTTCGCGTGCGCGATCTCGGCATAATGCTTGACGATGGCGGCCGGATCGGCAGCCGCATGCGCCGTGCCGATGGCAAGGCCGGATGTCGCGGTGGCGAGTGCAAAGACGGCCGCGCGAAGGAAGGAAGTGGTCATGACGTCTCCTGGTGTCCTGTTTGGCGTGTCCCCCGACGCCGGGCAGCAGCCGATGGCCGCAGTCCGGACGGCCCTCAAAACCGGGGCCGGGTCTGTTCAGGCCTTGATGTCATGGACCAAATAAAAACTAGTGTCAAAGTGTATAGTTTAGAACGGTTTCAAGCTGTTCCGCGCTTTTGACACAACGCAATCTTCAGGGCTTGCGCGCCATGGCGCAGAAGAAGAAACCGTCCGTGTCGGTGGTCGCCGGGGTCAGCGTCACCGTCTTGCCGTCGCGCGAGCGGGGCTGCGGCTTGTCCTTGCCGAAAAGCGTGCTCCAGGTCTCGGTGGCCGGCAGGATTTCGAAGCCGGGATGGTCCTCGCAAAAGGCGTGGACCTGCGCCTCGTTCTCCTGCGGCAGGATGGAACAGGTGACGTAGAACAGGAAACCGCCGGGGCGCACGAAGACGCTCGCATTGGCAAGCGCTTCCCGCTGCTGTGCAAGGCGCTCCTCCAGGTTCTTTTCGGTGAGACGCCACTTGGTATCGGGGCGGCGGCGCCAGGTGCCGGTGCCCGTGCACGGCGCATCGACCAGCACGCGGTCGAAACGGTCCTTCAGGGGTGCGAGGCTGGAAAGGTCCTCGTGGACCTGGACATTGCGGGTGCCGGCGCGCTTCAGCCGCTCGATGATCGGCGCAAGGCGCTTGCGGTCCGTGTCATAGGCATGGACCTGGCCCTTGTTGTGCATGGCCGCGGCCATGGCGAGCGTCTTGCCGCCGCCGCCGGCGCAGAAATCGAGCACCTGCTCGCCTTCGCGCGGCACGACGAGATCGGCGACGATCTGCGAGCCCTCGTCCTGCACCTCGAACCAGCCCTTCTGGAAAGCGAGGTCGGCGGTGACGTTCGGCAGGCGCGAGGCGCCCTCGCCGGCAGGAATGCGGATGCCCTGGCGGGCGATGGCCGAGGCGACGGCGCCGTTGCGCTCCAGCGCCTTCAGAACCTTCTCGCGGTCCGCCTTGAGCGTGTTGGCGCGAAGGTCGAGCGTCGGCCTTCCGGCAAGCGCCTTGGCCTCATCCAGCCAGTCGGCGGCAAAATTCGTCTCGAAGGCGGGCTGGATCCATTCGGGGATATCGCCCTGAACATGGGGCGCGGCAGCGTCGAGATTGCGGGCAAAGAAGGCGGCGAGCTTTTCCGCGCCGGGCGGTTCCGGCGCGAAGCGGTCGCCATCGAACTCCGCCGCAAGGGTTTCGGGCGTGAGGCCCCACTGGCGCAGCAGCACGGCATGGCCCAGCGCGTTCGGGCTGTCATCGTCCATCAGATAGGCGTGCGACAGTTTCATGCGCAGCGCGTCATAGACGATATTGCCGATGGCGGCTCGGTCGCCGGAGCCGGCGAACCGATGGGAGAGGCCCCAGTCCTTGAGCGCATCGGCGACGGGGCGTCGCCGCGTCTCGATATCCGTCAGAACCTCGATGGCTCCCGAGAGCCGCCCACCCAATCGCATCCGTTTACTCCGTTTTGCGTCGTGGTAGCGGCGGAATGCAGCAAGAGCAAGCCGGAGCCGGTAGAATTCGGGATCAGCCGATGACCTCGTAGCAGATCTTGGCGTGGCCGGAGCGGATCATGCCGATGTTGGAAGCCGCGGCCTTGGAGAGATCGAGAACCCGGCCGCGGATGAACGGGCCGCGATCGTTGATGCGAACGACGACGCTCTTGCCGTTGTTGGCGTTGGTCACCTTGACCTTGGTGCCGAAGCGCAGGCTGCGATGCGCTGCCGTCATCAGGTTGGGGTTCATGCGCTCTCCCGAGGCGGTGCGCGAGTGCAGCGCATACCAGGAGGCGCGGCCACAACCGGCGGCCTGCGCATCGGAGAACGACACGAAGGAAGAGGAAGCGGCGACGAGCGCGGCAATGGCGATGCTGGAGAGCTTGGACGTCATATATCGGTGGACCTTCAGGGCAGGTTGTAGGCTTTCGCTGTGATCGGCGCCCTATGAGGAAGCAAAAATGGCGAAAACGTGCCTCAACCGGCCACACTTGCTGGCGCAAGCCCGCCGGATATACAGTCCATCGCCCGCGATGGATCTTTAACCTTCGTTAATGGGTTCGGAAAAGTTCTTTGGAATCAGTCGATAAACTGTTTCGACTTGAAAAGCGGAATGGTCTTCCGGCATTAGCGCAATTTTTCGGAAAAAACTTTCAATATCCGCCGGAATCGCACAGGAATTCGGCGGCAATAATGTGGCAGATAAATTTCAGGTTGCATGAAATCGCAAAAGGACAGGCTCGCTGTCTCCGGCCCTCAGCCGCGCCAGCGGCCGGAGGAATGGAGTTCGGCAAGCGACATGCGGTAGTTCGGATATTGAAAACCGAAGCCCGCGGCGCGCAGTTTCGCATTCGAAACGCGCTTGTTCTCGCCGTAGAAAGACCGCGCCATGGGAGAAAGTTCCGCCGTCTCGAAAGAAATGTCCGGTGGCACGGGATAGCCCATCAGGCGGGCGGCCTCGGCCACCACGTCCTGCGGCGGCCCCGGTTCATCGTCGGTGATGTTCCAGATGCCGCCAAGGCCCCGTTCCGCAAGGAAGAGGGCCGACCCGCCGATATCCTCGACGCGGATGCGGTTGAACACCTGGTCCTTCTTGATGAGGCGGCGGGCGGTGCCCTCCTCGATGTTGCGCAGCGCGTTGCGGCCCGGCCCGTAAATGCCCGAGAGGCGCAGCACCGCGACCGGAAGGCCGGAAGCCTGCCCGAAGGCGAGCCAGTGGTTTTCGGCCTCGACACGCTCGATGGAGCGGGTGGAAACCGGGTTCAAGGGCGTGTCCTCGTCCACCCAGGCGCCCTTGTGATCGCCATAGACGCCGACGGTGGAGAGATAGCCGGCCCATGCCAGCTTCGGCATCAATGCGGAAAGTGCGGGGCCTCCGGCACGAAACAACGGGTCGCCATCCCGGCCCGGCGCGATGGACTGCACGACATGCGTGGCGCGCGCCATGGCGGCGGCGAGCGCATCGGACAGGTCGTTGCCGTCATAGAGGACGGGTTCGATACCCAGCGTGCGGAGGCTTTCCGTCTTCTCCTCGGAGCGGGTGGTGCCGGAAACCGCATAGCCCGCCGCCCGGAAGGTTTCGCCGATGGCCTTGCCGGAAAACCCGGCGCCGAGGATCAGGAGGTGCTTCAACGCGCGTCTGCCTTTGCTCTCTCATATTCCGCGCGCACGTCCTCGTCCGCGTCCTCAACCCTTCCTGCCGCAAATCTTGCGAATTCGCCAGCATCCATCAGCCGCGACAGCGCCCATGCGGCCATGCCGCGCACCATCGGCGCCGCGTCGTCGGCGAGACGCAGGCACGGAGCGATCAGGCCGCGGTCGCGCGAATTGCCGGCGGCGATCAGCGTGTTGCGCACGAAGCGGTCACGCCCGATGCGCTTGACCGGCGAACCGGAGAAATGGCTGCGGAAGGCCGGATCGTCGAGCGCAAGCAGATCGGCGATGGCGGGCGCCTTCAGCTCCTCGCGCGCGACGAGCTTCATTTCCGAGGCCGCCGCCGCGAACTTGTTCCACGGGCAGGCGGCGAGGCAATCGTCGCAGCCATAGATGCGGTTGCCGATCTTCTCGCGCATGTCGGGCGCAATCGCGCCCTTGTGCTCGATGGTGAGATAGGAGATGCAGCGCCGCGCATCGAGCTTGTAAGGCGCGGGAAAGGCATCCGTCGGGCAGGCATCGAGACAGGCGCGACAGGAGCCGCAATGATCGCGCTCCGGTTCGTCGCACAGAAGGTGGGCGGTGGTGAACAGGCTGCCGAGGAACAGCCAGGAGCCATGCGTGCGGCTGACGAGGTTCGTGTGCTTGCCCTGCCAGCCGAGGCCGGCGGCCGCGGCGAGCGGCTTCTCCATGACGGGTGCCGTATCGACGAAGACCTTGACGTCCTCTCCGCCGCGCGCGGCAAAGCGGGTCGCCACTTCCTTCAGCCTGCCCTTTACGATGTCGTGATAGTCGCGGTTCTGCGCATAGACCGAGATCGCCGCCCGGTCCGGCAGGGCGAGCACGTCGCGCGGATCATGCGCCGGGCCGTAGTTCATGCCGAACAGCACGATGGAGCGCACGTCGCTCCACAGGACGCGCGGGTCGGCGCGGCGGGCCTGCGTCTCTGCCATCCAGTCCATGGTGCCGTGATAGTCGGCGGCGAGGAAATCGGCGAGCCGGGCAGGCGCTTGCGGAATGGAATCGGGTGCGGTGATGCGACAGAGGTCGAACCCCTTGTCGGCCGCTTCCGCCTTGATGAAATCGGTCAGGCGGCGCCGGATCGTCTCGTCGCCCGACATGATCAGGTCCTCAGAAATCCAGGTCCGCGTAATGCGAGACCGGCGTGACCCCGCGCACGCGCTCGGCCAGCAGCGGCCGGAAGGAGGGGCGCGATTTCAGCCGCTGGTACCAGTCCTTGGCCTGCGGCGCCTCGGTCCAGTTGATCTCGCCCATATAGTCGAGGACCGAAAGACAGGCCGCGGCGGCGAGATCGGCATAGGAGAGGCGGTCGCCGGCCAGGTAGGTGCGCGAGCCGGCCAGCCAGGACAGGTATTTCATGTGCTGGCGGATATTGGCGCGCGAATTGCGCAGGATCTTGCTGTCGGGCGGTCCGCCGCCCTGGTCCGATGTCATCTGGAGCTTGAAGATGCGCTCGCGCACCAGGGGACGCGTGACGTCCTGCTCCATCTTCTGCAGGAACCATTCCGTCAGGCGGCGGATCTCCGCGCGCTGGAACGGGTCTTCCGCCAGCAGGCGGCGGTCGCGCTTCAGGACGCCATGGGTCTCGTCGAGATATTCCGAGATGATGCTGGCGCCACAGAGCGCGCGCATGCTGTCATCGACATAGACGGGAAGCGTGCCGGCCGGATTGAGCGCCAGGAAGTCGCGCCGGTTCTCCCAGGGCTGCTCCTCGGCGAGCTCCGTCTGGAACCCGTATTCCGCAAGGATGAGGCGGACGAAGCGGGAGGCGGCAGACATCGGGTGATGATAGAGTGTTGGCATGAACGCGGCTTTTACTCATCGTGCGGAAAGGAATGCGCCGGGCCCGCCGACTCATGCGGAACTGATTTGGCCACGGCTGATTTGACGAACCTATAGAAATTTGGTGGTACAAACACAAGCGAATCGGGCCTCGTGCTGCAAGCCCGCTTTCGCTTCTCGCCTTTCCTCCCAAAGACTCAAGGAAGTTTCATGGCAGACCAGTCCATCGTCAGCGCCCTCATCCTCGGCCTCATCGAGGGCCTGACCGAATTCATCCCGGTGTCTTCGACCGCCCATATCCTGCTCGCCGGCCATTTCCTCGGCTTCAAGTCGCCGGGCAACACCTTCGCCGTGCTCATCCAGCTCGGCGCGATCCTGGCGATCCTCTCCGTCTACGCGGCAAAGCTCTGGAAGGTCGCCGTCGCGCTGCCGTCGAGCCCTGAGGCGCGGCGCTTCGTCATCAGCGTCCTCGTGGCCTTCCTGCCGGCGGTCGTCATCGGCATGCTCGCGCACGATTTCATCAAGACGGTGCTGTTCGAAACGCCCATGCTGATCTGCATCGTGCTGATCATCGGCGGCGTCATCCTCTATGTCATCGACCGCATGCCGCTTCAGCCCCGTTATACGGATGCGATGAAGTACCCGCCGTCGCTCGCCTTCAAGATCGGCCTTTGCCAGTGCCTTGCCATGATCCCCGGCACCTCGCGCTCGGGCGCCACCATTGCCGGCGCGCTTTTGATGGGCACCGACAAGCGTTCGGCGGCGGAGTTCTCGTTCTTCCTGGCGATGCCCACCATGCTGGGCGCCTTCACGCTCGACCTCTACAAGAACCGCGACGCGCTGTCCTCCGACGACATCCTGATCATCGGCGTCGGCTTCGTCGCCGCCTTCATCGCGGGTCTCTTCGTGGTGCGCTCGCTGCTCGACTTCGTGTCGCGCCGCGGCTTCACGATCTTCGCCATCTGGCGGATCATCGTGGGAACGCTGGGCCTGATCGCCCTTCTGATCTGGGGTTGAAAGACCGGCTTCGGCCGGTCGCTCCAGGCGGGCCGAAACTTACTTGACCGACGAGGTCGTGCAGGGATCGACGCCATAGGCCGGCGTGCAGCCGTGCTTGCCGGCGGAGACCGTCGTGGGTGCGGCAAAGGATCCGGCCACGATGATCAGTGCCGAAAATCCGAAGAAGATTGCAATTGCCTTGCCCATTTGCGCCGAAAGCCTCTCGAGGTGCTGAAATACGCCGCACGCTGCTTTCCTGCAGGACGCGACGGGGGCGGTGTTTATTCTCTGACCCTGACACAAGCAATATCGCGACATGCTGAATCCCGCGTAAATGCCGCAACGCTTTTTTTAACCGCTGCATAAGTGCAACAGCGGCCGCAAAGCCCCCTGCGGGAAACGAAACGGCCGCCGCGCGAAACCTCGCACGGCGGCCGTTTTCATGCAGGAAAGGCAGGCTCAGGCGGTGCGGTCGAGGCGCGTGAACTGGCCCTGCTGGCGATAGCGAACGAGGTAGCTCGGCAGGATGGCTTCCACCAGCGCCGGCTCGATGCCGATGGCTTCCAGCGTGCGGCCCTCGCTGATGGCGGCCTGCGAGACGATGTTGTCGGAGCGCAGCAGCGTCACCTGGTCTGAGGTGAGCGGCGGCTTCACGAAGGGCACCAGCGAGGCGATGGAGCCGATCAGCGACGCGACGCCGAAGGGAAGCGAGACGAAGGGGTTCTTGCGGTCCGTCACGCGCAGCATGGTCTCGAGACACTGGCGGAAGGTCAGGACCTCCGGGCCGCCCAGCTCATAGATGCGGCCACGTGCGATCGTGCCGTCGACGGAACGCGCGACGGCTTCGGCGACATCGGCAACATAGACCGGCTGGAGCTTCGTGTGGCCGCCGCCGATCAACGGCAGGAAAGGCGAGAAGCGCGCCATGGTGGCGAACTTATTGAAGAAGCCGTCCTCGGGACCGAAGACGATGGACGGACGCAGGATGACGGCATCCGGAACCGCGCGCAGTACCGCAGCCTCGCCGCGCGCCTTGGTGCGGGAATAGGTGGAAGCGGATTTTTCATCCGCACCGATGGCGGAGATGTGGGTCAGCGTCGCACCGGCCGCGCGGGTGGCCTCGGCGACGGCGCGCGCGCCGAAATCCTGCACCGCGTCGAAGGTGTTGCGGCCGCTTTCCAGGAGCAGGCCGACGCAGTTGATGACATGGTCGGAGCCCGCCACGGCGCGGTCGACCGACTGCCGGTAGCGCAGGTTCGCCTGGACGAAGGAAATCTGCCCGACGCCACCCATCGGCTGGAGGAAACCGGCGAGATCGGGACGGCGCACGGCGACGCGGATGCGGTAGCCGCGGCGCGCCAGCGCGCGCACCACATGACGCCCGACGAAGCCCGAGCCGCCGAAGACGGTGACGAGCGGCGGAAGGTTGGACAAGGTCATGAGGCTGCTCCTGAGAAATAGGATCGGTAGGTGAGGCCTACATAGCCCAAAGCATCGGCAAGGTGAAGCGCGGCGAAGCGTCTCGCGCGCCGGTTTTTCAGGCGTCGGCCCGCCGGATGCTCAGATGCCCTCGACGACGACCATCTCCGCGTCGGCCACTTCCTGCCGGATGGCGGCGGCGATCTGGTATTCGGGCGAATTGTAGCAGTCGACGGCGGCCTGGAGCGAGGGGAACTCGATCACCACGTTGCGGGCGCGCACCTGGCCTTCCAGCGGCTCGAAAACACCGCCGCGGGCCAGGAAATTGGCGCCGTATTTCTCGAAGGCCGGCTTGGCGGCGGCGACATAATCCTTGTAGCGCTCGGCATCGCGCACATCGACCCGTGCAATCCAGTAACCCTTCGCCATGGTTTTCTCCCTTTTTGATCGTTGAAGCCCAGCCGCCCCCTCATCCGCCTGCCGGCACCTTCTCCCCGAGGGGAGAAGGGCATTGTCGCCGACGTCTCGCTTCCCTTCTCCCCCGCGGGGAGAAGGTGGCCCGAAGGGTCGGATAAGGGGGCGGCCTGTTGGTTATTTCACGCCGCCAGCGCACCGTCCATCTCGGCGAGGATCGCCCGGGCGGCGGCGAGGGGATCGGCGGCCTTGACGATGGGGCGGGCGACGACGAGATGGCTGGAGCCGGCCTTCAAGGCATCGGCGGGCGTCATCACGCGCTTCTGGTCGCCGGGCTCGGCGCCGGCCGGGCGGATGCCGGGCGTCACGATGGCCATCTCGGGGCCGACGATCTTGCGCACAGCGCGCGCTTCCTCGGCGGAGCAGACCACGCCGCCCATGCCGGCGACGCGGGCCTGTTCGGCGCGGCGCAGCACCAGCGTGTGCGGATCGTATTCATAGCCGGCGTCGATGACGTCCTTGGCATCCATGGAGGTGAGTACGGTGACGCCGAGCAGGCAGAGATCCGAGCCCTTCGCCGCGGCGACCGCGGCGGCCATCGCCTTCGGATAGGCATGCAGGGTCAGCATCGACATGCCCATCTTCACGATGTTCTCGACGCCCTTGGCCACCGTGTTGTCGATGTCGAGCAGTTTCATGTCGAGGAAGACCTTCTTGCCATCCTTGGCAAGATCGCGGGCGAATTCCAGGCCGCCGGCGAAGACCAGCTGGTAGCCGATCTTGTAGAAGAGGGCGGTGTCGCCCAATGTCCTGACCACCCTTTCCGCCTCCGCGATGGTCGGTACATCGAGGCCAACGATCAGGCGGTCGCGCGCGGACATGGTCAAAACCCTTTCCAAGATTCCATTGCCGTCCAGTCGCATGTGTCGGTGCGGTCCGCAAGCCGGAAAGCGAAAAGATTGCCGCCGCCGGCGGGCTGGTCCCGGTCGCGCGCGATCGGCCTGCCTTGGAGGTGGCATTTGAGCAGCGTGCCGATCCCGCCATGGCCGATAAAGGCGATGGGGACGGAGGGATCGTGCCCGGCCAGCGCCCGCTCGACGGCCGCAACGATACGCGCCTGCGCATCCACCGCCCGCTCCCAGCCTTTGAAACTCTCTTCTGGATGCGCAAAGAACCAGTTTGCCGCGTCCTCGAAGGCGTCGGGCGGCAGGTAGCCGGTGGCGGAGCGGTCGTTCTCGCCCATGGCGTGGTCGGTCTCGATCGCGACGCGCCCGGCGGAGAGGATTTCGGCCGTCTCGATGGCCTTGCGCTCGGTGCTCGCGGCAAAGCGACCGATCTGCGCCGCCCAGCCGGAGGAAGCCGCAAGCCGCGCCCTCTCCACCCCCCTTTCGGAAAGGCCCCAGTCCGGCACCGGCACGGCCGGGTCGATGGCAACCTGCGGATGGGTGATGTAGACGGCGAACACCGCAGCACCTCAATGGGTGCGGCGGTAGGTCCAGAGCTGCGCCGGCGGAATGTTGCGCACGACGAAGTCGAGATGGCTGATCTGGTAGCGGTCCGGCATGGCGACGACGGGCGAGAGCGGACCGTAGGAAATCTGCACGACGGGCCGGCCGACCGGGATGCGCGACAGGAGGTCCTCGATCAGTTCCACGCGGCGGTGCATGGGGAAATTGAGCAGAGGCACGGCGGAAACCACGCTGTCGAAGGTCATGTCCTTGAGATCGCCGAGCGTCTTGTCGAGATCGAAGGCGTCGCCGTTGATGAAGTTGACGCCGTGGAAGCGTTCGACGAGGTGATTGTAGAAATCCGTCGAGAACTCCACGGAAACCAGCTTGTCCGGGGCGATGCCCGCGCCGAGGATCGCCTTGGTGATGACGCCGGTGCCCGGGCCAAGCTCAAGGACCGGAAGGCCGGAGGCGGGATTGACGACACTCGCCATCCGCCGGGCGGTGACGGAAGAGGTCGGGATGATCGCGCCGACCGCCTTGGTGTTGCTCACCCAGCCCTTGAAGAAACGGATCTCGTCGTCGAATTTCTTGCCGAAGCGTTCCTTCACCTTCATGCGAAGCGTCATGTCGTTCCCCTTCATGGTTCATCCGCAAGCCGCTGGCGGGTTGTTCCCCCTCGACTCATCGGCCCGGCGAATATGCGACGCGGTTTGCGTCAAAAACAAGTCTGATTGCGTCGCTGTCAGGCGTTTCCGGTCAGCGACCGGGTAAAAAAGAACCCGCCGGCGGCCAGCGGGTTCCTGAACGGTTTCCCAATGCCCGCGAACGGTCCTAGACGCGCATCGGCATCAGAACGTAGAGCGCGTCGTCGCCGGCGAGGTCGCGCACGAGCGTCGGCGAGCCCGGATCGGCCAGCATGAACACGGCTTCCGAGCCCGAGAGCTGCGCGGTGATGTCGAGCAGGTACTTCGCATTGAAGCCGATTTCGAGCGGATCGTTGTCGTAGCCGACGGGCAGTTCTTCCGTCGCACTTCCCGAATCCGGGTTGTTGACGGTGAGCGTCAGCTGCCCCTCGGCCAGCGCCAGCTTCACGGCGCGGCCGCGTTCCGACGAGATGGTGGAGACGCGGTCGACGGCCTGCGCGAAGGACTGGCAGTCGATCTTCAGTTCCTTGTCGTTGTTCGTCGGGATCACGCGCTGGTAATCCGGGAACGTGCCGTCGATCAGCTTGGAGGTCAGCACGATGGAGCCGATGGTGAAGCGGATCTTCGCATCCGACACCTCGACGGTGACCACGAGCTCGGGATTGTCCACGAGCTTCTGCAACTCGCCGACCGTCTTGCGCGGGATGATGATGCCGGGCATGCCCTCGGAGCCCGAAGGCGCTTCCACGTCGGCGCGCGCCAGGCGATGGCCGTCGGTGGCGACGGCGCGCAGCTTCAGCTGGCCGCCGCTCTCGATGGTGTGGATGAAGATGCCGTTGAGGTAATAGCGGGTTTCCTCCGTCGAGATCGCAAACTGCGTGCGATCGATCAGCATCTTGAGGTCCGTCGCCTTGAGGCGGAACGTGTGCGAGAAGCTGCCGGCGGTGAGATCGGGGAAATCGGACTGCGGCAGGCACTGCAGCGAGAATTTCGAGCGGCCCGACGTGACCGACATGGACGAGCCGTCGGCATTGGTGGCGAGTGCCACTTCCGAACCGTCGGAAAGCTTGCGCACGATATCGTAGAGCAGGTGGGCCGGAACGGTCGTGGCGCCGGCCTGGTCGACCTGCGCCGGCGTCGCCTCGGTGATCTCGAGGTCGAGGTCCGTCGCCTTCATGTCGAGGCTGGCGCCGTCGCAGCGCAGCAGAACGTTCGAGAGGATCGGGATCGTGTTGCGCCGCTCGACCACGCGATGAACGTGGTTCAACGACTTCAGGAGATTGGACCGCTCGAGAGTAATGCGCATGAACTGTACCGCTTTCGACCGCTGGCACGCCGGAAACCGGCGCGGCATTGCCTTGAAATTCCGGCCAGGCCGGAAAGATGGGACGGGCAAAATGGCAGAATTTCGCGACGGATTGCAAGTGCTAACGGTGCGCGACACGCGATAGTCAACCGTCGTCTCTTGCGAGCGTGCCGGTGCTCGACCATAAGGGGTGGAATGCACGGCCGTTCACGCGGCCGGAAAGGCGTGGGATCGATGCGGGACGAAAGCGCAAGCGGGATGGGCGAAGGCGGCAGGACGTTCCGCCTGCACAATGCCGTGGTGCCCGCCCGGCCGCTGGAGCCGGCGCTCTATCTCGTGGCGACCCCCATCGGCAACCTCTCCGACATCACGCTGCGCGCGCTCGAAACGCTGGCCGGCGCCGATGTGCTGGCCTGCGAGGACACGCGCGTCACCCGCGTGCTGCTCGACCGCTACGGCATCGTCAACCGGCCCTACGCCTATCATGAATACAATGCCGACGAGGTGGGCCCGCGCCTGATCGCGGCGCTCGATGCGGGCAAATCCGTCGCGCTGGTGTCGGATGCCGGCACGCCGCTTGTCTCCGACCCTGGCTATCGCCTCGCATTGCTCGCCATCGAGGCCGGTCACCGCGTCGTGCCCATTCCCGGCGCTTCGGCGCCGCTCGCCGCCCTTGTCGGCGCGGGTCTTCCGAACGATGCCTTCTTCTTCGCCGGGTTCCTGCCGTCGAAGGACAAGGCCCGGCGCGACCGGCTGGCCGAGCTCGCCGGCGTTCCCGCCACGCTTCTCTTCTTCGAATCGCCCCATCGCATCGCTGCCACGCTGGTGTCCGCGGCCGATGTGCTGGGCGAAAGCCGGCCGGCCTGCGTCTGCCGCGAACTGACCAAGACCTTCGAGGAGTTCCGCCGCGGCACGCTCGGCGAACTTGCCGCGCACTATGCGCAGGCCAGCGCCGTCAAGGGCGAGATCGTGCTGGTCATCGGCCCGCCGGGCGAGGCGGCCGCACCCGAGGCGGAAGACGTCGACCGCCTGCTCGCGCAGCTCGTCCGGGACATGCCGGCCGGCAAGGCGGCGACCGAGGCGGCCCGCCAGACCGGCCTGCCGCGGCGCGATCTCTACCAGCGCCTGCTCGACCTGAAGGACGGCGATGCGCGATAGGCCGGCGGATCCGAACCGGCTCAAGGCCTTCCGCCGCGGGCACGTCTCGGAATATCTCGCCGCGCTCTATCTTCTCGCCAAGGGCTATCGCATCCGCGCCATCCGCTACCGCACCAAGGCCGGCGAGATCGACATCATCGCGCGGCGCGGCGATCTGGTGGTCTGCGTGGAGGTGAAGGCGCGCCGCGATGTCGACAGCGCCGTCTTTGCCGTCACCGGTGCCGCCCAGCGCCGCATCCGCGCGGCGAGTGAAGTCTGGCTCGCCCGCCAGCCCGACGCCCACCGTCTTTCCCTGCGATACGACATCGTCGCGGTGCCGCCATGGCGGCTTCCAAGGCATTTCGTGGATGCGTTCTGATCGGAAAGAGCCCTGAAGCCTGTCCCGGCGACGCCACCGCGGATTTCGCCTCCGGCCGGCGTTGTCTTCGCGCCCGGGGCGTCCTAAATGTGAGCGGCATTCCTGAGGGGACTTTTCATGGCTAAGATCAAGAACGTCGCGGTCCAGATGGACCATGTGTCGACCATCAGCATCGCCGGCGATTCCACCTTCGCCATGAGCCTCGAGGCGCAGGCCCGCGGCTACAGGCTCTTTCACTACACGCCCGACCGGCTGAGCCTGCGTGACGGCAAGGTCTATGCCAGCGTCGAGCCGATGGAGCTGCGCGACGTGAAGGGCGACCACTATACGCTGGGCGATGCCGAGCGCGTCGATCTCTCGACCATGGACGTGGTTCTGCTGCGCCAGGATCCGCCCTTCGACATGTCCTACATCACCTCCACGCATCTGCTCGAGCGGATCCATCCGAAGACGCTCGTCGTCAATGACCCGGCCTGGGTGCGCAATTCGCCGGAGAAGATCTTCGTCACCGAATTCGCCGACCTGATGCCGAAGACCCTGATCACCCGCGATCCCGCCGAGATCCGCCGCTTCCGCGACGAGATGGGCGACATGATCCTCAAGCCGCTCTATGGCAATGGCGGCGCCGGTGTCTTCCATTCGACCAAGGACGACCGCAACCTGTCGTCGCTGCTCGAAATGTTCGGCCAGATGTTCCGCGAGCCCTTCATCGCCCAGCAATATCTGCCCGACGTCCGCAAGGGCGACAAGCGCATCATCCTTGTCGATGGCGAACCGGTGGGTGCGATCAACCGCGTGCCGGCCGAGCATGATGCGCGCTCCAACATGCATGCCGGCGGCCGCCCGGAGCCGACGGAACTCACGGCGCGCGAAAGGGAAATCTGCGCCCGCATCGGGCCTGCGCTGCGCGAGCGCGGCTTCCTGCTCGTGGGCATCGACGTCATCGGCGACTACATGACGGAGATCAACGTCACCTCGCCGACGGGGTTGCGCGAGGTGAAGAAATTCGGCGGCGCGGACATCGCGGCCCTGCTGTGGGACGCCATCGAAAGCAAGCGCTGACGCCGGCGGCGGGGCCTGCGGTTCGCCGCCGCCCCGCCTTTGTTCCGCCGATACAACCGCCCGCAACCGGCGCGCGGATAATTCTCGCCCAAGTTCTATAATTGTTCTTGTTTCATTCCGCATTCCATGCCAGATTTGCAGCTGCAACCCTGGGGCGGGTTGATGGTCCGTTTTCGGCTGGAGCGAGCGGGAGCAGTCATGGTGGCGCGTGTCGGGACAATAGCGTTTCAGGGCATCGAGGGCGTGCCCGTCGATGTGCAGGTGATGGTCGCGCCCGGCAAGGTGGGCATGCAGATCGTCGGCCTCGCCGACAAGGCGGTCGCCGAAAGCCGCGAGCGGGTGCAGGCCGCCCTGCACGCCTCCGGCCTTTCGCTGCCGCCCAAGCGGGTCACGATCAACCTCGCCCCGGCCGACCTGCCCAAGGAGGGCAGCCACTACGACCTCGCCATTGCGCTCGGCCTGATGACGGCGCTGGGGGCGGTGCCGGGTGATGCGCTGGATGATTATCTCGTCATCGGCGAACTCAACCTTGACGGCACGATCGCGCCGGTCGCCGGTGCGCTTCCGGCGGCCATGGCAGCCAATGCCCTGGGCAAGGGGCTGATCTGCCCGGCGGAAAACGGCGCGGAAGCCGCCTGGGCCGGCGGCGGTCTCGATATTCTGGCGCCCCGCAGCCTGATCGCGCTTGCCAATCATTTCAAGGGCAGCCAGGTCCTGTCGCGCCCGGCGCCGGCCATTCGCGCTGCCGCGGCCGGCCTGCCCGACCTTGCCGATATCCGCGGGCAGGAAAGTGCCAAGCGCGCGCTGGAAGTGGCGGCGGCGGGCAACCACAATCTGCTGATGGTCGGGCCGCCCGGCTCGGGCAAGTCCATGCTTGCCGCGCGGCTGGCCGCCATCCTGCCGCCGCTCTCGCCGGCGGAGCTGCTCGACGTCTCGATGATCCATTCCATCGCCGGCCAGCTTTCCGGAGGGCGCCTGTCGGATCGGCGCCCGTTCCGCACGCCGCATCATTCCGCCACCATGGCGGCCCTTGTGGGCGGCGGATCGCGGGCAAGGCCCGGCGAGGTGTCGCTTGCGCACAACGGCGTGCTGTTCCTTGACGAGCTGCCGGAATTCTCGCCGCAGGCGCTCGATGCCTTGCGCCAGCCGCTGGAGACGGGCGAATGCATCATCGCGCGGGCCAACCACCGTGTCAGCTATCCCGCAGCCTTCCAGCTCGTCGCGGCGATGAATCCCTGCCGCTGCGGCATGGCGGTCGAGCCGGGACGCAGCTGCGCGCGCGGGCCGCGCTGCATGAGCGAGTACCAGGCCCGCGTCTCCGGCCCGTTCATGGACCGCATCGATATCCGCATCGACGTTCCCGCGGTTTCGGCGAGCGATCTCATCCGCCCCGTGGCCACCGAGCCGAGCGAAGCGGTCGCCCGGCGCGTCGCGACCGCGCGCGCCTTGCAGGTCGACCGGTTCGCCCGTCTGGGCATGCCCCGGGTGACCAGCAATGCCCGCGCCTCCACCGCCCTCGTCGAACGCATGGCCGAGCCCGATCCGGCGGGCCTCCAGCTGTTGCGGGATGCGGCGGAGAAGATGCGGTTTTCCGCGCGGGGCTATCATCGTGTCCTCAAGGTCGCCCGCACGCTGGCCGATCTCGACGAAGCCGCGATCGTCGGACGCATCCATCTGGCGGAAGCCATTTCCTATCGCATCGTGGGAGAGCGGATGGTTGCGGCCTAGAGGCATTTCCAGCCGAAGCGAAGTCGCTTCGGCGTCGGATAATGCGGTAAAAACAGGAATCTAGAGCATTTCCGGTGAACCGGAGTTCACCGGAAATGCTCTAGCGCCGGGCCCGCGACTGGCGGCGTGAACGGGAGGATGGCGCGCGGTATCGAGCGGGTCATGCGGCGTGCCGTGTCGTCACGGCTGCCCCTTGAAGACGGCCTCGATCCGGTGCCCGTCCGGGTCGATGACGAAGGCGGCATAATAGTCCGGGCCATATTGCGCCCGAAGCCCCGGTGCGCCGTTGTCGGTGCCGCCGGCCGCCAGTGCGGCCGCGTGGAGACGGTCCACGGCCGCGCGGTTCGACGCGGCGAAGGCGATGTGGAAGCCCGGCCCGGGAGGATGCGCAGCGACGCCAAGTTCCTTGATGGCGAGCTTGTCCCCACCGCCCGCGAAACCGTAACCCACAGCCTGTCCGGGCTCGCCCGGCCGGATGTCGGACCAGACGCGTGCATAGCCGAGCGCCGCCATCGCGGCGTCGTAGAACAGGACGGCCCGGTCCAGGCTGTGAACGCCGAGGGAAAGATGGTGGAGCATGGCAGAGCCCGCCTGTTGCGGAAGGCCCGCCGCGGTTCTGGCGCGGCGGGCCCATCCTCTGTCAGGCGAGGCCTTCGAAGAGCGCGGTCGAAAGATAACGTTCCGCGAAGGACGGGATGATGACGACGATCGTCTTGCCGGCATTTTCCGGGCGGCTGCCCACCTTGGCGGCGGCCGTAAGGGCCGCACCCGAGGAGATGCCGACCGGAACGCCTTCGAGGCGCGCGACCAGGCGGGCATTCTGGAAGGCCTCGTCATTGGTCACGGTCACGACCTCGTCGTACACCGACTTGTCGAGGATCGCAGGCGCGAAGCCAGCGCCGATGCCCTGGATCTTGTGCGGGCCGGGATTGCCGCCTGACAGCACCGGGCTGTCGGCCGGCTCGACGGCGACGACCTTGAAGCCGGGCTTTTTGGCTTTCAGCACCTGGCCGACACCGGTGATCGTGCCGCCGGTGCCGATGCCGGACACGAGGATGTCGACGGCGCCGTCGGTGTCGTTCCAGATTTCCTCGGCCGTCGTCTTGCGGTGGATTTCGGGGTTGGCCGGGTTCTCGAACTGTTGCGGGATGACGGCGCCGGGAATGGTGCTCGCCAGCTCCTCGGCCATGGCGATCGCGCCTTTCATGCCCTTGGGCCCCTCGGTCAGCACGAGCTCGGCGCCGAGCAGGGCGAGCATCTTGCGCCGCTCGACCGACATGGTCTCGGGCATGGTGAGGATGAGCCGATAGCCCTTGGCGGCCGCCGCGAAGGCCAGCGCGATGCCGGTATTGCCCGATGTCGGCTCGACCAGCGTCGACTGGCCGGGCGTGATCTTGCCCTGCGCTTCCAGCGATTCGATCATCGCCACGCCGATACGGTCCTTCACCGAGGCGATCGGATTGAAGAATTCGAGCTTGCCGAGAAGATGGGCGACAACGCCGTTTGCCTTGGCGAACTTGTCGAGCCGCACAAGGGGTGTGTCGCCGATCGTCTCGGTGATGGATGCATAGACGCGGCCGCGGCCGGGTTTGCGGATGTCGCTCATCGGGTACCTCCTGGTTCTCGTTGACGGGAATGTAGGAGGGAATGGGCCTTTAGACGAGTCCGGATTTCGCGGCAAAAGCGCCGGTTGTGGAATAATCGGGTCGTTCCGCGGCGAAAGCCCGCTCCCGTCAGGCCGCCCTCGTCGCGATATAGGCGGCCGTCCCGGCAAGAACGCTCGCGGCGACGCGGTTCAGCCTTTGCAGGGCCTTGGGCTGCCTGAGAAGCAGCCGGGCGCGCGAGGCGAGCGCAATATAGGGAATGAGCACGGCGAGAAGGACGATAAAGGTCGCGGCCAGCAGCAGGCCGTAGTCCGCAAGGCCGACGGCGTTGAGGTCGACGAGCGTCGGCACGAGCGCCACGTAGAAAAGCATCGTCTTGGGATTGCCGAGCGTCACGAGCAGGCCGGAAAGGAAGGCCGCGCCGATGCTCGTTGTGCGGCGGGCCTCGATATCCTGCGGCAGGAGCCCGGTGGTCCACAGCTTCCAGGCGATATAGCCGAGATAGAGCGCACCGGCGATCTTGATGACCATGAAGGCCGTGGTGAAGGTCTGCGCGATGAAGGCGAGGCCGAGGATGACGGCCGTCAGATAGACCATGTCGCCGAGGATGAGCCCGAGCCCCATGAAGAAGGTCGGCCGGAAACCGGAGCCGAGCGCGCGCGCCACGATGGCCGTGATGCCGGGGCCGGGAATGATGGCGGCGATGAAGAGCGCGCCGGAATAGGCGAGAAGGACGGCAAGCGACATGGAGGGCTCCTTGATCGGTTCCTCTTACGCCCGACGTGGTTTTCCGGCAATGGCTCGCGTGCTCGCTGAATCCATGATCTTGGCCTGCGCTAACCCTGCGTGCGTGTAAGCCTGAAAGCCCGGTGCTTCCAGCCTCCCTGCCAAGGAGCAGATGGTGCCGTGCAGCCTGCATTTCCGCAAACCATAGGCCACGCAGGCGATGGCCCACTTGTCACCGGGACAAGGGCCCTCCTTGCGATGGCCGCAGTCGCGGCGTACGCTTTGGGCGCACACAAGGGAGAAACGTCCGTGCCGGACCCGACAAGCCTTGCCGCCTTCGCCCTCATCGCGCTCGGCATGGTGCTGACGCCGGGGCCGAACATGATCTATCTCGTCTCCCGCTCGATCTGCCAGGGGCCGGCGGCCGGTCTCGTCTCGCTCGGCGGCGTCGCGCTCGGCTTCGTCGTCTATGTCTTGTCGGCTGCGCTCGGCATCACCGCCTTCCTGATGGCGGTGCCCTTCGCCTATGATGCGTTGCGGCTTGCCGGCGCGCTCTATCTCGCCTGGCTTGCCTGGCAGGCGGTGCGCCCGGGCGGCCGTTCGGCCTTCGAGGTGAAGGCGCTGCCGCGCGACAGCAACCGCAGGCTCTTCTTCATGGGGTTTCTGACCAATCTCCTGAACCCGAAGATCGCGATGCTCTATCTCTCGCTTCTGCCGCAGTTCATCGATCCGGCAAAGGGGCACGTTCTCCTGCAATCGCTGGTGCTGGGCGGCGTGCAGGTGGTCATCAGCGTCAGCGTCAACGCGCTGATCGCCGTTTCGGCCGGCTCCGTCGCGGCCCTCCTTGCAGCGCGCCCGCGCTGGGCGCTCGTGCAGCGCTGGCTGATGGGCACGGTGCTGGCCGGGCTCGCCCTGCGCATGGCGACCGAAGCGCGCCGCTGATCAGAACGCGGCCATCGGCGGCAGGGCGAAGGGCAGGGCGGGCTGAGGATTGTCAGGGCCGCGCAGCATGAGAACCATCTCGCCGTCATCGGCAACGGCCTCGCCATCCCACGCCAGGTGATCGGGCGCGAAATGCACGGTCACGCGCTGCGGCGTGACATCGAGGCTCGCCAGGATATCCGCGAGGGCGGGCATGCGCGTGCCGACGATGTCGAGGATATCGACATTGCCTTCGCCATTCGCCTGCCAGGCGACGACCGCGCCAGTGTCTTCCAGGAGGTCGAGCCTGAGATCCGGCATCAGCGATGCGTTGAACAGGAACATTTCCTTCTGCCGGAGCGGCGCGAAGCGGTCGGAGACCGGTGCCCGGCCATCGAGCAGCCGGCTGAGCAGCGTCAGGTCCGCCTCGTTGGTGATGTGAAGCCGGCGGGTCGCGAACGCCTGCCCGCCCGTGGGAGGCACGCCGGCGAAGCGGTGCTGCGGGAGCGGGCGGAAGCCGTGTTTCTCGTAGAGCGCCGGCGTGTCCGTCAGCAGCACGACGGCCTCGAAACCCTCGGCGTCGCAATGATCGAGCGCCGCCTCCATGACGGCGCGATAGAGCCCGCGGCCGCGATGGCTCGGCCGGACCGCGCCGGATTGCAGGCCCGCCGCCCGCACGAAGATGCCGTCGATGACGAGCGGCATGGCGAAAGCGGTGATGTTGGCGATGCAGGCGCCGTCGGCGTCTAAGAAGCCGAAGGGCGCGCTGGTCGGGTCCGGCCCGCCCAGCCGGTCGAGGCCCGAGACGTCGATCTCGAAGATGTCCCGGAGCAGGTCGCAGAGGCCCTGCCAGGCGGCGCGGTCGTCGATGTAATGCGCGCGGAAGATGAGGCCCGCCTTGCCGGATGACATCACCGCACGCCGGTGGAGCCGAAGCCGCCGGCGCCGCGCGCGGTTTCGCTCGCTTCCACGGCCTCGCGCACCGCGACCTGCGTCACAGGCGCGATGACCATCTGGGCGATGCGCATGCCGCGTTCGATGGTGAAGGCTTCCTCGCCGAGATTGACGAGCAGCACCTTCACCTCGCCGCGATAATCGCTGTCGATGGTGCCGGGCGTGTTGAGGCAGGTGACGCCGTGCTTGAAGGCGAGGCCGGAGCGCGGCCGGATCTGGGCCTCGTAGCCGTGCGGGATTTCAAAGATGAAGCCGGTCGGCACGAGCGCGCGTTTTCCCGGCGCAAGCGTAAGCGACGCATCGGCATCCACCGCCGCGCGCAGGTCCATGCCGGCGGCGCCCGTCGTTTCGTAGGCGGGGAGCTCGATATCCGCACCGTTCGGCAGGCGAACGAGGGAGAGCGTGGGCTTGGCGGGAGCGTGCGCGTTCATGACACCCATAAGCCGGCCGCAGGCGCGGGCCGTCAATTGCATCTTCGCGGCGGAGCCTGTAAAGACCGCGCCAACTCACAGGATATTGCTTGAACATGGCCGAAACCCTTGCCGAGGCGGTCTCCCGCCGCCGCACCTTCGCGATCATCGCGCACCCGGACGCCGGTAAAACCACCCTCACCGAAAAGCTGCTGCTGTTCGGCGGCGCCATCCAGCTCGCCGGCGAGGTGAAGGCGAAGAAGGACCGCATCCAGACCCGTTCGGACTGGATGAAGATCGAGCGCGAGCGCGGCATCTCGGTCGTGACCTCGGTCATGACCTTCGAATATGACGGCAACGTCTTCAACATTCTCGACACGCCCGGCCACGAGGACTTCGCCGACGACACCTACCGCACGCTGACGGCGGTGGATGCGGCCGTCATGGTCATCGACGCCGCCAAGGGTATCGAGCCGCGGACGCTGAAGCTGTTCGAGGTCTGCCGCCTGCGCGATATCCCGATCATCACCTTCGTCAACAAGATGGACCGCGAGAGCCGCGATCCCTTCGAGATCCTCGACGAGGTGGAAGAGAAGCTGGCGCTGGATACCGCACCGGTCACCTGGCCGGTCGGCCGCTCCAAGACCTTCTGCGGCTCCTATCATCTGGCCGATCGCACCTTCCGCGGCTCGGACACGCAGGTCCAGCCAACCAGAATGGACGATGCCGCCGAAGTCGCCAAGCACCTGCCGGAAAACGAGCGCCAGGCCTTCATCGACGAGATGGAACTGGCGCGCGAGGCCTGCCGGCCGTTCGATCGCGAAGCCTTCCTCGAAGGCCACATGACGCCGGTCTTCTTCGGTTCGGCGCTGCGCAATTTCGGTGTGCGCGATCTCATCAACGCGCTCGGCGCCTTCGCGCCGCCGCCGCGCGACCAGGTGGCGGATGTGCGCAAGGTCCACGCCGCCGAAGACAAGATGACGGCCTTCGTCTTCAAGATCCAGGCCAACATGGACCCCAACCACCGCGACCGCATCGCCTTCGCCCGCGTGTGCTCCGGCATGCTGGAGCGCGGCATGAAGGTGCGGCTGGCCCGTACGGGCAAGACGATCGGTCTCTCGGCACCGCAGTTCTTCTTCGCCTCGCAGCGCCAGCTGGCCGATACGGCCTATGCCGGCGACGTGGTGGGCATCCCCAACCACGGGACGCTGCGCATCGGCGATACGCTGACGGAAGGCGAGGCGCTGGTGTTCGAGGGCGTGCCGAACTTCGCGCCGGAAATCCTGCGCCGCGTGCGGCTGGAAGACGCGATGAAGGCCAAGAAGCTGAAGGAAGCGTTGCAGCAGATGGCGGAAGAGGGCGTGGTGCAGCTCTTCTCGCCGGAAGACGGCACGCCGGCCATCGTCGGTGTCGTCGGTGCGCTGCAGCTCGACGTTCTCAAGGAGCGCCTGCAGCAGGAATATGGCCTGCCGGTCTCCTTCGAAATGTCGCGCTTCTCGGTCTGCCGCTGGATTTCCTCCGACAATGCGGCCGAACTCGACAAGTTCGTCACCCAGCGCCGCGGCGATATCGCCCGCGACCTCGATGGCGATCCGGTCTTCCTTGCGCAGGACAGCTTTTCGCTGCGCTACGAGGCGGAGCGTTACCCCGCTATCAAGATGGTCGCCATCAAGGAGTACCACGTCACCAAGGCGTGACGGCGGCCTGTCACTTTCAAGGTGACAGGCGCCTCTCCATTTGCGAAAAGCATTGCCAGACAGGGGCGTCCGCGCAGGCGGGCTGAGAAGCACCCTTTGAACCTGAACCGGATCATGCCGGCGGAGGGAGTCGCTGGCACTGCATTCGCCGTTGTCCCGCGCCCGCCTCCGTCCGCAAGGAGGCGAGATGGCAGACACAATCGCAAACATCCTCTCGATCGCAGGCTCCGACCCCTCGGGCGGCGCCGGCATCCAGGCCGACCTCAAGACCTTCGCCGCCCGCGGCACCTATGGCATGGCCGTGCTGACCGCGCTGACGGCGCAGAACACGCAGGGCGTTTCCGGTCTGCATCTCGTGCCGCCGGCCTTCGTCGCCGCGCAGATCGCCGATGTCTTTGCCGATGTGCGGGTGGGCGCCGTCAAGATCGGCATGATCGCCTCGGGCGAGATCGCCGAGGCGGTGGCGAATGCACTGTCGCCGCATCGCTCCGTCCCCGTCGTGCTCGATCCCGTCATGATCGCCAAGGGCGGGGCCTCGCTTCTGGCCGGAGACGCCGTGGAGGCCCTGACGCGCCGGCTGCTGCCGCTGTCCGCGCTGCTCACGCCCAACCTGCCGGAGGCGGCCGCCCTGCTCGGCGAGGCCGAGGCGGGGGACCGTGCTGCGATGGAAAGCCAGGCGAAGCGCCTGCTGGCGCTCGGGCCGAAGGCGGTTCTGCTGAAGGGCGGGCATCTGCCGGGCAACGAGAGCCCGGATGTGCTGGCCATGCCGGGCGGGCTGCGCTGGTTCGAGGGCGTGCGCGTGCTCACGCGCAACACCCACGGCACCGGCTGCACGCTGTCGAGCGCGGTGGCGGCGGAACTGGGCAAGGGGCAGTCTCTGCCCGATGCCGTGGCGGCGGCCAAGAGCTTCGTCGCCGGCGCCGTGCGCGGATCCGGTGCGCTGGCGGTCGGCGCGGGGCACGGTCCGCTGCATCATTTCCACGCGCTCTGGGCGTGATGGTCAGCGATCCGAAAGCGCCAGCCTCAGGCCCATGAGCCCCAGGGCCGCGGCGAAGCTGCGCTGCATCCAGGTCATGACCGCCGGTCGGCCCAGCACCTGCCGGCGCAGGCTGGCCGCAAGCGCGGCATAGACGGCGAAGACGAGGAAGGTCAGCAGCATGAACACGCCGCCGAGCAAGAGCATCCGCGCCGTCAGGTCCGGCGCGCCATCGGGCACGAACTGCGGCAGGAAGGCGAGGAAGAACAGCGAGAGCTTGGGGTTGAAGACATTGGTGAAGGCGCCCTTGCGCACGATGCGCGCGGCCGCCTCGACCGGTTGGTCCGGTGCCGTATCGAGCGCAACGCTTTCGCGCAGCATGCTCCAGGCGATGAAGAGCAGGTAGATGACGCCGATGATGCGCAGCACTTCGAAGGCAAGCGCGCTGGCATGCAGGATGGCGGCGAGCCCGGCGATGCTGGCCAGCATATGCGGGATGATGCCCAGCGTGCAGCCGAAGGCCGCAAGCAGGCCGGCGCGAAAGCCGCCGCTGACCCCGCGCGCCACGGTGTAGATGACGCCGGTGCCCGGAAGCAGGATGACGATGAGCGAGGTGATGAGGAATTCGGTGGTCATGTCGGGTTTCCATGCGCTTGAAGAGGCGGCAGGAAACACCGGACGGTCATCGCGGTCTTGAACGAAATTGCAGGTCAGGTGAGGGCGGCCAGATAGGCGCCCGGCGTGTAGCCGTAACGCCGCGTGAAGTTGCGTGTCATGTGGCTCTGGTCGGCGAAGCCGGCGCCGGCCGCGGCATCGGCAAGCGGATTGCCGGCGGCGATGAGGCGGCGGGCGAGATCCGTTCGGCGCTGGATGAGATAGGCGTGGGGTGTCAGCCCCGTCGCGCGGGCGAAATCCCGCACCAGCCGGAAACGGCCAAGGCCGCAATCGGCGGCCAGCGCATCGAGCGTGGCGGGCGAGACCGGGTCGGCGTCGATCCGCTCGCGTGCGCGGGCGATGCCGGCAGCCGCAATGCCCTCGCGGCGCGGCGCCTGTTCGCGCAGCACCGCCGCCAGCAGCAGGAGAAGGCGCTCATCGCGGCAGATTGCGGCGGCCTTGCTGTCGACCAGCGCCGCCAGCGCGGCTGCGACAAGCCAGCCGACGCGGCCGTCGTCCAGCACGGGCGCATGAAACTCCTCGCGGGCGCCCCCTTCGAAAATGTCCTGTGCCGCGGCCGCGACGATATCGGGCCGCATATAGAGCATGCGCCAGGCGCGGGACGCGCCGCCAACTGGCGCGCCGTCATGCACCTCGCCGGGATTGACGGTGATCGTGTTGCCGGCCTGCGCCTCCACGCGGCCGCGCCCGCTCGCCGATGTCTGCGCGCCGCGTTCGACGAGGCCGATGCCGTAGGTGTCGTGGCTGTGGCGGGCGAAGGCATGGCTGCTGTCGGCGATGACGGCTTCGACACCGTCGATGGCCGTGCGCAGGACCTGGAAACGTCCGCTTGCCACGCCCTACTCCCGCGGCGTGCCGGGAAGGGCTTTGGTCTCGCCGAACCAGTCGGTGGCCGAAGAGCACCAGATCTGGCGCTTGGGCTTGAGGGCGGCGCGCTGGTTGATGCTGCCCCAACGGATGCCCCAAAAGGCGGCCGCCTCGCCCGTGCCGGAGGAAAACAGCGGCGTTCCGCATTCCGGGCAGAAGTGCAGAAATCGCTCGCGGCCGCTTTCGGCGATCTTGGTGTAGACCTTCGGCGTCTCGCCGGTGAGGGTGAGATCGGCCCGCGGCACGCGCACGGTGACGCGATAGGGCGATCCGGTCAGCCGCTGGCAATCCGTGCAGTGGCAGATGAGCAGACCATCGGGATCGATCTCGGCCTCATAGGTCACGAAGCCGCAATGGCATTGTCCGTCGATCCGCATCTCTCGTCCTTCCGCCTCGGGTAAAGGCGGAAGGATAGGCGCCTGTCGCGCGACGTCAATGCGCCGGCTTGATGAAGGTGCCGTTGCGCAGCTCGCGCATGGCCTGCTGCAATTCGGCCTGCGTATTCATCACGATGGGGCCGTGCCAGGCGACGGGCTCCTCGATGGGCTTGCCCGAGACCAGCAGGAAGCGGATGCCCTGCTCGCCGGCCTGCACTGTCACCTCGTCGCCGGTATCGAAGACCACGAGCGTGCGGTTGCCGGAGAGGTCGCGGATGTTCAGCTCCTCGCCCTGGAACTCCTTTTCCACCTTCACGCCGAAGGGCTTCGAGGCGTCGCGGAACGTGCCGGAGCCGGCGAAGATATAGGCGAAGGCAGAGCGGTAGGTATCGACCGGCAGGCGCTTCGTCTTGCCCGGCGGCACCGAGATGTCGAGATAGACGGGCTCGGCGGCGATGCCGTCGACCGGGCCGGTCTTGCCCCAGAAGCTGCCGGCGATGACGCGCGCCACGGTGCCGTCGTCGTCGACGGCGACGGGAATATCAGCGGACTTGATGTCCTGGTAGCGCGGCGCCGTCATCTTGAGCGACGAGGGCAGGTTGGCCCACAGCTGGAAGCCATGCATCTTGCCGGCGAAGTCGCCGCGCGGCATTTCCTGGTGCAGGATGCCGCTGCCGGCCGTCATCCACTGCACGTCGCCGGCGCCCATGACGCCGTGGTTGCCGAGGCTGTCGCCGTGCTCGACGCTGCCGGCCAGCACATAGGTGATGGTCTCGATGCCGCGGTGGGGATGCCACGGGAAGCCGCGGATATAGTCGTCGGGATCGTTGTTGCGGAAGTCGTCCATCATCAGGAACGGGTCGGTCAGCGACGGATCGCCGAAGCCGAAGACGCGGTGCAGTTTCACGCCGGCGCCTTCCATGGCGGGGCGGGCGATGCTTTCGTGTTTGACGGGGCGTATGGACATGGGAGAAGTCCTTTCGACTGGGTTGCTTGCCCCTTCTATACGCCGGCGCGATTGTTCACGAAATCTGCCCGACATGAAACGCAGTGTTCACACAAGCGACTTTCGCGGCGTGCAGCCGTGCGGCTCGCCCGTGCGGGAATGACACGCATGGTTTCCGTCCGTTTACTTTCGTTAACGCATTTTTACCCATTTGCGTTGAAAATCCGGGCAGTGCCATGGTTAATGCGTCGGATCCGTCACCGGTTCGCACCGGTCCAATCAAGCAGGAAATGTCATGTGCCGTTGGGCAGCCTATCGCGGAGAGCCGCTCTTTCTCGAGGAACTCGTGTCCTCGCCCGCCCATTCGCTGATCGAACAGTCCCACTGCGCCACGCGCGCCAAGACGGCCACCAACGGTGACGGCTTCGGCATCGCCTGGTACGGCGACCGCCCGGAGCCCGGCCGCTACCGCGATATCCTGCCGGCCTGGTCCGACTGCAACCTGCGCAGCATCGCGCGGCAGGTCCGCTCGCCGCTCTTCCTCGCCCATGTCCGCGCCGCGACGGGTGGCGGCACGCGGCGCGACAATTGCCATCCCTTCGTGCACGGCATCTGGTCCTTCATGCACAACGGACAGATCGCCGATTTCGAGCATCTGCGCCGGCCGCTCGAGACCATGCTGGACAATGATCTCTACAGCGCGCGCACGGGCTCCACGGATTCGGAACTGCTCTTCCTGCTGGCGCTGCAATTCGGCCTTGCCCGGGATCCGCTCGGCGCCATGGCCGAAACCATCGCCTTCGTCGAGCGCCTTGCCGCCCATCTGGAGCACAAGGTGCTTGTGCGGTTCACGGCCGCGTTTTCCGACGGCAACCAGCTTTACGCCGTGCGCTATGCGACGGACTATGCGGCGCCGACGCTCTACGCCGCGCCGATGGGCGATGCCGGCGGCTATTGCCTCGTGTCCGAGCCCCTGAACGACGACACGGAGGCCTGGGTGGAAATCCCCGATGGCAGCGCCGTGGTGCTCGGCGAAAACGGCGTCGACATGCGCATCTTCTCGCCTGCCGGCCGCCCGGCAGGATCGATGGAAGCCAAGCTCGCTCTCGTCAAGTAAGGCGTTCGGCAATCCAGCCGGCGAGACGATCGGCGACATCGTCCTTGGAAAGCTCCGGCCATGCCGTGATGCCGTCGGCGGTAATGAGCTTCACGCTGTTCGTCGTGCCGCCCATGATGCCGGTTTCCGGCGAGACATCGTTGGCGACGATGAGGTCGGCGCCTTTTTTTTCGAGCTTCACGCGGCCGTTGTTCTCGACATCCTGCGTCTCGGCCGCAAAGCCGACGACGACAGTCGGGCGCTTCGCGTGATGGCCGACGGTCTTCAGGATATCGGGGTTTTCCGACAGCATCAGCGGCGGCGGGCCTTCGCCGGGCTGCTTCTTGATCTTCTCCGCATGGGGCGTGGCCACGCGCCAGTCGGCGACGGCGGCCACCATGACGGCGATATCCGCCGGCAGTGCGCCGAGCACCGCCTCCAGCATTTCCGACGCCTGCTCGACGCGGATCACCGTCACGCCCGGCGGGTCGGGGATCGTGACCGGCCCGGAGACGAGCGTCACCTCGGCGCCAAGCCGGGCCAGGGCGGCGGCGATGGCATGGCCCTGCCGGCCCGAGGAGCGGTTGGCGATGTAGCGCACGGGATCGATAGGCTCATGCGTCGGACCCGACGTGACCACGGCCTTGCGGCCGGCAAGCGGCTTCGCCCCGCCATCCAGCAGCCGTTCCACCGCAGCGACGATCTCCAGCGGCTCGGCCATGCGGCCGGCGCCCGCCTCGCCGCTCTCGGCCATTTCGCCGGCATTGGGGCCGATGAAGGCGAGGCCGTCGCGGCGCAGCGTCTCGACATTGCGGCGCGTCGCGGCATGGGACCACATTTTGGGGTTCATGGCCGGCGCAAGCAGAACGGGGCGGTCGGTGGCGAGAAGCACGGTCGAGGCGAGGTCGTCGGCCAGGCCGTTCGCCATCTTGGCCATCAGGTCGGCCGTGGCGGGTGCGACGACGATGAGGTCGCAATCGCGCGCCAGGCGGATATGGCCGACATCCTGCTCGTCCTCGCGCGAGAACAGGTCCGTATAGACATGGCCGGACGACAAGGCGCCGACGGCAAGCGGCGTGACGAAGTGCTGGGCGCCCGACGTCATGACGGGCCGCACCTCCGCCCCGCGTTCGCGCAGGCGGCGGATGAGATCGAGGCTCTTGTACGCGGCGATCCCGCCGGAAATGACGAGGAGGATGCGTTTTCCTGCAAGCGGCATGGCATGTCCCGGGCTCGTGAGGCGCAAGCGGCCCCGAAGGGCGGTCATGATGTCCTATCGCGTCGAAACCGCATTTCCAAGCGCGCTCTTCGCCCGGACGCCTCAACTGCCCTCGTCGGGAATGTTGAGGACATGGCCGCAGGCCTTGCAATGCACGGCATCGGCATCGTGCCGCGACAGGCCGCATTGCGGACAGGGGAAGGTCACCTTGTAGGGCCGTACGATGGCCTGGGCGAGGCGCACGAAAAGCGAGATGCCGACGATCATCGTCACGATGGCGGTGAGCTTGCCGAGCGTGCCGGGCAGCACGATATCGCCGAACCCCGTGGTGGTGACGGTCGCGACCGAGAAATAGAGCGCGTCGACGAAGCCGGCAAAGCCCTCCGCGCCGTAGAAGAAGTTGGAATAGACGAAGCCGGTCACGAGGAAGAGGAAGACGAGGAAGTTCACGCAGGCTTGAATGAGGTCTTCCTTGTCGCCATGCCCGGTGCGCCGCAGCGTCAGCGTGACGAGCTTGCTCTGGCTGATCGCCCAGATGCGCAGCACGCGCAGGAAGGCGAAATTGTGCAGCTGGTTGGGAAAGAGCAGCGTGCCGAGAATGACGATATCCACCCAGGTCATCGGCCGCATGAGCCAGTAGCGCAGGTTGGGCGCGATCAGGGCGCGGGCACACAGTTCGAAGGCGATGACGGCGGCGATGAGATAGTCGACGATCACATAGGCCGAGCCCTTTCGCAGATAGGGCCCGGCAATGAAGAAGGCGAGGATCGCGACATCGAGCAGAAGCATGCCGATCTGGAAGCGGATCGCCTCCCGGTCGCGGCCGAAATAGAGCCCGCGCAGCTGCCGTCGCGTGCGCTCGATAAAGGATAGCGGTTCGTCGACGGCGGGTGGCTCTGCGGTCATGGCAGGGAGACTAGCGCCGGGCCGGCGCCGGTCAAGCGGCTCAGGTGAGCTTCCAGGCGATGTAGACGAGCGTCGCGGCGATCAGCCAGAGCGCGACACGGCCCGAACGGCTGTGGCGGGCTTCCGAGCGACCGATGGCTTCCGCCGTGTCCGCGTCGAAGCGCAGGCCGCGCTCGGCCATGACCGTCAGGTCGTGCGAGAACTTCTCGGCCTTGGCGGCAATCTCCGGGGCGGCTTCCGCCAGCCGCAGGGCGGCGTGCGCGCCGTCGCGCAGGTCGACGAGGAGGCGCTTCGGGCCGAGATTGTCGCGGATCCAGTCGCCCACGACGCCTTCGGAGGCCTTCCACATGTTGAAGCGCGGGTTCAGCGTGCGCGACACGCCTTCCACCACTACCATCGTCTTTTGCAGCATGACGAGCTCGGTCCGGGTCTCCATGTCGAAGAGTTCCGTGACCTCGAAAAGCAGCGTGAGCAGCTTGGCCATGGAGATGGTCTCGGCCGGCTGGCCGTGGATCGGTTCGCCGATGGCGCGGATCGCCTGGGCGAAGCTCGCGGTATCGTGGTGCGAAGGCACGTAGCCGGCCTCGAAATGGACGTCGGCGACGCGCTGGTAGTCGCGCGTGATGAAGCCGTAGAGGATTTCCGCGAGGAAGCGGCGTTCCTTCTTGCCGAGCCGGCCGACAATGCCCATGTCGACCGCGACGATGACGCCCTGCGGATCGACGAACAGGTTGCCCTGGTGCATGTCGGCATGGAAGAAGCCGTCGCGCAGCGTGTGGCGCAGGAAGGATTGGATGAGCGTGTCGGCGAGCTGGTCCAGATCGTGGCCGGCGGCGCGCAGGCCCTCGACATCCGACATCTTGATGCCGTCGATCCATTCCATGGTGACGACATCTCGCCCCGTGCGCTCCCAGTCGACCTTGGGTACGCGGAAGCCGGGATCGTCGGCGGTGTTCTCGCCGAGCTCGGAAAGGGCCGCGGCTTCGAGGCGAAGGTCCATCTCGACCTTCGTCGTCTGTTCCAGCGTTCGCGTTACCTCGACGGGTTTCAGGCGGCGCGTGTTGGGCAGGATCGTTTCCTGCAGCCGGGCGGCGGCATACATGGCTTCGAGATCGTGGGTGAAGCGCTGGCGCACGCCGGGCCGGATGACCTTCACGGCGACCTTGCGCTCGCCGCTGGCGTCGCGCACCGTCGCCGGATGGACCTGCGCGATGGAAGCCGCGGCGACGGGATCGCCGAACGTGACATAGAGGTCGTCGAGCCGCCGGCCGAGCGAACCTTCCACCGTCGCGACCGCCGCCTCGCGCGGGAACGTCGCCATGCGGTCCTGGAGGGTGGACAGCTCTACGGCGATCTCTGCGCCGACCACGTCCGGCCGCGTCGCGAGAAACTGGCCCATCTTCACATAGGAGGGGCCCAGGCGCTCGATGGCCCGCGACAGCCGGTCGCCGCGGTCTTCGCGCGTGGCCCTGCGGCGCGCCAGAAGGCCGGCGAAGGCGTGCGCGGTGCGCGCCAGCGGCGGCATGCCCTCGGTCGGAAGCGCCGAGACGACGCCCTCGCGCACGAGAACCCAGCCCACGCGGGCGAGGCGAAGATAGGCACTGACGACACTCATGCGGCCAGGCTGCGTGAAGAGGAAAAACGCATCATGATCAGAGCTTCCAGCCCGAATGCAGCGCGGCGATGCCGCCGGTATAATTGATGTAGGTGACGCGGGAGAACCCGGCGGCGCGGATCATCGCGGCGAAGTCTTCCTGGTTGGGGAACTTGCGGATGGATTCCACGAGATACTGGTAGGGCTCGGCATCGCCGGTGATCATCTTGCCGAACTGCGGGATCGCATTGAACGACCAGGCATCGTAGAACCTGTCGAGCAGCGGCATCTCCACTTCCGAGAATTCCAGGACGAGCAGGCGGCCGCCGCGCTTCAGCACCCGGTAGGCTTCCGAAAGCGCCACGTCGATGCGCGGCACGTTGCGGATGCCGAAGGCGATCGTATAGGCGTCGAAGCTGCCGGTTTCGAAGGGCAGTTCCTCGGCATTGGCCTCGACGAAATCGAGATTTGCCGAAAGCCCCTTCTTCGCGGCCCGGTCGGCGCCCACCGCCAGCATCGAGCCGTTGATGTCGAGCACGGTGGAATGCGCCAGCCGGTCGGAGGCCTCGATGATGCGGAAGGCGATGTCGCCCGTGCCGCCCGCCACGTCGAGCGTCCTGTAGGACGGGTGCTTGCGCGGATTGAGGCTTGCGATCATCGCATCCTTCCACGCCCGATGGAGGCCGGCGGACATGACGTCGTTCATGATGTCGTAGCGCTTGGCGACCTTGTGGAACACGTCGTTGACGAGCGCCTGCTTCTCGCCCTCGCGAACCTCGCGAAAGCCGTAGGAGGTTTCCATGCCGCCGTCTGCGGATGTGCGCTGTTCCGTCATCGTCGTCTCCATGGGCCGGTCTGTCGCAGCCGAATTGCCGCAAGGACCATAGCGAATTGGCTGCTGCCGCGCTATCTGAACGCTTCGCGGGGTATATAGGACATAGATTGCCGAGAGGGAAATGCCGGAGCGCGGCAAATGCGCCCAAGGTTAAATCCCGTTCAAGGAGATGGATATGCCGGAACTGCCGGAAGTGGAAACCGTCAAGCGCGGCCTCGCGCCCGTGATGGAAGGTGCGCGGATAAAAAGAGCCGAACTGCGCCGTCCGGATTTGCGCTTTCCCTTTCCACCCGCCTTTTCACAAGCGCTCGAAGGGCAGAGAATTCTTTCGCTCGGCCGGCGTGCAAAATACCTGCTGATTGATCTTGGAAGCGGCGATGTGGTGATCGCGCATCTGGGCATGTCCGGCTCGTTTCGCGTGGAAGGCCCCGCATTGGAAGAGACGCCCGGCGATTTTCACATGCCGCGCAGCAAGGATCCGCGTCACGACCATGTCGTGCTTCACCTGGAGACCGGGGAAGGCGAACGCCGGGTCATCTACAACGATCCCCGCCGCTTCGGCTTCATGGATCTTGCACGGCGCGAGGATATCGCCGCCCATGCCTTCTTCCGCGATCTTGGTGCCGAGCCGACGGGCAACAGCCTGGATGCCGATTACATCGCGGCGAAGTTCCGCGGCCGGCAGACGCCGCTGAAGGCGGCGCTGCTCGACCAGAAGAACATTGCCGGCCTCGGCAATATCTATGTGTGCGAGGCGCTCTGGCGCGCGCATCTTTCGCCCGAACGGCTGGCGGGAACGCTGGTGACGGCGGCGGGCAAGCCGAAGAAGGAACTGGTCGCGCTGACCGAGGCGATCCGCCAGGTCATCGCCGACGCCATCGAAGCGGGCGGCTCCACCCTGCGTGATCACATCCGCACCGACGGCTCGCTCGGCTATTTCCAGCACACCTTCTCCGCCTATGACCGCGAGGGCGAGCCTTGCCGGACACCGGGCTGCACGGGCACTATCGGGCGAATCGTCCAGAGCGGCCGCTCGACGTTCCATTGCGCGGTCTGCCAGAAATAAAGCCGATGCCGGGACCGGTGTCGCGCGCACAAACGAGGAGACAGGACATGGCCTATGAAACCCTGCTGGTGGAGACGCGCGGACGCGTCGGTCTCGTCACGCTCAACCGGCCCCAGGCGCTGAACGCGCTGAACCGCCAACTGCTGGAGGAGCTGCAGGGCGTGCTTGCCGGGTTCGAGGCGGATGCCGGTATCGGCGCCATCGTCGTCACCGGCTCGGAAAAGGCCTTCGCGGCCGGCGCCGATATCAAGGAGATGCAGCCCTACGGTTTTGCCGCGGCCGTGACGGAAGACCTCGCCGCCGGCTGGGACGCGGTGGCTGCCTGCCGCAAGCCGATGATCGCGGCCGTCAGCGGCTTTGCGCTCGGCGGCGGCTGCGAGCTCGCCATGATGTGCGATTTCATCATCGCCTCGGAAACCGCGAAATTCGGCCAGCCGGAAATAACCCTCGGCATCATTCCCGGCATGGGCGGCACGCAGAGGCTGACGCGCGCCGTCGGCAAGGCGAAGGCCATGGACCTCGTTCTCACGGGCCGCATGATGGAGGCGGCGGAAGCCGAGCGGTGCGGTCTCGTCGCCCGCGTGGTTGCCCCAGAAAGGCTTCTGGACGAGGCACTGGCGGCGGCAGAAAAGATCGCAGGCTTCTCGCTGCCGGCGGTCATGATGGCGAAGGAGGCGGTGAGCCGCGCGCAGGAAACAGTGCTGTCGGAGGGCATGCGCGCCGAGCGGCGGCTGTTCCATGCGCTGTTTGCCACCGAGGACCAGAAGGAGGGCATGGCGGCCTTCATCGAGAAGCGCAAGCCGACCTTTGCGAACCGCTGAGCATCCGTGCGGCCTTTCTTGCAGAATCCGCGTTGACGGCACCGCGGTTTCCAGCTATACGCCGCCCACAGTTTGGAAAGCCGAATTCTGAGGTTTTCCGATATTGCTCCCGAATTGCTTGGATGACAGGTCGCAGTGACCCGGCACAGCGAGGGTGGAGTTTGTGTCAGATTTCTGAAGAGAGGCATACATGGCCAATACAACCTCGGCTAAGAAGGCGACCCGCAAGATCGCCGCGCGCACCGCAGTCAACAAGTCGCGCCGCTCGCGCGTCCGTAACTTCATCCGCAAGGTCGAGGAAGCCATCGCTTCCGGCGACCAGACGGTTGCCGCTGCTGCCCTCAAGGCAGCCCAGCCGGAACTGATGCGCGCCGCCACCAAGGGTGTGCTTCACGCCAACACGGCTTCGCGCAAGGTCTCGCGCCTTGCAAACCGCGTGAAGACGATGTCGGCCTGATCACTCAGCCCGAAGAGCTATGCATTTTTAGTCAAAGCCCGGCCATCGGCCGGGCTTTTTCTTTGCTTTTTCGGCGCCGCTATGGTTAACGCGCAGGGCTCGATCGTGTCAAAAGAGTGACGACGAAAATTGTTTAAATTCAATTACTTGTAGGAGGTTGTCCGGCTTGGGCCGGCCTTTCGTAGCGGAAGTTTGACAGCAATTTGAGTCAAGCGAATTTTTATTTTTTTCGTTTTTCGAGCCCTGCGAAAGCCAGGCGAAAACAAAGCCATTGATTCCTAACGGATTCTCTTGAGAGGCCCCGATTCCGAGTCAAAAACCCCCATCCGAGTCAACGGCCGGCCCTTAATTTTGCGTAAAATTCGCCATTGATCTTGCCCCCTGATCCTGCCTAAATGCTTTCCACAGGGGGCGCGGGACAAGCCTGAAAACAAGCATCGGCAAGGCCGTCTTCATCGGTGGCGATGGTTGTTTTTGTCCTCTGTGACGGAGCGGTCGACGCTTCGTAAAATCACCCAACCGGCAAAGCTTGCCCCAGGTGCCACCGGCACGCTGGCAATGGCTTTTGTGACCTCAGGTTGTGCCGGTTGTCGGCGCGCGAAAGCGCGTCGATGGTGGTATGGTGTCTGCTGCGGTTCTACGAGGGAACGGCGGCGAGGCACCGATCGGGACGGTCGGATCAGACATGAATGTCCGGTCGGTCCGAAGCGACTTGTGTTTGGGAGAAGGGGCTGTGCCGGAGTTTGGGGACCGGCATGGTCCGGGGCATCATGTCCAGGACGGGGCGATTGGCTCACCCGGATCGGGGCATGGCAAACATGAAAGGCGCCGGCAATGCTGCCGGCGTGGCGAATAGAGCATGAAAGGCGGCAAGATGCAGATGAATTCGGCCAGGACGGCTGGTGCATTGGCAAACGGGGAAAATGCAAGACAAGCGCTCCCGCAAGCAGGAGTGCAAACAACGGACGCGGGGGTTCCATCCGACATGAAGCAAGACGCGCTTTTCGACCGAGTCAGCGCGCGCCTGAAGGCGCAGGTCGGTCCCGACGTCTATGCGAGCTGGTTCGGACGCCTGAAGATTCACTCCGTTTCCAAGAGCCTTGTGCGTCTTTCCGTTCCCACGACATTCCTGAAGTCGTGGATCAACAACCGGTATCTAGATCTCATCACCTCGCTCTTCCAGCAGGAAGACGCCGAGATCCTGAAGGTGGAGATCCTGGTGCGCACCGCCACCCGCGGCGCCCGCGCCGGCGCCGTGGAGGATGCCGTCGTCGAGCAGCCCGCACCGCAGGCGCAGGCCCGCCGCGCCGCCTCCGGCCCGCAGGCGGTCGCCAGCGCCGTTGCATCGGTCGCCGCCGCTGCCCAGCCGCGCGCCACGCAGAACACGAGCCCGCTGTTCGGCTCGCCGCTCGATCCGCGCTACACGTTCGATGCCTTCGTCGAAGGCACGTCGAACCGCGTCGCCCTTGCCGCTGCCCGCACCATCGCGGAAGCCGGCGCCGGCGCCGTGCGCTTCAACCCGCTCTTCGTCCATTCCAGCGTCGGCCTCGGCAAGACGCATCTTCTGCAGGCCATCGCGCTCGGCGCGCTCTCCAGCGCCCGCAATCCGCGCGTCGTCTACCTGACCGCCGAATATTTCATGTGGCGCTTCGCAACCGCCATCCGCGACAACGATGCGCTGTCGCTGAAGGAGACGCTGCGCAACATCGACCTGCTCATCATCGACGACATGCAGTTCCTGCAGGGCAATTCGATCCAGAACGAATTCTGCCATCTCCTGAACATGCTGCTCGATTCCGCCAAGCAGGTCGTCGTCGCCGCCGACCGTGCGCCGTGGGAACTGGAATCGCTCGATCCGCGGGTGCGCTCGCGCCTCCAGGGCGGCGTCGCCATCGAGATGGAAGCGCCTGACTACGAGATGCGCCTGGAAATCCTCAAGCGCCGCCTTGCGGCCGCCCAGCAGGAAGACCAGTCGCTCGATATCTCGCCTGAGATCCTGAGCCATGTCGCCCGCAACATCACGGCGAGCGGCCGCGAACTGGAAGGCGCCTTCAACCAGCTGCTCTTCCGTCGTTCCTTCGAGCCGAACCTGACGATTGAGCGCGTCGACGAACTGCTCGGCCATCTCGTTGCCGCCGGCGAGCCGCGCCGCGTGCGCATCGAGGATATCCAGCGCGTCGTGGCCAAGCACTACAATGTGTCGCGCCAGGAACTCGTCTCGAACCGCCGGACCCGCGTCATCGTCAAGCCGCGCCAGATCGCCATGTATCTGTCCAAGACGCTGACGCCGCGGTCCTTCCCGGAAATCGGCCGCCGCTTCGGCGGACGCGATCACACCACGGTTCTGCATGCCGTACGTAAGATCGAGGAACTGATCTCGGGCGACACCAAGCTCAGCCACGAGATCGAGCTGTTGAAGCGTCTGATCAACGAATGAGGGGATAGGCAGTAGGGGTTAGGCGATAGGGATGGACGAGCGAGGCCGTTCGGATTGATCCTGCTGCCTACTGCCTACTGCCTACTGCCTACTGCCTTCAGCAAGCCAAATCCGCCACCACCGCATCCAGGATCAGCATCCCTGCCGGCGTGCAGCGCAGGCGGGAATTGCCGATGCGCTCGATGAAGCCGTGTTCGATGAGGAACTGTTCGCGGTCCGGGTCCGGGTCGCGGCCCGACAGGCTCTGCCAGCGGGCAAGGTCGACGCCCTCCTTGAGGCGAAGGCCCATCAGGAGCAGTTCATCGGCCTGCGCCTCGCGCTCCAGAAGCTCCTGCTCGATCATGCCGTGACCCTCGGCCTCCACGAGGCCGAGCCAGGCTTCCGGCTTGCGCTCGGTCGCCGTCGCGATCTTCGCGCCGCCGGTCGTCAGGCGTCCATGCGCGCCGGGGCCGATGCCGACATAATCGCCATAGCGCCAGTAGGTCAGGTTATGGCGGCTCTCGCAGCCGGGGCGGGCGTGGTTGGAGACTTCATAAGCCGGCATGCCCTCACGCTCGGTGATCTCCTGCGTCGCCTCGTAGAGCACAGCCGATTGCTCGCCGTCGGGCACGATCAGTTTCCCCGCTTTGTGCAGGCCGTAGAAGGGTGTGCCTTCTTCGATGGTGAGCTGGTAGAGCGAAAGGTGGTCGACCGCGTAGGACACCGCCTCCTTGAGCTCCAGGTCCCACTCCGCGACCGTCTGGTTCGGGCGGGCATAGATCAGGTCGAAGGACATGCGCGGAAAGATGTCGCGCGCCAGCCTGATCGCCTTCAGCGCATCGGCGACGTCATGCAGCCGTCCGAGGAATTTCAGGTCGCGGTCGTTCAGCGCCTGCACGCCGAGCGAGACGCGGTTGACGCCGGCGGCGCGATAGCCGCGGAAACGCTCCGCCTCCACGCTGGACGGGTTGGCCTCCAGGGTGATCTCGATACCGTCAGGCACATGCCAGTGCCGCGCGATGCCGTTGAGAATGGCGTCCACCGTTTCCGGCGCCATCAGCGATGGCGTGCCGCCGCCCATGAAGATGCTGGTGACGGTGCGCGAGCCCGTCATGCGGCGCATCGTCGCCATTTCCTTCAGGAACGCCTGCACGAAACGCGGCTGGTCGACCGGCTGGTGTCGGACGTGGCTGTTGAAGTCGCAATAGGGGCATTTGGCGGCACAGAACGGCCAGTGCACATACACGCCGAAGCCGGGATCGGAGAGATCCGTCAGGATGCTCGGCCGCATGTCGAAGGGCACTGCCGTCATGTGTCGTTTACGCCTTCAGGCAGGTTTCGACGAAGATCTTGAAGGCGCGGGCGCGGTGCGACAGCGCGGCAGCGTCGCCGGGCTTCCAGCCGTGCTTTTCCTCCGCACTCATCTCGCCGAACGTCGTCTCGTAGCCTTGCGGCTGGAATATGGGGTCGTAGCCGAAGCCGCTGGTGCCGCGCGGCGGCCACACGACATGGCCCTCGACTTCGCCGCGGAAGAGTTCGGTATGACCGTCCGGCCAGGCGAGGCAAAGCACGGAGACGAAGCGCGCGGTGCGGTCCTTCGCCTCCGTCGCGCCCTTCTCGGCAAGCGCCTTCTCGACCTTCTCCATGGCCATGGCGAAGTCGCGTGTGCCGGTCGCCGTTTCCGCCCAGTTGGCGGTATAGACGCCGGGGGCGCCATCAAGGGCATCGATGACGATGCCGGAATCGTCCGAAAGCGCGGGCAGGCCGGAGGCCTTTGCCGAGGCGAGCGCCTTGATGGCGGCATTCTCCTCGAAGGTCGTGCCGGTTTCATCGGGCTCTTCGAAGTTCAGTTCGGCGGCGGATTTCGCCGAAAAGCCGAAGGGACCGATCAGGTCCTCGATCTCGCGGATCTTGCCTGCATTGTGACTGGCGACGACGATCGTCTTGGTATCGAGCTTGCGCATGAGGTTTCCCTAGGCGATGTTCCACAGGCCGGGCTCGGCACATTCGAGGCTGTTGCCGGCGGGGTCGCGGAAATAGATGGAGCGGGCGCCGTTCGGCCAATGAAAATCCGCTTCGATGGTGATGCGGGCTTCTACGAGCTTTTCCACCCAGAAATCAAGCTCCGGCCGGGGAACGCGAAAGCAGACATGGCCCGGGCCCCGTGCGCCGTGGACCGGTACGGGGAAAGCATGGGGCGGTGGCGGCTCGATGGTTTCCTGCGGATTGAAGATCAGGAGAACGCCGGGCCCGCAGCGGAAGAAGACGTGGCGGTTCGCCTGCCGCGTGATCTTCCGCAGTCCCAGCAGGCCGCCATAGAAGGCTTCCGCCGCGTCGAGGTCGTCCGCATAGAGCGCGGTTTCGAGAATACCTTCGAGCGCGGCGGCCATGGGCAAATCCCTCTCAGGCGATGGCCTGCTTCTGCATCTCGACGAGTTCGGCAATGCCGTTGCGGGCGAGCAGCATCAGCGAGGCGAATTCCTCCTCGGTGAACGGCTTGCCTTCGGCGGTGCCCTGGATCTCGACGATGCCGCCCGAGCCCGTCATGACGAAGTTCGCGTCGGTTTCTGCGGCGGAGTCCTCGAGATAATCGAGGTCGATCACCGACTGGGCGGCGAAGATGCCGCAGGAGATGGCCGCGACATGATCCTTCAGGACCTTTTCGGTCTTGATCATGCTGCGGGCTTCCATCCACTTCAGGCAGTCGTGCAGGGCCACCCACGCGCCGGTGATGGAGGCGGTGCGGGTGCCGCCATCGGCCTGGATGACGTCGCAGTCGATGGTGATCTGGCGTTCGCCGAGCGCTTCGAGGTCGACGATGGCGCGCAGCGACCGGCCGATCAGGCGCTGGATCTCCTGCGTGCGGCCGCCCTGCTTGCCGGCTGCGGCCTCGCGCTTCATTCGGTCGCCGGTGGCGCGGGGCAGCATACCGTATTCGGCGGTCACCCAGCCCTTGCCGCTGTTGCGCAGCCACGGCGGCGTCTTGTCCTCGAGGCTTGCGGTGACCAGAACATGCGTGTCACCGAACTTGACGAGACAGGATCCCTCGGCATGCTTGGAAACGTTGCGCTCGAAAGAAACCTTGCGCATCTGATCGGTTTTTCTGCCGGACGGCCGCATTGCGAACTCCTCATTGGTATGGTGGGAGTGCTTTAGACCGTTTCGCCGGGCGAGGGAATGCCGGCGCGGCAACTGGTTCGAAAATCCGTTTTGCGCTGCCCTTGGAAATCACTATATTCCGGGGGAGTAACAGGGTTGCAGACAGACGATGGTTTTGAGATCTCCGGGTCCTGACGTTCAGGCGGCACTGGACGAACGTTCAGGGGAAGTCTTCCGCCGCATCGTGGAAAGCTATCTGGAAAGCGGCGAGCCGCTGGGTTCGCGAAACCTTTCCCGCATCCTGCCCATGTCGCTCTCGCCGGCCTCCGTGCGCAATGTGATGAGCGATCTGGAAGACCTTGGGCTGATCTACTCCCCCCATGTCAGTGCCGGACGGCTGCCCACGCAGCTCGGCCTGCGCTTTTTCGTCGATGCCTTCATGCAGGTCGGCAATATCTCGGCGGAGGACCGCGCCTCCATCGAGCGGCATGTGCGCCCGCATGGCCAGAAGCACGGGGCGGTCGAGACCATGATGAGCGAGGCGAGCCAGGCGCTGTCGGGCATGTCGCGCGGCGCAGGCCTCGTCATCACCACCAAGAACGATGCCGTTCTCAAGCATGTCGAGTTCATCCGCCTGGAGCCGACCAAGGCGCTGGTCGTGCTCGTGGGCGATCACGACCAGGTGGAAAACCGCATCATCGAGCTTCCGGCCGGCGTCACCAGCTCCCAGCTCACCGAGGCTGCCAATTTCCTCAACGCGCATCTGGCCGGCAACACGCTGCTGGAGGCGCGCTCGCAGCTCGAGCGGCTGCGCGGCGAGATCAGCCGCGAGCTCGACCGGCTGTCACAGGATCTCGTCGAGCGCGGCCTTGCCGTGTGGTCGGGCGACTTCGAGGAAAACAAGGCGACGCGGCTCATCGTGCGCGGCCGGGCCAATCTGCTGGAAGGGCTGGCCGGCGCCGACGATATCGATCGCCTGCGCCTGCTCTTCGACGATCTCGAGCGCAAGGAAAGCCTGATCGAGCTTTTGAACCTCGCCGAGACCGGCCCGGGGGTCCGCATCTTCATCGGCTCGGAGAACAAGCTGTTCTCGCTGTCCGGCTCCTCGCTGATCGTTGCGCCCTATCGCGACGGCGACGACATGATCGTCGGCGCGGTGGGTGTCATCGGCCCGACACGGCTGAATTACTCCCGTATCGTACCGATGGTGGACTATACGGCGCAGCTCATGTCGCGGCTTTCGCGCTGAGAGCCGGTATTCACCCTTCAGCCCTTGATTTTTCGGGTCTAAACCTCGATATCGGGCCCAAACCCCAACAGTTGCAATTCGGAGTACGTCATGACCGACGAGACCAAGAAACACGGACCTGACGAAGCGGTGGACAGCAATCTCGCCGCGGATGCAGCCGCAGAAGACGCGATCATCGAGGAGGAGGCCGTCGCCACGCCCGATCCGCTGGACGCTCTGCGCGCCGAAAACGCCGACCTCCGTGACAAGTACCTGCGGCTCGCCGCCGAGATGGACAATCTGCGCCGCCGCACCGAGCGCGATGTGAAGGATGCCAAGTCCTATTCCGTCGCCGGTTTCGCCCGCGACATGCTGGCGGTCTCCGACAATCTGCGCCGCGCGCTCGACGCCATCCCGGCCGACGCGCTGGAAAACGATGCGAGCCTGAAGGCACTGGCCGAGGGTGTGGAGATGACGGAACGGTCCATGCTCGGCGCCCTCGAACGCCACGGCGTGCGCAAGCTCGACCCGATGGGCGAGAAGTTCGATCCGAACTTCCACCAGGCGATGTTCGAAGTGCCCAATCCCGATGTCCCCAACAACACGGTCGTCCAGGTCGTGCAGGCCGGCTTCACGATCGGCGAGCGCGTGCTGCGCCCGGCCATGGTCGGTGTCGCCAAGGGCGGCCCGAAGGCACCCTCCGGTGAGGCGAATGCCGCGGACGCTTGATCGCGCGACGGCTTCAATGACACAAACAAAAACCGGCGGCCGAAAGGCCGCCGGTTTTTTCATGCAGAGATGGCCGGCTTCAGGCCGCGGACGCCTGTTCCTCGCTGAGGCAGGCATAGATCGCGCTCTCGCTGTCGGAGGCGCGCAGCTTGGCGACCATCGCGGGATCGCGCAGCACGCGCGCAATGCGCGACAGGGCCTTGAGGTGATCTGCGCCTGCGCCTTCCGGTGCCAGAAGCAGGAAGACGAGATCGACCGGCTGATCGTCGAGCGCTTCAAAGTCCACGGGGGTTTCGAGCCTCGCGAAAAGACCGACGATCTGGGTAAGCGCCCTCAGCTTGCCGTGCGGGATGGCGATGCCATTGCCCACGCCGGTCGAACCGAGCCGTTCACGCTGAAGGATGACGTCGAAGATCTCACGTTCCGGAATCCCGGTGATCTTGGCCGCTTTTGTCGCCAGTTCCTGAAGCAGCTGCTTCTTGGAATTGGCCTTCATCGCCGGAATAATCGCACTCTGCTGCAGTAGACCTGCCAATGCCATGCTTTTGTCCTCGTGCGCTGCGTGAAGGGGTTGAAGAGACGTGGTGCCGGTCATCGGCACCACGTTCCCCCACTCAGCCTTTGATATTGGCTGCGTCGATCCAGCCAATATTTCCGTCGTTGCGTCGGTAGACGATATTGAGCTGCTCCGAGCCGGCGCTGCGGAAGAGAAGAACCGGATCGTCCGTCATGTCGAGCGCCATGACGGCACTTGCGACAGACATCGTCCTCAGTTTCTTCGTGCTTTCCGCAACGATGGTCGGTGCGTAGTCCTCGGGAAGCTCGTCGTCTTCGTCGGGGACCGAATCCATCACCGTGTAGGCTACTTCTGCAAAGGCATCGTGACCGTTGCCGTTATGGTGTGCCTTGAGCTTGCGCTTGTACCGGCGCAGGCGCTTCTCGATCCGTTCCGAGGCCGACTGGAAAGCGGCCAGAGGATCGTTTGCTTCGCCATTTGCCTGCAAGGCCATCCCCGTATCGAGGTGGATCTTGCAGTCCGCGCTGTACCGCGATCCCGCTTTTTCTACGGTGACCTGGCTCGAATATCCTCCGTCGAAATATTTGGTTACGGCGTCTCCCATCTGCTCTTCAATGCGCTGACGGAAAGTTTCACCGATTTCCATATGTTTACCGGATACACGCACACTCATGGAGGTTTCCTCTCTTTCGTGATTTGCGTGCAACAGTCTATTCCAACCTCATCCACGTTCCAAGCTTTTCACGCATGTGATGTCGTGGGTATCGCCTGATAAAGGAAAACGGGGATATGTCTGGAATTCCGGCCTGTCTTCCCATTGGAATTGGGGCGCGCATTAGCCCGTCTGGCCGGTGAAGTCAATCGGCGGATTCAGCGATCGTTAACTTCTGGTGGTCGCAAGGCAGTCTGTTCAGGCCTGTTTTACGAGGCCGTGGCCCTGGCGAGCGCCCGCTTTTCCCGGCGCCGCTGCACGGAGGAGGGGATGTTCATCGCCTCGCGGTATTTGGCGACCGTGCGGCGTGCGAGATCCACACCTCCCTTGCGCAGGGCATCGACGATGTCGTCGTCGGACAGCACTGCAGCGGGGTCCTCCGCTGTGATCATGGCGCGAATGCGGTGACGCACGCTCTCGGCGGAATGAGAATCGCCGCCTTCCGCCGAGCCGATCGAGACGGTGAAGAAGTATTTCAGCTCGAAGAGGCCGCGCGGCGTCAGCATGTATTTGTTGGACGTGACGCGGCTCACCGTCGATTCGTGCATCTTGATGGCGTCGGCGACCGTCTTGAGGTTCAGCGGGCGCAGATGATCGACGCCGTGCATGAGGAAGGCATCCTGCTGGCGCACGATCTCGGTGGCCACCTTCATGATGGTGCGGGCGCGCTGGTCGAGGCTGCGGGTCAGCCAGTTGGCCGTCTGGAGGCATTCGTTGAGGAAGCCGTGGTCTTCGCTGTCGCGGCGCGTGCGGCTGGAGACGTTGGCATAATAGTCGCGGTTCACGAGCACGCGCGGCAGCGTGTCGGCGTTGAGCTCGATGTGCCAGGATCCGTCAGGGGCAGCCCGCACGATGATGTCGGGCACCACGGCTTCCGATGCGCCCGTCTCATAGCGCGTGCCCGGCTTGGGATCGAGCTTGCGAATTTCCGCCAGCATGTCCAGGAGGTCTTCCTCGCCCACGCCGCACAGCTTCTTGAGCGTGGCGAAATCGCGCCGGGCGAGCAGCTCGAGATTGCCCACGAGCGCGGCCATGGCCGGATCGAACCGGTCGAGCGCCTTCAGCTGGAGAGCGAGGCATTCGCTGAGCGAGCGGGCAAACACGCCGTGCGGCTCCAGCTGCTGCAGGCTTGCGAGAACGCGCTCCACCTCGGCCACCGGCTTGGCGAGCTTCAGCGCCGTCTCGGCGATGTTGCCCTGCAGATAGCCGGCATCGTCGAGCTGGTCGACCAGATGCTGGGCGATCAGCCGGTCGACGGGGCTTGCGAGCGCGAAGGGGATCTGCTCGCTCAGGATATCGCGCAGCGTCTTTCGTGCGGCCACGAAGTCGTCGAGGTCATAGCCTTCGCCCGCCTCGCTGCCGGGCATCGACTTCCATTGGCCGATCAGCTCCGGGGCATCCGCGGCCCGCGGGCCGGCATCATCCGGAAACACGTTGTCGAGGCCGCCGTCGAAGGTTTCGGAGGCGTCGCCCGCGCTGCCCATCGTGGCGTTGTCGTAGAGATCCGGCTGGCCGGCATCCTCATTGCCCATGCTTTCGGCAGGGCCGCGGTCGTCATTGACGAGAATATGGTCACTTGGCCCGCCACCGCCGGCATCGTCGGCCGGTGCGATTTCGAGCAGCGGATTCTTCTCGACTTCCTGCTCGATGAACTGGTTGAGCTCGAAATGCGTCATCTGCAGCAGCTGAATCGACTGCATCAGCTGCGGTGTCATGACCAGCGACTGGCTTTGGCGCAGAAAAAGGCTGGCTGCGAGTGCCATTCGGACGCGTTACTCCCCGGAAAAAACAGTTTCCGTCCGCCACGGTGGACGTGGCAAAATCCAACTGGCCCAAAAATTGCTTTTTTAGGGGGTTTGGTCAAGTCACAGCGACGAACTTGGTGAAGATCGCCGCTGTCGTCTCAAAGACTGAAGTTATCGCCGAGATAAAGGCGGCGGACATCGGGATTGTTGACGATGTCGTTCGCCCGGCCGTGGGTCAGCACTTCGCCGGCATGGATGATGTAGGCCCGGTCGATCAGGCCGAGCGTCTCGCGCACATTGTGGTCGGTGATGAGAACGCCGATGCCGCGCGAGGTGAGGTGGCGCACCAGCGCCTGGATATCGGAGACCGAAATGGGGTCGACGCCGGCAAAGGGTTCGTCGAGCAGCATGAAGGTCGGATCGGTGGCAAGCGCGCGGGCGATTTCCAGACGACGGCGCTCGCCGCCCGAAAGAGCCACGGCCGGCGACTTGCGCAGATGGGAAATCGAGAACTCGGCAAGCAGGCTGTCGAGTTTGGCTTCGCGCCGCGCCTTGTCCTTGTCGTGCACTTCCAGCACGGCGCGGATGTTTTCCTCGACCGTCAGGCCGCGAAAGATCGACGCTTCCTGCGGCAGGTAGCCGACGCCGAGCCGCGCGCGGCGGTACATCGGCATGGTGGTCACCTCGTGGCCATTGATCTCGATCGACCCTTCGTCGACAGGCACAAGCCCGGTGATCATGTAGAAACAGGTGGTCTTGCCCGCGCCGTTCGGCCCCAGCAGCCCGACCGCCTCGCCCCGGCGCACCACGAGCGACACGCCGTTGACGACGCGCCTGTCGCGATAGGTCTTGGTCAGCCCGCGGGCGATGAGGGTGCCCTCATAGCGTGCCAGATCCGCTGCGTGCGGAGCGTGATGCTGCGCAGCATTCTTCGGAGCGCGCGTCAGACGGGAGAGCAGGGAAGGAGCCACTGGGTAAAACGCTATATCAGTTCGTTTGCTTGCGGGACTTGGGGTCCAGCTGGATCATCACGCGGCCGCCGCAGGCATCGAGCGTGGTCTCGCCGGTGCGCATGGCCACATTGAGCTGGCAGCCGACGAAAACGTTTTCGCCTTCCGAAAGCACAACCTTCTTGCCCTTCAGCTGCATGGTCTCGTTGACCATGTTGAAGGTGCCGGTGTCGCCGGTCGCCTCCTGCTTGTCAGACTTGAGATAGACCTTGTCGAAGACGTCGATCTTCTCGATGTCGGCATTGCCGCTGGCCACCGAGCCTTCGCCCGACTTGTAATAGACCACCATCCGGCCCGCCTGCATCGTGGTGGTGCCCTGCACGACCTTCACATTGCCGGTGAACTCGGCCTTGCGCTCCTGGTCGCGGATCTCGAGCTTGTCGCTCTGGATCTGGATGGGCTGGTCGTTGGAGAGCTGCATGCCCGTCATCTGGCTCGTCTGCTGGGCACCGGCCGGACCGACGGCAAACGCGAAGCCCGCGACAAGAACCAAAAGGCTGGTGGCCCGGACAGGGGCGGAGAGGGTGGCGAACATGGGGCTCTTACTGTTCTTTGTTGCGGATAGCGGCCGGGTCGACATCGACGACGACCTTGCCCTCGAAGACGACGACCTTGCCTTTATCCGTCATTCGCAGCGACTGCGCAACAATGGATGCGCCGCTGGATTTGATCGAGACGGGCTTGTCCGTCGACATTGTGCCGCCGTTGATATCGAGCTGGGCGGACTGGAAGGCGGCATCGAGGCCGGTATTGAGGTGGATGGTGAAAGGCGCAACCATGTCGAGCAGGTTGCGGCCGCGGTCGTAGATGCCGTTCTGGGCGACGACTTCCGCTACCGTGGATTCGTTCATCGGCATTTTCGCGAGGATGTCGTGAAGCTCGATGACGTCGGGCTGCTTCATGTCCTGCAGCGCGCGTTCGGCCTTCATGGAATAGCTGATGCCGTCCTGGTTGCGGCCGGCGATGGCCGGATTGCGCATCACGATCTTGCCGTCCTCGATGGAGGCGCTTTCCACCTGGAGATCGGAGGGAAGATAGGTGCGCACGATGGAAACCACGGCAAAGACGGCGCCGATGACGAGGGCGGCGACAGGCAGGGCGATCTTCAGCAGGCGCACGCGCGAGGAGTGCCGCGTCGCGAGGCGGTAGGCCTCCACGGAATTGCCTGTGCTCTGCGCACCCGTCGGTGTGTCTGCCGCGCTGTTCAGCATCCTGCCTGCTTGAATTCGAGTATCGGCAAATCGGGTCGCCCTGGTAACGGCTCCCATATGGCGATTATTCCTGAACAAACAATGGATGCCAAGAAAGTTCAGCGACGAATTGCCATTTGCACGGCCAATGCCATATCGATAGGGCCTTCGGCAAGTCACCCCAGGGTCGGCTTCCATAGGGAATGAGGACAGGGAATGGATCACTCCGCCATCGCCGACCGCCGGCAGCTGCGTCGCAAACTCACGTTCTGGCGCGTCGTCGCCATCCTGATCGCGCTTGCCGTCATCCTTGCGGCGGTCGCCTGGCGCTGGCCGGATGCGGGCGCAGGCGACCATATCGCGCGCGTCGAGATTTCCGGCATCATCCAGGACGACAAGGACCTGCTGGAACGCCTCGACCGCATCGCCAAGAACGACCGCGCGAAAGCCCTGGTGGTGACGATTTCCTCGCCGGGCGGCACGACCTATGGCGGCGAGGTCATCTTCAAGGCGCTGCGCAAGGTGGCGGAAAAGAAGCCCGTCGTCTCGGATGTGCGCACGCTCGCCGCCTCCGCCGGCTACATGATCGCAACCGCCGGCGACACGATCATCGCGGGTGAAAGCTCGATCACCGGCTCCATCGGCGTTCTCTTCCAGTATCCGCAGTTGAAGGACCTCATGGACAAGGTCGGCGTCTCCCTGGAGGAGATCAAGTCGGCGCCGCTGAAGGCCGAGCCGTCGCCGTTCCATCCCGCCAGCGAAGAGGCCAAGACCATGATCCGCGCCATGGTGATGGACAGCTACGACTGGTTCGTCGACCTGGTCGCCGAGCGCCGCAAACTGCCGCGCGCCGAGGTGCTGCGCCTTGCCGACGGCAGCATCTTCACCGGCCGGCAGGCGCTTGCCGCCAAGCTGGTGGATACGCTGGGCGGGCCGGAGGCGATCCGCGCCTATCTCGTCGAGCGCAAGGTCTCGGCCGACCTTCCCGTCATCGATTATGCGCCGGCCGGCCGCAGCGGCTTTCCGTTCCTCGGTTCAGGCGCGCTCGATTTCGTCCGTTCGCTTCTCGGCATGCCGCTCGACCTGCAGCCGACGATCGAAAAACTGGGCGGCCAAAAGTTGTTTCTTGACGGTCTTGTCTCCGTTTGGCAGGTTGATCATGATTGAAAAACAAGAGTTTTTGAGGGGGATACAGTGATCAAGTCCGAACTGGTTCAGATTGTCGCCGCTCGCAATCCACACCTCTACCATCGCGACGTCGAGAATATCGTCAACGCCGTGCTCGACGAGATCACCGATGCGCTTGCCGCAGGTAACCGGGTCGAGTTGCGCGGCTTCGGGGCCTTTTCGGTCAAGAACCGCCCCTCGCGCTCCGGCCGCAACCCGCGCACCGGCGACGCGGTCTTCGTCGAAGAGAAGTGGGTTCCCTTCTTCAAGACCGGCAAGGAACTGCGTGAACGCCTCAATCCCGGTCAGGCCGACCAGGACGATTGAGGCGATTAGCCAAGGGTTCCGCGGGGTTACGCGGAGCCGCAGGAATGGAGGCAGGGCGCCCATGGGCGCCTCGCGCCGGAAAGGTGACGTCATGGTCAAGAGAGTTTTCAACGTCGTCGTGCTGATCCCGATCGGCATCCTGCTGATCGTTCTGTCGGTCGCCAACCGCCAGCCCGTGACCCTGGCGCTCAATCCCTTCCGGCCGGAAGACAGCGTGCTGTCCGTCACCGCGCCCTTCTTCGTCTACCTGTTCCTCGCCACGATCCTCGGCCTTGTGCTGGGTGCGCTGATCACCTGGTTTACCCAGGGCAAGTACCGCAAGCGTGCCCGTATCGAGGCCAACGAGGCGGTGAAATGGCACAGCGAGGCCGAAAAGCACCGCACCCGCGCCGAGGCGATCGCCTCGCAGGCCGTCCTGCCGTCGCCGGGAAAATGATCTAGGCCGCCTTGCCGTTCAGCCGCGCCTCAAGATCGGCGAAGAAGCGCATCGCCAGCTTTCTGGCCGAGGAACCGATGAGGCGCGAGCCGAACTGGGCGAGCTTTCCACCGACCTGCGTGTGGATGTCATAGGCGAGGATCGTGCCGCCGCCGTCCTCGATCAACCGCACATCCGCGCTGCCCCTGGCGAGGCCGGCAATGCTGCCCTTGCCTTCGCCCGCGATCGTGTAGCTTTCGGGCGGGTTGAGGTTCGAGAGGGTGACTTCGCCGCTGAACGTGGCCGAAACGACGCCGATCTTGAACTTCACGGTCAGGTCGAGCTCTGTCGGCGATCGCCGGACGATCTCCTGGCAGCCGGGAATGCAGGCCTTCAGCGTATCGGGATCGTTGAGAGCGGCCCACACCGCATCGCGCGGGGCGGCTATGCGTTCCTCACCGGTCAGGTCCATCTGCGATTCTCCCTTGTGTGGTCTCAAGTTATCGTCATCGGAAAGCGCTTTGCCAAGTGGGGGAGGGATGGTATGGGAGCCGCTTGTTTTCCGGCGTTGCCGGCCAGTTTCCCACCGACGACGGACGATCCATCGTGAAGGACAGACACCGCCGGCCGAAAAGCGGCCCCGCCGCACCCGCCAAGCCGCACGGATCCCCGCGGGCGCAGACGCAGAAGGCCCCGGCCGTGAAGACCACCGTCGCGAAGCCTGCTGCCGCGAAGAAGGAGCCGCGCCCGGCGCCGGATGCGCGCCCGCTGATGCGACGCGACGGGGCAAAACCGGCCGAGCGCGTGCCGGTCATTCTCGAAACGGCGGGTTCGGATCAGTACCGCCTCATCGACAGCGGCGCCGGCGAGAAGCTGGAGCAGTACGGCCCCTATCGCATCGTGCGCCCGGAAGCCCAGGCGCTCTGGCAGCGCAGCCTGCCCGACAGCCTGTGGGACAAGGCGGACGCCCTCTTCACCGGCGATACGGACGAGGACGGCATGGGGCGCTGGAAGTTTCCCCGGGAGGCTCTCGGCGAAACCTGGCCGATGCAGCTCCTGGGCGTCGATTTCCATGGCCGCTTCACCGCCTTCCGCCATGTCGGCGTCTTTCCCGAACAGCTCGCGCACTGGAGCTGGATGAAGGAAAAGGTCGAGACGGCCGGCCGCCCGGTCAAGGTGCTGAACCTCTTCGGCTATACCGGCGTGGCTTCGCTGGTGGCCGCCGCCGCCGGCGCCGAAGTCACCCATGTCGATGCCTCGAAGAAGGCGATCGGCTGGGCGCGCGAGAACCAGGCGCTCGGCCGCATGGACAAGCTGCCTATCCGCTGGATTTGTGAAGACGCGATGAAGTTCATCCAGCGCGAGGAACGCCGCGGCAGCAAATACGACATCATCCTCACCGACCCGCCGAAATTCGGCCGGGGTCCCAATGGCGAGGTCTGGCATCTCTTCGACCATCTGCCGCTGATGCTCGATGTTTGCCGCGAGATCCTGTCGCCGAAAGCCATCGGCCTCGTGTTGACGGCCTATTCGATCCGCGCGAGCTTCTATTCGATCCACGAGCTGATGCGCGAGACGATGCGCGGCGCCGGCGGCACGGTGGAATCGGGCGAACTCGTCATCCGCGAGAGCGGCACGGACGGCCGGCAAGCCGGCCGCGCGCTCTCCACCTCCCTCTTCAGCCGATGGATCAGCGCATGAGCCACGATCACCAGGGAACGCGCCGCGTCGGGCAGGTCAAGGAGGTCACGAGCCTCGCCAACCCGATCGTCAAGGATATCAAGGCGCTGTCCGACAAGAAGCACCGCGACGAGACGAAGAGCTTCATGGCCGAAGGCCTCAAGCTCGTCATCGACGCGCTGGAGCTCGGCTTCGAGATCCGCACGCTGGTCTATGCCAAGAACGTCAAGGACAAGCCGCAGGTCGTGCAATGCGCGACCAAGACGGTGGCGCGCGGCGGGCTGGTGCTGGAGGTGAGCGAGAAGGTGCTCGCCTCGATCACGCGGCGCGACAATCCGCAGATGGTCGTCGGCATCTTCACCCAGCGCTGGACGAACCTGCGCGACGTGAGGCCCGGAAACGGCGAGACCTATGTCGCACTCGACCGCGTCCGCGATCCCGGCAATCTCGGCACGATCATCCGCACGGCCGATGCCGCGGGTGCGAGCGGCGTCATCCTCGTCGGCGAAAGCACCGACCCGTTCTCGATGGAGACCGTGCGCGCCACGATGGGATCGGTCTTCGCCGTGCCGCTGGTCAGGGCCAGCGTGGCGGACTTCCTCGCCTGGAAGAAGGGGGCGGGCGTGCGCGTCGTTGCGACCCATCTCGCCGGCGCCGTCGATTACCGCACCATCGACTACAAGACGAAGCCCGTCGTGCTCCTGATGGGCAACGAGCAGTCCGGCCTGCCGGATACGCTGGCGAGCGAGGCGGATGCGCTGGCCCGCATTCCGCAGGCGGGTCTTGCGGATTCGCTCAACCTCGCCATTGCCACCGGCGTCATGCTCTTCGAGGCGCGCCGCCATCTGCTGACGCTGGACGACCGCGCATGACCAACCGCATTCCCCTCATGTCCCGGCCGGTGCCGGTCATCATCGTCATCCTTTTGGCGCTGCTGCTCGATCAGGCGGTGAAATTCGCCGTCGAGATGTGGCTTCCCTTCCAGGAGGCGGTGCATGTCGTGCCGATGCTGGCGCTCTACCGCACCTACAATTACGGCGTCGCCTTCTCGATGCTTTCGGGCCTGGAGGGCTGGCTGATCGTGACGCTGCGCCTCTTCGTCGTGGCCTTCGTCGCCTGGCTCTGGCGGCAGACGCCGAAGGAGCGCGGATTCGCCCATGCCGGTTACGCCTTTATCATCGCCGGCGCCTTCGGCAACCTCATCGACCGGGCGCTCTTCGGCTATGTGATCGACTATATCCTGTTCTATACGGAGACGTGGTCCTTCGCGGTGTTCAATCTCGCCGACAGTTTCATCACCATCGGCGCAGGCCTGGTGATCCTCGACGAGCTGCTTCTGCTGCGCCGCAAGGATCGCTAAACTTTTAGCGACTTGCTGAAGCCGATTTGAACGGTCCGCGTGATAAGCGGATCCCATGAGCGAACCCGTCAAGCTACAGAGCCGGCTTCAGGCCGAATTCGCCGAGGCGCCGTCCCGCCCCGCTCACGGCCGTCCGGATGGAGAGGCGACGCGGGACGCCTCAGCGTCCGCGGCACCCGCGCGGGAAAGCCATGCGGCGATCCGCACCGTCATCGCCGGCGTCGGCCTGCTTTGCGCCGTGCTGGTTTTGGTGACCGGCATGGTGTCGGGCTTTTACATCGCGGGTGCCGGTCTGGGCCTTGCGGGCATTGCCGGTACCATATTCCTCTTCCTTTCCCGTCGGCCGACCGTCGGCATCGAGACGGTGCATGACCGCGGCTGGGAGCGCAGCGAAACCTCCGAAATCCTTTCCGCGATCCACGACGTGCTGGGCGATATCATCGTCACCCGCACCCTTGATGGCCGCATCCTGCGGGCCAATGCCGTTCTGGGTGCGCTGACGGGCGTCGCCGATGTCGAAGGCCGCACGCTGGAGGCGCTCGGCCTCTCCTTCCGTTCGCAGGCCAGCGCGCATCGCTACGATGTCGATGTGCAAACACCCACGGGCATGCGCATCTATTCCTGGCACGATGTCACGGTGCGCGATCCCGCGTCCGGCGACCTGGTGGTGCAGTCCATTGCGCGCGACGTGACGGAGGAGCGCCGGGCGGAAGGCGAACGCGAGAAGGCCCGCCAGCGCGCGGAGGCGGCGAGTGCCGCCAAGTCCCGCCTGCTGGCCACCGTCAGCCACGAGATCCGCACGCCGCTTTCCGGCATCCTGGGCATGTCGCATCTCCTGGGCCAGACCCGGCTCACCGCCGAGCAGAAAAACTACCTCGCCGGCATGCGCCAATCCGGGCACGCGCTCGTGCAGCTCGTCGACGACCTCCTGGATTTCTCCAGCATCGAGGCAGGCCGCTTCCAACTGCGGCCGTCGGAAGAGCCGGTGCGTCCGATGCTCGAAAGCGTGGTGGAGATGCTGTCGCCGCGCGCCCATGAAAAGGGGATCGAGATCGGTTCGTTCGTCTCCGCGGATGTGCCGGGCCTTCTTCTCTACGACGCCGCGCGCCTGCGCCAGGTGCTCTACAATGTCGTCGGCAATGCCGTGAAATTCACCCATACGGGCGGTGTCCTGCTGGAAACGGCGCTCGACCGCGATGCCATCGTCATCCGGGTGACGGATACGGGGCCCGGCATGCGGCCGGACGAGCAGGCCCGCATCTTCGAGGAATTCGAACAGACCGGCAGTGCGGCGCAGCGCAGCGGCGGCACGGGGCTGGGGCTCGCCATCTCGGCGCGCATCCTTTCCGAGGCCGGCGGCGCCCTGACGCTGGAGAGCGCCCCCGGCCGGGGCAGCACCTTCACCATCCGCATGCCGGTGGAGGTGCGGCTGCGCCCCTCTCGCGGCACGCGCAAGAGCGTGCTGCGCGGCAGCCTCGTCTTCCTGCTCTCGCCTGAGGGCCCCGCCTCGGCGGCGCTGGTGCGCACCATCGGCGCGCTCGGCGGCGCCTGCCATCTCGCCACCTCCGTCGAGGAGGCCGAAAACGTCGTGCGCCACCTGGCCGCGCGGGGAGAAACCCTCACCGATATCATCGTGGACAACCGCCTGGCCGGCGTCTTCCGCCGCGAGCTGGCCAACATGGCCTTTCTGCGCGAGAGCGCCGCCCGCCGGATCTATCTCGTCAATCCCGAGGATCGCGGCAGCCACGCCATCGGCAAGGGCGAGGGATACGATTCTTGGCTGATCCGGCCGCTGCGCGAGCGCTCGCTTGTCGAGGTGCTGCGCGGCCGGATGAAGGGGGTCGAGGTGCGCGACGCGATCAACGACAACCGCCCGATCTTGAAGGACCCGCCGCCGGTGGCGCCGGACCCGCGCGCGGCGGCTCCCTCGGGCATCCGGATCCTGCTGGCGGAGGACGATCCGGTCAATGCCATGCTGGTGCGCTCGGTCCTGGAGCGTGCCGGCCATACGGTACGCCACGTGCCGGATTATCCGGCCCTCGTTTCCGCGCTCGGCGGGGTGACGGATGCCGGGCCCTTCACACCCGACCTGCTCGTCACCGATCTCGGCATGCCGGGCGGGGAGGCGGAGGAGATGATCGCGCGGATCGTGCGTCGCGACGACGGCAATGCCCGTCTTCCCGTCATCGTGCTGACGGCGGATAGCCGGGCCAGCCTCGGGCAGGAACTCCTTGCCATCGGCGCCGATGCGGTGCTGGCCAAGCCCGCCGATCCCGCGCGCCTTCTGGGGGAAATCGGCCGGCTCTCCCGGCGGTCGCAGGCCTGACGGCCACCCCGGCGGCCACCCCGGCGGCTTTGCCCTATCCAAGCCGGCTTTACGTCATTATCCTGTTGCAGAATCGTGATTAAAGTCACGAAGCTCATCAACGGGTAGACTGCCATGACGCTCGAACTCTCCCAGACCCTCGCTCCCGTGGAGATCGCCCAGAAGCCGGCCCCGGCAACGGAACGGCCGGCGTCGGACGTGCTCGGCCGCATCGGCAATCTCGAAACCCGTCTGGCCCGCTCCGTCTCCGAGATCGATGCCGCGCAGGCCGTGCGCTACCGCGTCTTCGTCGAGGAGATGAACGCCCAGCTTTCGCACGATGCCGTGCGCCGCAAGCGCGACATCGACGCCTGGGACATGGTCTGCGACCATCTGCTCGTGCTCGACACCGCAATCGAGGGCGATGCCGAGGAACAGATCGTCGGCACCTATCGGCTGCTGCGGCAGGATGTGGCGGCCGTTTCCGGCGGCTTCTATTCGCAGTCCGAGTTCGACGTCGATGCGCTGGTCGCCCGCCATCCCGACAAGCGATTCATGGAGCTCGGCCGCTCCTGCGTGCTGCCGGCCTATCGCACCAAGCGCACGGTCGAGCTGCTTTGGCAGGGCGCCTGGGCCTATTCGCTGAAACATGGCGTGGACGTGATGTTCGGCTGCGCCTCCTTCCACGGCACGGTGCCGGAGGAGCACGCGCTGGCGCTTTCCTTCCTGCACCACAATGTGCAGGCCAAGGACGACTGGAGCGTTTCGGCCCGGCCGGAACTCTTCCGCGTCATGGACCTGATGCCGGCGGAAGGCATCGATGCGCGCAAGGCGCTGGTGGCCATGCCGCCGCTCGTGAAGGGCTACCTGAGGCTCGGCGCGACCATCGGCAGCGGCGCGGTCGTGGACCACGCCTTCAACACGACGGATGTGCTGATCGTCCTGCCGATCGGCCAGATTTCCGGTCGCTATCTCAACTATTACGGCGCGGATGCCGGACGGTTCGCGAGCTGAGGAATTAGGCGGTAGCCAGTAGCCAATAGGCGTGATGCGCTTCGACTACTGCCTACTGCCTACTGCCCTAACCGCCCGAATTATACGCGGCCAGCGTCGCCATGTTGACGATGTCCGAATCCTTCGCACCCATCGAGACGATCTGCACCGACTTGTCGAGGCCCACGAGAAGCGGGCCGATGACGGTGGAGCCGCCGAGTTCCTGCAGCATCTTGGTCGAGATCGATGCCGAGTGGAACGCCGGCATCACCAGCACGTTGCCGGGGCCGGAGAGACGGCAGAACGGATATTGCTCCATGATGCGCGGATTGAGCGCCACGTCGGCCGCCATCTCGCCGTCATATTCGAAATCGACGCGGCGGCGGTCGAGGATCTTCACCGCTTCGCGCACCCGCTCGGAGCGTTCGCCCGACGGATGGCCGAAGGTAGAATAGGCGAGCATCGCCACGCGCGGCTCGTAGCCCAGGCGGCGGGCAAGGCCTGCAGCCTCTTCCGCGATATCCGCCAATTCTTCCGAGGAGGGCATGTCGTGCACCGCCGTATCGGCGACCAGCACGGCGCGGCCGCGGCAGAGCGCCAGCGACGCGCCGATGACGCGATGGCCGGGCTTGGGGTCGATGCAGCGGCGTACGTCTTCCAGCGCGGTGGAATAGTTACGGGTGAGGCCCGTCACCATCGCGTCCGCATCGCCGAGCGCCACCATGCAGGCCGCGAAATGGTTGCGGTCGTTATGGATCATGCGCTGCGCATCGCGGTAGAGGAAACCCTTCCGCTGGATGCGGGCATAGAGATAGTCGATATAGGCGTCGTTGCGCGTCGAGATGCGGGCATTGAGCAGCTGGATGCCGGGCCGGTCGAGATCGATGCCGGCGCGCTCGGCGATTTCGCGCATCCGGTCGTCGCGGCCGACGAGGATGGCGGTGCCGAGCTGCTGGTTGGCATAGGACACGGCGGCGCGCATCATCTGCTCTTCCTCGCCCTCGGCGAAGACGACGCGTTTCGGCTGGCGGCGCACCCGGGCATAGATCTGCTGCAGCGTCGAGGCGATCGGGTCGCGCCGTGCCTTCAGGTCGCGCGCATAGGCGTCGAGGTCGGGAATGTCCTTGCGCGCCACTCCGGTTTCCATCGCCGCCTTGGCGACGGCCACGGGAATGGCCGAGATGAGGCGCGGATCGAAGGGCACCGGGATGATGTATTGCGCGCCGAAGCGCGGGCGCACGCCCTGATAGGCGGCGGCCACATCGTCGGGCACGTCTTCCTTCGCGAGGTGGGCGAGCGCCTCGGCGGCGGCGATCTTCATCGCATCGTTGATGGTCGAGGCCCGCACGTCGAGCGCGCCGCGGAAGATATAGGGAAAGCCGAGTACGTTGTTGACCTGGTTCGGGTAGTCCGACCGCCCCGTCGCCACGATGGCGTCGTCGCGGATGCGCGCGACTTCCTCGGGCGTGATTTCCGGGTCGGGATTGGCCATGGCGAAGATGATCGGGCGCGGCGCCATGGAGCGGATCATCTCTTCGGAGAACGCGCCCTTGGCCGAGAGGCCGAACACCACGTCGGCACCGGCCATCGCCTCGGCCAGCGAGCGGCGGTCGGTCTTGACCGCATGGGCCGATTTCCACTGGTTCATGCCCTCTTCGCGGCCCTGGTAGATCACGCCCTTGGTGTCGCAGAGGATGACGTTCTCAGGCGAAAAGCCCATCGCCTTGATGAGTTCGATACAGGCGATGGCGGCCGCGCCCGCGCCGTTGCAGACGAGCTTCGTCGTCTTGAAGTCGCGGCCGGTCAGCGCCAGCGCATTGATGAGGCCGGCGGCGGCGATGATGGCGGTGCCGTGCTGGTCGTCGTGGAAGACCGGGATGTCCATCAGCTCGCGCAGGCGGCTCTCGATGATGAAACAGTCGGGCGCCTTGATGTCCTCGAGATTGATGCCGCCGAAGGAGGGGCCGAGATAGCGCACGCAGTTGATGAACTCGTCGACATTCTCCGTATCGACCTCGAGGTCGATGGAATCGACGTCGGCAAAGCGCTTGAAGAGCACCGACTTGCCTTCCATGACCGGCTTGGAGGCGAGCGCGCCGAGGTTGCCCAGGCCGAGAATGGCCGTGCCGTTCGAGATGACGGCGACCATGTTGCCGCGCGTGGTGTAGTCGTAGGCGGTCGAGGGGTCTTCGGCGATGGCCTTCACGGGCACGGCGACGCCGGGCGAATAGGCGAGCGACAGGTCGCGCTGCGTCGCCATCGGCTTGGTCGGCGTGATCTCCAGCTTGCCCGGACGGCCGGACGAGTGGAAATCCAGCGCTTCAATGTCCGTGACGCTGGCCTTCTGGCGATCGGATTTGTCGGTTCCCGGCATGCTGTCCCCCTTCATACTCCTGTGGGCGATAGGCCCACACCTCCACGCAGGTGTTGTTTTCTATAGCGGCACATGGCTAGGGTGACACCTCTTTTTTGGGAAGAACTGACTCTCCGTGAACGACCAGATCGCACGACCGAACGATATCCTGTCGACGGCCGAACTCGCCTCCGACGAAAGCCGCGCATCGGCCACGCCGATGATGGAGCAGTTTATCGAGATCAAGGCGGCCAATCCCGACAGCATGCTGTTTTACCGCATGGGGGATTTCTACGAGCTGTTCTTCCAGGATGCCGTGGACGCTTCGCGCGCGCTCGGCATCACGCTGACGAAACGCGGCCAGCATATGGGCCTCGACATCCCCATGTGCGGCGTGCCGGTCCATGCGGCGGACGATTATCTGCAACGGCTCATCGCGCTCGGTTTCCGCGTCGCCGTCTGCGAGCAGGTCGAGGACCCCGCGGAGGCCAAGAAGCGCGGCTCGAAATCCGTCGTGCGCCGCGATGTCGTGCGCCTCGTCACGCCGGGCACGCTGACCGAGGAAAAGCTGCTCTCGCCCTCGGACGCCAACTACCTGATGGCCGTCGCGCGCATTCGCGGCGGGGCGGAACCCTCCATGGCGCTCGCCTGGATCGATATCTCGACCGGCATCTTTCGCCTGTCGGAGACCGCGCAGGGCCAGCTTCTGGCCGATATCCTGCGCATCGATCCGCGCGAACTGATCGTGCCGGACACCCTGTTCCACGATCCCGATTTCCGCCCGGTGCTCGATATTCTCGGCCGCGTGGCCGTGCCGCAGCCGGCCGTGCTGTTCGACAGCGCCACGGCGGAAGGCCGCATCGCGCGCTATTTCGGTGTCTCCACCCTCGACGGTTTCGGGACGTTTTCGCGCGCCGAGATGGCCGCGGCCTCCGCCGCCGTCGCCTATGTCGAAAAGACCCAGATCGCGGAGCGCCCGCCGCTCGGCCGGCCGGAGCGCGAAAGCTCGGCCTCGACGCTCTTCATCGATCCCGCCACCCGCGCCAATCTCGAACTGGTCCGCACCCTGTCGGGCGAGCGCAGCGGCACGCTCCTGAAGGCGATCGACCGCACCGCCACGAGCGGCGGCGCGCGTCTTCTCGCCGAACGCCTGATGTCGCCGCTGACCGACCCCGATGCCATCAATGCCCGGCTCGATTCGATTGCGACGCTCGCCGACCGGCCCTCCTTCTGCGAGGACCTGCGCCGCGCCCTCAAGCAGCTGCCCGACATGCCGCGCGCGCTTTCGCGCATCGCGCTCGGCCGTGGCGGTCCGCGTGACCTGGGCGCGATCCTCCAGGGGCTTTCCACCTCCGCGGAGATCGCCCGCCTGATGGCGTCCGAGGCGCTGGAGGGCGAACTGGCCGCCGCGCGCGACGCGATCGCCACGCTGCCGCTCGATCTGTCGCACCGCCTCGCCTTCATGCTGGCCGACGAGCTGCCGCTTCTGAAGCGCGACGGCGGCTTCATCCGTGAGGCGGCCGATGCCGAGCTCGACGAGATGCGGGCGCTGCGCGACCAGTCCCGCCGGGTGATTGCCGGCCTCCAGCTGGAATATGCCGAGGAAACGGGCGTCAAGTCGCTGAAGATCAAGCACAACAACGTGCTCGGCTACTTCATCGAGGTGTCGGCCGGAAACGCCGCGGCGCTGACCGACAGCGACGCGGCCAAGGCGCGGTTCATCCACCGGCAGACCATGGCCGGCGCCATGCGCTTCACCACGACGGTGCTGTCGGAGCTTGAAACCAAGATCGCCAACGCCGCCGACCGGGCGCTCGCCATCGAGCTTGCCGCCTTCGAGGGTCTGGTCGAGGCGGTGGTGGCCGAAGCGGAAGCGATCAAGGCGGCGGCGCGCGCGCTTGCAGTGGTTGATGTGTCCGTCGGGCTGGCGGCCCTCGCGGAAGAGCAGGCCTATTGCCGGCCGGTCGTGGATGGCTCGACCATGTTCGCCATCGTCGGCGGGCGGCATCCGGTCGTGGAGCAGGCGCTGCGCCGCCAGCACGGCACCGCCTTCGTCGCCAATTCCTGCGATCTCTCGCCCCATGACGGCAAGGGCTACGGCGCGATCTGGCTGCTGACCGGCCCCAATATGGGCGGTAAGTCGACCTTTCTGCGCCAGAATGCGCTGATCGCCATCCTCGCGCAGATGGGGTCCTACGTGCCGGCCGAAAGCGCCCATATCGGCGTGGTCGACCGGCTGTTCTCGCGCGTCGGCGCCTCTGACGATCTGGCGCGCGGCCGGTCGACCTTCATGGTCGAGATGGTCGAGACGGCGGCGATCCTCAACCAGGCGACGGACCGCTCGCTTGTCATTCTCGATGAGATCGGCCGCGGCACCGCGACCTTCGACGGCCTGTCCATCGCCTGGGCCGCCGTCGAGCACCTGCATGAGGCCAATCGCTGCCGAGGGCTGTTTGCCACGCATTTCCACGAGCTGACGGTGCTGTCGGAGAAGCTCGCGCGCCTTTCCAACGCCACAATGCGCGTCAAGGAGTGGGACGGTGACGTGATCTTCCTGCACGAGGTGGGCCCGGGGGCAGCGGATCGCTCCTATGGCATTCAGGTGGCGCGCCTTGCCGGCCTGCCGGCCTCGGTCGTGGCGCGTGCGAAGGATGTGCTCGCAAAGCTCGAGGATGCGGACCGCAAGAACCCGGCAAGCCAGCTGATCGACGATCTGCCGCTGTTCCAGGTCGCGGTGCGCCGCGAGGAGGTGCGACGCAGTTCTGCTCCGTCGAAGGTCGAGGAACTGGTGAAGGACCTCAACCCGGATGACATGACGCCGCGTGCGGCGCTGGATGCGCTTTATGCGCTGAAGAAAGAACTTGGCAACCGGTAACGGCTAGGGTGATTGTCCTCGCGTGCCGAAAGGGTCTATAGGCATGCGCACCGAACGGGCGATGGACGACAAGCGGGACGCAAGCCGGAATTCGATGGAAAAGAAGCTTCTGGCACCGGCCGAATCCGGCCTTCTCGACGTGCCTGCACTGCGCGCAAGATGCGAATTCATTGCCAGCGCCAATGCCGATTATCGCGACCGCATGCGCAGCGCGCTTCTGGCCGAGTTCAAGAAGGCTAATAGCGAAGGCCGGGAGCGGGCGCGCGAGCTGCTGTTTGCGGACGGCAGCGGCCTGCAATGCGCCGCGCGCATCTCCTGGCTTCAGGATCAGCTGATAACGGTCCTTCACGATTTCACGCTGAACCATGTCTTCAGTGCCGGCCAGGCATCGCCCGCCGCGCGCATCACGGTCACGGCCGTCGGCGGCTACGGGCGTGGCACACTGGCGCCGGGCTCCGATATCGACCTGCTCTTCCTGCTGCCGGCAAAGCCCGCCGCCTGGAGCGAGCCGGCCATCGAGTTCATGCTCTATATCCTGTGGGACCTGGGCTTCAAGGTCGGCCATGCGACCCGCAACATCGAGGAATGCATCCAGCTTTCCAAGGGCGACATGACCATCCGCACGGCGATCCTCGAGGCACGCTTCATCTGCGGCTCGGTCGCGCTTTTCGAGGAGCTGGGCGTGCGCTTCGACCGCGAGATCGTGCGCGGCACCGGCCCGGAATTCATCGCCGCCAAGCTCGCCGAACGCGACGAGCGCCACCGCAAGGCCGGCGACACGCGCTACCTCGTCGAGCCGAACGTCAAGGAAGGCAAGGGCGGTCTTCGCGACCTGCACACCCTGTTCTGGATCGCCAAATACTTCTACCACATCCGCGACCCGGCCGAACTGGTGAAGCTCGGCGTGCTCTCGCGGCAGGAATACAAGCTCTTCCAGAAGGCGGACGACTTCCTCTGGGCCGTGCGCTGCCACATGCATTTCCTGACCGGCAAGGCGGAAGAGCGGCTGTCCTTCGATATCCAACGCGAGATCGCCGAGTGCCTCGGTTACCAGCCGCATCCGGGCCTTTCGGCTGTCGAGCGCTTCATGAAGCACTATTTCCTCGTCGCAAAGGACGTGGGCGACCTCACGCGCATCTTCTGCGCGACGCTGGAGGACCAGCAGGCCAAGGAGGCTCCCGGCCTGACCGCGGCGATCAGCCGCTTCACCCACCGCACGCGCAAGATCCCCGGCACGCTGGATTTCGTCGAGGACCGCGGCCGCATCACCATTGCCGGTCCGGATGTCTTCAAGCGCGATCCGGTCAACATCATCAGGCTGTTTCACATCGCCGACATCAACGGGCTGGAATTTCATCCCGATGCGCTGAAACAGGTCACGCGCTCGCTGAAGCTTATCAATGCCGCGCTGCGCGAGGACGAGGAGGCGAACCGCCTCTTCCTGTCCATCCTGACCTCGCCGCGCGATCCCGCGCTCAGCCTGCGCCGCATGAACGAGGCCGGCGTGCTCGGCCGGTTCATCCCGGAATTCGGCAAGATCGTCGCGATGATGCAGTTCAACATGTATCACCACTATACGGTCGACGAGCACCTGATCCGTGCCGTCGGCGTGCTGGCAAGCATCGACCAGGGCCGCGAGAAGGAGGCCCATCCGCTCAGCTACCAGGTGATGCCGGCCATCGAGGACCGCGTCGCGCTCTATGTGGCGGTGCTGCTGCACGATATCGCCAAGGGCCGTCCCGAGGATCATTCGGTGGCCGGGGCGAAGGTCGCCCGCAAGCTCTGCCAGCGTTTCGGCCTTTCCCCGAAGCAGACGAAGCTGGTCGTCTGGCTGATCCAGGAGCATCTGACCATGTCGATGGTCGCGCAGACCCGCGACCTCAACGACCGCAAGACCATCGTCGACTTCGCCGACAAGGTGCAGTCGCTGGAGCGCCTGAAGATGCTGCTGGTGCTGACGGTCTGCGATATCCGCGCGGTCGGCCCCGGCGTGTGGAACGGCTGGAAGGGCCAGCTGCTGCGCACCCTCTACTACGAGACCGAGCTTCTGATTTCCGGCGGCTTCTCCGAACTGTCGCGCAAGGAGCGGGCGCGGGCGGCGCGCGAGGTGCTGCTCAAGGCATTGCCGGCCGACTGGAGCCAGAAGGATCGCAAGACCTATGCGAACCTCAACTACGACCCCTATCTGCTGACGGTCTCGCTGGAGGATCAAGTCCGCCATGCGGCCTTCATCCGCGAGGCCGACCGGGCACGCCAGACGCTGGCGACGACGGTGCGCACCCACTCCTTCCATGCCATCACCGAAATCACGGTGCTGTCGCCCGACCATCCGCGGCTCCTAACCGTGATTGCCGGCGCCTGTGCTGCGGCCGGCGCCAACATCGTCGACGCGCAGATCTTCACCACATCCGACGGGCGGGCGCTGGACACGATCCTCGTCAACCGCGAATTCCCCAACGATTCCGACGAGATGCGCCGTGCCGGCACCATCGGCAAGATGATCGAGGACGTGCTGTCCGGCCGCAAGCGCCTGCCGGAAGTCATCGCCACGCGCACCAAGAGCCGCAAGCGCAGCCGCACCTTCACCGTCTCGCCGGCCGTCACCATCTCGAACACGCTGTCGAACAAGTTCACCGTCATCGAGATCGAGTGCCTCGACCGGCCCGGCCTGCTGTCGGAAGTGACAGCCGTCCTGTCCGACCTGTCGCTCGACATCGCCTCGGCGCATATCACGACCTTCGGCGAGAAGGTGATCGACACCTTCTACGTCACCGATCTGGTCGGCCAGAAAATCACGACGGATAACCGGCAGGCCAATATCATCGCGCGGCTGAAGGCCGTCATGGCGGATGAGGCGGACGAACTGCGCGACCGCATGCCGTCAGGCATGATCGCGCCGGTGCCCGCGACGCCGAAAAAGGTCAGGGCAGAACAATGAGTCTGGTCAAGAAATTCGCGACGGTGGGCGGCGCGACGCTCGGCAGCCGCGTGCTCGGCTTCGCGCGTGAGACGCTGATGGCGGCCGCGCTCGGCACGGGCCCGATGGCGGACGCCTTCTATGCCGCCTTCCGCTTCCCGAACCTTTTCCGCCGCCTCTTTGCCGAGGGCGCTTTCAACGCCGCCTTCGTGCCGCTCTTCGCCAAGGAGATCGAGGAAGGCGGTGTCGATGGCGCCAAGCGCTTCTCCGAAGAGGTCTTCGGCGTCCTGTTCACGGTCCTGCTTCTGCTGACCATCGCGATGGAGCTGCTGATGCCGCTCATCGTCGCCTGGATCATCGCGCCGGGCTTCGTGGGCGACGCGGAGAAGTTCGACGTAACGGTGAAGCTTGCCGTCGTGATGTTCCCCTATCTCATGTGCATGTCGCTGACGGCCATGCTGTCGGGCATGCTGAACTCGCTGCATCACTATTTCGCCGCCGCCGTTGCACCCGTTTTCCTCAATGTCGTGCTGATCGGCGCGCTGGGTTATGCGCTCTGGCAGGGGGCCTCGCCGCTCGATACGGCCTGGTATCTTTCCTGGGGCGTCCTGGTGGCGGGGCTGCTGCAGATGGCGGTGCTTTACGCGGGTGTGCGCCACGCCGGCATCCGGATCGGCTTTCGCAGGCCGCGCATGACGCCGAACGTCAAGCGCCTGCTGTGGCTGGCTTTTCCGGCGGCGGTGACGGGCGGCATCACCCAGATCAACCAGCTGATCGGCCAGATGATCGCCTCCACCAAGGACGGCGCCATTGCGGCCCTGCAATATGCCGACCGCGTCTACCAGCTTCCGCTCGGTGTCGTCGGCATTGCCGTCGGCGTGGTGCTGCTGCCCGAGCTTGCGCGTGCGCTCAAGGGCGGACACCAGATCGAGGCGGCGAATATCCAGAACCGCTCCATGGAGTTCGTGCTCTTCCTCACCCTGCCGGCCGCGGGCGCGCTCTGGGTCATTTCGGACGAGATCGTGCGGGTTCTCTACGAGCGCGGCGCCTTCAGCCCCGATACGACCTCGATCGTTGCCGGGACGCTCGCGATCTACGGCCTCGGCCTGCCGGGCTTCGTGATGATCAAGGCGCTCAATCCCGGTTTCTTCGCGCGTGAGGATACCAAGACGCCGATGCGCATCACCATGCTGTCGGTGGTGGTGAACTGCATCCTGGCCGTCTCGCTCTTCCCGCTTTTCCATGAGCGCGGCATCGCCACCGCCGAGGCCGTTTCCGGCTGGCTGACGGCGCTGCTTCTCTTCGTGACGCTGGTCCGGCGCGGTCACTGGCCGCTGGAGCGGGCGCTTGCCTGGCGCGTGGCGCGCCTCATCGTCGCGACCCTCGTCATGGCCGTGTCGCTGGAATACGCCTCCGGCTTCCTCGCCGACCGGCTCGCGCCGTCCTCGCCGCTCCTCGAACAGCTGGCGGCGCTCGGCCTTCTGATCGGCTTCGCCATGGTCGTCTATTTCTCGGTGGCCTTCCTCATCGGCGGCGCCGATCTCGGCATGATCCGCCGCAACATGAAGCGCAAGGCGAAAGCCGTGCCGGGCGAGGGGTCCGCCGACTAGACGCAATCTAGCGTGAGGCGGGCCGTGCGCGCGTTGTGAGCCGTGCCAGCCCGCCGCCGCAATGATGCCAGCGCCGCTTCGGCCCGACATCGACATGCACGATGCCGTTGCAATAGGTGCCGAGGCCGCCGATGGCGGGCGCCGAGCGCGCGGCCGCGAGGATGCGGTTTACCGAAACGCCGGGAACGCGGATATCCGCCGCAAGGCATTTGCGGTGATAGGAGCCGCGCCGTCCGTTCGAGCGGTGGCCGGACGTGACGAGGGGCCTGCGGCCGACCGCGCGGGCGATATGCGACAGCACGCCCCTGAGCTTGCCGGGGAAACACCGGTGCCGCACGCGCGGCGTCTGGATGCTGTATGTTTTCGCCACGACGTCCTTGTCGGTTCTGGCGGCGTGTTTGTCGTTGCGGCCCGCCGTGGTCTCCGTCGCGAAGAGCGACGTCACAGCCACGATGCAGGCAAGCAGAATGGAACCGTTCCTTCGCACGGTGTCCTCCCGTTTTGCGCCCCTTCGTCACAAAACGGCCGATCGGGATCGACCTTCCCTCAAATCCCCGCAGCCAGGAACAACCGGAAAGTGTCATTTATAAGGAATGCCTGATGAGAGGTGCCGCCGCAAGGCCGGCCCACTTGATCGGCGTCCCGGCGCCGTGCATAAGCGCGGCGTATTTCTTTCGCAGATCCGTCCGCAGGACCGGGCCGGAAACTGCGCGTGCAACAGGACCAGGCCCTCCACCCGCCTGAAGGAAACCGTCATGAGCGCATTCAAGCCCCTCGTCTTCTCCGGCGTGCAGCCGACCGGCAATCTCCACCTCGGCAACTATCTCGGCGCGATCCGCAAGTTCGTGGCGCTGCAGGAGGATAACGACTGCATCTATTGCGTCGTGGACCTGCACGCCATCACCGCGCAGCTGGTGCACGAGGACATGCGCGGCCAGATCCGCTCCATTGCCGCCGCCTTCATCGCCGCCGGCATCGATCCGAAGAAGCACATCGTCTTCAACCAGTCCGCCGTGCCGCAGCATGCCGAGCTCGCCTGGATCTTCAACTGCGTGGCGCGCATCGGCTGGATGGAGCGCATGACCCAGTTCAAGGACAAGACCGGCGGCAAGAATGCCGAACAGGTCTCGCTCGGCCTGCTTGCCTATCCGAGCCTGATGGCCGCCGACATCCTCGTCTACCGCGCGACCCATGTGCCCGTCGGCGACGACCAGAAGCAGCACCTGGAGCTGACCCGCGACATCGCGCAGAAGTTCAACATCGACTTCGGCAATCACATTCGCAAGGCCGGCACCGGCGTCGATATCGTGGTCGGCGAGGAGCCGGTGCACGCCTATTTCCCGATGGTCGAGCCGCTGATCGGCGGACCGGCACCGCGCGTCATGAGCCTGCGCGACGGCACGAAGAAGATGTCGAAGTCGGATGCCTCCGACCTGTCGCGCATCAACCTCACCGACGATGCCGAGACGATCTCCAAGAAAATCCGCAAGGCCAAGACCGATCCGGATGCCTTGCCGAGCGAGGTCGAGGGCCTGAAGGGACGCCCCGAGGCGGACAACCTCGTCGGCATCTACGCGGCCCTTGCCGACAAGACCAAGGCCGACGTTCTCGCCGAATTCGGTGGCCAGCAGTTCTCGGCCTTCAAGCCGGCGCTGGTCGACCTTGCCGTCAACGTTCTCTCGCCGATCACGGATGAGATGCGCCGCCTGATGGACGACACGAGCCACATCGACGCCATCCTGCGCGATGGTGGCGAAAGGGCACGCGCTCGAGCCGAAAAAACCATGAAGGAAGTTCGCGACATCATCGGTTTTGTGCAGTAAGGTCGACCCCGAAACGTCTTAGAGAGAAGGGGGCCGCATGGTTTCTCGACGACTTTCCCGCCTGGAAGGCCACCGCCGCAAATTTCTGGCCGTCATCGACGATACGCCGGAATGCGAGCGTGCCGTGCACTATGCGGGAATGCGTGCGAAAAATTCCAACGGCGCCGTCGTGCTGCTCTACGTGATCGCCAATGGCGATTTCCAGCAATGGCTGGGTGTCGAGGAGATCATGCGGGCGGAGGCGCGCGAGGAGGCCGAGGCCGTGCTGGCGAAGGCCGGCCAGGCGCTGCGCGAGGCCATCGGCATCGAGCCGGAGACCGTGATTCGCGAGGGCGTGGCCAGCGAGGCGATCAACAGCCTGATCGAGGAAGACCGCGACATCGCGATCCTCGTTCTCGCCGCCGGATCGTCAAAGGAAGGCCCGGGACCGCTCGTCACGTCGCTCGCCAGCCGCGCGCAGGCGTTTCCGATCCCCGTCACGGTCATCCCCGACCAGCTGAGTGACGAGGAACTGGACGCGCTGAGCTGAGGTCTCGACCTTGAAGATAACGACCAAAAGGTTTATCTTCTTTTGAACGTTTCTAAAGAATATGGCCGCGAGCCTGTCCGGCCGCACGGAGAGTAAGATGTTCATCCAGACCGAATCGACGCCGAACCCGTCGACCCTGAAGTTCCTGCCGGGCAAGGTGGTGCTGGAGAGCGGCACGGCCGAGTTCCGCGACGAGACCGAAGCGCGCGCCGCGTCCCCGCTTGCCGCTCGCCTCTTCGGCATTCCCGGCGTCACGGGTGTCTTCCTCGGCTATGATTTCATCACCGTCACCAAGGACGGTGCCGATTGGCAGCACATGAAGCCGGCCATCCTCGGCAACATCATGGAACACTTCATGTCCGGCCAGCCGGTGCTGGCCAGCGGCGCTTTCGGCGGCAATGGCGATGACGAAGGCGAGTTCTTCGAAGCCGGCGACGAGACCATCGTCGCCACCATCAAGGAACTGCTCGATACGCGCGTGCGCCCGGCCGTCGCCCAGGATGGCGGCGACATCACCTTCAAGGGTTTCCGCGACGGTGTCGTCTATCTCAACATGAAGGGCGCCTGCTCGGGCTGCCCGTCCTCGACGGCGACGCTCAAGCACGGCGTCCAGAACCTTCTTCGCCATTTCGTACCGGAAGTGCAGGAAGTTGAAGCCGTCGCATAAGGCCTGCCGCGCGCATCGCCGGTGCCCGGCATGATCGTCCTGGCGATCGATACGGCGGGAACGGGCTGCTTTGCCGCGCTCTATGATTCCGACAGGGATACCGTCCTCGGCGCCGCCGGCGCCGATATCGGCCGCGGCCATGCCGAGCGGCTGATGGAATTCGTTGATGCCGCGCTCGAGGCGGCCGGCATGGATCTTCCTGATATCGACCGCGTTGCCGTCACCATCGGCCCCGGCTCCTTCACGGGCATCCGCGTGGGTGTTGCCGCAGCGCGGGGTTTCGCGCTGGCGCTTGGCGTGCCGGCCGTCGGGGTCTCGACGCTTGCCGCCCTTGCCGCCGACCGGCCGGGACCCTCGCTGATCGCCATCGATGCGAAGCGCGACGAGGTCTATTGGCAGCGGTTCGCAGCCGACGGCAGCGCGGCCACGCCGCCGGCGATCGCTTCCGTCGAGGAGGCGCGTGCCATTGCGCTGGCCGAAGGGGAGACGCTCGGCGGCTCGGCTGCGTCGCTGCTGCGTGCAGATGCCGAAGCAGGGACGGACGGCGTTTCCATCGCCACCGTCGCGCGGCTTGGCGCCCGTCTCGATCCCGAGGCCAGCCAGCCGAGGCCGCTTTATCTGCGCGGGCCCGATGCCAAGCCGCAGGCGGGCTTCGCGATCCGGAGGGCGTGAATGTCTTTCAGCGACTACTTCATCCGCAAGCCGGTCTTCGAGATCTTCCCGCTCGAAAAGGACGATGTCGCGCTTGCAGCGGCCGTGCACAAGCTGCGATTTACCCAGCCCTGGAACGACGGCGAGCTTCATTCGCTGCTGTCGCAGGACACCGTCTTCGGCTTTCTGGCTCTGAAGGCCGGCGTGGCGGAGCGTGCGGCGGGCGGTTTCGTGCTCGCGCGCGCCACGGCCGGTGAGGCGGAAATCCTGACCATCGGCGTCGACCAGCGCTTCGGGCGCGGCGGTCTGGGCTGGCGGCTCATGCTGGCCGCGCTGCGTGAAGCGAAGATGCGCGGTGCGGAGGATATTTTCCTCGAAGTGGATGCGGCCAATCAAGCCGCCTGCGGCCTCTATGCGAAGCTCGGCTTCGCCAAGGTCGGCGAGCGCAAGGCCTATTACGCCTCGGCCGATGGCGGCCGCTCCACGGCGCTTGTCATGCGGCGCGATCTTCGCTAGTCCCCTTTCGGGAGGCCGGAAGAACGAGGGCAGGTCGTATGACGTATGTCGAGAAATCGCTGGAAGAGCTGTGTGTCGAGCGCGGCATGCGCATGACCGAACAGCGCCGCGTTATCGCGCGCGTATTGGAGGGCTCCGCCGACCATCCCGACGTGGAGGAGCTTTATCGCCGCTCTTCGGCCATCGATTCGCGCATTTCCATCTCCACCGTCTACCGCACCGTCAAATTGTTCGAGGATGCCGGCATCATCGAGCGCCACGATTTCCGCGACGGACGGTCGCGGTACGAGACCGTGCCGGACGAGCATCACGATCACCTCATCGATCTGAAACATGGCCACGTCATCGAGTTCCACTCCCCGGAAATCGAGGCCCTGCAGGAGCGCATCGCCCGCGAGCACGGCTTCAAGCTGGTCGATCACCGGCTGGAGCTTTACGGCATCCCGCTCAAGGAGGGTGAGTGAGGTCCGTCGCCGTTCCCACTTTGAGACCTCTCTCCCCGACATGGGTCCGGTGAGCGCTTGATCACCTGGCTGCGCATCGCCATTGGCGTGATTGTCCTCCTTGCGGTCACGCTCCTGCTCTTGCCGTTCCAGCTCCTCGGCCTGCGCTTCAACTGGAAGATCCGCCGCTTTCTGCCGCGCCTTTGGCATCGTGTCGCCTGCCGGGTGCTCGGCATCAGGGTGCGTGTGCATGGCGTGCTGGAGGCGAAGCGTCCGCTGCTTCTGGCCGCTAATCATGCCTCGTGGAAGGATATCCTGGTGCTCGGCTCGGTCGCCGACGTCGTCTATATCGCCAAATCCGAGGTGCGCGGCTGGCCGGTCTTCGGCATCCTCGCCCGCCTCCAGGCGACGATCTTCGTGGAGCGCGAGCAGCGCCAGAAGACCGGTGAGCAGGTCAACGAGATCGCAGAGCGCCTGGCGGCCGGCGAGGTCGTCGTGCTCTTTCCCGAGGGAACGACCTCCGACGGCAATCGCCTGCTGGAGGTGAAGTCCTCCCTCTTCGGTGCGGCCGCCTCCGCCGTGCCGCATGCGCCTGATGGCATCGTGCACATCCAGCCCGTTTCCATTGCCTATACCGGCCTGCACGGCATGGCGATGGGCCGCTACCACCGCCCGATCGCCGCCTGGCCGGGCGATATCGAACTCCTGCCGCATCTCATGGGCATCCTGCGCGCCGGAGCCGTGGACGTCGATGTCGATTTCGGCGAGCGCGTGGACTACACGCGCACGAGCAACCGCAAGGCGGTGAGCCGCACGGTCGAGGCGCGCATCCGCGCCATGCTCGGCGCACGCCTGCGCGGCCGATAGGGCGCGACCGCAACGGCGAAAACAAAGAATCGCTTCATTCTCCGGGCTTTTTCCACTATGGAAGCGGCCATGAGCGAACAGTCCCTCTCTGCCCCCGACGCCCCCGATGCCCCCGTGGCCACGCCGAACACCCGCAAGGTCTTCGTGAAGACCTACGGCTGCCAGATGAACGTCTATGACAGCGATCGCATGACGGACGCCCTGTCGAAGGACGGCTATCAGGCGACGGACGTGCTGGAAGAGGCCGACCTGGTGCTGCTCAACACCTGTCACATCCGCGAGAAGGCCGCCGAGAAGGTCTATTCCGAGCTCGGCCGCCTGCGCGAGATGAAGAAGGCGCGCGCCAGGGACGGCCGCGAGATGGTGATCGGCGTCACCGGCTGCGTCGCCCAGGCCGAGGGCAGGGAAATCCTGCGCCGCGCGCCGGCCGTGGACCTCGTCGTCGGCCCGCAGACCTATCACCGCCTGCCCGATGCACTGCGTCGCGCCAAGGGCGGCGAGCGCGTCGTCGAGACGGATTACGCCATCGAGGACAAGTTCGAGCACCTGCCGGCGCCGGAAAAGGCCAAGACCCGCGCGCGCGGCGTCACCGCCTTTCTCACCGTGCAGGAAGGCTGTGACAAGTTCTGCACCTTCTGCGTCGTGCCCTATACGCGCGGCTCGGAGGTCTCCCGGCCGGTCGCCCAGATCGTGACGGAGGCCGAGCGCCTCGTCGAGGGCGGCGTGCGCGAGATCACCCTGCTCGGCCAGAACGTCAATGCCTGGCACGGTCTCGGGCCCGATGGCACCGAATGGGGCCTGGGCGACCTGCTTTACCGCCTCGCCGAAATCGAGGGCCTGGCGCGGCTTCGGTATACGACCAGCCATCCGCGCGACATGGACGACCGCCTGATCGAGGCCCATCGCGACCTGTCCAAGCTGATGCCCTACCTGCATCTGCCCGTGCAGTCCGGCTCCGACCGCATCCTGAAAGCGACGAACCGGCGCCACACGGCCGCCGAATATGTCGCCCTCATCGAACGCATCCGCGCCGTCCAGCCGGACCTCGCGATCTCGGGCGATTTCATCGTCGGCTTCCCCGGCGAGACGGATGAGGACTTCGAGGATACGATGCGCCTCATCGAAACCGTCGGTTATGCACAGGCATTTTCGTTCAAGTATTCCATCCGCCCTGGCACGCCGGGGGCGGAGATGGACGGCCATGTGGCCGAAGACGTGAAGGCCGAACGCCTTGAAAGATTGCAGGCTTTGCTGTTTCGCCAGCAGCGCGAATTCGCCAGGACGTGCATCGGTAAGGAGATCGACCTGCTCCTGGAGAAGCCCGGCCGCATGCCCGGCCAGCTCGTCGGCCGCTCGCCCTGGCTCCAGCCTGTGAATATTGATGCAAAAGGTTCTGAAATCGGTGACATTATCCGGGTACGAATCATCGATGCCGGGCCCAACAGCCTCTTCGCCGAAGCGATCGGTTGACGGGTTTCCACACAAGGAGCTTGACCGCTTGAACGGACACGAACTGATGACGTCCTCGCCGCGCCAGTCGAAGACCGAGACCGACGCAAATCAATTCGTCCTGACCTTCGAGAACAATCGATACGCAAGCGAGCTCTTCGGCCAGTTCGATCAGCACCTGAAGCTCATCGAGCAGCGCCTGCACATCGATGCGCGGGCCCGCGGCAACTCCGTCGTCATCTCCGGTGACGTGGTGGCCACCAGCCAGGCCCGCCGGGCGCTGGACTATCTTTACGACCGCCTCCAGAAGGGCGGCTCCATCGAGCTTTCCGATGTCGAGGGCGCCATCCGCATGGCGATCGCAGCCGACGACCAGCTGTCGCTGCCGACCATGGAGCGCAAGGCCAAGCTGACCATGTCGCAGATCTCCACCCGCAAGAAGACGATCGCCGCCCGCACGCCGACGCAGGATACCTATATCCGCGCGCTCGAGCGCTCCGAACTGGTCTTCGGCGTCGGCCCGGCCGGTACGGGCAAGACCTATCTTGCCGTCGCCTATGCCGCCCAGCTTCTGGAGCGCGGCGCCGTCGACCGCATCATCCTGTCGCGCCCGGCCGTGGAAGCCGGCGAGCGCCTCGGTTTCCTGCCCGGCGACATGAAGGAAAAGGTCGATCCCTACCTGCGCCCGCTCTATGACGCGCTTTACGACATGATGCCGGGCGACAAGGTCGAACGCGCCATCACCGCCGGCGTCATCGAGATCGCGCCGCTCGCCTTCATGCGCGGCCGCACGCTCGCCAATGCCGCCGTCATCCTCGACGAGGCGCAGAACACGACATCAATGCAGATGAAGATGTTCCTGACGCGTCTTGGCGAAAACGGCCGCATGATCGTCACCGGCGACCCGAGCCAGGTGGACCTGCCGCGCGGCGTCAAGTCGGGCCTTGTCGAGGCCCTGCAGATTCTGCATGGCGTCGAGGGTGTCTCGGTCGTGCGCTTCAAGGATGTCGACGTGGTGCGCCATCCGATGGTCGCACGCATCGTGCGGGCCTACGAGGCGACGACGGCCGTGCACGACGAAAGCGAGCAGATCGACCGCTAAGGTCGGCACGTCCGATGAGCCAGCTCGACATCCAGATTTCCATAGAGGAGGGCCAATGGCCCTCCGAAGAACGCCTGTTTGACATGAGCACGCGTGTGCTCGGTGCTGCCGTCGATTTTCTGCGCGAAACCGAAAGGCAGCCCTTTCCGAAGACGGGCGCGCCGGAAGTCTCGCTCGTCTTCACCAGCGATGCGGAGATCCGCGGCATCAATGCGCAATGGCGCAGCCAGGACAAGCCGACCAACGTGCTGTCCTTCCCGGCCTTCCCGCTGACGCCGGGCAAAATGCCGGGACCGATGCTCGGCGACATCATTTTTGCAGAGGAAACATTGACCCGCGAGGCTGCCGAACTCGGCAAGTCTTTCGACGACCATCTTACCCATCTGATGGTGCATGGATTTCTGCATCTCTTCGGCTATGATCACATGGACGAGGAAGAGGCGGAAAAAATGGAAGGGCTTGAGACTCGCATTCTTGCCGGGCTTGGCCTATCTGACCCCTACGGGGACGATCCCGATTAACCAGTTTGGACCAATGAGCGACTTCAGAAACCAGTCCGTAGCGACGGAAAAGCACGAGGCGGATGCCTCCAGTCAGGACGAGGCGGGCAGTAGTACCAGCGCGCCGAAGCAGGAAAACGGGGGCCGGACATCCTTCTGGTCCCGCGCAGCGCGGCTTTGGCGCATGACAGGGGCCTCCAGCCTCCGCAAGGACCTCGCAGAGGCCTTGATGACGGAAGAGAGCGGCGGCGAGCCGGCCTTCCTGCCCGAAGAACGGGCGATGCTGCACAACATTCTCCGCTTCCGCGAAGTGCGGGTCGAGGACGTGATGGTCCCGCGCGCCGATATCGAGGCCGTCGACCAGGACATCACGATCGCCGAGCTGATGGTGATCTTCGAGGATTCCGGCCGCTCGCGCATGCCGGTCTACCATGAAAGCCTCGATGATCCGCGCGGCATGGTCCATATCCGCGACCTGCTCGCCTACGTCACCAAGCAAGCCCGCAACAAGCGCCGCAGCGGCGCCAAGGCCGCGCCCGCAAACGGCGAGAAGCCCGTTCGCACGCCGAAAGCCGAATTCGACCTCGGCCGCGTCGATCTTTCCAAAACCGTGGCGGAAGCCGGGATCATCCGGCAGGTGCTGTTCGTGCCGCCGTCGATGCTGGCCGCCGACCTGATGGCGCGCATGCAGGCCGACCGCACGCAGATGGCGCTCGTCATCGATGAATATGGCGGCACGGACGGGCTCGCCTCGCTGGAGGACATCGTCGAGATGGTCGTCGGCGATATCGAGGACGAGCACGACGACGAAGAAGCCATGATCCAGCGCGCCGGCGACGACGTGTTCATCGCGGATGCCCGTGTCGAGCTGGAGGAACTGGCCGAAGCGATCGGCCCGGATTTCGACATCCGCGACCAGCTGGAGGATGCCGATACGCTCGGCGGCCTCATCTTCGCATCGCTCGGACGCATTCCGGTGCGCGGCGAAGTCGTGCAGGCGGTGCCGGGCTTCGAATTCCACGTTCTGGATGCCGACCCGCGTCGCGTGAAGCGCGTGCGTGTCACCCGCAAGCGCGCCAGCGCCGTACGCCGGCGGGAACGCCGCCCGGAAGGCGAGGCGGGGGCGGTGACGCCGGAGCGCGCAACGGTTTCGGAGCCGCAGGCCGACAGCACCGGCACGGATTGAGCCGTCCTGAAAAAATCTTGAAAATGATCTGCGCCTTGTCCTGCCGTGACGCGGGACAAGGCGCTGGTTTTTTGGGAGACTGGCGCGGCTGATTCGGGGAAAGCGACAAGAAGGGGACGGCATGGAGCGGCTCGCGGGCACGGTCATGCTCCTGTCTGGAAAAAGACGGGCGCTTGTTGCATTTCTTGCGGGCCTGATCGGCGTCCTGGCGTTGCCGCCCTTCGGCTTCCTCGCGGCGCTGTTCGTTTCCTTCACGCTTCTCGTCTGGCTGCTCGATGGCGCGACTGCCGCGCCCGAAGCGGGCTTCCTCCGGCGCCTGGCGCCCGCCTTCCGCATCGGCTGGCTGTTCGGCTTCGGCTATTTTGTCGGCGGACTGTGGTGGCTCGGCAATGCGTTGCTGGTGGAGGCGGATGCGTTTGCCTGGGCCGTGCCGCTCGCCGTGCTTGGGCTCCCGGCCTTCCTTGCCTTCTATTACGGCTTTGCCACAGCACTTGCCCGGCTCTTCTGGTCCGACGGCATGGGCCGGATCGCCGCGCTCGCCTTCGCCTTCGGCGTGGGAGAATGGCTGCGCGGCACGCTGTTCACCGGTTTTCCCTGGAATGCCGTCGGCTATGGCATGATGCCGGTCCCTCTGTTCATGCAATCCGCCGGCCTCGTCGGCATCGCCGGCATGAACGTGCTCGCCGTCTTCGTCTTCGCCGCCCCCGCGCTGCTCGGCACGCGGCGGGGAAGGGTGGCCGGCCTCGGCCTCGCCGTCATCCTGTTTGCCGCCCATCTCGGCTATGGCGCCTATGCGCTTCATGTCCTGCCGCTGCCGGAAAACCAGGCGACCGTGATCCGCCTTGTCCAGCCGGTCATCGACCAGGCCATGAAGCTCGATGATTCCGCCCGTGCGGACATCTTCGAAAAGCACCTGGCGCTGAGCGCGGCCAGCCCTGCCGAGGGGGACAAGCGGCCGGACATTATCGTCTGGCCGGAAACCTCCATTCCCTTCATCCTCACGGACAATCCCGATGCGCTCGTGCGCATCGCCGAGGTCCTGGAAGACGACCAGGTGTTGATCGCCGGCGCGGTGCGCACCGAAAGTGCTGGATCCGGCAAGGCGCCGCGCTACTACAACTCCATCTACGCGATCGACGGCAAGGGGCAGATCATCGGCGCGGCCGACAAGGTTCATCTAGTGCCCTTCGGCGAATACATGCCCTTTGCCGATGTCTTCGAAAGCCTCGGCGTCTCGCCCGTCGCCATGCCCGGCGGGTTTTCCCCGGCACGCGAGCATCCGCTGTTGAACGCCCTCGGCAAGGGCCTTTATCCGCTGATCTGCTACGAGGCGATCTTCCCGTCCGAGATCGGTCCCGCATCGGACGCGGCCGCCGCGCTGCTGAATGTGACGAACGATGCCTGGTTCGGTGACACGCCCGGGCCCTACCAGCATTTCCAGCAGGCGCGTCTTCGCGCCGTGGAGCGCGGCATGCCGTTGATTCGCGCCGCCAACAACGGTATTTCCGCCGTCGTCGATGCCAGGGGCGAGGTGATCTCGGGCCTGTCCTACGACGTCACGGGTTTCGTGGATGCAACCCTTCCGGGTAAGATTGCGCAGGGCCGGTGGACGAAGTGGCGGGATTGGGTCTTTCCCGCTCTTCTTGGTCTTTTCTTTCTTGTGGCGAGCATTTCACGCATTGGTTTTAGAAACAGATTGAATTGACCAAAAACCCCTAAAATAGCATAGTGCCCGCCACCGGTCGTTCTGCTGTAGTGTCGGACTCTCCGGAGGTCGCGCATACAACGTGACGTTAAGTATTCAGTAAGGGTGCCGGTCGGGGTGGGGCCATTTCCGCGTTAGGACCAAAGTGATGATGGAAAACAAGAAGAAGCCGAATCCGATCGACATTCATGTCGGCAGCAGAATTCGGCTTCGCAGGACCATGCTCGGTATGAGCCAGGAGAAGCTGGGCGAAAGCCTCGGCATCACCTTCCAGCAGATCCAGAAATACGAGAAGGGCACGAACCGCGTCGGCGCAAGCCGGTTGCAGAACATTTCGAGCATTCTCAACGTGCCTGTCTCATTCTTTTTCGAGGATGCACCCGGTGACACCGCTGACTCCCAGAGCGGTTTCGCCGATGCGTCCAGCTCCAATTATGTGGTGGATTTCCTGTCGTCCTCCGAAGGCCTTCAACTGAACCGCGCCTTCGTGAAGATCACCGATCCCAAGGTGCGCCGCAAGCTCGTCGATCTCGTCAAGGCGCTGGCAGCCGAAGCCGAAATCGAATGATCGCTTTCAGCGAGATGGTCTGAAAAGGCGGCCCTTCGGGGCCGTTTTTTTGTGCGCACAGGAGAAGGAAATTTCGATATAAAGATATTCTTATGTCCTTCTGTTCTTGTTTTTGGGCGATGAACTGAATAACAACATCGAAGTCTGTTTTCTTTGAGGGGACTTCCCGCATGCGCAGCAATTATCTCTTCACCAGCGAGTCCGTCGCCGAAGGCCATCCGGACAAGGTTTGCGACCGTATCTCCGACGAGATCGTCGATCTCGTCTATCGTGAGGCTGTGAAGTCGAAGATCGATCCGTGGTCGGTCCGCATCGCATGCGAGACGCTCGCCACCACCAACCGGGTCATCATCGCCGGTGAAGTGCGCCTGCCGCCGAGCCTTCTGAAGAAGGACAAGAACGGCAACGACGTCATCAACCCGTCGAAGTTCAAGTCCGCCGCGCGCAAGGCGATCCGTGACATCGGCTACGAGCAGGACGGCTTTCACTGGAAGACGGCGAAGATCGACGTGCTGCTGCATTCCCAGTCGGCGGATATCGCCCAGGGTGTCGACAATGCCGCCGACAAGCAGGGCGACGAGGGCGCCGGCGACCAGGGCATCATGTTCGGTTACGCCTGCCGCGAAACGGCGGAGCTGATGCCCGCACCGCTGTATTACTCGCACCGCATTCTCCAGCTGCTCGCCGAGGCCCGCAAGAAGGGCGTGGGCGATGCCGGCAAGCTCGGCCCGGATGCCAAGAGCCAGGTGACCGTGCGTTACGTCGACGGCAAGCCCGCCGACGTCGCCTCGATCGTCCTGTCCACCCAGCATCTCGATGAAAGCTGGGATTCCAAGAAGGTGCGCGAGGTCGTCGAGCCCTATATCCGCGAGGCCCTGCACGACATCCCGATCGCCGACGATTGCGTCTGGTACATCAACCCGACGGGTAAGTTCGTGATTGGCGGCCCGGATGGCGACGCCGGCCTGACCGGCCGCAAGATCATCGTCGACACCTATGGCGGCGCGGCCCCCCATGGCGGCGGCGCCTTCTCCGGCAAGGACACGACCAAGGTCGACCGTTCGGCCGCCTATGCCGCACGCTACCTTGCCAAGAACGTGGTGGCCGCCGGCCTGGCCGACCGTTGCACGATCCAGATTTCCTATGCCATCGGCGTCGCGCAGCCGCTGTCGATCTATGTCGACCTGCACGGTACCGGCAAGGTGAGCGAGGACGAAGTGGAAGCCGCGATCCGCAAGGTCATGGACCTGTCGCCATCCGGTATCCGCCGCCACCTGGACCTTAACAAGCCGATCTATGCCAAGACATCCGCCTATGGCCATTTCGGTCGCAAGGCCGGCCGTGACGGCTCCTTCTCCTGGGAGCGCCTCGACCTCGTCAAGGCCCTCAAGGAAGCGCTGAAGAACTGAGATCGCTATGACCGATGCAGAGCGCCGCAGCCGCGCGACCGAGGCCTTCTTTGGTCGCCGCAAGGGAAAACCGCTGAGGGAGCGGCAGGCGCATCATCTCGAGACGCTGCTTCCGGCGCTGAAGGTCGACCTTTCGGCACCGGCGCCGGCCGACATCGCGTCGCTCTATGATTTCAAGCCGGCGCGCGTTCGGCTCGAAATCGGTTTCGGCGGCGGCGAGCATCTCATTCATCGCGCACAGGAAACGCCGGATACGGCCTTCATTGGCGTCGAGCCCTTCGTCAACTCCATGGCCAAGCTCATCGGCAGCATCGAGGATACGGGCGCGAAGAACATCCGCCTTTACGACGACGATGCGACGGAATTGCTGGATTGGTTGCCGGCGGCGTCGATCGATCAGATCGATCTTCTCTACCCCGACCCGTGGCCGAAGAAGAAGCACTGGAAGCGGCGCTTCGTGTCCAGGGTCAACCTGGATCGCTTTGCCCGCGTGCTGAAACCGGGCGGGCACTTCTGTTTCGCGTCCGACATCGACACCTATGTCAACTGGACGCTGATGCACTGCGGGGCGCATCCCGCTTTCGTATGGACCGCGGAAAACGCGGCCGACTGGCTGACGCCCTATGCCGGCTGGCCGGGCACGCGCTACGAGGCCAAGGCCAAGCGCGAGGGCCGCAAGTCCGCCTACCTCACCTTCCGCCGTCTCTGACGGAAGGCTCCGGCTCCGGGGTCAGTGGAGGCTGACGGTGCGCAGGTCGTCCTCGGCAGCCTTGTAGAAGGTGCTGGAACGATTGTCGGTCAGCAGGATCGGCGTGCCGTCGGCGCCGAACAGGGCCCACAGGTCGAGGCTGGGGTCGATCTCGGGCGCCTCGGGAAAGACGCGCGAAACTTCATCCGCCTTCATCTTCCTGATGTAGCCGACTTCGCCCTCGCCCAGATGTGCGAGATCTGCCTTCGAAACGGTGGGGGTAATGGTCTTCAGTCCCATCTTTGCCTCCATGGCAATGCCGGCAAGTGCCGGCCGCTGGGCGCCCGCGTCCATAAGGGAGCTCGGTGCGTCAGCGATCAGGTTACGCTCGAGACGGTCCGGCGGGGTGTTGCCGCAGGAACGGCTCATGATCTAGTCTGATACGGAAATGTTAATTTTCTTTACCATTCGCTGCGGTTCCGGCCGGATGAGATCGACCGAGAGAAGGCCGTTCTTCAACTCGGCACCCTCCACGCGCATGCCCTCGGCAAGGACGAAGGTGCGCTGGAACTGGCGAGCGGCAATGCCGCGGTAAAGATAATCCCGTTCGTTGCTGTCGGTCTGGCGACCGCGGATGACGAGCTGGCTTTCCTCTGTCGTGACATCGAGCTCCTCTTCGGAGAAGCCTGCCACGGCCAGCGTGATGCGCAGGCGCTCGGGCGCACCCGTCGCGTCGTTCGAACGCAGCCGCTCGATATTGTAGGGGGGATAGCCATCGTTGCCCTTGGCGATACGCTCCAGGGTTTTTTCCATGGCGTCGAAGCCCAGCAGCAGCGGGCTTGCGAAAGGGGTCATGCGAGACATACGTCCAGTCCTTGCTTTCAAGCGACCAAGACGGGACCCGAAACCGGCATCCCGACGGAACCAATATGGTGACTGTGCGCTTGCGGCGCAAGACGCTTGCGAAGCGCGATTTCGCAAATATAGTCGCCGCTTCGCCCGCGCGGTGCTGGCGAAAACCATGAAGAGACGAGGACGCAACGGCATGTCTGAGCCGAGGAAAATCATCATCGATACCGATCCTGGCCAGGACGATGCCGCCGCGATCATGCTGGCGCTCGGCAGCCCCGAGCTGGAAATCCTCGGAATCACGACCGTCGCCGGGAACGTGCCGTTGTCGCGGACTTCCACGAATGCCCGCATCATCCTGGAATTCTGCGGCCGCACCGACATCAAGGTCTTTGCCGGCGCCGAAGGGCCGATTGCCCGTCCGCTGGTGACCGCCGAGCATGTGCATGGCAAGACCGGTCTGGACGGCCCGGAACTGCATGAGCCGCAAATGCCGCTCCAGCCGCAGCATGCCGTCGACTTCATCATCGAGACGCTGAAGCGCGAGCCGGCGGGCAGCGTCACGCTCTGCACCCTTGGCCCGCTCACGAACATCGCCCTGGCGCTGGAAAAGGCGCCCGAGATCGCCGGCCGGGTGCGCGAACTGGTCATGATGGGCGGCGGTTTCTTCGAGGGGGGCAACATCACGCCGGCGGCCGAATTCAACGTCTTTGTCGATCCCGAGGCGGCGGCTGCCGTCTTCAAGTCCGGCATTCCGATCGTCATGATGCCGCTCGATGTCACCCACAAGGTGCTGACGCTGAAGAGCCGTGTCGAAAAGCTCCGCGCGATCGGCAACCGCCCGGCCCGCGCCCTTGTGGAGATGCTGGAGTTCTTCGAACGGTTCGACGTGGAGAAATATGGCTCCGATGGCGGCCCGCTGCATGATCCGACCGTCATCGCCTATCTTCTGAACCCCGACCTGTTCTCCGGCCGTGATTGCAATGTGGAGGTGGAAACGACCTCGCCGCTCACGGCCGGCATGACGGTGGTCGACTGGTGGCAGGTAACGGGCCGCAGGCACAATGCCCGGGTCATGAAGGAGGTCGATGCCGACGGGTTCTTCGCGCTGCTCACCGAGCGCGTCGGTCGCCTCTGATGCGGGGTTCGCGCGTCGCCAGCCCCGCAGTGGAGGCCCGTTTCCACAAGGAGATGATGGGCCTCTACGACCGGTTCGCCGGCCTCGGCTTCCGACCCGTCCTGCTGCGCCGCTTCGTGCTGCTCAACGGCGGCGTGGCGGCGGCGAAGGAACTCGTCTTCAAGCCCGGCACGACCGGCCTGGAGCGGCTGCTCGATGCGGGCAAGGCCGAGCTTTCCATGGAGGCGCTGATGCTGCGGCCGGAATACCAGCCGCTCTTCTCCGAGCTCGAGCTGAAGGAAGCCACCCAACGGCTGGCCAGCGCCACGCGGTCGCGCTCACGCGGGCGGCTGCAGGCGCAACCGACCCAGCCGAAGTAGGCAGGCAGTCTCGTTCCCAACGAAAAAGGCCGGCGTTTCCGCCGGCCTTTTGCTTGGATCGCGGGAGCGCTCAGAACTCTTCCCAGTCGTCCTGCGCCAGCGCCGTGTTGCCGGAAACCTGCGGGACCGGCCGGCTGGCGGCGCGGGTCGGCTGGTAGGCCGCACGCTGCGGCTGGGCCTGCGGGCGTGCCGCCTGCTGTACCGGCTGTACGCTCGCCGTCACCGCCGAGCCGGAGCGGAAGCGCGCGACGAGCGACTTCAGCGTCTGGGCTTCGTCGTTCAGCGCCATGCTGGCGGCGGTGGTTTCCTCCACCATCGCGGCATTCTGCTGCGTGACCTGGTCCATCTGGTTGACGGCGGCGTTGATTTCCTTGAGCCCCACGGCCTGTTCGGACGCGGACGAGGAAATCTGGCGGATGAGATCGTTGATCTGGTTCACCTGGTGGGCGATGTTTTCCAGCGCGTCGCCCGCACGGCCGACGAGGCTGACGCCATCGCGCACCTGGGACTCCGACGTGTTGATCAGCGTCTTGATCTCCTTGGCGGCATTGGCCGAGCGCTGGGCGAGTTCGCGCACTTCCTGCGCCACGACCGCAAAGCCCTTGCCCGCTTCGCCTGCGCGCGCCGCTTCCACGCCGGCATTGAGCGCCAGCAGGTTGGTCTGGAAGGCGATGTCGTCGATGACGCCGATGATGTTGGAGATTTCGCGCGAGGAGCTCTCGATGCCGTGCATCGCATCGATCGCCTTCTGCACGACTTCGCCCGACCGGCTGGCATCCTCGTTCGCCGTTTCGACGGACTTGGCCGCGACCCGCGCATTCTCCGCGCTGGAATTGACCTGCGAGGTCAGCTGGTCGAGGGCGGCCGCGGTCTCCTCGAGGCTTGCGGCCTGCTGCTCGGTGCGGTGCGAGAGATCGGCCGCGCCCTTGGAGATCTCACTGGTGCCGCCGCCGATATTGCCGACAGAGGCGTTGACCGTCTGGATCGTCTCCTCGAGGCTGGCGATGGCGGAGTTGAAGTCGGTCTTCAGCTTGCCGTACTCGCCCGGGAAATCGCCCGAAAGGCGGAAGGCCAGATTGCCTTCGGAGAGCTGGGCGAGGCCGTCGCCGAGGCGGGCGACGATCTCGCGCTGCAGGGCGCTCGATTCCGCGCGCTCCGTCTCCGAGCGGCTGCGTTCGGCTTCCGTCAGCTCGCGCTGGCGGCTGGCTTCGGCTTCCAGCGTGCGGGTATTGGCGAGCTGGTGGCGGAACCCTTCCAGCGCCTTGGCGACGGCGCCGGTTTCATCGGACCGGTCCTGCCCGGTGACGGGCTGCGTATAGGTGCCGCCGCTCAGCGCATCGACGTCGCGGACGAGGCCGGCAAGCGGCTTCTGCACGAACACGCGCACCGCGACATAAAGCCCGGTCAGCACGGCGGCCAGAACGATGAGGCCACCGATGATCATCATGAAGGTCTGATCCTGCACGGGCGCATTGATTGCCGCGCGCGGCACATCGACGAGCACGATCCAGGATGTGTTGATGTCCGGCAGCGCGAAGGGGTAGACGACACGATCGAAGGCTGCCAGTTCGTCAAAGGTCACGTTCTCGACGAGACCCGGCTTGCCCGTGGAGAGCGCGGATTTGACGATATCCTCGCCGACGCCTTCATAGGGCTTCATGACGAGGTCGGCATTCGGCGCGACGAGCCACTTGCCGGTCTGCGACAGCAAAAGCACGCGCCCCTCGCCGAACGGCGCCAGCTTGCTCAGCTTGTCGGAAAGGGTCTTCAGCGAGACGTCGACGCCGGTGACGCCGATACGCTTGCCGCCCGAGACGACGGGAAACGCGATCGAGGCCATGGTGAAGCCTTCGCCGGTCGAGCTTTCCTTGTAGGGCTGGGTCATCGCGCCCTTGCCGGAATTCGCCGCCAGTGCATACCACTCGGCCTTGTAATCGGATTCGAAGGTGGAGAGCCCGATGGAGCCGTCCTTGCGCTTGGTCCAGTAAGGATTGAACGAGCCATCCTTGAACGTGCCGGTCTCCAGCGATTCGCTCGTCTCGCGCGACTTGCCGTCGAAGGCATTGGGCTCTTCCGCAAACCAGCTGCCGAGCGCGAAGTCGTTCTTCTCCGCATTGGCCTTGATGATATCGACCACTTCCTTTCGGTCGAAGTGAGCGTTGGCATGGCCCTGCTCGATCACGCCGGCCATCGAGCGCGCGGCGCTGGCGAGCTGCCCGATATCGGTCGCGATGTCGGACGCGATGGCTTTCGCTTCCGTGTTCGCCTCCGAATAGACGAGGCCGGCGACGCGATCCTGGCTCTGCTGGATGAGCACGGTGTTGGAGGCGAGCAGCACCAGGGCGATGGTGCCGCCGGTCACTGCGATGAGCTTCGTCGCGAGCGACTTGGCCTGAAGCTTGAACATGAAATCCTCACGATAGGAAGCGTCCGCGGCGGGTGCCGCGGAGAAGCACGTTCGATTGTCGGGATGGGCTCCATCATGGAGTGCGAGGCGCGCGACCTGCGTCCTGGACCGCCCGGGCCGCTTTTCGCAACGCCGGTGGTTTGAGGATTTCAATACTCTGTAGAATATTAATAAAGAGCCAAATTTCGATCCCCAGTGTCTACGGGATCGCTGAATTGCCGGGCGTCGCAGGCAAAGCGATACGCGGTGTCCCCGTTGCGAAGTTCTCCGCAACAGGGCCGCGCGATGGCGTCAGACGTCCGCGTCGACGGCGTTTGCGAAGGGGATGGACGGCTGGGCGCCGGGCTTCAGGCAGGCGAGCGAACCCGCGACGGCCGCGCGGCGCAGCGCGTCCTTGAAGGCAAGTCCGGCATCCAGCGACGCGGCCAGGTAACCGCAGAACGTGTCGCCCGCGCCGACCGTATCGACCGGCTCGATCTTGAGGCCGGCGGCCCGGTAGATCTCGTTCTTGCGGATGGCGACGACGCCGTCCGCGCCGAGCGTGACGATGATGGTCTGGCCGTTCTCGCCGTGGATGCGATGCATGACGGCCTCCCGCTCCTCATCGGAAAGCTCGCCCTTGCCGACGAAGAGATCGAATTCCGTTTCATTGGCGACGAGGATGTCGGCCGTGCCACCCAGCCGCTTGGCCTCGGCATTGAACGGCGCGATGTTGATGATGGAGACGACACCCTTCTGCCTGGCGGCGGCCAGCGCGGCCTCGATCGCGGTGGTCGGGATCTCGAACTGCAGCATCAGGTAATCGCCGCGCGACATGGCCGCGATAGCGCGCCGGGCGTCCTCGTCGCTGACGGTGCCGTTGGCGCCGGGAACGACGACGATCATGTTCTCGCCGTCAGGGGCGACGAGGATGTGGGCGGTGCCCGTCGCCTCGGCGGGATAGCGCACGGCGTTGAGGTCCACGGCGGCATCGGCCAGCAGGGCCAGCGCCTGGCTGCCCAGGCGATCGTCACCCACGGCGCCGGCCATGCGCACCATCGCGCCGGCGCGGCGCGCGGCAAGCGCCTGGTTGGCGCCCTTGCCGCCGGCAGCGGTGGTGAAGCTGGTTCCCATCACCGTTTCGCCGGGTCTCGGCAGGCGTTCCGGCGTGGCGATGAGGTCCATGTTGATGGAGCCGAGGACGGTGATCATGAAAATAGCCCTTTGTCGTTTCCGCCGGACACTGCCCGAGGCAGTCAGTCCTCGTCAACCACCCTCAGCCGCGGCGGCGCCGTTCGTCCCTCGGCAACCGCATCGGGGCTCTCCGAAAGGGCGGCGACGGTCTCGAATTCCAGCTCGCCGATGCGCGCGCCGCGCCGGGTAAGCTTCTCCGTCGACGTCAAAATCAGGTCCACATCCTTCTGTGCGGCGGTGAAATGGCCGTGCAGCTTGCGCACCCGGTCGTCGAGCCGCGTCAAATCGTCCATCAGCCGTGCGACCTCGCCCTGGATGACATGGGCCTGCTCGCGCATGCGCTGGTCCTTCAACAGCGCCTGCAGCACCTGCACCGACAGCATCAGGAGCGAGGGCGAGACGATGACGACGCGCGCCCGGTGCGCCCGCTGCACGACGGCCTCGAAATTCTCGTGGATGCCGGCGAAGATCGATTCGGACGGTACGAAGAGGAAGGCCGTATCCTGCGTCTCGCCGGCGATCAGGTATTTTTCCGAGATATCGCGGATGTGGACTTCCATGTCGCGGCGGAACTGCTGGGCGGCGATCTTCGCGGCCTCCGGCGAGCGCGCGTCCGACATCGCGTTCCATGCTTCGAGCGGGAATTTCGCGTCCACGACGAGCGGCGGCTGGCCGTTCGGCATGCGGATCGTGCAGTCCGGCCGCACCCCGCTCGCCAGCTGCGCCTGGAACTGGTAGGCGCCGGACGGCAGCGCGTCGGCGATGATGGTCTCCATGCGCGACTGGCCGAAGGCGCCGCGCGTCTGCTTGTTGGAGAGAATGGCCTGAAGCCCCACCACGTCCTTGGCCAGCGACTGGATGTTGGTCTGGGCGTTGTCGATCACGGCGAGCCGCTCCTGCAGGCGGCGCAGGTTCTCGTGGGTCGCGCGCGTCTGTTCTGATATCGACTGGCCGAGCCGCTGCGTCAGCCCGTCGAGCCGGGTGTTGATGGCCTGGTTGGTCTCGGATTGCTTGGCGCCGAAGACCTCGGCCATGGCGGCGACGCGCCCCTGCATCTCCGTCTGCGCCTTGAGCAGTTCGGCGAAGCGCAGCTCTGCGAGGCTTGCCGCCTCGCGCTGGCGCGCCTGGCTGCGGCGGGCCGAAAGCAGGCCGAAAACCAGGATCAGAACGGCGAGAAGCAGGGCCAGCGCAGGTCCGGTTCCGCCGAGCCGGTCGAGCGTGGAGGTGAGAAGCGTATCAAGGGCAGGATCGATCATGCCGTGACTATACCATGGATGACGGCAAAAACCAGATCATACCGTGAACAGAGCCGCTTTCCGGTCGCGCAAGCCGATTGAAAGCCCGAAAAAAGCAGGTTAAGGAGGCGCATGACCATCAAGCCGCTGATTATCCTTCCCGATCCGATCCTTCGCCAGGTCTCGCAGCCCATCGAGACCGTGGATGGCGAGGTCAAGAAGCTCGCCGACGACATGCTGGAAACCATGTACGACGCGCCGGGCATCGGCCTTGCCGCCATCCAGATCGGCGTTGCGCGCCGCATGCTGGTGCTCGACGTGTCGAAGGATGGCGAGGACAAGCAGCCGCTCGTCTTCATCAATCCGGAAATCGTCTCCGCCACGGATGCGCGTTCGGTTTACGAGGAGGGCTGCCTTTCGATCCCAGACTATTATGCGGAGGTCGAGCGTCCGGCGGCGATTAAGGTCAAGCATCTCGACCGCGATGGCAAGGAGCAGCTGACGGAGGCCGACGGCCTGCTGGCGACCTGCCTCCAACACGAGATCGATCACCTGAACGGCGTGCTGTTCATCGACCACATTTCCAAGCTGAAGCGCGAAATGGTGATCCGCAAGTTCACCAAGGCCGCCAAGCTGCGCGGCAGCAAGGCGCTCTGAGCGCGATTGCTGCGGCTTCGTTTTCACGCGGTTCAAGGCGCAAGACCGCCTTGCGGCGTTGCCGAACTGCTTTCACGGAGGCTGACCGATGGCCCTTCGCATCATCTTCATGGGCACGCCGGACTTCTCCGTCCCGACCTTGACGGCACTGGCCGCGGCGGGCCACGAAATCGTCGCCGTCTATTCGCAGCCGCCGCGCCCGGCCGGCCGCCGTGGCCTCGAACTGGTGAAATCCCCCGTGCACCAGGCGGCCGAGCGTCTGAGCATTCCCGTCCACACGCCCGTCAATTTCCGTGAGGACGCAGAGCGCGAGGCGTTCCGCGACCTGAAGGCGGATGTCGCCGTCGTCGTGGCCTACGGCCTGCTGCTGCCGGAAGCGATCCTCACCGGCACGCGCCTCGGCTGCTACAACGGCCATGCCTCGCTCCTGCCGCGCTGGCGGGGGGCGGCCCCCATCCAGCGGGCGATCATGGCGGGCGATGCCGAGACCGGCATGATGGTCATGAAGATGGACAAGGGCCTCGATACCGGACCTGTCGCACTCACCGCCCGCGTGGCGATCGGCGAGACCATGACCGCAGGCGAACTGCACGATACGCTGATGCAGGGAGGCGGCGCGCTGATGGTGGAGGCCATGGCGAAGCTGGAGGCCGGCGACCTGCCGCTGACGCCGCAGGCCGAAGAAGGTGTGCTCTACGCCGCCAAGATCGACAAGGCCGAGACCCGTATCGCTTTTTCGAAGCCGGCTAAGGATGTGCACAACCATATCCGCGGTCTCTCGCCGTTTCCCGGCGCGTGGTTCGAGCTGCCCGTCGCCGGCAAGCCGGAACGGGTGAAGGTGCTGGCAAGCGCGCTCGTCGATGAGAGCGCCGTGCATCCCGCCGGCACGGTACTCGACGATGCGCTGGCCATTGCCTGCGGCAAGGGCGCCGTCCGGCTGATGCGCTTGCAGAAGGCCGGCGGAAAGCCGCTCGACGCCGCCGATTTCCTACGCGGCACGCCGGTCGCCCCCGGTCAGGTCCTGGCCTGATGCCGCGCTACAAGCTCGTGATCGAATATGACGGAACGCCCTATGTGGGCTGGCAGCGGCAGGACAATGGCCCCTCCGTCCAGGGCGCCATCGAGGCCGCGATCCTGTCGCTGACCGGCGAGACCGTCTCGATCCGCGGTGCGGGTCGCACGGATTCCGGCGTGCATGCCATGGGGCAGGTCGCCCATGCCGACCTGACGCGCGACTGGAAGGAGCATACGCTCCGCAATGCCCTCAACGCCCATCTCGGCATGGCCGGCGAGCGGGTGGCCATCCTCGACGCGGCGCGGGCGCCGGACGATTTCGATGCCCGCTTCTCCGCGAAGAAGCGGCACTATCTCTACCGCATCATCTCGCGCAAGGCGCCGCTGGCGCTGGAGGCGAACCGCGCCTGGTTCGTCGCCAGGGACCTCGATCAAGAGGCCATGCATGCGGCCGGGCAGATGCTGGTGGGAAAACACGACTTCACGACGTTCCGCGCGGCCCAGTGCCAGGCGAACAGCCCGGTGCGCACCATCGACCGTCTGGAGGTGACGCGCAGCGGCGATCTCATCGAGATGCGTGTTTCCGCGCAAAGCTTCCTGCACAACCAGATCCGTTCCTTTGCCGGAACGCTGAAGCTGGCCGGCGAGGGCAAGTGGACGGCCGGCGATGTGCGCGCGGCGCTGGAGGCGCGCGACCGCAAGGCCTGCGGCCCCGTCGCGCCGCCGGATGGCCTTTATTTCATGGCTGTCGATTACTGATCAGACCGGCATCGTGCCGAGAAGGCGCTGCAGTTCCTGTCCGACGATCATCGGCGGCAGCACGAAGATCGCAGTGATGGCCGCGGCCAGAAGGCCCTGCCTGCCGACGCACATCCAGACCAGCCGGTATTGCAGCACGACACTGGCGCCGAAGACCACGTAGAGAAGCAGGCCGGCGAACGGCGCGCTTGTGGGCAGCACGAGCGTCAGCGCGAAGGGAATGGCGGCCGCATAGGCAAAGGGGATCGCGACCCAGTTGCTGGCGGTCACCAGCGTTGCGAGATACTTGCCGTAGCCCAAGGGGCCGGCGAGCACCGCCAGCAGCGCGAGCGGCAGCATCCAGCCGACGACATCGATGACGGCGAGCTTCACCAGGAAATTGAAGCCCGCGGGCGTATCAGCGGGCATGGCGGCGAGATAATAGAGCCGCCACGACGCCCAGATTACCGCAAAGGCCGGCAGGCACCAGACGATCGCCCAGAACGACCGCGTGAAACCGCGCATCGTAAGGTCCAGCCAGCCGAAGCCTTCCTGCTTCTGGCGCAGCAGCAGAACGACGCCCGTGAGATAGTGCAGGACCTCGTCAAGACCGGGCATTGTCGAACCAGCGTTCGATGAAGGTCTCGTAGATCGACGTCAGCGTCTCGAGATCGGCGACGGCCACCCGCTCGTCCACCATATGCATGGTCTGCCCGACAAGGCCGAACTCGACGACCGGGCAATAGTCCTTGATGAAACGGGCATCGGACGTGCCGCCGGTCGTCGACAGCTTCGGCGCGCGGCCGGTCACCGCTTCCACCGCGCCCGACAGCGAGGCGATCAGCTGGTTGTTGCGCGTCAGGAAGACATGGCTGGGGCGTTCGGCCCAGGCGATATCGTAGCGCACGGGGCTGCGGCCGGGCCGCAGCCTCTCGTTGGCCGCCGCGGCATCGAGCCGGCGCACGATCTCGGCCATGACGGTCTCAGCCGTCCAGGTGTCGTTGAAGCGGATGTTGAAGCTGGCGGTCGCCTTGCCCGGCACGACATTGGTGGCGCGGTTGCCGATGTCGATGGTCGTCACTTCGAGGTTCGACGGCTGGAAGTTTTCCGTGCCGGCATCGAAGGGCGGGTCCATCAGGGCGTCCGTCAGCGCGATGACGCCGCGCACGGCATTGTCGGCGAGATGCGGATAGGCGGCATGACCCTGCACGCCATGCACCGTCACGGTGCCGGAGACGGAGCCGCGCCGGCCGATCTTGATCATGTCGCCGAGCTGGTCGGGATTGGTCGGCTCGCCCACGAGGCAGGCATCCCAGCGCTCGCCGCGGGCGGCTGCCCATTCGAGCAGCTTGATCGTGCCGTTGACGGCCGGGCCTTCCTCGTCGCCGGTGATGAGGAAGGAGACGGAGCCCTTCGGCGGACCGTGCTTCTCGATATGGCGCGCGACGGCGGCGACGAAGCAGGCGATGCCGCCCTTCATGTCCACGGCGCCGCGGCCGAACATCTCGCCGCCGGCGATCTCCGCGCCGAACGGGTCATGCGTCCAGGCCGCCTCGTCGCCGACAGGCACGACGTCGGTATGGCCGGCAAACATCAGATGCGGGCCGTCCGCGCCGATGCGGGCATAGAGGTTTTCGATATCGGGCATGCCGGGTTCGCGAGCCAGCATGCGCTCCACGGTGAAGCCGAGCGGCTCCAGCATGGCGGCAAGGGCCGTCAGCGCGCCGCCCTCGGCGGGCGTCACGGACGGGCAGCGGATCAGGGTGGCGAGATTGGCAGTCGGGTCGGCAGAGGTCATGGGCATGCGATCACGGCACGGAAACAGAGGGAATCGAGATGTAGCCCATCGCTCGCAAGCTGTCACGCGTGGCCGGAGCGCGCGGCGCTCAGTCCTTCGGATGGTCGGGCAGGCGTCCGTAGTCGTTCGGCCCCTGGGTGCCGGGCCAGACGAGAAACACGAAGAGCGCGAAGAACGAAAGCGCGGGAACGAAGAGGCAGAGGATGAGAGGCGCGGGCAGGTTCATGTCGTGCACCCGCTTGACCGAAAGCATCAGCGAGGAGATCGTCGAGACGACCGCCAGCGCCAGGAAGATGAGAACCCACGGGACGAAGGACGGATGGTCCTCCGGCACGGCAAGGACGCGGGTGAAGGAGGCCGACAGGACCATCAGCCAGAAGGCCCAGCCGAGCGCATAGGGCGCGCGGCTGAGGCGACCCGACCAGCCGAAGAAGAGCCAGGCGAGACGCGGTCGCTGCTCTTCCACGGCCATCGGGAATTAATCCCGGAGAAGTTCGTTGATGCCGGTCTTCGAACGGGTCTGCGCATCCACGCGCTTGACGATGACGGCGCAATAGAGGCTGGGCGCGGGCAGGCCGTTCGGCATCGTCTTTTCCGATGGCATGGAGCCGGCGACGACGACCGAATAGGGCGGCACTTCGCCATAGGTCACTTCGCCGGTGGCGCGGTCGACGATCTTGGTCGACTTGCCGATGAACACGCCCATGCCGAGCACGGAGCCCTCGCGCACGATGCAGCCTTCGACGACTTCCGAGCGCGCGCCGATGAAGCAATTGTCCTCGATGATGGTCGGGCCGGCCTGCATCGGTTCCAGCACGCCGCCGATGCCGACCCCGCCGGAGAGATGCACATGCTTGCCGATCTGCGCGCAGGAGCCGACGGTCGCCCAGGTGTCGACCATGGTGCCTTCGCCGACATAGGCGCCGAGATTGACGAAGGAGGGCATCAGGATGGCGTTCGGCGCGATATAGGCGGAGCGGCGCACGACGCAGTTCGGCACGGCGCGGAAGCCGGCCTTCTCGAATTCATTGACGCTCCAGCCATCGAACTTGGAGGGCACCTTGTCCCACCAGGAGGACTCGCCCGGGCCGCCCTTGACGATTTCCATCGGGTTGAGGCGGAAGGAGAGCAGCACGGCCTTCTTGAGCCACTGGTTCACCGTCCAGTTGCCGTCCTCGCCGCGCTCGGCGACGCGCACCTTGCCTGCATCCAGCAGGTTGAGCGCGGTCTCGACCGCATCGCGGATTTCGCCGCGCGTGCTGGTGCTGACACCGTCGCGTTCCTCAAAGGCGCGCTCGATGGTGGCGGAAAGGGTGGCGAGATCGGACGTGCTCATCGGAATTCCTTAAACTTCGACGCTTATTTTCGCTTGTCGGCAGGCCGGAAGGTCGATTTCATCAATCAGCGAAATGCTCTAGAGCAAGTGCCGGAAAAGATGAAGCCCTTTTCCGGCAGATACTGTCGCACGGACGCAATGGTGATTCCGCGCGGCGGCAAGACAGGAAAAAGTGATGGCAAGACTGAAGAAAAAGAATCTGCGCCGCAAGGATGGCGTGTGGGATCCGTTGGCCGACAGCGCGCAGGACAAGCATCGCGCTTCCGTCGTGCCGCAGACGCCGCAATCGGCCCACCCGGCCTATCGGCTTGCCTATGTCGACGACGATTTCCTCTGCCGCGAGGAACTGCGCCCCGTGCGCCTCCAGCTGGAACTCCTAAAGGTGGAGATGATGCTGGCCGAGCACGGCATCAAGTCGACCATCGTCATGTTCGGCGGTGCGCGCATTCCCGCCCCCGGGCAGGATGCCTGGGCGGCCCGCAACGAAACGCAGCGCGCCAATCTGGAGGCGGCCTCGGTCTACTACGAGGAAGCGCGCAAGTTTGCACGCATGTGCTCCGAAAAGTCGGCGGAGCTCGGTTTCAAGGAATATGTCGTCGTCACCGGCGGCGGGCCGGGCGTGATGGAAGCGGGCAACCGCGGCGCGGCCGATGTCGGCGCACCGTCCATCGGCCTGAACATCGTGCTGCCGCATGAGCAGGCGCCGAACCCTTATGTCACGCCCGAGCTCAGCTTCAACTTCCATTATTTCGCGATCCGCAAGATGCATTTCCTGCTGCGCGCCAAGGCCGTGACGGTCTTCCCGGGCGGCTTCGGCACGCTGGACGAGCTGTTCGAGACGGTCACGCTGATGCAGACCGGCCGCATGGCGCTGGTTCCGCTCATCCTGTTCGGCAAGGAATTCTGGCACAAGATCATCGACTTCGATGCGCTGGCCGCCTTCGGCACCATCGCGCCCGGCGATGTCGAACTGCTGGAATTCGTCGAGACGGCCGAGGAGGCCTGGGACATCATCGTGAAGTTCTACGAGAAGCTCGAAGCCGAGCATGCCGTGGCTGAAGCCTGACATCAGGGAAGCCATGCACTGCCGCCAATAAAAGACGCCCCGGCATGGCCGGGGCGTTTCAGTTGGACGTGCTGGCAGGGAATGCTCTGTCGTTTTGCCGCATTGTCCGACGCCGAAGCGATCGCTCCGGCTGGAAATGCTCTATTTCTGGTGGCGTTTCATGACCATTTCGTCGGCGGTGATGAAGCCGTCGCCGTTGCGGTCGCGCTGTTTGAAGAGAGCGGCGGCGGCGGTTTCCATCTCCGCCTTCGTCAGGACGCCGTTCTTGTCGGTGTCGGCGCGCTCGAACATGCGTGCGCCCATGCGGTCGATACGCGCGTCACGCATCGCCTGGCGCGCGGCGTCCTTCGCCTCGCCGTCGGTCGCTTTCACGGCCTGGAACGCCTTGCGGGCATCCCGGAACGCTTCGCGCCTGGCGTCCACTTCCGCCTTGCTCACTTCGCCGTTCCTGTCCGCATCGAACCGCTCGAAGGACGTCGTGGCATAGGCGAGCATCTCGGCCTGCGAGATCTTGCCGTCCTTGTCGGTATCGGCGCGCTCCAGCATGCGCTGCGCACGCTCCTCGCTCTTCTTGCCGTGCCACTTGCCCTTGCCGCCGGCATCGGCCACGTCAATGGCACCATCCTTGTTGGTGTCGCGACGTTCGAAGATCCTTTCGGCGGCAGCCATGACCTCGGCTTCCGAAAGCGTACCGTTTTTATCGGTATCGGCGCGGTCGAACATCTTGCCCGCACCCGGCAGCATGTAGGGCCCACCGGCGCGCAGTGTCTCGCGGGCCTTGTCCTTGTCGGCATCGGCGGCGGCGCGAATGGCCTTGCGGGCATCCTTGAACGCGGCGTGGCGCGCCTTGATCTCGTCCTTCGTCACCTGCCCGTCGCCATTGGCGTCGAAGGTCTTGAAGGCGTTGGCCGCATTGGCCTTGAATTCGGCAAGCGTCACCTTGCCGTCCTTGTCCGTATCCAGCCGTTCGAGCATCGCGGCATGGCGGGCATGATGCTTGCCTTCGTGTTTGGCAGCGAAGGCGGGAGCGGCGAAGCCCGAGAAGATAAGGCTGGCGGCAACGGCGCCGAGAAGGAGTTCCTTTTTAGCCATGGTCGTTCCTTTCATCCATTGTCGTCCCTTGGAAGCGCAGGATAGAGGGAAAGCCGGCCGTGGCCAGTTACAAATTGGTAATTGAACCCTTTGGCGGGAAAGGGTTTTTTCCGTGTCAGGAATGTGGCTGGCCGCGTGTCAGAGAAGCGCGTTCAGGAAGGCCGTGAGGTCGGAGGTCGCATAATCGATATGCTCGTCCTCTTCCGAGCGCTTCTCCCAGGCATCCACGAATTCGTGGTTCTCGTTCTGCGGAATGAGCAGCACCGTCTTCATGCCGAGCGCCTTCGGCACGAGAAGATTGCGCGGCAGGTCCTCGAACATCACCGCCTGCTGCGTCTCGATGCGGTGCAGCGCCATGAACTTGTCATAGGTCGCGCCCGCCGGCTTGGGCATGTATTCGGCCGCCACGATGTCGAAGACGTCGTCGAAATGGTCGAGGATGCCGAGCGCCTTTGCGGCCATCTCGGCATGTTTGACGCTGCCGTTGGTGAAGATGAACTTGCGGCCCGGCAGTGCCCGGATCGCCTCGCCCAGCGACAGGTCCGGCGACAGCACGCCGTAGTCGATGGCATGCGCCTTTTCCAGGAAGTCCAGCGGGTCGATGTCGTGGTGGATCATCAGACCCTTCAGCGTCGTGCCGTGGTCGTAGTAATATTGCTTTTGCAATGCGCGCGCATCGTCGCGCGACAGGCCGAGCAGCGCCGAGACATAGGCCGTCATGTTCTTGTCGATCTGGGCGAAGAGATCGACGTGGTGCGGATAGAGCGTGTTGTCGAGGTCGAAGACCCAGTCACGCACATGGGCGAAGTCGGCTTTGTTCGGAAGATCGGTCATGGCCGCCTTATGCCATGGGCCTGCGCGGCGGCAAACGGAAATTTAAGGCGCCGCTTTCGCTGCCGATGGATTTGCGCAAACCGGCGTGCTAGCGGCAGTGCATGGAACTCTGGATCCCCATCACCATCGCCGCCGCCTTCCTGCAGAACCTGCGCTCGGCCCTGCAGAAGCATCTTCAGGGCTCGCTCGGCACGCGCGGCGCGAGTTTCGTGCGCTTCGGCTATGGTTTCCCGCTGGCAATCCTCTATGCGTTTTCGTTGCACTGGATCGCCGGCCTGGCGTTTCCGGCGCTCAACTGGACCTTCGCGGCCTGGACGGTGATCGGTGGTCTCGCGCAGATCTTCGCGACCATGCTGCTCGTCTATCTGTTCTCGCTCAGGAACTTCGCCGTCGGAACGGCCTATTCCAAGACGGAGCCGGTGCAGGCGGCGATCTTCGGCTTCATCCTGCTCGGCGAGCGCATCACGCCCGGCGCCGTCGTCGCCATCATCGTCGGCGTCATCGGGGTCATGCTGATCTCGGTCGCCCGCGCGCCGCTCTCCTGGCGCAACACCTTCGCGGCGCTGACGGGCCGCACCGCGCTGATCGGCATCGCGTCTGGCGGCGTTTTCGGCGTGTCGGCGGTCGCCTATCGCAGCGCCGCCCTGTCGCTGGACGGGCCGGGGCCCATCATGAATGCGGCCGTGACGCTCGCCTGCGTGACGACCTTTCAGACGATCTTCATGCTCATCTGGATGCTGTGGAAGGACAAGAACGAGATCGTCCAGGTTCTCAAGAGCTGGCGGTCCTCGTCGCTGGTCGGCATCACCGGCGTCATGGGCTCGGCCTGCTGGATCACGGCGATGAGCCTCCAGCAGGTGGCCTATGTGCGCGCACTCGGCCAGATCGAGCTGGTCTTCACCTTCATGGCCTCCTACTTCCTCTTCCACGAGCGGGTGAACCGCACGGAAGTGACGGGATGCCTGCTGATCGTCTGCGGCATCCTCGGCCTGCTCTTCCTGTAGGCCCGGCGGCGCAGTGCCGCCGGTGAACGAGATCAGGGCACGATCAGCGTGCCGGCGCCATGCTCGGTGAAGAGTTCGAGCAGTACGGAATGGGCGGTCTTGCCGTTGAGGATGACCACACCCTGCACGCCCGCCTTGATGGCGTCGATGCAGGTCTCGACCTTCGGGATCATGCCGCCGGAGATCGTGCCGTCCTTGATGAGCGCGCGCGCCTGCGCCACCGACAGTTCCTTGATCAGCTGGCCGTCCTTGTCGAGCACGCCCGGAACGTCCGTCAGGAAGAGCAGGCGCGTGGCGTTCAGCGAGCCGGCAATGGCGCCGGCAAAGGTGTCGGCATTGATGTTGTAGGTGTGGCCGTCGCGGCCGGGCGCGACCGGCGCGATGACCGGGATCATCTCGGACCTGGCAAGCAGGTCGATCAGCGTGCGGTCGACTTCCACCACTTCGCCAACGAAGCCGAGGTCCAGAACGCGCTCGATATTGCTGTCGGGATCGGTGACGGTCTTCTTGGCCTTCTCGGCAAAGACCATGTTGCCGTCCTTGCCACACAGGCCGATCGCCCATTCGCCGGTCTGGTTGATGAGCGCGACGATCTCCTTGTTGATCGAGCCGGCGAGCACCATCTCGACGATCTCGACCGTCCTCTGGTCGGTGACGCGCAGGCCGCCTTCGAACTTCGATTCGATGCCCATCTTGGTCAGCATGGCGCCGATCTGCGGGCCGCCGCCATGCACGACGATCGGGTTGACGCCGGACTGCTTGAGAAGCGCGATGTCGCTGGCGAACGCCTTGCCCAGCTCCGGGTTGCCCATGGCGTGGCCGCCATATTTCACCACGATGGTCTTGTTCTCGTAGCGCTGCATGTAGGGCAGGGCCTGAACGAGAAGGCGGGCTTGGTTTTCGCTATCGGATTGGGACATGGCGGCCTCTCGGGAATGGGTGGCGCCTGTTTAACGCATGTTTTGTGACGATGGAATGATCCTCTTTTCACAATACGCGGGGCCGGCGCGAGAAAGCGCTTTCATTGCGTCAGCGTCGATGGCGCAACGGCACGGGGAAGATTATGATGTCCATGCGCGCTTGCTATGGCAAAATGCTTCCGCGCGTTCCTATATGTGAGAAAACCACCGTTGCGCGCCCTCCGCGCGAACCGAGAGAGTACACAAGGCGATGACGGCATTCGGCCGAGATATGGGCGAGACCCGCTGCGACGAAGTGATCGCCGGCGAATATGTGCTCGGCGCGCTTTCCCAGGAGGACTGCCGCAAGGTCGAGGCGCGGCTGGCATCCGACCGGCGCTTTGCCGCAATGGTCGGGCGCTGGCAGGAAACGCTCTCCACCTTCAGCGATGACGCGACGCCGCATGCCGCATTCGATGCCGGCTTCGGCGGCCACCGGCAGGTCCTGCATATGGGACCGTGCGATGCGGTGTTTACCGGCAAGGTTTCCGGCGGCTTCTGGAATTCCCTCGGCTTCTGGCGCGGGCTTGCCTTTGCGGGCATTGCCGTTGCGGCCGGGCTCGTCCTGTCGCTGGGGGGCCTGCTCACGCAACGACCCGTCGGTGCCGGCCGCCCCGTGTCCGACGCTGCGGGCGAAGGCGGCGCGATCGACCATTTCGTGCATTACGAAGAGACGAACGGCGCGCTCCGCCTCACCCCGGTTTCCGATGCGGGTGAAAAGAAGCGGCCGCTCGAAGTCTGGCTGAAAAAGGAAGGCGAGGCGCCAGTGTCTCTGGGCGTCGTGCCCCGGACGGCGGGAAGCGCGCTCATCCTGTCACATCAGGGCCAGCCGCCTGAAAAGTGAGACGGCGCCGGTAAGTCCCTTCTGTCTCAGAATTCTTCCCAGTCCCCGCCCGATCCGGTGTCCTGTCGTGCGCCGAAGGCGCCGGCAAGCTTCTCGTTGAGCGCGAGCGCGGGGGAGGACACGGCACGGGACTGGCTGGAAGCGGCCTTGACGTTCCACTGGCCCGGGGATTTGCGCACCGGAGCCAGTGTGGCAGCGACCGGAGCGGCCGGCGTCGTGGGCACGACGTGCAAATGTGCCTGCATGGTGCGGCTCGATGCCGACGTGCCGCCGACATTGAAGCGGCTGATCAGTGCGTTCAGCGCCTGAACCTCCGCGGCGAGCCCATGGCTGGCGGCCGTTGTTTCTTCGACCATGGCGGCATTCTTTTGGGTGCCCTGGTCCATGCTGTTGACGGCGGTGTTGATTTCCTGAAGGCCCACGGACTGCTCGCGTGCCGCCTCGACGATAGCCGCGACGTGGCTGTTGATCTCCTGCACCTCGGTGACGATGGTCTGCAAGGCGCGGCCGGTGTCACCGACCAGGGACACACCGGTGCGGACCTGATCGCCCGATGTGGTGATCAGCGACTTGATTTCCTTGGCGGCCTTTGCCGAGCGCTGGGCCAGCTCGCGGACTTCCTGCGCCACGACCGCAAAGCCCTTGCCGGCCTCGCCCGCGCGGGCGGCTTCCACGCCGGCGTTCAGCGCCAGAAGATTGGTCTGGAAGGCGATATCGTCGATCACGCCGATGATGCTGGTGATCTCGCTGGAGGATTTCTCGATTTCGTTCATGGCCGCGACGGCGCGGCGCACGATCTCGCCCGACTTTTCGGCGCCGGCGCGTGTGCGCGCAACGAGGTCGCCGGCTTCTTCCGCGCGCCGGGTCGAATCCTTGACGGTCGTCGTGATCTCTTCCAGCGCGGCGGCGGTCTCCTCGACGGAGGCGGCCTGCTGTTCGGTGCGGCGCGACAGGTCGTCGGCGGCCGAACGGATCTGGCTTGCGCCCGCGTCGATCGCCGCGGCGTTCTCGCCCACTTCGCGCAGCGCATCGCTGAGGCGCGAGACGGAGGCGTTGAAGTCTGCCCGCAGCCGGTCGAGATCGCCCTCGAAGGGCTCGTCGATGCGGCAGGTCATGTCGCCGGCGGCAAGCCTGCCCAGGGCCTCGGCAAGGCTTGCGACGGCCTGCTGGACCTGGCCGCTGTCGCGCGTGCGTTCCGCCTCGCGCGCCTGCCGGTCGCTTTCGGCCCGGCGGCGGTCGTCTTCGGCCTGGCGTTCGAGGCGCTGGCGCTCGGCGGCGTTGTCACGGAAAACGGCGACGGTGCCGGCCATGTCGCCGATCTCGTCCTTGCGGCCGGCGCTGGGAATGGTGACGACCGTATCGCCGTCGGCCAGCCGCTTCATCGCGCCCGCAAGGCCGTTGAGTGGCCGCACGACGCGGCGGTTGACCAGGAAGATCGCGGCAATGGCGAGGCCCATCGCGGCGGCGAGCGAGGCCCAGGTCAGCGCGAAGGCGGAGCCTTCCTCGGCGCGCGCACTCTCGATCGTTTCGTCCGTCACCGCCTGGGTGTGCGCCACGAGCGCGTTGAGGGCCGCTGTGATCGCATCGGCGCTCGCCTTCATCGAGCCCTTGTAGATGTCGAGCGCCGGCCCCTTGGCGCCGATGGCGGAGAATTGCACGAGCTTGGCGGCTTCGTCGAGATAGGTCGTCAGCGTCGTCTTGATGGTGTCGATCCCGGCGATCGCCGCCGCATCGCCGCTATTGTCGGCCGCATGGGTCTTCACCATGGCCTCGAAGGCTTCGGTGCGTTCCTTGATGCGCGCCTCGATGCGGCCGATCTCGTCCGGATCCATCGAAAGCAGGTGTTCTGCGTAGATCGCATTCAGATCGGAGAAGGCATGGCTGAGTTGCAGGATGGCGCTCAGCTGAGGCATGCGGTCGGTGCCGATACGCTCGATGTGGCCGGTCATCGCCGACAGCGACCGGAAGGCGACCGCCCCTTGCAGCGCCCCCAGAACGACCATCAGAAGGAAGAGCGCCGGCAGGAGCCTGCTGATCCGGACATTATGCATGACAGTTCCCTGGTTTTCTCGAAGACGCGCTTTGTGCGGTTGCGCGAAAGTCTAGGGCCCGTCGTTTAACGCGGCCTTAATGGGCCGTGCTCATCTCCTGCCTTGCCGGCCGGTTTTCCACACCCTACATGCCAGATCGAACAGGAGTTTTCGATGATCCTCGACGCCGCCCGGCTTGCGCTTGCCAACCTCTTCGCCCCCGAAACGCGCAGCGTCTTCTGGAAGGTCCTGGGCCTGACGATCCTCGCCCTCGTCGTGATGTGGTTCGGTCTGCGCGAAAGCTTCATCGCCTTCGCCTGGCCATGGCTGCAAGGCGCATTCATGCCGGACCTGCCGCAATGGGCCGGCTGGCTCACCTTCGTGTTCGGCATCGTTGCCAGCATCGGGCTCGCGCTTGGACTGGCGCTGCTGCTGGCGCCGGTGACCGCTATCATCGCCGGCTTCTTCCTCGACGATGTCGCTGACGTCATCGAGAAGCGGGACTATCCCGCCGACAAGCCGGGCGTTCCGCTGCCCATGGCCCAGGCCATCGCCGGGTCGGTCAAGTTCCTCGGCATCGTGCTCGTCGGCAACCTCGTCGCGCTGTTCCTGCTCTTCATCCCCGGCGTCAACCTCATCGCCTTCTTCGCCGTCAACGGCTACCTGCTCGGCCGGGAATTCTTCGAATTCGCCGCCATGCGCCATCGCTCGCCGCAGGAGGCGCGGCGGTTTCGGGAAAAGCACTTTTCCACGGTGCTGATCGCCGGCCTGCTGGTCGCGGCCTTCCTGGCGATCCCGATCGTCAATCTTCTCACGCCGCTTTTCGCCGCCGGCCTGATGGTGCATCTGCACAAGGCCTTGAGCCGCAAGGACCCCGGCTTCGCGCTTCCGCAGGCGCGATAAAGAAAAGCCGGCACGTCATCGCGCCGGCTTTCGATCATCGTATGGCGGTTCGGCTCAGTAGGCGTCTTCGTACGCCGCGCAGATTTCCGCCTGCGTCTTGCCGGCGAGATAGGCGATCTCGCCTTCCTTGTGCTTGACATAGACGTCTGCGAAGCCCTCCGGGAACCAGCCGCAGACCGTCTCGTTGCCGCGGAACCGCTGCAAGGCCGCTTCCAGCGTCTGCGGCAGGCGGACATAGCCACGCGCGGCAAGGGCGTCCGTGCCGAGCAGCGAAAGGTCCTCCTGCGTGGCCTCGGGAACCTCAAGTCCTTCCTCGATGCCCTGCACGCCGGCATGGACGATGGCGGCAAGCGCCAGATGCGGGTTTGCCGCCCCGTCCGCCGCGCGGAATTCGAAGTTGAACTGCGCGGCGCGCGCGATGTCGCTGATGTCGGAGACCGGGCAGATGCGCACCGAGGCCTCGCGATCGCGGAAGCCGAGATTGTTGAAGGCAGCACTCCAGCGATGCGGCGTCAGCCGCAGGTAGGACACGACGCTCGGCGCGGTGATGGCGATGATCGAATCGAGATATTTCAGGATGCCGGCCACGAACTTGCCCGCGACATCCGAGAGCTCGTGCTTGCCGGCGGGATCATAGGTCACCGGATTGCCGGACGCGTCCAGCATGCTCATGTGGACATGCACGCCATTGCCGACGCCGGCCGGATCGCGGATCGGCGTGAATGTCGGGTCGTAGCCGAGCTCCCGCGCGACGAGGCCGACGATCTCCCGGGTAATGATGGAATGGTCGGCGATGGTCACGCCCTTCTGCGGGCCCATCGTCACCTCGAACTGCCCGGCGCCGAACTCCTTGAGGATCGTGTCTGGCGTCACGCCGGCCGTGCGCATGCCGGCGATGATCGCCTCGCAGAAATGCCGCTCGCGCTGGAAGCCGCCCAGCGTGAAGGCGCCGCCCACTTCGGATACCAGATGCTTGATTTGGAATTCATGTTCGAAGGCGCCGTAGAGCGTCACGCCTGCCACCCTTTGCAGGCGTTCGAGCGCGGCTTCGAGGATCGAGCGCGTGCAGAATTCCCATGGCCTGCCATCGGTATAACGGATGTTGCCGAGCACGAAATTCTCGTTCGGCGCGCCGTCCTCGCTTTCGATGCTGACGCTGGTTGCGGGATCGGGAATGAGCACGAGATCGCCCAGCGATCCGAAGGGGCTTTCGGCAATGGCGTCGAAGCAGGTGATCTGGACATTGGTCGGCGTCCAGCCCACGCCGCGCTTCAGGCGCTTTTCCATCTGCGCCAGCGGAAAGGCCTTGCCGCGCACCTTGCCGGAAAGGTCGCCGCAGCAGGCAACCATCATTTCTTCACGTTTCATCGTCGTCCCCGTTGATCGTATCCTGGTCGTAGCCCGGCATGGAGAAGCGCACGCCGTCCCAATCCCTGATGCGTTTCTGCGTCGCCTCCCAATCGGCCTCGGAGACACGCACGATCAGCGCCTCGACGAGAACGATTGCGGCCGCCACCGTATCCCAGGCCGTGCCCGCCTCGATCGGCAGGGCGACGATGTGGTCGGCACTGCGGGCGGCCGGCGACATCCACTTGTCGGTGATCACGACGATGGTCGCGCCGCGTGCCTGCGCGATCGTTTCGGCAAGGCGTGCGAGGCTGAGCTGGTAGCGCCGGAAATCGAACAGCAGCACGACATCCTTCTTGCGCATGCGCAAGACATGCTCCGGCCAGAATTCCGGATTGTCGGACATGTGGTAGATGCCGCTGCGGATCTGCCGGAGATGGATCGACAGGAAGGACGCGACATTGTCGCTGACGCGGCCGCCGAGCAGGAAGATGTTGCGCGAGGGATCGGCGATCAGGTCGGCGAGGATATCGAACTGCGCCTGGGAGACCGTGGCCGCCATCTCCTGCGTGACGGAGGCGATGCGCCGCACATATTCCGACAGGAACTCCGAATGGCCGACCGGCGTCTGCCGCGTCTTCAGGTCGAGCGGCGATCGCTGCCCTTCCTTCAGCTCGGCAATGAGCTGGCGCTGCAGGTCCTGGAACCCGCTGCAGCCGATCTTGCTGACGAAGCGGGTGATCGAGGGCGCGCTGACGCCGGTTTTCGCCGCCAGTTCCTGAATGTTCTCGAGCCCCGTGAAGGGGTAGTCGGCAAGGATGGCATTGGCGATCTTGCGCTCGCTGGCCGTCAGCTGCCCGGCAGCCTCCCGGATCCGCGTGCGGACCGTCGTCGACGATTTCCCATCGCTCATAAGTGTGTTCCCGTTCTTGGGGCGGATATTTGCGCCATGAAAAAAATTAGTCAAATGGAAAAATAAGATTGACTATGATTGAGAAATTTCTTTGACTGGCTGTCATCGAAGCCCTCGTACCGGCCCCTGCCGATGCGATCGACGGATACCATTTCATGCTCAGTCTTGCAGATAGCGACATGTCCAGATTGCTGAATGCTGGCGACCCGGACCCCGTGGAATGGATCAACGCGACCGGGCGTTCGCCCATCTTCCTGACCTGCGAGCATGCCGGCCGCGCCGTGCCGACCGCGCTCGGCGATCTCGGCGTCGCATCCGCGGAAATGGACCGGCACATCGCCTACGACGTCGGCGCCGAAGGGCTTGCCCGCGGGCTTGCGGAACGGCTCGATGCCGCGCTCATCCTCCAGCGCTACAGCCGCCTGGTGATCGATTGCAACCGTCCGTTCGAGGCGGAGGACTGCGTTCTCAAGCAGAGCGACGGCACGCTCATTCCGGCCAATGCCAATGTTTCCGATGCGCAGCGGCGCGGCCGCTTCGTGGAAATCCACCAGCCCCTGCATGAAGCGATCTCCGTTGCGCTGGAGCGGCGGCAGGCGGCTGGCGGGCCGCTCGTCCTCGTTTCCGTGCACAGCTTCACGCCCGTCATGCGCGCGACCGGCGCGGTGCGCGATTTCGAACTCGGCCTGCTCTACAACAGGGACGCGCGCTTTGCGGAGCGCCTTGCGGAAACCTTCAGCGCGGCGAATGCCGACGTGACGGTCAAGCTCAACGCGCCCTATCACGTCGACGATGTCTCCGACTACACGATCCCGGTGCACGGCGAACGGCGCGGCATCCCGCATGTGCTGCTCGAAGTGCGCAACGACCTCATCCACGATGCGAGCGGCCAGGAGGCATGGGCCGAGCGAGTTGCCGGTCCGCTTCTCCTCGCAGCCCAAAGCCTTGAAGGATCCTCCGATGGCCGCTGACCATCCCTCTACCCGCAATCTGCCGCTCGATCCGGCCGCATCCGCCATCCTCTTCATCGACGTGCAAAACTTCTCCGTGCGCCGTGACGGCGGCGAGTTCAAGGACGTCTCCGACGCCGATATAGAGGGCAAGTACGGCTACTATTTCAAGCGCATCCACGAGGTCGCCATCCCGAACATGCAGCGCCTCCTGGCCGGCTTCCGCCAGGCCGGCATCGAGGTGCTGCACACGACGATCGAAAGCCTGACGAAGGACGGCCGCGACCGCAGCCTCGACTACAAGATCACCGGCTTCAACGTGCCGAAGGGCTCGTGGGACGGCAAGGTCATCGACGAGCTGGCGCCGCTGGAGGATGAGATCGTCCTGCCCAAGAGCTCGTCGAGCGTCTTCGTCTCCACCCATGTCGACTACATCCTGCGCAACCTCGGCGTACGGCAGATCGTGCTCTGCGGCCTCCTGACCGATCAGTGCGTGGAATCGGCGGTACGCGATGCCTGCGACCTCAACTACCTCGTGACGCTCGTGCCCGATGCCTGCGGCACCTATTCGCAGGAGCGGCACGACTTCTCGATCAATGCGATCAAGGGCTATTGCCGGCAGATTTCGACCGACGATCTGCTCAAGGAAATCGGGCAGTAAGCGGCCCGGCACAGTCACGCGACGGGATCAACCAAGGAGCTTTCAGGCGGGCCGCACAAAACAAGAAAAAGGCCGGACCGCATTCCATTCACAGCCGCAAGGCGTTCATCAAGGGGAACGATCATGATGAAAACATCCAAATTGCTTCTGGCGGCGGGCCTCGTGCTCGCCTCCTCCGCCGCCTTTGCTGACGACGACAAGATCGTCATCGGCGGCGCGCTGTCGATGACGGGTATCCAGGCCCCGCTCGACACGCCCGGCTTCAACGGCGCACAGGTCGCGGTGAAGTACCTGAACGACAATGGCGGCGTGCTCGGCAAGAAGATCGAGTTCATCAATATCGACGGCAAGTCCGATCCGGTCACGGTCGGCAACGTCGCCGTCGAACTGATCGACAAGGGCGCCCAGGTCATCGTCGCGCCCTGCGACTTCGATTTTGGCTCGCCGGCCAGCCGCGAGGCGCAGTCCGCCGATATCGTCGGCATCTCGACCTGCGCCTCCGACCCGCTCTATTCCTCGTGGTCGCTCGGCGACAAGCAGTTCACGCTCTCCATGTGGAACACCACGATGGGCGCGACGGCTGCCGATTTCGCGTTTAAGGAAAAGGGCTGGAAGACGGCTTATGTCGTCACCGACCAGTTCATCGCCTACACCAAGTCGCTCTCCAAATACTTCGTCGAGCAGTTCAAGGCTGACGGCGGCGAAATCCTGCTGGAAGACACCTACACGAACGGCGACAACAACTTCTCCGCCCAGCTCTCGCGCCTCCAGGCGCTCGGCAAGAAGCCCGACGTGATCTTCGTCTCGTCCTACGGCACGGATATCGGCGTGATCATCCGCGCGCTGCGTGAAGTCGGCTACGATGCGCCGGTTCTCGGCGGTGACGCCTATGACGATCCGGCCATGCACGAAGCGCTCGGCGAGAAGTTCGGCAACGACGTCTACTTCGTCACCCACACCTGGATGGGCGCGGGCGCCGATCCGGAAATGGAGAAGTTCATCGGCCTCTACAAGGAGATGTTCGGCAAGGACCCGGATACGTCCTTCGTCTCGACGGGCTGGGACACGATCATGATGATCGCCCAGGCCATCACGGCGGCCGGCACGACGGAAGGTGCGGCACTCGCCAAGGCGCTTGAAGACGGCCATTTCAAGCTGCTCACAGGCGAACTCGACTACGGCACGGCCGAAGAGGGCCACGTTCCGAACAAGGCCGCCGCGATGATCGAACTCAAGGCCGGCAAGCCGACCTTCGTCGGCTGGCGCAAGCCGGAATCGCTGCCGAAGCCCTGATCCCTGCCGTCCGGGCCGGCGCATCAGCCGGCCCATACCTTTCGGAAAAACCATGTCTGAAGCACGTCTTGCGGTAAACGACGTGTCGGTGGAATTCACCGGCCTTCGCGCTCTCGACCATGTCTCGCTCTCCGTCGCCACCGGCGAGGTTCTGGGCCTCATCGGGCCGAACGGCTCCGGCAAGACGACGATGATCAATGCGATCACCGGCCAGGTGAAGCTCGCCGGCGGCACGATCACCGCCGGCGACGTCACGCTGTCGGGCCTGTCGCCCCGCGATATCGCGCTGGCCGGCGTCAGCCGATCGTTCCAGATCGTGCGCCTGTTCAACGGCATGACCGTGCTGGAGAATGTGGAGGCCGCAGCCCTCGCCAAGGGTGTCTCGCGCGCCGTCAGCACTGAGCGGGCTGTCGGGCTGCTCGACGAGCTCGGGCTTGCGGACAAGGGAGACGAACTCGGCGAGAGCCTGAGCTACGGCGACAAGCGCCGCGTCGAGATCGCGCGCGCCTTGGCCGCCGAGCCGCGCTTCCTGCTGCTTGACGAACCGGCCGCCGGCATGAACGACGCCGAGACCGAGACATTGCTGCACACATTGTCCGAGCTGCCCAAGACCCGCGGCCTCGGCCTCATCATCATCGACCATGACATGGGTCTCATCATGCGGCTCTGCCACCGCCTGCACGTCCTGGCCTCCGGCCGCACCATCGCGGAAGGAGACGCCGCCCACGTGCGCAGTCATCCGGCCGTCGTGGAAGCCTATCTCGGCAAGGGGGCGGCCCATGCTTGACGTGCGCGACCTCTCCGTCAACTACGGCACGATCCGCGCCGTGCGCGGCATCACCTTCACCGTGGGCAAGGGCGAACTCGTCAGCCTGCTCGGCGCAAACGGCGCGGGCAAGTCCTCCACCATCAAGGCGATCGCCGGCGCGCTGAAGACATCCGCCGGCGCGGTCACGCTCGAAGGCAGGGACATTACCTCGGCCAATCCCGAGCAGGTCATCCGTGCGGGGCTCGCCACCGTTCCGGAAACCCGCGACGTCTTCCCGGACCTGACCGTCGCCGAGAACCTGATGCTCGGCGCCTATATCTATCGCCGCGACCACGCCGGCAACCGCGAGAACCTCGACAGGCTGCACACGCTCTTTCCTCGCCTCGCCGAACGCGCCTCGCAGGCGGCGGGCACGCTCTCCGGCGGCGAACAGCAGATGCTGGTCATCGCCCGCGCGCTGATGGCGCGCCCGAGCGTGCTGCTTCTCGACGAACCCTCGCTCGGTCTGGCCCCCGCCATCGTCGAGCGCATCTTCGAGATGATCGAGACGCTGAAAAAATCCGGCCTGACCATCCTGCTCGTCGAGCAGAACGTGAACCAGGCGCTCGCCGTCGCCGACCGCGCCTATGTCATGCGGCTCGGCGCGATCGTCGCGTCCGGCACGGCAGACGAGATCCGCTCCACCAGCGATCTCAGCGCACATTATCTGGGAGGCTGATCCATGGCTTTCGCGATCCAGTTCCTCATCGACGTGCTCAGCCTCGGCGGCGCCTATGCGCTGATGGCGCTCGGCCTCGTCATCATCTACGGCATCCTGCGGCTGGTGAACTTCGCCTATGGCGAACTCATCATGGTCGCCGGCTACACCATGTTCCTGACCAGCGGCTCCGGCTTGCCCTGGCTGCTGATGGCCGTCCTTGCCGTCGTCATGGCCATCGTTTTCGGCATCCTCACCGACTATGTCGCCTTCCGCCCGGTGCGCGCGAAATCGGTGACTGCGGTGCTGATCACCTCCTTCGCCTTCTCGAACCTGTTGCAGAACGCGGCCCTGCTCTTCATCTCGCCGCGTCCGCGCAATGTGCCGCTGCCGGATATCTTCTCGCAGACGGTCTCGATCGGCGGTGCGATCACGCCGGTGCGCAATCTCATCACCATCGCCGCCTCCATCGTGCTGCTGGCTGCCGTTGCTTTCCTGATGCGCAAGACGACGCTCGGCATCGCCATGCGCGCGGCCGCCACGAACTTCACAATGGCGCGCATGCTCGGCGTCCCCGCCAACCTGATCATCTCCTCGGCCTTCGCGCTATCGGGCTTCCTGGCCGGCGTCGTCGGGCTGTTGTGGATCGGGCGCATCGGCACGGTCGTGCCGGGCGTCGGCCTCGAGCCGCTGCTCGTCGCCTTCATCGCCACCGTCATCGGCGGCATGCGCAGCCTGCCGGGCGCGGTGGTCGGCGGCTTCCTGCTCGCGCTCATCGACACCACGCTCAACTACACCCTGTCGCAGGACCTCCTGAAGTTCCGCGATGCCTTCACCTTCAGCCTCGTGATCCTGATCCTGCTGTGGCGGCCCGAGGGCCTCATCAAGGGTCCGGCCAGCGGCCAGCGGACCTGAGGAGCGGACACATGAAACATTCCTATCTCACCGCCCTCATCCTGATCGCCATTATCGCCGTCATCGCCGTCGGCAGCCAGATTATCGGCATCCGGCTTTATGACCGCATCGCCACGAACCTGCTGATTTCGCTCGTTCTCGTCGTCGGCCTGCAGACCTTCATGGGCAATTCCGGCCTGCTCTCCTTTGCCCACATCGGCTTCATGGGGCTCGGTGCCTATACGTCGGCCGTGCTGACGATCCCCGCGCAGATGAAGGGCATGGCGCTGCCGGATCTCTACGAGTTCATGAAGGTCGTGGAAATCTCGCCGCTGCTTGCCATGCTGGCCGCCGGCGTGGTCGCGGCCCTCGTCGCCGCCATCGTCGCCTACCCGCTGATGCGGCTTTCGGACGCGGCCGCCGTCATCACCTCCTTCGCGCTCCTCGTCGTGCTCTACACGGTCATGAACAACTGGAGCGCGCTCACCAACGGTCCGCGCACGCTGTTCGGCCTGCCCAAGACGACGGAAATGCCGATTGCCGCCATCGTGGCCGCGGTCGTCGTGCTCATCGCGTTGGCCTTCAAGGAATCGCGCACCGGCAAGCTGCTGCGCGCATCGCGCGAGGACGAGGTCGCCGCGGCGGCGCTCGGCGCGAACATTCCGCACCTGCGCTGGCGCGCCTTCATCCTCGCGGCCTTCATCGCGGGTATCGGCGGTGCGCTCTGGGGGCATTTCATCACGTCCTTCGCGCCCAAGGCCTTCTACCTCAAGGAAACCTTCCTCATCATCACCATGCTGGTGATCGGTGGCGCCAACACCGTCACCGGCGCGGTTGCCGGTACGGTCCTCATCACTGTCGCCTATGAGGGGCTGCGCGGCACGGAAGCGACGCTCAACGCGGCGTCCTCCGGTTCCGGCCAGGTCATCGGCCTTACGGAGATCGTGCTCGCGCTCGCCATGATCGCCGTGATGATCGTCAGGCCGGGCGGTCTCTTCCCCAACCGCGAGATCGGCCACATCCTCACCCGCAGCCGCCGAAAGAAAGAGAAGACCGCATGACCTGGAAGACCGCCTACCGCTCCTTCTACTATGCGAATGCCGAAGAGCCGGAGGACATCGCGCTTGATCCGGAGACGACGGCGCTGCTCGTCATCGACATCCAGAACACCTATCTCGATCCCAAGGATACGCCCGAGGAAACCGCGCGCTGGCAGCCGTTCTACGACCGCATGCGCCGGACGGTCATTCCCAACACGGCCCGCCTGATCGATGAGTGCCGCAAGCGCAAGGTGGAGGTGATCTTCGCGCGCATCGCCTGCCTCAAGCCCGATGGCCGCGACCGCTCGCTCAGCCAGAAGAAGCCCGGCTTCAACTACCTGCTGCTGCCCAAGGACCTGCCGGAAGGGCAGGTCGTGCCGGAACTCGAGCCCCGCGCCGACGAGATCGTCATCACCAAGACGACGGACAGCGCCCTGACCGGCACGAACCTGCGCCTCATCCTGCACAATATGGGCATCAAGGATGTCATCTGCTGCGGCATCTTCACCGACCAGTGCGTCTCCTCGACCGTGCGCAGCCTTGCCGACGAGAGCTTCGGCGTTGTTGTCGTGGACGATTGCGGCGCGGCCGCGACGGACGAACTGCACAAGCGCGAGCTTGAGATCATCAACATGATCTACTGCCACGTCGTCCAGCTCGACGAGGTCCTGACCTTCTTCAAGAAGTAAGGGGAAAAGCCCATGTCCGGCCTCTATGCACGTGAGCGACAGTCGGTGTCCTCGATGGCGCATCTGCGGTTCTTCCCGCAGGCGGTCGTCGGCGGCAGCGGTGCGTATCTCACGGCAGACGACGGACGGCGGCTTCTCGATTTCGCCGCATCCTGGGGTGCCGCGAGCCTCGGGCATGCCCACCCGGCGGTGCGGGCTGCGGTCGACCGTGCGCTCTCCGATCAGGCGGGAGCGAGCTATCTTTCGTCGGCGAACGAAGCCTGCGTGCTGCTTGCGGAAAAGCTTCTGTCGCTGGTGCCGGAGCGGGCGCGGGGCCGCGTCTGGTTTGGCCATTCCGGCTCGGATGCCAACGAGACCGTTGCGCGCATGGTGGTCGCGGCGACGGGCCGGCCCCGCATTCTCGCCTTCGACGGCGCCTATCATGGCGGCACGGTCGGCTCCATGGCGGTCTCCGGGCACCCGGCGCAACAGGGAACGCGCGCTGCCGGCCTGACGCTCGTTCCCTATCCCAACAGCTATGCCGCTGATACGCCGCAGGCCGCGAGCGAGGCGGCCCTTGCCCATCTCGACCGGCTTTTCGAAACAGAGATCGCGCCGGGCGAGGTCGCAGCCTTCTTCATCGAACCCATCCAGTCAGACGGCGGTATGCTGGTGCCGCCGGACGGCTTCTTCAAGGCCGTGGAGGAGCGTTGCCGCAGGCACGGCATTCTCATCGTCTCGGACGAGGTGAAGGTGGGGCTCGGCCGCTCGGGACGCTTCAACGCCTTCGACCATTCCGGTATCGAGCCCGACATCGTCGTCTTCGGCAAGGGCCTTGGCGGCGGGTTGCCCATCTCCGCGGTCGTCGGGCCGGAGGCGATCATGAACCATGCGGTGGCGTTCTCGCTCCAGACGGTGCACGGCAACCCGGTCTGCGCGGCCGCCGCACTCGCCGTGCTGGAGACCATCGAGCGCGACCGTTTGGCCGAGAATGCGGCCAGGACCGGTCGTGTGCTGCGCGACGGCCTGAATGCGCTCGCGCGGCGTCACGCCCTGATCGGTGATGTGCGTGGGCATGGCCTTGCGCTCGGCGTGGAACTCGTCAGCGATCGCGCCGGCCGCACGCCCGCAACGCGGGAGACCGCCCTGACGGTCTACCGTGCCTTCCAGCTCGGCCTCGTGCTTTATTATGTCGGTGTGCGGTCGAACGTGCTCGAATTCACGCCGCCGCTGACGCTGACCGAGAGTGAAGCGCGCGAAGGCCTCGCCATTCTCGACCAGGCCCTTGCCGATGTCGCCGCGGGGAGGGTCGATGACACCCTTCTTGCGGATTTCGCGGGCTGGTAGCCCTGGCGATCAGGGCGTCGGACCGAACAGCTGAGGCGGCAGCTCGACAAGCGGGGCCGGCACGTCGCAGGTCTTTTCCGGCGCCTTGCACAGATCGGCGATGACGCAGCGCTCGCATTCGGGCTTGCGCGCCTTGCAACAGTACCGCCCGTGCAGGATCAGCCAGTGATGGGCGTGGTAGAGATACTCGTCCGGGATGAGGCGGATGAGCTTGTCCTCCACCTCGTCGGGCGTCTTGCCGGGGGCGAGGCGCAGGCGGTTGGCGATGCGGAAAATATGCGTATCGACCGCCATGGTCGATTGCCCGAAGGCCATGGACAGCACCACATTGGCCGTCTTGCGCCCCACGCCCGGCAGCATCACCAGCTCCTCACGGGTGCGCGGCACCTCGCCGCCGAAGCGGTCGATCAGCATCTGGCTGAGCGCGATCACGTTCTTGGCCTTGTTGCGATAAAGCCCGATCGTCTTGATGTAGTCGCGCAGCTTCTCCTCGCCCAGCGCCAGCATCTTCTCTGGCGTGTCGGCCACCTGGAACAGCGCACGCGTCGCCTTGTTGACGCCGGCATCGGTGGCCTGGGCGGAGAGGGCGACCGCGACGACGAGCGTGAACGGGTTCACATGCTCGAGCTCGCCCTTCGGTTCCGGCCGCTGGATGGAAAAGCGGCGGAATATCTCGCGCAGCTCGTCCTGCGAATAAATGCTTTTCGGCCGCGCCGGCGCCTTGCGGCGGGCGGGCGCGGCAGCTCTCGACTTTTTGATCTTTCCGTTTTCCATGATGCTTCTATAGTCATGCGCCATGACACAAGGCAACGCCGACACGAGCATGGCCGACATGAGCATGAACGAGCGCCCGGTCTTCTCGGCCGAGCTGCATCCCTATCGTTCGCTCGGCCGCCACGGTCATCGCATCTTCTTCCTCATCGCCGGCGTTCTCAGCCTTGCGCATGTGGCCGTGTTCCTGATCTCGGGCGCGTGGCCGGTCGCCCTGTTCTTCGGCCTCGATTTTCTTGTTCTCTTCGGCGCTTTCTGGCTCAACAACCGGGCGGCGAAGGCGCGCGAACTGGTGTCGCTGTCGCGCACCAGCATCTCCATCCGCAAGATCAGCCCGTCCGGCCGCGAGACGCAATATGCCTTCAATCCGTTCTGGGCGCGTTTCCTCGTTTCCCGCAAGCCGAAGATCGGCATCACCGCCATGCATGTGCGCGGCAACGGCCGCGAGACCGATGTCGGCACGTTCTTGCCGCTCGATGACCGCGAGCGCTTCGCCTCGGCCTTTTCGGGTGCGCTCGCCCGCGTGAAGCGCGGTTACTGACGGGTCGGCAGGAATCGGGTGGCGGGCACGCCGCGGGCGTGCTTTTCTGGCGGCACAGGAGACGATCATGAACATTGCCGCGACCTTGCAGACCGATATCACCCCCGATGGCCAGGACTATGCGACCGTCCGGCAGGTCATCGAGATGATCACCGAGGATTACCGCGACCAGCCGGGCCTCGAAGACATTGCCGTCCGCCTCGGCCAGTCGCCGAGCCAGTTGCAGAAGACCTTCACGCGCTGGGCGGGCCTTTCGCCGAAGGCCTTCCTCCAGGCCGTGACGCTCGACCATGCCAAGCGCCTGCTGCGCCAGGAGGAACTGCCGCTGCTCGAAACGAGCTTCGAGGTCGGCCTGTCGGGGCCCGGGCGGCTGCACGATCTCTTCGTCACGCATGAAGCCATGTCGCCGGGCGAGTGGAAGGCGCGTGGGGCGGGGCTGACGATCCGCTACGGCCTGCATCCGTCGCCGTTCGGCACGGCGCTCGTGATGATCACCGACCGCGGGCTTGCCGGCCTCGCCTTCACCGACCAGCCGGGTGGGGCGGATGCTTTCGAGGACATGTCGTCCCGCTGGCCGAACGCCCATTATGTCGAGGATGCCGAGGCGACCGCCGCCTACGCGGACCGCATCTTCGATCCCGCCCGCTGGAACCCGGAAGAGCCGCTGCGCGTCGTGCTGATCGGGTCGGATTTCCAGGTTCGCGTCTGGGAGGCGCTGCTGCGCATCCCGATGGGCTGTGCCGTCACCTATTCGTCGATTGCCGAAAAACTCGGACAGCCGACCGCCTCGCGCGCCGTCGGTGCCGCGGTGGGCCGCAACCCGATCTCCTTCGTCGTGCCCTGCCACCGTGCGCTCGGCAAGAGCGGCGCCCTGACCGGCTACCACTGGGGCCTGACGCGCAAGCGCGCGATGCTCGGCTGGGAATCGGGCCGGGCCTGACGGTGACAGTGACGGGCTTTATATGCCCGGAATGCCGCGACGGCGCCCCTCTTTCATGTTCCCGCCGCAATCGTTAGGTTGAAGCAGAATCATCGAAGTTTCCGGGGACCCACATGTATAAAAAGGCTCTGCTCGTCGCGCTCGCCGCGACCTATCTTTCCGCCTGCACGACCACCGATCCCTATACGGGCGAGCAGAAGGTTTCCAACACGGCGGGCGGCGCAGCCATCGGCGCCGGCATGGGCGCCGTCGCCGGTCTCCTCGTCGGCAACAATCCGGTGCAGCGCCGCAACGCGGCCCTGATCGGCGCGGGTATCGGCGCGCTGGCCGGCGGCGCCATCGGCAATTACATGGACACGCAGGAATCCGAGCTGCGCGCGCAGCTTCAGGGCACCGGCGTTTCGGTTACGCGTAACGGCGACCGCATCATCCTCAACATGCCCTCGAACGTCACCTTCGCGACGGACCAGGATCAGGTCATTCCGCCGTTCTATCCGACGCTCGATTCGGTCGCGACCGTGCTGCGCAAGTTCGACAAGACGCTGATCGATGTCGATGGCCATACTGATTCGGTCGGCAATGCCGGCTACAATCAGGACCTGTCGGAGCGCCGCGCCAATTCCGTGGCCAATTATCTCGCCGCGCGCGGTGTCGATCCCCGCCGCATGTCGGCCATGGGCTACGGCCTCACGCGTCCGATCGCCTCCAATGCATCGGAAATGGGCCGCGCGCAGAACCGCCGCGTCGAAATCTCGATCTCCCCGCTGCGCCAGGGCTGATCCGCGTCAGGCGCGCCTGAGCGCCGGATCGTCGTCGGCCGGGTTGTAGAAGAGGGAGAGCACCAGGCTCTTCGCGATCCGCTCGGCCGTCGCCATGAACCAGGCCTTCGCCTCGGGCGAGGGCGCGATGTCGTCGAGCGTGGCGGAAAACAGGCCGAGCCAGGTCTGAAACAGCGGCGGGTTCATGCCCGCGACGCCCTGGTGCGCCATGACAGGCTTGCCGCCATAGCCGCCGTCCTTGAAGGCGACGGCAGACCAGAAGCGGTTCATCTTTTCCATATGCTCCGGCCAGCGTCCGGCCAGCCGCCCGTCGAAGACGGGGCCAAGCTCCGGATGGGCCCGCACGCGACCATAGAAGGTGTCCACCAGCAGCGGAATGAAATCGGCGGTGATGCCGATGGCGTGCATTTCGGCCTCCGCGCGGGCCCGGATGGCGGCGAAATGGGACTGGCGGTCGGGGTCTTGCTCTGTCATGCCGGCAAGATAGGTGCCGCCTGCGGGCTGCGCAATCCGGCCGATCGCCGCAGAGGCTTCAGGGTCCTTTGCGCTCCGGCGCCCACTCCAGCCGCTTGTAGTCGAAACCGTATTTCAGCGTGGGTTTGACGATCTCGAAATAGGGCGAGAGGTCGAAGTCGCGCGGCGTATAGAGCGAGTGGTGGCGGATATGCAGGATCTCTTCCCGTGAATAGGGGGAGGTCGCCGCCGCCCGGCCGGGCGCGCGCGTAACCTCCGGCAGGATCGGGTAGCGGATGGCCTCGAAAGCCATGGCGATCAGCGTCGAGCAGATCGCCCGCGTCGGATCTCCCGAGCCGAAGGCGATCATGCGGCGGCGCCAGCGCACCGGCACGGGCGGCGTCGGCAGGAAGTAGCGCAGCATGTCGGTGATGTTCTTCAGGTCGTATTTGAGCCCGAGGCGCGAGACCATGAAACCGACCAGCGCATCGCGGTCTTCGGGCGTCAGCCCGACCGGGCGGCAGATGCGCGTATTATAGGTGCGGTACTTGGTGAGCGGCACCGCCACGCAGCCTTCGCCGATATTGACCTCGATAAGTTGCGGCCGTTCCATCGTCGGCCGCGCCGCCTGGTCGAGCGTCAGCGGGACCTCGTCGCCGACGAAGAGAGCCGCGTGGGACCAGGTCGATTGCGTGAGATACTTGATCGCCGCCGAGACCTTCTGGTTGCCCTCTACCAGCAACACATCACCGGGGCGCAGCGTGCGCGCCAGCGTTTCAGGGTCGGAGGGCGTATAGGGCTCGTAGCCCGAGGTCTGGCTTTGCAGACGGTCGGCGAGACGGCGGCCGAGACGATCGAGCAGCGTGTCGCGGCTTGCGGAAAGCGGCTTCAGTCCGGCGGTCACGTCTCGTCCCTTGCTGTCACACCAGTGCACTCTAGCGCTCCGCCGCACCGCATGTCGAGCTTGACGCCGAGACGGCAAGTCCTATATTTAGAATAATTCTAAACTGGAATGGCCGCCGATGTTCTCCCGTCTCCTACGCCCTGGAAAACGCAGTCTCGAATCGCTCAGCGAACAGAAAATCCTGGCACTCGCCATCTCCTCGGAAGAGGATGACGGGCGCATCTATCTCGCCTATGCCGATGCCCTGCGTGAGGCCTATCCCCATTCGGCCCGCGTCTTCGAAGAGATGGCGGCGGAGGAAAACCATCACCGCCAGATGCTGATCGATCGCCACATCGCCCGCTTCGGCGATCGCATTCCGCTGGTGCGGCGCGAGTTCGTGCGCGACTTCCCGGAGCGCAAGCCGGACTGGCTGATCGCCAACATGTCGCTGGAGGCGATCCGTGAACAGGCGGAGGCCATGGAGGCGTCCGCGCATCGGTTCTACCTGACGGCTGCCGCCCGCACGCAGGACGCGGCCACGCGCAAGCTTCTGGGCGATCTGGCGCTGGCGGAGAAGTCTCACGAATCGCTCGCCCGGCGGCTCGGCGAACAGCACACGCCTGCCGACGTGAAGGCGCAGGAAGACCAGACGGCCCGCCGGCAATTCATCCTCACCTATGTGCAGCCCGGTCTGGCCGGCCTGATGGACGGCTCGGTCTCGACGCTCGCGCCGATTTTCGCCGCCGCCTTCGCCACACAGGATACCTGGCAGACCTTCCTTGTCGGTCTCTCGGCGTCGGTCGGTGCGGGCATTTCGATGGGGTTCACGGAAGCGGCCCATGACGACGGCAAGCTGTCGGGACGCGGTTCGCCGATCAAGCGCGGCCTCGCATCGGGCATCATGACGGCGCTCGGCGGGCTGGGCCACGCGCTGCCCTACCTCATCCCGAACTTCATGCTGGCGACGACCATCGCCGTCCTGGTCGTGTTCGTGGAATTGTGGACCATCGCCTTCATCCAGAACCGGTATATGGAGACCCCGTTCCTGCGCGCGGCGATGCAGGTGGTGCTGGGCGGCAGCCTCGTTCTGGCCGCGGGTATCCTCATCGGAAATGCTTAAGGCGGAAGCGCCGCCTTAGCGGCGGGTCGTCCGGTTCATGTCGCGCACGACCCAGCGGTAGAAGAGATAAACACCGAAGGCCATGGCGGCCAGCGGCAGAAGATTGGCGACAGAATCCATTTCGACCTCAATTGACCTCCCCTGCGAGGCAATTAAGCGGTCGTTAACCAGACTGCAATGCTGAAAACGGCGATGGTGCGTTCACAAAACGCGACCATCGTTCATGAAAAGCAAAACGGGGCGTCTCCGCCCCGTTTTCACCTGGGTCAGGCACGCAGCGTGCCGCCGGTGGTTTTCACCACATTGCCGACGATCCTCGCCGTCAGCGCCTCGAAATCCTCGTCCGTCAGCGTCTTGTCGACGGGCTGGATGACGACCTCGATGGCGACGGACTTCTTGCCCTCGCCAAGCGAAGCGCCCTCAAACACGTCGAAGACATTGACGGCGGAGATCAGCTTGCGGTCGGCACCGGTCGCGGCGCGGACGATCGCACCCGCTTCCACCGTCTTGTCGACGACGAAGGCGAAGTCGCGCTTCACGGCCTGGAAGGGCGAAAGGTCGAGCGCCGGCTTGGTGCGCGTCGCCTTCTTCTTCGGCTCGGGCATGGCATCGATGAAGATCTCGAAGCCGCAAAGCGCACCGGAGACGTCCAGCGCGCCAAGCGTCTTCGGATGGAATTCGCCGAAATAGCCGAGCACGATCTTCGGGCCCATCTTGATGGTGCCGGAACGGCCGGGATGATACCAGGCCGGCGTGCCGGGCTCGATCTGCACATTGCCCATCGGCAGGCCGCAGGCCTCGATCACGGCAAGCGCATCGGCCTTGGCGTCGTAGACGTCGACCGGCTTGCCGCCGCCCTTGGCGGCATTCGACCAGAGGCGGCCGGAACCGGCGAGGCTCGCGGTGCCGCGGCGTACACCGCCGGCCACGCGGCGCTGGCCTTCCGGACGGTCGTTCTCATAGGTGCCGGAGACTTCGAACAGCGCGACATCGCCGTAGCCCTTGTCGGCATTGCGCTGGGCGGCCGAAAGCAGGCCCGGCAGCAGCGAGGGACGCATGTCGGACATGTCTGATGCAATCGGGTTCGACAGCGCCAGCGACGGCGCGCCGCCGCCGAACAGCTCGGCATGGGCCTTCGGGATGAAGGACCAGGTGACGGCTTCCAGCATGCCGCGGGCGGCCAGTGCCCGCTTGGCGAGGCGTGTGCGGATCTGCAGCGTCGTCAGGATACGGCCATTGACCGCCGCATGGCTTTCGAGCGGCGCCGGCTTGATGTTGTCGACGCCATGGATGCGCATGACCTCTTCGACGAGGTCCGCCTTGCCGTCGATATCCGGACGCCAGGAGGGGACGGCGACCGAGACGCGCTCGCCCGCGCCCGTCACGGTGAAGCCGAGGCGGGTGAGGATATTGGCGCTTTCGGCTTCGGACACGTCGAGGCCCGTCAGGCGCTTCACTTCCGAGAAGGGGAAGTCCACGACCTTGGGGGTGTAGCCCTTGTAGCCGACGACATCGGCCTTGGCCGGTACGCCGCCGCACAGTTCCAGCACGAGTTCGGTGGCGCGATCGAGGCCGGGCACCATATATTCCGGGTCCACGCCGCGTTCGAAGCGGTAGCGTGCATCGGTGATGATGCCGTGCGAACGGCCGGTCTTGGCGATGTTCATCGGGTCCCAGAGGGCCGATTCGATCAGCACGTCGACGGTGTTCTCGTCGCAGCCCGAATGCTCGCCGCCCATGATGCCGCCGATGGACTCGACGCCGTTGTCGTCGGCAATGACGACGTTAGCCGGATTCAGCGTGTATTCGCGCGTATCGAGCGCCAGCACCTTCTCGCCCTCTACGGCGCGGCGCACGACGAGGTCGCCCTTCACCTTGGCGGCGTCGAAGACGTGCAGCGGACGGCCCTGGTCGAAGGTCATGTAGTTGGTGATGTCGACGAGCGCGTTGATCGGGCGAAGGCCGATGGCGATGAGCCGCTGCTGCATCCAGCGCGGGCTCGGGCCATTCTTCACACCACGCACGAGGCGCAACGCAAAGCCGGGGCACAGATGATCGTCGCCGCCAAGCTCCAGCTTCACCTTGACCGGCGTCTCGCCCTCTACCTTGAAGGACGGTGTCTTCGGCGTCTTGAGGGTGCCAAGGCCGGCGGCGGCGAGGTCGCGGGCGATGCCGTAGATGCTCGTGCAGTCCGGACGGTTCGGCGTCAGGTTGATCTCGATGACCGGATCGTCCAACCCGGCATAGCCGGCATAGCTCTGACCCACAGGCGCATCGGCCGGAAGCTCGATGATGCCGTCGTGGTTGTCGGAAATCTCCAGTTCCTTTTCCGAGCACATCATGCCGCGGCTTTCGACACCGCGGATGTTGCCGACTGAAAGCGTGACATCGATGCCGGGCACGTAGGTGCCGGGGGCGGCAAAGGCGCCGATGAGGCCGGCGCGCGCGTTCGGCGCACCGCAGACGACCTGGATCGGATCGCCCTTGCCGGTATCGACCATCAGCACGCGCAGCTTGTCGGCGTTGGGATGCTGCTCGGCCGAAACGACCTTGGCGATGACAAAGGGCTTGAACGCCGCCTTGTCGTCGACATCTTCCACTTCAAGGCCGATCGCCGTCAGCTTCGCGCAGATTTCGTCGAGCGAGGCGTCGGTGTCGAGATGGTCCTTCAGCCAGGAGAGCGTGAATTTCATGATTTTTCTCCTTGGATGCCGGTTATGCGCTCAGCCCGCCGAACAAGGTCGGCATGTCGAGCGGGCGGAAGCCGTAGTGGCTGAGCCAGCGGACATCGGCGTTGAAGAAGTCGCGCAGGTCGGGCATGCCGTATTTCAGCATGGCGATGCGGTCGAGGCCCATGCCCCAGGCAAAGCCCTGGTATTCGTCCGGGTCGAGACCGCCGGCGCGCAGCACGTTCGGGTGGACCATGCCGCAGCCGAGGATTTCCATCCAGTCGGTGCCTTCGCCGAACTTGACGATCGGGCCGGACGAGCGGTCGCACTGGATGTCGACCTCGAAGGACGGCTCGGTGAACGGGAAGAACGACGGGCGGAAGCGCATGGTGACGCTGTCGACCTCGAAAAAGGCCTTGCAGAACTCTTCGAGCACCCAGCGCATATTGGCGACGTTGGCCTTCCTGTCGACCACGAGGCCTTCGACCTGGTGGAACATCGGCGAATGCGTCGCGTCACTGTCCTGGCGGTAGGTCTTGCCGGGGATGATGATACGGATCGGCGGCTTTTGCGCTTCCATGGTGCGCACCTGCACGGGCGAGGTGTGCGTGCGCAGCACCTTGCGGTCGCCGTTCTCGTCCGCCGGGAAGAAGAACGTGTCGTGCATCTCGCGGGCAGGGTGGCCCTCGGGGAAGTTCAGCGCCGTGAAGTTGTAGTAGTCGGTCTCGACGTCGGGGCCTTCGGCGATCGAGAAGCCCATATCGGCGAAGATGGCGGTGATCTCGTCGACGATCTGGCTGATCGGATGGATGCGGCCGCGTTCGGCAGGCGACGAGCGCACCGGCAGGCTCACATCGACGGTCTCGGCCTTGAGGCGGGCATCGATGGCCGCGTCGCGCAGCGCCGTCTTGCGCGCGTTGATCGCATCGGTGACGCGTGTCTTCAGCGCATTGATGGCCGCGCCGCGCGTCTGGCGCTCTTCCGGCGACATGGTGCCGAGCGTCTTCAGGAGTTCGGAGACGGAGCCCTTCTTGCCGAGGGCGGCGACGCGCACGGCTTCGATCGCCGCTTCGTCGGAGGCGGCTGCGACATCGGCCAGAAGCCCGGATTCCAGTGTTTCGAGTTCAGTCATCTTTACCTGCTTTGCTTGCATCGGCCGCGCGAGGGGCCAGGAGAACCTCGGACAGATAGCCGGTTGCGGCGAGGAAGCGCCGCAGATCACTACCCATGTGAACGCGCCCGATCAATCGGGTCGGCGACAAAAACTTGGCCAGGAACCGGATCATGGTCGCCAGCGCCGCCTCGGTCTCGGACGGTGCGGCGGCGCGCCAAGCGGCATAGGCCTGCCGCGCCGTGGCCTCGCCCAGGCGGGCGCGATCCGTCAGCTGGAGAAAGAGCAGCCACAGGTCGCGGGCCTGCGCATCGGCAAGCGGCATGGCGGCCTCCGGCTCCTCCTCGAAATCCATGAAGCCGATCCCGTCCCCCGCCACGAAGAAATCGCGCGGGTGCGGTCGGCCATGGCAGAGACCCTTGCCATGCAGCGCGCCGAGATCGGCAGCACAGCGCACCAAAAGCGCATCGTGGGCCACCGGGTCGGTATCGCGCAAGGCATCCAGGCGGGCCGTGACGGTCGGCGCGACGTCGGACAGCACCAGCGCGTTTCCGGAGGCGTAGAGCACCTGCGGCACCGGTATGCCATGGGCGGCGAAGGTCTCGATGCGGCGGATCTCGCGTGCCGTCATGCCCTTGCTGTCGAGCGCGGGCGAGGGGCGCAGGAACGGCAGGCGGAAAAGATTGGCCAACCCCGTCTGCGCCTTCGTCCAGACCGGCGGACGCTCCGTACCGTATCGCTTGATCCAGACGGCGCCGAACGACAGGTCCACGCGCTCCACCCGGCGCGTCTCGCGGGTCAGCGCGGCAAGCAGCGTCTCGATGTCCCCATCGGTCATATGGGGGATGTTGCCGAGCGCGGTGTGCCTGCCATCCATGGTTGGAAATCCTGCCGTCAAAAGAAAAACCCGCACCGGTTCCCCGGCGCGGGTTTCACAACGAATGAAGTGGTTGTGAGCGCCGGTTAGTTTACGGCGGCCTCAAACTCGTTCTTCGTGCCGGCGTCCTTGAGGTATTCCAGAGCCTTCTTGGAGGCAGCGACGAGCGCGCCGAAAGCTTCGGTCTCATGGATCGCCATGTCGGACAGGACCTTGCGGTCGACTTCGATGCCGGCCTTGTTCAGGCCGTCGATGAAGCGGCCATAGGTCAGGCCATGCTCGCGGACGGCAGCGTTGATGCGCTGGATCCAGAGAGCGCGGAAGTTGCGCTTGTTGACCTTGCGGTCGCGGTAGGCGAAGTGCTTCGAACGG
>Ga0102589_1000095_pt1 | contig 249846 bp, 243 predicted proteins | sample AraplaMF_Col_mLB_FD_76858 | JGI IMG/M metagenome (GOLD analysis project Ga0102589, IMG submission 76858) | Arabidopsis root microbial communities from the University of North Carolina, USA - plate scrape MF_Col_mLB | ecosystem: Host-associated > Plants > Roots > Endosphere | place: USA... | reverse complement strand
CCTACTGGTTCCCGAAGGCCTTCGGCTACAAGCTCGACCCGTTCTGGGGCAAGTGCTCGTTCTGGTTCTGGATCGTCGGCTTCTGGTTCGCCTTCATGCCGCTGTACATCCTGGGCCTGATGGGCGTCACCCGCCGCATGAGCCACTTCCAGGACATGTCGCTGCAGATCTGGTTCCAGGTTGCCGCCTTCGGCGCCGTGCTGATCGCGCTGGGCATCGCCTCGTTCATCATCCAGCTGGTGGTGAGCTACATCCGCCGCGAGTCGCTGCGCGACACCACGGGCGACCCGTGGAACGGCCGCACGCTCGAATGGTCGACCTCGTCGCCGCCGCCGGCCTACAACTTCGCGTTCACGCCGCGCATCCACGACAACGATGCCTGGACCGACATGAAGAAGCGCGGCTACGCGCGGCCGGTCGACGGCTTCACGCCGATCCACATGCCCAAGAACACCGCCGCCGGCTTCATCATCGCGGCCCTCGCTGCGGTCTGCGGCTTCGCGCTGATCTGGCAGATGTGGCTGGTGGCGGGCGTGGGCTTCTTCTCCATGCTGGCCGCCGTGATCATCCATACCTTCAACTACAAGCGCGACTACCACATCCCCGCGGAAGAAGTCGTTCGCACCGAAGACGCCCGCACGCGACTCCTGGCGGCTGCCCATGTCTGATACCACTGCACTCTCCCCCAGCGCTGCCGGCAGCCTTGCCGGCAAGTCGTCCACGTTCGACCTGTTCCACGTCGGCAACGACCACCACCCCGAAAACGGTACGCTGCTCGGGTTCTGGCTCTACCTGATGAGCGACTGCCTCGTCTTCGCCTGCCTGTTCGCGGTGTACGGGGTTCTGGGCCGCAGCTACGCGGCCGGCCCCTCGGGCGCCGACCTGTTCGACCTGCCGCTGGTGGCCATCAACACCTCGCTGCTGCTGCTGTCGTCGATCACCTACGGCTTCGCGGTGCTCGAGATGCAGCGCAAGCGCATGGGCGGCACGCTGGCCTGGCTGGTCATCACCGGCCTGCTGGGCGCGGGCTTCATCGGCCTCGAACTCTACGAATTCGCGCACCTGATCCACGAAGGCGCGGGCCCGCAGCGCAGCGCCTTCCTGTCGTCGTTCTTCGCGCTGGTCGGCACCCACGGCCTGCACGTGACCTTCGGCATCGTCTGGCTCATCGTGCTGATGATCCAGTTGCCCAAGCACGGCTTCACCGCCGCGAGCCGCCGCCGCCTGATGTGCCTGTCGATGTTCTGGCACTTCCTGGACGTGGTGTGGATCGGCGTCTTCACTTTCGTCTACCTGATGGGATCGATGCAATGAGCGCCCACACCGACACCGCCGCACACGGTCACGACGACCATCACGACGACGGCCCCGTCAGCCACAGCACCTTCAAGGGCTACATGACCGGCTTCGTGCTGGCCGTGGTCCTGACCGCGATTCCGTTCTGGCTCGTCATGGGCAAGGTGTTCGCCAGCACGAACACCACCTCGCTCATCATCCTCGGCTTCGCCGCCGTGCAGATCGTGGTCCACATGATCTACTTCCTGCACATGGACGCGAAGTCCGAGAGCGGATGGAACATGCTGGCGCTGATCTTCACGATCGTGCTCGTCGTCATCACGCTGGCCGGATCGCTCTGGGTCATGTACCACATGAACACCAACATGATGCCGATGTCGGTGCACGACATGAAGAACATGCCTTGACGCCCCCGCCGCCGGACCACAGCCCCCACCCCACACCGGCCGGCCGCCAGCGCTCCGCGGCCGCCCGGGTGGCACTGGCGGTCTGCGCGGCCCTGGCCTTCGCCGGCTTCTTCGCGCTTGGCACCTGGCAGGTCGAGCGCAGGGCCTGGAAGCTCGATCTCATCGCCCGCGTCGACCAGCGCGTGCATGCCCCGGCCGCCGAGCCCCCCGGGCGCAGCCACTGGCCGCAAGTGAACGCGGCCGACGACGCGTACCGGCACGTTCGCATGGCCGGCACCTTCCTCCACGACAAGGAAACCCTGGTGCAGGCCAGCACCCGGCTCGGCGCCGGCTTCTGGGTGCTGACGCCGCTGCAGTCCACCGACGGCACCGTGGTCCTGGTCAACCGGGGCTTCGTGCCGCCCGAAGCCCGCGAGCGCGCCGCCCGCGCGGCGACCGAGCCCAAGGGCGAAACCACCGTCACCGGCCTGCTGCGCATCACCGAGCCCCAAGGCGGCTTCCTGCGCAAGAACGATCCCGCATCGGACCGCTGGTTCTCGCGCGACGTGCAGGCCATCGCCACGGCGCGCGGGCTGAAGGACGCGGCGCCCTACTTCGTCGATGCCGAGGCCGGCCCCTCCCTGTCTGCCGAAACGGCCGACTATCCGGTGGGCGGCCTGACGGTCATCGCCTTCCCCAACAGCCACCTCGTCTACGCCCTCACCTGGTACGGCCTGGCGCTGATGGTGCTGGGCGCGGCCTGGTACGTCTGGCGCGACGATCGCAGGCGCGGAAGGAAGGCCCCCGGCGGCAGCGGCGAAAATGCAGCCCATGCCGACGCCCGCCCCTCCTCCCCGCCCGATGCCCGCCGCGACTGAGGCCGCCGCGGTCGCGGGGGAGCTGCACGCCCCCCGCGCCGGGGTCGCGAGCCTGGACAACGCCACCGGCCACAAGAACATGCAGCAGCTGATCCAGTTGCGCTGGTTCGCGGTGGTCGGGCAGGTGGTCACCATCCTGGTGGTGCACTACGGCTTCGGCATCCGGCTGCCGCTGGACAACATGCTGCAGGTGCTGACCTGCCTCGCGCTGTTCAACGTGGTGAGCCTGCTGCGCTCGCGCACCCACCGCCGGGTGACCAACGGCGAACTGTTCCTTGCGCTGCTGGTCGACGTGGCCACGCTCACGGCCCTGCTCTACCTGAGCGGCGGCGCCACCAACCCCTTCGTCTTTCTCTACCTGCTGCAGGTCATCCTGGGCGCGGTGCTGCTCAAGGCCTGGTCGACCTGGACCATCGTCGTCATCACCAGCCTCTGCTTCGCGGGCCTGGCGCTGTTCTCGCGCCCGCTCGCGCTGCCGCTGGACCACGACCGCGGCCTGTGGAGCCCCTACATCCAGGGCATGCTGGTCTGCTTTGCGCTCAATGCGGCGCTGCTGGTGGTCTTCATCACCCGCATCAGCCGCAACCTGCGCGCGCGCGACGCGCGGCTGGCCGACCTGCGCCAGCGGGCCTCGGAAGAAGAGCACATCGTGCGCATGGGCCTGCTGGCCTCGGGCGCCGCGCACGAACTCGGCACGCCGCTCGCCACGCTGGCGGTGATCCTCGGCGACTGGCGCCGGCTGCCGCACTTCAGCTCCGACCCCGAGCTGCTGACCGAGGTGGCCGAGATGGAGCTGCAGATCCAGCGCTGCAAGAGCATCGTGAGCGGCATCCTGCTGTCAGCCGGCGAGGCGCGCGGCGAATCGTCGGAAGAGACCACCGTGAGCACCTTCCTCGACGACCTGGTCGAGGAATGGCGCACCACCCGCCCCGTCGAGGACTTCGACTACGAGAACCGCTTCGGCCAGGACCTGCCCATGGTCTCCGACTCGGCGCTCAAGCAGATGATCTGCAACGTGCTGGACAATGCCCTGGAGGCGTCGCCGCACTGGCTGCGCCTGGAGGCGGCGCACGACGCCGACGCACTGACGATCACGGTCACCGACGCGGGCCCCGGCTTCCTGCCGGGCATCCTGAAGGAGTTCGGCAAGCCCTACCAGTCGAGCAAGGGCCGGCCGGGCGGCGGGCTCGGGCTGTTCCTGGTCGTCAATGTGGCGCGCACCGTGGGCGGCCGCGTCGCGGCCTCCAACCGGCCCGAAGGCGGCGCCGTCGTGACCATCACGCTGCCGCTCGCGGCCATCGTGCTGGAAGAAGAGGAAGAGGACGAAGAAGAAGAGATCGCGCCGATCGAATCCATCGAGAAAACGGAAAGCCATGACGGAAACCGCCGAGACTGAGCGCCAGTTGCTGATCGTCGAGGACGACGATGCCTTCGCGCGCACGCTCGGCCGCTCGTTCGAGCGCCGGAGCTATGCGGTGATGCACGCCAGCAATGTCGAGGAGGTCGAGACGCTGCTGCAGACGCGCTCGCCGGGCTATGCGGTGGTCGACCTGAAGCTCAACGGCGAGGCCTCGGGCCTGGCCTGCGTGCAGATGCTGCACCGGCACAACCCCAAGATGCTGATCGTGGTGCTGACCGGCTTTGCCAGCATCGCCACCGCCGTCGAGGCCATCAAGCTCGGCGCCTGCCACTACCTGGCCAAGCCCTCGAACACCGACGACATCGAGGCCGCCTTCGGCCGCGCCACCGGCACCACCGAGGTGGAGCTGACCAACCGCTCGACCTCGATCAAGACGCTCGAGTGGGAGCGCATCCACGAGACCTTGGCCGAAACCGGCTTCAACATCTCCGAGACCGCGCGGCGGCTCGGCATGCATCGGCGCACATTGGCGCGCAAACTCGGCAAACAGCAGGTCAAGTAACATGATCTGCCGGTTTTGCGATGGTCGCGGAACCAAACCCGATCCCCGAGGTTCTGTTCTTGATGATGAATCGACCACCGATGCGCCTGCAGCCCGCCATGTCCGGGGACCTGAAGAAGAACAAACAGGCCGCCGCGGTCCGCGACCAGACCGCGATGGAAGAGCTCTTCAATGCCCTGAGCCACGGCCTCGGCCTGGTGCTGGCCATTGCCTCGCTGCCCATCCTGGTCTACAGCGCCCTGCAGAAGGGCCAGGCGGCCAGCGTGGTCGGCGCCTCGCTCTTCGCCAGCACGGCCATCGTGCTGTACCTGATCTCCACGCTGTACCACGCACTGCCGATGGGCCGGGCCAAGGCCTGGTTCAACCGGCTCGACCACGCGGCCATCTACCTCTTCATCGCGGGCAGCTACATGCCCTTCCTGTTCGGCGTGCTGCGCGGGCCGTGGGGCTGGACGCTGTTCGGCGCGATCTGCGCCGCGGCCACGCTGGGCGTGGGGGCCAAGCTGTTCAACCGGCTGCAGCATCCGCTGTGGTCGACGGGGCTCTATGTGGCGATGGGGTGGATGGCGCTGATGGCGGCGGTGCCGCTGTATGAGCGCATGTCGCCGGCTGGGCTGGGCTGGCTCGTGGCCGGCGGACTCTTCTATACCGCTGGCGCGGTGGTCTTCCTGTTCGACAACAAGGTGCGCTTTGCCCATTCGGTATGGCACCTGTTCGTCCTGGCCGGCAGCACCTGTCATTTTTTTGCCGTCCTCTGGCATTCGCACGGCTGACTGTCCTTCGGGAACACCGTGGAACCGGCTCTGCCGGGCCACTGGTGTTGCCCCCGGCGAGGGGGTAGGCGAAGCGACACGAAGTGCGCGAAGCCTGGGGGAGTACTCAGTAGTGTGGAGGTAGTTCGTCGCGCAGGTTGCGCGCCGCGCCGTCCTGCCCCGCGTTCTGGCTCTGTTGCCGGAGATGCGCAACCTGCTGGATCAGGCTGTCGATCTGCTGCTGTTGCCGGTAGATCGTCATGTTCAGCTGCTCCAGCAGGTCGTCGGCATAGCTCGACTTGATCTCGAGTTCGGTCAGCCGCTCTGCGAGCTCGTTCGGTGGATAGTCCATGCCGCTATTGGACAGGAAGATCCACCGGTTTTTCGTGACGCCCCGCTCAGCGCCTGACCTTCGCTTCGAGCAGGTCGGCCATGCCGATGCGCCTGGCAAAGTCGATGCGCACACGCTCCGACACCGCGAACACGTCCTTCGCGCCGTCGCCCACGAAGTCGATCACCGAGCGCATCGGGCGCTGGCCGGCGGGCAGGCCCACGATGCGGACGATCTCGTCGGCCACGGCCTGCGGATCGGCGTCATCGGGCGTCAGCGCGGAAAGACGCTCGCCGATCCGATCCATCACGCCGTCGTAGCGGCCGTAGGCGGCCGCGGTGGCGGCGTCGGCCGGGTTGCCGGCGCTCGGGAAGTGGTCGGTGCCCTGGGTGAAGGCGCCGGGCACGACGATCGAGGTCTCGATGCCGAAGCGGGCGATCTCGTAGGCCAGCGTGACGGCCAGCGAATCCATCGCCGCCTTGGCCGCGCCGTAGGGGCCCATGAACGGCGGGAAACCGCCCTTGGTGGTGGTGCTGCTGATCCACAGCATCAGGCCGGACTCCTGCTTGCGAAGATAAGGCAGCACCGCGCGGTTCACGCGCTGGGCGCCGAGCACGTTGGTGTCGAACACCCTGGTGATTTCCTCGGGCGTGAAGGCCTCGGTCGGGCCGACCACCAGATGGCCCGCGTTCTGCATCACCACGTCGAGGTGGCCCTGCTCGCGAACGATGGTGGCCGCGGCGGCATCGGCCGATGCCTGCGAGAGCACGTCGAGTTCGAGCGGGTGCAGCTGCAGGCCCCTGGCCGCGGCGTGGCTGCGCATCTCGGCGGCGCGGCCACTGTTGCGGCCCGCGATGTCGCGCATCGATGCGTAGACCACATGGCCGGCTTCGGCCAGGGATCGGGCGCTGAGCTTGCCGATGCCGGTGCCCGCACCGGTGACCAGGATGATCTGCTTTTGCATGGTGTTTCTCCGTCGGTTCGAATGCATGGACTCAGGCGACGCCGCCGTTGGCGCGCAGGATCTGGCCGTTGACCCAGCCCGCATCGGAACCGGCCAGGAAGGCCACCACCGAGGCGATGTCTTCCGGCTGGCCGAGGCGCTGCAGCGGCGGCATCTTCGCGAAGGCCTGGATCTGTTCCTCGGTCTTGCCGTCGAGGAAGAGCGAGGTCGCAATGGGGCCGGGCGCCACGGCATTCACCGTGATGTGGCGGCCGCGCAGCTCCTTGGCGAACACGTGCGTGAAGGCCTCGACCGCCGCCTTGGTGGCGTTGTAGATCGCGTAGCCGGGCATGTTCAGCGCGAGCGTGGTGCTCGAGAAATTGACGATGCGCCCGCCCCCGTTGAGCCGGGTGGCGGCTTCGCGCAGCGTGTTGAAGGTGCCGCGCACGTTGATGTCGAAGGACTGGTCGTAGAGCGCGTCGCTGTGGTCCGCGAGCGGCACGGTCTTCAGCACGCCGGCGTTGTTGACCAGCACGTCGACCTTGCCGAGCTGCGCTTCGACCGTGTCGAACATGGCGCGCACTTCGTCGGCGTTGGCCACGTCGGCCTTGACCGCGATGGCCTTGGCGCCGGCCGCCGCCAGTTCGGCGGCCAGCGCCTCGGCCTGCGCGGAGCCCGAGGCGTAGTTGATGGCGACGGCAAAACCGTCCTTGGCGAGGCGCTGCGCGACGGCGGCGCCGATGCCGCGCGATGCGCCGGTGACGATGGCGACCTGGGTGGTGCGGAGGGTGTTCATGGTGCGGTTCCTTGCAGGGGTGGGTGGGTGAGACGAATGATCGATCGTTCCTACTGAAAGATAATTACCTCTATATCGCCATAACAATTCCATCTACTTCAATAATCAAACGAGGGCTCGCCATGGACCGCTTTCAGGAAATGCAGGCCTTCGTGCGCATCGCCGAGCGCCGCAGCTTCACCCAGGCCTCCGAAGACCTGCAGATTCCGCGCGCCACCGTCACCAACCTGATCAAGCGCATGGAAGAGCGCATCGGCACGCGGCTGCTGGAGCGCACCACCCGCACCGTGCGCCTCACCCAGGACGGCGAGGCCTACTACCGCCGCTGCGTGCGGCTGCTGGCGGACATGGAGGAGGCCGAGGGGTCGTTCAGGAACGAGGCGCCCAAGGGCCTGCTGCGCGTGAACCTGCAGGGCACGCTGGCGCGGCATTTCGTGGTGCCGGCGCTGCCCGGCTTTCTGGCGCGCTATCCCGGGCTGGAGCTGCACATCGGCGAGGACGACCGGCTGGTCGACCTGGTGCGCGAGGGCATCGACTGCGTGCTGCGTGCAGGCAACCTGCAGGATTCGTCGATGGTCGGGCGGCGCGTCGCGCTGCTGCCGCAGGTCACGGTCGCGAGCCCCGGCTATCTGGCGAAGTTCGGCGAACCGACCGACATGGCGGCGCTGGCTTCGCACCACGCCATCAATTACATCTCCAGCGCCACCGGCAAGGCGGTACCGCTCGAATTCACGGTCGATGGCCGCGTGACGGTCGTGAACCTGCCCGCCATCGTCTCGGTGACCGGCGCCGATCTCTACACCGGCTCGGCCGTCGCGGGGCTGGGGCTGGTGCAGGTGCCGCGCTACCGTGTGGCCGGCGAACTCGCGGACGGCCGCCTGAAGGTGCTGCTGCCCGGCTTCGCACCGCCGCCGATGCCCGTCTCGGTGCTCTATGCGCAGAACCGGCAGCTGTCGTCGCGCGTGCGCGTGTTCACGCAGTGGCTGCGGGACGTCTTCGAGGCGGCCGACACCTGATCGTCAGCCGGCCGGCGAATTCAACGCCATGGCTCCCGTCTCCGGCTCGGCCTCGCCGCGCAGGAACACGAACACCACCAGCGCCGTCAGCACGGTCACGACGGCCAGCACGCAGAGCAAGGTGCCGAACGCCGCGCCGTAGGCGTGCAGCAGCGCCGCGCGGTCCACGCCCGGCAACAGGGCCAGTGCCTGCGACAGGTCGCCCGTCGCCACCCGCTGCGCCGCCTGCGATGCCGCCGCCGGATGCGCCGGCAGACGCCCCAGCTGCAGCGCCACCAGCGCCGTCAACCCTGCGCCCACCAGCGCCAGCGCAATGCCCTCGCCCGCCACCCGCACGGTGTTGAAGATGCCCGACGCCATGCCCGCGCGCTCGCGCGGCACCACGCTCACCGCGAGCCCATCCATCAGGCCCCAGGGCAGGCCGATGCCGGCGCCGATCAGCAGCAGCGGCCCCACGATCCCGTGCAGCGGCGTACCCGGCGCACAGCGGCTGAGCCAGAACAGCCCCGCCGCGCACACCAGCAGGCCCGCGGCCGAGATCGCGCCCGCCGAGAACCTGTGCGCGAGCGAGGCCGCCAGCGTCGGCACCACGAGGATCGGCCCCGACAGCGCGAACATGAAGCTGCCCGCCTCCAGCGCGCTGCGCCCCTCCAGCCCGATGAAGCGGATCGGCAGCAGCACCAGCAACACCACGAAGCCGTAGGCCGGCGCCGCCGCCAGCAGCTGCACGCCCACGAAGCGCGGAAAGCGGAACAGCGAGAGATCGAGCATCGGGTGCGCCACGCGCCGCTCGATGGCGATGAAAGCCGTGCCCATCAGCGCCGCCCCCGCCAGCGCACCGATCACCCACGGGCTGCCCCAGCCGCTGTCGGGCGCCTGCAGCACGCCGAGCGTCAGCAGCGTCAGCGCGCCGGTGAAGCCGACCGTGCCCGGCATGTCCAGCCCCATCGCCTGCGGATTGCGCGACTCGCGCATGCCCGGCGCCGCAATGCACAGCGCCACGAGGCTGATCGCGCCGGGGCTCAGCATCACGGCCTGCCAGCCGAAGGATTGGGCGAGCCAGCCCGAGAGGATCGCGCCGCACGCCAGCCCCACGCCGAACGAGGTGCCGATCAGGCTGAACGCCCGCGTGCGCGCCGCGCCGTCGAACACCTGCGCCAGCGCGGCAGTGCCGGCCGCAAAGGCCGCGGCCGAGCCCAGCCCTTGCAAGGCCCGCGCGAGATCGAAGGCGACGATGCCGGGCGCGAGCGTCAGCAGCGAAGCGCTGAGCGCGACCACCGCCAGCCCCAGCAGGAAGACCCGCTTGCGGCCCCAGGCGTCGGCCAGTGCGCCGGCCGCCATCAGCGTGGCGCCGAAGCTCAGCATGAAGGCGTTGGTCACCCAGTTGAGCTGCACCGGGCTGCCGCCCAGCGCATCGCGGATCGCGGGCAGCACCACCGCCGGGCCGGTGAAGCTCAGCGGCATGCCCAGCGCCGCCAGGCAGACGGCGGCCAGCAGCCAGTTCTTGGGGGAGGACGAGGACATCGAAGGCTTTCACGCGGAAGGGAGGAACAGAAGATAGAAAGGAATCAATGGAATGAAAATGGCGCCATTGATCCTCACACTCCCAACCCAAGGTTGTTAATCCATGGACAGCTTCAGTGGACTCGAATCCTTCGTGCGGGCCGCCGACCTGCTGAGCTTTGCCAAGGCCGGCCGGCTGCTGGGCATCTCGGCCTCGGCCGTGGGCAAGAACGTCGCGCGGCTCGAGCAGCAGCTCGGCCTGCGGCTTTTCAACCGCACCACGCGGCATGTGCGGCTGACGCAGGAAGGCGCGATGTTCCACGAGCGCTGCCGCCGCATCCTCGACGAGCTCGACGACGCGCGGGCCATGATGCAGGACGCCGTCGCAGCGCCCAGAGGCCGCCTCCGCGTGAGCCTGCCGACCATCGGCTACCGCTTCCTGCTGCCGGTATTGCCGGCCTTCAAGGCGCGCTACCCCGAGATCGAACTCGACCTCGACTTCAACGACCGGCTGGTCGACGTGATCGCCGAGGGCGTGGACGTGGCGATCCGCAGCGGCGAGCTGGGCGACTCGCAGCTCGTGGCACGCCGCCTCGGCCCGTTCGGCTTCGTGCTCGTGGCCTCGCCCGGCTACCTCGCGCGCCACGGCATGCCGCAGGTGCCGGCCGACCTCGCGCAGCACAGCTGCCTGCGCTACAAGTTCGCGACCGGCGGCAGGATCGAGGACTGGGACCTGCCGGGCCTGCCCGCACAGCTGCCGCCCGGCCTGCTGTGCAACAACATGGAAGCCATGCTCGGTGCGGCCGTGGCCGGCCTCGGCGTGGCCTACATGCCCGACTTCCTCGCGCGCGACTCGCTCTGCCGCGGCGAGCTGCAGCGCGTGCTCGAGACGCACCTGGTGCGCCAGGGGCAGTTCTCGGCGCTGTGGTCATCGAGCCGGCAGCTGTCGCCGAAGGTGCGGGCCTTCGTGGACTTCGCGGCCGAGCACATGTTCAAGGAAGACTTGCCACCGGCTCCCTGACCTCGCCGGACGGCAGCTCGGCGCGCTGAGCGCTCTCCCTGGGCAGCGGCTTCGCGGGGTCGCCCGCGATGCGGCTCAGCGCGATCGCCGCCTGCAGCGGATAGAGCGTGCGCGCATCGCCCTCGGCCTTGTTGCTCACGGTGGTGCCGGCCGCCTCGCTCATGCTGGCCGTGCGCACCGAATCGATCCGGTGTGTCGGCACCATGAAAGGCGAGTGCGTGGTGTAGACGATCTGGTTGCCGAAATCGTGCTCGAAGTGCGCCAGCAGGTCGGTCTGCGAGTGCGCATGCAGATGCAGGCCGGGCTCGTCCAGCAGCAGGATCGCATCGCCGGCGCGGCCACCCTTCGTGTCCGCGAAGAAGGTGATGTAGAACGAGAAGAACCACTGGAAGCCGCGGCTTCGCTCGTCGAGGTTCACCTCCACCTCGTAGGCGCCGTTCGGGTCGGACACCAGCGTGTCCATGTACGGCCCGTCGAGGTTGAACCGGACCTTGAGCTCGCGGTCCTTCCACACCCGGCGGATTTCCGAGGTGACGACGGCGCCGGCGCGGTTGGCGAGCTGGTTGCGCGTGGCCTGGTCGTTCTTTTCCAGCAGGTCCTGGAGCTGTTGCGGATCGAGCCCCGCCACCTTGCACAGCTTCTCGAAGCTCTGCTGCCCGGGCGTCGCCTGCCCCCAGCCCCTGCGCACCAGGTAGTCGGCGATGTTCTGGCGGCCGGGCAACGCCGGGTACTCGTCCACGTAGACGAACCGGGGCAGCTTCTCGAGCACCCAGGCCCGCGCCCTGGCCAGCGCCGGCGTGTCGTTGGCGATGGAGCGGGCCACGTCCTCGAGTTCGGCCAGCATCTGTTCCTGCTTGTCGCTGAGCTCGGCATCCGCGGCGGCCATTGCCTTGCGCAGGGCCTGCAGCGCCTTGACCGCGCCTTCCGACCACCTGATGTAGTCGGGGCTCAGGATCATCGCGGCGTCGAAGGCGTCGGCCTCCTGCTCCAGCGTGGCCCGGGCTTGCTCCGCGACCTTCTCGGCCGCGGCCTTGACGGCGGGCACGATCTTGCGGACCTTGCCCTTGATGTCCGACACGTCGAGCGACAGCTCGCCGAGTCCTTCGAGGCCGGTCCAGCGGGTCGTGCCATAGCCCCGGCCCGCGGTGACGTGGCTCACCTTGGCCGCGCGCGGAAGAATCGCCGCCAGTTCGGCCCGCTCGCCGTCGTCGAGGGCCCAGCGCGTCGAGACGACCGGCGTATCGCCTCGGCATTCCTCGAGGCGGCGGTGCCGCGGAAAGTCCTTGATCGGGCTGAGTTCGCTCAGGCCTTCGGCCGGGTTCAGGCTGTGGAGTGCGCGCAGCAGGTTCGATTTGCCGCTGTCATTTCGACCGAGGATCGCCGTGATCTGTGTGGAATCGATGGGGCCGCTGTCGTTGATCGAGCGAAAGTTGGTGATCTGGAATGACGCCAAGCGCATGTAAGGGGGTTCTCTTCGAATGAATGCAGGGCCGGGGAATGTATTGCATTCCCCGGCCCTTCCCCGCCCATGCCGAAAGAAAAACTACTCGGCCGCCCGCCGCAGCGTGTCGACCACCGGCCTGCGCAGCACGTCGCGCAGGCCCCACCACCCCGCGCCCAGCGCCAGCACCGCACCGGCCAGCGCGCCCGCGACGGGCACGATCGGCGATGCCGTCCAGGTGAACTCGAACACGTAGCGCGCGAGCGCCCAGCCGATCACCGAGGCGACGATGCTCGCAAGAAAACCCGCCAGCAGCCCCACGCCCACCAGCTCGGCGCGCTGCACCTGCCGCAACAGGCTGGCACGCGCACCCACGGCGCGCATCACCGCGAACTCGCGCGCCCGCTCTTCGCGCGTGGCCGTCACCGCGGCGAACAGCACCACCAGCCCCGCCGCGAGCGTGAAGCCGAACAGGAACTCGACCGCGCGGATCACCTGATCGAGCACGCGCTGCACCTGGTTGATGGTCGCGCTCATGTCCACGTTGGTCACGTTGGGGTAGCGGCGCACCAGCGCGTTGTCGAAGCCCTTGGTCTCGGGCGCGCGGAAGGCGCCCATGTAGGTGACGGGCATGTCGGCCAGCGCGGCCACCGTGTACATCACGAAGAAGTTGGCGTGCAGCGAGCCCCAGTCGACCTTGCGCAGCGAGGTGATGCGCGCATCGTTCTGCATGCCGCCGATGTCGAAGCGCAGGGTGTCGCCGAGCTTCAGGCCCAGCGTCTGGGCCAGCCCTTCTTCCACGCTCACTTCACCGGCCGCGTTGGGCTTCCAGGCGCCCGAGGTGATGCTGTTGTGCGCGGGCGCCTCCACGCTGTTGCTGAGGTTGAACTCGCGGTCCACCAGGCGCTTGGCGCGGTCTTCCGCATAGTCGTCGGGCGTCACCGGCTTGTCGTTGATCGCGACCAGGCGGCCGCGGATCATCGGGTACCAGTCGAACTTGCTGACGCCAGCATCGCGCAGCGACTTCTGGAAGGCGTCGCTCTGGTCCGGCATCACGTTGATGACGAAGCGGTTCGGCGCATCGGGCGGCGTGGCCTTGCGCCAGCTCGCGACGAGGTCGGTGCGCAGCAGCACCAGCAGCACCAGGGCCAGCAGGCCCACCGCGAGCGCGCTGACCTGCACCACGGCATAGGCCGGCCGGGCCGAGATCTGGCGCGTGGCCAGCACCAGCCAGCGTGGCGCCGTGGCTTCGCTGACGCTGCGGCGCAACAGCTTCACCGCGAGCCAGCTCAAGAGCGCGAACACCGCCACCGCGCCTGCGAAGCCGCCGACCGCGATCAGGCCCAGCTTGATGTCGCTGCTGGCCGCCATCAGCAGGGCCGCGAAGCCCGCCACGCCGATGCCGAGCACCGCGAGCGATGCGGGCTTGAGCCCACCCACGTCGCGCCGGATCACGCGCAGCGGCGGCACGCGGGCCAGCTGCAGCACCGGCGGCAGGCCGAAGGCGAACAGCAGCGTGAGCCCCATGCCGAGGCCGAAGGCCACCGGCCACAGCGTGGCGGCCGGCAACGCGGTTTCGACCAGCCCGGCCAGCAGCAGCACGAAGACATAGTGAACGGCAAAGCCGATGGCCACGCCGAGCCCGCTGGCCACGAGGCCGATCACCGCGAACTCGAAGGCATAGGCCATCGCGATGGTGCGCTGGCTCTGGCCGAGCACGCGCAGCATCGCGCAGTCGTCGAGGTGGCCGGCCGCGAAGCCGCGCGCGGCGAGCGCCACCGCCACGGCCGACAACAGCGCCGCGAGCAGCGCGACCAGGCTCAGGAATTTCTCGGCGCGGTCGAGCGTCTGGCGCATCTCGGGCCGGCCGCCTTCGAAGGAATCGAGCCGCACGCCGCGCAGCTCGCCCTTCTTGATGCTGGCATCGGCCCAGTCGGTGAAGCGCTTGACCGCCGCATCGCTGCCCGCCACCGCATAGCGGTAGCCCACGCGGCTGGCCGGCTGCACGAGGCCGGTGCGCGCCACGTCGGCCTGGTTGAGCATCACGCGCGGCGCGAAGCTCATGAAGCCGGCCCCGCGGTCGGGCTCCAGCGTGATCACGCGGCCGACGCGCAGGCCGGCGTCGCCGAGCAGCAGCGTGTCGCCGACCTTGAGCGCGAGCGCGTCGAGCAGCGAGGCATCGACCCACACCTCGCCGGCCGGCGGGATGTCGCGCGTAACCGTGCCCGGTCCCTCGGCGGTGGCGGAGGTCTGCAGGCTGCCGCGCAACGGGTAGCCTGCCGTCACGGCCTTCAGCGCCACCAGCTTGCTCGCGCCGCCCTTCGCATCCTCGGCCCTCGCCATGGTCGGAAAGCCGTAGGTGCCCGTCGCCGCCAGGCCCAGCGACTTTGCCTGCGCCACGAACGCCTCGGGCGTCGGGTTGTCGCTGACGATCACCGCGTCGCCGCCCAGCAGCTGCCGCGCATCGCGCTTCAGGCCGCCCTGCAACCGGTCGGCGAAGAAGCCGACGGCCGTGAGCGCGGCCACGGCCAGCAGCACGGCGACGATCAAGAGACGCAGCTCGCCGGCACGCAGATCGCGCCAGAGCGTGCGCCAGCCAAGGCGGAGGGAGTCGTTCATGGCGCGAACGATAGCCGACACCCCCAGCCACGGCCCGGATCAAGGGTTATTGCGCCCTTGCGGCCCTTGATCGCGGCGGCATGCTGTCGCATGATGCGAAAAATGCATCCAGTGGCCGCACCGGGGATTCCCCGGGCCAGCGGCGACGGACGCCAGAAAAACAGCCAGTTGCCGGACCGTCCTTCCCCTGCAAGGAGTGTCGATGTCACGATGTCAGTGCTTGCAAACCGTCGACCTCCGCCCGGCCTTGGGCGTGAGCTTGAAACGCCCCACTTCACCCGTGCAGGAGGTTCCGTCATGGACATAAGCCGCCGGCAATTCTTCCGCGTCAGCAGCGCAGGCCTGATCGGCTCCAGCATCGTGGCGCTCGGCTTCTCGCCGACCGCCGCGCTGGCCGAGGCCCGCAACTTCAAGCTCGCGCGCACCACCGAGACCCGCAACACCTGCCCCTACTGCTCGGTGGGCTGCGGGCTCATCATGTACAGCCTGGGCGACAAGGCGAAGAACGTGGTGTCCGACATCCTCCACATCGAGGGCGACGCCGACCACCCCGTGAACCGCGGCACGCTGTGCCCCAAGGGCGCCGGCCTGCTCGACTTCGTGCACAGCCCCAACCGGCTCAAGTACCCCGAGGTGCGCGAGGCCGGCGGCACCGAGTGGAAGCGCATCGGCTGGAGCGAGGCGCTCGACCGCATCGCCAAGCTGCTCAAGGCCGACCGCGACGCCAACTTCCAGACCACCAACGCCGACGGCAAGACCGTCAACCGCTGGACCAGCTCGGGCATGCTCTGCGCCTCGGCCTCGTCCAACGAAACCGGATACATCACGCACAAGGCATTCCGCTCGACCGGAATGCTGGTGTTCGACAACCAGGCACGCGTTTGACACGGACCGACGGTGGCCAGTCTGGCCCCGACGTTCGGACGCGGTGCGATGACCAACCACTGGCAGGACATCCAGAACGCGGATGTCGTGCTGATCATGGGCGGCAATGCCGCGGAGGCGCATCCGTGCGGCTTCAAGTGGGTCATCGAAGCCAAGAAGCAGAACAAGGCGCGCCTCGTCGTGGTCGACCCGCGCTTCACGCGCTCGGCCGCCATGGCCGACTACTACGCACCGGTGCGCGCGGGCACGGACATCGCATTCCTCGCGGGGGTCATCAACTTCCTCCTGAGCAACGACAAGATCCAGACGGAGTACGTGCGCAACTACACCAACGCGCCGTTCATCGTCGGGCCTGACTACAAGTTCGAGGACGGCCTCTTCAGCGGCTACAACGCCGAGAAGCGCAACTACGACCCCAAGTCGTGGGGCTACGCGCTCGACGATGCCGGCATGGCCAAGGTCGACATGACCATGCAGGACCCGCAGTGCGTGCTGCAGGTCATGAAGCGGCACTATTCGCGCTACACACCCGAGCTGGTGAGCCGCATCACGGGCACGCCGCAGGACAAGTTCCTGAAGGTGTGCGAGTACATCGCGAGCACCAGCACCCCGACGCGCACCATGACCATCATGTACGCGCTCGGCTGGACCCAGCACAGCCAGGGCTCGCAGATGATCCGCACCGGCGCCATCGTGCAGCTGCTGCTCGGCAACATCGGCGTGCCCGGCGGCGGCATGAACGCGCTGCGCGGCCACAGCAACATCCAGGGCCTCACGGACCTGGGGCTGCTGTCGAACTCGCTGCCCGGCTACATGTCGCTCGCGCGGGACAGCGAACAGAACCTGCCCGACTACTACAAGACCCGCGCGCTGAAGCCGCTGCGTCCCAACCAGATGAGCTACTGGCAGAACTACCCCAAGTTCTTCGTCAGCATGCAGAAGTCGTGGTGGGGCGATGCGGCCACGGCCGAGAACGAGTGGGCCTTCCACTACCTGCCGAAGATCGACAGGCTCTACGACATCCTGCAGGCCTTCGAGCTCATGAGCCAGGGCAAGCTCAACGGCTACATCTGCCAGGGTTTCAACCCGGTGGGCTCGTTCCCCGACAAGAAGAAGATCATCGACGGGCTCTCCAAGCTCAAGTTCCTCGTCACCATCGACCCGCTGCAGACCGAAACCAGCGAGTTCTGGCGCAATTTCGGCGAGTTCAACGACGTCAAGCCCGCCGACATCCAGACCACGGTGTTCCGCCTGCCCTCGACCTGCTTCGCCGAGGAAGACGGTTCGCTCACCAACTCCAGCCGCTGGCTGCAATGGCACTGGAAGGGCGCCGAGCCGCCCGGAGAAGCCAAGCCCGACATCGACATCGTGGCCGGCATCTTCAACCGCATGCGCGCAGCCTACGTGAAGGACGGCGGCGCCTTCCCCGACCCGATCGTCAAGCTGACCTGGCCCTACAAGATTCCGCACGCGCCCTCCCCGCAGGAGATCGCGATGGAATACAACGGCCGCGCGATCACCGACCTGCTCGACCCGAAGGACCCGACCAAGCCGCCGCTGGCCAAGGCCGGCGAACAGCTCCCGGGCTTCGGCCTGTTGCGCGACGACGGCTCGACGGCTTCGGGCTGCTGGATCTACGCCGGCGCCTGGACGCAGGCCGGCAACCAGATGGCGCGGCGCGACAACGCCGACCCCTTCGGCATCGGCATGGTGCAGAACTGGGCCTGGGCCTGGCCGGCCAACCGGCGCATCCTCTACAACGGCGCCTCGACCGACCCCACCACCGGCAAGCCGTGGATCGCGAAACGCCGGCTGGTCGCGTGGGACGGCGCCAAGTGGGCCGGCGCCGACGTGCCCGACATCCGGCCCGACGCCAACCCGACGGATGCGGAGGCCGTGCGCCCCTTCATCATGACGGCCGAGGGTGTGGCGCGGCTCTTCGCGCCCACCGGCATGGCCGAAGGGCCGCTGCCCGAGCACTACGAGCCCTTCGAGTCGCCGCTGGTCAACAACCTGATGCACCCGAACAACGAGAAGGCGCGCGCCAATCCCGCGGCGCGCATCTTCAAGGGCGACCTCGAGAAGCTCGGCGTGCCGAAGGATTTCCCGTACGTGGCGACCAGCTACCGGCTCACCGAGCACTTCCACTACTGGACCAAGAACGTGCGCACCTCGGCCATCCTCCAGCCGCAGCAGTTCGTCGAGATCGGCGAAGAGCTCGCGAAGGAGAAAGGCATCGCCAACGGCGACATGGTGAAGGTGTCGAGCAAGCGCGGCTTCATCAAGGCCGTGGCGCTCGTCACCAAGCGCATCGTCGGCCTGCAGGTCGACGGCCGCACGGTGCACACGGTGGGGCTGCCGAACCACTGGGGCTTCGTCGGCATCGCGAAACCCGGGTACCTGGTGAACACGCTGACACCATTCGTGGGGGATGCGAACACGCAGACGCCCGAGTACAAGTCGTTCACGGTCAACATCGAGAAGGCCTGACATGACGCACACCCCCAGGCTTGCCCACTTCGTGTGGCCGCCCACCCCCTTGCAGGGGGCAATACCAGCGGCCCGGCAAAGCCGGTTCCGCGGTATTTCTGGAAGGAGCCAATAAAGTGTCCTCCCTTCAAACCCTCGACATCGCCGCGCGCTCGGCCACCACCACGCCGTCGCCCGACATCCGCAGCCGCCCGCAGGTGCAGCAGGTGGCCAAGCTGATCGACGTCTCGACCTGCATCGGCTGCAAGGCCTGCCAGGTCGCATGCATGCAGTGGAACGATCTGCGCGACGACATCGGCACGGTGCACGGCACCTACGACAACCCGACCGACCTGACGCCGGCCTCCTGGACGGTGATGCGCTTCTCCGAGGTGGAACCCGAGGCGGGCAAGCTCGAATGGCTGATCCGCAAGGACGGCTGCATGCACTGCGACGACCCCGGCTGCCTCAAGGCCTGCCCGGCGCCGGGCGCGATCGTCAAGTACAGCAATGGCATCGTCGACTTCATCAGCGAGCATTGCATCGGCTGCGGCAACTGCGTCACCGGCTGCCCCTTCGACGTGCCGCGCATCAGCAAGGCCGACAACAAGGCCTACAAGTGCTCGCTGTGCTCCGACCGCGTGGGCGTGGGCCTGGAGCCGGCCTGCGTGAAGGCCTGCCCGACAGGTGCGCTGCATTTCGGCAGCAAGGAAGACATGCACGAGTACGCTTCGGAGCGCGTCGTCGACCTCAAGGAGCGCGGCTTCTCGAACGCCGGCGTGTACGACCCGGCCGGCGTGGGCGGCACGCATGTGATGTACGTGCTGCAGCATGCCGACCGGCCGGGTCTCTATGCCGGCCTGCCCAAGGACCCGCACATCAGCCCGCTGGTGTCGCTGTGGAAGGGCGTGGCCAAGCCGCTCGCGATGGTCGCGATGATCGGCGCGGTGGTCGGCAGCTTCTTCCACTACATGAAGGTCGGGCCGGTCGAGGCCAGGGACGATGCGGATGCGCGCGATGGCGGCGACGGCGATGTCGTCGTCATCGAGGAAACACCGGCCTCGGCCACCGGCGATCCGGCGGTGCGCGAAGCACCCCGTGCCTGAGGAGAATGCGATGACCACACGCTACGAACTTCGGCGCTACCGCGACGCCACGCGCATGAACCACTGGTTCGTCGCGATCATGTTCTTCGCGGCCGCGCTCTCGGGCCTGGCCTTCTTCCACCCCAGCCTGTTCTTCCTGAGCACGCTGTTCGGCGGCGGGCCGTGGACGCGCATCCTGCACCCCTTCCTCGGCCTGCTGATGGTGCTGGGCTTCGTGTTCCTGTTCGGCGCGATGTGGCGCGAGAACATCCTCGACCGCGGCGACCGCGAATGGCTCTCGAACGCGCCCCGGATGCTCAAGGGCGACAAGTCGGGCATGCCGCCGGTGGGCAAGTACAACGCGGGACAGAAGCTGGTGTTCTGGGCCTTCGGCATCAGCCTGCTGCTGCTGCTCGTCACCGGCTTCATGTTCTGGAGCCCGTGGTTCGTGGGCTTCTTCCCGATCCTGGTACGGCGCATCGCGGTGGTCGTGCATTCGGTCTCGGCCGTGGTGCTGATCCTCTCGGTCATCACGCACATCTACGCCGCGATCTGGGTCAAGGGCACGCTGCGCGCGATGACGCGCGGCACCGTCACCGAAGGCTGGGCCAGACTGAACCACCCCCTTTGGCATCGCAAAATGACCCGCGGTGAATGAATAGGCTTTCCCCCAGGCTTCGCGCACTTCGTGTCGCTTTCGCCTACCCCCATCGGGGGCAACACCTGCGGCCCGGCGGAGCCGGTTCCGCGGTGTTCCACGAACGGATTTCGCCATGGGCAGGCCTTGGGCTTATCACGCATCGCAAATTGGATGAATCGCTGTAGAGTGGCCGAATGAGCAGCCCCACCGGCAATCCGCCGCCGATCCGGACCACGCGCGTTCTCGAGCCCGAACAGATCGCCATGCAGGCCGGGCGGCAGATGCCGTTCCTGCGCCTGCCGGTGCGCGCCGCGGTGTTCTCCGACCGGCAGTTGCGGCTGCGCCAGCTTGCGGCTTCGCATCCGATGCGCGAGTACCTGATCTTCATTGCCGACCTCGCGCAGGCACAGCACCAGGTGCTGCAGGACTACCCGCCGGTCGCGCTGCCCGAATCCGCCGCGCTCGAAGCCGCCGCGCAGGCGCTCAAGCCGCCGATGCCCGCTTTCGGCTGGCCACGCGATGCGGTGTGGCGGCAGGAGCTTCGGCGCCTGCTCGGCCTCTTTCGCGTGCGCCTGCCCGAAGGTGCGGCGCGCGACACGCTCGACCGCGTGGTGGCTGCGGACGATGCCTGGATCGACCAGCAGGCCGATCGCCTTTCGCAACGAATCATGTTCGGCCTCGACCTGGCCGCTGCGCCCTTGGTCGCAGCGGGCCTGCAGGCCTACTGGACGCAGCTGGTGCTGCAGGTGGCCGAGCGCGATGGCGAGAACATCTACGGCCGCACCGACCCCGGCAACGCGTGCCCCTGCTGCGGCAGCGCACCCACCGCGAGCATCACGCGCATCGGCGCCGACGAGGCCGGCTTCCGCTACCTGCACTGTTCGCTCTGCAGCACCGAGTGGCACTACGTGCGCATCAAGTGCACGCACTGCGAGAGCACGAAGGGCATCCACTTCGAATCGCTCACGCCGCAACCCGGCGTCGAACTGCCGGCCACCGGCGCGCGCGAAGGTGCCGTCAAGGCCGAGTGCTGCGACAGCTGCGGCCACTACCTCAAGCAGATCGCGATGGAGCGGGACCCCGAGGTCGAACCCGTCGCCGACGACCTCGCCAGCGTCACGCTCGACCTGCTGGTCTCCGAAGCGGGCCACCAGCGCAGCGGCCACAACCTGATGCTGCTGTTCGGCGACCCTGAGGAAATTCCCAACGACGGCGGAGGCGGCTGATGGCGGCGCCCGAAGAGTCCGTGGTCCACGGCTCGACGGCAAGGCCCCAGGATCTGCCTTCTGTCGATCAACTGCTGCGCGCCGATGCGCCGCGCGCCTTGCTGGCCGAGCATGGCCATACGCTCGTTGTCAACGAAGCGCGCAGCCTGCTTGAAGGGCTTCGGGCGCGCGCCGTGGCCGGCAAGCTGCCTGCCGCGGACGTGCAGCCCGAGGCGCTCGGCAATGCGCTCGCCGCCCGCATTCAGGACCGCCTCGCACCGCGCATGCGCGCCGTACTGAACCTCACCGGCACCGTCATCCACACCAACCTCGGCCGCGCGCTGCTGGCCGATGCGGCCTTGCAGCGGCTGCTCGCGGTGATGACCTCGCCCAACAACCTCGAGTACGACCTCGCCACCGGCAGCCGCGGCGACCGCGATTCGCTGGTGGAGGAACTGCTGTGCACCCTCACCGGCGCCGAGGCCGCGACGGTGGTCAACAACAATGCGGCGGCGGTGCTGCTCACCATCGCAGCGCTCGCGCGCGACCGCGAAGTCATCGTCTCGCGCGGCGAGCTGGTCGAGATCGGCGGCGCCTTCCGCATGCCCGATGTGATGGCCAGCGCCGGCGCGCGCATGGTCGAGGTGGGCACCACCAACCGCACGCACCCGCAGGACTACGAACGCGCCATCAACCAGCACACCGCGCTGGTGATGAAGGTGCACACCAGCAACTACGCCGTACAGGGCTTCACCGCCGCCGTCGACGAAGCCACGCTCGCCGGCATCGCGCATGCACGCGGCGTGCCGCTGGCCACCGACCTGGGCAGCGGCTCGCTGGTCGACCTCGCCCGCTACGGCCTGCCGCGCGAACCGCTGCCGCAGGAGATGCTCGCGGCCGGCTGCGACGTGGTCACCTTCTCGGGCGACAAGCTGCTGGGCGGCCCGCAGGCCGGGTTGATCGTCGGCCGCAAGGAGGCGGTGGGCCGCATCCGCAAGTTCCCGATGAAGCGCGCGCTGCGCATGAGCAAGCTGCCGCTGGCCGCGCTCGAAGCCACGCTCTCGCTGTACCTGCGGCCCGAGCGCCTCGCCAAGGACCTGCCCACGCTGCGCCTGCTGACCCGGCCCACCGACGCGATCCGCGCGATGGCCGAGGCGCTGCAAGGCCCCGTGCAGGCCGCCGTGTCGCCGCGCTTCACCGTCGAGGTGGTGCCGCTGCTGGGCCAGATCGGCTCGGGCTCGCTGCCGGTCGAGCGCCTGCCTTCGGCCGGCCTTGCGCTCGCACCGGCCGGCACCTCGAAGAAGGGCCTGGGCACGGCGCTCGACAAGCTCGCCACCGCATGGCGCGGCCTGCCGCTGCCGGTGATCGGCCGCATCGCGGAAGACCGCCTGCTGCTCGACCTGCGCTGCCTCGAAGACAGCACCGCATTCGTCGCGCAGTTGCCCCTTCTGCGCGAACGACTGGCATAGCACGGCAGCCGGCGATGATCATCGGCACCGCAGGCCACATCGACCACGGCAAGACCACGCTGGTGCGCGCGCTCACCGGCGTGGACACCGACCGCCTGCCCGAAGAGAAGCGGCGCGGCATTTCCATCGAGCTCGGCTATGCGTACCTGCACACGCCCGATGGCGTGTCGCTCGGTTTTGTCGACGTGCCGGGCCACGAGCGCCTGCTGCACACCATGCTGGCCGGCGCGACCGGCATCGACCATGCCCTGCTCGTGGTGGCCGCCGACGACGGCGTGATGCCGCAGACGCGCGAGCATCTCGCGGTGGTCGCGCTGCTGGACGTGCGCTCGGCCACCGTGGCCATCACCAAGATCGACCGCATCGACGCCGCCACGCGCGCGGCGCGGCTTGCCGAGGTGCAGGCCGAGGTCCACGCGCTGCTCGCGTTGACGCCGCTGGCGGACGCGCCGGTGCTCGCGGTGTCGGCGGCCACCGGCGAGGGCATCGATGCACTGCGCGCACGGCTGCTCGACGTCGCCCGCGAGGAACGCACACGCGAAGGCGACCTGGCCTTCCGCCTCGCGGTCGACCGCGCCTTCACGCTCTCCGGCGTCGGCACCGTCGTGACCGGCACCGTCTTCAGCGGCACGGTGCGCATCGGCGACGAGCTTCGGATCGCGCCTCGCGAGCGCACGGTGCGGGTGCGCGGCATCCATGCCCAGAACATGCAGGCCGAGACGGCGCACGCGGGGCAGCGCTGCGCGCTCGCGCTGGCCGGCGTGGCGAAGGACGAGGTGCATCGCGGCGACTGGGTCTGCGCGCCCCCCATCGCGCTGGCGACCGACCGCATCGACGTGCTGCTTGCGCTGTGGCCGGACGAAGCCAAGCCGCTGCGCTCGGGCGCCACGGTGCACGCGCACCTGGGCGCGAGCGATGTGATGGCCTCGGTGGCGCTGCTCGACCGCGATGCGCTGGCGCCCGGTGAAACGGCGCTGGCCCAGCTGGTGCTGCGCGAGAAGGTCGGCGCCTGGCACGGCGACCGCGGCGTGCTGCGCGACGCCTCGGCCACCCGCACCGTGGCCGGCGTGCATGTGCTCGACCCCTTTGCGCCGGCGCGCTACCGGCGCACGCCCGAAAGGCTGCGCACGCTCGCGGCCTGGGCCATCGACGACCGGGCGCCACGCGTTGCGGCGTTGCTGCACAACGCGCCGCTGGGCATCGACACCGCACGGCTGGCGCGTGCGCTCTCGCTGGCGGACGAGGCAGCGCTGCCGCTGCCCGACGACGCGCTGCGCATCGCGCACACCGCCATCGCGCAGGAACACCTCGATGCGCTCGAAGAACAGATCGTCGAACGGCTGGCCGACTTCCACCGCACGGCGCCCGACGAGGTCGGCCCCGATGCGCGCCGCCTCCAGCGGCTCGCCGCCCCCCGCGCCGACGATGCACTGTGGCGCCACGTGCTCGATGCGCTGGCCGCCCGCGGTGCATTGGCGCGCAGCGGCACCTGGCTGCACCTGCCCAACCACGCGGCGCGCCTCGGCGAAGCCGAGCAGAAGCTCGCGCAAAAGCTGCTGCCCAGGCTGGCCGACGGCGGCTTCGATCCGCCCTGGGTGCGCGACCTCGCCAAGGACTGCGGCGCGAGCGAGCCGATGGTGCGGCAGACCCTCGCAAGCCTCGCACGGCGCGGCGAGGCCTTCCAGGTGGTGAAGGACTTGTACTATCCGCTGGCGACCATCGAACGGCTGGCCGGACTGGCGCGCGATTGCCTCGCGCAGCCCGAAGGCCTGCAGGCGGCGAGCTTTCGCGATGCGACGGGCCTGGGCCGCAAGCGCGCGATCCAGTTGCTCGAATTCTTCGACCGTGTGGGCTACACGCGGCGCGTGAAAGACACGCACCTGCTGCGGCCCGATACGACACTGTTTGGAGCCGGCCCGTGACAACAGGGCCGCATGGGAGGGGATCGTCCCTGGTGGGGCGGCTGGGCTTCAAACCCAGTGGGTGGCGCCATGCGTCGCCGGGAAGGTTCGACTCCTTCCCCCTTCCGCCGTCGGGTGGGCATTCGCCTGCTGCGCGATTCGATCTCGCGCCTGCGATGCTCGACGTACCCATGTACGTCTGCGCTTCTCGGCGCAAGCTCGAACCGCTCGCGACGGCGACTGCCCACCCGACGCGCTGGCGCGGGTCCGCCCTCGATTCAGGGCGTGACGCGCAGCGATGGCTTTCCGGACTCGGTGCGGCCAATGACAGCCGCCTGCGCGAAGCCTTCCCTGCGGAAGATCTCCAGCACTGCATCGACGGCCTCGGGCGCACAGCTCACGAGCAGGCCGCCGGAGGTCTGCGGGTCGCTCAACAGGTCCTGAGCGGTGGCCGGCAGGCCTGCAGCCAGCGCCACGTCGGCGCCGTAGCCCGCCCAGTTGCGGCCGGACGCGCCGGTGACGAAGCCCTCGGCGGCCATCGCCGCCACGTTGTCGAGCAACGGCACCTTCGACCATTCGACCACCGCCGTGAGCTTCGCGCCGCGCGCCAGCTCGAGCGTGTGGCCGGCCAGGCCGAAACCGGTGACGTCGGTCAGCGCATGCACGCCGTCGAGCGCCGCGAGCGCGATGCCCGGCGTGTTGAGCCGGGTCGCGTTGTCGATCAACTGGCGGTAGCCGGCCTCGGACAGCTGCGCCTTCTTGAGCGCGGCCGACAGCACGCCGACGCCCAGCGGCTTGCCCAGCACCAGCACGTCGCCGGCCTTCGCATCGGCATTGCGCCGCACGCGGTCCGGGTGCACCAGCCCCATCGCGACGAGGCCGTAGATGGGCTCGACCGAATCGATGGTGTGGCCGCCCGCAATCGGAATGCCGGCCGCGCGGCACACGTCCTGCCCGCCGCGCACGATCTCGGCGATCACCTCCACCGGCAGCTGGTTGATCGGCATCGCCACCAACGCCAGCGCCATGATCGGCCGGCCACCCATCGCATACACGTCGCTGATGGCGTTGGTGGCTGCGATGCGCCCGAACTCGTAGGGGTCGTCCACGATGGGCATGAAGAAGTCGGTGGTCGCGATCAGCGCCTGCTGGTCGTTGAGCCTGTAGACTGCCGCGTCGTCGGCGGTCTCGATGCCCACCATGAGCTCGGGCGGGATCATTCCCCCCGCGTGGTTCTTCAGGATCTGCGACAGCACGCCGGGCGCGATCTTGCAGCCGCAGCCGCCCCCATGCGAGAAGCTGGTGAGCCGCAGCGGCGCCAGCGGATTCAGGAGCGTGGAGGGTGCGGCATCGGTCATGACGGCGATTCGGTCGGATGAGACAAGCCGCAATTATCGAAGCCCTGCCCGCGTTGCGCCCGCCACCGCCGATACACCCTTTTTTCATCACCACCACAGGCATCCCATGAACATGCTCTCCCGACTGGCGCTTGCGCTGACCGTCTCCTTCGCCAGCTTCGGCGCGCTCGCCCAGGGCGTGCTGCGCGTGTCGGCCATTCCGGACGAGGCCCCCACCGAGCTGCAGCGCAAGTTCACCCCGCTGGGCGACTACCTCAAGAAGGAAACCGGCATGGACGTGCAGTTCACGCCCGTGACCGACTACGCCGCCGTGGTCGAAGGCCTGGCGACGAACAAGATCGACATGGCCTGGCTGGGCGGCTTCACCTTCGTGCAGGCGCGCATCCGCACCAACGGCGGCGCGGTGCCGATCGTGCAGCGTGCGGAAGACGAGGTGTTCACCAGCAAGTTCATCGTGCCGGTCGACAGCACCGCCAGGACGCTGGCCGACCTGAAGGGCAAGACCTTCGCGTTCGGCGCGCCCTCGTCCACCTCGGGCAGCCTGATGCCGCGCTACTTCCTGCTGCAGGCCGGCATCAACCCCGAGAAGGACTTCAAGACGGTCGCGTTCTCGGGCGCACACGACGCCACGGTGGCCTTCGTGGCGGCCTCGCGCGCCGAAGCGGGCGTGCTCAACGCCTCGGTGTGGGAGAAGCTGGTCGAATCGAAGAACCCCAACGCCGCCAAGGTGCGCGTGCTCGCGACCACGCCGACCTACTACGACTACAACTGGACGGTGCGTCCCGGCCTCGACCCGGCACTGACGAAGAAGCTGACCGATGCCTTCCTGAAGCTCGATCCGGCCAACCCGGCGCACAAGGAAATCATGGCACTGCAGCGCGCGAGCAAGTTCATTCCGACCCAGTCGTCGAACTACGACGGCATCGAGACGGCGGGCAAGTCGGCCGGCCTGATCAAGTAAGGCTGCGTCGATGAGTTTTTCGCTGGAAGGCGCGGGCGTGGTGCACCCCAACGGCCAGCGCGCGCTGGCCGGGGTGACGCTCTCCGCGCGCGAAGGCGAACGGATCGCCGTCATCGGCCCCTCGGGCGCCGGCAAGACCACCCTGCTGCGCGTGCTCGGGGCGGCGCTGCGTCCGGGCGAAGGCAACGTGCAGGCGCTGGGCGCCAGGCCCTGGCAGCTGCCGGCCGGCGCGCTGAAGAAGCTGCGTGCGCGCATCGGCACCGTGCACCAGGCTCCGCCGATTGCGCCGCGCCTGCGCGTGGTCACGGCGGTGCTCGCGGGCCGCCTGGGCGAGTGGTCGACCCTGCGCGCGCTGGGTTCGCTTTTCTATCCGTCCGACATTGCCGGCGCGCACGAGGTCCTGTCGCGCCTGGCGCTGGAAGATCGCCTGTTCGACCGCTGTGACCGGCTCTCGGGCGGCCAGCTGCAGCGCGTGGGCATCGCGCGGGCGCTCTACCAGCGCCCGGCCCTGCTGCTGGCCGACGAGCCGGTGTCCGCGCTCGATCCGACGATGGCCGACGCAGCGGTCGGCCAGCTCGTCGCACACAGCGAATCGACGGGCGCCACGCTGGTGGCTTCGCTGCATGCGGTCGATCTGGCGCTGCGCTGGTTCCCGCGCATCGTCGGCATGCGCGGCGGGCAGGTGATGTTCGACCTGCCCACTGCGCAGGTCACGCCTGCGATGCTCGACACGCTCTATGCGAGCGAAGGCGGCGTGACGACCCAGAGGCCGCCGCCCTCGAGCGTCGCGCTGGAAGCAGCCTTCCACCGGCCGGACTGCCCTTGAACGCCGCCGCCACCCCACGCGACCCGCATGCCACGCGGCGGCTGGCCGGCTGGCTCACCGCGCTCGTCGTCGCGTGGCCGATGCTGGTGCTGTCCGAATTCAAGCCCTGGGCACTGTTCGGCAGCGGCAACCTGGCCGTCATCGGCGGCTTTCTGGCAGGCTTCTTTCCGCCCGAAGGCTCGCCCGCCTTCCTCGCGATGCTCGCCAAGGCCACCCTCGAAACGCTGGCCATGGCCACGGCCGGCACCGCGCTCGCGCTGCTGATCGGCGCGCCGCTGGCCTTCGTGACGACGCGCGCCCTTTCCATTTCCCGCATCGGCCCGGGACCCGGCCGCGTGCAGGCCGCGGTGGTGCGGCAGGCGGCGCGCTGGCTGCTGATGGTGCTGCGCGCCATCCCGGAAATCGTGTGGGCGCTGCTGTTCGTGCGCGCGCTCGGCCTCGGCCCGGCCGCCGGGGTGCTGGCGCTGGCCATCACCTACGGCGGCATGCTCGGCAAGGTCTATGCGGAGATCCTCGAATCGACCGACACGCGCCCCGCGCGCGCACTGCTCGAAAGCGGCAGCGGCCGGCTGGCGGCGCTGTGCTACGGCCTCTTGCCCCACACCGCGCAGGAGCTGGCCTCGTACACCGTGTACCGCTGGGAATGCGCGGTGCGCGCCTCGGTGGTGATGGGCTTCGTCGGCGCGGGCGGACTCGGCCAGTTGATGGACCAGTCGATGAAGATGCTCAACGGCGGCGAGGCGAGCAGCATCCTGCTGGTGTTCCTGGCGCTGGTGCTGCTGGCCGACCTGTTGAGCAACGCATTGCGAAGGCTGCTCGCATGAACAACCTGCCGCCGCGTCCGAGCCCCTGCCTGCGCTGCTGGTTCGCCGTGCTGCTGATCGCGGCAGCGGTGGTCGCGAGCTTCGTCTACCTCGGCATCGACTACCGCGCGCTCGGTTCGTCGGAGTCGCTGAAGCTGATGGGCAAGTTCATCGCCGAGTTCTTCCCGCCCGACCTGTCGCCGGATTTCCTGGCCAAGGTGGGCAGCGGCACCTTGCAGACGCTGGCGGTATCGGCGCTCGGAACCGTGCTGGCCGCCGTGGCGGGCGCCGTGCTCGCGCTGCCTGCCTCGGGCCGCGCCGGCTGGTTGCCGCGCCACGTCGCGCGCTTCGTCCTCAATTTCCTGCGCAGCGTGCCCGAGCTGGTCTGGGCCGCGCTGATGGTGCTGGCGGCCGGCATCGGCCCCTTCGCGGGCGCGCTGGCGCTGTCGCTGCACACCACCGGCGTGCTGGGCCGGCTGTTCGCCGAGAGCCTGGAGAACGCACCGCGCGAACCCGAGCATGCGCTGGCGCTGGCGGGCGCCGGCCCCGTGACGGCCTTCAGCTACGCCAGCCTGCCGATCGTGCTGCCGCAATGGGTGGCCTACACGCTCTACCGGTGGGAGATGAACATCCGCATGGCGGCCGTGCTGGGCTTCGTGGGCGGCGGCGGGCTGGGCCAGCTGCTGTACTTCCACCTGTCGATCTTCCAGCAGCAGCAGGCGATGACGGTGCTGATCGCGATGTTCGTGCTCGTGACCTTCGTCGACTTTGCGAGCGCTCGCTTGCGCCGCGGTTTAGGCCCTGCTTACGCGTGACAATCGGGGCATGAGGTTCCTGCCATGAGTCATCGTCAGCCCGTGCGGGTGGGCGACCGCCACGCCTTCGACACGATCATCGACGCCCGCTCGCCGGCCGAGTTCGCGCTCGACCACATTCCCGGGGCCATCAACTGTCCGGTGCTCGACGACGAGGAGCGCCACATCGTCGGCACCATCTACGTGCAGACCGGCGCCTTCGAGGCGCGCCGCGTCGGCGGCGCGATGGTCGCGGCCAACATCGCGAAGCACCTGCGCGAGACGCTGGCCGACCGGCCCGAAAAATGGAAGCCGCTGGTCTACTGCTGGCGCGGCGGCATGCGCAGCGGCTCGATGGTCACCTGGCTGCGGCTCGTGGGCTGGGACGCGCAGCAGCTCGCCGGCGGCTACAAGAGCTTTCGCCGGCACGTGATTTCGCAGATCGATTCGCTGACCCCGCAGCTCGACCTGCGCGTGATCTGCGGCGCCACGGGCAGCGCCAAGACGCGCGTGCTGCACGCGCTGGCCGCGCGCGGCGAACAAACCCTCGACCTGGAAGACTTCGCGCGCCACAAGGGCTCCCTGCTGGGCTCGCTGCCCGGCGTGCCGCAGCCTTCGCAAAAGCACTTCGAGACGCGCATCGCGACGGTGCTCGAAGCCATCGACCTCTCCCGTCCGCTGTACGTCGAGGGCGAGAGCATCCGCATCGGCCGGCTCTCGCTGCCGCTGCCGCTGGTGGCGCGCATGCGTGCCGCGCCCTGCATCGAGGTGGCGGCCACGCCCGAGGCGCGGCTGGCCTACCTGCTGCGCGACTACGCCTACCTGGGCGACGACCGCGACGCGCTGGCCGACAAGCTCGGCGTGCTGAAGGAAATGCAGGGCAAGGAAACGGTGGCGCGCTGGCAGCAATGGGCGCACGAGGCGAACCTGCCGAAGCTGTTCGCCGAGCTGATGGCGCTGCACTACGACCCGCATTACGAGAAGTCGCAGGAGCGCCACTTCCAGGCCTGGGAACGCCGCCGCAGCGTGGCGGCGAGCGACCTGAGCGATCAGGGCATCGAGGCCGTCGCCGACGCGATACTGAGGATGGGCGGCGCCCACTGACAAGGTGCGTGCGCATGGCAGGTTTTCTTGCTCCTGATCAATGGGGCTTGCCGTGGCGCCATCGACACTGGCGCCAATGCGGTTCGCGCGCCACGAGGAGAAGCACATGAACTGGAAAAACACCCCGCAGCGCTACAGCACCGTGCTCGTCGCGCTGCACTGGCTGATGCTGATCCTGCTGGTCGCCGTCTACGCCAGCATGGAACTGCGCGGCCTGGCGCCACGCGGCAGCGCGCTGCGCGGCGGCCTGAAGTCGCTGCATTTCTCGCTGGGCCTGTGCGTGCTGGCGCTGGTGACCGTGAGGCTCGCGGCGCGCTGGACGGCGGGCGCCGCGCCGCTCATCGACCCGCCGATGCCGCGCTGGCAGGCCGGGTTGGCGCGGTTCATGAGCGCGGCGCTGTACATCTTCATGATCGCCATGCCGGTGCTGGGCTGGCTGGCGCTGAGCGCGGACGACAAGCCCATCGGCCTCTTCGGCCTGGCTTTGCCGCCGCTGATTGCGCCGGACACGGGCCTGGCGCACCAGATCGAGGACATCCACGAGGCACTGGCCACGGTCGGCTATTTCCTGATCGGGCTGCACGCGGCCGCGGGGCTGTTTCATCACTATGTCGTCAAGGACAACACCTTGCGGCGCATTGGCCTCGGCGCCGGCCATCACCAGGCGGGGAGGCCTCGGTGACATCACTGCGCGCCCACCGCGAGCGGCATCGCGCCGACCGCGTCGGCTGGCTGCGTGCCGCCGTCCTGGGCGCCAACGACGGCATCGTCTCCACCGCCAGCCTGGTGCTCGGCGTGGCGGCCGCCGGTTCGAGCCACGGCGCCGTGCTCGTGAGCGGCATCGCGGGGCTGGTGGCCGGCGCCATGTCCATGGCTGCGGGCGAGTACGTCTCGGTGCACTCGCAAGCCGACACGGAAAACGCCGACCTCGCCCGGGAGCACCGCGAACTCGAGGAACAACCCGCCAGCGAGCTGAACGAACTCGCGGGCATCTATGTATCGCGCGGCTTGGCGCCCGACCTGGCCCGCCAGGTCGCCGTGCAGTTGATGGCGCATGACGCGCTCGGCACGCACGCGCGGGACGAGCTCGGGTTGTCCGACGCTGCCAGCGCCAGGCCCGTGCAGGCGGCCATGGCCTCGGCGGCCAGCTTCTCGGTCGGCGCCGGATTGCCGCTTGCGATCGCAGCCCTCGTTCCGGGCCCCGGCCTGGGCTACGTGGTGGGTGGTGCGTCGCTGGCTTTCCTGGCGCTGCTCGGCGCCGTTTCCGCCCGCGCCGGCGGTGCGCCCGTGCCGACGGCGACATGGCGCGTGACCTTCTGGGGCGCGCTGGCGATGGGGGTCACCGCCGGCATCGGCGCGCTGTTCGGCGCCGTGGTGTGACAGCGCCTCAGCGGCCGGGCCGGCCGGTGGCGTAGAGCACCCCACGCGGCGCGCGGCACAGCCCCCAGAAGCGCAGGCCACTCAGTTCGGCCATGCGCACGCCCATCGCGGTGGGCGCCGAGATGGTGGCCATTGCCGCGATGCCGAGACGCCCGCACTTGCGCACCAGTTCATGGCTGCCGCGGCTGGACATCAGCACGAAGCCCGGTTCTTCGAGACGGCCCGCCCGCGCCAACCGGCCCAGCAGCTTGTCGAGCGCGTTGTGGCGGCCCACGTCCTCCATCACGTCGGTGAGCTCGCCGTCCACCGTGGCCCAGCCGGCGGCGTGGATCGCGCCGGCTTCGGAATTCAGGACCTGTCGCGCGGGCAGTGCGGCGAAGGCGCGCAGCACGGTCTCGAGGTCGATGCGCTCGATCCAGTCGCGCGGCGGCACCGGTTGCGGCGTGAGGTCGAGCCCGGCAAAACTTTCGACGCCGCACACGCCGCATCCCGTGCGGCCTGCGAGGCTGCGGCGGCGGCCCTTCAGGCGCTCGAAGCTGCGGGTGGAGATGTCGAGCTGCACTTCGATGCCCGGCATGCCTTCGGGCAGTCCGGCCGAGACGGCATCGATGGTCTGCACCTCGATGCCGCGGCAGTCGGCGGCGCTGTCGAGGATGCCTTCGCTGAGCGCAAAGCCGAGCGCGAAATCTTCGAGGTCGAGCGGCGTGGCCATCATCACCGCATGCGAGACGCCGTTGAAGACCAGCGCCACCGGCACCTCGGCCGCCAGCGTGTCGCCGCGCACCGCGCCTTCAGGTGCCACGCCACGTTCGCCGAACACGCGCACGGCGTGCTGCGAGAGAGGCGGCAGGGTTTCGGATTCGGCGAGGTCTGGCGTGGACATGGGGGCTCCGCTTGGCCGGGCCATTGTCCGCTCAGTCGGGAATTTCGTCAGCAGGCGGCAGTGTTTGAACCTGCGCACGCCCCGGCGCCTGGAGGTGCGCGACCCAGCGGTCGTCGTGCTGCACCACCCGCACCCAGCCGGGGCCGCGCACGCCGCCGATGGCCGCGTCGCCCATCAGCGTGAGCCGGCGCATCAGCACGCTCGCGCCCTGCCCCAGCCGCTTGCCGAGGCGCGGCAGCGAGACGCCGGTGTCCTGCGGCGCCTGCGCCAGCATGCGCAGGATGGCGACCGAAAGACTGTCTTCGAGCAAAGCGCTCATGCTGCGGCCACCATGCCGTCCGCCTCGTCCTCCGCCAGCTTCTGGATCGGCAGCTCGTGCGGCACCAGCACCACGGGAATGGACTTCGACGTCGGCGTGCCCGCGTTCTCGGCCACCGACGACAGCGGCACCAGCGGATTGGTCTCGGGGTAGTAGGCCGCGATGTTGCCGCGCGGGATGTCGTAGGCCACCAGCTTGAAGCGGTCGGCGCGGCGTTCCTGGCCGTCGTTCCAGACGGTCTGCAAATCGACCCAGTCGCCATCCTTCATGCCCAGCGCGCGGATGTCCTCGGCGTGGATGAAGACCACGCGGCGCTGGCCGAACACGCCGCGGTAGCGGTCGTCCATGCCGTAGATGGTGGTGTTGTACTGGTCGTGCGAACGCGTGGTGAAGAGCGTGAAGACCAGCGTGTCGCGGATGCGCGCGCGGGCCCGGTGCGAGGGCGTGTCGCGCGGCACGGCATGCGTGAAGAACACCGCCTTCTTCGATGCGGTGGCCCACACGCGCTCGCTCGCGGTGTTGCGCAGGCGAAAGCCGCCGGGCACGGCGACGCGCGCGTTGAAGTCCTTGAAGTCGTCGAACACCGCTTCGATCTTGTCGCGGATGCGTGCGTAGTCCTCGACGAGCCAGAGCCACGGCGTGCGGCTGCGCGCGCCGATGGTGGCGGCCGCGAGCCGCGCCACGATGGCCGGTTCCGACAGCAGCAGCTCCGACGCGGGCGGGTTGATGCCCATCGAGATGTGCACCATGCTCATCGAGTCTTCCACCGTCACGCCCTGCGCACCGTTGGCCTGCATGTCGATCTCGGTGCGGCCCAGGCACGGCAGGATCAGCGCCTCGCGCCCGTGCACGATGTGGCTGCGGTTGAGCTTGGTGGTCACGTGTACCGTCAGGTCGCACTGGCGCAGCGCCTTCCAGGTCTGGTACGTATCGGGCGTGGCGGCCGCGAAGTTGCCGCCGAGCGCGAAGAACACGCGGCCCTTGCCGTCGAGCATGGCTTGAATCGCCTCGACCGTATCGACGCCGTTGCGGCGCGGCGGCTCGAAGCCGAACACCTGCTGCAGCCGGTCGAGCAGCGCCGCCGGCGGCTTCTCCCAGATGCCCATGGTGCGGTCGCCCTGCACGTTGCTGTGGCCGCGCACAGGGCAGGCGCCCGCGCCCTCGCGGCCCATGTGGCCGCACAGCATGAGCCAGTTGACGATCATCTGGATGGTCGCGACCGAGTGCTGGTGCTGCGTGATGCCCATGCCCCAGCAGGCAATGACCTTCTTCGCGCCGAGGTACACCTCGGCCGCGGCGCGCAACTGTTCTTCCGACAGGCCCGACTCCTGCACCAGCACCTCCCACGACTCGGCGCGCAGGTCGTCCGCCAGCGTCTCGAAGCCGGTGGTGTGCGTGGCGATGAAGGCATGGTCGAGCACCGGGGCCTCGCCGCGCGCGGTGGCCGCGTCCTCGCGCTCGATGACGTGCTTCATCATTCCCTTGACCGCCGCGAAGTCGCCGCCCACGCGCAGTTGGAAGTAGTGCGTGCTGATGGGCGTGGAGCCCATGGTCGCCATCTCGAGCTTGTCCTGCGGATCGGCAAAGCGCTCCAGCCCGCGCTCGCGCAGCGGATTGAAACTCACGATGCGCGCGCCGCGCTTGGAGGCCGCGCGCAACTCGCCGAGCATGCGCGGATGGTTGGTTCCGGGGTTCTGGCCGAAGATGAAGATGGCGTCGGCCTTCTCGAAGTCTTCGAGCGTGACCGTGCCCTTGCCCACGCCGATCTGCGGGCGCATGCCGCTGCCGCTGGGCTCGTGGCACATGTTCGAGCAGTCGGGGAAATTGTTGGTGCCGTACTCGCGCACGAACAACTGGTAGAGGAAGGCGGCTTCGTTGCTCGCGCGGCCCGAGGTGTAGAAGATGGCCTGGTCCGGGTCGGGCAGCGCATTCAGGTGGCGCGCGACGAGCGCGAAGGCGTCGTCCCACGAGACCGGCACATACCTGTCGCTGGCCGCGTCGTAGGCCATGGGGTGCGTGAGCCGGCCCTGGTCTTCGAGCCAGAAATCGCTTTGCTCGGCCAGCTGGGCCACCGTGTGCTTCGCGAACAGCTCGGGGCCGGCGCGGCGCGCGGTGGCTTCGGCGGCCACGGCCTTCACGCCGTTCTCGCAGAACTCGAAGGTCGAGGCATGGTTGCGGTCGGGCCAGGCGCAGCCGGGGCAGTCGAAACCGTCGGGCTGGTTGGCGGAGAGCAGCGTCTTCGCGCCCTTGAGGGGAATGTCCTGCCGCAGCAGCGCGTTCGTCACGCTGCGGAGGGCGCCCCAGCCGCCCGCCGGGCCCTTGTAAAACTCGATCTTCTGCTCACTGCTCATGGCAGCGAGTGTTCGCCGCGGGCTCGAAGAGCGTCAAATTGAATCGGGACATGCGGCGATTCAAAAAGGAAATGAAGCGGCCTCAGGTGCCTCGCGTGTCCTGCGTCAGGAGGCCGCGCAGCCTGCTGCGCAGCGGCGTCTCCGCGACGGCCGGCACGCCGGCCACTTCGCGCAACGCGACGTCGCGGCTCTCGGCCGTGTGCAGGTCGATCTCGCGCACCACCTGGCCGTCCTTGTAGACGAAGGCCACGTCGGCCAGCGCCAGCACGTCCTCGATGTCGTGCGTGATCATCAGCACCGGAATGCCCCACTGCCGGCGCACCTGCGCGAGCTCGTTGCGCAGCTCTGCGCGCAGCATGGGGTTGAGGGCGGCGAAAGGTTCGTCGAGCAGCAGCACCTGCGGCTGGCAGGCCAGCGCACGCGCCAGCGCCACGCGCTGCTGCTGGCCGCCGGAAAGCTTCTGCGGCCGGCTGTCGGCCAGCGCGGCGAGGCCGAAGCCTTCGAGCAGGGCCTGCACCGTCTCTGCCTCCTTCGGCGGCAGCCGGCGGCGGCGCCACGAAGTGAGGCCGAACGACACGTTCTCGCGCACCGTCAGGTGCGGGAACAGCGCATAGTTCTGGAACAGGTAGCCGATGCGCCGCTCGGGCGCGGGCACGTCGATGCGCTGCGCCGCGTCGTAGAGCGTGCGGCCGTCGAGCCGCACATGGCCTGCCGAGGGATGCAGCAGGCCCGCGATGGCCTGCAGCGTGAGCGACTTGCCCGCGCCCGACGGCCCGTAGAGCGCGGCAAAGGGAACGCCGGTCTGGAAGCGCGCGGCCAGGTCGAAGCGCCGTGCGCCGTCCCGGACCGTGAGCTTCAGATCGACGTCGATCATGGCTTGCCGAATCCGTAGCGGGTCAGCACGGCCCGCGCGACATCGGTGGACAGGAAGGCGATGAAGTCGCCGGCCAGCGCCTTCTGCCTGCTCTCGGCCACCACCGCGATGGGGTAGCTCACGGGCGTGTGGCCCGAAGGCGTGAGCGCGACCTTGACCTTGTCGCCCGCCACGGCCGCATCGGTGCGGTAGACGAAACCGGCCTCGACCTCGCCGCGGCTCACGTAGTCGAGCACCTGGCGCACGCTGTCGGCCTGCACGAACTTGGGTTCGAGCACGGTCCAGAGGCCGGCACCGTCCAGCACCTGCTTCGTGTAGCGGCCGACCGGCACGGTGGCGGTCTTGCCGACGGCGATCTTCTTCACGCCGGCACCGGCCAGTTCCTGCAGCGACGTGATGCCCACGCCTTCCTTCGCGGGCTCGATCAGCACCAGGCTGTTGCTCACGAAGTTCTTGCGCGTGGCGGTGTCGATCAGCTTCTGCTCGACGCCGCGGTTCATGGTGTCCTGGTCGGCGCTGGCGAACACGTCGACCGGCGCGCCCTGTCCGATCTGCTGCAGCAGCACGCCCGAGGCCGCGAAGTTGAAGCGCACCGTGGCGCCCGGCTTGGACGCCTCGAACTTGGGCCCGATCTCCTTGAACGCATCGGTCAGGCTGGCGGCCGCGGACACCGTGATCTGCTGCGCGGCGGCCGCCAGCGGCAGGGCCAGCGCAAGAACGACGGACAAGAGGCGAAACGGGTGCATCTGCAACTCCAGGGAGATGATTGAAGAACGAAATCAGCGAAGCGAGAAGAAGCGGTTCGACAGCACGAGTACGACGATCGACAGCACCGAGGTCACGATGACCAGCAGCAGCGCCAGGTCGTCATGCCCGGCCTGCACCGCGTCGTAGATGGCCATCGACAAGGTCTGGGTCTGCCTGGGAATGGAGCCCGCCACCATCAGCGAGGCGCCGAACTCGCCCATGGCCCGCGCGAATGCGAGCAGCGTGCCGGCCAGGATGCCCGGCCAGGCCAGCGGCAGCGTCACGCGCAGGAACACCGAGAACGGCGACTGGCGCAGCGTGCTGGCCGCGGCCTCGAGCGAGCGGTCGACGTTCGCGAAGGCGGCGCTGGCCGACTTGAGCACCAGCGGCAGCGCAACCACGGCCGAGGCGACCACGGCGCCATGCCAGCTGAAGATGATCGTGTAGTCGAGGTGCTCGCGCAGCCAGGCGCCCAGCGGGCTGCGGCGCCCTGCCGCCACCAGGATGGCGTAGCCGATGACCGTGGGCGGCAGCACCAGCGGCAGCATGAACACCGCCTCGAGCACGGTGCGGCCGAAGAAGCGCTTGCGCGCGAACACCCAGCCCAGCGCCACGCCCGCGATCAGCGCCAGCACGGTCGCGACCGCGGCGACCTTGAGCGACAGGACCAGGGGCGACCAGTCGGTCGAGGCGATGAGTACGTTCGTCGTGTTCATTGGAATACGGCGGGATTGTTGCACGATGAGCCTGAAGGTTTCCACGAGGGTGCACGAATCCCTCAGTCTTCATATACTGCGGGATATAGCGTTGCAGAACTGCAAGCCCATGCACCCATCCGCCCACGACACCGTTGTCCGATCGATCTCCGGCAGGCCGGAGCTTCGCCACGTGACGCGGGTCCGGGAATGGCGCATCGAGCGCGCCATCGACTCCGACGGTTTCGTGATCTCCATCATCGCCCCCGGCGGCGAAAGCCAGTCCTTCCTCGTGGCGCAGACCGACGCCCACGACATCGGGGAAGTCCTGCGCCGCCAGGCGGTGTGGACCGACCGCGAGGCGCGGTGACACCGATGTGGCGGCACATGACCGGTGCGGAACGCATCCTCGAAGTCCTGCTGACGCGGCGCTCGGTGTCGCCGCGGCGGCTGCAGCCGCCCGGCCCCAATCCCGACGAGCTCGACGCCATGCTCCAGGCCGGCCTGCGCGCGCCCGACCATGGCGGGCTGCACCCGTGGCGCGTGATCGAGTTCCGCCCGCAGAACCGCGAGGCGCTGGCCGGGTGCTTCGAGCAGGAGAAGCTGCGGCGCGATCCGCTGACCAGCCCTTCGGACCTGGAGCGGGCGCGCGAGCACGCCACGCGGCCTCCGATGCTGCTGGGCTTCGTGGTGTCGCCGCGCGAGCGCAGCAAGATCCCCGGCCGCGAGCAATGGCTCTGCGCGGGCGCGGCGCTGGGCAACATCCTGAGCGCGGCGCACCAGCTGGGCTATGGCGCCATCGTGCTGAGCGGCGAACGCTGCTTCGACGAGACGCTGGCGCGGCAGCTGGGCGTGCAGCCCGGTGAACACCTGGTGGGCTTCATCAGCGTGGGCACCATCCAGGAAGCGCCGCCGCAGGCCCGCGAGACGCTGTCGCAGGAGGTGTGGTCGTGCTGGCAGGGGGACTGCATGCCGGACGCCCCCGATCCACCCCTGCTGCCGGCGGACCGGCCGCCCGGCGGCTGACCGGCCTGCGTGCCGAGCCAGCCACACGGCCGCTCCCGGGACTCAGGGTGCCAGCAGCCGCGTCAACGCCCGGATGTCCGCGGCCGTGGCCAGCTTCGCGGCGTTCTCGATGGCGCGGTAATGCTTGACGATTTCCTCGCCCACCGGCGTGAGCGCCGTGCCGCCGCCGCGCGAGCCGCCGGCGGCGGTGTTCACCGCGGGCGAAGCCAGGGCCTGGTTCATCTCGTCGATCAGCACCCAGGCCCGGCGGTACGACATGCCCAGCAGGCGGGCCGCCGCGGAGATCGAACCGGTCTCCGCCACCGCTTCGAGCACGGCGATCTTGCCGGGGCCGATGGCGATGGCATCGTCCCGATAGACGCGCAGGCGGAACTGGACTTTGGATTTCATGCCGAGGGGGGTGAGGCGCGGGAACAGCGGTGGCGCGAAGGGTAAACCATGCCGCCGCCATTGTCCGCCCCCAGCCGCCGGCGCCATGTCGGCACGGACATCACGGGCCGGCGGGCGCATGCCCTGCCGGCCGCGCCGTTCAATGGAAGAACTTGGCTGCGCTGACGAGCGTCTTGTAGACGCCCCAGGCGAGGGGAATGCCCACCGCCACCCAGGCCAGAGCCACCACCGCCGGGCTCACGGTGTCTGCACCGCCCGAGCCGCTGCCCACTTCGGCCGCCGAGGCCTTCTCGTGCGCCAGCTTCTTCTCGACGGCCAGTTCGGCGTCGGTCATGAAGTGCCTGTCGGCCACCGGGCGCACCAGCAGGTTGGCGATGAAGCCGATCGCCAGCATGCCCACGAGGATGTACATGGTCTGGTTGTAGACCTGCTCGCGCGGCAGGCCCAGGCCCAGCTGGTACTCGCGCATGTAGTTCACCACCACCGGGCCGAGGATGCCGGCCGTGGCCCACGCCGTGAGCAGGCGGCCGTGGATCGCGCCCACGAACTGCGTGCCGAACAGGTCGGCCAGGTAGGCCGGCACCGTGGCGAAGCCGCCGCCGTACATCGACACGATCACGCAGCAGGCGCCCACGAACAGCAGCTTGCTGCCCGCGCCGGCCGACGACGGAATGCTCGCGTACAGGATGCCGCCGAGCACGAAGAACACCGTGTAGGTGAGCTTGCGGCCCAGCTTGTCCGACAGGCTCGCCCACACGAAGCGCCCGCCGATGTTGAAGAGCGAGAGCAGCGCGGTGAAGCCGCCGGCCACCGCGGCAATCGCCGCGAGCTGCGTCTTGTCGAGCTGGCCGAACTTCTGCGGCACGCCGATCAGCGCGCCGCCGAACACCTCCTGCAGCATCGGCGAGGCCATGCCGATCACGCCGATGCCGGCGCTCACGTTCATGCACAGCACCAGCCACACGAGCCAGAACTGCGGAATGCCCCACACCTTCTTCACGTGCACGTGGCGCTGCGTGATCATGGTGTTGCTGGTCTGCGCCGGGGGCGGCGTCCAGCCTTCCGGCTTCCAGCCCGAGGGCGGCACGCGGTAGCCCAGGGCGCCGGCCATCATGAAGACGAAGTAGCCCAGCGCCATGACGATGAAGGTCTGCATCACGCCCACGTCGGTGGAGGTGGAGAAGCGCTTCATCAGGTCGACCGCGAGCGGCGAACCGATCATCGCGCCGCCGCCGAAGCCCATGATGGCCATGCCGGTCGCCATGCCGCGGCGGTCGGGGAACCACTTGATCAGCGTGCTCACCGGCGAGATGTAGCCGAGGCCGAGGCCGATGCCGCCGATCACGCCCGAGCCGAGGATCATCAGCCAGAACTGGTGCAGGTGAATGCCCAGTGCCGACAGCAGCATGCCGCCGCACCAGCACAGCGCCGACACCACGCCGGCCTTGCGCGGCCCAGCGCGTTCGAGCCAGCCGCCCCACAGGGCCGCCGAGCAGCCGAGGAAGACGAAGAACAGCGTGTACATCCAGCCGAGCGTGGCCACGCGCCAGTCGCAGTTCGTGGCGAAGAGTTCGGCGAAGAAGCTCATCTCCTTGGCGCAGGCCTGTGCGCCGGTGCCGGCCGTGCCGAGCGCCTTCGACAGCGGCAGCCAGAACACCGAGAAGCCATAAGCCATGCCGATGCACAGGTGGATGGCCAGCGCGGCGGGGGGCACCAGCCACCGGTTGAAGCCGGGGCCCGCGATGATGCGTTCTTTTTCCAGGAAGCCGGGTTGCGGTTGCGCCCCTCCTCCGACGATGCGATCTCCCTCGAGAACGCCTGCAGTTGAACCCGCCATATTTCTCCTAGTTGGCCGAACGTGTAACTTTTGTGTTGAATCCGGGCCGCGGAGTGTGTCCGAACGTTTTACACGCCGTCAAATTCGATCGGCGCATGAGTCGATTCAATAATTAAATGCCCCGGAGCGGGGCAGGCACGGCGCTCAGTCGCCGAGGGTGCCGCTGTGCAGCCGGACCTGCTCCTGCCATTCCGCGGTCTGCAGGAAAGCCAGCGCGGCTTCGAGCGCGCGCGAAGCGCGCACACCGTCCTGCGTCATGAAGCCGATCGGCGTCTGCACGTCGGGCGCCACCAGCGGCAGCGCCTCCAGTTCGCGGTGGCTGCGCACGGCCGCCACCATGGCGCCCGGCAGCACGCTGCTGACCGTGCCGGCGCTCACGGCCAGCGTCAGCGTGAGCACCGAGTTGGTCTCGATGGCCGGCGCCACCGGCACGCCGGCCTGGCGCAGCGCCTGGTCCATGATGGCGCGGTTGTGCATGTCGGTCGTGAGCAGGCACAGCGGCAGCTTGCCTGCCTCGGCCCAGGCGATCGGCTGGCCGATGCGCAGTTCGTCCGGCGAGGGCGTCTCGGCGCGCCGCAGCAGGAAGTAATGCTCGATGCTCTGCGGCCAGGCCGTGAGCTTGATGCCCGGCAGGTGCATGCGCTCGGTGTAGCCCAGCGCGAGGTCGATCGCGAGGCTTTCGAGCCCGGTCTCCAGCTCCTGCGAACTCATCGACAGCACGGCCGGCAGGATGCCCGGATGGCGCTCATTCAGCATGGCCGCGAAGCGCGAGAGCATGGGAATGGCGGTGGGCACCGCGGCCATCCGCAGGCGCCCGTGCGGGTTGTCCGCGTCGCTGCGCAATTCCTGCAGCAGCACCTCGTTGTCGCGCAGCATGCGCTGCGCGGTGGCCAGCACGCGCTCGCCCTCGTGCGTGAGGCCGACGTAGACACGGGCCCGCTTGACGATGACGACGCCGAATTCGGTTTCGAGGGCGCGCAGTGCATTCGAGAGCGCCGGCTGGGTGATGTGGCAGGCCTGCGCGGCGCGGCCGAAGTGCTTGTGCTCGTTCAGGGCCACCAGATAGCGCATCGAGGCCAGCAGGTTCATGCCGGGCGCTCCGTTGCGCGGTGCTTTTGTTCGGGGCGCTGTTGTTCGGGGCACGTGCACAGGCCACCGGGTGCACGATGGGCGCAGCGCTCGTGCGGGCCGATCAACGACTGCTCTGAGCGCACGTCAAACACAACGCGACCACTCGAAAACCAGGGCTTCATCCCCTAAGTGTTCTTGCTGATCGAAATCGTCGGGAACTTCGACGAGAAGTCCTTGGCCTTCTCCGAGATCCCCACGGCCACGCGCCGTGCCACCGCCTTGTAGATGCCGGCAACTTCACCTTCGGGATCGGACACCACGGTGGGCGCGCCGCTGTCGGCCTGCAGGCGGATCTGGATGTCCAGCGGCAGCGCGCCGAGGTATTCCATCTGGTACTCGGCCGCCATCTTCTTGCCGCCGTCGGCGCCGAAGATGTGCTCGGCATGGCCGCAGTTGGAGCAGACGTGCACCGCCATGTTCTCGACGATGCCGAGGATCGGCACGCCGACCTTCTCGAACATCTTGATGCCCTTCTTGGCGTCGAGCAGCGCGATGTCCTGCGGCGTGGTGACGATCACCGCGCCCGTCATCGGCACGCGTTGGCTCAGCGTGAGCTGGATGTCGCCGGTGCCCGGCGGCATGTCGACGATCAGGTAGTCGAGGTCTTTCCAGTTGGTCTGGCGCAGCAGCTGCTCCAGCGCTTGCGTGGCCATGGGGCCGCGCCAGATCATGGCCTGGTCCTGGTCCACCAGGAAGCCGATCGACATCACCTGCACGCCGTGGCGCGCCATCGGCTCCATGGTCTTGCCGTCGGCGCTGTCGGGGCGGCCCTCGATGCCCATCATCATGGGCTGGCTGGGGCCGTAGATGTCCGCGTCGAGCAGGCCGACGCTGGCCCCTTCGGCGGCCAGCGCGAGCGCCAGGTTGGCGGCGGTGGTGCTCTTGCCCACGCCGCCCTTGCCCGAGGCCACCGCGATGATGTTCTTGACGTTGGGCATCAGCTGGACGCCGCGCTGCACCGCGTGGCTGATGACCTTGGTGAGAATGTTGACCGACACGTTTTCCACGCCCGGCACGGTCTTGGCCGCGGCCACCAGTGCCTTGCGGATGGCCGCGTGCTGGCTCCTCGCGGGATAGCCCAGCTCCAGGTCGAACGACACGTCGCCCTCTGCGATCTGGAGGTTCTTGAGCGACCGGGTCGCCGCGAATTCTTTGCCGGTGTTAGGGTCTGCGACGGCCTTGAGCGCGTCCATGAGCCCTTCGGGGGTGAGTGCCATTGATCTAACTCCTGAATGGCAGGTAGTCTAAGGCGCTCTCCAAGCCCTCACCGATCAGCTTCCCAAAAACCGAAAATGCCAGAGACAAGCCCCGCCACCGGCCTTCTGCTCACAGGGGGCGGCGCACGGGCGGCCTACCAGGTCGGTGTGCTCGAAGCCATTGCCGACATACGGCGCGGCGCGGGCCCGGCCGCCGGCACCGGCAATCCCTTTCCCGTCATCACCGGCACCTCGGCCGGCGCCATCAACGCAGCGGCGCTCGCCTGCGGCGCCGACGACTTCGACCGCGTGGTGGCGGACATCGCACAGGTCTGGAGCAACTTCCGCGCAGAGCAGGTGTACCGCGCCGATTCGCTCTCGGTGATCGGCAGCGGCGCGCGCTGGCGCATGCTGCTCGGGCTCGGCCGCGTTGCCGCCAACTGGATGCGCATCAAGCCCCGATCGCTGCTCGACAATGCGCCGCTGGCCCAGCTGCTGCAGCGCATGGTGCCGCTCGACCGCCTGCCGCAGCTCATGCGGCAGGGCCATGTGCAGGCGCTGGCCGTGACCGCATCGAGCTACAGCTCGGGCGAGCACGTCACCTTCTTCGAGGCCGCGGTGCCGATGGAGCCCTGGGTGCGCTCGCAGCGCCTCTCGGTGCGCGACCGCATCACGCATGCGCACCTGCTGGCGTCCTCGGCCATTCCCTTCGTGTTCCCGGCCACGGCGCTGCCGATGCAGGACCACACCGAGTACTTCGGCGACGGCTCGATGCGCCAGTCGGCCCCCATCGCGGCGGCCATCCACCTCGGCGCCCGGCGCATCCTGGTGATCGGCGCGGGCCGCATGCACGAGCCGCGCGAGACCCCCGCGCCCAACACCTACAGCGGCTATCCGACGATGGCGCAGATCGCGGGCCACGCGCTGTCCAGCATCTTTCTCGATGCGCTGGCGGTCGACATCGAGCGGCTGCGCCGCATCAACCACACGCTGGGGCTGATTCCCGAGGAAGCGCGCGCCTCGAGTTCGCTGCGCCCGCTCGACCTGCTGGTGATCTCGCCCTCCGAGCGCCTCGACGTGATCGCGGCACGCCACGTCGATGCGCTGCCCGGCGCGGTGCGGCACCTGCTGGGCGGCTCGAAGGTGGCGGCCGACGTGAAGGGCGGCGCGCTCGCGAGCTACCTGCTGTTCGATTCGGCCTACACACGCGAACTGATGGCGCTCGGGCGTGCCGACGCGATGAAACAGCGCGACGAGGTGCTGCGCTTCTTCGGGTGGGTGCCGGCCTGAGCCCGCGGCCTTCAGCCGACCGGGCCCGGCTGCTCGTCGGCCAGGGCGAGCAGCACGTCGAGAAGCACATTCGCGCCATGCACCAGGTCGGCCGGCGCGGTGTGCTCCCGCGGGTTGTGGCTGATGCCCTTTTCGCTCGGCACGAAGATCATCGCGGCCGGGCAGATGCGGGCCATCATCTGCGCGTCGTGTCCGGCGCCGGAGGTCATCCGGCGGTGCGTCAATCCGCGCGCGTGGGCCGAGGCTTCGATGCGGCGCACCAGGCGGCTGTCGAACACCACGGGCTCGAAGCGGGCCAGCGGCCGGGCCTGGATGGCGACGCCCTCCTGCCGTTCGAGCTGAAGCAGGTACTCGGCGAGCTCCGCTTCGGCGCACTTCAACGCGTCCTCGTTGGTGTTGCGCAGATCGACCGTCAGCGTGGCGCGCGCCGCGATCACGTTGATGAGATTGGGATGCAGGTCGACGGCCCCCACCGTGGCGACCTGGCTGCCGCCATGGCGGCGCGCCAGCTCGCGCACGAACACCGCGATAGCGGCCGCGCAATAGCCTGCGTCATGACGCAGGCGCATGGGCGTGGTGCCGGCGTGGTTCGACTGCCCGGTGATCGCGATCTCCTGCCACGAGATGCCCTGCAGGTCTTCGACGGCGCCGATGGTGATGCCCTCGGCCTCCAGCACCGGCCCCTGCTCGATGTGCAGCTCGACGAAGGCATGCGGCACGAGGGCGCCGCAGGGCATGTCTCCCGCGTAGCCGATGCGCACGAGCTCGTCGCCGAGCCGTGCGCCGTCGGTGCCGACCGTGTCGAGGGCCGCCTGCAGCGGATGGCCGCCGGCGTGCACCAGCGAACCCAGCATATCCGGCATGAAGCGCACGCCCTCCTCGTTCGTGAAGGCCGCGACCACGAGCGGGCGCAGCGTCCGGCGCTGGCGCTCGTTGAGCCAGCGCACCACCTCGAGCCCGGCCATCACGCCGTAGTTGCCGTCGTAGCGGCCGCCGGTGGCGACGGTGTCGATGTGCGAGCCCGTCATCACCGGGGCCGCATCGGTCGTGCCGGGCCGGATGCCGAAGATGTTGCCGATCCGGTCGACGCGAACCGCGAGGCCCAGCTCCTTCATCCAGCGCACGAGCTGGTCGCGGCCTTGCCGGTCGGCGTCCGTCAGCGCGATGCGGCACACGCCGGTGTTCTCCAGCGCGCCGATGGCGGCGTGCCGGTCGATGCGTGCGATGAGGGCCTCGGGGGCGATGCCTTCGCGAGCCAGCCATTCCTTCTGCATGGCAACGACCTCTTCGCCGGAGCGGCCCGTGAGCGACCGGTAGACGCCCGGTGCAGTCGCACCCTCGGTGCTGAACAGCAGCACGCGGGCGTCGGCGCCGAGGCGTGCCGCCCGACGGGCTGCCGGGTCCGCCATCAGCGCCTGCAGCGCTGCCAGGCCCGCCGCGCCGGATTCACCGCTCAGCACGGGCACGTCGCCGGCCTCGCCGGTCGCGAGCGTGCGCATCGCGCGCTCGGCCTGGGCATCGGTGACGGTCATGAACAGGTCGACCACCGGCTGCAGGAAGCGCCAGGCGAGCGGCGAGGTCTCGCCGCAGGCCAGGCCGGCCATCACCGAATCGACGGTGCCCGTGGCACGGTCGGGCCGGCCGCTGCGGGCGCTCTGCAAAAGGCAGTCCGCCTGCTCGGGCTCGACGACGATGAAGGTCGGCCGCGCGGCCCCGTAGCGTTCCCAGAAGTGGCTCGCCACGCCCGCCGCCAGCCCGCCGACGCCGCCCTGGACGATGACGTGCGTGAACGGGCACGGCGCCTCGGCCGCCGTGTTCTCGAGCAGCTCGTCGGCGAGGATGCCGTAGCCCTGCATGACGTCGCGCGGAATCTCCTCGTACCCGTCGTAGGAGGTATCGGAAACCACCTCCCAGCCGTTGAGCTTCGCCAGCCGCGCGGCCTCCTCCACCGATTCGTCGTAGTTCCCCGGGATGCGGACCACCTCGGCGCCGAGCGCGGCGATGGGCGCTTCGCGTTCCGCGCTGACCTGCGCATGCAGCACGATGACGCAGCGGCAGCCGATGCTCTGTGCGGCCGCGGCCAATGCCCGGCCGTGGTTGCCGTCCGTGGCGCTGATGACGACGAAGTCGCGCAGCGCCTGTGCGTGGTGGCCGGCGAAGAGATCGGCGGGCGTCCAGCCGCGATCGGGCCAGCGCCGCAGGACGAGCCGCAGCAAGGCCACGGGCGCGCCGAGCACCTTGAAACTGCCCAGCGCCGAGCGCCTCGACTCGTCCTTGACCACCACTTGGCCCACGCCCAGCTGCTTCGCAAGCAGGGGCAGCGGCCACGCCGGCGTCGGATGCGGCGCCAGCCGGCTCCAGCTCGACAGCCACTGCCGGCTCTCCCTGCCTCGCGCGATGTTCATCACCTCGCGCAAGGACGCGTCGTAGCTGCACCGGCGCGCCTGTGAATTGGCAAAGAACAGCATGTCTCAGGCTCTCCTGTCGTCGTTTTTCGGAAGGCGCAGGCGGACGATTTCCGCGAAATAGCGGGCGCCTGTCGTCAGCACGTCGTCGTTGAAGTCGTAGCTGCCGTTGTGCAGCGGCGTGCTGCCGGGCTCGCCTTCGGCACCATTGCCGAGGAACACGAAAGCGCCCGGCACGGCTTTCAGGAAGGCGCCGAAGTCCTCCGAGATCATCATCGGCGCCACGTTGGCATCGACGTTCTCCGCCCCCACGACGGCCGTCGCAGCCGCCACCGCCGTCGGCACGCACCCGGCCCAGTTCACGGTGGGCGCGAACTCGTGCGTGTAGCCGAAATCGCATTCGGCGCCGTGCATGCGGCAGATGCCCTCGCTGATCTCGCGCATGCGGGCGGCCAGCATCTTCTGCACGGCGGGGTCGTAGCTGCGCGTATCGCCCTTGATGACCACGTTCGACGGAATCGCATTGCGGATGCCGTCGGTGATGAACTCGGTGCACGAGATCACGGCCTGCGCGCCGGGGTCGAGCGTGCGCGACACGACGGTCTGCAGCGCCAGCACGATCTGTGCGCCGATGACGATCGGGTCGATGCCCATGTGCGGCCGCGCGGCATGCGTGCCGCGGCCCTTTACATGGATGACGAAGTTGTCTTCGCTGGCCATGAGGCCGCCCGCGCGCGTCGAGATGGTTCCCGCGCGCATGCCTGGCATGTTGTGCAGGCCGTAGATCTCGTCGACCGGAAAGCGCTCGAACAGGCCGTCGTCCATCATCGCCCTGGCGCCGCGGCCGTGCTCTTCGGCGGGCTGGAAGATGAAGCGCACGGTGCCGTCGAAATCCCGCCGCTCGCGCAGCAGGCGGGCCGCGCCGAGGACGATCGACATGTGGCCATCGTGGCCGCAGGCGTGCATCTTTCCCGGTGTGCCGGAGGCGTAGGCACGGTCCGTCGGCACCTCGGCGATGTTCAGCGCATCCATCTCGGCACGCAGGCCGATGACGCCCTTGCCATGGCCGACCTTCAGATTGGCAACGAGCCCGGTGCCGCCGATGCCGGTGTGCACATCGAGACCGAGCGCCTTGAGCACGCTGACGACGAAGGCCGAGGTCCTCGCCTCCTCGAAGCCGGTCTCGGGCATCGCATGCAGCTGGCGGCGCCAGCCAGTGAGCTGGTCGCGCAAGGGTTCGTCGGGGAATTTCATGGCGAGATGCTATTGACAATGCGACGGTACGGGCACGCAAAATCTGGCCTCTCAACGCAACGTTTTTGCGTCAACCGCCTCGCATGACCCCTCTCGATACCCTCGACCTTCGCCTGCTGGAACTGATCCAGGCCAACAGCCGCATGCCGCAAAGCGACCTCGGCGAGCGGATCCACCTGTCGACGGCCGCCGTCAACCGGCGGTTGAAGCGCCTGCTCGACGACGGCGTGATCCAGCGCTACGGCGCGGTGCTGGCGCCCGCCGCGCTGGGCCATCCGCTGACCATCGTTGCGGAGGTGGAAACCGAGAGCGAGCAGATCGACCTGCTCGACGCGATGAAGCAGAGCTTTCGCGACTGCCCGCAGGTGCAGCAGTGCTACTACGTGACGGGCGAGTGGGACTTCATCCTGATCTTCGTCGTGCAGGACATGGCGCAGTACACGGCGCTGAGCCGACAGCTTTTCTTCCAGAGCAACAACGTCAAGCGCTTTCGCACGCTGGTCACGATGGACCCGGTGAAGGTCAGTCTGGACGTGCCGGTTGCGCAGGCATGAAATTGACCGAGGTGCATGCGTTCGGGGTGCGTGCACAGGCCACCGGGTGCTCCCCTCCGCGAATGTCCCCCGCTTCGCTCCTCCTTTATTTCGCTGCGGGGAGCACCCGGTGCCCTGCGCACGATGGGCGCGGTCGTCGTGCTGGCCGATCAACCAGTGCTCTGAGCGATCGCGCCGATGGGGTGCCTTGCGCAGCGAAATAAAGGAGGAGGCCTGCGGCCATAGGCCGCGCCGGGGGACATTCGCGGAGCAAGGTACCCCGTCGGCGTGAGCGCGCCCTGAACAAGTCCGAATTCTCCAGCCCTAAGCTCACCCCGCCTCGGAAATCCCGAGCTCCGAACACACGCGCCCCACCAGCGCCTTCAACGATGCCAGTTCGGCTTCGAGCCGCGCCACATTGGCCTTGAGCGCCGCGACTTCTCCGAGCGACGCATCGTGCGATGCATACGCCCCGTCGCCCGACGCACCGACCGGACCCGCGACCTCTTCCGCAGGCTGGCCGCTCAGCAGATGCGCCCAACGGCTTTCGCGCGCACCGGGCAACCGCGCCAGCTTCACCACCAGCGCACCGGCCGAACGCTCCGCGAGCTCGTCGAGAAAGCCTTCGACCGAGGAGATATCCGCGAAGTTGTGCATGCGGTCGCACGCAATGCGCAGCTCGCCGGCCGTTTGCGGCCCGCGCAGCATCAGCACGGTGAGCAGGATGACCGACTGCGAGGGAATGCGCAGCACGCGGTCGATGTTGTGCTCGTAGCGGAAGGCGCGCCCGCCGCTGGTTTCCGCCACGAGGCTGTAGCCCTTCAGGCTGTCGATGGCGGACTGGATCTGCGCCTCGGTGAGTTCGAGCACCGGGTTGCGGCTGGTCTTCTGGTTGCAGCCCGACACCAGCGAGTTGAGCGTGAGCGGATAGCTGTCGGGCACGGTGCGCTGCTTTTCGGCCAACACGCCGAGCACACGGGTTTCGAGGAGGGACAGGATGGGCAGCGGTGTGGACATGGCTCAACAGGGATCGATGATGAAAACGCAAGGGGCAGCCAATGGGTTCATGGCGTCACCACACCGAGTATCGGCCCCAGCTCTCGCACGAAGTCGTTTCTTCGCAAGGCCTTCGAATACAGGGCCGACACCGTGCCATCGAGGTACAGGGCATCGCGGCAGTGCAGCACGTCGCGGAAGTAGAGCGCGAAATCGTAGAAATTCACCGGCGTCTCGCTCAGCACGAAGATCGCCGTGTGGCCCGACACGCCCACGCCGTTGCGGATCTTGCGCGAGTCTGAATTCGGAATGAGGGCCGGGTGCAGGACACCATGGCGCAGCAGCAGCGGGCCGGATTGCGTCGCCAGACGCACGCCGCTCTTCGCCAATGCCGGGTACTCCGACGCCTCGACCACGCGCGGGCCGGCGTCGGAGACAAGGAACACGCCATTCGGCTTGCGGAAGAAGTTGCCGACGCCATCGGCCAGATTGAGCGGCGACTCTTCGCGGCCGTCCCGCACGAACAGGCCGACCGGCGAGAAGTCCTCGTGGTACATGCCGGCATTGACCGCGAAGCTGAGCTGCCTGTTGCGCGCCTTGAGCCAGGCGTCGAGCCGGTCGAAGCGCTTGAACGCGACGCCCGCGTCGTCGTTCAGGAACAGCTCGAGCTTTTCAGTGCGAAGGTCGACCTTCACCACCGTGTAGCGCGGCTCTGCCGCGGTTGACGAAAAGCTCGCGAACCAGCTGGACAAGAGGACGGCCAGCAGAAGCAGCAGCTTTCTCATGGGAACGTCCGCGAGCCCCGCCCGCCGGTCAACCGCCGTGGATGCGGCTGACCAGCGCCTTCGTGAAGGCGGCCGTGCCCGCCGTGCCACCCAGGTCGCCGGTGCGCACGTTGTCGATGTTGAGCGTCTGGTCGATGGCGGTGCGCAGGCGCGTGGCCAGCTCGGGCAGCTTGCAGTGGTCGAGCATCAGCGCGGCGGCCAGCAGCAGCGCGGTGGGGTTGGCGATGCCCTTGCCGGCGATGTCGGGCGCCGAGCCGTGCACCGCCTCGAAGATCGCGGCATCGGCGCCGATGTTGGCGCCGGGCGCCATGCCCAGGCCGCCGACCAGGCCGGCCACGAGGTCGGACAGGATGTCGCCGAACAGGTTGGTCGTCACCAGCATGTCGAACTGCCAGGGGTTGAGCACCAGCTTCATCGCGCAGGCGTCGATGATGACCGTGTCGAGCTCGAACTTGCCCTTGTACTTCTTCTCGTAGAGGTCGAGGCCGGTCTCCAGGAAGATGCCCGTGAGCGCCTTCATGATGTTGGCCTTGTGCACGATCGTGACCTTCTTGCGGCCCGTGGCCACGGCCGTCTCGAAGGCGTATTCGAGCAGGCGGCGGCTGCCCTGGCGGGTGTTGATGCCGGTGGCCATGGCCACGGCGTGCGGGTCGCCGTCGATGGGCACGTAGTGCTCGTGGCCGATGTAGAGGCCTTCGAGGTTCTCGCGCACGACCACGAGGTCGATCTTGTCGAAGCGGCCGCCGGGAATGATGGTGCGCGCCGGGCGCAGGTTGGCGTAGAGCTCGAATTCCTCGCGCAGCCGCACGTTCGACGAGCGGTAGCCGCCGCCCGAAGGGGTTTCGAGCGGGCCCTTCAGGGCCAGGCGGGTGCGGCGGATGCTGTCGAGCGTGGCCTGCGGCAGCGGATCGCCCGAGGCCTTGACGCCGCCGAGGCCGGCGATCTGCGTGTCCCAGGTGAAGGGTGCCTTGAGCGCATCGAGCGCGGCCAGCGTGGCGTCGACGATTTCGGGGCCGATGCCATCGCCGGGGATCAGGGTTGCGGGAATGGGGGTGGTCATGGAAAGGCGCCCTTGTCAGATGGAGGAGGTGTCGCGGCCGGTCCGGCGCGAAGGCTGAAGAATAACGCCGCGCCCCAGTGCCGGCCGGGCGCCGAGGTCAATCCGAAGGGTCATTCACGGGCCAGCCACGCCAGCGCTTCCTCGCGTGAGGTGAAGAAGCGGCAGAAGTGTCCGCGCCTGGCTTCCTGCAGGTATTCGTCGAAGCGTTCGCCGTGATCGGCATGCGGCGACATCACGACTGCAGTTCGCAACCGGTAGGTCTGCAGCTTTTGGAGAAACTCGCCCGCGAATCGCGTGCGAAGCTCGAAGAACGCGGGCGGCAGGACGCCGGCATCCAGCAGCAGGCGGTCGGTGTCGTGTTCCATTGAAGTCCCCACAAGGTCCGTGGCCTCCCTCGCCTTCTGCAGCGGCGATGTCCACTCGACGACGGTACGGCCATCCAGTTCGAGCAAGGCGTGGTTCATGCGGCCACCCCCGCGCCGGTATTGCCGGGAACGCCCTGCTCCTGATCGAGCAGCGTCGCACGGCCCACGACGTGCCCTGGCGCAAGCAGCGCGCCGGGTGCGATCACCGCGTTGGCACCAACGCGCGCGCCATCACCGATCAGCGCACCGAACTTTTCGCAGCCCGTGGGCTGAAGCGCGCCGCCCTGGCCGCTTCGCACGAAGATCTCCTTGGCAGCCCGCTCATTGCGGTGGTTGCAGACGATGCTGCCGGCTTCCATGTTGACGCCCGCGCCCAGCACCGAATCGCCGACGAAATTGAAATGCGCGAGCGCTGTGCCCGCGAAGACAAAGGAGGACTTGAGTTCGGTGCCGGGCCCGATGGTGCAGCGGGCATCGACCCAGTTCCCGCCCCGGAGGTAGGCGCCCGCGGCCACGAAGCAGCCGGCCCCGAGGATCAGCGGACCCTTGAGCACCGCGCCCGGTTCGATCTTGGCACTGCGATGGATGGCCACGTCGCCGTCGACGGCGTACTCGCCGGCCGGCAGCCCGGCCAGCAATTCGCGCACGATCTCCGGCGCGCGCATCGGCAGTTCCCACGGCAGCAGAGCACCCCACGGCGCGAGAGGAGAAGCGGCGAATCCGGCGATATGGGCGGAAAGATCGATGGCATGCGGCATGGGGCGATGCTGCCATCAAACACGCCCACGGGCGCGGGACGGACGCCGCCACCTAAAATGCCCGGTTCCTGCCCGTCCGCCACTCCCGAAAGCGCCCTCCCCGATGTCCGCCCCGCGCAAGCTCTTCGTTACCACCGCCCTGCCGTATGCCAACGGCAAGTTCCATATCGGCCACATGATGGAATACATCCAGGCCGACATCTGGGTGCGGAACCAGCGAATGAATGGCGCCGAGGTCAACTTCGTCTGCGCCGACGACGCCCACGGCGCCGCCATCACCATCGCGGCCGACAAGGCCGGCGTGACGCCGCAGGCCTTCGTGGCCGAGATCGCGGCCGGCCGCAAGCCCTACCTCGACGGCTACTACATCTCGTTCGACAACTGGCACTCGACCGACGCGCCCGAAAACCACCAGCTCGCGCAGGACATCTACCGCGACCTGCGCGCCAACGGCCTCATCAGCAGCAAGAGCGTCGAGCAGTTCTACGACCCTGCCAAGGGCATGTTCCTGGCCGACCGCTTCATCAAGGGCGAGTGCCCCAACTGCCACTCGAAGGACCAGTACGGCGACAACTGCGAGGTGTGCGGCGCCGTGTACGCGCCCACCGAGCTGATCAACCCCTACTCGGCGCTCTCGGGCGCCAGGCCCGAGCTGCGCAGCTCGGAGCATTTCTTCTTCAAGCTCTCGGACCCGCGCTGCGAGGCCTACCTGAAGGAATGGACCGCCGCCCCCGGCCACGTTCAGTCCGAGGTGCAGAACAAGATCCGCGAGTGGCTCTACAAGGACGACGAAGGCAAGGGCGGCCTTGGCGACTGGGACATCAGCCGCGACGCGCCCTATTTCGGCATCGAGATTCCCGATGCGCCGGGCAAGTACTTCTACGTGTGGCTCGACGCGCCCGTGGGCTACCTCGCCTCGCTGAAGAACCTGCTCGACAAGCGCTGCATCGAGCTCGGCGGCGACGGCATCTCGTACACCGAGTACATGGCCGACCCGGACCTGGAGCAGGTGCACTTCATCGGCAAGGACATCATCACCTTCCACACGCTGTTCTGGCCCGCGATGCTGCATTTCAGCGGCCGCAAGGCGCCCGACGCGGTGTATGTGCACGGCCACCTCACGGTGAGCGGCGAGAAGATGAGCAAGAGCCGCGGCACCGGCATCGACCCGCTCAAGTATCTCTCGGTCGGGCTGGACCCCGAATGGCTGCGCTACTACATCGCGGCCAAGCTCAACGGCCGCAACGAGGACATCGACTTCAACCCCGAGGACTTCGTGGCGCGCGTCAACAGCGACCTCGTGGGCAAGTACATCAACATCGCGAGCCGCGCGGCGGGCTTCATCGGCAAGCGCTTCGGCGGCCAGTTGGGCGAGGTGTCGGCCGACGGCGACGCGCTGCTGTTCGCGCTGCGCGACGCGGCGTCGCAACTGCATTCGCTCTACGACGGCCGCGACTACGCCCGTGCGCTGCGCGAGGTGATGGCGCTGGCCGACAAGGTGAACGAGTACGTCGACCAGAACAAGCCCTGGGAACTGGCCAAGAAGGAAGGCGCCGAGGCGCGGCTGCACGATGTGTGCACGGTGTGCATCGAGGCTTTCCGCCTGCTCACGCTGTACCTGAAGCCGGTGCTGCCGGCGCTGGCCGTCAACGTCGAGGCCTTCCTGAAGATCGCGCCGCTCGCCTGGGCCGATGCCGCGCAGGCGCTGCCCGTGGGCCACGCCATCGGCGAATACAAGCACCTGATGCAGCGCGCCGATGCCAAGGCGGTGGACAAGCTGTTCGAGCCTGCCGAGCCGGCGCCCGCAACGGCCGCGGAAACCGCGACGGATGCGCTGCCAGGCGGCGAGGCCATCGCGCCCACCATCACCATCGACGACTTCGTGAAGATCGACCTGCGCATCGCGAAGATCGTGGCCTGCGAGAAGGTCGAGGGCTCGACCAAGCTGCTGCGCCTGACGCTCGACGCGGGCGAGGGCAAGACCCGCAACGTGTTCAGCGGCATCGCCTCGGCCTACCAGCCCGAACAGCTCGTGGGCAAGCTCACGGTGCTGGTCGCGAACCTCGCGCCGCGCAAGATGAAGTTCGGCGTGAGCGAAGGCATGGTGCTGGCCGCGAGCCACGGCGACGAAAAAACCAACCCGGGCATTCACGTGCTCGAACCCTGGCCGGGCGCCACTCCCGGCATGCGGGTTCGCTGATCGAGGATCACGCCATGCTGCTGCGCGCCTTTCTTCTGTTGTCGCTCGTTGCCGCACTGGGCGGCTGCGCCGTGGTGACGGTCGCCAGCACGGCCGTGAGCATCGGCGCCGGCGCGGTGGGCCTGGCAGCGGATGCCGCCATCGGTACCGCGCGCATCACCGGCAAGGCCGTGGGTGCGGCGGCCGATGCCGTGATTCCGGACAGCGAGTAAAAGGCCGGCGGAAGCCTCAGCGCGGCAGGCCCAGCTGCGCGACATGCGCGGGTGTGTGCTGCGCCTTCTCCTTGCGCACGAAAGCCGAGCGCAAGGCCGCATGCGGCTCGCTCCGGTCGAAGAAGTTGCGGCGCATGTGCATCAGCTCTTCGTCGCGGTACTGCTGCAGCGGCTTCGCCGCTTCGTCCTGCCCGCGCGCTGCCTTCTTCTTCGCAATGCGGGCAGACAACGTCGGCGAGGCGGCCAGCTGCAGGGCCAGCCGGACCACCTCGTCGCCCAGTTCCTCCGGCGCGACCTGCAGCACGCGCTCGGCCATCCCGAGTTCGACCGCCCGCTTCGCGCTCACGGGCAGGGCCGATCGCGTGAGGCGCTGCGCCTCGCCCTCGCCCACGCGGCGCGGCAGGACGTAGGTCCAGTATTCGGAGCCGTAGAGGCCCATCAGCGTGTAGTGCGGGTTGAGGATGGCGCCGTCCCTGCACCACACCTCGTCCGCCGCCAGCGCGAGCATCACGCCGCCGGCCGCGGCATTGCCGCCCAGCGCCGACACCGTGAGCCGGTCGGTGGTGGTGAGCACCGCCTCGACCAGGTCGTTCATCGCGTGGATGTTGGCCCACGATTCCTCGGCCGGATCGGCCGCGGCCTCGATCACGTTGAGGTGGATGCCGTTGGAGAAGAAGTCGCGCAGCCCGCCCAGCACCAGCACCGAGGTCGGCCGGGTGCAGGCGAAGCGGTAGGCCTCCAGCAGGCGGCGGCACTGCACGGTGCTCATCGCGCCGCCGGGAAACGAAAAATTCAGCACCCCGACCGGCCCGCTCTCGCGGTAGCGAACGTCGGTCCAGGTGCACCGGTCGGCCGACAGTTGCAGCGGCGCGGGCACTTCAGGCACGCCGGCAGGCAGCCTGTCGCCCAACGCCTCGACGGCTGGAAGCTTGTAGCTGGCCAGCCCGGAACCCGGTGCGTGCCAGGGGCGCAGCTGCGGGATCCAGACCGCGCCGTCGACGGTGGCGCGGCAGATCGCGCCGGCGCGGGTGGCCAGCAACTCGCCGGGCGCGCCGCGCAACTCGTCTTCGGGGTGGCCACCGTGCAGGTACCACTGCGCCCCCAGCAACTCATCGAGCACGCCCGGCTGCGAATCGGCCGCGCGCAACCGGCGCAGTACCGACGCAGTCGATTGCGTGGCCCAGTCGATGCGACGTTCCGCCTGCTTCAGGAAAGGACGCCAGCCGGCGGCCAGGTCGGCCGCCTTCTGCCGCTTGGGCCTGTACTTGCCCGAGGCGAAGCGCTCCACGGCGAGCAGCACCGCGTCGATGGCGGCATCGGCCACCTCGCCGCGGTAGAGGTCGCTCTTGCCGGCCAGCGGCGGCACCTTCAGCGGCGACCAGGCCCAGACATCGCCCGCATCCATCTCGGCCACGGCCTCGAGCACGGTCACGCCCCAGCTTTCGGCGCCGCCCTGCAGCGTCCAGTCGAGCGAGGACGGCCCCCGGTCGCCCGGCGGGCCCGGGTGCACGATCAGGCAGGTGTGGGCGGTCCAGATGTCCTCGGGGATCGCGGTGGTCAGCATCGGGGCCACGATGAGCCGGGGGGAATGCACGCGCACCGCCTCGCGCAGCGCATCGTCGTTGCCGAGGGCCAGCGCCACCCCGACGGTGTGGCCGCGATCCTGGAGTTCGGCGAGAACCCTCTGCGTCAGGCTGTTGAATGCGCTGGCGACAAGCAGGATGTGCATCGGGAACCCCTCGGTAAGGTTGGTTTCAAAATGTCAATTAATGTGAAAAATGTATCTTGATCCCTTGTTTCAGATAAGTTGATCGAAAGTACGCATGCGGCTTTTCAGGCGTGTTGCCGCAGGAACGGGAGCACCTTGGCCAGAACTTCATCGGGCGCCTCCTCGGCCATGAGGTGACCGCAATCGACGGTGCCGCCCTCCACCCGGTCGGCCCAGGTCTTCCAGATTTCGACCGGATCGGGCCGCGCGGTGAGCGAGGCGCTCCAAAGCACCTGCACCGGGCAGGCGATGCGGCGTCCGGCGGCGAGGTCGTCGCGGTCATGCTGCAGGTCGATGGACGCGGCGGCGCGGTAGTCCTCCACCATCGCGTGCCGCACCGAGGCCTTCGCGAAGGCGCGGTGGTACTCGGCCAGGGCCTCGGGCGTGACCGCATCGACCTTCTGCACCGTGCTGCGCAAGGTCCATTCGAGGTAGTACGAAGGGTCTGCGCCCAGCATGCGTTCGGGTAAGTCGAAGGGCTGCGCGAAGAGGTACCAGTGGAACGCCTTGAGGCCGAAGGCCATGCCCGCGCGCTTCCACATTTCCTCGGTGGGCACCACGGTGAGCGAGACGAAGCAGCTCGCAGCCTCGGGGCTGTCGAGGCACAGGCGGTAACCCACGCGCGCGCCGCGGTCGTGGCCCATGACGGCAAAGCGCTCGAAGCCCAATGCACGCATCAGCGCTCGCTTGTCGGCGGCCAGCGTGCGCTTGCAGTGACGGATGTGCAGCGGATCGCCGGCCGGGCCGATGCTGTCGCCGTAGCCGCGCAGGTCGGGGGCGACCACCGTGAAGTGCCGCGCCAGTTCGGGTGCGATGCGATGCCATGCCACGTGCGTCTGCGGATAGCCGTGCAGCAACAGCAACGGCGGTCCGCCGCCGCCGACTTCGGCGTGGATGACGGCGTCGCCCAGCGCCACCTGGTGCACTGCGAAACCGGGGAAGAACGGCGCGCTCATTGCAGCGCCTGCGCAAAGAAGTCGGCCATGGCTTCCAGCTGCTCGTCCATCATGTGACGGCCGCGCACGATGCGGGCGCCGTGTTGCTCCGCCAACGCGAGCAGTGCCGTCGTGTGCGGCTCCATGATGACGTCGGCCACGGTGTGGCCGGGGCGGATGGCAGAGCGCGCGATCGGCAGCGGATCGCCCGGCCGCATACCGGCCGGCGTGGCATTGACGACGAGGTCGCGCGGGCTCGCGGCGTCCCACGCACCGGCTGCGTGGCCGAGCGCCCTCAGCCGCCCCACGAGGTTGTCGCGCCTGGCACCATCGGCATCGCACACGTCGATGGAGGCCGCACCTGCCGCGGCGAGCGCAAAGGCAATCGCATTGCCCGCGCCGCCCGCGCCCGCAATCCCGACGCTGCAGCCCTTCACATCGAAACCGTTGCGCACGAGCCCCGCGAGAAAGCCCGCGCCGTCGAGCAGGTCGCCTTCCCACGCATCGCCCTTGCGGCGCAGCACATTCACCGCCTGCGCCTCTCGCGCGGCGCGCAACGCCTGCAGCGGCAGGCCGGCGACGCGCTGCTTGTGCGGCACGGTGACGACGATGCCTGCCACGTTGCGCACGGCGAGCAGGGCCTGCAGCAGCGGTGCCACGTTCGCAGCCTCTGCATGCAGCGGCACGAGCACCGCGTTGATGCCGCGCGCCTGCAGCAGCTTCGTGAGCGGCAACGGCGCCTTCACCTGGGCGACGGGGTCGCCGATGATGCCGAGCACGGCAGTCTTGCCGTCGAGCCGCAGCCCGTTCCAGCCGAGGGTGTCAGGTGTGGCCATGGCCGCTCCATTGAAGAAAGTTCGTTGTCTTGCGAAACGCCAGCGCGGCGCGCGCGTGCGGATCGAGCGTGGCGGTGCGGATCGCGCTGGGCGCCTCCACCGACAGCAACGCGTCGGGCGCGAGATGCGGCAGCAGGCGCACCACCGGCAACTCGCCTTCGCCGGGACAGAGGCGGTGTGCCCGCCCTTCTTCCGCCGCCGACAGGCCCGGATGCCGCTGGGCCGGCGCGTCGTTGATCTGCATGAAATGCCGGTCGATGTGCGCGCCACCCATGTCGTCGGGCACAGCGCCCGAGCGGAAGAAATGCAGCGCGTCGATCACGATGCGCACCGTGTCGCTTCTGGATGCGATGACCATCCGCTGCGCCGCTTGCAAGGAGCGCATCGCGGTGTAGACCATGAACTCCAGGCCCAAGGCGAGCCCGTGCGGTCGCGCGCGTTCGGCCAACGCGCCGATGCTGTCGGCCGCGCGCGCCGCATCGCTGTCGTCCACGTTGACCATGAGGCAGCGCGCACCGAGCGCCTGCGCCGAGTCCAGCACGCCCGCGAGCGCGGCCGCGTCGAAGTCCGGCTTGACGCGGACGATCTCGATGTCGTGCACACGCATGCCGAGGTCGTGCAGGCGGGCCAGCGTCTCCCGCAGCATCGGGCTGCCCACGCCCATCGGAAACGGCGCCTCGCCCAACCGCGCCGGACTCAGACGGATGCCGACGCCGCGAAAGCCTGCTGCATGGGCAGCCTCCACCAGCTGCGGCGGCGCCGCATCGAGCATGCCGAGGTGGGCCAGCGAGAGCCCGAAGCTCATGCCATCGCCTGCGCTTGCGGCGCGGCGGCAAGCTGCCTGAGCGGCACACCCTGTGCCATCAACAGCGCCTGAAGGCGTTTCACGTCCACGTCGCGCGGCAGCACGCCGCTGTCCGCCGCGAGCGCCGCGGCCGTGCCTGCCGCCTGCCCCGTCAGCCAGCACTGCGGAATCTCGCGCATGAAGCCGTGCGAGTTGGTGTCGCACGAGATGTGCTTGCCCGCCGCGAGCACGCCGTCGAGCGTCTCGGGCACCAGCGCGCCGTACGGCACGGAAATGTTGGGGAATTTCGGCGACGGGCTCGGGCTGATGCCGATCTCGTCCGCCTCCACCGCGCCCGCGTCCCACGCACGGCGCTGCACGCTCTTCACGCCGCTCAGCCGCCGGCCGTGGCGCGTGCCGATCTGCGGCGCCATCAGCATGATCCAGGCGTTCTCGAACCCCGGTGCGTGCGCGCGGTAGAAGGCCAGGTGCTCGGCCATGCTCTTGCGCGACTCCCATTCGACCTGCGTCATCTCGTCCACGTCGAGCGCGCTGAAACCCGACTTGCGCGGACCGAGGAAGGTGGCCACGTCGTTGCGCCACGAGACGATGGGTTTCTCGAAGCTGCCGAGCGCCTCGCGGCCGCGCGCCAGCAGGGCCGCGTAGGCCTCGGGCTGGTGGACGCGGAAGTCGAGCCAGCGCAGCATGTCGACACCGGCGAAGAGCCAGGAGGTGTTGATGCAGTGGTGGATGTCGTGCGCGTCGATGTCCGACGAAAAGGCCGCGCCCGCCGCCGCATAGAGATCGCCCTCGCCGGTGGTATCGACCACCACGCTCGCCAGGATGGCGCGGCGGCCCTGCTTGCTCTCGAACACTGCGCCCCGGACGCGGCCCGCGTCCATGATCGGCGCCACCATCCAGCCGTGCAGGATCAGGTCGACGCCGGCCTCGCGCACCATCTGGTGGTAGACGCCCTTGAGCATCTCCGGATCGATGGTCGGCGAATGCGTGACCACGCCGTGGAAGGCCGCGGTGCGCAGCGCCCAGTGTTCGGCCTTGGCGGTGTCCTGCGAGCCCCAGTCCTCGCGCGGCGGGCCGGCGATGGCGCCGATGCCGAGGCGGTCCATGAACTCGCCCGCCAGGCCGCGGATGACATGGCGGCCCGACCAGTCGGTCATGCGGTCGATCCAGATCACCAGACCGCCGGTCGACAGGCCGCCCAGGTGGTTGTAGCGCTCCAGCAGCACCACGTGCGCACCGCTGCGCGCGGCGGCCACCGCCGCCGCGACCCCCGACGGACCGCCGCCGAGCACCAGCACGTCGCAGCGCTCGTGCACGGGCACCTCGCGCGCGGGTTCGTCGATGTGGCCATGCGGCGTGCGTTTCTTGCGCTCGCTCTGGCGCGCGTTGACGTCGGAGCGGAAGAAGTGGCGCTCTTCGGGGGTCAGGGTTCCCATCGTGAAACTTTCAGGAAAAAGAGGAATGAGTCGGGCTGCGCGCCTATTCGCCGCGCACGCCGGTGCGCTTGATCACATCGCCCCACATCGCCGTGTCCTGCGCGATCTGGCGCGACAGCGCCTCGGGTGCGGTGCCGAGCGCCTGCCAGCCCTGGTCGAACAGGCGCTGGCGCGTGTCGGGCGCTTTCAGGATGCGTGCGATCTCTTCGGAAAGCCGCTGCGCCACGGGCGCCGGCATGCTCGCGGGGCCGAAGATGGCGTTCCACGACGCGACGTCGAAGGCCTGCTGCTTGCCGAGCGCCGACTGGATCGGCGGCACCTCGGCAAAGGCCGCGAAGGGTGCGGCGGTGCTCACGCCATAGAGCCGCAGCCGGCCGCTCTTCGCCTGCGGCGCGGCGATCGACGGGATCATGAACGACAGGTCGATCTGCTTGCCCATCAGCGCGGTCGCCACCTGCGGGAAGCCGGGGAACGGCACGTGCACGGCCTGGATGCCGGTGAGCGTCTTCAGCAGTTCCATCGCCAGGTGCGAGCCCGCGCCGGGTCCGACCGAGCCGTAGCTCAGGCGGTCGCCCTGCGCTTTCGCATGGGCCAGCAGGCCGCGCAGGTCGGTGGCGGGCATGTCCAGGCTGCCGGTCAGCACGAAGGGGCTGCTGGCCACCAGCGAGATCGGGCGCAGGTCGCGTGCCGCGTCGTAGGGCGTGGCCGGGTTCAGCAGCCGCGCCGTGGTGAGTGGACCATTGCCGCAGAGGCCGACGGTGTGGCCGTCGCCGGCCTTGGCCACCGCGGTGACGCCGATGGCGCCAGCCGCGCCCACCTTGTTCTCGACGATGACCGCCTGGCCCAGCGCCTGCGAGAGCGGGTCGGCCACGGTGCGGGCCAGCGCGTCGGGCGACGAGCCGGGTGGAAAGCCGACGATCAACCGCACAGCCTTCTGCGGCCAGGCCGTGGCCGCATGTGCAGGGAACACCAGGGGCGGCGCGACCGATGCGGCCAGCGCGCCCTGCAGCAGGTGCCGCCGTCGCAGGAAGGGAACCATCGGGTCTTGCATGTCTTGTCTCCGGTTGCTGTCTTGTGTTTGTCATTCTTGGCCCCCAATCCAGCGCGAAACGTGATGACTTCTTATGCTTGTCATCACGATTTATGATGCCCAGGAACCTCGAAAGTCCATGTGAAATTGCTTCCCGCCGTGCTCGCCCTGCTCTTTCCGGTCGTGTTCCCCGCGTCCGCGCGGGCACAGGTCAATCCGACTGTTCCCCCCACCGAAGCGGTGGAAGGCATGTCCCAGGCAGAGTGGTCGCGCGCCTGGTGGCAATGGGCGGGCTCCTTCGAACTCGATACCAGCCCCATCGCCGATCGGACGGGCGCCTTGTGCGGGAGCCGGCAAGGCGGCAAGGTCTGGTTTCTGGCCGGCACCTATGGCACCCGGCGGACCGTCAGGACCTGCAAGGTCCCGCGAGGAAAGTACCTGTTCTTTCCGTTGATCAACTACGTGGTCATGCCCAACCCTTCCGTCGGGCCGGTCGGCTGCGCAGCCATGACCGCCATGGCCGCACGCGTGACGAACGATGCCTCCTCGCTCGTTCTCGAGATCGATGGCGTCCGGGTCCCGGGCCTTGGGTCGTACCGGCAGGCAACGAAGGGATGCTTCGACATCGGCGAACGCAGCGAGCCCCGGGCGCGCGTGTTCCCGACGGCTGCGAACGGGTACTACGTCATGGTCCGCCCGCTGGGCCCCGGCCAGCACACGCTCGAATTCGGCGGCGCCTTGCCGAGCATGCTGCAGGCTGTCACCTACACCTTGATCGTGGAGTAGGCGCTGCGCCCACCATGCCCACCCGAAACGCCCGCCCCGCCAGCGCCATGCCGCGCAGCCACACGGTGGACATCGACCTGCTGCGCGTGTTCGACACGCTGGTGAAAGTCGGCAGCTTCACCACGACGGCCAGGGCGCTGTCGCGCACGCAGTCCGCGGTGAGCATGCAGATGCGGCGGCTGGAAGAGCAGCTCGGCGTGCAGCTCGTCACGCGTGGCACGCGCAAGCCGGCACCCACGCCCGAGGGCCTGCAGCTGCTGCCGCTGGTGCGGCAGATGCTGGGGCTGAACGACCAGCTGTTCCTCGACGTCGACGCGCACGAGGTGTCGGGCAACATCCGCCTCGGTTCCATCGAGCACTACGCGACGCGCGTGCTGCCCGCGCTGATCGCGGAGTTCTGCCGGCAGTACCCGCGCATCCATGTGGAGCTGCATCACGGCGTGTCGTCGGCCATGCACACGGAGCTGGGCTCGCGCTACGACATGGTGGTCGGCATCGGCCCGGTCGGGTCGGGCGAAGGGCTGCAGCTGTCCAAGTCGAAGGTCGTCTGGGCCACCACGCCTTCCGGTTCCACCCACCTGCAGCGGCCCCTGCCCCTGGCAGTGACCCCCGAGGGCTCGATGCTGCGCAACTGGGCCACGCATGCACTCGACCGGGCCGGCATTCCCTGGCGCGTGGCCTACACCAGCTCCAGCGCCGCCGGCCTCGAAGCCGCAGTGCGCGCAGGCATCGCGGTGGGTGTGTTCCGGGAAGCCACGATCTCGAAGCGCCTGAAGATCCTGGGCGCGAAGGACGGCATGCCGGCGCTCCCCGAATCCGAGACCTGGCTGGCCGCGGTGCCTCTGCCGGGGCGCAAGGCGGTGGAACTGCTGGAAGCCTTCCTCATCCACAAGCTGCGCAAGTAAGCGGTACACAATGAGCCACCCATGCAGTCACCACTGAACATCATCCGCTTTCGTCCCCGCCTGATGGATGCGATGGCGGACTACAGCAGGGAGCGCTTCTTCAAGGACCTGGGCGCGGGCGCCACGGTGGGCATCGTGGCGCTGCCGCTGGCGATGGCCTTCGCCATCGCCTCGGGGCTCAAGCCCGAGGCCGGCATCTGGACGGCGATCATCGCGGGCTTCCTGATCTCGCTGCTGGGCGGCTCGGCAGTGCAGATCGGCGGGCCGGCGGGCGCCTTCATCGTGATCGTCTACGGCATCGTCGAGCGCTACGGCGTGGCGAATCTGCTGATCTCGACGGCCTGCGCCGGAGTGTTGCTGTTTGCGGCGGGGCTGTTCGGGCTCGGGCGGCTGGTGCGCTTCGTGCCGCTGTCGATCGTGGTGGGCTTCACCAACGGCATCGCGGTGCTGATCCTGCTGTCGCAGCTGAAAGACCTGCTCGGGCTCTCGGTGGCGAAGATGCCGGCCGACGTGTTCTCTCAGCTGCACGCGATGGCGCTGCAGATCGGCACCTTCAATCCCTATGCCTTCGCACTCGGACTGGCCTGCCTGGCCGGGCTCCTGGTGTGGCCGCTGCTGCTGCGCGACGAATCGAAGGTCGGCCATGCCTTTCTGCGCCTGGTGGGCCGTGTGGCGCAAACGCGCGCGGTGCAGCTGAGCGCGCGCATGCCGGGGCCGATCGTCGCGCTGGTCACGCTCACGCTGGTGTCATGGGGCTTCGCGCTACCGGTGGAGACCATCGGCACGCGCTTCGGCGGCATTCCCGAGGGCGTACCGGCCTTCGCCCTGCCCGATTTCTCCTGGGAAACGGTCAAGCAGCTGGTCACGCCGACGCTGACCATTGCGCTGCTGGGCGCCATCGAGTCGCTGCTCTGCGCACGCGTGGCGGACCAGGTCAGCGGCCAGCCGCGCCACGACCCGAACCAGGAACTGATGGCGCAGGGCATCGCCAACATCGTGACGCCCTTCTTCGGCGGCATGCCGGCCACCGGCACCATCGCGCGCACCGTGACCAACATCCGCTCGGGCGGCAGCTCGCCGATCGCGGGCATCGTGCATGCGCTCACGCTGCTGACCGTGGTGCTGCTGGCGGCACCGCTGGCGCGCCATGTGCCGCTCGCGGTGCTGGCGGGCATCCTGATCTTCGTGGGCCTGAACATGGGCGAATGGCGCGAGTTCACGCCCACCCAGCTGCGGCACTTCAGCCGGCACTACCGGCTGCTGATGCTCGGCACCTTCTTCCTCACCGTGGTGTTCGACCTGACGGTGGCGGTGCAGGCGGGCATCGTGGGGGCCTGCGCGCTGTTCATCCGGCGCATGAACGGGCTCTTCAGCGTCGAGCTGGAGACGCTTCAGCCGCCGGTGCTCACCTACCGGATCTACGGCGCGCTGTTCTTCGGCGCGGCTGCGAAGCTCGACGAGGCGGTGAACGCGGCCGAGCGTGCGCCGCGCGGCATGACGGTGGTGCTCGATGCCACGCACCTGATCTACCTCGACGCCACCGGCGTCGATGCGCTGCGCCAGCTGCACAGGGCGGTGCTGGCGCGCGACGGGCAGCTGCGCGTGGAGTCGCTGCAGCCGCAGCCGCTCGAGGTGATCGAGCGTTCGGGGTTTGCCGAGGAGCTGACAAGCGGCAGGCCGCACGCCGCCGAAGGCTGATCAGTTGGCCTCGGTGGCGCGATCGGGCGAGGAGCCGCTGCGCACGATGCGCTGGTCGTCGTTCAGCGTGGCGGTGAACACCATCGGCGAGTTCGGCGGCTGCACCCAGCGCCACTCCCACTCGGTTTCGCGCTTGAGCGCATAGGGCGTGACCTTCGCGGGCTTGCCGAGCAGCTTGCGCAGGTCTTCCATCATCATGCCGGGCTGCACCCGGGCGAAGTTCTCGGGCGTGAGCACCTGGCGCAGCGCGCTCATCTTGCCGTCGCGGCCGATGGTGATCATGTAGTTCTTCTGGCCCTGCGGCTGGCGGTTGTACTCGAACACGCGGCCGCCGTTCGGGGCGTCCCAGATGTTCTCGGGCGCGCCGAATCTGGCCCGCACATCGGCCTCGGTCGAGACGCCTTCCTCGAGTTCGCCGATGCGCTGGTTGTCGCAGCCCGAAAGCCCGATCACCGCCGCCAGCAACGCCGTTGCCACGCCAATCTGCCACTGTTGCCGATGTCCCATGCCGTCCCCGGTAAAATTCGTTCTACAAAGGTCCAGTCTATGTCCATCTTCCGCCGCCCCCACTACACCTCCGAGATCACCAATTTCATCGAGGAGATGAAAGAAAAGAAGCCGACGCTGGAAGCCGAACAGCGCGCCGGCCGTGCCCTGCTGTGGGACAAGCACCTCGACCGCAGCCTGCTCGAGGAGTACAGCGAAGCCCGCGTGCCCCAGCAGCCGTACGTCTACCAGACCCAAGCCAAGTAAATGGTGCCAATTCGGCATCCTTCGCCCGTCCGCCTTGCGCAGACAGCTATTGAAATGATAGCGTTCGACCGATGAGCAGGGACGAGGACAGCGACACGTTCGTGGTGGCTATGCCCGAAGTGGTCGATCAGGTCGCGCTCGCCAGGCTCTATGGCGAGCCGCTGTTCGCGATGCCGAAGGACCTGTACATCCCGCCCGAGGCGTTGCAGGTGTTCCTCGAGGCCTTCGAAGGCCCGCTGGACCTGCTGCTGTACCTGATCCGCAAGCAGAACTTCAACATCCTCGACATCCCGATGGCGGGGCTGACGCGGCAGTACCTGAGCTACGTCGACGAGATCCGCCAGACGAACCTCGAACTCGCGGCCGAGTATCTGCTGATGGCCGCGATGCTGATCGAGATCAAGTCGCGCATGCTGCTGCCGCCCAAGAAGGTGGCCGACGGCGAAGAGGCCGAAGACCCGCGCGCCGAACTCGTGCGCCGCCTGCTCGAATACGAGCAGACCAAGCTGCAGGCCGCCGCCATCAGCGCCATGCCGACCTACGGCCGCGACTTCTGGAAGGGGCAGGTCTACATCGAGCAGTCGCTCAAGCCCCGCTTTCCCGACGTGAACGTGATCGACCTGCGCGATGCGTGGGCCGACATCATGAAGCGCGCCAAGCTCGTGCAGCACCACAAGATCTCGCGCGAGGAACTCAATGTGCGCGAGCACATGAGCATCGTGCTGCGCCACCTGCAGGGCCAGCGCTTCGTGGAATTCGAGAAACTCTTCGACGTGTCGCGCGGCGCGCCCGTGCTGATCGTCACCTTCATCGCGATGCTCGAGCTCGCGAAGGAAACGCTGATCGACATCACGCAGGCGGAAGCCTTCGCGCCGATCTACGTGCGGCTGGCCTATTCACCAGCCTGACCCCCGCCACCTACCCCGGGAATCCCGCCGTGCTCGATTTCGACGTCCTCATCGTCGGCAGCGGCCTCGCAGGCCTCTCCGCCGCCCTGCACCTGGCGCCCACGCACCGCGTGGCCGTGCTGACCAAGCGCGCATTAAACGACGGCTCCAGCGCCTGGGCCCAGGGCGGCATCGCCGCGGTGCTGGCGGCGGGCGACAGCTTCGACGCCCATGTGGAAGACACGCTGATCGCCGGCGCCGGCCTGTGCGACCCCGAGGCCACGCGCTTCGTGGTCGAGCATGCGCCCGAGGCCATCGGCTGGCTGCGCGAACTCGGCGTGCCGTTCTCCGAAGAAGACGGCGACCTGCACCTGACGCGCGAGGGCGGCCACAGCCAGCGCCGCATCGTGCACGTGACCGACGCCACCGGCGCGGCCGTGCAGCAGACATTGATCGAGCGGGTACGCCGCACGCCGAACATCACGCTCTTCGAGCACCACACGCTGGTCGACCTGGTCACCGGCACCAAGCTCGGCCTTCATGATCCGGCCTGCATGGGCCTCTACGCGCTGGACGACGCCACCGACGAGGTGCTGAGCTTCCGCGCGCCGCACACCATCCTGGCCACGGGCGGCGCGGGCAAGGTCTACCTCTACACGACCAACCCCGACACCGCCACCGGCGACGGCATTGCCGCGGCGTGGCGCGCGGGCTGCCGGGTGTCGAACATGGAGTTCATCCAGTTCCACCCGACCTGCCTGTACCACCCGCATGCCAAGTCCTTCCTGATCAGCGAAGCGGTGCGCGGCGAAGGCGGGCTGCTGAAGCTGCCGGACGGAACGCGCTTCATGCCCAGGCACGACGAGCGCGCCGAACTCGCGCCGCGCGACGTGGTGGCGCGCGCCATCGACTTCGAGATGAAGAAGCACGGCCTGGACTGCGTGCATCTCGACATCTCGCACCAGAGCCCGGCCTTCCTGAAGGAACACTTTCCCAACATCCTCGCGCGCTGCGCGGAGCTGGGCATCGACATCACGCGCGAGCCCATCCCGGTGGTGCCGGCCGCGCACTACACCTGCGGCGGCGTGCTCAGCGACCTCGCCGGCCGCACCGACCTGCCGGGCCTCTACGCCATCGGCGAGACCGCCTGCACGGGGCTGCACGGCGCCAACCGGCTGGCCAGCAATTCGCTGGTCGAGTGCATGGTGTTCGCCCGCGCCGCCGCGGCCGCCATCGCCGAAGCGCCCGCGCATGGGGATGGGGGCACCGATCTGCCGCCCTGGGACGAGAGCCGCGTCACCGACGCCGACGAGGCCGTGGTCATCTCGCACAACTGGGACGAGCTGCGCCGCTTCATGTGGGACTACGTGGGCATCGTGCGCACCAACAAGCGGCTGGAGCGCGCGAGCCACCGCATCGCGCTGCTGCAGGCCGAGATCCAGGAGTTCTACGCCCACTTCCACGTGACGCGCGACCTGCTGGAACTGCGCAACCTCGTGCAGGTGGCCGAACTCATCGTGCGCTCGGCGCAGGCGCGCCACGAGAGCCGCGGCCTGCATTTCAGCCGCGACTATCCTTCGCTCGCCGAGCCGGCCGCGCCGACAGTGCTGGTGCCGCCGGCGGCCTGAAGCTTCCTTTTTCCTTCCCCCTTCTGATCCACCATTTCGCAGAGAGAGGCGACCCTCATCATGTTCCGCACCCTGCTCAAGTCCAAGATCCACCGCGTCGCCGTCACCGACTGCGAACTGCATTACGAAGGCTCCTGCGCCATCGACGAGGACCTGCTAGCCGCCGCCAACCTGGCCGAGAACGAACAGGTCCACATCTGGAACATCAACAATGGCGAGCGCTTCGTCACCTATGCGATCCGCGGCGAGCGGGGCACCGGCATCATCTCGGTCAACGGCTCGGCCGCGCGCCGGGCCTCGGTGGGCGACCTGATCATCATCGCGGCCTTCGGCCTGGTGCCGGAAGACCAGGTGGCGGGCTACAAGCCCAAGCTGGTGTTCGTGGACCGCGCCAACCGCATCAAGGAAGAGCGCGCCCACATTCCGGTGCAGGCCGCTTCCGGCGAGGCCGTTGCGGCCTGACGACCCGCCCCGGACGCCTGCCCGCGCTCACATCGGCCCGCGGCCGTTCCATGGAGAAAGCCCGACCATGTCATCTGTCCCCTCTCCCGCTCCAGCCACCCCCTACGGCACCTTGCCGCCAGCCTCGCCGCCGGCGCTGCGCAAGCCCGTGAGCCTGCCGCGCCTGGCCGACATGCATGCGCGCGGCGAGAAGATCTCGATGCTCACCGCCTACGACGCCACCTTCGCCGCCATGGCCGATGCGGCGGGCGTCGATTGCCTCCTGGTCGGCGATTCGCTCGGCATGGTCTGCCAGGGCCTGAACAGCACGGTGGGCGTGAGCCTGGACACCATGCGCTATCACACCGACAGCGTCTCGCGCGGCCTGCGCCGGGTGCAGGGCACGGCCTGGCTGATCGCCGACCTGCCCTTCGGCAGCTACCAGGAATCGCGCGAACAGGCCCTGCGCAGCGCCACGGTGCTGATGCAGGCCGGCGCCCACATGGTGAAGCTCGAAGGCGGCGGCTGGACCACCGAGACGGTGCGCTTCCTGGTCGAGCGCGGCATTCCGGTGTGCGCCCACCTGGGCCTGACGCCGCAGACCGTGCATGCGCTGGGCGGCTACCGGGTGCAGGGCAAGGGCGATGCGGCCGGCGCCCTGCTGAAGCAGCACGCGCATGCACTGCAGGACGCGGGGGCCACGATGCTGGTGCTCGAAATGGTGCCGGCCGCGCTGGCCGCCGGGCTCACCACCGAGCTGCAACACTGCGCCACCATCGGCATCGGCGCGGGCAAGGCCACCGCGGGCCAGGTGCTGGTGTTGCACGACATGCTGGGCATCAACCTCGGCAAGATGCCGAAGTTCGTGCGCAACTTCATGGCCGACGCTTCGAGCATCGCGCAGGCCCTCGAGGCCTATGTGCGCGCCGTGAAGGACGGCAGCTTCCCCGACGATCAACTTCACGCCTGGTAGGGCACCGACCATGTACATCGCACACACCATCGCCGAGCTGCGCGACCATCTGGCGGCTTTCAAGCGCCCCGCCTTCGTCCCCACCATGGGCAACCTGCACGACGGCCACCTGGCACTGGTGAAGCAGGCGAAGCCGCTGGGCGACGCGACGGTGGCGAGCATCTTCGTCAACCGCCTGCAGTTCCTGCCGCACGAAGACTTCGACACCTATCCGCGCACCTGGGAGAGCGACTGCGAGAAGCTGCGCGCGGCCGGCTGCGACGTGCTGTTCGCGCCCGACGAACGCGCGCTCTACCCCGAACCGCAGACCTGCAAGGTGCACCCGGACCCGGCGCTGGCCGACATCCTCGAAGGCCACTTCCGCCCCGGTTTCTTCATCGGCGTGTGCACGGTGGTGATGAAGCTCTTCACCTGCGTGCAGCCGCGCGTGGCGGTGTTCGGCAAGAAGGACTACCAGCAGCTGATGATGATCCGCCACATGGTGCGGCAGTTTGCGCTGCCCATCGAGATCGTGGGCGGCGAGACCTTCCGCGCTGCCGACGGGCTGGCGCTGTCCTCACGCAACGGCTACCTGAGCGAGGCCGAGCGCGCGGAAGCCGTGCAGCTGTCGAAGGCGCTGCGGGCGATGGCCGAGGCCGTGCGTGCGGGCGAACGCGATTTGGCCGCGATCGAAGCGCGGGCAATGCAGACGCTGACGCAGCGCGGCTGGCAACCGGACTATCTTGTGCTGCGGCGCCGCGCCGATCTGCAGGCCCCTTCGGCTGGCGAACCGCTCGTGGCACTGGCCGCGGCGCGGCTGGGCACCACGCGGCTGATCGACAACCTGGAAATCGACACCCCTGCCTCATGACCTACAGCGTCAAGGAAATCTTCTACACCCTGCAAGGCGAAGGCGGCCAGGCGGGCATGCCGGCCGTGTTCTGCCGTTTTGCGGGCTGCAATCTCTGGACCGGCCGCGAGGAAGATCGGGCCACGGCCGTCTGCCGCTTCTGCGACACCGACTTCGTGGGCACCGACGGCACGCTGGGCGGCAAGTTCAAGGACGCCGACCAGCTCGCCGACACCATCGCCGCGCAGTGGCCGGCGAACGACGCCGAGCACCGCCTGGTGGTGCTGACCGGCGGCGAGCCGCTGCTGCAGGTGGATGCGGCGCTGGTCGATGCGCTGCATGCACGGCGCTTCCGCATCGCGGTGGAGAGCAACGGCACCGTCGCCGCACCGGAAGGCATCGACTGGCTCTGCATCAGCCCCAAGGCCGGGGCGCCATGGGTGCAGCAGCGCGGGCAGGAGCTGAAGCTGGTGTGGCCGCAGACCGAGTTCGACCTCGACACGATGGCGCGCACCGGCGAGTTCACGCACCGCTTCCTGCAGCCCATGGACGGCCCCGACCGCGTGGCCAACACTGAGCTTTGCATCGCCGAGTGCATGCGCCAGCCCACCTGGCGCCTCAGCGTCCAGACCCACAAGATCACCGGCATCAGGTAATTGCCCACCCCCTTGCCGGGGGCAACGCCTGTGGCCCGGCGAAGCCGGTTCCACGGCGTTCCCCCCAAGCCACTTCAACTCGAACCGTCATGCGCTTCACCATCAGCCAACGCTTTTTCTTCGACGCCGCCCACACGCTGAAACGCGACATCGAAGTCGAAGGCAGCCGCCGTGTCCACGGCCACACCTACCACGCGGAGGTCTGGCTCGCGGGCCAGCGCGACCCGGTGACGGGCATGGTGATCGACCTGGGGGTGCTGCGCCGGCGGCTGGACGACGTGCGCGAAATGCTGGACCACCACCTGCTGGACGATGTGGCCGGGCTGCACCCGCCCACGCTCGAGAACCTCTGCCTGTTCATTGCCGATGCGCTGCCGGAATTCCACGCTTCGCTCGCGCGGGTGCGCGTCTGGCGCGAGGCGCTGGGCGACAGCTGCACGCTGGAGTTCTAGTCTTACGCCCTCTCCCCTTTGGCAAAGGGGGACAAGACTTCAGGCAGCGCCGATGCCGGCCATCAGGCTTCCGGGCGGCTGGCCGTTCTTGAGGCCGGCGGTGAACGCCAGCATGCGGTCGATCGGCAGGCGGGCCCGCAGACCCAGCGCTGGATCGACGTGGATCTCGCCGGCACCGGTTTCCAGCGCGTTCGCCAGCTCCGCCAGCCCGTTCATCGCCATCCACGGGCAATGCGCGCAGCTCTTGCAGGTGCCGCCGTTGCCCGCCGTGGGGGCCTCGATGAAGGTCTTGCCCGGGTTCAGCGTGCGCAGCTTGTGCAGCATGCCGGTGTCGGTGGCGACGATGAACGCCTTCGCGTCCATGCGCTGCGCCGCATTCAGGATCGCGGAGGTCGAGCCGACCGCATCGGCCAGCGCGATCACGTCGGCCGGCGATTCGGGGTGCACCAGCACCTTGGCGGCCGGATGCTCCTTCTTGAGCAGTTCCAGTTCCAGCGCCTTGAACTCGTCGTGCACGATGCAGGCGCCGTTCCAGCTGACCATGTCGGCACCGGTCTGGCGCTGGATGTAGTCGCCCAGGTGGCGGTCAGGACCCCAGAGGATCTTGCGGCCCTGCGCGTGCAGCGCGCTCACCACATCGAGCGCGCAGCTCGACGTGACGAGCCAGTCGGCACGGGCCTTCACGGCGGCGCTGGTGTTGGCATAGACGACCACGGTGCGGTCGGGATGCGCGTCGCAGAAGGCGCTGAACTCCTCGACCGGGCAGCCCAGGTCGAGCGAGCAGTTGGCGTCGAGATCGGGCATCAGCACGCGCTTCTCGGGCGAGAGGATCTTCGAGGTCTCGCCCATGAAGCGCACGCCCGAGACGACCAGCGTGGTCGCCGCATGGTCGCGGCCGAAGCGCGCCATCTCGAGCGAGTCGCTCACGATGCCGCCGGTTTCCTCGGCCAGGTCCTGCAGGTCGGGATGCACGTAGAAGTGCGACACCATGACCGCGTTGCGCTCGCGCAGCAGGCGGCGGATGCGCTCCTTCAGCGCGATGCGCTCGTGGGCCGAGGGCTCGGGCGGCACGCGCGCCCAGGCGTGGCGCGTGTCGCAGGCGGCGCCCGCCCTTGCAACGGGTTGCTCGTAGTCGACATCGATGACCAGAGACGACATGGTCGGATCAGCTTTCTTGAAAACGCATCGAGTAGTCGATGGCCTTGACGTCCTTGGTCAACGCGCCGACCGAGATCCGGTCGACACCGGTCTCGGCCAGGGCGCGCAGGCCGTCGAGTGTGACGCCACCCGAGATTTCCAGTACCGCCTTGCGGTCATTGCCGGCCTCGTCGTTGATGCGGACGGCCTCGCGCAGCGTGGGCAGGTCCATGTTGTCCAGCAGCACCATGCGCGCGCCGGCCTCGAGCGCCTCGCGCAGCTGCGCCAGCGTTTCGACCTCGACCTCGACGAAGGCCGCGCGCTCCGCCACCGGCGCCACCGCGCGCAGGGCCGCGGCGACGCCGCCGGCCGCGGCGATGTGGTTTTCCTTGATCAGGACCGCGTCGTAGAGGCCGATGCGGTGGTTCAGGCCGCCGCCGGTGCGCACCGCGTATTTCTGCGCGAGGCGCAGGCCCGGCAGGGTCTTGCGGGTGTCGACGATGCGGGCGCGGGTGCCGCGAACGGCATTGGCGTACAGGGCGGTCTTGGTGGCGACTGCGCTCAGCAGCTGCAGGAAATTCAGGGCGGTGCGCTCGGCCGTCAGCAGCGCGCGGGCCGGGCCTTCGATCTCCAGCACCGTCTGGTCGGCGGCGCAGCGCTCACCCTCGCGGCAGAGCCAGTGGATGCGGATCTGGGGGTCGAGCTGCCGCAGCGTCGCCTCGACCCAGGGCGCGCCGCACACCACGGCGGATTCGCGCGCCAGCACGCGGGCGCGGGCTGTGCGGGCAGGGTCGACCAGCGAGGCGGTGAGGTCGCCGTCGGCGACGTCTTCCTGCAGCGCGCGGGTGGCATCGGCCTGGGCCAGCGCGGCCACGGCCGACGCCGAAAAATCAAAGCGAAGGCTCATGGCTCTTTGTCTTCAGTCGGTTCAGGAGGAGTGACGAGGGGATGCCGCCGCACCGGGCTGGACCGATTCCGGCACCGGGTCGCGGCCGGTCAGGGCGGCAACGGCGTCCTGGGGGCTCACGCGGCCGTCGAGCAGCGCGACCACGCCCTCGGCAATGGGCATCTCGATGCCCAGACCGCGGGCGCGCTGCACCACGGTGCGCGCGCAGTACACGCCTTCGGCCACGTGGCCCAGCGAATCGACCGCCTGCGCCAGCGTGCAGCCCTGGGCCAGCAGCAGGCCGACCTTGCGGTTGCGCGACAGGTCGCCGGTGGCGGTCAGCACGAGGTCGCCCAGCCCCGAGAGGCCCATGAAGGTTTCGGCGCGGGCGCCGAGCGCCAGGCCGAAGCGTGTCATTTCGGCGAGGCCGCGGGTGATGAGCGCCGCACGGGCATTGAGCCCGAGCGCGAGGCCGTCGCACAGCCCGGTGGCGATGGCGAGCACGTTCTTGACCGCGCCGCCGACCTCGACGCCGACGATGTCGTCGTTGGCATAGACGCGCAGCGCCGGGCCGTGGAAGGCATCGACGAGCGCGTCGCGCACCGCGGCATGCGGGCTGGCGGCCACCAGAGCGGTCGGCCGGCCTTCGGCCACTTCCTGCGCAAAGCTGGGGCCGCTGAGCACGCCAGCTATCAAATCAGGAGCAACCTGTGCCCATATTTCGTGGGCAAGCAGGCCAAAGGAGGTCGGGGAAGCGTCCAGCGCGGGTTCCACGCCCTTGCACAGCCAGGCCACCGGCGCGGTGCAGCCGCGCAGCGCCATGAGCTGTTCGCGCAGGGCGGCCATCGGCGTGGCCACGATGACGAGGTCGGCGCCGGCCTGCGCCTGGCCGATGTCGCCCGCCCGCACGGCCAGCGCGGCCGGCAAGGCCAGCCCCGGCAGGTAGCGGGTGTTCTCGCGCGCCTTCGAGATGGCATCGGCCTGGGCGGCATCGCGCGCCCAGAGCGTGACCTCGTGGCGGGCGGCCGCATTGACGGCCACTGCCGTGCCCCAGGCACCGGCGCCATGAACGCAGATCTTCATCGGCGTTGGCGGCGTTGTGCCTGGCTTACTGCGTGACGATCGGCGAAGGCTGGCCGGCGGCCTGCGCCTGCTGCTGTTCGTACATCGCCTGGAAGTTGATTTCCGCGAGGTGCACGGGCGGGAAGCCGCCGCGCTGGATCACGTCGGCCACGTTGCCGCGCAGGTACGGGTAGACGATCTGCGGGCAGGCGATGCCCAGGATCGCGCCCATCTGCTCTTCGGGCAGGTGGCGGATTTCGAAGATGCCGGCCTGCTTGGCTTCGACCAGGAACACGGTCTTGTCCTGGATCTTGGTCTGCACGGTGGCCGACACGGTGATCTCGAAGATGCCTTCGGCCACCGGCTGGGCGTCCACGCCGAGCTGGATGTCGACGGTGGGCTGCTCCTGCTCCAGCAGGATCGCGGGCGAATTGGGTTGTTCGAGCGACAGGTCCTTGAGGTAGACGCGCTGGATCTGGAACACGGGATCTTGGGCTTGCTGGTCGGCCATGGCTGAACTTTCGAGGATCAAAACAATGCCCGCCGGGGAGAGGTTCCCGCAGCGGGCTGCAGATGAATGAGCAGACGATTATCGCCCGACGACAGGACGCATTTCGGGAACACCGTGGAACCGGCTTTGCCGGGCCACCGGTGTTGCCCCCGGCGAGGGGGTTGGCGAAGCGACACGAAGTGCGCGCAGCCTGGGGGTGAACCCCATCACGCGCCCTGGAGCAGTGGTACGAGACCGCCGCGGCCGTCGAGGGCCACCAGGTCGTCGCAGCCCCCCACGTGGGTGTCGCCGATGAAGATCTGCGGCACCGTGCGGCGCTGGGTGACCTCCATCATGGTGCTGCGGGCCTGCGGGTCGGTGTCGATGCGGATCTCCTCGATCTGCTCGACCCCCTTGGACTTGAGGATCTGCTTCGCGCGTATGCAGTAGGGGCAAACGGCGGTGGTGTACATCTTGACGGCTTGCATGCGCTGTATCTCGGGGAGGTCTCAGGCTTTTTCAACCGGCAGGTTGGCTTCTTTCCAGGCCTTCAGGCCGCCGGCGACGGCCTGGGCCTGCTCGTAGCCGAGCTTCTTGGCCATGGCAACGGCGCGCTGGGCGCGGGCGCCGGTGGCGCATACCAGCAACAGCGGCACGGTCTTGTTCTTGACCGTGCTGGCCAGCTTCTCGTCGAGCTGGTTCAGGGGGACGTTCTTGGCGCCGATCATGTGGCCGGTGGCGAACTCTTCCGGTTCGCGCACGTCGACCAGCACGGCGCGCTCGCGGTTGATGAGCTGCACGGCGCCCTGGGCCGTGAGCGTTCCGGCGCCGGAACCCCGAATCAGCGGCCAGGCCAGCATGCCGCCCGAGCTGAGTGCGATCAGGATCAGCATCCAGTTCGCGGTGACGAATTCGATCAATTTCACGGGGGTTCCTTGGATGGCAAACCCGGGATTTTAGAATGTTGGTTTTCCCCAAGCGTTCCCAAAGGCCTCCCACATGCACAAACTGGTACTGATCCGCCACGGCGAATCGACCTGGAACCTCGAAAACCGCTTCACCGGATGGACCGACGTCGACCTGACCGAGACCGGCGTGGAACAGGCCAAGCAGGCCGGCCGGCTGCTCAAGGCCGAGGGCTACGACTTCGACGTCGCCTACACCAGCGTGCTCAAGCGCGCCACCCGCACGCTCTGGCACACGCTCGACGAACTCGACCGCACCTGGCTGCCCGTGGTGCACTCCTGGCGCCTGAACGAGCGCCACTACGGCGGCCTGCAGGGCCTGAACAAGGCCGAAACCGCCAAGAGGTACGGCGACGAGCAGGTGCTGGTCTGGCGCCGCAGCTACAGCACCCCGCCGCCGCCGCTGGAAGCCGACGACCCGCGCAGCGAACGCTCCGACGTGCGCTACGCCAAGCTGTCGCCCGAGCAGATTCCGCTGACCGAGTGCCTGAAGGACACGGTGGCGCGCGTGCTGCCGTTCTGGAACGAGTCGATGGCGCCGGCCATCCGCACCGGGCGCCGCCTGGTCGTGGCGGCCCACGGCAACTCGATCCGGGCGCTGGTCAAGTACCTCGACGGCATCTCGGACGACGCCATCGTCGGCCTGAACATCCCGAACGGCATTCCGCTGGTCTACGAGCTCGACGACGATCTCAAGCCGCTGCGCCACTACTACCTCGGCGATGCCGCCGCCGCCGAGAAGGCGGCCGCCGCGGTCGCCTCCCAGGGCAAGGGCTGAAAGAAAACCCCGCTCGCCGCTCCCCCCGTGGAACCCCGGCAAACAATTTGCTTCCAAGCTGTGTATATTGGTTCGACAGCCGCCGACAAGGACAATCACTCATGATGGGCCAGAAACTGAAGATCACCGGCTGGGTCGCCGCCGGCGCCGTAGCTGGCGTCCTGACCACCGTCTCGCTGCAGACGGTCGCACGCGGTTCGCTTGCGCCGCTCCCGCTCGAGGAATTGCAGCAGCTCGCTGCCGTCTTCGGCATGGTCAAGAGCGACTACGTCGAGCCGGTCGACGAGAAGAAGCTCATCTCCGATGCCATTTCCGGCATGGTCGCCGGGCTCGACCCCCATTCCCAGTACTTCGACAAGAAGTCCTTCAAGGAATTCAGGGAGGGCACGACCGGCCGCTTCGTCGGCGTCGGCATCGAGATCTCCCAGGAAGACGGGTTGATCAAGGTGGTGTCGCCCATCGAAGGCTCGCCGGCCTTCCGTGCCGGCCTCAAGCCGAACGACCTGATCACCAAGATCGACGACACCGCCGTGCGCGGCCTGTCGCTCAACGAAGCCGTCAAGCGCATGCGCGGCGAGGCCAACACCAAGGTGCTGCTCACCATCTTCCGCAAGGACGAAAGCCGCACCTTCCCGGTCACGATCACGCGTGAAGAGATCCGCACGCAGTCGGTGCGCGGCAAGATGATGGAGCCGGGCTACGGCTGGATCCGCCTGTCGCAGTTCCAGGAACGCACGGTCGACGACTTCGTGAAGAAGGTCGAAGACCTGTACAAGGAAGACCCGAACCTCAAGGGCCTGGTGCTCGACCTGCGCAACGACCCGGGCGGCCTGCTCGACGCGGCGGTGGCGGTGTCTTCGGCCTTCCTGCCCGAGAACGTGACGGTGGTAACCACCGACGGCCAGCTCGCGGAAAGCAAGTCGGTCTACAAGGCGGCGCCCGAGTTCTACCAGCGCCGCTCCGGCAGCGACCCGCTGCGCAACCTGCCCGCGGCCCTCAAGAACGTGCCGCTGGTGGTGCTGGTGAACGAAGGCTCGGCCTCCGCCAGCGAAATCGTGGCCGGCGCGCTGCAGGACCACAAGCGCGCGATCGTCATGGGCAGCCAGACCTTCGGCAAGGGCTCGGTGCAGACGGTGCGCCCGCTGGGTCCGGACACCGGTCTCAAGATCACCACGGCGCGCTACTACACGCCGAGCGGCACCTCGATCCAGGCCAAGGGCATCGTGCCCAATGTGCTGGTCGACGAAAGCGCCGAGGGCAGCCCCTTCGCCGCCCTGCGCATGCGCGAGGCCGATCTCGAGAAGCACCTGGCCAGCGGCCAGGGTCCGGAAACCAAGGACCCGGAACGCGAAAAGGCCCGCGACGAAGCCCGCAAGCGCCTCGAGGAAGAAGCCAAGAAGCCGCCGCAGGACCGCAAGGTGCCCGAGTTCGGCACCGACAAGGACTTCCCGCTGGTGCAGGCGCTCAACCGCCTCAAGGGCCAGCCTGTGCTCGTGAGCAAGACGCAGGTCATCGTCGACAACAAGGAAGAGAAGAAAGAGAACTGAGCTGAAGAAGCCCGGTTCTTTCAGGGATACCGCGGAACCGGCTCTGCCGGGCCGCTGGTATCGCCCCCGGCAGGGGGTGGGCGGCCCCACGAAACGGGCAAGCCTGGGGGCGAGCCATGAATGATCACGACCTGCTGCGCTACTCGCGCCATATCCTGCTGGAGGAGTTCGGCATCGACGGGCAAGCGCGCGTCAGTGCCGGGCACGCGCTGGTCATCGGCGCGGGCGGGCTGGGTTCACCGGTCGCGCTCTACCTGGCAGCAGCCGGCGTCGGGCATATCACGCTCGTGGACGACGACGAGGTCGATCTCACCAACCTCCAGCGCCAGGTTGCCCACACCAACGCCCGCGTGGGCAATCCGAAGGTCGAATCCGCCGCGCAGGCGATGCGCGACATCAATCCCGACATCGCCATCGAAACCCAGGCCCTGCGCGCCGACGAAGCACTGCTTTCGCGCCTCGTGGCGGCGGCCGACGTGGTGGTCGATTGCTGCGACAACTTCACCACCCGCCACGCGGTCAACCGGGCCTGCGTGATGCACGGCAAGCCGCTGGTGGCGGGCGCGGCGATCCGTTTCGACGGCCAGCTGAGCGTCTACGACACCCGCGATGCGGCATCGCCCTGCTACGCCTGCCTGTTCCCGCCCGACGCGGCTTTCGAGGAAACGCGCTGCGCGGTGCTGGGGGTTTTCGGCCCCGTGGTCGGCACCATCGGCACGCTGCAAGCCAGCGAGGCGCTGAAGCTGCTGGCCGGCATCGGCCCCTCGCTCGCGGGCAGGCTGCTGATGTTCGACGGACGCAGCACCAGCTTCGACACCCTGCGCGTGGCGCGCGACCCCCACTGCAGCGTTTGCGCGCAGCGCCCCGGCGGCGCCTGAACCTCGGTCAGGGCTGCTTCGCCCCCTTCGCCCTGGCGGCACCGCGGGCTGGCGCGCCGGCGCCGGGCTTGCCGGCATCGGCCAGAACGACCTTGCAATCGGCGTCCTGTCCCGGCCCTGTTTCGACGGTGGCGGCCAGGGCCAGCAAGGGGTTGATGGACCCCAGTGCCAATGCGGCTGCGCCGCGCCCCGCCAACGGCCCCACCGCGACGCCGCCCGACGGCGAGCCGAAGGTGCCACCGACGACCAGCGGCGTGCGCAGCGAGAGGATGTTCTTGGACTTGGGCTCGGGACGAACCACGAAGTCGAGCGTCTCGGTCGCCAGATTGGCCTGGCCGGTGGCGATGAACACGGCATTGCTGGTATCCAGCATGAGCGTGCGCCCCGTCATCAGGCCCTTGTCGACGTCGAAGGCCATGGCCGCGCACCGCAGCTCGACATTGCGGTCGCCGCGCATCAGGAACTTGAGGATGTCGCCGCCCACGAGGGTGGCGAACACCGGCAGCAGATTGCCGAACTGCCCCCGTCCCGAAAGCACCGCCACGTCGCCGGACGCGCCGCCGAGCCAGTTGGCCACGGAACTGCCCGCCCCCGACAGGTTGATGCGGCCATCGATCCGACCGATGCTGTTGCCCCTGGTTTCGAGCTTGGGGAACAGGCGGGCGAGCTGCATGCCGCGCAGGTCGAGCGACGCGCGGATGTCGGCCGGGCTCTTCGCGGCATCGATGCGGATCGCGCCAGCCAGCTTGCCGCCGCCCACTCCCAGGTCGAGCGGGTCGAGCGACAGCACGCCGCCGTTGAGCTTCACCTGCGCGCTGCCGCGGTCGAGCGGGATCTCGCGCACATTCTGGATGCGGTCGGCCGTGTACTTCACGTCGGCGTTCATGGCGTGCAAGCGCTCGAAATCCAGCGGCGCGGTCGGCAGCACCTTGCCGCCCGCCGGGCGCTTCACCTGCGTGATGCTGGGCGGCGGCGCCACGCCTTCGACCGCATGGGCCGATCGCGCCGTGGGCGGCAGGCCGATGAGCGGGCCGAGGTCGTCCATGTCCATCACGCGCGAGCGCAACTCGCCCGCCAGGTGCGGCAGCTCGCCGGCCTGGTCGAAGCGCATCTCGCCGGCGATGTCGGAGAGACCCAGCCTGCCCTTGAGCCCGGCCACCTGCCAGAGCTTGCCGCGCTTGCTCAGGTCGCCGCTCAGCGCATAGGGCGAAGTCTGCGGCAGCGCGATGCCAAGCAGCGGGAACAGTGCGCCCAGGGTCTGGCCCTTGAGGTCGAACTTCGCGTCGATGCCGTCGAGCCCCGCGAGCTCGGCCACCGTGCCGGCGGCCTTGAGGCGGGTCTGACCGGCCGCGGCATTGATCTCCAGCGGAAACGGCGGCGCGCCCGCGGCGTTGAGCTGCAGCACGTTGCCCGTTCGCCCGTCGGCGGTCAGCGGCTGACCCTTGTAGCGTCCCTTGATGCGGTAGCTGAGGGGCAGCGTGCCCCGGCCGGTGTCGTAGCTCACGTCGGCATGCAGGTCGACGCCCAGGTGCCCGGCCAGGAAATCGACGGCCCCGCTGTCGATCTGCAGGAGGCCGATGGTCGGCACCGTGCCGGTGTCCGAGGTGTCCTTGCCGAACGCCCAGGTGCGGCGGCCGTCCTGCTCCATCTGCAGGCCGAGAGCCGGAGAGAAGAGCACCAGGCGCGGAATGACGATCCGGCGCGTGACCAGCGGCCAGATGCGGATGTCGAACTCGGCGCGTTCGGCCTTCACGAGGTAGGGATCGCGGGCCCAGGAAGGGTTGGCGAACTCGATGCCGTCGAACCTGACGGTGGCGGCGCGCCAGCCGAGGTCCACGTCGAGCCGCCGGGTGACCTCGAACTTGCGCCCCGTCTGTTCGCTCACGTAGCGATTGATCGGCTCGCGCAGCGCGTTCCAGGGAAAGAACACCAGCGCGACCAGCAAGGCGGCAGACACCAGCACGAGCAGCACCAGCAGCTTTTGCCACAGGGGTCGGGTGCGAAAGATGTGCGAAGCCATGCCTGTCGGCATAACCTCGTGGAAGCCGGTCCCGGGTCGGCAACAGGCCGCAGCAACCGTGCGGTATGGCCTACGGGCGGAGCGTTGCGAACCGATGCGTCAGAACGCGCCTACAACACGCTGTCCACGAACCCTGCATGATGCATGTCGGCGAAGCCTCAGTGTCCGTGTGCAGGCATTCCCACCAGCAGGGGCGTTCCGGATGCACCTGCCAACGTCAGAGGAAGCGCGGTTCGGCATGGACTCCAGATTGCAGACATACGTCGTCGAAGACAACCTCACGATCCGTGAAAACCTCATTGGCACTCTGGAAGAGCTCACTTGCACCTCGGTCGTCGGTTTCGCCGAAACCGAAGACCATGCACGCGCATGGCTGCTGGGCCATGACAGCGAATGGGACCTCGCCATCGTCGACCTTTTTCTCAAGCAGGGAAGCGGGCTGGGCATCTTGCAGGCCTGCCAATCGCGCAGGCCGGCCCAGAAGGTGGTGGTACTCAGCAACTATGCGACGCCCGACATCCGCCGGCGCTGCGCCGAATTCGGCGTCGACGCGGTGTTCGACAAATCGAACGAAATCGACGCCCTGGTCGATTTCTGCCTCCTGCAGGCGAAGGCATTGCGCACTTCGCCCTAGGCCTAGGGGCTCAATCGATGAGCTTGTTCTTCAGCGCGTAGTACGTCAGGTCGCTGTTGGAGGAGAGGTTCATCTTCTCCATCAGGCGCGTGCGGTAGGTACTCACCGTCTTCACCGACAGCGACAGCGTCTTGGCGATGTCGCCCGCGGTCTCGCCCTTGGCAAGCTTCAGGAACACCTGGAACTCGCGTTCCGAGAGTTGCTCGTGCGGCGCAGCGTCGTCCTTGCGATCGAGCTGGCGCGCCAGCAGTTCGGCCACGGCGGGCGTGATGTAGCGGCGGCCGAGCGAGATCGTGCGGATGGCATTCACGATCTCGATCGGGTCGCATTCCTTGTTCAGGTAGCCGCTCGCGCCCTGACGGATCAGGTTCATCGCGTAGTGCTCTTCAGGGTAGCCGCTCAGGATCAGGATGCCGACATCCGGCGCCTTGGCGCGGATCATGGCGAGCGCGTCGATGCCGCTCTGCCCCGGCATGGAAAGGTCCATCACGAGCACGTCGAGTTCGGTGGTGCGCACAAGTTCGATGGCCTCGCGGCCACTGGCCGCCTCACCCGCCACGCGCAAGTCCACGTGCTCGGAGAAGAACTGCCGGAGGCCCGATCGCACGATCGCGTGGTCGTCCACAATTCCAATTTTGATCATCTGTTACTTTCGTCGTTGTGTTGCGACCATCGAGCCCGCAACATGCCGGTCCCTGGTTGTTGTCAATTATTCACGAACTTGCGTTGAAAGCAGCTTTGAAAGTTTCATGCACTGGTTAGCCCCTCCAAGAATGGCTGTGAGCCTGCTGCTCGCGGCACTGGCTGCGCTGGCCCTCATCGGCATCAACGAGGCCGGCTTTCGCCAGTCCACCCGCGCCCTGGCGAACATCGACGAGGCGCAGAAGGGGCGCGGCGTGGTCAACCTGATCCTGCAGAACATGCTCGACGCCGAAACCGGCCAGCGGGGCTACCTGCTGACCGGCGAAGCCAGCTACCGGCAGCCCTACGACACGGCGATCAAGCAGGTGGACGGCCATCTCGCGACCCTGCGTCAACTGTACGCCGATCGGCCCGCAGAACGCGCCCAGCTGGCCGAACTTTCGAAGCATGTGCTGCGCAAGGTGGCCGAGATGGACATGAGCGTGCGGCTGCGCCAGGACGGCAAGGAAGACGCCTGGAAGTTCGTCATCACGACCGACGTGGGACGGGAGGAAATGGACGCCATCCGCGCCACCGCCGGCGAACTGGTCAAGGTGAGCAACAAGACCCTGCACGAGAGTCAGGTGCAGGTGCTCCGGTCGCTGCAGCTCGCGCGCATCGGCACGGCCATCGTGGCGCTGGCCGCACTGATGGCTTTCTTCCTCTACCTGCGGCAGACCCATGCCCTGCGCTCCATCGGCGAGCGCCAGCAGGAAGCCCTGCAACGCGAACGCAACGCCCTCGAGGACGAAGTGCGCGAGCGCACCGCCTCGCTGGCCGAGTTGGCCACCCATCTGCAGGACGTGCGGGAAACCGAGCGCGGCTACCTCGCGCGCGAGCTGCACGACGAGCTCGGCTCCCTGCTCACCGCGGCCAAGCTCGACGTGGCGCGCCTCAAGTCGCGGCTGTCGGAGGCGCCCGACGCCACCCAGCGCCTGCAGCATCTGACCGAGCTGCTCAACAGCGGCATCGCGCTCAAGCGCCGCATCATCGAAGACCTGCGGCCCTCCTCGCTGTCGAACCTCGGGCTGGTCGCGTCGCTGGAGATCCTGGGGCGCGAATTCGCCGAACGCTCGGGCCTGCAGATCGAGATGGCGCTCGAACCCGTGACGCTGGACGAGTCGCGCCAGCTCACGATCTATCGCATGGTGCAGGAGAGCCTGACCAACATCGGCAAGTACGCCGAGGCCAGTGAAGCGACGATCGTGATGAAGAACTACGAGAACCACGTGATCGTGGAGGTCGCGGACAACGGCAAGGGCTTCGATGCGCAGCGCGTGCGTCCGTCGACGCACGGCCTCGCGGGCATGCGCCACCGGGTGGAGGCGGCCCGGGGCAAGCTCACGATCTCCTCGACGCCGGGTCGAGGCACGCGCCTGCGCGCGATGCTGCCCGTCGTCAGGCCGGTGTAACGGCTCGCCCCCAGGCTGCGCGCACTTCGTGTCGCTTCGCCTACCCCCTGCCGGGGGCAACATCGGCGGCCCGGCGGAGCCGGTTCCGCGATGTTCCCCGAATGAAGCGGCACTCCTGCGCATGCCCTGGGTCTGGGGACTCGGTCGTCTCCTACGCTCCCCGCCCCCGGTCGCTGACAGGGCGTGCACAGGCCCCCACTTAAGGTTGCTGCTGTGCCATTCGTTTCTTCACGGAAGACCGGATGGGCGTTCTCGAAAACGACGAGGGAAGCCTCGAAGGAGTTCCGCATGTTGCATTACGCCGTGGTGTTTCTGGTCATCGCTCTGATCGCCGCCCTGTTCGGTTTCGGCGGCATTGCCGCCAGCGCGGTCGGGATCGCCAAGATTCTTTTCGTGATCTTCGCCGTGCTTGCCATCGCCAGCTTCCTCGCCGGCTTGCTACGGCGCAAGTAGCGTAGTTACGATCAACAGGCTCCCGAATTTCATCTTCCCGGAAAGGACTTTCACATGAACACGACCAAGACCCCCTCGCAACTCGCCGACGACGTGCGCCAGACCGCCAACGAGGCGATGGAAACCACCCGCGCCTACGCCCAGAATGCGGTGAATGCGGCGGGCGAAAAGGTCCGCGAACTGCGCCGCGATGCCGAGCCCGGCGTCGAACAGCTGGCAGCCCGCGTGCAGCAAGCCGTTCAGCGCGGCCTGGACGCGGCCTCGACCACGAGCGCACGCGCACAGCGCCGCATCGAGCAGGCCGCCGACGTGACGGGCCGCTACATCTCCGACCAGCCGGTGCGCTCGGTGCTGATCGCCGCGGCAGCCGGTGCCGCCATCACGGCACTCATCGTGCTGGCCAGCCGCCGCAGCCGGGACGACTACTGATCGCTGACGCCCGGTTGCACCGATCCCCCGCACCATGCTTCATCCGATTTTCTCCACGGTGCTCGGGCATCCGGAACTCGTCGCCGACCATGTGGCCAACTACGCCGCCCTCGCCCGGCAGGAAGCTGCCGAAGCGGGGCGTCGGCTCATGGCCCGCATCATCGCCAGCGTGCTGGCCGTCGCAAGCGCCGTGCTGGCTCTCGGGCTGATCGGCGTGGCCGTGCTGCTTGGCGTGCTTCATGGCAGTTTCCACTGGGTGCTGGTGGTCGTGCCCGGCGTGGCAGCGGTGTTTGCGGCCATCTGCGCCTGCTTCGCCGCCCGTCCCAGCCCCGGCTACGGCTTCGACGACCTGCGCACCCAGCTCGACGCCGACCTGCAGGCCCTGCACAACGCTGGAGCCAATCATGGCCACCGCTGACGACCGCACCCACCTGACCCCGCAGCAGCGCCTGGCCATTTCGCGCCGCGCGCTGGTCCGGCAACTGAACGGCAGCGGCGAAGCGCACCGCGAGGCGCGCGAATCCGACGACGACCTGGAATACGCACACCACGCCATCCCGGGAGCGCCCGCACGCGAAACATCGTCGCAGCAAGGCCGCGGCAGCATCTGGGGTTCGGTGGCGCGCGGCGTGGTGCAGCGCTGGTGGCGCCGCCACCCTGCCCATGCGGCAGGCCAGCTGGCCCGCCCTCTGCTCGAACATTACGCGCGCACGGAGCCGGCCAAGCTCATGGCGGTGGCCGCGGCCACCGGTGCCGTGCTGGTACTGGTCAAGCCGTGGCGCCTGCTGTCGCTGACGGCGGTACTGGCGGCAGTGCTCAAGACATCCGACGTGGCCGACATCGTCAACACGCTGATGCTGAAAACCACGAGCCCGCCACGGAAAGATCCTCCGTAGACAAGAAAAAGCCCGGACGAACCGGGCTTTTTCCTGGGTGGAAAAGGAAGCGGTCAGCTCTTCACTTCCAGCTGGTTGCTCACCGAGGTCACGCCCGGCACGCCCTTGGCGATTTCCTCGGCACGCGCCTTGGCGGCGGCCGACGGTGCGGGGCCCTTCAGGCTCACGGCGCCGCCCTTGGTGTCGACATTGATCTTGATGGCGCTCAGGTCCGGGTCCTTGGCCAGGCCCGCGGACACCGACGCGGTGATCGCGGCATCGTCCACCGTGGCGCTCACGGCCGCGCCGGCTTCCTTGGCGGCTTCCTTCACGTTGGCCACGCCCGCCTTCACCTCGGCGGTGGTGCTGGAGGCGTCGACCTTGGCCTTGGCATCCTTGACGGCCTCCCCGGTCTTGGCGGCGGCGGTATCGGCGGCTTGCTCCGTCTTCGCCACCGCGCGGTCGAGCTTCTCGCCCGCCGTGCGGTTGTCCGACTTGTCGCAGGCAGCCAGCGTCAATGCAGCGCCAGCCACGAACACGGCAAGCCACGCGCGCGAGGCCGGCATGGTGAGGGGTTGATAGGGTTTGTTCATGGGAATCCTCCAGTCAGTCGCTCACATGGAACGAAAAGAGGCTGCGCCCTTGCAGCAGCGCGCAACCCAGGTCGGTCAGAGCTTGTCTGCCCCCGACTTGATGGCGTCCTTGGCTTTTTCCTTGACGTCGCCGTAGGTCTTCTGCACCTTGCCGGCCGCCTGGTCCGCGATGCCTTCGCCCTTGAGCTTTTCGCTGCCGACGACCCTGCCGGCCACTTCCTTCAGCTTGCCCTTGGCTTCTTCGACGCGGCCCGCCACTTGGTCCTTGTTCATGTCGCTTCCTTCCTGTCAGGTGAAATGCGTGGACCGGCATGGCCCACTGATTTCAATCTAGCCGCCGCCCCACGGCCGTGAGCGTCGCCGGAGGCCCGAAGCGGTGTAGGACAAGAAGGCTCAAGCCGTGACGATCCATCCTTCAAGCGAATCGAACCGGACGGGCAATCCGTAACCCGGACCGGGGCTCGCGGCCCGCTGCAGGCCCCAGGCCGCCTGCACGAGGCACAGCACGGCGTCGATGTGGTCGCCGCGGGCATCGGCCAGCAGCTGGGCGCGCTGGCCGGCCGTGAGCCGAAGCCGCATGCCAAGCCGTGTCGTGCCCGCCTCGAGCGCGGCAAGCAGGTCGGTGCGGGCCTTGGAACGTTCCGGGGTCTGCTTCGACAGGTCATCGCTCTTGTAGCTGCGGCGTCCGATCAGCTCGCGCGCCAGCAGACCGGGATAGGCCTCGAGCGCAACGCGATCCTTGTGGCGGCCCGCATGCAGGCCCGGAAGGCTGGCACCCGCCGCGAGCAGCAGCGGCACGCCGGCATGCAGCATGAAGGCGACCGGTGGATTGACCCACTTCATCGACGGACTCGATCCCGCAGGGGCATCGGTGGCGCGGTGCGCAAACTTGCCACCGACGGGGCGCGCGGCACAGAAGGCGGCGAAGGTGTCGCGGATCTGGGGGCGGCTCAGGCTTGCGTAGTGCGCGATCAGCAGATCCCACCGCAGCGGCCAACGCAGATGCTCCACCAGTTCGCGCGGCAGGCTGAACGGAAAGTCGAAGCCGCCGACCCAGGCTGGCGAACTGCGCAGCCATTGGCCCCAGGCGTCGAGCGTTGCGAACCGCTGCAGGCCGGTCAGCGCGAGATCGCCCGTGCCGGCCATCTCTCCGACAGCCACCACAATGGGTTTGCGCGACGTCGGCGCGCTCGAAAAATCGCAGCCGAAAAGCATGGCTTCAACCCAGCGCGAGCGCCACGACGCCGGCGGCGATGAAGATCGCGCCAAGCAGCCGCAGCAGCCGGTCGCCTTCGCGCAGCAAGTGCCCGCCGATCAGTGCGGCAAACAGCATCGACACCTCGCGCGCCGGCGCGACGTGCGAGATCGGCGCCTGCTGCACCGCATAGAGCACGAGCACATAGGACACCGGGCTGATCGCCGCCACCAGCAGCGCGTACTTCCATTGCTCGCGCCACATGCGCGCGGTCGTCGCGCGGTCCTGCAGCGCGGCGGGCAGCAGCAGCACGAGGCGCACGAAGTTGCCCATGTAGTCGAGCAGGATCGGTGACATCGCCAGGAACTTCACCGCATAGCTGTCGGCCACGGTGTAGGCCGCGATGAAGGCGCCGGTCAGCACGCCGTAGCGGATGCCCTTGCGCACCCGCTCGCGCTGGGCCGGGTCGTGCTTGCCGTGCCAGAGGCGCGGGCCGCCAGCCACGAGGAACACGCCGAGCACCACGCCGAAGATGCCCGCGACGCCGACCAGGCTGATCCTCTCGCCGAGGAACAGGATCGCCACCAGCGACGACAGCAGCGGCCCCGAGCCGCGCGCCAGCGGGTAGACCACGGTGAGGTCGGACTTGCGGTAGCCGCGCAGCAGGACCACGTAGTAGAAGACGTGCAGCACGCCGCTCAGGGTGATGAAGCCCCACTCCTTCGCGCCCCAGGTCGGCACGATGCGCCAGCCCAGCGCGATGCCCACCGGGGCCCACACCACAGCCATGAACACGCCGCTCTGGAATGCAAAGCGCGCATCGCCATTCGCCTTCTTGGCGGCGATGTTCCAGCTGGCGTGGATGATCCCCGCCAGGAGGATCAGCGCAAAGGCGGAAAGCGGCACCCCGGTCGAACGGGGCCTAGTGGCGGCCGACGATCGCGGCGGTGGCCATCAATTCTTCCAGCAACGCCAGCGAGACCTTGCCCGAGACCTTGTAGGGGTCGAGTTCGGGCTTCTCGGAGTACTTGAGCAGCGTCGAGGCATTGAGCTTCGAGAGGTTGACCTGCCCCATCGTCCAGCCGCCGAAGCGGCGCTCGGAAATTTCCTCGTAGTGCAGCAGCACCACGTCCTTGTGGCGCACGTCGCGCTGGATGTGGCCATACAGCTCGCTGATGGCCGTGCGCCCGCCTTCGATGGCCTGCAGGAAGGTGCCGGCGCCGTAGCAGAGGATGCCGGTGATGCCGCAGGCCGGGTTGTGGCTGCGCGATTGCGCAAGGATGGCTTCGACGGCCGCGGGGCTGGTATCGACAGCGCGGCTGGCATAGAGAAGTCGGACCAGCATGTTCAGGCCTCCCGCCGGGCCGCCCCAAGGGAGGCCTGCGCCCCCTCGGGGGGCAGCGAATACACGAAGTGATGAGCGTGGGGGTTCATTCAGCTCCTTCTCGGCAGGAGGGAAAGGAATTCGCGACGCAGGCTCGGGTCCTTGAGGAACACGCCGCGCATCACGGAGTTGATCATCTTGCTGTCCATTTCCTTCACGCCGCGCCAAGCCATGCAGAAATGCTCGGCTTCCATGACGAGGGCGAGGCCGTCGGGCTGCGTCTTTTCCTGGATCAGGTCGGCCAGTTGCACCACGGCTTCTTCCTGGATCTGCGGACGGCCCATCACCCACTCGGCGAGGCGCGCGTATTTCGACAGGCCGATCACGTTGGTGTGCTCGTTGGGCATCACGCCGATCCAGAGCTTGCCGATGATCGGGCAGAAGTGGTGCGAGCAGGCGCTGCGCACGGTGATCGGGCCGACGATCATCAGCTCGTTCAGGTGCTCGGCATTGGGAAACTCGGTGAGCGAAGGCGGCGCCACGTAGCGGCCCTTGAACACCTCGTTGAGGTACATCTTGGCGACGCGGCGCGCGGTATTGCCGGTGTTGTGGTCGTTCTCGAGGTCGATGACGAGGCTTTCGAGCACGCCCTTCATCTTGACCTCGACCTCGTCGAGCAGCGCCTCCAGCTCGCCGGGTTCAATGAACTCGGCGATGTTGTCGTTGGCATTGAAGCGCATTCGCGCTGCGGTGATGCGCTCACGGATCTTGACGGAGACGGGCGTACCCTCGTCGTCTTTTCGATCGGGAAGCGGGTCGACGTCGGTTTTCCTCAACATCCGCGCATGGTATCAGCGATCCCTTTTTCAGCGCTCCAGAGGGGGAACACCGCGGAACCGGCTTTGCCGGGCCGCCGGTGCCGCCTCCGGCAAGGGGAGCAGAAGCGACACGCCGTGCGCGAAGCCCCCGGGGGGCGCTCAGACCAGCGAGAAATCGGCCACCAATGGCAGGTGATCGGACATGCGGGCCCAGATGGGACCGCGCGGGACCGTGCAGGCCATGGGCTCCAGCTTGCGGCCGTAGACGAAATCGAGCTGCGCCACCGGCAGGCGCGAGGGATAGGTGAGCGTGCGCGGGCCGCGCAGGTCGCCGGTGTCGCGCAGGCCCATGGCGTTCATCGCGTAGCGCATGCGCGCGCCCCAGTCGTTGAAGTCGCCGGCCACGATCACGGCCTCGTCGGCCGGCACCTCGCGGTCGATGAACTCGCGCAGGCGGGCGATCTGCCGCACGCGGCTGCCCTTGATGAGGCCCAGGTGCACCACGATGGCATGCACCGGCTGGTCCTCCACCTCGATCACGACGTGCAGCAGCCCGCGTTGCTCGAAGCGGTGGTCGGAGATGTCCTGGTGCCCGGTGCGGATCACCGGCCAGCGCGTCAGCAGCGCATTGCCGTGCTCGCCGTGGCGCGTGACGGCATTGGTCTCGTAGACCGCGGTGTAGCCCTCGGGCGCAAGGAAGTCGGCTTGCGGCAGATCGGGCCAGCGCGCAAAGCGGGCCGCGGCCTGCCGGTTCATCTTGCGTACTTCCTGCAGGCAGATGATGTCGGCATCGAGCTGTTCGATGGCGTGGCCGAGGTTGTGGATCTCGAGTCGCCGGGCGGGCCCGATGCCCTGCACACCCTTGTGGATGTTGTAGGTCGCGACCCGGAGATTGCGTGCCGGCAGGTTCATTGCGCAAATTCTGGCAGCAACAGAATGGCTTCGGCGTTCGACGGGGAAAAACACGCATCGGCCGCTTCGCGGTACGGCAGCCATTGCCAGTCGGTGTGCTCGCGCGGATCGAGCGTGGGCGCCAGGCGCTCGGGCACGCAGAGGCCGAACAGGTGCTCGGTGTTGTGCGTGACGCCGGGCTCGTAGCGCGCGCGCCAGCCCGGGTAGATCTCGTAGATGTTGCGCAGCTGCCAGTCGACCAGTTGCGAGGCCAGCGCACTGCCCTCGCCGCAGGAGATGCCGGTTTCCTCGGCCACCTCGCGCGCGGCGGTGAGCGCGAGCGGCTCGTCGGCCGTGTCCTTGCTGCCGGTGACCGATTGCCAGAACTCGCTGGCATCGGCACGCCGGATCAGCAGCACGTCGAGCGCCGGCGTATGGATGACGACCAGCACCGACTCCGGAATCTTCCAGGGCCGGGCACCGGTGGTCATGGGCGCATCAGGCGGGTTGCTGGACGTTGCGCAGCTTGATGTGCAGTTCGCGCAGCTGCTTCTCGTCGACCGGGCTCGGCGCCTGCGTCAGCAGGTCTTGCGCACGCTGGGTCTTGGGGAAGGCGATCACGTCGCGGATCGACTCGGCGCCGGTCATGAGCATGACGAGGCGGTCGAGGCCGATGGCGATGCCGCCGTGCGGCGGTGCGCCGTACTGCAGCGCGTCGAGCAGGAAGCCGAACTTGAGCTGTGCGTCCTCGGCGCTGATCTTGAGCGCGCGGAACACCTTGCTCTGCACTTCCTCGCGGTGGATACGCACCGAACCGCCGCCCATCTCGATGCCGTTGAGCACCATGTCGTAGGCCTTGGCGATGCACTTCTCGGGCGCGGTGTCCATGAGGTCTTCATGGCCATCCTTCGGTGCGGTGAACGGGTGGTGCACGGCCGACCAGCGCTGGCCTTCCTCGTCGAACTCGAACATCGGGAAGTCGACCACCCACAGCGGCGCCCAGCGGTCGTCGAACAGGCCGCTCTTCTTGCCGAAGGCGCTGTGGCCGATCTTCACGCGCAGCGCGCCGATCGCGTCGTTGACGATCTTTTCCTTGTCGGCACCGAAGAACAGGATGTCGCCGTTGCGGGCACCGGTGCGGGCAATGATCTCGGCCAGCGAGACGTCGTCGAGGTTCTTCACGATCGGGCTCTGCAGGCCTTCGCGGCCGGCGGCTGCGTCGTTGACCTTGATGTAGGCCAGGCCCTTGGCACCGTAGATCTTGACGAACTCCTGGTACGCGTCGATTTCACCGCGCGACAGGCCGCCTTCGGCGCCGCCGCCGGGCACGCGCAGGGCCACCACACGGCCGCCCTGCATGGTGGCGGCGTTCGAGAACACCTTGAACTCGACGCGCTTCATGAGCTCCGTGAGCTCGGTGAACTCGAGCTTCACGCGCAGGTCGGGCTTGTCGGAGCCGTACTTGAACATCGCGTCGGCGTAGCTCATCGTCGGGAACACCGGCAGGTCGATGCCCGCGGCATTGCGGAACACGGTGCGGATCATGCCCTCGAACATCTCGCGGATTTCCTCCTCGGCGAGGAACGAGGTCTCGATGTCGATCTGCGTGAATTCGGGCTGGCGGTCGGCGCGCAGGTCTTCGTCGCGGAAGCACTTCACGATCTGGTAGTAGCGGTCGTAGCCGGCCACCATCAGCAGTTGCTTGAAGAGCTGGGGCGACTGCGGCAGCGCGAAGAAGCTGCCGTCATGCACGCGGCTGGGCACGAGGTAGTCGCGCGCGCCTTCGGGCGTGGACTTGCCGAGCATCGGGGTCTCGATGTCGATGAAGCCATTGGCATCGAGGAACTTGCGCGTTTCCATCGTCACCTTGTAGCGCAGCATCATGTTGCGCTGCATGGCGGGGCGGCGCAGGTCGAGCACGCGGTGCGTGAGGCGGGTGGTTTCCGACAGGTTGTCGTCGTCCAGCAGGAACGGCGGCGTGACCGACGGGTTCAGCACCTTGAGCTCGTGGCACAGCACTTCGATCTTGCCGCTCTTGAGCTGGTCGTTGGTCGTGCCTTCGGGGCGCGAACGCACCAGGCCCGTGATCTGCACGCAGAACTCGTTGCGCAGGTTTTCGGCGACGGCGAAGGTGGAGGCGCGATCGGGGTCGCACACCACCTGCACATAACCTTCGCGGTCACGCACGTCGATGAAGATCACGCCGCCGTGGTCGCGGCGACGGTTGACCCAGCCGCACAGGGTGACGGTCTGGCCCAACAGGGCTTCGGTCACAAGACCGCAATAGTGAGTACGCATGGCCATAGAGATGACTTCCGGCGCCGTCGTGGCGCATTCGTTTTTATGAGTTGAATGGCTTGTTCGCCAGCGCGGCCGGGCCGCCTGGAACGACCACGCCCATCGAGACGATGTACTTGAGCGCTTCGTCCACGCTCATCTTGAGTTCGATGCAGTCGCTGCGCTTGAGCATGACGAAATAGCCGCCCGTGGGGTTGGGTGTGGTCGGCACGTAGACGCTGAGGAATTCCTCGGCGCCCAGGTGCGCGGCCACTTCGTTGCCCGGCGCGCCGGTCACGAAGGCAATGGTCCACACGTTTTCGCGCGGCCACTGGATCAGCACCGCCGTCCGGAAGGCATTGCCGTTCTCGGAGAACAGCGTGTCCGACACCTGCTTGACGCTGGAATAGATCGAGCGCACGACCGGAATGCGCCGCACCACGGCATCGCCCCAGCCGAGCAGGCGCTTGCCGACGAAGTTGCTCGCGATGGCGCCCACCACCAGCAGGATGGCCAGCGTGAGCAGCACGCCGAGTCCGCGGATGTTGTTGTCGAAGAGCCACTTCTGCCAGACCGCCGGCAGCACCCACAGCGTCTGGTCCAGCGTGTCGATGATCCACTTCAGCACCGCGAGGGTGATGAACAGCGGAACGATCACCAGCAAGCCGGAGAACAGCCATTTGCGCAGGGCGAGCATGGTCGGGATCTCAGTCGCCGCTCTTGGCGGCAGGGGCCGGAGCGGGGGCAGGCGCCGGGGCCGGCGCGGCGGGAGGAGCCGAAGACTCGGCGGACTTGGCGCTGTCGCTCGCAACGGGTGCCGTGGCCGTTTCGGCCTTCTTGCCGCCGCCTTCGCGGAAATCGGTCACGTACCAGCCCGAGCCCTTGAGCTGGAAACCGGCGGCGGTGACCTGTTTTTCGAACGCGCTCGCGCCGCACACCGGACACACCGTCAGGGGCGCGTCGGACATCTTCTGCAAAGCATCTTTGGCAAAGCCGCAGGCGCTGCACTTGTAGGCGTAGATGGGCATGGGGAAATAGGTGTCCAAAAAGCGGCGCAGCTGCCGCTCGCAAAGCCCTCGATTATAAGCGCCTACCCCGTCGCCGGGGTGACGTCAAGCCGGCTCGGTGGCCAACGGCCGGTGCGGCGTGTGAGTGTTCACCACCCACTGCGGCAGCAACGAACCGCCCACCATGCCGGCCAAGGAGGCCAGCACACCCGCGAGCTGGGCCGGGAACACCGCCCCCCAGGGCGTGGCCAGGAACAGCAGCCAGGCGCCGATGCCGAACAGGATCGACGCGACGGCCCCCTGGGTGGTGGCGCGGCGCCAGTACAGGCCGCACACCAGCGGCACGAATGCCCCCACCAGCGGCACCTGGTAGGCGCCCGAGACCAGCTCGTAGATCGGCGTGCCCTGCATGCGGATGGCATAGGCCAGCACGGCGGCGCTGAACAGCAGCACCGTGATGCGCATGGTCATGAGGTTCTGGCGGTCGGTGCCGGCCGGCCGGAACTGGCGCCAGATGTTCTCGGTGAAGGTGACGCTGGGCGCCAGCAGCGTGGCCGAGGCGGTCGACTTGATGGCCGACAGCAGCGCCCCGAAGAACAGCACCTGCATCACGAACGGCATCTTCTCGAGCACCAGCGTGGGCAGCACCTTCTGCGGATCTTCCTTCAGCAGCTGGGCGGTCTGCTCCGGCATGATCAGCAGCGCGCTCGCCACCAGGAACATCGGGACGGCGGCGAACAGGATGTACGCCAGGCCGCCGATCACGGGGCCGCGGGTGGCGGCCTTGACGCTGTTGGCCGACATCACGCGCTGGAACACGTCCTGCTGCGGAATGGAGCCCAGCATCATCGTGATGGCCGCCGCGAAGAAGAACACCATGTCGTGCCAGTTGGGCTCGGGCCAGAACTTGAACAGGTCCTTGCTGACCGCGAAGGCCACCACCTTGTCGGCGCCGCCGGCCATGTTGCCGGCAAAGACCGCGATCACCGCGAGGCCGGCGACCAGGATGATCATCTGGATGAAATCGGTCACCGCCACCGACCACATGCCGCCGAACAGCGTGTACGCCAGGATCGAGACCACCCCGATCACCATGCCCAGCGGAATGCTGATGGTGCCGGCCGACAGCACGTTGAACACCAGCCCGAGCGCCGTGACCTGCGCCGAGACCCACCCCAGGTAGCTCAGCATGATGATGAGCGTGCAGGCCACCTCGACACTGCGGCCGTAGCGCTCGCGGTAGTAGTCGCTGATGGTCAGCAGCGTCATGCGGTAGAGCTTGCCCGCGAAGAACAACCCCACCAGGATCAGGCAGGTGCCGGCGCCGAACGGGTCTTCGATCACGCCGTGCAAGCCGCCCTCGATGAACTTGGCCGGAATGCCGAGCACCGTTTCGGACCCGAACCAGGTCGCGAAGGTGGTCGTCACGATCATGAAGAGCGGCAGGTGCCGCCCCGCAATCGCGAAGTCGGTGGTGTTCTTCACCCGCTTGGCGGCGTAGAGGCCGATCGCGATGGTGACCAGCAGATAGACGACAACCAGCGTCAGCAGCACGGGGAATCTCCTCTAGAACAACTTCACACGCACCAGCAATTGCATGGCCAGCAATCCCAATACAAATCCTATGCCACCGTAGATGATGGTCTGGAGCAGCTTGTTGGTGCGTTTCTGCGCGGCCAACAGCTCCAGCAACTCGCGGCGGTGATCGGCAGGCCGATTTTCGAGGAAATCGTGCAGCAGGCGAGGCAATTGCGGCAGCAGCTTGGCATAGCGCGGCGCCTCGGCCTTGAGCTGCTCGAACAGCTTCCTGGGGCCGATCTGGTCGACCATCCACTTTTCGAGGAACGGCTTGGCCGTGGCCCAGAGGTCGAGCTCCGGGTCGATGTTGCGGCCCAGGCCCTCGATGTTGAGCAGGGTCTTCTGCAGCAGCACCAGTTGCGGCTGGATCTCGACGTGGAAGCGGCGCGAGGTCTGGAACAGCCGCATCAACACCATGCCGAGCGAGATTTCCTTCAGCGGCCGGTCGAAGTACGGCTCGCAGACGGTGCGGATCGCGCCCTCCAGCTCGTCGATGCGGGTGCCTTCGGGCACCCAGCCGCTTTCGAGGTGAAGCTCGGCCACGCGCTTGTAGTCGCGCCGGAAGAAGGCCACGAAGTTCTGCGCGAGGTATTCCTTGTCCGACTCGGTCAGCGTGCCGATGATCCCGAAATCGAGCGAAATGTAGCGACCGAAGGTCTCGGGCTCCAGGCTCACCTGGATGTTGCCGGGGTGCATGTCGGCATGGAAGAAGCCGTCGCGAAACACCTGCGTGAAGAAGATCGTCACGCCGTCGCGCGCCAGCTTGGGAATGTCGACGCCGGCCGCGCGCAGGCGGTCCATCTGCGCGATGGGCACGCCGTTCATGCGCTCCATCACGATCACCTCGGGATGGCAGAAGTCCCAGAACATCTCGGGAATCAGCACCAGGTCGAGCTCGGTCATGTTGCGGCGCAGCTGGGCCGCATTGGCCGCTTCGCGCACGAGGTCGAGCTCGTCGTGCAGATACTTGTCGAACTCGCCGACCACCTCGCGCGGCTTCAGGCGCTTGCCGTCGGCCGAGAGGTTCTCGATCCAGCCGGCCATCATGGCCATGAGCGCCAGGTCCTTCTCGATCACGCCGCGCATGTTGGGGCGCAGCACCTTGACCGCGACATCGCGGATCTCGCCCTGGTTGGTGCGGATGGTCGCGAAGTGAACCTGCGCGATCGAGGCGCTGGCGATCGGCGTCTCGTCGAACTGCACGAAGACGTCGCTCACCGGGCGGCGGAACGCGCGCTCGATGGTTGCGATGGCCACCGACGAAGGGAACGGCGGCACGCGGTCCTGCAGGAAGGCGAGTTCGTCGGCGATGTCGGGCGGCAGCAGGTCGCGCCGGGTCGACAGCACCTGGCCGAACTTCACGAAGATCGGGCCGAGGCGCTCCAGCGCCTCGCGCAGCCGCTGGCCGCGTGGCGCATCGAGATTCCGGCCGACGGAAACGACGCGCGCCACCACGCGCAGCCAGGGCTTGCGGAAGCTCGTGAGCACGAGCTCGTCCAGGCCGTAGCGCAGCGCGACCCAGACGATGAACAGGCCGCGGTAGAAGCGCCTCATTCGGCCGTGCCCGCCGAGCCGCCGGCGCGTGCCGTGCGGTCGCCGACGAACTGGCGCAGCGCGGCGACGACACGCCGCACGCCGTTGCCGAGGGTGTGCGCCGGCACGTCGCCGATCAGGCGTGCGAGGTCGTCCTCGATGTCCCAGCGCACATGGTCGACCAGCCAGTTGACCTCGGCGGCCAGTTGCACGTCGCCGACGATCTGGACCGAGGGCTTGTCGCCGCGCAGCGTGGCGCGGGCGATGTCGAAGGGGGATTCGTCGATCACGGTGAGAGTGAGTTCAGACGCCGAGCCCGCAGGTGCGAGGTCGAGCAGCCCGGCCGGCGTGGCCACCAGCTCCATCGTCACGAAGCGCCACTGGAAGCGCACCACCCGCCCCTGCTGGCGCAGCAGCCGCTGCTGGGCCTCGGGCTCCTGCTGCAACACATGGTTCAGGAACAGGACCGCGCGGTGCTGGATCTCGTGGACCGCCCAGTCCGGCGGCTGCAGGCGCTCGCCGATGCGGTTGAAGAGGTCGCCGAGAAAAGAAAAAGGGGACGATGGTGTGGCCATGTCCCCATTATCCCGTCACTGCAACGACTCGCGATGCGCGAACGCATCGCTCCCTTCAAGAGATACCGCAGAACCGGCTCTGCCGGGCTGCTGGTATCGCCCCCGGTAGGGGGTAGGAGGCCACACGAAGTGGGCAAGCCTGGGGGCGAGCCTATTGCAGAGCTTGCACGCCGGCCACCAGCCAGCCGCTGTTGCCGCTGAGCGGCTTGGTCATGTTCCAGACTTCGCGGAACGGACCCGGGCCGGCGGAAGCGTCTTCGCGGATCATGCCGGAGAACTCCACGCTCGCCATGTAGGCGTCGGGCAGCTCCTCGATACCGAGCAGCTTGGCGTCGAGCATCACGACCTCGGTCTTGTTCGAGGCGCCGCCGGTGTGGCTGGCGCGATCGGCCAGCTGCGCGCGGATCTCGCCGACCATGCCGTCGGTCATCATCGAGCGCAGCGTCGAAACGTCGGCGCGGTCCCATGCGTCCTGCAGCGTCACGAAATTGCGCTTGGCGGCGGCAAGGAAGCCGTCCACGTCGAAGCCCGTGGGGATGCCCCAGGACTGCGAGCCGGCCAGTGCCGAGCCGATCATGCTGCCGCCAGCCGCGGCGCCCGCGGCCGAGAGGCTGCTGCCGTGGCGATCGCCATCGGCCGGCGTGGCGTCGAAGGCGGTTGCCGAACGCTCCCATGGCCGTGCCGAGGCATCGTTGCCCACGTTGGCCGGGCTGTACTGCACCGGTGCGCTCGCGTTGGCGGGGTTGCCCGCGCCTTCGAAGGCGAAGCCGCCCTGGCGGTTGCCGCCCGACGACGCTGCCGAGCGCGCCTTGAACACGCGCCATGCCACCACGGCGGCCAGCACGAGCAGGCCGATCAGCAGGATGTTGCCGAAGCCGGCGCCAAGGCCCAGCGAATGCGCGAGCCATGCGAGGCCCAGGCCGGCCGCAATGCCGCCGAGCATCGCGCCCCAGGGGCGCTTCGGTGCGGCTGCCGCAGGTGCGGGGGTCGCGGGCCGGGCTGCCGAGTTGGTCGCGTTCTGCTGCGCAGGCGCCGAAGGCGACGCGGACTCGCGCTGCGTCACGTTGGACGACTGGCGACCGACGGATTTGCCACCGCCGATGCGCGCGGCGTCGGCCTGGACACTGACCAGCACCAATGCAGCTGCCAAGAACAAAGAACCCAAACTTTTCATGTCGTCTCCTCTTGAGCGAAAAATTCGCCTCGTCAACACTTGATTCCAACATGGAGAGCGGCCACGCCACCCGTCATGTTGTGATAGTCCACATGTCCGAAACCGCCCTCTTTCATGAGGGTCTTGAGTTCCTCTTGCGCGGGATGCATGCGGATCGATTCGGCCAGGTAGCGATAGCTCGCGTCGTCGCCGGCCACGAGCTTGCCCAGGCGCGGCAGCACGTTGAAGGAGTACCAGTCGTAGGCCTTGGCAAGCGGCTTCGCGACCTTCGAGAACTCGAGCACCAGCAGCTTGCCGCGAGGCTTGAGCACGCGGTTCATTTCCTTGAGCGCGATGTCCTTGTGCGTCATGTTGCGCAGGCCGAAGGCCACGGTCACGACGTCGAAGTGGTTGTCGGGGAAAGGCAGCTTCTCGGCATCGCAGACCAGCGTGGGCAGCGCCACGCCGGCATCGAGCAGGCGGTCGCGGCCGGTTCTCAGCATGGCTTCGTTGATGTCGGTGTGGACCACCTGCCCCGTGGCGCCGACCTTCTTCGAGAAGGCCAGCGCGAGGTCGCCGGTGCCGCCCGCGATGTCGAGCACGCGCGAGCCTTCGCCCACGTTCGCCACCATCACGGTGTAGGCCTTCCAGGCGCGGTGCAGGCCCACCGACATCAGGTCGTTCATGATGTCGTAGCGCGAGGCCACAGAGTCGAAGACGCCGCGAACACGTTGCGCCTTCTCGCTTTCGTCGACCTTCTCGAAGCCGAAGTGGGTGGTACTCATGCAACCGATGTTAGGCCGGAAGCCTTCACATCAAGACGACGACCCCGCGCTGACGCCGGACATTTGTTGCTTTTTCTTCAAATGAAGAGGCGCCGCAACGCGCGCCCTTCCTGCCGACATGGCTATCTTTTCAATAGCACAGGGGTATTCGAGGCGTCAGTGGCTGCCGCAGGCGGAGCCGCTCTTGTCGGGCATCGGGGCATCGCGATCGACACCCGCCTGCGCCAGCCGGCGCTCGTACTGCGCCCACAACTCGGCCTGGTTCGCACCGAGTTCGTAGAGCAGGTCCCACGAATAGATGCCGGTGTTGTGGCCGTCGCTGAAGGTCGGCTGCACGGCGTAGTTGCCGACCGGCTCGAGGTTGTCCAGATCGACATTGCGCTTGCCGGTCTGCAGGATTTCCTGGCCCGGGCCATGGCCCTGCACTTCGGCCGACGGCGAGTAGATGCGCATCAGCTCGAACGGAATGCGGAAGGTCGCGCCGTCCGAAAAGCCGATCTCGAGCACGCGCGACTGGCCGTGCACGGTGATCGATTGCGGCGTCGGTGCGCCTGGTTTCAAGCCTGCCATGGGTATTCCGTTCGGGTAAGTTCTCGGAGCCTCTCAGTATGACGTGCAGGCCGCGCGGATGCGCGACCGACCCGAAGCTCAGCCGAGCACCGCCAGTCGGCGGACCATCTCGGCCTCCAGGGCCGGCAACGACGCCTGCACGCCCGCCACGCGGTCCGCTGGCGCCGCGCGCTGCGCGGCGGCCCAGAACGGCGAGGGAAAGTGGCTGTCCCACGCGAAGCGCGCGATCACGTGCCAATGCAGGTGCGGCACCATGTTGCCGAGCGCGGCGAGGTTGACCTTGACCGGCGCCAGCTGCTCGCGCAGGCACTGCTCGACCACCGTCACCGCCTCCATGCACAGCGCGCGGTCCGCGGCATCGAGATCCGAAAACTCCGGCGCATGGCCGCGCCAGATCACGCGGTAGAAGGCCGGGAAGCCAGCCTCTTCCGCATGGATGACGCGCAGCTTCGCACCCTCGAACACGATGCGGCCACCCGGGCCTTCGCAGAAGGGACAAGCTTGCACCGTCACACCAGCACCCGTTCGATGCCGCCCTGGTTGGCAGCGGCCACATAGGTCGGCATCCAGTCTTCTCCGAGGATCTTGTTGGCCATCTCGACCACGATGTAGTCGGCTTCGAGCAGGCCGTTGTTCAGGTCGCTGCCGTAGCGCGAGAGGCCCTGCAGGCAGCTGGGGCAGCTGGTGAGGATCTTCACGTTGTCCTTCGCACCGACCTGGCCGGCGTCGCGCAGCGCGGCCTCGCCCTTCTTGAGCTCTTCTTCCTTGCGGAAGCGGATCTGCGTGGAGATGTCCGGCCGCGACACGCCCAACGTGCCCGACTCGCCACAGCAGCGATCGTTCTTGAGCACGTTGTCGCCGACCAGCGCCTTCACCGTCTTCATCGGGTCCTGCAACTTCATCGGGGAGTGGCACGGGTCGTGATAGAGATAGCCGCCACCGCCCGCATCGGCCAGCGTGATGCCCTTCTCGAGCAGGTACTCGTGGATGTCGATGATCCGGCAGCCGGGGAAGATCTTGTCGAACTGGTAGCCCTGCAGCTGGTCGTAGCAGGTGCCGCAGCTCACCACCACGGTCTTGATGTCGAGGTAGTTGAGCGTGTTGGCGACGCGGTGGAAGAGCACACGGTTGTCCGTGATCATCTTCTCGGCCTTGTCGAACTGGCCGCTGCCGCGCTGCGGATAGCCGCAGCAGAGATAACCCGGCGGCAGCACCGTCTGCACGCCCGCATGCCAGAGCATCGCCTGCGTGGCGAGGCCGACCTGCGAGAACAGGCGCTCCGAACCGCAGCCCGGGAAGTAGAAGACCGCCTCGGTTTCCGAGGTGGTGGCCTTCGGGTTGCGGATGATCGGCACGTAGTCGGCATCCTCGATGTCGAGCAGCGCGCGCGCCGTCTTCTTCGGCAGGTTGCCCGGCATCTTCTTGTTGATGAAGTGGATCACCTGCTCCTTGAGCGGCGCCGGGCCCAGCGTGGCCGGCGGTGCCTCCGTCTGCTTCTTCGCCAGGCCGCGCAGCAGGTCGTTGGCCAGGCGCTGGGCCTTGAAGCCCACGCCCACCATGCCCGCGCGCACCGCCTTGATGGTCTGCGGATTGGTCGCATTGAGGAAGAACATCGCGGCCGCGTTGCCGGGTCGGAAGCTCTTCTGGCCCATCTTGCGCAGCAGGTTGCGCATGTTCATCGACACGTCGCCGAAGTCGATCTTCACCGGGCACGGCGTGAGGCACTTGTGGCACACGGTGCAGTGGTCGGCCACGTCCTCGAACTCTTCCCAGTGCTTGATGCTGATGCCGCGCCGGGTCTGTTCCTCGTAGAGGAAGGCCTCGACCAGCAGCGAGGTCGCGAGGATCTTGTTGCGCGGGCTGTAGAGGAGGTTGGCGCGCGGCACGTGCGTGGCGCACACCGGCTTGCACTTGCCGCAGCGCAGGCAGTCCTTGACGCTGTCGGCGATGGCGCCGATATCGCTCTGCTGCATGATCAGCGACTCGTGCCCCATGAGGCCGAAGCTCGGCGTGTAGGCGTTGGTCAGGTCGGCGTGCAGCGTGACGGCTTCGCCGGCCGGCGCGCGCAGCAGCTTGCCCTTGTTGAAGCGGCCCTCGGGGTCGACCCTGGCCTTGTATTCGGTGAACGGGCGAAGCTCCTCGTCGCTGAGGAATTCGAGCTTGGTGATGCCGATGCCGTGCTCGCCCGAGATCACGCCGTCGAGGCTGCGCGCCAGCGCCATGATGCGGACCACCGCGGCATGCGCGGTCTGCAGCATGTCGTAGTTGTCGCTGTTGACGGGGATGTTGGTGTGCACGTTGCCGTCGCCGGCGTGCATGTGCAGCGCGACCCACACGCGGCCCTTGAGCACCTGCTTGTGGATCGCGGTGCATTCGGCCAGGATCGGCGCGAACTCGGCGCCCGAGAAGATCTCCTGCAGCGGCTGGCGCAGCTGCGTCTTCCAGCTGGCGCGCAGGGTGTGGTCCTGCAGCTGCGGGAACAGGCCGTCGACGTTCTGCAGCCAGCCGGCCCAGAGCGTGCGCACCTCCTGCACCAGCGCCATGGCCTGCGCCACACGGTCTTCGAGCAGTTCGGCCGCCGGAATCTCGTGCGCGTCGTCGGTCTTGCCCAGCGGCAGGTTGCCGCGCGTGAGGAAGGCCTCGAGCTCGTCGGTGAGCGCGAGCTTGTTCTGCAGCGAGAGCTCGATGTTGATGCGCTCGATGCCGTCGCTGTACTCGGCCATGCGCGGCAGCGGAATCACCACGTCCTCGTTGATCTTGAAGGCGTTGGTGTGCTTGCTGATGGCGGCCGTGCGCTTGCGGTCGAGCCAGAATTTCTTGCGCGCCTCGGGGCTGATGGCGATGAAGCCTTCGCCGCTGCGCGAGTTGGCGATGCGCACCACCTCGGAGGTGATGCGTGCGACCGCGTCGGCGTCGTCGCCCGCGATGTCACCGAACAGCACCATCTTCGGCAGGCCACCGTGTTTTTTCGACTTGGTGGCGTAGCCCACCGCCTTGAGGTAGCGGTCGTCCAGGTGCTCGAGGCCGGCCAGCAGCACGCCCGAGCGCTTCTGCTCGGCGAACATGAAGTCCTTGATCTCGACGATGCTGGGCACCGCGTCCTTGGCGTTGCCGAAGAACTCGAGGCACACGGTGCGCGTGTGGGCCGGCATGCGGTGCACCACCCAGCGGCAGCTGGTGATGAGGCCGTCGCAGCCTTCCTTCTGGATGCCCGGCAGGCCCGAGAGGAACTTGTCGGTCACGTCCTTGCCGAGGCCTTCCTTGCGGAAGGTCTTGCCGGGAATCTCGAGGCGCTCGGTGCGCCGCTTCGTCTTGCCGTCCGCCGCGTAGTACTGCAGTTCGAACACGGCGCTTTCGGCGTCGTGGATCTTGCCGAGGTTGTGGCCGATGCGCGTGACCTCGAGCCATTCGGCCTGCGGCGTGACCATGCGCCACGAAGCGAGGTTGTCGAGCGCCGTGCCCCAAAGCACGGCCTTCTTGCCGCCCGCGTTCATCGCCACGTTGCCGCCGACGCACGAGGCTTCGGCGGAGGTGGGATCGACCGCGAACACGAAGCCCGCGCGCTCGGCCGCATCGGCCACGCGCTGCGTGACCACGCCGGCTTCGGTCCAGATGGTGGGCACGGGGTTGTCGAGGCCGGGCAGCGGGATCGTCTCGACCTCGGTCATGGCCTCGAGCTTCTCGGTGTTGATGACGACGCTGTTCCAGGTGAGCGGAATCGCGCCGCCGGTGTAGCCGGTGCCGCCCCCGCGCGGAATGATGGTCAGGCCCAGCTCGATGCAGCCCTTCACCAGCAGCGCCATCTCGGCCTCGGTATCGGGGCACAGCACGACGAAGGGGTATTCCACGCGCCAGTCGGTGGCGTCTGTGACGTGCGACACGCGCGAGAGGCCGTCGAACTTGATGTTGTCCTTGGCCGTGAGCCGGCGCAGCACGCGCGTGGCCTTGCGGCGCAGGGCGGCGACGTCGCGGAACATGGTGTCGAACGCGGCCACGGCGTCGCTGACGAGCCCGGTGAGCTCGCCCACGAGCTGGTCGCGCGGCATGTCGCTGTCGGGGGTGCGGCGCTTCTGCACCTCGGTCAGCCGGTGCTTGAGCGCATCGACCAGTTGGCCGCGGCGGCGCGGGTTGTCGAGCAGGTCGTCGACCAGGTAGGGGTTGCGCTGCACCACCCAGATGTCGCCCAGCACTTCGTAGAGCATGCGCGCCGATCGGCCGGTGCGGCGCTCGGCACGCAGGGTCTGGAGCAGTTCCCAGCCGCGTTCGCCCAGCAGGCGAATCACGATCTCGCGATCGGAGAAGCTGGTGTAGTTGTACGGGATCTCGCGCAGTCGTACAGGCTCTGCGGCCTGTGACAACAGCGTATTCAACGCGGTCGGAGCATTCATCGGGTGGGGCGCCTCGGCCAGGCGCTGCGCGCCCCTATAGCCGGGCAGGTGATTTTAGGGCAGGGCTTGGGGGCTTGCCTTGTCGCGTCGCCGTTTCCCCTACGCAGAGGCGCCCGGCAGGCGGCGCGGCCGGCCTCAGAACAGCACGCGGCTGCGGATCGTCCCGTTCACCTTGGCCAGCTTCTCCAGCGCCAGGTCGGAAGAGGCGGCGTCGATGTCCGTCACCACATACCCGACCTTCTCGTTGGTCTGCAGGTACTGGGACGAAATGTTGATGTTGTTGTCCGAGAAGATCTTGTTGATCTCGGACAACACGCCCGGCACGTTCCGGTGGATGTGCAGCAGCCGGTGCTTGCCGGGGTGGGCGGGCAGCGCCACTTCGGGGAAATTGACCGAAGAAGTCGACGTCCCGTTGTCGCTGTACTTCACCAGCTTCTCGGCCACCTCCAGCCCGATGTTGGCCTGCGCCTCCATCGTCGAGCCGCCGATGTGCGGCGTCAGGATCACGTTGTCCAGCCCGCGCAGCGACGACTGGAACTCGTCCTTGTTGCTGCGCGGCTCCACCGGGAACACGTCGATCGCGGCGCCCAGCAGCTTCCTTGCCTTCAGCGCCTCGGCCAACGGCTCGATCTCGACCACCGTGCCGCGCGAGGCGTTGATCAGGATGGAGCCCGGCTTCATGGCGGCAATTTCGGCCGCGCCGATCATCCATTGCGTGGCCTGCGTCTCCGGCACATGCAGCGTCACGATGTCGCTCTGGGCCAGCAGCTGGTGCAGGTCGCGGACCTGGCGCGCATTGCCCAGCGGCAGCTTGGTGACCACGTCGAAGAACGCCACCTGCATGCCCAGCGCCTCGGCCAGGACGGACAGCTGGGCGCCGATCGAGCCATAGCCCACGATGCCCAGCGTCTTGCCGCGAATCTCGAAAGCGTTGTCGGCCGACTTGAGCCAGCCGCCACGGTGCGCCACCGCGCTCTTCTCTGGCACGCCGCGCAGCAGCAGGATGGCTTCGGCCAGCACCAGTTCGGCCACCGAGCGGGTGTTGGAATAAGGCGCGTTGAACACCGCCACGCCATGCTCGCGGGCCGCTTCGAGGTCCACCTGGTTCGTGCCGATGCAGAAGCAACCGGCCGCCACCAGCTTGTGGGCTGCGGCAAACACCTCGGCTGTCAGCTGCGTGCGCGAGCGGATGCCCAGGAAGTGAACGTCGGCGATCTTCGCCTTCAGTTCCGCGTCGGGCAAGGCGCCCGGCAGCGACTCGATCTGGGTGTAGCCGGCGGCGCGCAGCACCTCCACGGCCGAGGGGTGGATGCCCTCGAGCAAAAGGAACTTGATCCTGCTTTTGTCGAGGGAGGTTTTGCTGCTCATGGCGTACTCGCGGAGACCCCGGCCGCGGCAACAGGCTAGGCCGAAAAGGGGGAGGCGATGCTAGCATGGTGCAGCGCAGCACACAGGCCCGCACCCCGCGCCGGGCTTGGCGCCAAAGGGGTTTTCCCGGTTGGAGGATGACAGCCGTCCGTGCGCCAATGTGACGCGGCTGTGTCATCCACATGCCCTAGCATCCGCGCTTTCCATTTTCCCTTCAGGAGTCTTCATGCGATTCAAGACGCTCGCGCTGGCATCGGCGTTGGCCGCCACGCTGTTCAACGTGGCACAAGCCCAAACGGAGATCCAGTGGTGGCATTCCATGACCGCCGTCAACAACGAGTGGGTCAACGATCTGGCCAAGCAGTTCAACGAGAGCCAGAAGGAATACAAGATCGTCCCGACCTTCAAGGGCACGTACGACGAATCGATGACGGCGTCCATTGCCGCCTTCCGCGCCGGCAATGCCCCCCACATCCTGCAGGTGTTCGAAGTGGGCACGGCCACCATGATGGCCAGCAAGGGCGCGATCGTGCCGGTCGGCCAGGTCATGAAGGAGGCGGGCGAGAAGTTCGATCCGGCCGCCTACATCCCCGCCGTGGCCGGCTACTACACCGCCCCCAACGGCCAGATGCTGAGCTTCCCGTTCAACAGCTCGACCACCATCTTCTATTTCAACAAGGACGCCTTCAAGGCGGCCGGCCTGCCGACCGACAAGGCGCCCTCGACCTGGCCCGAAGTGGTGGCCGCGGCCGCCAAGCTCAAGGCCAGCGGCCACAAGTGCCCGTTCACCACCGCCTGGCAGAACTGGACGCAGGTCGAGAGCTTCTCGGCCTGGCACAACGTGGAATTCGCGAGCAAGGCCAACGGCCTGCAGGGTCTGGACGCCCGCCTGAAGGTGAATTCGCCGCTGCACCAGCGCCACATCGAGAACCTGGCCAGCATGTCCAAGCAGGGCCTCTTCATCTACAAGGGCCGCGGCAACGTGCCTGAAGCATCGTTCGTCTCGGGCGAGTGCGCCATGATCAACACGTCATCGGGCTTCTACGGCAACGTGGCGAAGAACGCCAAGTTCGCCTACGGCCTGGCGCCCCTGCCCTACTACCCGGACGTGCCGGGCGCACCGCAGAACACCGTCATCGGCGGCGCCAGCCTGTGGGTCATGTCGGGCAAGAAGCCGGCCGAATACAAGGGCGTGGCCAAGTTCTTCAGCTTCATCTCGACGCCTGAAGTGCAGTCCGCCAGCCACAAGCGCACCGGCTACCTGCCCGTGACCACCGCCTCGTACAAGCTCACCGAGGACTCGGGCTTCTATAAGCAGAACCCCGGCACCGACGTGGCCGTGACGCAGATGATCCGCAAGGTCACCGACAAGAGCCGCGGCATCCGCCTGGGCAACTACGTGCAGATCCGCGCCATCGAGGACGAAGAGCTCGAGCAGGTCTGGAACGGCAAGAAGACCGCCAAGGAAGCCCTCGACGCCATCGTGACGCGCGGCAACGAACAACTGGAACGCTTCCAGAAAGCGAACAAAAGCTAACGATTGACGACCGGACCGCTGTGTCCGGCTAATATCGCCCGCCCCCCGTTCGCTCTTGCACCAGAGCGGGCCGGGCGGGATTTTTTATTCAGAGGGATCATGGAAAAACGCGTTTTCTTTCGCTCGGGCTGGCTGCCCTGGCTGCTGCTGACGCCGCAGATGGCGGTGATCATCGTGTTTTTCTTCTGGCCGGCGGGGCAGGCCATCCTGCAGTCGCTGCAGCAGCAGGATGCGTTCGGCACCTCGGTCGAATTCGTCGGGCTGCAGAACTTCAGGGAACTGTTCGACGACCCGGCCTACGCCGAGTCGTTCAAGACCACGGCCTTCTTCTCGGTGCTGGTGGCCAGCATCGGCATCAGCCTGTCGCTGATGCTGGCCGTCTTTGCCGACCGCATCGTGCGCGGCGGCATGTTCTACAAGACCATGCTGATCCTGCCCTATGCCGTGGCGCCCGCCGTGGCGGCCGTGCTCTGGGTCTTCATGTTCTCGCCCTCGCTGGGCGTGGTGGCCTATGCGCTCGGCAAGGTCGGCATCACCTGGAACCACCTGCTCGACTCGGGCCACGCCATGACGCTGATCGTGATGGCCTCGGTGTGGAAGCAGATTTCCTACAACTTCCTGTTCTTCCTGGCGGGCCTGCAGTCGATCCCGAAGTCGCTGATCGAGGCCGCGGCCATCGATGGCGCGCGCCCCTGGCGCCGCTTCTGGACCGTGCAGTTCCCGCTGCTGTCGCCCACCACCTTCTTCCTGCTGGTGATCAACGTGGTCTACGCCTTCTTCGACACCTTCGCTATCGTCGATGCGGCCACGCAGGGCGGCCCGGGCAAGGACACGACCATCCTGGTCTACAAGGTCTATCACGACGGCTTCAAGGGCCTGGACCTCGGCGGTTCGGCCGCGCAGTCGGTCGTGCTGATGGTGATCGTGGTGGCGCTGACGGTGATCCAGTTCCGCTACGTCGAGAAGAAAGTGCAGTACTGATGATGAAACAGAAGAACGAACTCGGCGGGGCGCAGCATGGTTGAGAAACGCGGCACCCACGGCATCCTGGCCCACGTCGTGATGATCCTCGGCGTCTTCATCGTCGCCTTCCCGCTCTACCTGGCGTTCGTGGCCTCCACGCACACGGCGCAGGAGATCGTGCAGGCGCCGATGCCGCTCCTGCCCGGCTCGAACATGATCGACAGCTACAAGGGCGCGCTCTTCGGCCGCGAGAGCAGCGCGGGCTCCAATGCCCCCGTGGCGCACATGATGTGGGTGAGCTTCGTGACGGCGATGGTGATCTCCATCGGCAAGATCGCGATCTCGCTGCTGTCGGCCTTTGCCATCGTCTACTTCCGCTTCCCGTTCAAGAAGATCTGCTTCTGGGCCATCTTCGTGACGCTGATGCTGCCGGTGGAGGTGCGCATCCTGCCCACCTACAAGGTGCTGTCGGACCTGAACATGCTGAACACGTATGCGGGCCTCACGGTGCCGCTGATCGCGTCGGCCACGGCCACCTTCCTGTTCCGCCAGTTCTTTCTGACGGTGCCGGACGAACTCACCGAAGCCTCGCGCATGGACGGCGCGAGCCCGATGCGCTTCTTCTTCGACGTGCTGCTGCCGCTGTCGAAGACCTCGATCGCGGCGCTGTTCGTGATCCAGTTCATCTACGGCTGGAACCAGTACCTGTGGCCGCTGCTCGCGACCACGAGCGAAGACATGTACCCCGTGGTGGTCGGCATCAAACGCATGATCGCCGGCGGCGACGGGCAGAACGAATGGAACGTTGTGATGGCCACCGCCATCCTCGCCATGCTGCCGCCCGCGCTGGTGGTGGTCTTGATGCAAAAGTGGTTCGTCAAGGGCCTTGTGGACACTGAGAAATAGGCTCGCCCCCAGGCTGCGCGCACTTCGTGTCGCAACGCCCTCCCCCTATCGGGGGCACCACCAGCGGCCCGGCAAAGCCGGTTCCGCGGTGGTTCTGGAAATAACGGTGCCTCGCGATAGAGGTCGAAATCGAGAAGAACATGGCTGCACTTTCCCTACGCAACGTCATCAAGCGCTACGGCCACGGGCCGAAAGCCAACCAGGTCATCCACGGCGTGAGCGCCGAGATCGCCGACCATGAATTCATCGTGATCGTCGGGCCCTCGGGCTGCGGCAAGTCGACGCTGCTGCGCATGGTGGCCGGCCTCGAGGAAATCTCGGCCGGCGAGATCGCCATCGGCGGGCGCGTGGTGAACCAGCTCGAGCCCTCCGAGCGCGACATCGCCATGGTGTTCCAGAACTACGCGCTCTATCCGCACATGAGCGTGTTCGCCAACATGGCCTACGGGCTGAAGATCGCCAAGGTGCCGGTGCCCGAGATCAAGGTGCGCGTCGACAAGGCCGCGAAGATCCTCGAACTGGGCCACCTGCTCGAACGCAAGCCGCGCGAACTCTCGGGCGGCCAGCGCCAGCGCGTGGCCATGGGCCGCGCGATCGTGCGGCAGCCGCAGGTGTTCCTGTTCGACGAGCCGCTGTCGAACCTCGACGCCAAGCTGCGCGCGCAGACGCGCCTCGAGATCCAGAAGCTGCACCGCGAACTCGGCATCACCTCGCTCTTCGTCACGCACGACCAGGTCGAGGCGATGACGCTGGCGCAGCGCATCATCGTGATGAACGGCGGCGTGATGGACCAGTTCGCGACGCCCGAAGAGGTGTATTCCAAGCCGGCCACCACCTTCGTGGCGAGCTTCATCGGCTCGCCGCCGATGAACCTGCTGCGGCATGCACCGGGCGTGCGGCCGGGCCAGATCCTCGGCATCCGACCCGAACACATGAAGCTCGACGAGAGCGGCTGGACGGTGCAGGTGGAGCAGGTCGAACTGCTGGGCGCCGAACGGCTGGTCTACGGCCGCATCGGCGAAGAACAGATCATCATGCGCACCGACGAAGGCGATCATCCGCCGGTCGCGGGCGACACGGTGAAAATCGCCGCGCGTGAAGACAAGCTGCACTGGTTCGACGCGGGATCAGGCAAGCGCGCGGACTGATCAACTCGCCCCCAGGCTCCGCGCACTTCGTGTCGCTTCGCCCACCCCCTACCGGGAGCGGCACCAGCAGCCCGGCAAAGCCGGTTCCGCGGTGCCCCACGAAGGAGCCAAAGGCCAACCCAGGAAATGACCATGAAACCCTGGCCCTACCCCCGCTGGGTCGCCCATCGCGGCGCCGGCAAGCTCGCACCCGAGAACACGCTCGCGGCCTTCAGGCTCGGTGCTTCGCATGGCTACCGCATGTTCGAGTGCGATGCCAAGCTCAGTGCCGACGGCGTGCCCTTCCTGATGCACGACGCCACGCTGGAGCGCACCACCAACGGCCATGGCATCGGCGGCACGAAGCCCTGGAGCGCGCTGGCGCAGCTCGACGCGGGCAGCTGGCATTCACGCAGCTTCGCGGGCGAACCGCTGCCCACGCTGGAGAACCTGGCCCGCTTCTGCCTGGCCAGCGGCCACCTGCTCAACATCGAGATCAAGCCCACGCCCGGCGTCGAGTACGAGACCGGTGAAGTGGTGGCGCGGGAAGCCGCGCGCCTCTGGCAAGGCGCGGCGATTCCCCCGCTGCTCACCTCCTTCCAGGTCGAGTCGCTCAAGGGCGCCGCCGCGGCGCAGCCCGAGCTGCCGCGCGGCCTGCTGCTCGACACGCTGTGGAACGGCTGGCTCGACGCGGCGCGCGATCTCGGCTGCGTGGCCATCGTCTGCAACCACGCGCTGTGGGACGCCGCCACCGTCGCGCAGGTGCACGGCGCCGGCCTGCGCTCGCTGAGCTACACCGTCAACGACGACTGGGCCGCGCAGCGGCTGATCGACCTGGGCACCGACGGCATCATCACCGACAGGGTCGACCTGTTCAGCCCCGCCGGCTGAGCCTCACCGCGCTTACCAGCTCTTACGAAATGGCGGCTTCTATGATGCGGCCATGCCTTGGACCCTCCGCCTAGCGATCCTTTGCCTTGCCGCCTTGCTGATGTCCGGGGGCGCCATGGCGCAGCCCGACCTCGGCGGCAGCGCCACGTCGCTGCCCGCGCCCGCTCCCACGGTGGCCGAGCTGCGCGAGCAGTTCACCAGGATCACCGCGACGGCCGACACCAACGACGATGCGCGCAAACTGCTCGCGCAGATCAACGAGATCGGCACACAGGCCGACAAGTTCGTCACCGCGCGCACCGGCGAGCTGGCCGACCTGAATGCGCGGCTGGGCGAGCTCGGCAATCCGCCGGCCGCGGGCGCCACCGAAGACCCCGACATCACGCGCCAGCGCGCGCGCCTGACCAAGGAGCGCAACGCACTCGACGCCGACATCCGGCTGGCGCGCCTGCTGTCCGTCGACGTGCGCCAGCGCGGCACCGAGCTGGTCACGCAGCGCCGGGCACTGTTCGAGGCGCAGCTGACGGAGCGCGCGGCGTCGCCGCTCGGCGGGGAGTTCTGGAGCGACCTGCGCGAGGCCTGGCCCGACGACCTGGAGCGGCTGAAGACGATGTCGGCCGCCCTGAACGACGGCCTCGAGACCGCGCTCCAGCCGGCGTCCCGCACCCAGGTGATCGCCGCCCTGATCGCCGCGCTGCTGTTCGCGGTGCTCGGCAACTGGGCCGCCGAGCATGTGCTCACCCGCCTCGCCGCGCGGCTGCTGCCGGCCGGGCGCCTGCGGCGCTCGCTGCTGGTGATCAGCATCGTGGGCAGCCATGTGCTGCTGGTCGCATTGGCCGCGCACGGGTTCGTGGCGGTGCTCAAGGAATACGCCACCTGGGAGCCCCAGGCCCGCAAGGCGCTTCAGTCGGCGGCGCAGGCGCTGGTGTTCATGGCCTTCGTGATCGGGCTGGGCCGCGGGCTGCTCGCCACCCGCCGGCCCTCGTGGCGCCTGCCGCCGATTCCCGATGCCATGGCCACCCGCCTTGCCGCCCTGCCCTGGCTGGTTGCGCTGGTGGCGGCGCTGGCGTGGACGCCGGCCGAGGTCAACGCGCTGATCGACGCGAGCTTCGCGGCGGTGGTGGCCACGCATGTGCTCACGGCGCTGGTGCTCACCACGCTGGTCGGCGCGGTGCTCTACCTGCTGAAGCCGCTGCGCGCCGACGCGCCCGAGGCCGGCCTGCCCGAGCGGCCGATGTGGGTCGGCCTGCTGGTCGCCCTGATCGGCATGCTGATGATCGCGATCTGGGTGCTGGTGGCCGTCGGCTACGTGGCGCTCGCGAGCTTCCTCGCCTCGCAGCTCACCTGGAGCGGTATCGTGGCCGCGGCCTTCTACGTGCTGTTCAAGTTCGCCGACGACGTGTTCATGGCCCTCGTGTCGTCGCGCAGCACCTTCGGCCAGCGCCTGCAAAAAAGCTTCGGCCTCGCGCCGCAGACGCTGGACCAGGCCGCCACGGTGCTCTCGGGGCTGAGCCGCATCGGGTTGTTCTTCTACATGCTGATCGCGCTGGCCGCGCCGCTGGGCACCGGGCCGGGCGAGGTGTTCCAGCGCAGCGGCAAGTTCGGCACCGGTGTGAAGGTGGGCGAGTTCCAGCTGGTGCCGGGCGCGATCCTGAGCGCCGTGGCGGTGGCGGTGGTCGGCTTCATCGTGCTGCGGGTGTTCAAGCGCTGGCTCGAACGCAGCTACCTGCCCAACACGCAGCTCGAGCCCGGCATGCAGAGCTCGATCACCACGCTGCTGGGCTACGTGGGCGGCATCCTGGTGATCGCGTTCGCGCTCTCGGCCCTGGGCATCGGCATCGAGCGCATCGCCTGGGTGGCGAGTGCGCTGTCGGTAGGCATCGGCTTCGGGCTGCAGGCGATCGTGCAGAACTTCATCTCGGGCCTGATCCTGCTGGCCGAGCAGCCGGTGAAGGTGGGCGACTGGGTGGTGCTGGGCACGGCCGAGGGCGACGTGCGGCGCATCAACGTGCGCGCCACCGAGATCCAGCTCGGCGACCGCTCGACGCTGATCGTGCCGAACTCGGAGTTCATCACCAAGACCGTGCGCAACATGACGCTGGCCAATGCCGAGGGCCGCGTGCTGATCCGCCTGCCGATGCCGCTGACCACCGACGCGCAGCGCGTGCGCGACCTGATCCTCGAGGCCTGCCGCGGGCATGAAGGCGTGCTGGAAACGCCTGCCCCGTCGCTCACGCTCGAAGGCATCGAGAACGGCCTCCTGATCTTCCAGGCGATCGCCTATGTGGCGAGCCCCCGGCTGGCGGGCGGCGTGCGCAGCGACCTGCTGTTCGTGATCCTCGACGAACTCAAGAAGGCGGCGCTGCCGATGGCGACGCCGACCACGCTGGTGATGGCGTCCACCGAGCCCGCCGCTGCGCCCCTGGTGCCTTCGACGCCCAACTCGCCGATCCCCGGCATGCCGGGCTGACCGAGGCCGCCCATCACTCCAGCGGCAGGGCGCTGGTGCACTTGATCTCGTTGAGGCACACGCTCGAGCGCACGGCCGACACGCCGGGCATGTGCATCAGCGTGTGCATCAGGAACTGCGAAAGCGACTCCAGGTCGCGCGCAACCACCTTGAGCACATAGTCGAAGTCGCCCGTCACCGAATAGCACTCGAGGATCTGCTTCAGGTCGGCGATCAGGTCCTGGAACTTGGGCAATTCGTCGACATGGCCGCGCGCCATGGTCACGTGGATGAAGGCAATCACGCCCAGCCCGACATGGCGCGCGTTCAGGCGCGCGGCATAGCCGCTGATCAGGCCCAGTTCTTCCAGCCGCCGGTGCCGCCGCAGGCACTGCGCGGGCGAGAGGTTGGCGATCTCCGAGAGCTCGAGGTTCGATGCACGGCCATGCGCCTGCAGGTGGTCAAGAATCTTCCGGTCGATCCGGTCGAGTTCGATCTCATGCAATTTCATATCTCACATCCTTGAATGGATGCAATTATGTTTCCTAAAGCGGGGTAAGCCCGATGAGCACATGCACCTTAATTGTGCAAAGCAGCCTCTAGACTTCGAGGCTGCCCGGATTGCATGCCGCAATCCCGGGCTGCTGAATTCCCTCCCCGGCGAATGCCGGCGGCCCGATCTCAGACCCCTCAGACGCATCCATCCCCATCCGGAGACCCTCACGTGAAAAAAGCCTTGCTTCGCACCCCCTTCAGCGCCGTGGCCCTGGCCCTCGGCATGCTGGCCGCCGCGCCGTCCTTCGCGGCCGATACCAAGTCGGTGGCCGTGACCGCCATCGTCGAGCATCCGGCCCTCGATGCCGTGCGCGACGGCGTGAAGGCAGAGCTCAAGGCCGCGGGCTACGAAGAAGGCAAGAACCTCAAGTTCAGCTACCAGAGCGCGCAGGGCAACGTGGGCACCGCCGCCCAGATCGCCCGCAAGTACGTGGGCGACGCCCCCGACGTGATCGTCGCCATCGCCACGCCGTCGGCGCAGGCCGTGGTGGCCTCCACCAAGACGATTCCCGTCGTGTACTCGGCCATCACCGACCCGGTGGCCGCCAAGCTGGTGAAGAACTGGGACGCCACGGGCACCAACGTGACCGGCGTGTCGGACCTCTCGCCGCTCGAGAAGCACGTCGGCCTGATCAAGCAGGTGGTGCCCAACGCCAAGCGCATCGGCGTGATCTACAGCCCCGGCGAAGCCAACTCGGTGGCCATCGTCGCCTCGCTGAAGAAGGCCGCCGCCGATGCCGGCATGAGCGTGGTCGAAGCCGCCGCCGCACGCACCGTGGATGTGCCGACGGCCGCTCAGAGCCTCGTGGGCAAGGCCGACGTGATCTACACGCCGACCGACAACAACGTGGTCTCGGCCTTCGAGGGCATCGTCAAGGTGGCGCAGCAGGCCAAGCTGCCGGTGGTGGCGGCCGACACTGCCACCGTCGAGCGCGGCGCCGTGGCCGCCCTGGGCCTCAACTACAGCGACATCGGCCGCCAGACCGGCAAGATCGTGGTGCGCATCCTCAAGGGCGAGAAAGCCGGCACGATAGCCTCGCAGACCAGCACCAACTTCGAGCTGGTAGTGAACCCCGCCGCGGCCAAGCTGCAGGGCGTGACGCTGTCCGAGTCGCTTCTGAAGACCGCCAAGGTCGTGAGCACGAAGTAAGAAGCAAGCCTCTCCATGTCGCTCATCGCTTCGCTGGGCGCCATCGAGATCGGTCTGATATTCGGACTGGTCGCGCTGGGCGTCTTCCTGTCGTTTCGCATCATCAACTTTCCGGACCTCACGGTGGACGGCAGCTTTCCGCTGGGCGCCGCCGTGGCCGCGACGCTGATCGTCGCCGGCTGGAATCCGGCCGCCGCCACCGCGGTGGCCTGCGTGGCCGGCGCCGTGTCGGGCTGGGTCACCGCCTGGCTCAACGTCAAGCTCAAGATCATGCAGCTGCTCGCGAGCATCCTGGTGATGATCGCGCTCTACTCCATCAACCTGCGCGTGATGGGCAAGCCCAACGTGGCGCTCATCACCGAGCCGACCGTGTTCAGCATGGTCGGCTTCGGCGGCATGCCCGAGCAGTGGGCCAAGCCGCTGTTGCTGCTGCTGATCGTGATCGCCGCGAAGATCGTGGTCGACATGTTCTTCGCCTCCGAAGCCGGGCTCGCCATGCGCGCCACCGGCGGCAATGCGCGCATGGCGCGGGCCCAGGGCATCTCGACCGACTTCCACACGATGGCGGGCCTGGCGCTCTCCAACGCGCTGGTGGCGCTGGCCGGCGCGCTGTTCGCGCAGAGCCAGGGCACGGCCGACATCTCGATGGGCGTGGGCACGATCGTGATCGGCCTGGCCGCGGTGATCATCGGCGAGACGCTGCTGCCCGCGCGCAGCCTGGTTCTCACCACGCTGGCCTGCGTGCTGGGTGCGCTCCTGTACCGCTTCTTCATCGCGATGGCGCTCAACACCGACTTCATGGGCCTGCAGGCGCAGGACCTGAACCTGGTCACCGCCGTGCTGGTGGCGTTCGCGCTGCTGGTCCCCGCCTACAAGCGCAAGCTGGGCGGACTCCTCAAGGGAAAGAACTGATGCTGCGCGCCCGACAACTCGAGATGACCTTCAACCCGGGCACGCCGATCGAGAACCGCGTGCTGCGCGGGCTGAGCCTGGAGATTCCCACCGGCCAGTTCGTCACCGTGATCGGCTCGAACGGCGCCGGCAAGTCGACCTTTCTCAATGCGGTGAGCGGCGACCTGATCGTCGACCATGGAAGCATCGAGATCGACGGCAGGGACGTGACCCGCCTGAACGCCTGGCAGCGCTCGGGCATGGTGGCCCGCGTGTTCCAGGACCCGATGGCCGGCACCTGCGAGGCACTGACCATCGAGGAGAACATGGCGCTGGCGTGGAAGCGCGGCGAACGGCGGGGCTTCGGCTTCTCGCTGAACCGCAACCTGCGCGAGCTGTTCCGCGAAAAGCTGTCGATCCTCAAGCTGGGCCTGGAAAACCGCCTGGCCGACCGCATCGGCCTGCTCTCGGGCGGGCAGCGGCAGGCGGTGAGCCTGCTGATGGCGTCGCTGAAGCCCTCGCGCATCCTGCTGCTGGACGAGCACACGGCGGCACTCGACCCGAAGACCGCAGCCTTCGTGCTGGAACTGACCGCCAGGATCGTCGAAGGCAGCCGGCTCACCGCGATGATGGTGACGCACAGCATGCGGCAGGCGCTGGACTACGGCTCGCGCACGGTGATGCTGCATGAAGGCCAGGTGATCCTCGACGTTGCGGGCCCCGAGCGTTCGGGCCTCGATGTGCCCGACCTGCTTCGCATGTTCGAGCAGACGCGCGGCGAAAAGCTCGACGACGACAAGCTCCTGTTGGCGTAGCTGGCTCGCCCCCAGGCTGCGCACACTGCGTGTCGCTTCGCCTTCCCCCTGCCGGGGGCGATACCTGCGGCCCGGCGGAGCCGGTTCCGCGGTATCCCTGGAAGGGACAGGGGCCGGCCGCGATTTTTTCAGCGGCGCCAGCCGCGCATGGCAAGCCATTGCACCGTGCCGCAGACGGCCACGAGGGCGGCGTAGGTTGCCATCATCCCGTCGCGGCCGAACGCCACCAGGCCGACGACCAGAACCAGCACGCCGGCCCCGAAGGTGGCCGCCCATTGCACCCACCAGCGCGAAACGCCCGTGCGGCGGCCGCCCAGATACCGGCCCGCCAGGACCAGCACCAGGGCGATGAACGCCGCGGGTGCCACGAAATTGAGCAAGTGATTGAGAAGGGCCAGCAGGTCCATCGGAGGGGCCGCATGCGTGTGTCGGGACATGCGGCGAAGGTTATGGCTGTCATAGGGAAAGCCATTTGTCCCTCGTCAAGCCGTGTTCGGCTGCTGATTTTATAATCACGGCCATGTCAGTCTGGGCTCTTGGCTTGAACCATACGACCGCGCCGCTCGATCTGCGCGGTCGTTTCGCGTTCGCGCTCGATCAGCTGGCCCCGACGCTGCAGAGTCTGCGCAGCTCCTTTGCCAGCGGCCGCCACCCCCAGGTCGAGGCCGCAATCATCTCGACCTGCAACCGCACCGAGATCTACTGCGCCTCCGAGCACATCGCCCTGGACCACACCTTCGGCTGGCTGGCCGAGAGCGGCGGCGTGGCGCCCGCACTGCTGCGCTCGCATGCCTACACCCTGCACGACCACGAAGTGGCGCGCCATGCCTTCCGCGTGGCCAGCGGGCTCGATTCGATGGTGCTCGGCGAAGCCCAGATCCTCGGCCAGATGAAGGACGCGGTGCGCGCGGCCGAAACCGCCGGCGCGCTCGGCAGCACCCTCAACCAGCTGTTCCAGCGCTCTTTCGCGGTCGCCAAGGAAGTGCGCACGGCCACCGAGATCGGGGCGCATTCCATCAGCATGGCCGCGGCCGCCGTCCGGCTGGCCGGCCAGCTCTTTGAAGACCTGCACCAGACGCGCGTGCTGTTCGTCGGCGCGGGCGAAATGATCGACCTCGCGGCCACGCACTTCGCGGCCAAGGAGCCGAAGTCGATCGCCATTGCCAACCGCACGCTCGAACGCGGCGAAAAGCTGGCCTCTCGCTTCGGCGGCGAGGCCATGCGGCTGGCCGACCTGCCCTCGCGGCTGGCCGAATTCGACATCGTGGTGAGTTGCACCGCGAGCACGCTGCCGATCATCGGCCTCGGCGCCGTCGAGCGCGCGCTCAAGGCGCGCAAGCACCGCCCGATGTTCATGGTCGACCTGGCCGTGCCGCGCGATATCGAGCCCGAGGTGAAGGCGCTCGAAGACATCTACCTCTACACCGTCGACGACCTCGCGCAGGTGGTGCAACAGGGCCAGGCCAACCGCCAGGCCGCGGTGGCGCAGGCAGAAGTCATCATCGATGCCGGCGTGCAGAGCTTCATGCACTGGCTGGGCCAGCGCGGTACGGTGCCGCTGATCCAGCAGCTCAATGCCCAGGCCGACGAATGGCGCGCCGCCGAGATGGCGCGGGCGCGCAAGCTGCTGGCCAAGGGCGAGTCGGTCGATGCGGTGCTCGAAGCGATGTCGCGCGGACTCACGCAGAAGATGATGCACGGCGCAATGGCCGAGCTGCATGCGGGCGATGCCGCGTCGCGCGAGCAGACGGCGCAGACGATCTCGCGCCTGTTCCTGCGCAAAGAGCGTTAGCGACGCTCGTCAGCGGCCCGGCCTGGGTGCCGAGGCCTCCATGCGCCCTGCCGCTGCACTGCGGCACCCCTCCCCCCTTTTTTCGAGCCTCTTTTCGCCGTGAAAACCTTTCTGCGCCACCAACTCGAACGCTACGTCCAGCGCCTGGGCGAGCTCGACTTCCTGCTCTCGCGCGAAGACATCATGAGCGACATGGCGCAGTACCGCACCATCTCGCGCGAGCACGCCGAGGTCACGCAGATCGCCGGCCGCTACGAACGCTACAAACAGCGCGAGGCCGACATCGCCGGTGCGAAGGAGATGCTCGACGACCCCGACATGGCCGAGATGGCGCGCGAAGAAATCGCGGGCGCCGAAGCCGAACTGGTGCAGCTCGAGGAAGAGCTGCAGCGCCTGCTGCTGCCCAAGGACCCCGACGACGCGCGCAACGCCTTCCTCGAAATCCGCGCGGGCACGGGCGGCGACGAGTCGGCCTTGTTCGCTGGCGACCTGTTGCGCATGTACACGCGCTACTGCGAGCGCGCCGGCTGGCGCTGCGAGGTCGTGAGCGAAAGCGAGAGTGAGCTCGGCGGCTACAAGGAAGTGGTGATCCGCATCGTCGGCGACGAGGTGTTCGGCCACCTGCGCTTCGAATCGGGCGGCCATCGCGTGCAGCGCGTGCCGGCCACCGAGACCCAGGGCCGCATCCACACGAGCGCCTGCACGGTGGCCGTGCTGGCCGAACCCGACGAGACCGTTGCGGTGCAGATCAATCCCGCCGACCTGCGCATCGACACCTACCGCGCGAGCGGCGCCGGCGGCCAGCACATCAACAAGACCGACTCGGCGGTGCGCATCACGCACATCCCGACCGGGATCGTGGCCGAGTGCCAGGACGACCGCAGCCAGCACCGCAACAAGGCGAAGGCACTGCAGGTGCTGTCCGCGCGCATCCAGGAGAAGGACCGCAGCGAACGCGCCGCCAAGGACGCCGCGATGCGCAAGGGGCTGATCGGCAGCGGCGACCGCTCGGACCGCATCCGCACCTACAACTTCCCGCAGGGGCGGCTCACCGACCACCGGATCAACCTCACGCTCTACAAGCTGCTGGCGATCATGGAAGGCGACCTCGGCGACGTGCTGGACGCCCTGCGCGCCGCGCGCGAGGCCGAGCAACTGGCCGAACTGGAATCGAGCCTGCCGGCATGACGATGGCGACCCTCACCACGCCGTCCACCGTGGCGCAGGCGCTCACGGCGGCCGTCGCCCTGGGCATCGACCGCCTCGACGCCCAGTTGCTGCTGCTGCGCGCCCTGGGACGCGCTCCGCACGATCGGGCCTGGCTGCTGGCGCACGACACCGATGCCCTTTCCGAGGCGGCTTGGGCCACGCTCGCGCCGCAGCTGTCGCGCCGGCTGGCTGGCGAACCGGTGGCCTACCTGCTCGGCGAAAAGGAATTCCACGGCCTCAGCCTGCAGGTGGACACCCGCGTGCTGGTGCCGCGCCCGGACACCGAAACGCTGGTCGACTGGGCCCTGCAGTGCCTCGGCGGCCATGAAGCCCCCCGCGCGCTCGACCTCGGCACGGGCAGCGGCGCGATCGCGCTGGCCCTGCAGCACGCGCGCCCCGATGCGCGGGTGGACGCCATCGATGCCAGCGCAGACGCCCTGGCCGTCGCCGAGGCCAACGCCCGGCGCCTGGGCCTGCCGGTGCGTTTCAGCCAGGCCAGCTGGCTCGACGGCGCCGCCGGCGGCTACACGGTCATCGCCAGCAATCCGCCGTACATCGCCGCCGGCGATCCGCACCTGCCCGCGCTGCGCCACGAGCCCGCCGCCGCACTGGTCGCGGGCGCCGACGGGCTGGACGACATCCGCCGGATCGTCCAGGACGCCCCTTCCCACCTCGCAGACGGCGGCTGGCTGCTGCTCGAACACGGCCATGACCAGGCCCTGGCCGTGCGCCAACTGCTCGAAACCCGCGGTTTCGCCGAAGTCCAAAGCCGGGACGACCTGGCAGGCATCCAGCGCTGTTCCGGCGGAATCTGGCGCACGGTGAAATAATCTCTTCAGCCCATTTTTCAGGAGTCCCCCCATGTCCGACGCCCAGCAACGCATCGACGATCTCGTCAAGACCAACGACCTCGTGCTCTTCATGAAGGGCAATGCCAGCTTCCCGATGTGCGGTTTCTCGGGTCGCGCGATCCAGATCCTCAAGGCCGTCGGCGTCGACACGAAGACGCTCAAGACCGTCAACGTGCTCGAGGACGACGGCATCCGCCAGGGCATCAAGGAATACAGCAACTGGCCCACGATCCCCCAGCTCTACGTGAAGGGCGAATTCGTCGGCGGCTCGGACATCATGATGGAGATGTACGAGTCGGGCGAACTCCAGCAAGTGCTGAACGGCAACCCCGCCTGATTCCACCGGACCTGCTGCCATGAGCCACGATCACCCCGATCACGGCCATTCGCACGAGAGCGACGGGGCCGCTCCGGCATGGAAACACGACGGCGTGCGCGTGATCGCGGCCGACCAGCTCGACGTCAACACCGCGCAGACGCCCGGCATGAACCGGGCCGCCGCCATCAACTTCGCCCGCGTGGGCGCCCAGAAGCTCTGGGCCGGCACGGTAACCATCCATGCCGACGCCAAGACCGGCGCCCATCACCACGGACACCTCGAGTCGGTGATCTATGTCGTGCGCGGCCGGGCCCGCATGCGATGGGGCGAGAAGCTCGAGTTCATGGCCGAAGCCGGCCCGGGCGACTTCATCTACGTGCCGCCCTATGTGCCGCACCAGGAAATCAACGCCAGCGCGACCGAGTCGCTGGAATGCGTGGTGTGCCGCAGCGACGGCGAGGCCGTGGCGGTGAACCTCGACATCGAGCCCGTGGAGAAACCCGAATCGGTGCTCTGGGTCGATCCGACCCATCCGCACGGCGGGGTCTAGGCTCTCCACCAGTGGCCCGGCGGAGCCGGTTCCGCGGTGTTCGCCGGAATGACCCGTTAGTCATGGCACCATGGCACTCTTCGCCGTGCCACCATGACCCTGACCCAAAGCCTGCTCATCATCGTCCTGCTGATCGCGATGAGCGCGTTCTTCTCCCTCGCCGAAATCGCCTTGGCCGCCTCGCGGCGCCTCCGCCTGCGCCAGATGGCCGACGAGGGCGACCTGCGCGCCGATCGCGTGCTGCGGGTCCAGGAGCAGCCCGGCCACTACTTCACCGTGGTGCAGATCGGCCTCAACGCGGTGGCGATCCTCGGCGGTGTCGTGGGTGAGGGCTCGCTCAGCCCCTATTTCGCGCGCTTCTTCGAAAACTGGCTGAGCGTCGAAGTCTCGGCGAACGTGGCCTTCCTGTGCTCGTTCGTGATCGTCATCGCGGTGTTCCTGGTGTTCGCCGACCTGTTCCCCAAGCGGCTCGGCATGAGCGACCCGGAGCGCATCGCGGTGCGCATGGTCGGGCCGATGCTGGTGCTGATCACCACCTTCAAGCCGCTCGTGTGGTTCTTCACCCGCTCGACCGACATGCTCTTCAAGCTGCTCGGCATGCCGCTGGTGCGCGACGACAAGATCACCTCGGCCGACATCCTGGCCATGACCGAGGCCGGCGCGCGCGCGGGCGTGCTGGCGGTGCGCGAGCAGCAGGTGATCGCCAACGTGTTCGAACTCGACACGCGCCTCGTCAGCAGCGTGATGACGGCGCGCGACAGCATCGCGTGGTTCCTGCACGACGACCCGGAATCGGTGCTGCGGGCGCGCATCGTGGCCGAGCCGTTTTCGGCCTACCCGGTGTGCGATGGCGACATCGACCACGTGCTCGGCTACGTCGACGCCAAGGACATGTTCCAGCGTGTGCTGAGCGGCCAGCCGCTGGCCTTCGACCAGGGGCTGACACTGCACAAGGCGCTGGTGATTCCCGACCGGCTCTCGCTGACCGAGGTGCTCGAGCAGTTCCAGCAGGCGCACGAAGACTTCGCGATCATCGTCAACGAGTACAGCCTGGTGGTGGGCGTGATCACGCTCAACGACGTGATGAGCACGGTGATGGGCGACCTGGTGTCGATGCCCGACGAAGAACAGATCGTGAAGCGCGACGAGAACTCCTGGCTGATCGACGGCATCACGCCGATCCAGGACGTGCAGCGCGCGCTGCACATCGACGAACTGCCGCACGCCGACGACTACGAGACGCTGGCGGGCTTCCTGATGGTGATGCTGCGCCGCGTGCCGAAGCGGACCGACAGCGTGAGCTGGGGCGGCTACACCTTCGAGGTGATGGACGTCGACAGCTACCGCATCGACCAGGTCATGGTGACGAGGATTTAGCTCGCCCCAGGCTGCGCGCACTTCGTGTGGCTTCGCCCGCCCCCTGCCGGGGGCCATACCGGCGGCCCGGCGAAGCCGGTTCCGCAATATTCCTGAAACAGAAAGTCAAGCAGCCGAACGGTCGCGGTCGCGCTCCCGCGCCTTGTCGTCGTAGGCCCAGAGCCGCTGGTTCGCAAACACCGCATTCGGATACGGCGACTTGCCGCGGCTGCCGTTGTAGCGGCCCAGCGTCATGTACAGGTCGCCATTCTCGCGATCGAGGTAGTGGCGCAGGATCACGCAGCCGAAGCGCAGGTTGGTCTGCATGTGGAACAGCTTGGCCGAGTCGCTGTCGCCGATCACGCGGGTCCAGAACGGCATGACCTGCATGTAGCCGCGCGCACCGGCGCTCGACACCGCGTACTTGCGGAAGTTGCTTTCGACCTGGACCAGCCCCAGCACCAGGCTCACGTCGAGCCCCGAGCGCCTGGCTTCATACCAGACGGTCTGCAGGAACTCCTTGCGCGTCGGCCAGTCGGCGATCTTCTTCTTGAGCCGCTCGCTCATTTCGCCGAGCCAGCGCAGGTAGGCCAGCCGGGCCTCGGTGTTCGAGAACTCGGGAACCGGCGGCGCCTTGTTGTGGATGGCCGAACTCAGCGCGGTGCGCACCGAGTCGATCAGGGGCTCTTCGATCTGGGCGCCGGCGAAAGCCGCCTGCGGCAACGCTGCCAACGACACGGCGGCCGAAGCCGCGGCAAACCCGATGCACCGGCGCCGAGAGATGAAGGTGCCGCCCGGTTCGGCGGCTGCCCTGAGGTCGTCGGAACGGCCTGCGAGGCTCATGCAGCGAGCTTGCCGGCGATGAAGTCGGCGATGCCGGCCGACGGCACCTTGGTGGCGGCAGTATCGCGGCGGTGCTGGTACTCGAGCTGGCCTTCCTTGAGGCCGCGGTCGGAAATGACCACGCGGTGCGGCACGCCGATCAGCTCCCAGTCGGCGAACATCGCACCGGGGCGCTCGCCGCGGTCGTCGAGCAGCACGTCGACGCCGGCCGCGAGCAACTGCTCGTAGAGCGCCTCGGCTGCCGCCTTGACCTCGGGGCTGCGGTCCATGCCGATCGGGCAGACCACCACAGTGAAGGGGGCCAGCGCATCCGGCCAGATGATGCCGCGCTCGTCGTGGTTCTGTTCGATGGCGGCGGCAGGCAGGCGGGTGATGCCGATGCCGTAGCAGCCCATCTCGAGGAACTGCGGCTTGCCGCCTTCGTCGAGGTAGGTGGCGTTCATGTCCTTGCTGTACTTGGTGCCGAGCACGAACACGTGGCCGACCTCGATGCCGCGCTCGATGGCCAGCACGCCCTTGCCGTCGGGCGAGGCGTCGCCTGCGACCACGTTGCGGATGTCGGCCACCAGGTCGGGCTCGGGCAGGTCGCGGCCCCAGTTGACGCCGGTCACGTGGAAGTCGACCTCGTTGGCGCCGGTGATCCAGTCGGCCAGCACGGCGGCCTCGCGATCGGCCACGAGCTTGACGGGCTTCTTGAGGTTCAGCGGGCCGAGGTAGCCGGGCTTGCAGCCGAAGTGGTCCTCGATCTCGGCGAGGGTCGCGAAGCGGAAACCCTGGTTCAGGCCGGGCACCTTGCCGACCTTGATCTCGTTCATGTCGTGGTCGCCGCGCAGCAGCAGCAGCCAGACCTGCGAGCCCTTGGGGTTGCCCGCCTCGTCGAGGATGTCGGTGGCCAGCACCAGCGACTTGACGGTGGTCGAAAGCGGCACGCCGAGGAGCTCGGCCACGTCGGCGCAGGTGCTCTTGCCCGGGGTCGGCGTCTTTTCGAGCGTCTTGGCCGCCGCAGGGCGCGGGCCGGCCGGGGCCAGCGCCTCGGCTTTTTCCATGTTGGCGGCGTAGCTGCTGTCGGGGCAGTAGACGATCGCGTCCTCGCCCGTGGCGGCGATCACCTGGAACTCTTCGCTCAGGTCGCCGCCGATGGCGCCGCTGTCGGCCGCGACGGCGCGGTAGCGCAGGCCGAAGCGGTCGAAGATGTTGCGGTACGCCTGCGCCATGACCTGGTAGCTGGCCTTGGCCGCGTCGAGGTCGCGGTCGAAGCTGTAGGCATCCTTCATGATGAACTCGCGCCCGCGCATCAGGCCGAAGCGCGGACGGCGCTCGTCGCGGAACTTGGTCTGGATCTGGTAGAAATTCTTCGGCAGCTGCTTGTAGCTGCGGATTTCCTGGCGCGCGATGTCGGTCACCACCTCTTCGCTGGTGGGCTGGATCACGAAGTCGCGGTCATGCCGGTCCTTGATGCGCAGCAGCTCGGGGCCCATCTTGTCGAAGCGGCCGGTCTCCTGCCAGAACTCGGCCGGCTGCACCACCGGCATGGTGAGCTCGACGGCGCCGGCGCGGTTCATTTCCTCGCGCACGATCGCCTCGACCTTGCGAATCACGCGCAGCCCCATCGGCATGTAGGTGTAGATGCCCGTGCCGAGCTTCTTGATCATGCCGGCGCGCATCATCAGCCGGTGGCTCGCGACCTCGGCGTCAGCAGGCGCTTCCTTGAGGGTGGAGACGAAAAAACGGGAGGCTTTCATCGGGATCGTCGTGATGGATTCGCTGGATTCGAAGTTCGGAAGTGGGGGACTGCTCCCCCGGAGAGACCCTGAGAGCCTGGCATCGGCTGCTTGCCGAGGACAACCCGGCATGCATAATCGACTCAGTTCAAAAATTGGGGTTTGATTATGCTCGACCGGGACGGCTTCAGGCCCAACGTCGGCATCATCCTGCTCAACCAGAGAAACCAGGTTTTCTGGGGCAAACGCATACGCACGCATTCCTGGCAGTTTCCGCAAGGCGGCATAGACCGCGGCGAAAGTCCCGAGCAAGCCATGTTCCGGGAACTGCACGAGGAAGTGGGGCTCCATCCGGAGCATGTGCGCATCGTGGCCCGTACCCGCGACTGGTTGCGCTACGAGGTGCCGGATCGGTTCATCCGCCGTGACGCACGGGGCCACTACAAGGGCCAGAAACAAATCTGGTATTTGCTGCAACTCATCGGTCACGACTGGGATCTCAACCTGCGTGCCACCGACCATCCCGAATTCGACGCCTGGCGCTGGCACGACTACTGGGTGCCGCTCGACGTGGTCGTCGAGTTCAAGCGCGGCGTCTACGAGATGGCGCTCACCGAGCTTGCTCGCTACCTGCCTCGGCAGGATTTCCGCAACCGCTTCCTGCGCAGCAACGTGCGCGCCCGAGAATTCGAGCGCCACTCGATGGACGCTGGAGCGCCCGCGGGTCTGGACCTGCCGCCCGGCGGCAGTTTCGATCCGCATCCCGACATTCCTTCTGCGAGCGATGAACCTCCTCCCAACAACAACGCGCCTTTCTTTCCGACGCAACGCTGAGCGTGCACTCCTTCTGGCCTGCTTCGGCATCCTCGCCGGCTGCGCGTCCGGCCCGCACGACACCGACAACCCCGACTGGGCACAAGCAGGCATGCCGCCGCCGCCCAAGCGGTCCGAGGCAGACACGGAGTGGGAGGAAACCGTGGCGCCGCCGCCACCGGCTTTCAGCGAAAGCCGTCTGCTGCCGATCGAGATGCCGCCTTACATGAGCCTGAAGTTCGGCATCGACCCGGGCACGATCGCGATCACGAAGGATGGGATCGTGCGCTACGTGGTGGTGGCGCACAACCGCAACGGCGGCGCCGTCAACGCCTTCTATGAAGGCGTGCGTTGCTCGACCGCCGAGATGAAGAGCTATGCGCGCTACAACAACGGCGCCTGGCAGGAAATCACGAAGCAGGAATGGAAGCGCATCGACGACCTGAACTCGCGCTACACGAGGGCGCTTTCGACCCAGGGCATCTGCCGCGGCAATGCACCGCGCGGCTCGGTCGGGGAAATGGTCCAGAACATCCGCAACCCGATCCGCGAAGTGCAGTGAACCGGCGGGGCGGGGCCTTGCGCCCCGGCCTCGTCCATCAGTTGGGCATCAGCACCATGTTGTCGCGATGCACCATCTCCGGCTCGGCCACATAACCCAGCAGCTTCTCGAACTCGGCTGACGGCTTGCGGCACAGCAGCCGGGCCTCCACGCTCGAATAGTTGGCCAGGCCGCGAGCCAGCTCGACGCCTTCGGCGTCGCGCACCGCGATCACATCGCCACGCGAGAACTCGCCCGACACGCTCGTCATGCCGATCGGCAGAAGGCTCTTGCCTTCGGCCCGCACCTTGGCCGCAGCGCCGGCATCGACGATGACGGCGCCGCGCAATTGCAGGTGGTCGGCCATCCAGCGCTTGCGCGCCTGGTGCTTGGCCGTCTGCGCCACCAGCAAGGTGCCGATCGATTCGCCGCGCGTGAGGCGCAGCAGCGCATCGGGTTCGCGCCCCCAGGCGATGACGGTCGAGGCCCCCGACCCGGCCGCGCGCTTGGCCGCAAGGATCTTGGTGATCATGCCGCCGCGACCGAGGCTGGAGCCCGCGCCGCCGGCCATGGCTTCGAGCGTCGGATCGCCGGCGGCCGCCTCGTGGACGAACTTCGCATCCGGGTCCTTACGCGGGTCGGCCGTGTAGAGGCCCTTCTGGTCCGTCAGGATGACCAGCGCATCGGCCTCGACCAGGTTGGCCACGAGCGCGCCGAGCGTGTCGTTGTCGCCGAACTTGATCTCGTCGTTGACGACCGTGTCGTTCTCGTTGATGACCGGCACCACACCCAGCCTGAGCAGCGTGACAAGGGTCGAGCGCGCGTTGAGGTAGCGCTCGCGATCGGCAAGATCGGCATGGGTCAGCAGCACCTGGGCGCTGCCGATCTCGTTCTCGCGCAGCTTGGTCTCGTACATCTGGGCCAGGCCCATCTGCCCGACGGCCGCGGCGGCCTGCAGCTCGTGGATCTCGTGCGGCCGGGTGCGCCAGCCGAGGCGCTTCATGCCTTCGGCAATGGCGCCGCTCGACACCATCACGACCTCGCGCCCGTCGCGCACCAGCACCGCGAGCTGCCGGCACCATTCGCCGATGGCGGCCTCGTCCAGACCGCGCCCCTCGTTGGTCACGAGGCTGGAGCCCACTTTGACGACGATACGGCGGGCATCCCGCAAGGCTGTGGATCCGGAGTTCGAGGTCATTGAGGGCTGCAACGGTCGTGAATACTGCTTATTTTGCGATCTATCGAGTGGCACCGGATGCCGATGCCCCACTGCGCTCAGGCCGGATCGGGCGGCAACGGGACAAAACGCGGGTCGACCTCGACCGGCACCTGTTCCGCCACCTGCTGCGCCTTGACCTGCTGGTACACGGCCTGCACCAGATGCTCGCAGCCTTCGCGCGTGAGCGCGGAGATCTCGAACACGGGGCCCTTGAAGCGCAGGCGTTTGACGAAGTCCTTGACGCGCGCGGCGCGCTCGTCCGCGGGCACCATGTCGAGCTTGTTCAGCACCAGCCAGCGCGGCTTCTCATACAGCGCGGCGTCGTATTTCTTCAGCTCGCCGACGATGGCCTTGGCCTGGGCGACCGGATCGACGGTTTCATCGAACGGCGCCATGTCGATCACATGCAGCAGCAGACGTGTGCGTTGCAGGTGGCGCAGGAAGAGATGGCCGAGACCGGCGCCCTCGGACGCGCCTTCGATCAGGCCGGGCAGGTCCGCCACCACGAAACTCTGCTCCGGGCCGACGCGCACGACGCCGAGATTCGGATGCAGCGTGGTGAAGGGATAGTCCGCGATGCGAGGCCGCGCGTTCGATACGGCGCTGATCAACGTCGACTTGCCTGCATTCGGCATGCCGAGCAGGCCGACATCGGCAAGCACCTTGAGTTCGAGCTTGAGGCTCTTCTTCTCGCCGGGCCAGCCCGGCGTCTTCTGCCGCGGGGCCCGGTTGATGGCGCTCTTGAAGCGCATGTTGCCGAAGCCGCCGTCACCGCCCTTGGCGATGGTGACGACCTCGCCTTCCGTCAACAGTTCGTACAGCACCTCGCCCGTTTCGGCGTCGCTGATGATCGTGCCGACCGGCATCCTGAGGGTGATGTCGTCGCCTGCGGCGCCGAACATGTCGGAGCCCATGCCGTGCTCGCCGCGCTTGGCTTCATGCCGGCGCGAGTAGCGGAAATCGACCAGGGTGTTGAGATTCGAATCGGCCACCGCGAACACGTGGCCGCCGCGGCCGCCATCGCCGCCGTTGGGGCCGCCGAATTCCTTGTACTTCTCATGACGGAACGACACGCAGCCGTTGCCGCCATCGCCGGCGGCGATGTCGATGAAGGCTTCGTCAACGAACTTCATGGGATGTCCAGTCTACAAATGAAGAAGCCCCGGCAAAGCGGGGCTCCGAGCAGATCGAAGTGACGCCGGCTTACGCCGCGGGGGTCACGTTGACCGTGTGCTTGTTGAGTGCACCCTTGACGCCGAACGACACATGGCCGTCAACGAGGGCGAACAGCGTGTGGTCCTTGCCCACGCCGACGTTCACGCCGGGGTGGAACTGGGTGCCGCGCTGGCGCACGATGATCGAGCCTGCGCTGATCAGTTCGCCGCCGAAGGCCTTCACGCCGAGCATCTTGGGCTTGGAATCGCGCCCGTTTCGCGTTGAGCCGCCGCCTTTTTTCTGTGCCATGGAATGTGCTCCTTAGCCGGCGATCGCGCCGATTTGCAGTTCGGTGAACTGCTGGCGATGGCCTTGACGTTTCTGATAGTGCTTGCGACGGCGCATCTTGAAGATGCGAACCTTGTCGTGCTTGCCGTGCGACAGTACCGTGACTGTCACCGTTGCGCCGGACACCAGGGGCGTGCCAACCTTGATTTCAGCGCCGTTTCCGACAGCCAGAACCTGGTCGATCACGATTTCCTGGCCTACGTCCGCAGCAATCTGTTCTACTTTAATTTTTTCGCCGGAAGCAACGCGATACTGCTTGCCGCCGGTTTTTATGACCGCGTACATGTAAACCTCTTAGAAATGAGTCTCCGCAGCGAATTCCGCAGAGCCCAAGATTATAGCGCGGTTTGTGCCTGCTAACACCCATTGCGATGGCTACCTCCCGGCAGGCAGGCAGCGCTCCCTATAATTTGCGCCTCCCGGCCCTCACGCCGCCTTCATTCCACAGCAGCGCCCCGCGCCTCCGCTTTGCCAGTCCCCGCCGCCGACACCTCCCCCACCGCCACCGTGCTGGACCTGATTGCCGGCGACATGGTCGAAGTCGACCGCGTGATCGCCCGCCGCCTCAACACAGGCGTGCCGCTGGTCAGCCAGGTTTCCCAGTACATCATTTCCGCCGGCGGCAAGCGCCTGCGGCCCGCGCTCCTGCTGCTGATGTCGGGCGCGCTGGGCTACACGGGCGAGCAGCGCTTCAATCTGGCCGCCGTTGTGGAGTTCATCCACACGGCCACCTTGCTGCATGACGACGTGGTCGACGAATCGACCCTGCGGCGCGGCCGCGCAACCGCCAACGAATCGTTCGGCAACCCGGCCAGCGTGCTGGTCGGCGACTTCCTCTATTCGCGTGCATTCCAGATGATGTTGGATGCAAACAACATGCGCATCATGCAAATCCTTGCCGAAGCGACCAATGTGATCGCCGAAGGCGAGGTGCTCCAGCTGATGAACATGCACGATGCCTCGCTGGACGAGGCCGCGTACCTGCGCGTGATCCGCTCGAAGACCGCCAAGCTTTTCGAAGCCAGCACCCGGCTTGCCGCCGTGCTGGCAGGCGCCCCGCCGGAGGTCGAAGAGGCCTGCGCCACCTACGGCCAGGCACTCGGCACCGCCTTCCAGGTGATCGACGACGTGCTGGACTACGCGGGCGACGCCCAGGAGACGGGCAAGAACGTCGGCGACGACCTGCGCGAGGGCAAGACCACCCTGCCCCTCATTTTTGCAATGCAGCGCGGCACCCCAGCCCAGAGCGGACTGGTGCGTGCGGCCATCGAAGCAGGCGACACCGCCCAATTGGGCAAGGTCGTCGAGATCGTGCGCGAAACCGGCGCGCTGGATGCGTCTCGCACGGCTGCCGCGGCCGAAGCGAAACGCGCGATCGATGCATTGCGCGACTTTCCGTCCAATTCGCATGCCGCAGGTTTGCTACAATTGGCGGCTCAGTTGCTTGAGCGACGTGCCTGAAACACCTCACAAGAGTTGGCATCTAGGACGACTTCTTTTTCTTGCAACCAATCGGGGTGTAGCTTAGCCTGGTAGAGCGCTACGTTCGGGACGTAGAGGCCGGAGGTTCGAATCCTCTCACCCCGACCAGCCTTTGGCTGGCAAATAATGGCCACGCCTGTTGCTGTGTAGCGGTTTACAGCGCAGGAGTGATCAGCGATGATCGTGAAGCACTTTTTCACATCTTTTGCATTTCGCTGAATGGCCGCTGCCGAACTTCCAGTTAAAGAACCCACGCAGATTGCCCTTCCGGGCCTGGCGCGCGCCTTGGTCTCGGCCGGCAAGCTCCCTGCGAAGATTGCAGAGGACATCTATCAGAAGTCCCTGAGCGGCCGCACCAGCTTCATTGCGGAGCTGACTGGCACCGGCGCCGTATCTGCCGCGGACCTCGCCCACACCCTCTCCTCCGCCTTCGGCGCCCCGCTGCTCGATCTCAATGCCATCGATCACCAGCGCCTGCCCAAGGACCTGCTCGACCCGAAGCTGTGCCTTGCCTACCGCATCGTCGTCCTGAGCAAGCGCAACAATCGTCTCATTGTTGCAACAGCCGATCCCTCGGACCAGCAGGCGGCGGAGAAGATCAAGTTCGCGTCCCAGATGGGCGTCGACTGGGTCATCGCGGAGTACGACAAGCTCTCGCGAATGATCGAGGCCGCCGCCGCAAGCGCGGCGGAAACCATCAACAGCATCGTCGGCTCGGAGTTCGAGTTCGACGACGTGACAGCCGACACCTCGGGCGATGCCAGCGAACAGGCGGTTGCCGAAGTCGAAGATGCGCCGGTCGTGCGCTTTCTTCACAAGATGCTGCTCGACGCGGTCAGCATGCGGGCTTCGGACATTCACTTCGAACCGTACGAGCACAACTACCGCGTACGGTTCCGGGTCGACGGCGAACTGCGCGAGATTGCCAGCCCGCCCACGGTGATCAAGGACAAGCTCGCATCCCGCATCAAGGTCATTTCCCGGCTCGACATCTCCGAGAAACGCGTGCCGCAGGACGGCCGCATGAAGCTCAAGATCGGGCCCGACCGCGTGATCGACTTTCGCGTGAGCACGCTGCCCACGCTGTTCGGCGAGAAGATCGTCGTGCGTATTCTGGACCCGAGCAGCGCGAGGCTGGGCATCGACGCGCTCGGCTATGACGCCATCGAAAAGGAACGCCTCCTTCATGCCATCGGGCGCCCCTACGGCATGGTGCTCGTCACCGGCCCTACGGGCTCGGGCAAGACGGTGTCGCTCTACACCTGCCTGAACCTGCTGAACCAGCCCGGCGTCAACATCGCGACGGCGGAAGACCCGTCCGAAATCAACCTGCCTGGCGTCAACCAGGTCAACGTCAACGAGCGGGCCGGGCTGACCTTCGCCGCCGCGTTGCGCGCCTTCCTGCGCCAGGATCCCGACATCATCATGGTCGGCGAAATCCGCGACCTCGAAACCGCCGACATCTCGATCAAGGCCGCGCAGACCGGTCACCTGGTGCTCTCGACGCTGCACACCAACGACGCCCCCACCACGCTCACGCGCATGCGCAACATGGGCATCGCGCCGTTCAATATCGCGTCGAGCGTGATCCTGATCACGGCCCAGCGTCTCGCGCGCCGGCTGTGCATGGTATGCCGCGCGCCGGCCGACATTCCGCGCGAAGCATTGCTCGAAGCAGGCTTCAAGGAATCGGACCTGAACGGCTCCTGGAAGCCGTACCGGCCTGTCGGCTGTTCGGCATGCAGCGGCGGCTACAAGGGCCGGGTCGGCATCTACCAGGTGATGCCCATTACCGAAGCCATCCAGGAAATCATCCTGCGCGATGGCAGCGCACTCGACATCGCGCAACAGTCCGAAGCCGAGGGCGTGCGCTCGCTGCGCCAGTCGGGCCTCGGAAAAGTCATGCAAGGTCTCACTTCGCTCGAAGAAGTGGTGGCGTGCACCAACGAATAACGAACACCGAATACCGGAGATCGAATGGCAACAGTGGCATCCTCCCGCTCCCCCCAGGTCACGCACAAGGAATTTGTCTTCGAATGGGAAGGCAAGGACCGCAATGGCAAGCCCGTGCGCGGCGAACTTCGGGCCGCCGGCGAAAACCAGGTGCAGGCCGCGTTGCGGCGCCAGGGTGTGCTCGCTTCCAAGATCAAGAAGCGGCGCATGCGCTCGGGCAAGGCCATCAAGCCCAAGGACATCGCGATCTTCACGCGCCAGCTGGCAACCATGATGAAGGCCGGCGTGCCCTTGATGCAGTCCTTCGACATCGTCGGCCGCGGCAATGCGAACGCGAGCGTTGCGAAGCTGCTCAACGACATCCGCGGCGATGTGGAAACGGGCACCTCGCTGTCGGCAGCCTTTCGCAAGTTTCCGAAGTACTTCGACAACCTGTACTGCAATCTGGTGGAAGCCGGTGAAGCGGCCGGTATTCTCGAAGAACTGCTCGACCGTCTTGCCACCTACATGGAGAAGACCGAGGCGATCAAGTCCAAGATCAAGTCGGCATTGATGTATCCGACCTCCGTGGTGGTGGTCGCGTTCGTGGTGGTGGCCATCATCATGATCTTCGTGATCCCGGCCTTCAAACAGGTCTTCACCTCGTTCGGAGCCGATTTGCCTGCCCCGACGCTGTTCGTGATGGCGATGAGTGAATTCTTCGTCTCGTACTGGTGGCTGATCTTCGGGGGCATTGGTGGCGGGCTCTACTTCTTCATGCAGGCCTGGAAGCGCAATGAACGTGTGCAAAAGGTCATGGACCGCCTGCTGCTTCGCATTCCGATCTTTGGCACGCTGATCGAGAAGTCATGTGTGGCGCGCTGGACCCGGACGCTGGCAACCATGTTTGCCGCGGGCGTACCCCTGGTCGAAGCGCTCGACTCGGTGGGCGGTGCTTCGGGGAACACCGTGTACGGCGACGCCACCGCCAAGATCCAGCAGGAGGTGTCCACCGGCACCAGCCTCACCACGGCCATGACCAACGCCAACCTGTTCCCCTCGATGGTGATCCAGATGACCGCCATCGGCGAGGAGTCCGGCTCCATCGACCACATGCTGGGCAAGGCTGCCGACTTCTACGAGTCCGAGGTGGACGACATGGTCGCCGGTCTCTCCAGCCTGATGGAACCCATCATCATCGTGTTCCTCGGCACGATCATCGGCGGCATCGTGGTGTCGATGTACCTTCCCATCTTCAAGCTCGGCCAAGTCGTTTGATGCCGGTGTCGCAGGAGTTCGACGCCGCGCTGGCCGGCGTGCTGGGGCTATTGATCGGCAGCTTCCTGAACGTTGTCATCTACCGCACGCCGGTGATGATGTACCGGGACTGGCTGGCCGATGCCGTCGCCAACCTCATGTCCTCGAAGGATGCCCCGTCGCTCTGGTCGCTGGTCTTCGGCCCGAAGAGCGTGCCGCCCGAGGGGCTCGAGGCCGCCGCGGACAAGGCGGCCACGGCCATCGAGAGTCTGCCGCCCTTCGACCTCACCCGTCCGGCGTCGCGATGCGGCGCTTGCGGCCACAAGATCCGCTGGTACCAGAACATTCCCGTCCTGAGCTACCTGTTCCTGCGCGGCCGCTGTGCGTCCTGCAAGACGTCGATCAGCCCGCGCTATCCGCTGGTCGAGTTGATCACGGGCGCCCTGTTCGCCCTCTGCGGCTACCGTTTCGGCCTCACCCCCACCGGCGCCTTGTGGGCGGCCTTCGCGGCGCTGCTGATCTGCCAGTTCCTGATCGATTTCGACACCCAGTTCCTGCCCGACTCGCTCAACTACACCCTGCTCTGGCTCGGCCTCATCGGTGCGGCCATGGGCTGGACCGGTGTGGCCTTGAGTTCGGCCGTCTGGGGCGCGGTGTTCGGCTACCTGAGCCTCTGGCTTGTGTACCATGGCTATCGCTTGGTCACGGGCAAGGAGGGCATGGGCTATGGAGACTTCAAACTGCTCGCGGCGCTGGGCGCGTGGCTCGGGGCCGACTACCTCATCGCCATCATCCTCGTCTCTTCGCTGGTGGGCGCCGTGATCGGGCTGGCCTTGCGTTTCGCCGGCAAGCTGGCCCACAAGGACATCCCGATCGCGTTCGGCCCCTTCCTGGCCGGCGCCGGCCTCGTCTGCCTCGTCATCGGCCCCGGACTCGTGAGGCAATGGATCCCCTTCGCGTTCCCGCTCGACGCGCTGATCCATTGAACCCGGCATGGTGCGGCGCATCGGCCTGACGGGCGGTATCGGCAGCGGCAAGAGCACTGTGGCCGCGCAGCTGGTCGCCCAAGGCGCCGTGCTGGTCGACACCGACGCCATCGCGCGCAGCATCGCGCAGGTGGGCGGCATCGCGATGCCGGCCCTGGAAGCCGCATTCGGGCGTGCCGTCATCGCCCCGGACGGCAGCCTCGACAGAGCCGCCATGCGCCAGCTCGTGTTCGCCGACGCGGGCGCCAAGCTTCGTCTCGAATCCATCCTGCACCCCCTGATCGGCGCCGAGACCCAACGCCAGGCCGATGCCGCTGGCGAGAACGCCACCGTCGTCTTCGACGTGCCGCTGCTGGTCGAATCCGGCCGCTGGCGCGCCCTCGTGGACCGCGTGCTGGTCGTCGATGCCACCGAAGCCACCCAGTTGAAACGTGTTGTCGCGCGCTCGGGCTGGACGCCCGAGGCCGTCCGCGCAGTGATTGCCCAACAAGCCCCGCGCCAGGCGCGCCGGGCAGCCGCCGACGCGGTCATTTTCAACGAGTCGCTGACGCTCGAGGAACTCGAAACCGAAGTGCAGGGTCTCTGGAAGCAGTGGGCTGCAGCCACCACGCGATAATCCGAGACCTGCCGCTCCCGCGGCCGCATAACGATTACGACAAAAAGGCGCTCGCCGCAGTGCCCTCCCCGAGATGCTTTTCAACTCGTATCCCTTCATTTTTGTCTTTTTCCCGCTGGTCCTGATCGGGTTCTTTCTGATCGGCAAGCGCAACGCCCGATCCGCCGCCGGCTTCCTCGCACTGGCTTCGCTCTTCTTCTACGGCTGGTGGAGTGTCCAGGCCCTGCCGCTGCTGCTGGGCTCCATCTGCGTCAACTACTGGTTCGGGCTGCACCTGTCGCCTGCGCCGGGCCGCGACGACCGCAAGCGCAAGTCGCTGCTGGTGACCGCGCTGGTGGTCAACCTCGGCGTGCTGGCGGTCTTCAAGTACGCCAATTTCTTCGTCGCGAACGTGAACGACGGGCTGGCCGCAGGGGGCTTCTCGCAGATCCCGCTGCTGCACATCGTGCTGCCGATCGGCATCTCGTTCTATACCTTCACGCAGATCGCCTTCCTGGTCGACTGCTGGCAGGGCAAGGTGCATGAGCGCAGCTTCATCCACTACGTCCTGTTCGTGACCTACTTCCCGCACCTGATCGCGGGTCCGGTGCTGCATCACGCGCAGATGATGCCGCAATTCGCGAACGCCTCCACCTACCGCGTCGACCCGAACAAGGTGGCGATCGGCATTGCGGTCTTCACCTTCGGCCTCGCCAAGAAGCTGCTGATCGCCGACCCCCTGGGTCAATACGCGGACATGATGTTCAACGGCGTGCACAAGGGCATCGAGCCCACGCTCTACACCGCGTGGTTCGGTGCGCTGGCCTACACGCTGCAGATCTACTTCGACTTTTCGGGCTATTCGGACATGGCCGTCGGCCTGTCGATGTGCCTGGGCGTGCAACTGCCGCTCAACTTCCGCTCGCCCTACAAATCGACCAACATCATCGAGTTCTGGCGCCGCTGGCACATCTCGCTGTCGACCTTCCTGCGCGACTACCTCTACGTGCCGCTGGGCGGCAACCGCAAGGGCCCGGCCCGGCGCTACCTGAACCTGTTCCTCACGATGCTGCTCGGCGGCCTCTGGCACGGCGCCGCCTGGACCTTTGTGATCTGGGGCGCACTGCACGGCATCTTCCTGATGATCAATCACCTGTGGAATGCCAAGGTGCGGCGCAATGCCACGCCGAGCCGCATCGCCCATGTGCTGGGCTGGCTGCTGACCTTCCTTTGCGTGGTGGCGGCGTGGATCGTCTTCCGCGCCGATGGCATGCACACGGCCATGGCCATCTACAAGGGCATGCTCGGCCTGCACGGCGCACCGGCCTCTGCGTTCAGCGAGCTGGGCCCGGTTCCGTTCCGCAAGCCCGAGTTCTTCCAGACCCTGCTGGTCGGCATCGTCATCTGCCTGGCGCTGCCGCCCACCATCACGCTCGAACGCTGGATTCCGCATCCGAAGGCTGTCGCGGGCCAGCCGGTCATGGCCTGGCTCTCCACCGCGGTGCTGGCCGTCGGCACCTTTGCGCTCTTCGCATGGTGCGTTTCGAAGCTGGGCAACTACAGCCCGTTCCTCTACTTCCAATTCTGAATCGACATGACGATGCCCGCGAAAGTCTGGCTGCGGTTCTTCTTCATCGGCTACATCCTGCTGATGGCGCTGTGGATCGTTTCGCTCACCAGCCCCATTCCCTACGGCGACCTCACGCGGATCGGGCGCCTGTCCGAGCGTGAATTCGGCTGGACCGCCCCCCCGCCCAAGGTCGACCCGGCGTTGCTGAAGGGCACGCCGGTCGGTCAAGCCGACATCATGGTCATCGGCGACAGTTTCTCCATGACCTTTCGCTGGCAGTCCGCGCTCGTGAAAGCCGGCTACCGCGTCTCGACGACCTACTGGGGCCAGTACGAGAATGCGCTGTGCGGCGACTTCGATCAATGGATCGAGCGCTCGGGCTTCAAGGGCAAGCTGATCATCATCGAGAGCGTGGAGCGCCTGCTGGGCGACCGCACCAAGGACAGCGCGAAGTGCAACAAGATGCGCATGCCCTACGACGCCATGACGCACCCCCTCGTCAAGCCTGACGAGACCGTGCCCAGCCCCGCCCCCAACTGGAACGTCCAGTTCATGACCGGCATCACCACCTACTACAACACGTGGAAAGCGAAAAAGTCTGCAACCGACATCCACTTCGACTGGAACACCTGGGTGCGCCCGGTGCCGGACGGCTGCAAGCTTCTTTCCCATCGCTCGTGCGACAAGATGCCCTTCTTCGCCGAAGACGAAGACAATGGCCCGTTGACCTCCGCGCACCTCGCGTGGATGAAGAACTTCACCCAGGCGCACACCGCCATCCCGATCATGTGGATGGTGATTCCCAACAAGACCACCGTGTACCTGAAGCCCGACTACTCGAAGGATTTCGAAACCGGGTTCCGCGAATCGAAGCTGACGGGACCCGACCTCTACGCTTTTACACGCGAGAAACACACCCAGGTTCGCGACTTCTATTTCTCGAACGACACTCACATGTCGATGCACGGACAACTTCTCCTCGGCGACCGCATGCTTGCGGCCGTGCGTGAAGTGCTGCCTGCGCCCCCTGCCAAATCACCCTGAAGTTATGATCCCGCGACAGGAAACCGATATAAACGCGTGATCCTTTACGAGTACCCCTTCAACGAGCGCATCCGCACCTACCTGAGGCTGGAACACCTGTTCCGTCGCCTCGGAGAGTTGGTGCCCTCGGAATCGCCTCTGTCCCACCACTACGCCCTGGTCACGATCTTCGAGATCATGGACGTGGCGGCGCGCGCCGACCTCAAGGCCGACGTGTTGCGCGACCTCGACAAACACAAGAACGTCTTCAACAGCTACCGGGGCAATCCGGCCATTGCGGAAACCGTGCTGGACCAGGTGGTCGGCCAGCTGGAGGGCAACTTCGCCGCGCTCAACGGCGTGGCCGGCAAGGCCGGCCAGTCGCTGACGGACAACGAGTGGCTCATGAGCATCCGCAGCCGCGCCGGCATCCCGGGCGGCACCTGCGAGTTCGACCTGCCCGCCTACTACGCCTGGCAACACCGCACCGCGGCGAGCCGCCGCGCGGACCTCGAGCGCTGGTCGAACACGCTCTCGCCCCTGGCGTCCTCCGTCTACCTGCTGCTCAAGCTGCTGCGCGACGCCGATGTGCCCTACAAGGTCATCGCCACCGGTGGCCAGTTCCAGCAGAACCTGCCGCAGGGACGCAGCTTCCAGCTGCTGCGCCTGCGCATCGATCCCCGGCTCGGGCTGATCCCCGAAATCAGCGGCAATCGCCTGATGGTTTCGGTCCGGCTCATGCGGCACGAGGCCGACGACCGCCTGCACCAGAGCACGGACGACGCGCCTTTCGAGCTGACACTCTGCGCATGAGCCGCCGGGCCGTTCCCAAGGCGAATGCCGCAGCGCGAAGCGCGGAGGCCACCCCATGAGCCGCCGGGCCGTTCCCAAGGCGAATGCCGCAGCGCGAAGCGCGGAGACCGTCCACCCATGAGCCGAGTCAACGACAAAGGCGAGCGGATCGTGCGTTGTCCGTCGTGCGGCGGCGACAGCATCTACGCGCCATCCAACGCCTACCGGCCCTTCTGCAGCGCGCGCTGCAAGGGCATCGATCTCGGCGCCTGGGCCAGCGAGGAATTCCGGATGCCGGCCGAAGCGCCGCCCGACGAAGAGCCTTTCGGCGACCCCAAGATCCAGTAACCGGACCGCCGGCGCCGGCTAGCGGCCGCCGTCTCCGAGAAACACCGGGTCGAGATAGCCCGCGTGCTCCCGCACGTAGAAGGGCCGCAGGTGCTCCCGGTCCTTGTAGACCGGCGTGCCATCGGGCAATGACCGCACGCACTGGCCCGACCGGCAGAGCTGCGCCACCACGTCGATGGCTTGTGCGCCGCTCGATGCGGCGATGCGCTTCAACCGCTCGTTGAGTTGCGCCTGTTCGGGCGGCAAGGGGCCGGTGGTGGTACTCGTCAGGGCCGCCATCCTGCCCATGCGGCTGCCCTCGATCAGGCGCCTGGGCTCGAAGTCCACGCTCCGCGCGTTGTCCAGCAACAGGTACACCTTCTTCTTGCGCCCGACCAGTTCCTTCAACAGTGTTTCAAGCGCATCCAGCGAGCGCCCGATGCCGGGCCCGCCGTTGTTGATCGGGTAGGCCGAAGAAGCACTGTCCCGGAAGTAGTAGGCCAGCGGGAAATTTCCGGTGAAGTAGCAGTTCCAGCAGGCACCGATCACGACCGTGTCGATCTGCGGGTCCAGCGCCAGTTCGAGCATGCCGGTGCGCGCCTTGTCGCAGCCGGGATTGCCGTCGGACAGCACGCCGGGCACGGGTGGGCAGGCGCCATAGGTCGCGAAGTACGCCGTGGCCATCTGTCCTGGCGAGCTGCGCGCCAGCTCCCTCGCGCGCGGCGCGTACTGCTGCACATGGCTGTCGCCGATCAGCAGCACCTTGCGTTCGCCATTGCCGATGCGTTCGACCTTGTGCGTCCCGCGCTTCTCCTGCTTGAACCCGTCGTAGTAGTTGTCGTCCACGGTGGCATCGGTCACCTTGCGCAGCAGGTCGCTGCCGTTGCGCGGGGGCATGCCACCCAGCGCCAGCGCGCCGGCCAGCGCAACGACCGCGCCGGAGCCCGCCAGTGCGCGCAGCATGCCCACGCCCGTGCGCGCCCGCGTGAAACGCTCCACGAAACGGTAGGTGGCCCACGCCAGCACGACGCTCGTGAGCACCGCGCCGGCGCGCACCCCGGCCGAGGGCATGCCCTCTTCCACGATCCGCGCGTACACCAGCAACGGCCAGTGCCACAGGTAAAGCGGATAGCTGATGAGCCCGATCCACACCATCACCCGGTTCGACAGCACGTACCGGTTGAGCACCCCGCCGGGGCCGGCCGCGATGCAGCTCACCGCGCCCAGCGTCGGCAGCAGCGCCCACCAGCCCGGAAAGGCCTTGTCGCTGCGGGTCATCACCAGCCCCAGCACGATCAGCCCCATGCCCAGCACCGACTGCAGGTGGCTGCGCCACACGCTCGGCGCGAAGGGCTTCAGCCGCATGCACGCCAGGATGCCGCCCACCATCAGCTCCCAGAAACGCGACACCGGCGAATAGAAAGCCGCCTCGCGGTACGGATGCACCGTGAGCACGTTGACGAGGAACGAAACCACCGCGACCGCCCACAGCAGCCGGACGATCGGCCAGCGCCGCCGCCATGCCACGCCCAGCAGCAGCGGCCAGAAAATATAGAACTGCTCCTCGATCCCGAGCGACCACAGATGCAGCAGCGGCTTGGTCTCGGCCGCGGTATCGAAATACCCCGACTCGCCCCAGAAGATGAAGTTGGCCACGAAGGCGGCGCCGCCCGCGGCCTGCTTGCCGAGCTCGGCAAACTCCCTCGGCAGCAGCGCATACCAGCCGAAGGCCAGCGTGGCCGCCAGCACCAGCATCAGCGCCGGAAAAATCCGGCGGATGCGGCGGGCATAGAAGTCGCGGTAGCTGAAGTCGCTCGCCGCGTGGCTCTGCATGATGATCGTCGTGATCAGGAAGCCCGAGATCACGAAGAAGATGTCGACCCCGATGAACCCTCCGGGCAGCGCATCGGGAAACGCGTGAAAGGCCAGCACCGACGCCACGGCCACGGCGCGCAGGCCATCGATGTCGGCGCGGTACTTGGGGTGCATCGTCGGGTTCAGGCCGGCAACATCAGCCGGCGTGCCGGCCAATGCTGCCCATCAGGCCAGCGTGGAAACCGCGAGGGCGGCCGAAGCCGGCAGGCCGCGCTCCTGCACCAGCCACTCCAGCACCGGCAGCGCGCCCGGCAGCACCGGCGCCACGTCCAGCGGCAGCTGCTGCCACGCCATGGCCTGGCCTTCGCGCATCTCGAACTCGCCGGTCCAGGCCGTCACCTTGCACCAGTGCAGGCGCACCAGTGCATGCGGATAGTCGTGCTCCGTGACCTTCCAGACCGAGGCGCCATCGATGGTGATGCCGAGCTCTTCCTGCAGCTCGCGCCGGAGGGCTTCCTCGACCGTCTCGCCGGCCTCGATCTTGCCGCCCGGAAACTCCCAGTAGCCCGCGTAGGCCTTGCCCTCGGGCCGGGTCGAGAGCAGCAAGGCGTCGTCGGTCAGGCGGATCAGCACGCCGACCGCGACCTCGGTGTGCTTGCGGCCGTTGTCGGCGCTCACGCGGCGCCCCGGCCCGCATAGTCGCGGGCGAACTGGTAGGCCACGCGGCCGCTGCGCGAGCCGCGCTCGAGCGCCCAGACCAGCGCTTCGGGCCGCGCCGCCTCGATGGCGGCCTTGTCGACGCCGAACGACGAGAGCCACTGCCCCACGATCGTCAGGTATTCGTTCTGGCTGAAGGGATAGAAGCTCACCCAGAGGCCGAAGCGCTCCGACAGCGAGATCTTCTCTTCGATCACTTCACCGGGATGGACTTCGCCGTCCTCGGTGTGGGTGTACGAGAGGTTGTCCTTCATGTACTCGGGCAGCAGGTGGCGCCGGTTGCTGGTCGCGTAGATCAGCACATTGGGCGTCGAGGCCGCGATCGACCCATCGAGGATCGACTTGAGCGCCTTGTAGCCCGGCTCGCCCTCGTCGAAGCTCAGGTCGTCGCTGAAGACGATGAACTTCTCGGGACGCTGCGACACCACCTCGACGATGTCGGGGAGGTCGGTCAGCTCGGCCTTGTCGACTTCGATCAGCCTCAGCCCCTGCGGCGCGTAGGCCTGTAGGCAGGCACGGATCAGCGACGACTTGCCCGTGCCGCGCGCGCCGGTCAACAGCACGTTGTTGGCCGGCTTGCCTTCGACGAACTGGCGCGTGTTGCGCTCGATCTTTTCCTTCTGGACGTCGATTTCCCTGAGCGAATCGAGCGCCATCGCGGCCACGTGCTTCACCGGCTCCAGCACGCCATGGCCGGAGCTGCGTCGACGGTAACGCCAGGCGATCGAGGCGTTCCAGTCGGCCGGTGCCGCCAGCGGCTGCGGCAGGATCGATTCGATGCGGCCGATGAGCTGCTCGGCGCGCTCGATCAGCTTCTGGAACTGCTCGTTCATCGACGACCGCCCGGCCGCCCGAAGGGCGTTGAGCACCCCCTCGGGGGGCAGCGACGACGCGAAGCGCGGAGCGTGGGGGTCATCATGATCTGTAGTCGGCGTTGATGGTCACGTATTCGTGGCTGAAATCGCAGGTCCACACGGTCTCGCTCGCGTTGCCGCGGCCGAGGCCGATGCGCACCGTGATCTCGCTCTGCTTCATCACGCGCTGGCCGTCTTCTTCGCGGTACGACGGATTGCGCCCGCCCTTGACGGCCACATGCACGTCGTCGAGGAACAGGTCGATGCCGGTCTGGTCGAGGTCGGCAATGCCCGCGTAGCCCACGGCCGCCAGGATGCGGCCCAGGTTCGGGTCGCTGGCGTAGAAAGCGGTCTTGACCAGCGGCGAGTGCGCCACGGCATAGGCCACCTGCTTGCACTCGGCAGCGTCGCGGCCGCCTTCGACCTGGATGGTGATGAACTTGGTCGCGCCTTCGCCGTCGCGCACGATGGCCTGTGCCAGCTGGCGCGCCACGTTCTGCATCGCGGCCACGAGCGCCTGGCCCTCGGCCGAATCCAGCGAAGTGATGGTGGCGTGCGCCGCCTTCTGCGTGGCGATGACCACGAAGGAATCGTTGGTCGAGGTGTCGCCGTCGATGGTCACGCGATTGAACGAGGCATCGGCCAGCAGCCTGGCCAGCGGCTGGATCAGCGACGGGTCGATCTTCGCGTCGGTGGCCATGAAGCCGAGCATGGTCGCCATGTTCGGACGGATCATGCCGGCGCCCTTGCTGATGCCGGTGACGGTGACGGTGGCGCCGCCGATTTGAACCTGCTGGCTGAACGCCTTGGGGATCGTGTCGGTGGTCATGATGCCTTCGGCCGCACGCGCCCAGTGGTTTTCCGAGGCATCGGCCAGCGCGGCAGGCAGGCCGGCTTCGATGCGGTCCACGGGCAGCGGCTCCATGATCACGCCGGTCGAGAACGGCAGGATCTGCTCGGGCGCGATCTCCAGCTTGCGTGCGAGCGCGATGCAGGTGGAGCGCGTGCGCATCAGGCCGTCTTCGCCCGTGCCGGCATTGGCATTGCCGGTGTTGATCACCATCGCGCGAATACCGTAGTTCGCAGCCAGGTGGTCGCGGCACACCTGCACCGGCGCCGCGCAGAAGCGGTTCTGCGTGAACACGCCGCCGACCGCCGAGCCCTCGTCGATCAGCACGACGGTCAGGTCCTTGCGGTTGGCTTTGCGCACGCCCGCTTCGGCCACGCCGATGCGAACGCCGGGCACCGCGAACAAGGCGGCAGGATCAGGGGCAGACAGGTTCACGGGCATGGCGATTTCTCTTCGGGAGTTTCTGGATCAGCTGAGTTTGCCGTGGCAATGCTTGTATTTCTTGCCGCTGCCGCAGGGGCAGGGGTCGTTGCGGCCGACACGCGCGAACGCTGCGGCTTCCGCACTCAGGGCGCCCAAGCCTGCAGCCGCGATGCGGCGCTGGTTTTCCTCGTCGACCCGCACCTCGACCTCGCCGGTTTCGGTCGGCGCGGTGTAGGTGATGTTGGAGACGTTCTCGCCGCGGCTCTCCATGGCTTCCGCGGCCTCTTCGAGCTGTTCGCCCGACTGCACGCGCACCGTCATGAGCTGGCGCGTGACTTCGTTCTTGACCGAGTCGAGCAGCTGGCCGAAGAGTTCGAAGGCTTCGCGCTTGTATTCCTGCTTGGGCTGCTTCTGCGCGTAGCCGCGCAGGTGGATGCCCTGGCGCAGGTAGTCGAGCGACGCCAGGTGTTCGCGCCAGTGCGTGTCGATGCTCTGCAGCAGCACCATGCGCTCGAACTGGGTGAAGTTCTCCTGGCCGATCAGCGCCACCTTGGCGTCGAAGGCCTCGTTGGCGGCCTTGACCACCTTCTCGAGAACGTCCTCGTCGGCAATCGCGTCGGCGGCCTCGACCTCCTTCTTGATCGGCGTGTCCAGGCCCCACTCGGTGAAGAGGCTCTTCTCGAGGCCGTCCAGGTCCCACTGCTCCTCGACCGACTCGGCCGGCACGTACTGCCGCACCAGGTCCATGAAGCAGCCTTCGCGCAGCGCCGCGATCTGCGCCGTGAGGTCGGCCGCGTCGAGGATGTCGTTGCGCTGCTGGTAGATCACCTTGCGCTGGTCGTTCGACACGTCGTCGTACTCGAGCAGCTGCTTGCGGATGTCGAAGTTGCGCGCCTCGACCTTGCGCTGCGCGCTCTCGATGCTGCGCGTGACGATGCCGGCCTCGATGGCCTCGCCGTCGGGCATCTTGAGGCGGTCCATGATCGCCTTCACGCGGTCGCCCGCGAAGATGCGCATCAGCGGATCGTCCAGGCTCAGGTAGAAGCGCGACGAGCCCGGGTCGCCCTGGCGGCCCGAACGGCCGCGCAGCTGGTTGTCGATGCGGCGCGACTCGTGGCGCTCGGTCGCGATGATACGCAGGCCGCCGAGCGACTTGACGAATTCGTGGTCCTTGGTCCACTCGGCGCGCACGTGCGCGATATCGGCCTGTTTCGTGGCTTCGTCGCGGCCTTCGTCGTTCTCGATGGCCTCGATCATCTTCTCGATGTTGCCGCCCAGCACGATGTCGGTACCGCGGCCGGCCATGTTGGTCGCGATGGTGATCATCTTCGTGCGGCCGGCCTGCGCCACGATGTCGGCTTCGCGCGCATGCTGCTTGGCGTTGAGCACCTGATGCGGCAGGTCTGCCTTCGTGAGCAGGCCGTCGATGATTTCGGAGTTCTCGATGGACGAGGTGCCCACCAGCACCGGCTGGCCGCGCTCGTAGCACTCGCGGATGTCCTGGATCGCCGCCTCGTACTTCTCGCGCGTGGTCTTGTAGACGCGGTCGAGCTGGTCTTCGCGCTTGCTGATGCGGTTGGGCGGGATGATGACCGTCTCGAGCCCGTAGATTTCCTGGAACTCGTAGGCCTCGGTGTCGGCCGTACCGGTCATGCCCGCCAGCTTGCCGTAGAGGCGGAAGTAGTTCTGGAAGGTGATCGAGGCCATCGTCTGGTTCTCGGCCTGGATCTCGACGCCTTCCTTGGCCTCCACCGCCTGGTGCAGGCCGTCGCTCCAGCGGCGGCCCGTCATCAGGCGGCCGGTGAATTCGTCGACGATCACCACCTCGCCCTGTTGCACCACATAGTGCTGGTCGCGGTGGTACAGGTGACGGGCCCGCAGCGCCGCATTCAGGTGATGCAGCAGCGTGATGTTGGCCGGGTCGTAGAGCGAGGCCCCTTCGGGAATCAGCCTGAGCTCGCCCAGGATGCGCTCGGCGTTCTCGTGGCCGTCTTCGGTCAGGAACACCTGGTGCGTCTTCTCGTCGACCGTGAAGTCGCCCGGCACCGTGACGCCCTCGCCCGTGCGCGGATCGGCTTCGCCTTCCTGCTTGGTCAGCAGCGGCACCACCTTGTTGATGGCCAGGTAGAGGTCGGTGTGGTCTTCGGCCTGGCCGCTGATGATCAGTGGCGTGCGGGCTTCGTCGATCAGGATCGAGTCCACTTCGTCGACGATCGCGTAGTTCAGGCCACGCTGAACCCGGTCGCCGGGCTCGTAGACCATGTTGTCGCGCAGGTAGTCGAAGCCGTACTCGTTGTTCGTGCCGTAGGTGATGTCGCTGCCGTAGGCTTCCTGCTTTTCCTCGCGCGGCATCTGCGGCAGGTTGATGCCCACCGACAGGCCCAGGAAGTTGTAGAGCCGGCCCATCCACCGGGCGTCGCGGTTGGCGAGGTAGTCGTTCACCGTGACCACGTGCACGCCCTCGCCGGACAGCGCATTCAGGTACACCGGCAGCGTGGCGGTCAGCGTCTTGCCTTCGCCGGTGCGCATTTCGGAGATCTTGCCGTTGTGCAGCGCCATGCCGCCGAGCAGCTGGACGTCGAAATGGCGCATCTTCATGACGCGCTTGGAGCCTTCGCGCACCGTGGCAAAAGCCTCCGGCAGCAGCGCATCGAGGGTCTCGCCCTTGGCGATGCGGTCCTTGAACTCCTGCGTCTTGGCGCGCAGCGCGTCGTCGCTGAGCTTCTCGAATTCGGGTTCGAGCGCATTGATGCGTTCCACCGTCTTGCGATACTGCTTGAGGAGCCGGTCGTTGCGACTGCCGAAGATCTGGGTCAGGAAGTTGGTTGCCATGGGGTGGAGATGGGCGGGCACCTGACGAGACAGGCACTTGCGACCGGATTCCCTAAGATATGGTGAAAGCAGTTGGGCGCGCCCGCTTCGAAATCAAGTTCGAAAGCAAGCGGCTTTTTTCCGGCGCGAACGCCGGCAAACCGGGCATTTTAGCTGTCTTGTTTCTACCTACCGGATTACCCATGTATCGCCGTCTCGTCCCCGCCGTCAGCCTGCAACAGGCCGCAGAAGGCTCGCCCACGCTGGGGAGCCTCATGGCGCGCGCGCGCGACAGCGCCGAGCGGCTGAAGGCCGTGGAAGGGCTCATTCCGCCGGCCATGCGCGCCGCCGTGCAGGCCGGGCCGGCCGAAGGCGACGTCTGGTGCCTGCTGGTGAAGGGCAGCGCCGCGGCCGCCAAGCTGCGCCAGCTGTCGCCCATGCTGGTGACACGGCTCAAGAACAGGGGCTGGGACGTGGCGGCGATCCGGATCAAGGTGCATACGGGGCGCTGACCCCGGTGGCGGCCGCCACCTCGAATTGATTTTTTGTCTGAAAGTAGATAATATTTCCAGATGACATCATCGACGTCGCCAGCCGACGCCCTTCTCCTGCTGCTCGACAAGCACCAGGTCGACACCCTCCTCATCCCCGACGACGTGCTCCAGGCCGTGCGCGAGGCCTTCGTTCTCCACAGCGACCGCGAGGGCCGCGTCTTCCCGGTCGTGCGCGAGCCCCTGGCCACCGGCGGCGTGTTCGGCATCAAGTCGGGCGACGTGCAGGCGCAGGGCCTGCTCGGCTTCAAGGCGGCCGGCTTCTGGCCGAACAACCGGCAGCGCGGCGGCGAGCCGCACCAGGCGACGATCATGCTGATCGACCCCGCCACCGGCCGGCCCCTGTGCCTGATCGACGGCAATGCGGTCACGACCATGCGCACCGGCGCGGCGGGCGGACTCGGCCTGGGCCGCCTCGCGCGAACCGGCAGCACGCGCCTCTGCGTCTTCGGCACCGGCGTGCAGGCGCGCATCCAGCTCGACTTCGCATTGCGCCTGCTTCCCTCCTTGCGCGAGGTTCTCTACATCGGTGCCGATGGCCGGCGCAACCCCGCCTTCGAGGAAGACTTTGCGGCACGCTGCAGCATCGCACCGGCCGCCGACCGCAACGCCGCCGTTGCGCAAAGCGACATCGTGATCACCGCGACACCTGGTTCAGGCGCACTGTTCGAGCTCGAGGCCGTGCAGCCCGGCACGCACCTGAACTGCGTCGGGGCCGACACGCGAGGCAAGCGCGAACTCCCGGAGGGCCTGCTGCCGCGCGCTCGCCTCTTCGTCGACGACCGCACGCAGGCGCAGCAGATCGGCGAAGCCCAGTGGGCGCCCGGCACGCCAAGCACGGAGCTGGGCGACGTGCTGAGCGGCAAGACCCCGTTCGTCCGCGCTCCCGGCGACATCACCGTCTTCGACATGACCGGCCTCGCACTCCAGGACCTGACGGTCGCGCGCCTGCTCCATGAGCGCGCGATCGCAACGGGCACAGGCACGCGCATCGCCTGGCCCTGGTAGTTCGGGCTCAGGCAGCGCCGCTGCCGAACAGTTCGGTCATGAACTGCGTCGACTTCAGGCCGGTGCCGGTCAGCAGCACGACCGTCGTTTCCTGGGCCCGGATGTCGCCCCGCTGCGCCAGTACATCGATGGCCGCGGCGGCCGTCGCGGATGTCGGCTCGGCGTACAAACCCATCGCCGCCAGCTGGCGCACGGCCGCCATGATCTGTGCCTCGGTCAATGCCACCGTCTTGCCATTCGTCTCCCGCAGCGCCTGCAGGATTTCCTGCAGCCGCACCGGGCGCTTGATGGCCGTGCCTTCGGCGATCGTCGGCTGGACGATGCGGTCCACCAGGGTGTCCACGCCGGCGACAAAGCTCGCATCGACCGGCGAGCAGTTCAGCGGCTGCGCCACGAAGATCCGCGGCAGCTTGCGGATCTGCCCCGCGGCCAGCAGTTCCTTGAAGCCGATGTGGCACCCCAGCACATTGCTGCCCGCGCCCGCCGGAATCACGACGTTGTCGGGTGCGGCGAAACCCAGGTCTTCCCAGAGTTCATAGGCCAGCGTCTTGGTGCCCTGCAGGAAGAACGGATGCCAGTTGTGGCTCGCGTAGAAGATCGATGCCGACTGGCGCACCGCCTCGTGCTCGGACTCCTCGCGCGGCCCCGGCACGAGCTGCACCTCGGCGCCGAAGGCCCGGATCTGCGCCACCTTGGGCGCCGGCGTGTAGCTGGGTGCGAGCACCTTGACCCGGATCCCCGCCGCCGCACCCGCCGCGGCGATGGCCGCGCCGCCGTTGCCCGAACTGTCTTCCAGCACGGCATCGATGCCCAGCTGCCGCAGGAACGAGATCATCACGGACGCACCGCGGTCCTTGAAGCTGCAGGTCGGGTTGAACCACTCGAGCTTGAAGCAGGGATCGAGCCCGCCCCAGCGCTTCTGCACCAGCGGCGTACAGCCTTCGCCCAGGCTCGCGGGCTTGTCGATCGCCACCGGCAACGCCGCGCGATAGCGCCACACGGAGCGCTCGCGCGAATCGATGTCGTCGCGCGCGATGCCGGGCAGCGGCGTCACCATCATCGGATTGCCGTCGTCGGAGCGCCAGCGGCGCTCGGACAGGTCGTGATACCGGCCGGTGCGGGGGTCGATGTAGCGTGCGCGTTCCTGGCGTGTCATTCGCATTTCTCCTGGGCTTCGATCATCTGGATAATATATCCAAACATGTACTTTTTGTACAATCTGGATTCTTCGTCCAGACCTGGATACATTCCCGGCATGAAGAAGAAGTCCAACAAGCAGCTCCTGGAGATGCTGCGCAACATGGCCGAAGGCCTCGGCGAAACCTTTGCGCCCTTCTGCGAAGTCGTGGTGCACGACCTGAGCAATCCGAAGAACGCGATCTACGCGATCGAGAACAACCTGAGCGGCCGGCAGGTGGGGCAGTCGGTCACGGAGCTCGGGCTGGCGCGCATCCGCGATCCGGAATATCCGGCGGTGATCGCGAACTACGCCAACACCTTTTCCGATGGACGCAAGGTCAAGAGCACCTCGATCGGCATCAAGGACGAAAGCGGCGACTACGTGGCCGCGCTGTGCCTCAACGTCGACCTGACGCTGTTCCAGAGCTTCCAGGGCGCGATCTCGCAGTTCACGCGCATCGACGACAAGGAAGTGCATGAACACCTCGACACCGGGGCCCACCAGTCGATGCGCATCCATGCGCGCATCGACGAGTTCGCCGCATCGCGCGCGACCACCTCGCGGTCGCTGAAACCCGCCGACCGCAAGCTGCTCGTGCAGGAGCTGAAGAAGGCGGGCTTCCTGGAGATACGGCGCGGCGCCGAAATTGCGGCAGCGCACATGGGCGTGTCGCGCGCCACCGTCTACAGCGACGCGAAGTAGCGGGCCGGCCTATTGCGGCTGCAGGCCGATCTCGTGCGCCACCTTCTGCCAGCGTTCGGCCTCGAAGCGCAGGAAGGCGCGCAGCTCGCCCGGCGTCGAGCCCTTCATCTGCACGCCCAGCACCGACAGCCGCTCCTTCACCGAAGGATGGCCGAGCGCCGCAATGGCCTCGCGGCGCAGCTTCTCGATCACGTCGAGCGGCGTGGTGGCCGGGGCCACCATGGCCCACCACTGGTCGATCTCCATGCCCTTGAGCCCGCTCTCTGCGAGCCCCGGCACGTTCTGCAGGCCCGGAATGTTCACGCGCTGCGAGCTCGTGACGAGAAGCGGCCGGATCCTGTTGGCGCCCAGCAGGCTGGCGCCGCTGGCCAGCGTCGCGAAATGGCCGGCCACCGTGCCGGCCGCCACGTCGGTGAGCGCCGGCGCGGAGCCGCGGTACGGCACCATGTTGAAACGGATCTTCGTGCGGCTCGCGAGCAGTTCGGCCGCCAGGTGGCTGACGGTGCCCGCGCCGCTGTGGGCGATGGCCGGTGGCGACGGCTTCGCGGCAGACGTCTTCAGGAAGGTCCTGAAGTCCTTGCTGTCGTCCTCCATGCCCGCGAAGAACACCAGCGGCGAGGTGCCGATCATGGTCACGGGCGTGAAGTCGCGCAGCAGGTCGTAGGGCAGCCTGGCCGTCACCGCCGGCGCAATCGCATGCGGCAATTCGACGATGGCGATGGTGTAGCCGTCGGGCGCCGCCTTGGCGGCCGCGTCGGTGCCGATCATGCCGGCCGCACCGGGCCGGTTGTCGACGATCACCGGGCTGCCGATGGTCTGGCTCATGCGCTGCGCCATCGCGCGTGCAATGGCATCGGTGCTGCCGCCCGCGGCCCAGGGCACGACGAGCTTGATGGGCCGCTCGGGAAAGGCCGCCCACGCGGGTTGCGCTGCAGCGAGCAGGAGTGTGGAGCCGGTGGCCAGAAAGGCCCGGCGATGCATCGTCGGCATGGTGGTTCCTTGGGGATTAGACGGCGGGGTCGGGCCAGCTCGGATCGCTGGCCGCATTCGCGGTGAGCATCAGCACGACATGCGCATCGGCGGCGATCGCATGGGTCTCGCGCAGTTGCCGCAACGCGGCCAGGCCGCCGGCCGCGCACAGTTCGGCGCTCACGTCGGCGGCCGTGAGAAGCCGCCGCGCCGCGCGCGCCTCGTCGTCGCTCACCACCACCGCACCGCCACCGGTGGCCATGGCGGCCTGCCATTGCAGGTAGGTCACGGTGGCGCCGGCCGTCGAGAACTGCGCGGTGTGGCCCGGGTAGCTGCCGTTGATCGCGCCGCCTGCGAACACGCGCGAAAGGCGCGGGAAGGGCTCCACCAGCCAGAGCCGCGGCAGGCGCGGAATGCGTCCCGCAGCCAGCAGATCGCGAAAGCCCGCATAGATGCCCCAGGCGAGATCGCCGCGCGCGGTGGGGATCACGACGTGGTCCGGCAGGCCGCCATCGGTCACGCATTCGAGCGCGATGGGCTTGTAGCCCTCGATGGCCAGCGGTGCGCTGCCCAGCGCGGGCAGGCGGTAGTTGGTCAGCGCGAAGTAGCCCGGGTATTGCGAACGCTCGCGCACGAAGGCCCAGCGGCCGGCGTTGTCGGCGAACACGTAGCGCCGCGCACCCAGCGCGTCGAGCTGCCGCGCATAGGTGGCCGGCATGCCTTCGTAGGTGGCGACCTCGCACCCCAGCCCGGCGGCCCACGCATAGTGCGCCGCCGACACCGCGGCATTGCCCGACGACGCGAGCACCAGCGTGTGGGCGCCGAAGTCGAGGGCCTGGGCCACGCCGACCGCCGTCATGCGGTCCTTGTGGGAGCCGGTGGGGTTGCTCGATTCGTCCTTGAGGCTCAGCCGTGCGACATCGACCTGCTGCGCCAGTCCGGGCATCTCCTGCATCGGCGTGCGCCCCTCGCCGAGGGTGAAGCCCGGTGCGTAGGGCATGGGAACGGCATCGGGGCCATCGGGCAAATAGCTGGCACGCAGCGCGACATGAAAGCCCGCGCGCTTGCAGGCCGGGCAGCCGTCATGCGTCAGCGTGATCGGGTAGAGCGCATCGCAGCGCAGGCACTGCAGGCCCTGCAGGCGCGGATTCCTGACCGGCTCGGGCGTCCGGGCCGGAGCGCCGGCCGAGGGGCGTCCCGCATGAGGGGCCGGAGGGTCCGCGGGCAAGGCGGCGAACTTGAAGTCCAGAACTGGCGATGGCGTCACGGCGTCTCTTGCGTTGGAAGTTGTGCCTAAATCTTATGCACTCGGAAATAAAATCACGCAGCCCCAGATACTCAATCGATAAATAAACTTATCGGTCTTCATCGATGCGATTCGCCGAAATCGAGACGTTCCGCGCCCTGATGCGCAGCAGCTCCACCCGCAAGGCCGCCGCCTTGCTGCATGTGACGCAGCCCGCCATCAGCCAGTCGCTCAAGCGGCTCGAGGCGCAAGCGGGGATGCTGCTGTTCCAGCGCACCGGGGGCCGCCTGGTGCCCACGCCCGAGGCGCGCGCGCTGTGGGTCGAGGTGGAGCGCGTATTCATCGGCATGGATGCCATCGAGCATCGCGTGCGCAGCCTGCGCGACTTCGGCGTCACCCAGCTGGAGCTCAGCTGCTTCCCGGCCTACGGCCTCGGCTTCATGCCGCGCGCGCTGGCCCGGCTGAAGGCGCACCGCGGCGCGAGCCCCTGGCCGCAGGTGTCGCTGCAGGTGCTGAGCTCCAAGGACGTGCGCGACCGGGTGGCCATGGGCATCTCCGACTTCGGCCTGATGGCCGACGAGCTCTCGCTCGAAGGCATCGACCACTCGACCTTCTCGCGCTTTCCCGGCGTGGTCGTGATGCCCGAGGGCCATGCGCTGGCACGCTTCAAGACCATCAAGCCGGAGCAGTTGGCGGAGGCGTCCTTCCTCTCGCTCAATCCCGAAGACCCCTCGCACCAGCGGCTCGAGGCCGCGCTGGCCCCGTACGGCGTCGCGCTTCGGGTGCTGGTGCAGACGCCCTATGCGGCCAGCGTGTGCGAGATGGCGCTGCGCGGCCTGGGCGTGGGCCTGGTCAATCCGATCACCGCGCTCGACTATGCGGAGCGCGGGCTGGTGGTGCGCCGGTTCTCCATCGATGTGTCCTTCACCTGCCTGCTGGCCTTGCCGGCCGGCAAGGTGCTCTCGGCCACGGCGCGGGATTTTCTTTCGCTCATGCGCCTGCAGTTGGCCGAGGACGAGAAGCGGATGCAGCGCTACCTGCGCTAGGCACTGCGCCTTTTGCCTTTTCTTTTATTTCCAGGTGAACTCGTGGTTCAGGCCGATCACGAAGCCCGTCACGCCCCGCTCGCCCGGCAGCCTGGCGCGCGATGCACCGACATCCACGCTGATCAGCGGCGTGAGGCTGAAGCGGCCGCCGATGCGCGATGTCCACACGCCCGCGGCGCGATTGCGCTCCGCGATCAGCGAGACGGTGTCGTTCAACGCCCATTCGACGGCCATGCCGCCGCGCGGCGTGCGCAGGCCGGTGCCGAGCGCCCAGTCGGCGCCCAGGTTGGCGTGGACCTGCAGGCTGCCGGTCGGACGCCAGGTCACCGGCACGACGAACTGCCCGCCCATGCGGCCGCCGCGCCTCAGGTCGGACACGGTGCCCATCGACACGGCCGCGCTGAAGGGCGCGTCCCCCGCCTGCCCCAGGAAGGTCCACTTGAGCTGCGGTCCGCCGGTGACCGTGTGAACGCCCTGCGCCGAGAGCCGGTCGAGGTTCAGGCCCAGTTCGACGGGACCGATCCGGCAGGCCGGCCCGACGTGAAAGCCCGTGACCGGTTCGGTGCCGGTGCGGCCCCACCAGGTTTCGTACTGGCATTGGCCGGGATCGAGGGTGCCGGCATCGTCGACGTCGAAATGGCCGGCAGCCTGCGCGCCGATGCCCCAAAGCGCGCAGAAGGGCGCAAGCAGCCAGCCGTGTGCCGATCGCCGACTTGTGGTCGTTGTCCGCCTGCTTTTTTTCATCGCGCGCATTCCCAAGGGCCCTCGCGCCATTCTAGGGACGCGGAAAGTCGGCGCAGTGACGCGGCGGCGCCGCGCGGGCTCAGAGCTCGAACTGGGGCTGCAGCTCCCGAATGCGCTTGATCGCCACGCCCGCTGCGGCCGTGCGCGTTTCGACGCCGAGCTTCACGTACACCCGCTCGAGGTGCTTCTTGGCCGTGGCCGGGCTGCTGCCCAGGATCTCGCCGATGTCCTTGTTGGTCTTGCCCTTGACCACCCAGTACAGCACCTCGGCCTCGCGCGCCGTGAGCTTGAGGCTCAGGCTCATCGCCTCGATCACCGCGGTGTCGGACACCTCGCGCATGACGATCATCCACTCGTCGCCGTCGTCGTCGTGGCCGGTCTGCTGGTGCAGGCGCAGGACCAGATGGCCGCCGGGCCGCCCCAAGGCCACCTGCGCCCCCCCGGGGGGCAGCGCAGCAGACGCAGTCGCAAGCGTGGGGGCACTGCTGCGGCTGCTCGCGCCCTGGACGATCGACAGCGCGGGCGGCTCGATGCCGCGCTGCCGCGCATCGGGCGCGTGGCGCAGCAGCCATTCGAGCACGGCGGGCGGCGTCTCGGGCGCGCGCGTTTCGCAATAGCGCAGCAGCAGGTCGCGCGCCAGCGCCGTCTGCCAGATCAGCCGGCCCTCGGGCAGCCGCACGGTGATGCTCGCGTAGCCGAAGGCATCGAGCGCATTGCGTGCCTGGCCGGCCTGCCGCGCGTCCTGCCTGGCACGGCGCGCGCCCTGCAGGTGCACGTTCATGCGCGCCAGCACCTCCTTCGGCTTGATGGGCTTGGTGACGTAGTCCACGCCGCCGGCTTCGAGCGCGGCCACGAGGTGCTCGGTCTCGGTCAGCCCCGTCATGAACACGATGGGAATGTGCGCCGTCGCGGCATCGGCCTTGAGCCGGCGCGCCACCTCGAAGCCGTCGATGCCCGGCATCATCGCGTCGAGCAGCACGATGTCGGGCCGCGCCTGCGCGGCGCGCTGCAGCGCCTGCTCGCCGTTAGTGGCGATCAGCACGGTGTAGCCCGATTCGTCGAGCGCGTCGTGCAGCACCGCGAGATTGTCGGGCACGTCGTCGACGATCAGCACGAGGTCGCTGTTGACGCCCTGGTCGCGCAGCGTTCTGGCGAGGGGCGAGGTTTCCACCGGGGGAGGTGTCGAGGTCATGGCGCACCCACCGCTTCGGCCAGCGCCCGGCTCATGGCTTCGAACTGGAACTGGCGCGCCAGCACGCGCTGCGCTTCGGTCCAGGCCATGCACTCGGGCTGTTCGGTGTCGATGTCGTCGAGCTGGTTCATGATGCCGCGAAAGTAACCCAGGCTCACCGCTTCGTCGAGGGCACGCAGGCGGTCTCGCGACGGCGCCTGCATCGTCTTCGGCGCGGCGACCGGCGGCAGCGCGGCGGCGGTGTCGGTCCACTTGAGGCCGAGCCGGCGCTCGAGCCAGTCGAGCAACTCGGTGTGGCGCACGGGCTTCACGAAGAAATCTTCCGGCACGATGCCCACGTCGTTGTCCAGCCCCTTGTCGAAGGCATTGGCCGAGACGATGGCCACGGCCGCATCGGCCAGGCCGAGCCTGCGCGCGCGGCGGATCGTCTCCCAGCCGTCGATGCCGGGCATCGCGAGGTCGACGAACATCGCATCGGGCCGGTAGCCCGCGGCCACGAGGTCGAGCGCATCGTGGCCGCTCGCGGCGGTGCGCAGCTCGAAGCCGAGCGGCGCGAGCACATGGTCGAGCAGGTCGCGGTCGGCCTCTTCGTTGTCGACCACCAGCAGCCGGCGGCGCGGTCCCTCGTAGCCGCGCCGCGCGCGCGCCACCGGGACCGGCCGGCCGGCGCCCGCCGCCGCGTCGTGCACCCGCGGCAGGAAGAGCCGCACGCAGAACAGCGAGCCTTCGCCCGGCGTGCTGCTCACCTTCATCTCACCGCCCATCAGGTCGGTCAGCATCTTGGCGATGGTGAGCCCCAGGCCCGCTCCCGGGGCCGACGCGGCGGCCGCGTGCCCGCGTGCGAAAGGCTCGAAGATGCGCTCGATGTCCTCGGCCGTCATGCCCGGCCCCGTGTCCTCGATCTCGATGGCCGCGAACTCGCGCGCATAGGCCAGGCGCAGCGTGACCTGCCCCGCGGCGGTGAACTTGATCGCGTTGCCCAGCAGGTTGATGAGGATCTGGCCCACCCGCTTCTCGTCGGCGCGCACCACCTCGGGCAGGGCGCCGGCCGCCTCGAAGCGGAACTGCAGGCCTTTCTCCGCCGCCTGCAGCTCGAACATGTCGGCCAGCTCGCGCATCGTGTCGGCAAAGCGCATCGGCCGCGCATGCAGCGTGAGCTTGCCGGCCTCGATGTGGGCGATGGCCAGCGTGCCCTCGATGAGCGAGAGCAGGTGCTCGCCGCCACGCTTGATCACCGCCACGGCCTGCTGGCGGTGCGGCGGCACCGAGTGGTCTTCGCCCATCAGCTGCGCGTAGCCCAGGATGCTGTTGAGCGGCGTGCGCAGCTCGTGGCTGATGGCGCTGATGTAGCGGCTCTTGGCCTGGTTGGCCTGGTCGGCGGCGCGCTGGGCCTGTTCGGCCACCGCCCTCGCCTCTTCCGCGGTCTGCTTCGCGGCCTGCAGCGCGCGATCGGTCTCGCGGTGCAGTTCGATTTCGCGCACCAGCAGGTGCGTCTGCCGGTTCGACTCTTCCTGGGCGACCTTGCGGCTCTGGTGCGCGAGCACCAGCCACCAGGCGACGATGCCCGCGATGACGAGCAGCGCCATGTAGGCCTTGAGAAAGCCCGAACGCAGCGCGGACTGCGGCACGCCCGCCCACGCCTGCGATGCGCCGGCCTGCGCGGCGAGCTCCACCGCGCTTTCGGTGAACGCGCGCAGCTCCTGCTGGTAGAGCACGCCGAACACCACGGCGAGCAGCGGCACGATGACCAGCATCAGCAGCAGGAAGTGCCCGAGCCCCGTGTCGAGATAGCGCCAGCTGCGGCGCGGCAGCAGCCAGCGCAGCACCGCCGACCATTGCGCCGACAGGCTCGCATGCGGCTTGCACAGGTCGCCGCAGCGCGCATCGAGCGTGCAGCACAGCGAGCAGATCGCGCCCTGGTAGGCCGGGCAGTGCGCCATGTCCGGCCCTTCGTATTCGCGCTCGCAGATCACGCAGTGCTGGACCTTCAGGCGCTGGTAACTGCCGCTTTCGTCCGCCTCGACCCGCGCCCAGCGCACCGCACGCCCACCCGCCGCGGGCGCGAAGGGCACGGCGCCGGTTGCATCGGAGGCCCGCGCGAGGTAGTACTTGCCGCCCGTCGCCCATGCCAGCAGCGGCGAGGCGACGAACGCCGTACCCAGCGCGATCAGCGCCGAGAAGGCCTGCGCCAGCGGCCCGAACACGCCCAGGTGCGCGGTGATCGACAGCACCGAGGCCAGCGCCATCGCGCCCACGCCCACCGGGTTGATGTCCCACAGGTGCGCGCGCTTGAACTCGATGCCCGGCGGCGAGAGCCCCAGCGGCTTGTTGACGACCAGGTCGGCCACCACCGACATCATCCAGGCGATGGCGATGTTGGCGAACAGTCCGAGCACATCGCCCAGCGCCTCGAACACGTTCATCTCCATCAGCATGAAGGCGATCAGCGCGTTGAACACCACCCACACCACGCGCCCGGGGTGGCTGTGCGCCACGCGCGAGAAGAAATTGCTCCAGGCCAGCGACCCCGCATAGGCGTTGGTGACGTTGATCTTGAGCTGCGAGATCACCACGAACAGCGCCGTCGCGGCCACCGCCCAGCCGTAGTTCGGGAACACGTACTCGTAGGCCGCGAGGTACATCTGGTTCGGATCGACAGCGCGCTCGACCGGCACCATGTGCGTGATGGCCAGGTAGGCCAGCAGGGCGCCGCCCAGCATCTTGAGCACGCCCAGCACCACCCAGCCCGGGCCGCCGGCCAGCACGCCGGACCACCAGCGCCGCCCGGTGGTGGCGGTGCGCGCAGGCATGAAGCGCAGGTAATCGGCCTGTTCCCCCATCTGGGTGATCAGCGCAATGCCGACCGTCAGCGCGGCGCCAAACAGGTGCAGATCGAAACCCTTGGCGCCCGTCTTGACACCGTTGTAGTGCACGATGCCCGCAAATGCACCAGGATCGCGCACGAGCACGAAGGCAAAAGGCACCACCAGCATCACCAGCCACAGCGGCTGCGTCCACAGCTGCAGCCGGCTGATGGCCGACACGCCGTGCGTGACCAGCGGAATCACCACCAGCGCACACACCAGGTAGCCCCAGACCGGCGGGATGCCGAGCGCCAGCTCCAGCGCATAGGCCATCACGGCCGCCTCGAGCGCGAAGAAGATGAAGGTGAACGAGGCGTAGATCAGCGAGGTCAGCGTCGAGCCGATGTAGCCGAAGCCCGCGCCGCGCGTGAGCAGGTCCATGTCGACGCCGTAGCGCGCGGCGTACACGCTGATCGGCAGCCCCGCCAGGAAGATGATGAGCCCCGTGACCAGGATCGCCCAGAAGGCGTTGGCAAAGCCGTACTGCACCAGCAGCGTGGCGCCCACGGCCTCGAGGATGAGGAACGACGCTGCCCCGAAAGCCATGTTGGCCACCCGCCACTCGGACCACTTGCGAAAGCGCTGCGGCGTGTAGCGCAGCGCGTAGTCTTCGAGCGTTTCGCTCGCGACCCAGCTGTTGTAGTCGCGCCGGACCTTGACGATGCGCTGGGGAGCGTCGTCCGGGGTGGCGGTCGTGGCGTCTGGGTTCACACCGTTTCGGTGCATCTTTCGTGCCCGCTCCTTGGCTCGCCCCCAGGCTGCGCGCACTTCGTGTCGCTTCTCCTTCCCCCTACCGGGGGCGGGCCGGCCGCTTCGGGCGGCCGTGCGCGGCGGCCCCTTGAAGCAGAAACGGCACGACTGTTGCAAAGAGGAAGCCCTGCCCATAATGGCCGACTCCCCCAGCCACCTGATGCCGCTCCCATGGAACTGACCCCGCGCGAAAAAGACAAGCTGCTGATCTTCACCGCGGCGCTGCTCGCCGAACGCCGCAAGGCGCGCGGCCTGAAGCTCAACTATCCCGAAGCCATCGCCCTGATCTCCGCCGCCGTGATGGAAGGCGCCCGCGACGGCAAGAGCGTCGCGGCGCTGATGAGCGAGGGCCGCACGGTCCTCACCCGTGCGGACGTGATGGACGGCATCGCCGAGATGATTCCGGACATCCAGGTCGAAGCCACCTTTCCCGACGGGACCAAGCTGGTCACCGTCCATCAACCCATCGTCTGACCCGCCTCAAAAAAAGAACCGTCATGCGCCATACCGCTTCCAAGACCCTTGCCCTGCTCGCCCTCCTGCTGCCGCTCGCGGCCGGCGCCCACACCGGCGCCGACGGCGGCCTGCACCACGGCTTCGCCACCGGCTTCCTGCATCCGCTGACCGGCGCCGACCACCTCGCGGCCATGGTCGCGGTCGGTTTCTGGAGCGCGCTGGCCGCGCGCCGCGCCTGGCCCGACCTGCTGTGGGCGCCGCTGGCCTTCGCCGGCATGCTGCTCGCGGGTGCGCTGATGGGGCTTGCCGGCGTGCAGCTGCCGGCTGTCGAGCCGATGATCGCGGCCTCGCTGCTGGTGCTGGGCCTGCTGGTGGCCACGCGCGTTCACCTGCCGGCGGTTGCCGCCATGGCCGTGGTCGGCGTGTTCGCCATCTTCCACGGCGTGGCCCACGGCCATGAACTTGCCAGCGAAGAAGGTGCCGCGCTCACGCTGGCCGGCATGGTCGGCGCCACCGTGCTGCTGCACCTCGCAGGCATGGCGTTCGGCTGGGCCCTGCGCCACGCCAATGCCTGGCTGCCGCGCCTGGCTGGCGCCGCGGTCGTCGGCCTGGGTGCAACGCTGCTGGCACAAGCCATCTGAGAGGGCCGCCATGATCCCCGGCGAACTCCTCACCGACGACGGCGACCACACGCTCAACCCCGGCCGCCGCACCCTCACGCTGGTGGTGCAGAACACGGCCGACCGGCCGATCCAGGTCGGCTCGCACTACCACTTCGCCGAGACCAACGGCGCCCTCGGCTTCGACCGCGAGGCGGCGCGCGGCATGCGCCTGAACATCGCCTCGGGCGCCGCGGTGCGCTTCGAGCCGGGCCAGCAGCGCACGGTCGAGCTGGTCGACTTCTCGGGCGATCGCATCGTCTACGGCTTTCGCGGCCTCATCCAAGGAAAACTCTGATGGCCACCATCGGGCGACGCGCCTATGCAGAAATCTTCGGCCCCACCGTGGGCGACCGGGTTCGTCTCGCAGACACCGACTTATTGATCGAGGTCGAAGCCGACTACACGCTGCGCGCCGGCGGCTACGGCGAAGAAGTGAAATTCGGCGGCGGCAAGACGATCCGCGACGGCATGGCGCAATCGCAGCGCACCCGCGATGGCAAAGGCAGCGGCCCTGCGGCCGGTGGCGCCGTCGACACCGTGCTGACCAACGCGCTGATCCTCGACCACTGGGGCATCGTGAAGGCCGACATCGGCCTGAAGGACGGCCGCATTGCCGCCATCGGCAAGGCCGGCAACCCCGACGTGCAGCCGGGCGTCGACATCGTCATCGGCCCGGGCACCGAGATCATCAGCTGCGAAGGCAACATCGTCACCGCCGGCGGCATCGACAGCCACATCCACTTCATCTGCCCGCAGCAGATCGAGGAGGCCCTGTCTTCCGGCATCACCACCATGCTCGGCGGCGGCACCGGCCCTGCCACCGGCACCTTCGCGACCACGGCCACGCCCGGCCCCTGGCACATCGAGCGCATGCTGCAGGCGGCCGACGCGTTCCCCATGAACCTGGGCTTCCTCGGCAAGGGCAACGCGAGCCTGCCGGACGCGCTGCACGAGCAGATCGAGGCCGGCGTCATGGGCCTCAAGCTGCATGAAGACTGGGGCACCACGCCCTCGGCCATCAGCAACTGCCTCGACGTGGCCGATGCCACCGACACCCAGGTGGCGATCCACAGCGACACGCTCAACGAATCGGGCTTCGTCGAAAACACCATCGCCGCCGTGGGCGGCCGCGCGATCTGCGCCTTCCACACCGAAGGCGCAGGCGGCGGCCATGCACCCGACATCCTGCGCGTGGTGGGCGAGGCCAACTTCCTGCCCTCCTCCACCAACCCCACGATGCCCTACACCGTGAACACACTCGACGAGCACGTCGACATGCTCATGGTGTGCCACCACCTCGACGCCGGCATCGCCGAAGACCTGGCCTTTGCCGAGTCGCGCATCCGCAAGGAAACCATCGCCGCCGAAGACGTGCTGCACGACCTCGGCGCGATCAGCATGTTCAGCTCCGACAGCCAGGCCATGGGCCGCGTCGGCGAAGTGGTGCTGCGCTGCTGGCAGACCGCGCACAAGATGAAGCTGCAGCGCGGCACGCTGCCGGAAGACAGCGAGCGCAACGACAACTTCCGCGCCAGGCGCTACATCGCCAAGTACACGATCAACCCGGCCATCGCGCACGGCATCGCGCACGAGGTCGGCTCGCTCGAAGTCGGCAAATGGGCCGACATCGTGATCTGGAAGCCGGCCTTCTTCGGCGTGAAGCCTTTCACCATCCTCAAGGGCGGCACCATCGCGATGGCCGCGATGGGCGACCCGAACGCGTCGATCCCGACGCCGCAGCCGGTGCATTTCCGGCCGATGTTCGGAGCGTATGGCGGCTCGTTGGCAAAGAGTTCGCTGACCTTCGTGTCGCAGGCCGGCCTGGCCTCGGGCATCAAGGAACGCTACGGCCTGAGCAAGAACCTCAGCGCGGTGAAGAACATCCGCAACGTGCGCAAGAAGGACCTGATCCACAACGGCTACACGCCGAAGATGGAGATCGATGCGCAGACCTATGCGGTGCGCGCCGATGGGCACCTGCTGACCTGCGAGCCGGCGAAGCTGCTGCCGATGGCGCAGCGGTATTTCCTGTTTTGAGGCGGGGTCAAGCGCCCGCTTGACAGGCTGCGTATCCTCGAAGGTATTCATCCTGTCATCCAGCGCCGCAGGCGCTCTATCGCACCATGCTCACCGCCAACAAACTCATGCCCCAGGGCCGCGGCCTCGCGCCCGTTCTCCTCAAGCGCGCCGCCACCATCGAACTCGATTGGGACGTCCGCCAGAAAAGCCGCTTCGACGCCACCGACTCGCAGGGCCGGCAGATCGGCATCTTCCTGCCGCGCGGCACCGCCGTGCGCGGCGGCGACGTGCTGGTGGCCGAGGACGGCTCGCTGATCCGCGTCATCGCGGCGCCGCAGCCGGTGCTGCGCATCACGCATTGCACGGCCCACGGCACGCCGTTCGACCTGACGCGCGCGGCCTACCACCTCGGCAACCGGCATGTGCCGATCGAGCTCAAGCCCGACCACCTGAAGATCGAACCCGACCATGTGCTGGCCGACATGCTGCGCTCGATGCACCTGATCGTGGTCGCGGTGGAAGAAGCCTTCGAGCCCGAGGGCGGCGCCTATGGATCGCACGAGCATTCGCACGGCGGTGGCCACAGCAGTCACGACCACGCGCACGACCATGGCAACAGCAAGGGCCCGAAGCCGCTCGTGCTCGCGCCGGAACTGCTCGACGACCATGACCATTCGCATGGTCACGATCACGGCCACCACGGTCACTCCCACTGAAATGAAGCCTTGCTTTTCGATTCGCCGCGCGCCAGCAGCGTGCCTCGTGCACAGGGCACGGTAGAAAGCTGACATGCCCGACACACCCGGCGCCCACGGCCTGCTGCAACTCATCTGGCTGGCCTCCCCGGCCCTGCCGGTGGGCGGCTTCTCGTATTCGGAAGGCGTCGAGGCGGCGGTGGAATGGGCCGGCATCGATTCGGAGCCCAAGGCCGCCGAATGGCTCGCCGACCAGCTGCACCTGAGCTTCGCGCGCGGCGACCTCGCGCTGGTGGCGCAAGCCATCGCCGCCTGGCGCGCGGGCGACGCGCCGCGCATCCGCGCGCTCAACGGCTGGGTCCTGGCCACGCGCGAGTCGGCCGAGTTCTTCCTGCAGACCGAGCAGATGGGCCGCTCCTTCGTCGAGTGGCTCAAGCTGCACCACACGGACACGGCCGAGGTCTTCGCGGACCTGCCCGCGAGCTACCCCGTGGCCTTCGCCTTCGCCCTGAGCCGCACCAGCGCCACGGTGCACGACGGCTGCCTGGCCTTCGCCTTCGGCTGGGCCGAAAACATGGTGGCCGCAGCCGTCAAGGCCGTGCCGCTGGGCCAGAGCGCGGGCCAGCGCATCCTGGCGCGGCTGGCGCACGAAATCCCTGCCGCCGTCGCCCATGCGATGCGCCTCGGCGACGACGAGCGCCAGGCCTTTGCGCCCCTGCTGGCCGTGTTGTCGGCACGCCATGAAACACAATACTCGCGCCTCTTTCGAAGCTGACCGAACCGGACAACGCCCATGACCTCCGCCCTGCACCACATCCCCAACCGCACCAAGAAACTTCCCCCGCTGCGCGTGGGCATCGGCGGCCCGGTCGGATCGGGCAAGACCACGCTGCTCGAAATGCTCTGCAAGGCGATGCGCGACAAGTACGACCTGGTCGCCATCACCAACGACATCTACACCAAGGAAGACCAGCGCCTGCTGACCGTGGCCGGCGCGCTGCCGGCCGAACGCATCATGGGCGTGGAGACCGGCGGCTGCCCGCACACCGCGATCCGCGAGGACGCCTCGATCAACCTCGAAGCCATCGACCGCATGCTCGAGGACTTTCCGGATGCCGACGTGGTGTTCGTCGAATCGGGCGGCGACAACCTCGCGGCCACCTTCAGCCCCGAGCTGTCGGACCTCACGATCTACGTGATCGACGTGGCGGCCGGCGAGAAGATCCCGCGCAAGGGCGGCCCCGGCATCACGAAGAGCGACTTGTTCGTGATCAACAAGACCGATCTCGCGCCTTACGTAGGCGCCAACCTCGACGTGATGGAGCAGGACACGCAGCGCATGCGCCGCCAGCGGCCCTACGTGATGACCAACCTCAAGACCCACACGGGCGTGGCCGAGGTGGTGGCGTTCATCGAGCAGCGCGGCATGCTCACGGCCGCCTGACGGGGCTCGTCGACACTCAGAGTTCGCTGCCGTCCCTGAGCTGGCGCGCCTTGTAGACGAGGCGCACGCTCGCCCGGCGCGGGTCGCTCACCTGCTGCACGTACACATCGGCATCGCCGCTCGTCCACGCCGCATAGGCGCTGCCCGGATCGCGCGACGCCAGTTCGTTGCCGAACGCGCCGCGCCCCCACAGTACCAGTCGACCGAATGCCGCCGCGCCGCTGTCGGGCAATGACTGCGCGGCCGCCACGAATTCGACGCGCCGCAGTTCCGAGGCCGCGAAGAAGAAGGTCGGCTCGAACGACAGCCCCGCCATCTCGACCGGCGCAGCGCGCCAGCTGCCCAGCAGGCCGCCGGCCAGCCGTTGCGGGCGCTGCACGCGCTCCGCGGCCGGCAATGCCGCCCGCAATTCATCGGCCGTCATGCCGAGCCGCACGCCCGGCGGCAGGGCCTGCGCATGCAGCGCGCCGGTGGCGAAGACGATGCTCGCAGCCAGCAGCGCACGCAGAAGGGTCGAGGGGGCAAGGGATCGCACGTGGAGCATCGGGAGGGAAGGCGGCAGCGCCGTGGGACCGCGAGTATGCCGCGGAGTTCCACGCTGCTGCGGCCCCACAGTCCTTCAGGGCCCGATGCCGCCCTCGCACAGCGGCAGCCGCAGCGTCAGGCCCAGCACGCCGCCGGCATCCGGCGCCGAATAGATGCGGCCGCCGTGGCGGCCGGCGATGCGTTCGCAAACCCGCGCACTGGCCTGCGAGGCGGCATCGAGGGCATCGAAGAATCTCGCCAGCGGCGGCCGCACGTCCGCGGCGTCGAGGTCCCGCCAGTGAACGACCGCGTGCGTGCCTTCCACCCGCGCACAGACCTGCAGGGTCGCGCCCGCGGACATCACGCTCGCCGCATGCGCCGCGACCTTGGAAAGCAGCTCGCACAGCTCTGCCCGGATGGCGAAGACCGGCACCGCCTCCGACGGAAGCTGGATGTCGAAGCGGATGCCGGCGGAATCCGGCGTCGCGCCCAGAAGCGGCCGCAGGTCCTGGACGCTGCTCGCCAGCATCTTCTGCCGCGCATCGTTCCGGGCCTGCTCCGCGATGCCGCGGGCTCGTGCCCCCGCTCTGAGGTTCGAGACCAGCAGAGCGCCCATCAGGGCCAGCACGCCGGCAAGCCCGAGCAGGATGGCAATGGCGATGATCAGTCCGAGGTTGCCTGAATACATGGGTGCAAGACCTCTTCAACGCGGCCCGGGCGCACGGAATTCCAGCGCGCCCGAAGCACCGCGCTCGCAGGTGCCCGACAAGGCATCCGCGCGCGGACCGGGCAGCGCAGGCCGTGCGCCCTCGGCCTGTCCGTCGCAAACGTCCCACGGTGCCATGGGCGGCCTGCGCGGGTCGAAAGACATCGGCGGCGGTGGTGGTCTCTCGCCGCGAAAACCAGGCGGCGGACCGTAGGAGGGCATGGGCGGCGGAAGCATGATGCAGCCCGACAGGCTGGCCGCCGCCAACACGCCCGCGAGGTGATGGATTCGGATCATTTTTTCTTGAGGCAACTCACAGTTGGATCGGCCGGTCCCGTGCGGCAGGGCAAGCGCCCCGCCGCACCGGCCGGAGGCCCTGTCAGAACGCGTGGCGGATGCCGAAGTCGTAGCCGGTCGACGAGCGCGGCAGGCCCGTGTAGCCCACGCCGGTGCTGCCGTAGCCCGTGGTGCTGGCGGCGGTCAGGCTGCCGGTGTAGGCCGCGTCGTTGCGGTTGTTCACGCGCGCGACGGTGGCGTACAGGGCGGTGCGCTTCGAGAGGTTGTGCACGTAGCCGATCGCGAACTTGTTCGCGCGCGGGTCTTCGCCGGTGATGCCGGCAGCGCCTTCGTCGTAGCGCACGGTGGAGTACGACGCGCGGATCACGCCCGCACCCACCGGCATGCTCGCGCCGATGAGGTAGCCGTTGTAGCTGTTGCGGCTGTCGCCGGCGGCGAGTTCGAACTTGTTCTTCACGTTCGAGAGTTCGCCGAACAGCTTCACCGGACCGAAGTCGTAGGACGCACCGAGGTTGATGGTCTGGACCTTGCGCGTGAGCACGGTGGTGTCGACCGCCACGTTCTGGCCCATCGACAACGCCACGTCGAGCGGCCCGTTGGCATAGCCGAATCGGCCGCCGACATAACGGCCGGCGCTGCTGCTGGTCGTGGTGGTGGTGTCAGTGGTGCTGGTCTTGGTGTTTTCGTTCAGGCTGTACTGGACCTGGCCATAGAAGCCACCGAGGTTCGGCGGCAGGAAGTAGCCGACCATGTTGCTTGCGCGCACATAGTTCGAGTTGCCGATACCGCTGCTGCCGCTCACCGTGTTGATCACGCTGGCGCCCGAGCCGTTGGTGCCGAACGGATCGAACACGGTGTCGTTCCAGAAGGTGGCCGTGTAGTCGCGGCCCAGCCGCAGTTCGCCGAAGCCACCGGAGAGGCTGACGGTGGAACGGCGGTTGAAGGTGGAGACACCGGTGGCACCGTCATCGTTGGTGATCGGTGCTTCGAGCCAGAAGCTGGCCGCGAGCCCGCCGCCCAGGTCTTCCGTGCCGCGGAAGCCGATGCGGCTGGAGTTGTAGCCGGAGTTGGCAAGACTCCATTGGCTCTGCTTGCTGGTGACGCCAGTGGTCGCGTTGCGCGAGGTGGCCGATTGGTAGCTCACACCCGCATCGATGACGCCGAACAGGGTGACGGACGATTGGGCAGAAGCCAGGCCGGTGACGGCCAGCGCGGCGAGTGCCGTGAGGGATTTCTTCATTCAGGTTTCTCCGGGTTTTCAGCAGCTCTTCATCGAGCAGCTGGACGGATGGTCACTTTCAAAATTGGAGGAATCTGGTGGACGGTGCGTGCTTTGCACTGAATGTTGTTTTGCGTGCACGCGCTGTTCCTTTGCGCTGTTGTTCGGGGCTCGGTGATGGGGGTTGTGTCTCTGAGCGGCCGACGTCACCGGCCCTTCGGGCTTCCCTGCGCTGCTCACGACGGGCGGGGTCTCGCAGAACTCGCTTCGCTCAAACAGCTGCGATCCCTAATCCGCCCGTCGCTGCGCTGCTCGGCGGCGCCTCAACGGCCACTCAGAGACACAACCCCCATCACCGTGGACAGAGCCGTGGTGTGTTCCCCCTGACTTCCTCCCTCTCCCTCTGGGAGAGGGCCGGGGTGAGGGCAGCGGCATCAACCTCTCGACGAGCCCGGTATGCGGTGCGGTGTGGGCGGCCCCTCTGTGCCGCCGAGGAGCGCAGCGTTTCGCGGACAAGGGATCGCAGCTGTTTGAGCGAAGCGAGTTCTGCGAGACCCCGCGAAACGCGAGCACCGCAGGGAAGCCCGAAGGGCCGGCACAGTGGGGCCGACCGCGCCGCACCGCGTACCGGGCGCTCCCCCTGGGAGCACTCACTTGCGAGCACGTACTAAAAGTCTCCCAAAAGCCAAGCAATGCTCACCGCTCCGAAGGAGTACGACATGACCATTGTTTTGCAAAGCACCGTCGCCGCATCGCTGGGCGTGCAGCAGCTCGCCAGCGCATTCAGCCCCGCCTTTTCCCATCTGCGCATTCTTCGCAACCTGATCATTCCCATGCCCGAGGGATGCGCGGTCCGCACGGCAAGAATCGACGCCGTGATCGTGTGCGAAACCGGTGTCTACCTGTTCGAGATCAAGGCCTGGCGCAACGCCTTCGTCTACAGAAAGAAATCGGACCAGGCCCCGCCCCGCTGGTTCCTGCGCCTCAACGGCTGCACGAGGGCACGCGAAGTGAAAGACCCCGCATGGCAAGGCGGCCGCAAGACGACCCAGCTGCGCAGCCTGCTGCCCGACGACCTGCGCCTGCAGTACTTCGTCCTGCTGCCCTGCGAAGGCGTCGAGCTCGAAGGCGTCATGCCCGCGGCCGTCATCACGCAGCAAGACCTGCCCTACATCGCACGGCTGGTTCGCAACAACGGGCGCACCGCGCGCACCTATCCATTGCTCGATGCCGAAGCCATCGATCGCACCGTGCAGCGCCTGCTCGACATCCAGGGCGACATGTCCATCGAAACCCATCTTCACAACTGCCGCCGCGAACGAAGCGAGCAGCCACCCGCCATGCGATGGCCCGCCATGAATGCCATGGGGTTGCAATAACGTGTAACACCGCACCGCCCTGAAGGCCGGAGGGAGTCCCATATTTCTCCGACATTGGGAGGGACCATGCGCAGATGAGATCTCCCAAGTCCCTCGCGGCCATCGCTGCACTGTTCACTTCGATGGCCGCCGCTCCGGCATGGGCTGCCGATCCGTTCACCGTCAAGGACATCCGGCTCGAAGGCCTGCAGCGCGTCGAGCCCGGCACCGTCTTCTCGACCCTCGGCATCAAGGCTGGCGACACCTACAGCGACGACCGCGGCAGCGCCGCCATCCGCTCGCTGTTCGAGCTCGGCCTCTTCAAGGACGTGCGCATCGACGTCGACGGCAGCGTGCTCGTGGTCATCGTGGAAGAACGCCCTTCGGTCGCCGACGTCGACTTCGTCGGCACCAAGGAGTTCGACAAGGCCGCGCTCCAGAAAGCACTGCGCGAGGTGGGCCTCGCCGAAGGCCGCCCCTACGACAAGGCGCTGACCGACCGCGCCGAGCAGGAGCTCAAGCGGCAGTACATCGGCCGCAGCCTCTACAACGCCCAGGTCGTCACCACCGTCACGCCGCTCGAACGCAACCGCGTCAACCTCACGTTCACCGTCACCGAAGGCGAGCCGGCACGCATCAGGAGCGTGCGCGTGATCGGCAACAAGGCCTACGGCGAGCGCACGCTGCTCGACCTGTTCGACCAGGACAGCGGCGGCTGGCTCGCCTGGTACACCAAGTCGAACCAGTATTCGCGCAGCAAGCTCAACGCCGACATCGAGACGCTGCGCGCCTACTACCTCACCCGCGGCTACCTCGAGTTCCGCGTCGAGTCCACCCAGGTCGCCATCTCGCCGGATCGGCAGGCGCTCGACGTCACGATCAACATCAGCGAAGGCGAAAAGTTCGCGGTGGCCGGCGTCAGGCTCGACGGCAACTATCTCGGGCGCGAGGACGAGTTCAAGACCCTCGTTGCGATCCGCCCCGGTGCACCCTACAACGGCGAAGACGTGGCGGCCACCACCAAGGCCTTCACCGACTACTTCGGCACCTTCGGCTACGCGTTCGCGCGGGTGAAGGCGGAGCCGGAGATCGACCGCACGAACAACCGCGTCGTGATGGTGCTGAAGGCGGAACCTGCGCGGCGCGTCTACGTGCGGCGCCTGAACATCGGCGGCAACGCGAGAACGCGCGACGAAGTGATCCGCCGCGAGTTCCGGCAGTACGAAGGCGCCTGGTACGACGGCAACAAGATCAAGCTCTCGCGCGACCGCGTCGATCGGCTCGGCTTCTTCACCGAGGTGACCGTCGACACCGCCGAAGTGCCCGGCAGCAACGACCAGATCGACCTTGCGGTCAACGTGGCCGAGAAGCCCACCGGCTCGCTGCAGCTCGGTGCCGGCTATTCGTCGACCGACAAGGTCTCGCTCACCTTCGGCATCACGCAGGAGAACGTGTTCGGCTCCGGCAACTACCTCGGGCTGCAGGTCAACACCAGCTCGTACAACCGCTCGATCTCGCTCACCGCCACCGATCCGTACTTCACGAAGGACGGCATCTCGCGCACGATCAACGTGTTCCACACCACCACGCGGCCCTACTACGAGGCCGACGGCAACTACAAGCTCGCGAGCGACGGCGGCTCGGTGCGCTTCGGCCTGCCGGTGGGCGAGCTGGACACGGTCTACCTGGGCATCGGCGTCGAACGCTATTCGTTCACGCCCGGCACCAACGGCGCGTACACGCTGGTCAACGGCTCCTACGTCTACACCGGCACGCCGCAGGCCTACCTCGACTACTTCAAGTGCACGGGCACCGCGCCGAGCGTGGTGTGCACGGGCAGCAACGTGGTGGGCATCCCCGCCACGGTGGGCTGGTCGCGCGACGACCGCGACAGCGCGCTGGTGCCGACCACCGGCCGCCTGCAGCGCGCGAACCTCGAGGTGGGCGTGGGCAGCGCGCTGCGCTACCTGAAGACCGACTACCAGTACCAGCAGTACTTCGCGCTCTCGAAGCAGTACACGCTGGCCATCAACGGCCAGCTCGGCTATGCGAAGGCCCTGGGCGACAGCACGTACCCGATCTTCAAGAATTTCTACGCCGGTGGGCTCGGCTCCATCCGCGGCTTCGAGCAGAACTCGCTGGGGCCGGTCGATGCGGTCACGGGCGGTTCGCTCGGCGGCACGCGCAAGGCGATCTTCAACATGGAGTTCAGCACGCCCTTCCCCGGCGCCGGCAACGACCGGTCGCTGCGGCTCTACACCTTCCTCGATGCGGGCAACGTGTTCGCCGATCGCACGGCGAGCATGACCGACGCGCAATGGAAGGCCCAGAACCGCCTCCGCGCCTCGGCGGGCCTGGGCATCAGCTGGATCTCGCCGCTGGGCCCGCTGCGCCTGGCCTATGCCGTGCCGCTGGCCTACCAGAAGGCCGACACCGCCAACGGCATCGCGGCGGACCGCACGCAGCGCTTCCAGTTCCAGATCGGAACATCCTTCTGACCCGCAGGGCAAGCCCATGAGCCGCATCCTGCTGGTCGAAGACGGGCGCGACATCGCGTCGGTGCTGCTGGACCACCTGCACAACGCCGGCCATGTGGTCGAGCAGATCGAGGACGGCGCGGCGGCGCTGGACCACATCCTGAGTTCGCCGCCGGCGCTCACCCTGCTCGACGTGGTGCTGCCGCAGATCGACGGCCTGCAGGTGCTCGAGAAGGTGCGCTCGCACAGCGACCATCCGATCATCATGCTGACGGCGCGCTCGCGCGAAGTCGACCGCCTGCGCGGGCTCGACCTGGGCGCCGACGACTATGTCTGCAAGCCTTTCTCCCCGCGGGAGGTGGTGGCGCGCGTGCACACGGTGCTGCGCCGCCATGCGCAGCGCGAAGGCGCTTCGGCGGCCCCGTCCCCTTCGGTGGCCTTCGGGAATGCACGCGGGGGCGCGAGCCTGGAGGGGCACGCCCTCGACCTCACCCGCCGCGAGCTGCTGTTGCTGCGTGCGCTGTCGCGCGACCCGGGACGCGTGTTCACGCGGTCGAAGCTGCTCGAGGCGGCATTTCCCGAGGCACTCGATGTCAACGAGCGCGCGGTCGACGGGCACATCAAGAACCTGCGCAAGAAGCTCGCGGCCGTGTCGCCCTCGCACGGCTGGATCCGCTCGATCTACGGCGTGGGCTTCAGCTTCGCGGAGCGGCCCGACTGAGTCCGGTTCTTGCACCCGGTGCCTTTCGCAGCGGCATCGGGCGGGGCGCCCCGGCCGGGGCGCATGATCGGCGCCAGGGTCGAGAGGCTCGAACTGCCTGCTTCGGAAGGCTGGCGCTCGGCGCATCCGTCGCGCACCGCGATGAGGGCGCCGAGCACCAGCCCGCCGAAAGCCAGGAAGCCCGTGAGGCGCGGCAGCAGCGGGCGCCTGGCGGCCGTCGCCGGTCTCGCAACGGGGCGCTGCATCCAGGCGGTTTCGCTGTGAGATGGCATCGTGATCCGCACCGTTCAGCCTTCCGTGCGCGGCGGCACCAGGGCTTTCGTGCGGGCGGCGCCTTCCGGCGCCTGCGAGTGGCCGGTCATGGGTTTTCCTTCCTCGGCTCGCTGCCGGCCTCGGCAGGCCGGGTGGCGCGCGCCTCCGCCCAGACGACCAGCAGCGCCCACGCATGGGTGACCACCCAGAAAAGCGCCGTCAGCCACATCAGCAGCGCGTCGATGCCCGGATCCGACGATATATCCGCCCACGACCACGGGGTTGCCGCGGGCGCGCAATGCCCCGGGCTGGCCCAGGCGAGCGCGGTGGCCGCCAAGGTGTGAAGGACTTTGCTGGGAGGGCGATGCGTGACCGGATTCATGGCACGCATCGTGCGTTTCGAATCGGGAGAAATGTGGGAGGAGCACCCTCCGATTTCCTCCCAATTTCCTCCCCATTTGGCCGCCATGATCGGCCGCTTGCCTATGACGCCCGCCCGCCCCGAACGCATGTCGCAGAATGCGGCCATGCCTCCCCCGAGTCCATGCCGCGTCTGACACTCTCCCGGAAGATCTTCCTGGCGCTGGCCGCCTTGCTGATCGTGCTGCTGCTCAGTTTCGTGGGTTTCTCGATCATTGCCCTGCAGCGCGGCCTGGGTGCCTACGTCGCCGAGATCGAGATCCGGCGCATGGACTGGCTGTCCCAGCTCCTGCTGAAGCACTACGTCGCCAACGGCGACTGGAAGAAGCTGCACGACAACGAAGACGCCTGGCATCGCCTCCAGATGGGGCAGCTGGCTGTCGTGCTCGACGGTGCGGCCAGCCCCGACGACCGGCGGCTGCCCCCCTGGTACGAGCGCCGCGCGGAGGGCGCCGCCCGGCCCGAAGGCGACCCCGAGAACGGCTCGCCGCCTGCGCCTTCTTCGTCGCCCTCGCCGCAGCTCGACCTCCTGCCCAGGCGGTTTGCAGTACCGCCGCCGCCCTGGTTCTTTCCCGACCCGCGCGGCGCGCCGGACTCGATCTACCGGCGCCTGGCCGTGCTCGACGCCCAGGGTGCGCCGGTGGTCGGCGCCACCATCGACCTGGAGAACGCCGCGCGCACGCCGATCCGGCGCGGGCGCTCCGTCATCGGCTACCTGGCACTCGCCCCGATGCAAGGCCTCGAGAGCGAGGCTGACCGTGCCTTCCTTGCGCGCCAGTCCGGCGTCATCGCCCTGACCGGCATGTGCGGCCTCGCCTTCGCCCTGGCGCTCTCGTGGCTGCTGGCGCGCCGCTGGTTCAAGCCCATCGACGAACTGACGCAGGCGGCCCAGGACGTGGCGCGCGGACGGCTCTCCACGCGCGTGGCCGTCCAGGGCTCGGACGAACTCGCGCTGCTCGGCAAGACCTTCAACGACATGGCGCAGCGCCTCGACACGGTCGAGGCCTCGCGGCGCGCCTGGCTGGCCGATGCGGCGCACGAGCTGCGCACGCCGCTGGCGGCGATGCGCGCCGAGATCGAGGCGCTGCAGGACGGCGTGCGCACTTTCGACGAACGCACCGCGCTGCGGATGCACCGGCAGGTGATCCGGCTCGGCCAGCTGGTCGACGACCTGCGCAGCAGCATGCGCGAGCCGCAAAGCGACCTGCTCACGACCGCGGTGTTTCCCCTCTCGCTGCTGAAGGAGGCGCTCGACCACACGCGCGACCGCTTCGCCCAGCGCGGCATCGCGGTCGACCGGCGTGCGATCGACCTCGTTGCGGCATCCGCGCAGCCGGTGATCGACGGCGACGCGCACCGGCTGCACCAGGTCTTCATGAACCTGCTCGAGAACACGCTGGCCTATACCGATGCCGGCGGCGAGCTGCGCATCGACGTCACGGTCGAAGGCGCGTGGACCGGCAACTGCCTCACGCTGCTGTTCGACGACAGCGCGCCGGGCGTGCCCGAAGACGAGCTGCCGCGGCTCTTCGACCGGCTGTTCCGCGGCGAAACCTCGCGCAGCCGTGCCCTGGGCGGCTCCGGCCTCGGCCTGTCGATCTGCCGCGCGACCATCGAGGCGCATGGCGGCAGCATCGAGGCCGCGGCGTCGCCGCTCGGCGGGCTGCGCATGACCATCACCCTTCCGCTGGCGGCATCCCCATGACACGCATCGTCATCGTCGAAGACGAGATCGACATCGCCTCGGTGGTGCAGGACTACCTGCGCCACACCGGCTACGAAACCGCGCATTTCACCGACGGACAGAGCGCGCTCGAAAGCATCATCGCGTCACCGCCCGACCTGACGCTGCTCGACATCATGCTGCCGCGGCTCGACGGCATCGAGGTGCTGCGCCGCGCGCGCGAGCACACGGCCCATCCGATCATCATGCTGACCGCACGCATCGAGGAGGTCGACCGCCTGCTCGGCCTCGAACTCGGCGCCGACGACTATGTGTGCAAGCCCTTCTCGCCGCGCGAGCTGGTCGCGCGCGTGCGTGCCGTGCTGCGGCGCACCGCCCCGGGCCACGTGCCGGGTCATGTGCCGGGACAGGCCCCCCGGGAAGACGCGCCGGGCCTCGTGCTCGACGACGTGCACTGGCGCGCCTCGCTCGAAGGCACGCCGCTCAACCTCACGCGCCGCGAGTTCGGCCTGCTGCAGGTGCTGTCGCGGCATCCGGGCCGCATCTTTTCGCGTGCGCGGCTCCTGGAACTCGCCTACGACGACACGGTGGACGTGACGGAGCGCGCCATCGACAGCCACGTCAAGAACCTGCGGCGCAAGCTCGGGGCCGTGACGCCCTCGCACGACTGGATCCGCTCGGTGTACGGGGTCGGGTTCGCGTGGGAAGCGCCGGCCGATCCGGCGCGCTGAAGGCTGCCCGCAGGGCCGGCGCTCAGGCGCTCCATGGCGGGCTTGCCACCACGGCGGAGGTCACGGGCCGCGACAGCCCCAGGGCGCCTTCGAGCATCCGGACGATCGTCTCGCGGGCCTGGTCGAAATCCGCCGGCTCCAGCGCCTTCTTGCCGAGCAGCATCCGCATCTGCCAGGCGAAGTCGGCGTAGGTCTGGGTCATCGCCCACAGCGTGAACAGCAGGTGCGGCACCGGCAGCGGGTCGATGTCGCCGTTCGCCATCCAGCGCTGCAGCACGGCCGCCTCGGCGCGGAACGCAGGCACCAGCTTGGCTTCGATGTCGTCGGCGCACTGCGGCGCCTGCGAGATGATCTCCTGCGCGAACAGGCGCGAGCCCGAGGGGTGGTCGTACGAGAACTTCAGCTTCTGCGTGACGTAGCGCTCCAGCGCCGCATGCGGCTCGAGGTCCGCATCGGCGAGGCTGTTGAGATTCGACAGCCATGAATCGAGCACGTCGTTGAAGACGCGCCGGTACAGCGCCTTCTTCGAGGGAAAGTAATACAGCAGGCTCTGCTTGGAGATGCCGGTATCGGCCGCGATGTCGTCGACCGACACGCCGCCATAGCCCTGCAGCGCAAAGCGCTCCTGCGCGACGGCGAGGATGGCGCTCTCCAGGTTCCGGCGGCGGGCCTGGCGTTTCACCGCCGGCGGGCGTGGCGCAACGCTCATTGGACAACCTCCGCGCTGCGCACTTGCCTGGGACGGCCCGGCGCGGCGCTCATGGGTTCTTCATCCGCGCCAGGAAGCGCACAAGCCGCTCGTCGCCGCACTGCGCGACGTTGAAGCGGAACCACGCGAAGGGCTGCGCCGTCGTGCCGAAATCCACGGCCGCGGCGAGCGGCAGGCCCTGCTTGTGCGCCTCCTGCAGCACCGCCTCGCTCGAAGGCCTCGGCTCGCTGCCGGTCGGCCAGCCGGCGCACAGGAAGGGGCCGCCATCGGGCACGCACAGCGCCTGCAGGCCGGCGCCGGTCAACAGCGACAGGGTGCGCTCGCCGGCGATCTTCAGGGACGTGCTGAGCCGCTGCAGGAAGCGCGGATGGCCGGCATCGGCCAGCACCTCGCAAGCCACGCGTTCCTCGAATTCGCTCGGGCCGAGCGCGGCGTGCAGGCACCGCAGCGCGGGGTCGTCGATCCAGCGCTGCGGCAGCAGCACATGCGCGAGCCGGAAGCGGGCCGACAGCGTGGTCGACACGCAGCCGACCTGGGCCACGCGCTGCAGGCCGTCCATGGCCGCAAGGCTGGGTGCCTGCAGCGGAGAAAGCCCGCGCCAGGCGTCCAGCTCGATGACCCGCAGGTCGTGCCGCTCGGCGGCCTGCAGCGCCTGATGGGCGCCTTGCGGCGTCATGCAGACGCCCAGCGGACTGGAGATGGCCGTGGAGACGAACAACAGCCGCCGCCTGCCCGCCGCGGGCAGCAGGGCGACCTGCTCGTCGAGCGCGCCGATATCGAGGCATCCGCCGCGCCGCGGCACCTCCAGCATGCGCCGGCCCAGCGTACGGATCAGGCTGCGCAGCTGGCGCGACGCGGGCGACTCGATCAGCACCGCGTCGCCAGGTTCGGTCCACGCCTGCAGCAGGCACATCGCGGCGCCCAGGCTGCCGGCGGCGGTCATCACCTGCGGAGAGCCCAGCGCGGGCAGCTCGACCCGATGGCGCGCGGCGATCAGCTCGCGCAGCCGCAGCAGTCCGAAGCCCGGCCTCGCGCCGCCGTCCCCGTCGGGCGCGGCGCGGGCCACGCGGCGCAGGGCCTCCCGCACCAGTTCGTCGCCGCGGTATTCGGCGGGCAGGGGCCTGTCATGGTCTGCGCACGCCTCGGACGCCGGCGCTGCCGCATCGGCCGCCGCGCGCGCCGGCCGATGCAGCACGTAGTAGCCGCTGCCCGGCCGCGAAGCCAGCACCGAACGCGCGCGCAAGGCGCTGTACGACTCGGTGACCGTGAAGGTGCTGATGCCCAGCTTGCCGGCCAGCGCACGCACCGAAGGCATCTTGGTGCCGGGTGCGAGGCGTCCGTCGCTGACGCGCAATTCGACCCCCACCACCAGGCGCTGCGCCAGCCCGAGCCCGGGACCGGCGTCGTCCATTTCGCCCATCAGGCCCTGCAGCCATCCGGCACCGGCCGGCCCCGGTGCGAACGGCGCGGGGGCATTGCGTGAACTCTGCATCACTGTCATCTCCTTCGAAACGCGCGACGGTCGAAATTCAGGGTTTGTCCGCAGGAACTGTGCTGGCCAGCGCACCAAACGGCATGGGCGGCGGCGGCAAACACTTTCTCGCTTGCCGTTCCAACTGTGTATGGGCGGCACCCTTCGTTTGCTGAATCATCGCGACATTCGACCATTTGGTCAAACTTCATGAGGGCTCGCTCCCTCGTGTCGCAACGGATCCCCACCACGACCCTGGAGCTTGAACGCCCATGAGCAGCACGATGAATCCCGTCGTCCCCACCGCACACCTTGCAGCCGACGTGCGCGCGGGCCGCCTCCCTCCCGAGCAGTACGCGAAGAATTTCTGCGACGCCCACCCGCCGCTGAACGTGGTGCAGGCCAACATCGAGGCCGAGCGCTGCTACTACTGCTTCGACGCGCCGTGCCAGACGGCCTGCCCCACGGGCATCGACATCCCAACCTTCATCCGCCGCATTGCCGACGGCAACCTGCGCGGCGCGGCGCGCACCATCCTCGAAGAGAACCCGCTGGGCGGCATGTGCGCCCGCGTCTGCCCGACCGAGGTGCTGTGCGAGCAGGCCTGCGTGCGCAACAGCAACGAGAGCAAGCCGGTCGAGATCGGCCTGCTGCAGCGCCACGCGACCGATGCTTTCTTCGAGGCGCCCGGCGCGCCGCTGTTCGTGCGCGCGGCCGACACGGGCCGGCGCATCGCCGTTGTCGGCGCAGGCCCCGCAGGCCTGGCCTGCGCGCACCGGCTCGCGGTGCTGGGCCACCAGGTGACCTTGTTCGATGCGCGCCCCAAACTCGGCGGGCTCAACGAATACGGCCTGGCGAGCTACAAGACGGTGAACGGCTTCGCGCAGCGCGAGATCGAGTGGCTGCTGTCGGTCGGCGGCATCGAGGTGCGCTGCAACCACGCGCTCGGCCGCGAGCTGCACCTCGACGCACTGGCCGCCGAATACGACGCCGTGTTCCTCGGCCTCGGCCTGGCCGGCGTCAACACGCTGGGCCTCGGCGAGCATGCCGGCGTGCGCGATGCGGTCGACTTCATCGCCGAGCTGCGCCAGGCCGCGTCGCCGGCCGACGTGGCCATCGGCCGGCATGTGGTGGTGATCGGCGGCGGCATGACCGCGGTGGATGCGGCCGTGCAGTCGCGCAAGCTCGGCGCGGAGGACGTGAGCATCGTCTACCGCCGCGGCACCGAGGCGATGGGCGCATCGCCCGACGAGCAGCGCTGGGCCAGGGACAACGGCGTGCGCATCATCCATTGGGCCGCGCCGAAGGCCCTGCGCGTCGAGGGCGGCGCGCTGCAGGGCATCGACTTCGCACGCACCGCGCTGGTGGACGGCAAGCTGGCCGAGACCGGCGAGCGCCTGGCGCTGAGGGCCGACCTGGTGCTCTGCGCCATCGGCCAGAGCTTCATCGCCACGGCGCTGGAAGACAGCGGCGTGCAGCTGCAGGGCGGCCGCATCCATACCGATGCGGAATGCCGCAGTTCGCGGCCCAAGGTCTGGGCCGGCGGCGACGCGCGCTTCGGCGGCCGCGACCTCACCGTGGAGGCGGTGGAAGACGGCAAGCAGGCCGCGCTTTCGATCGACCGCCACCTGCGCAGCGCCTGAAGCGCGTCTTCCGTCCCTCCCCCTCAACACATCCAGCATCGCGCGCCTTGCCGCGACAGGAGCAATTCACATGGCAGACCTGAGCACCGACTTCGTGGGCATCCGCAGCCCCAACCCCTTCTGGCTGGCCTCCGCGCCGCCGACCGACAAGGAGATCAACGTCGTGCGCGCCTTCGAGGCCGGCTGGGGCGGCGTGGTCTGGAAGACCGTGGGCGAAGACCCGAACGTGGTCAACGTGCATGGTCCGCGCTACGCCGTCTCGTACGCGGCCGACCGCCGCGTCACCGGCTTCAACAACATCGAACTGATCTCCGACCGCCCGCTGCGCACCAACCTCGAGGAGATGGCGCGCGTCAAGCGCAACTGGCCCGACCGTGCGCTGGTGGCCTCGGTGATGGTGCCTTGCACGGAGGCGTCCTGGAAGAACATCCTGCCGATGGTCGAGGACACCGGCTGCGACGGCCTGGAGCTGAACTTCGGCTGCCCGCACGGCATGAGCGAGCGCGGCATGGGCGCGGCCGTGGGCCAGGTGCCCGAATACATCCAGATGGTGGCCGAGTGGTGCAAGCACTACTCGAAGCTGCCGGTGATCGTGAAGCTCACGCCCAACGTCGCCGACATCCGGCCCGCCGCGCGCGCGGCGCAGAAAGGCGGCGCCGATGCGGTGAGCCTGATCAACACCATCAACTCGATCATGGGCGTGGACCTGGACGCGATGGCCATGTTCCCGCACACCGACGGCAAGGGCTCGCACGGCGGCTACTGCGGCCCCGGCGCCAAGCCGATCGCGCTGCACATGGTGGCCGAGATCGCGCGCGATCCGCTGACCGCGAACCTGCCCATCTCGGGCATCGGCGGCGTCTCGACCTGGCGCGACGCGGCGGAGTTCATCGCGCTCGGCAGCGGCTCGGTGCAGGTGTGCACCGCGGCGATGGTCTACGGCTTCAAGATCGTGCAGGACCTGTGCGACGGCCTCTCGAACTTCATGGACCAGAAGGGCTACAAGACCCTCGCGCAGATGCGCGGCCGCGCGGTCGGCAGCATCACCGACTGGCAGCAGCTCAACCTGAACCACGTCGACAAGGCCGTGATCCACCAGGACCTCTGCATTCAATGCGGCCGCTGCCACGTGGTCTGCGAAGACACCTCGCACCAGGCCATCACCGCGACCAAGGACGGTAAGCGCTTCTTCGAGGTGAAGGAAGAAGAGTGCGTGGGCTGCAACCTGTGCGTGTCGATCTGCCCGGTGCCCGGCGCGCTCACGATGCGCACCCTGAAGCCCGGCGAGATGGACGCGCGCACCGGCCATCCCGTCGCCGGCCACTACGCCAACTGGACCACGCATCCGAACAACCCGCTGCGCGTCGCCGAGCGCAGCCCGCACTGATCCTTCGGGCCGGCACGGATCGTGCCTGCCCTGTGCTCCACCCAGCCCCACGCAGGAAAAACCATGAACACTCCATCGCAAAGCGGCACCACCCCCACAGCCAACCTCTGGAACGAGGACCTGGCGCCCACCACCCTGGCGCAGCGAACGTGGCGCTGGTACCACTTCGCGGCGCTGTGGGTCGGCATGGTGATGTGCATCCCCGCCTACACGCTGGCCGCGAGCCTGATCGAAGGCGGCATGTCGTGGGGGCAGGCGGTGCTCACCGTGTTCCTCGGCAACGCCATCGTGCTGATCCCGATGCTGCTGATCGGGCATGCGGGCGCGAAATACGGCATTCCCTACGCGGTGATGGCGCGCGCCTCGTTCGGCACGCGCGGGGCGCGATTGCCGGCCCTGCTGCGCGCCATCGTGGCCTGCGGCTGGTACGGCATCCAGACCTGGTTCGGCGGCCAGATGATCTACACGCTGGTCGGCGTGCTCATGGGCCAGCCGCTGGGCGGCGACAAGCTGCCGATGCTGGGCATCAACGGCGCGCAGCTGGTGTGCTTCCTGATCTTCTGGGCCATCCAGCTCTACTTCGTGGTGCACGGCATCGAGTCGATCCGCCGGCTCGAGACCTACACCGCGCCGCTCAAGATCATCGTCTGCATCGCCCTGCTCTACTGGGCCATCCAGCGCGCCGGCGGCCTCGGCCCGATCCTCGACCAGCCCTCGCAGTTCGGGCCCGGCGGCAAGAAGGCCGGCATGTTCTGGGCTGTGTTCTGGCCCTCGCTGACGGCCATGGTCGGCTTCTGGGCCACGCTGGCGCTGAACATCCCCGACTTCACGCGCTTCTCGCGTTCGCAGCGCGACCAGGTGGTGGGCCAGGTCATCGGCCTGCCCGCACCGATGGGCCTGCTCGCCATGATGGCCGTGATGGTCACGTCGGCCACGGTGGTGATCTACGGCAAGGCGCTGTGGGACCCGGTGGACCTGGCCAGCCGCATGACCGGCGCGGCGGTGCTGCTGGCATTGATCATCCTGCTGATCGACACCGTGAGCGTGAACCTCGCCGCCAACCTGGTCGGTCCGGCCTACGACTTCTCCGCGCTCAACCCCGAGAAGATCTCTTACCGCAAGGGCGGCTACATCACCGCCGGCATCGCCATCGCGATGATGCCGTGGAAGGTGCTGGAGACCACGCAGGGCTACATCTTCACCTGGCTGATCGGCTACTCGGCCTTGCTGGGCCCGGTCGCGGGCATCCTGATCGCCGACTACTACCTCGTGCGCCGCAAGGAGCTCGACGTGGTCGCGCTCTACCGCGAAGACGGGCAGTACAGCTACCGCAACGGCTGGAACACGGCGGCCGTGACCGCCTTCATCGTCGGCGTGCTGCCCAACATTCCCGGCTTCCTCAACGCGGCCTTTCCGCAGGTCGTGCCGACCATGCCCGAGTTCTTCAAGGTGATCTACACCTATGCCTGGTTCGTCGGCGTGCTGCTGTCGGCCGTCGTCTACCTGGGGCTGATGAAGGCGCGCGCGCCGCAGCTCCAGGGCCTTGCCACGCCCCTCAAATCCAGCTGAACAGAAAAGGAACACACGCCATGACCGTTCTCATTCGCGGCGGCACGGTGGTCAACGCCGATGCCGAACACCGTGCCGACGTTCTCTGCCAGGGAGACAAGATCCTCCAGGTGGGCACCGACCTGCAGGTGCCCGGGGGGGCCGAGGTCATCGACGCGGGCGGCGCCTACGTGATGCCCGGCGGCATCGATCCGCACACCCACATGCAGCTGCCCTTCATGGGCACGGTGGCGGCCGACGACTTCTTCAGCGGCACGGCGGCCGGCCTGGCCGGCGGCACCACCAGCATCATCGACTTCGTGATTCCCGATCCGCAGCAGTCGCTGATGGATGCCTTCCGCATGTGGCGCGGCTGGGCCGAGAAGTCCGCCGGCGACTACAGCTTCCATGTGGCCGTGACCTGGTGGAGCGACAGCGTGCACGCCGACATGGGCACGCTGGTGCGCGAGCATGGCGTGAACAGCTTCAAGCACTTCATGGCCTACAAGAACGCCATCATGGCGGACGACGAGATCCTGGTGAAGAGCTTCCAGCGCTCGCTCGAACTCGGCGCCATGCCCACGGTGCATGCCGAGAACGGCGAACTGGTCGCGATGCTGCAGCAGCAACTGCTGGCACAGGGGATCCGCGGTCCCGAAGGCCACCCGCTGTCGCGCCCGCCGATGGTGGAAGCCGAGGCGGCGAACCGCGCCATCGCCATCGCCGACGTGCTGGGCGTGCCGATCTACGTGGTGCATGTGTCGTGCGGCGAGGCGCTGGACGCCATCGCCCGTGCCCGCGCGCGCGGCCAGCGCGTGTACGGCGAAGTGCTCGCGGGCCACCTGGTGGTCGACGAGAGCGCCTACCGCGACCCGGACTTCGCACGCGCCGCCGCCCACGTGATGAGCCCGCCGTTCCGCTCGCGCGAGAACCAGGCCATGCTGTGGCGCGGCCTGCAAGGCGGCAACCTGCACACCACCGCGACCGACCACTGCACCTTCTGCGCCGGGCAGAAGGCCGCGGGGCGCAACGACTTCACGAAGATCCCGAACGGCTGCGGCGGCGTCGAGGAGCGCATGGCGGTGCTGTGGGATGCCGGCGTCAACAGCGGCCGGCTCACGCCCTCGGAGTTCGTGCGCGTCACCTCCACCAACGCGGCGCAACTGTTCAACCTGTACCCGCGCAAGGGCGTGATCCAGGCGGGCGCCGATGCGGACATCGTGGTCTGGGACCCGGCGGGCACGAAGACCCTGTCGGTGAAAACGCAGTACTCGAAGAGCGACTTCAACATCTTCGAAGGCCGCGAAGTGACGGGCGTTGCGCGCCACACCGTCAGCGGCGGGCGCTGGGTCTACCGCGACGGCGAACTGCGCGCCGAGCCCGGCACGGGCCGCTACCTCCAGCGCCCGCCGTTCGCGCCGATGTTCACGGCGCTCGAACGCTTCAAACAGCAGCACGCGCCCACAGCCGTCGTGCGCGACTGAGCGCCGGCCACTTAATCACCCAAGGAGTCGAACATGAATGCAGTTGTGGACAGCGCCACCTTGACGATCAACGGCGAGCGCCTGTGGAACTCGCTGATGGAACTGGCGCGCATCGGCGCCACCCTCAAGGGCGGCGTCAAGCGGCTCGCGCTGACCGACCTTGACAAGGAGGGCCGCGACCTCGTCGTGTCCTGGGGCAGGGAAGCGGGCCTGAGCATCACGGTCGACAAGATCGGCAATGTCTTCATGCGCCGCGAAGGCACCAACCCCGCGCTGCCGCCCATCGTGTCGGGCAGCCACATCGACACGCAGCCGACCGGCGGCAAGTTCGACGGCAACTACGGCGTGCTCTCCGCGCTGGAAGTGGTGCGCACCCTGAACGACCGGGGCATCCGCACCGAGGCGCCGATCGAGGTCGCGTTCTGGACCAACGAGGAAGGCTCGCGCTTCGTGCCCGTGATGATGGGATCGGGCGTCTTCTGCGGCGCCTTCAGCCTCGAACACGCCTACGCAGCGAAAGACACCGAGGGCAAGACGGTGCGCGAGGAGCTGGAGCGCATCGGCTACGTCGGCAGCCAGACACCGGGCGACCACCCCATCGGCGCCTATTTCGAGGCGCACATCGAGCAAGGCCCGGTGCTGGAAGATGCCGGCAAGGTGATCGGCGTGGTGCCCGCGGTGCTGGGCCTCTCATGGTACGACTGCGTCGTCACCGGCATGGAAGCGCATGCAGGACCGACGCCGATGCACCTGCGCCGCGATGCACTGCAGGTGGCGACACGGATCATGCAGGAGGTGGTGGCCATCGCGCTGCGCTACCAACCCTATGGACGCGGCACGGTCGGCATGGTGCAGGTGCATCCGAACAGCCGCAACGTGATTCCGGGCCAGGTCAAGTTCTCGGTGGACCTGCGCAACGTCAGCGGCGAGCTGCTCGACCGCATGCATGCGGAGATCCTCGCCTTCGTCGAGCGCACGGGCCGCGAGACCGGGCTGGAAGTGACGATCGAGCGGGTGTCGTACTTTCCGCCCTGCCCCTTCCACCCCGACTGCGTGGACGCGGTGCGCCGCGCGACCGAGCGGCTCGGCTACTCGACCATGGACGTGGTCTCGGGCGCCGGCCACGACGCAATCTACGCCGCGCGGCTCGCGCCTGCCGGCATGATCTTCGTGCCCTGCAAGGACGGCATCAGCCACAACGAGATCGAGGACGCCCAGCCCGACCACCTGACAGCCGGATGCAACGTCCTGCTGCACGCGATGCTGGAGCGGGCAAAACGCGTGGACTGAAGCTCCCCGCCCTTGCTTACTGGTACGCCGCCAGTTCCTGCTTGGCGATCGCGTTACGGTGCACCTCGTCGGGGCCGTCGGCCACGCGCAGGTGGCGCTCGTAGGCGTAGAAGTGCGTGAGGTGCGTGTCCTGGCTCAGGCCCATCGCGCCGAAGGCCTGCATCGCCCAGTCGATCACCTTGACGCAGTTGTTCGGCGTCAGCACCTTGATCATCGCGATCTCCTTCGCCGCGACCTTGTTGCCGACCGTGTCCATCCGGTAGGCCGCGTTCAGCACCATCCAGCGCGACTGCTCGATCAGCATGCGCGACTCGGCAATGCGCTCGCGCCACACGCCCTGCTCGGACAGCGGCTTGTGGAAGGCGGTGCGCGACACCAGCCGCTGGCACATCATCTCGAGCGCGGCTTCGGCCATGCCGATGGCACGCATGCAGTGGTGGATGCGGCCGGGGCCGAGACGGCCCTGCGCGATCTCGAAGCCGCGGCCCTCGCCGAGCAGGATGTTCTCGACCGGCACGCGCACGTTGTCGAACACGATCTCGGGGTGGCCGAACGGCATGTCGTACACGCCGAGCAGCGCCATGTCGCGCACGATGGTCACGCCGGGCGTGTTCTTCGGCACGAGGATCATCGACTGCTGCCTGTGGCGGTCGGCGTTGTCGGGGTCGGTCTTGCCCATCAGCACGAAGATCTCGCAGCGCTCGTTCATCGCGCCGGTGATGTACCACTTGCGGCCGTTGATCACGTACTCGTCGCCTTCGCGGCGGATGCTGCAGCGGATGTTGGTGGCGTCGCTCGAGGCCACCTCGGGCTCGGTCATCGCGAACGAGGAGCGGATCTCGCCCGCGAGCAGCGGCGTGAGCCAGCGGTCCTGCTGGGCCTTCGTGCCGTAGCGTGCCAGCACTTCCATGTTGCCGGTGTCGGGCGCAGAGCAGTTGAAGATTTCCGCGCACCAGTAGCGCCGGCCCATGATCTCGCACAGCGGCGCGTACTCGACGTTGCTGAGGCCGGGGCCGTGCCCCGATTCGGGAAGGAACAGGTTCCACAGCCCGCGCTCGCGCGCCTTGGCCTTGAGGCCGGCCATCATCGGCAGCTCGGCGTAGGGACGGCCGGCGCGCGCATTGGCGGCCAGCTCTTCCTCGCGGCGCTTTTCGTTCGGATAGACGTGCTCGTCCATGAACTTCAACAACTCGTCGCGCAGCGCGATCACCTTGGGTGTGAATTCGAAATGCATCAGGGCGTCCTTCGTCGATGTGCCGTCGAAGATACGCCGCGCGCCGGTTTGCAACGGTCGTTCGCGCGACAGGCCGCATCACCTCATTTCCGTTGAAGGGCCCGCTCAACGCAATCAACTTGCAAGCCGCACTGCGCCGCCTAGGATGCGACGCCATGCCAGATGCACTCCCCTCCAGCGGCGGCCTCGGCCGGCGCCGATTGATCCAGGCGGCGGGCGCAGGCGCCCTGCTCATCGGCATGCGGATGTCGGCGGGCGCTGCAAGCCTCGTCGGTGCCGCGCCCCCCGCGCTTGCGGCCGGCGAGCATGAACTGACGGCGTGGGTGCGCATCCTCGCCAACGGCGATGTGGCGCTGCTCGTCTCGCAGGCCGAGATAGGGCAAGGCATCAGCACCACGCTGCCCGCCTTGCTGGCGGAAGAACTCGGCGCCGACTGGCGGCGCGTGCGGCTTCTGACGGCGCCGTACCGCCTCGCCTACCGCAATCCCAAGCAGAACTGGATGTTCACCGGCAACAGCGAGAGCATCCAGTCCTTCCACGATCTCATGCGCCAGATGGGCGCGGCGGCACGCGAGATGCTCGTCGCGGCGGCCAGTGCGCGCTGGCAAGCGGATCCCAAGGATTGCCATGCCGCGAACTCGGCGGTCCGGCACCGGCCCACGGGGCGGAAGCTCGGCTTTGCGCAACTGGCCGCCGATGCCGCGCGGCTGCCGGTCCCCGCATCGCCCACGCTCCGGCCGGCGGCCGAACGCACGCTGACCGGCAAGCCGCTGCCGCGCGTCGACGTGCCCGCCAAGATCGATGGCTCTGCGATCTTCGGCATCGACCAGGTGCGGCCCGGCATGCTGAATGCCGCCGTGCGCACGGTGCCCGAGATCGGCGGATCCCTCGTGTCGCTCGACACCGATGCGGCCAGCCGCATGCCCGGCGTGAAGGCCATCGTGCCGCTGCCCGGCGGCGTGGCGGTGGTGGCCGACCGCTACTGGCAGGCCGCGCGGGCGCTGCGCGCCATCGTCTTGCGCACCCAGCCGACGGCGCACAGCGCCACGGCCGATTCGGCTCACATCGCGAAGCAGCTGACCGACGCATTGCGCGACGGCCCCTGGGCGCATGCCGTCCCGTCGGCGGCCGATGCGCCACCGGCGAACACGACCCCGCCCGCGCGGACCCTGGAGGCCGAGTACCGCAGTCCCTTCGCGGCCCACGCGACCATGGAGCCGATGAACTGCGTCGCGGATGTACGCCCCGACCGCTGCGAAGTGTGGGCGCCGACGCAAGGCCAGGAGCTCACCTGGCATGCGCTGCAGGGCGCGCTCGCGCTCGGACCCGACCAGGTCTTCGTGAACCGCTCGCCCTACATCGGCGGTGCCTTCGGCCGCCGGTTGCTGCCCGACTTCGCGGTGCAGGCCGCATTGATCTCGAGGGCCGTGGGCCGGCCGGTGAAGCTGATCTGGGACCGCGAAGAAGACCAGCGGCGCGACGCCTTCCGACCGGCCAGCGCCGTGCACCTGCGTGCCGAGCTGGACGAGCGTGGCGCCATCGCCTCGCTCGACGCCAAGGTCGTCTCGCCGACCATCCTGCTGCCGGTGTACCCGGCGATCCAGGAGGTGCTGGACAAGCAGGGCATCGACCCCAGCGCGATGGAAGGCATGGCGCACTCGCCTTATCGCTTCCCGCGCCGCACGGTCGACTTCCACCTGCTCAAGGTCGGTGTGCCGACCTCGGTGATGCGGACCACGGGCTACGGCCCGAACATCTTCGCGCTCGAGAGCTTCATCGACGAGGTGGCCGTCGCGACGCGGCAGGACCCGCTGCGCTTTCGCCGCAGCCTGCTGCTGCACGACGCCTCGTCGCTGGCACTGATCGACCGTCTCGCGGTGCTGGGCCGATGGGGCGCGCCGCTGCCGCCCGGGCACGGCCGCGGCATCGCCTTTGCCGAGGCCTTCGGCACGCTGCTCGGTCTGTGCGTCGAGCTTGCGGTCGATGGCGAGGCCGTGAAGCTGCAACGCGCCGTCGCCGTGGTCGATTGCGGCCCGGTGCTCGACCCCGGCATTGCGCGCGCGGGCATCGAGGGTGGCCTCGTGTTCGGCATGGCGTATTGCAAGTCGGAGATCACCTTCACCCAGGGCCGCGTCGACCAGGACAACTTCTCGACCTACGTGATGCCCTACCTCGGCGAAACGCCCGACATCCACGTCGAGTTCATGGCGAGCACCCGGCCGCTCGGCGGCGTGGGCGAAACCAGCCCGGTGGTTGCGCCACCGGCCATTGCCAATGCGATCTTTGCCGCCACGGGGCGGCGCCTCCGCGAGATGCCGCTGTCGCGCAGCGGGCTGCACTTCGCCTGAAGAGAACGAACAAGAGGCTTTCGATGAAGACGACCTTGAATGTGAACGGAACGCGCCGGCCGATCGACGTGCCGGAAGACGTGCCCCTGCTCTGGGTGCTGCGCGAGGAGCTCGGCCTGACCGGCACCAAGTTCGGCTGCGGCGTGGCCGCCTGCGGCGCCTGCACCGTCCACATTGACGGCGATGCGGTGCGCTCCTGCTCGATGCCCGTCGGCGCGGTGGCGGGCCGACGCGTCACCACCATCGAGGGATTGGGCCGGCCCGGCGCCCTGCACCGCCTGCAGCGCGCCTGGATCGCAGAGCAGGTGCCGCAGTGCGGCTACTGCCAGTCCGGCATGCTGATGTCGGCGGCGGCCTTGCTCGCGGCCCGCCCGAAGCCGACCGACCGGCAGATCGACGAGAGCATGACCAACATCTGCCGCTGCGGCACCTATGCCAGCGTGAAGAAGGCGATCCGCCGCGCGAGCGGACAGGGGGCTTCCGCATGAAGCATCTCGGTGCGTGGGTCGCCGCCTGCGCGTGGGCCTGCGCCTCGCCCGCCGTTCTTGCACAGGCCGCCGACCCCGCCTCGTCGTTCGCGCCGATCCAGCAGCTGCTCACGCATCCGCGCTGCCTCAACTGCCACACGACCACGCCCTTCCCCCGGCAGGGCGACGAGCGCCGGCGCCACGACATGCAGGTGCTGCGCGGCCCGGAAGGCCTGGGCGTTGCCGCGATGAAATGCGCGGCCTGCCACACGGCGCAGAACAACAGCACGAGCGGCGTGCCCGGCGCGCCGCACTGGCGACTCGCGCCGCTGTCGATGGGCTGGGAAGGCCTGTCGGAACGCGAACTGTGCCAGCGGCTGCTGGACCGCAAGCACAACGGCAACCGCTCGGCCGCCCAGATCGTCGATCACATCACCAAGGATCCGCTGGTCGCGTGGGCCTGGACACCGGGCGCGAACCGCCAGCCGGCCGCGCCTGCGCGGGAAGAGACTTCGCGCCTGCTGCACCTGTGGCTGGCCGGTGGGGCGCGCTGCCCCTGAGCCTCGCCCCGGTCGCCCTCAATCAACCGGCGTTCAGGGCGCGCTGGTTGATCGACCCGCACAAGCGCTGCGTCCATCGTGCACAGGGCACCGGGTGCTCCCCGCAGCGAAATAAAGGAGGAGCGAAGCGGGGGACATTCGCGGAGGGGAGTACCCGGTGTCCTGTGCACGCGCCCTGAACGAAAGCGCCACACAGCCCGCACCTTCCAATCCCATAGGCTTGCAATAGCCAGGCCCACTTCCTCCACAGCCGCTGTTGGCGCATGATCGCCGGCCACAGCGACGGACAACCCTCCCCCCATGACCATCCACGAACTCGACTTCCGCAAGATCGATCTCAACCTGCTGGTGGTCTTCCACGCGCTCATGCAGGAGCAGAGCGTGTCGCGCGCGGCGGCCCGGCTGTACCTCGGGCCGTCGGCCGTGAGCATGTCGCTGCGGCGGCTGCGCGAGCTGTTCGGCGACGAGTTGTTCATCCGCTCGGGCGCGGGCATGGTGCCGAGCGCGCGGGCCGGCGAGCTGGCGCCGGCCATTGCGCAGTTGCTCGAGGGGGCGCACCGGCTGGTCTACCGCAGCGGTGCCTTCAACCCCAACGAGGTGGCCCATGTGTTCCGCCTGGGCGCGTCGGAGACCTGCGAGGCCGGCGTGGTGTCGCTGCTGCTCGCGGAGCTTCGCCGGCTGGCGCCGCTGGCTTCGCTGGTGGTGCGATCCATCGACGCCACGCGGGTGGCCGGGATGCTGGACACGGGCGACATCGAGCTGGCCGTGGGCTACTTCAGGACCACGCCGGCCCACCAGCGCTGCGAAACGCTCTGCCACCACGACTTCGTCTGCCTCTTCGACGCGCGACAAATTGGCCACCTGCCGGCGATGACGCTCGAGACCTACCTCGAACACGAGCATGTGCTGGTCTCGCAGCGCGGCGACCTGACGGGCGCCGTGGACGAGCGCCTCAGGGAACTCGGCCTGTCGCGCCGCGTGGTGGCCTGCGCGGCCCGTTTCTCGGCCCTGCCTTCCTGGCTGACGCGCTCGCCGCTGGTGGCCACGCTGCCAGCGGACATCGCACAGGAAATGGCCCGCACGCATGGCCTCGAAACACGGCCGCTGCCCTTCGACATCGAGGGCTACGACATCCAGATGGCCTGGCACCGGCGGCTGGACGAGGACAAGGCCGCGCAGTGGTTCCGCACGCTGGTCCGGCGGGTGGCGCTGGAAACCCTGCCGGCCCTGCGGGAGGCCGTGACCGACTGAAGCCCGCCATGGCATGCATCGTGCAAGATTGCAGCCATGCTCCCCCTGTCCCCCGATTCGCTGCGCCAGCGCCTGCGTTCCTTTGCTTCCCGTGCGCAGCCGCTGCGCATCTTCCTCACGCTCGGCAGCCTGATGGCGGTGTGCGGCTTCACCGGCCATCCCGATGCGGTGATCCCCTTGTTTCTCGGCGCCATCGCCAGCGCCCTCGCCGAAACCGACGACAGCTGGCGCGGGCGCCTTCGCGCGCAGCTCGTCACGCTCGGCTGCTTTGCGGTGGTGTCGTTCTCGGTCGAGGCGCTGTTCGGCATGCCGCTGCTCTTCATCGCGGCGCTGGCGTTCGCAGCCTTCTGCCTCACGATGCTGGGCGCAGTGGAAGCGCGGTACAGGGCCATCGCCTATGCGACGCTGATCCTCGCGATGTACGCCACGCTCGGCATCGAGAACCAGGCCACGCACGGCCATGACGGCGGACGCGAGCCCCTGCTGCTGCTGGCCGGCGCCGCCTGGTACGGCGTGTTCTCGGTGCTCTGGTGCGCCGCCTTTCCGGCGCAGCCGGTGCAGGCGCGGCTGGTTTCGCTCTTCACCGTGCTCGGCAATTTCGTGCGCTTCAAGGCCTCGCTGTTCGAGCCGCTGCGCGGCATCGACATCGCGCAGAAGCGGCTCTCGCTCGCCCAGCTCAATGCCGAGGTGGTGGCCGAGTTGAATGCCGCCAAGGAAAGCATCTTCCGCCGCATCGGCGCGCGGGCGCCGACCGGGCGCATCTCGCGCTACCGCGGGCTCTACCTGATCGCGCAGGACGTGCACGAACGCGCCAGTTCCTCGCACGACGACTACAACGCGCTGGCCGATGCCTTCTTCCACAGCGACCTGCTGTACCGCTGCCAGCGCGTGCTCGGCCTGCAGGGGCTGGCCTGCCAGCGTCTGGCCACCTCGATCGCGCGGCGCGAGCCTTTCGACACCGGCGTCGAGACGGTGCAGGCACTGGCCGACCTGCGCAGCGCCATCGCGCACGAGCGGGCGCGCGCGACCACGCCGGAGCGGCTCGCGCAGCTCGCCTCGATCGAGGCGCTGGCGCGCAACCTCGCGCAGCTCGACGGCCAGCTCGCCGGGGCGAGCGAGCCTTCCGCCCGCGCCGGACGGACCGAAATGGGCCTGTTCAACCGCTCGCCGCGTTCCTGGCGCGATGCGGTGGAGCGCGTGCGGCGGCAGCTCGCGCCGCGCTCGCCGCTGTTTCGCCATGCGCTGCGGCTGGCCATCGCGCTGACCGCGGGCTACGGCGTGATGCACCTGATCCATCCCGCGCAGGGCTACTGGATCCTGCTGACCACGCTGTTCGTCTGCCAGCAGACCTATGGCGACACCATCTCGCGCATGGGCCAGCGCATCGCCGGCACCGCGCTCGGCGTGGTGGCCGGCTGGGCGCTGCTGCAGCTGTTTCCGCAGCCGCTGGTGCAGTCGGTGATCGCGGTGGTGGCCGGCATGCTGTTCTTCGCCACCCGCACCACGCGCTACCTGCTGGCAACGGCCGCCATGACGCTGCTGGTGCTGATGTGCTTCAACCAGGTGGGCGACAGCGGCCTGCTGCTGGTGCCGCGGCTGGTCGACACCGCCATCGGCAGCGCCATTGCCGGCCTCGCCGTGCTGCTGGTGCTGCCGCACTGGCAGGCGCGCCGCATCAACGAGCTGGCGGCGACGGCGATGCGCAGCCACGCGGGCTACCTGCGCAAGATCGTCGAGCAGTACCGCACCGGCCCGCGCGACCACCTCGACTACCGGCTTGCGCGGCGCAACGACCACAACGCCGATGCGGCGCTGTCGACCGCGGTGTCGGACATGTTCCGCGAGCCGGGCTACGTGCGGCCGCGCGCCGGTGTCGCGCTGCGCTTCCTGATCCGTTCGCACACGCTGCTGAGCTATCTGTCGGCGCTCGGCGCACACCGCGCCGCGCTGCCCGATTCGCCGCACCTGGCGGTGCTGCGCGATGCGGCCGAAGGCGCGGCGGCGGCGCTCGAATCGCTCGCCGGCGGGCTGGAAGGCGGAGCGGTCACGAACGATGCCGCCACGGAATCCGCCGTGCGCGCGGCGCTCGCGGCCGCGGTGGCGCCGGACGGCGATGCCGGCGCGGCGGAACGCACCTTCCACACCGAACTGGCCCTGGTCTGGCTGCAGATCGACGCGCTGCGCCAGCATGCGCGCGAGTGGCTGCAGCCCACGGACGCAGTGCCCGTCGTGCAGGCCACCTGAAACGAAACGTCCGACCGCCCAGGTCGGTGAAACGGCCCGCCCCGAAGCCCCGGCGGAAGGCGCCGGGTAAAATCGCGGCTTCATGTCACGCTGGCTCGCCGCTACTGTCCTCGCCCTCCTGTTGTCGTGCTACGGCCTTGCCGTGTTCGCGCAAGGCCTGGTGGGCGCCGGCCACGCCGGTGGCGGCACGCAAGCCTGCGTGACCAGCGTGTCGCTGCCGGACGCAGCCGGTGCATCCGGCGCGCAAGCCGGCGACGCCACGGAGATCGCGGAAGAACTCCCCTCCCATGATGAAGCGGGCTCGGAACACGCCGAGCTGGTCGACGGCCGCCATCCCGCGCCGACTCCGCTTCTGCGCTCGGAACAACCGCTCGGACTCGCCCTCGCGTCCGCACTGTCACCGCTCCTCGATCGGCCCAAGCGGCCACCCCGCGGCACCGCCCTCGCCGCCTAGGCTCCGCCGCGCGCTGGATGGAGCCCTCAGGCGGCTCCTGCCTTCCCGATCCGAACGTGTCGCCGCATTCCGGCGCCGCCTGCATCGCGAACACACCGCCCCTCCCGTGCCATACCGCGTCCCCCGTGACGCCCGATCAAGGAATTCCCATGAACAACAGCCAAACGGCTTACCACCCCAGCCTCGGCGTACCGGTCGCCTCGGCCCAGGAACGCAACCGCGTCCTGCGCAACACCTACTGGCTGCTCGCGCTGTCGATGGTGCCCACCGTGCTCGGCGCCTGGCTCGGCGTCTCCACCGGCCTGGCGCGCGCCATGTCGCCCGGCATCGGCCTGGTGGTGTTCCTCGGCGGCGCCTTCGGCTTCATGGTCGCCATCGAGAAGACCAAGAACTCGGCCGCCGGCGTGCCGGTGCTGCTGGCCTTCACCTTCTTCATGGGGGTGATGCTGTCGCGCCTCGTCGGCTCGGTGCTCGGCCTGGCCAACGGCGCCGGCCTGGTGATGACGGCATTCGCCGGCACCGGCGCGATCTTCCTGGGCATGGCCACGCTCTCGTCGGTCATCCGGCGCGACCTGTCGGCCATGGGCAAGTGGCTCTTCATCGGCGCGATCCTGCTGCTGGTGGCCGGCATCGCCAACGTCTTCATCCAGTCGAGCGCACTGATGATGACGCTCGCGGTCGCGGCCATCGGCATCTTCTCGGCCTTTATCCTGCACGACCTGAAGCGCGTGAAGGACGGCCTGGAAACCAACTACATCTCCGCCACGCTGGGCGTCTACCTCAGCCTCTACAACGTGTTCCAGTCGCTGCTGGCCCTGCTGGGCATCGCCGGCGGCCGGGACGAGTAACGCTCAAGAAGGGAGTCTTCCAATGCGCCTCACCACCAAGGGCCGCTTCGCGGTCACCGCGATGATCGACATCGCCCTGCACGGCCGCTCGGGCCCGGTCACGCTGGCCTCGATCAGCCTGCGCCAGCGGGTCTCGCTCTCCTACCTCGAGCTGCTGTTCGCCAAGCTGCGCCGCAACGACCTGGTCGAATCGACCCGGGGTCCGGGCGGCGGGTATTCGCTCAGCCGCAAGGCCGCGCTCATCAGCGTGGCGGACATCGTGCTCTCGATCGAGGACCACGGTGCCGAGACCACGCGGCGGCGGGCCGGCGGGACGGCGGACGACGACAGCGGCCGCTGCGAGGTCGACGACCTCTGGGCCTCGGTCAACCTGCGGGCGGTCGAGTTCCTGAAATCGATCTCGCTGCAGAGCCTGGTCGACGAGCAGAAGGCCAAGGGCGTGCAGGCGGCGACCAGCGCGGCCGGCAGCAGGCGCGCAACGGTGACGGGCACGCCGGCCCGCAAGCCGTTCGTGGTCGATGCGCCCAACTCGGTGTTCGCACTGGGCCGGCGCCAGCAGCGCGCCAGCTAGCCGCCGCGAAGGCGACGAGGCTTCAGCGCGGCTCGGCGGCCGCCGGCCGCCTTGGCCTGCCGGGCAAGCTCCACCCGAAGGTCATGCCCGCCGCCGCGATCAGGATGGCCGCGGCGCCGGCGAGCTGCGCCGGCGCCAGGCGCTGCCCGAAGGCCACGAAGTCGACGCCGATCGCCACCAGCGGATAGATGAACGACAGCGCGCCCGCGACCGTCGTAGGCAACTTCTGGATCGCGCCGTACAGCAGGATGAACACCAGCCCGGTGTAGATCACGCCCATCGTGAGGTGCACGCCCCACGTCCCCGCATCGGTGGGCAGCGCTCCCAGGTTCGCGAACGGCGCGAGCATCACGATGCCGACGCAGACCTGGATCAGCGCGATGAGGTGGGGTGCCATGTCGCCGAGCTTCTTTGCGACGATCGCGGCCACCGCGTAGCAGAAGGCCGCGCCCAAGGCCATCAGCACCCCCGTGAAGTAGGCCGCGCCATCGGCGCCGCCGCCGCGCTTGGCCTGCGCCACCAGCACGACGCCGGCGAATGCGATGCAGAGCCAGCCCACCTTCATCGCGGTCAGCCGTTCGGAGAACAGCAGCGCGCCGAGCGCGACAAGCATGAAGGGTTGCGTGTTGTAGACCGCGGTGGCGATCGAGATCGAGGCGCGCGAGAAAGACGCGAAGATCAGCAGCCAGTTGGCGACGAGCGCCACGCCGCCGAACGCGGCCAGGGCGAAGGTGCGGGGCGTGAGGCCGCGGCGCAGGACGCCCAATGCGGCGCATGCAACGAACAGCGTGGCCGCGCCGAACACGCAGCGCCAGAACAGCACGTCGACCAGCGGCTGGCCGGAGCGCACGACGAACCATCCGATGGTTCCGGAAATCACCATGGCGGCGCTCATCTCGAGTGCGCCGCGAAGCTTCGTTTGCATGGGTCCGAGCGTGCCAGCTTTCGGAACGAATGCAAATGCTTAAAAAAAGGCAAAGGCATCCGATTGCCATCGAAAATTAGGCTCACCACCCAAACCAACGGAGATCGCGCATGCTGGACGACATCGACCAGGACATCCTGACAGCGCTCGGCGCGAACGCGCGGATGTCGCTCAAGGACCTCGCCCGGCAGGTGGGCCTCTCTTCGCCCAGCGTGGCCGAGCGGCTGCGGCGGCTGGAAGAGCGCGACGTGATCCGCGGCTACACGCTGGCGTTGAACCCCAAGGCGCTCGGCTACCAGTTCCAGGCCATCGTGCGCATTCGCCCCCTGCCGGGCCAGCTGCAGGCGGTGCAGGAGTTGATCGAGGGCACGCCGGAGTTCTGCGAGTGCGACAAGGTCACGGGGGAAGACTGCTTCATCGCGCGGCTCTTCCTGCAATCGCTCGAGCAGCTCGACGGGATTCTCGACCGCATCGCCGCGAAGGCGGAGACCAACACCTCGATCGTGAAGGCGCACACCATCCCGCGGCGGCTGCCGCCGTTGCGGCCGGCCTAGGGCCAGAGCTGCCGCAGGATTTCCGGCAGCATGCCGTCGACGAAATCCTTGGTGCAGTGCGTGCCCGCCTGCTCGCCGAACTTCTCGTCGAGCGCCAGGTGTGCGAAGCCATGCACCGTGGACCAGGCCGCCAGCACGGTCGCCTGCGTCGCGCGGTTCAGCGGCTTCTCGCGGCCCCAGCCGGTGTAGTCGCGCACCGCTATCTCCAGTTCGACGAAGGCCGCATCGGCTGCTTCTTTCAGCCGTTCGTCCTGCATCAGCCTGTCCTTGCGGAACATGAGCTGGAACCGCCCGGGGTACGCCAATGCGAATTGCACGTAGCCCATGCCCTGGCCGCGCAACCGGCGTGCCGGGTCCTTGCCGCCTGTTGCCGTGCCCTCGCGCAGGCAGCGCGTGAGCTCCTCGAACCCCAGGATGGAAACCTCGGTCAGCAGGCCCGCGGCACTGCCGAAATGATGCAGCGGCGCGGCGGGCGACACGCCTGCGCGCCGCGCCACCTCGCGCAGCGTGAAACCCTCGATGCCGCGCTCGGCCAGCAGGCCCTCGGTGGCCTCGATCAGCGCCGCGCGCAGGTCGCCGTGGTGATAGGGCGCGGGGGCTTGCGCCGTTTTTCTGGCTGCCATGGCTGCTTGCCGTCCGGGTGTTGGGGAAGCATGAACTTTACACCGTTCAAATTTCGATGGCGCTTTTATCTAAACACTGTCAAGATACGACCGCTCCATTCCCCGCTCGACCTTTTCCAGCACGCGAGGCTATCCATGTTCGATTCACTCTTCAGCGCAGGCAGCACCATCGCACTGCCCGCCTGGGCCGCCCTCGGTGCGGCACCCTGGCTCGGCCGCGCCAAGCCCGCCATCTGGGCGGCGACCGGCATCGTCATTCCCGTGGGACTGGGGCTGGCCTACTGGTGGCTCATGGCGACCTACTGGTCGTCCGCAGCGGGCGGCGGCTACGACTCGCTCTCCGCCGTGCATGCGCTGTTCCAGCACCCCGGCCTGCTCACGGCGGGATGGTTCCACTACCTCGCCTTCGATCTCTTCGTGGGCACCTGGATCGCGCGCGAAGGCGAACGCGCTGGCATCGCGCCGCTGCTGCTCATTCCCTGCCTTGCGCTCACCTTCCTGTTCGGACCGGTGGGCCTGCTGGCCTTTCTGGCGCTGCGGGTGGCGCCGGCCTGTGCGCGGCTGGCGCGCGAGCTGCATCGCCGCCAGCCGCAGCTGGCGATGTTCGGCGGCCTGCTGCTGGCGATCATGGTTCCCGCGCTGGCGGCGAGCGCCCTGGACCCGCGCACGCTGAACGGCGCCGGCGTCTGGGTCAAGCCGCTGAAGTTCATGGCCTCCGTGAGCCTCTATGCGCTGACCACCGCCTGGCTGCTCGGCGACCTGCCGCGCGAGCGCCGCGGATCGGCCGCCGAACGCGCCATCGTCGCCGTCGTCATCGCCACGGGCCTCTTCGAGGTCGGCTACATCACGCTGCAGGGCGCACTGGGGCAGGCCTCGCACTTCAACAACGACTCGACCTTCCATGCCGTCATGTACGTGCTGATGGGCGTGGGCGCGTTGTCGCTCAATGCCACCGCGTTGCCGCTGGCGTGGCAGATGGCGCGCCATGGCGGCGCGCTGCCGCCGGCCTATCGCCTGGCCGCGGTGCTCGGCCTGGTGCTGACCTTCGTGGCCGGTGCGGGCGCGGGCATGGCCATCAGCCAGCACCAGGGGCCGACCATCGGCGCGCTCGCCGGCGGCGCGGTGCTGCCGCTGCTCGGCTGGTCGGCCACCGGGGGCGACCTGCGCGTGGCGCATTTCCTGGGGGTGCATGCGCAGCAGGTCCTGCCCATCGCCGGCGCGCTCATTGCGATGTGGCGCATTCCGCTGGGCCGCGCGGCGGTATGGCTGGTGGCTGCCGGTTACGCGGCGGCCATTCTTTGTGCATTCAGGATGGCCCATGCGGGCGTGCCGCTCGTTTCGCTGGGTGCCTGACATCGCGCCGGAGAAGATGCTGGCGCGGCGCCCACAACGGAATCCTGTGCTGCAGGACGGGGCCAGTTCGAATCTCATGGGCGCGGGCGCCCGCCTATCCTCGATGAACGCCCGGCCCGGACATCGTGGCGGCCGGCCCCCCTTCATCACTGGAGCTTTCGCATGTCCCTGCAAGATTTCAAGGTTCTCACGTTCGACGTCGTCGGCACACTGATCGATTTCGAGGGCGGCATGCTCGCCTACCTCCGCTCGGCGGTGCCCGATGCGCGCGTGAGCGACGACGAGTTCCTCGCCGCCTACCGCAAGGCGCGCGCCGACGGCCAGGCCGGCTGGTACCCCGACGACCTGGAACGCTGCTGGCACGCCATCGCACCCGGGCTGGGACTGCCCGACTCCGATGCGCTGGCCCGGGGCCTGCGCGATTCGGTCGCGCAGTGGCCGGCGTTTCCGGATTCGGTGGACGCATTGAAGCGGCTGCACAAGCGCTTCAAGCTGGTGACGATGACCAACGCGCAGCACTGGGCGCTGGCCCATTTCGACAAGACGCTGGGCTCGCCCTTCGACATGCTGCTGAGCTGCGACGACGCGCTGTGCGAGAAGCCCGATGCGCGCTACTTCGCCTATGCCCGCGGCCGCTTCGAGGGCGCCTGGGGCTACAGGCAGGCCGACAACCTGCACGTGGCGCAAAGCCAGTACCACGACATCGGCATTTCGAAGGAGCTCGGCATCACCACCTGCTGGATCGAGCGCCGCCATGCGCAGAAGGGCTCCGGCGGCACCATCGAATCGAAGCGCACCGAGCCCGATTACCACTTCCACACGCTCGCCGAGCTGGCCGATGCGGTCGAGGCGGGACGCTGACCATGAACATCACCGTTCTGCACCAATCCGCCACCCTCGGCGGCCTGCAAGACCAGGGCACGCCCGCGCGTCCGCTGAGCCAGCCGCCCTGCCGGCTGCGCGGCATCGATGTCGAACTCGCCGGCGCGGGCGGCAACAACAGCGGCATCTGGGAATGCGAACCCGGCCGCTTCGAGCGCCAGCTGCCCAACGCCGAGGTCATGCACATCCTCACGGGTGCCTGCACCTTCACGCCGACCGGCGGCGAACCGCTTCGGATACGGGCTGGCGACACGCTGTTCTTTCCGGCGAACACCACCGGCGAGTGGCACGTGCAGGAGACGCTGCGCAAGGTCTTCGTCGTGATGGCGATGTAGGTTTCCCGGCCTCTTCAGGTTCCGGGAAAACCTGGCGATTCCCTCGAGGCCGCGATTCTTCCCTTGGCTTCGCCAAAGCGCCAGAATGACAGCCGATATCCCGAGTCACGAGGCTGCCTCCATGTCACCTGAGCACGAATACTGGTTCCCGGCGAAGCGCCATGGCTGGGGTTGGGGTGTGCCCTCGCGTTGGCAAGGATGGGCGGTGCTGCTCGCGTACGTTGCGCTGCTTGGGTTGGCTGCGCTGCTTGCCCGCCCCGACCGGGAGCCTGCCGTCTTTGCCATGCTTGTCTCGGCGCTCAGCCTCGGTCTTGTCGCCGTCTGCTGGCTCAAGGGCGAGCCGCCCCGTTGGCGGTGGGGCAAGGACTGACCCTGTCTTCTGCACTGCGTTGGCGCGCACGAAGCGTCATGCAATCGCAGGAGAGAGCGCGCCATGAGGAAACTCATTGCGTGTTCAGCTCGAGGCTCGATATGTCGACGGCTTGGTCCTGGGGTATGCGTTTGAAACGCGGAGGGTTCATCACATGCTCGCCATCGTCATTGCGCTCACAGCGACGGTCGTCCTTCTCGTCTGGATGGGTTTTTTCATGATGGGCTCGCTGCCACTGCTGGTGCTCAAGCACGACACCCCGCTGGACTCGCGCTTCATCCGGGGCCTGTTCAACGTCTATTACGTCGCTGTGATACTGACGGCGAGCGCAGCGGCACTCAGCTATGCCTGGTCCGGCAAGCCCCCCTTCGCCCTTGGCATGGCCTTCATCGCGGCCCTGGCGTTCGCGCTGCGCCGCTGGATCATCATCCCGCGCATGGACATCCTGCGTCACACGATCCCGGCCGCCGACACTTCGATCTTCCGGTTCCGCCGGCTTCACATCGCCGGGATGATGCTCAACGTGGCGCAGCTGTGTACTGTGGCCTGGGCCTTGACCCAGTTGGCTTTGTGACTGCACGGAAGGTAGCGCTGCGCGAGGTCGGGGCGCCTGACGCCTGACCATACGGGGTATTCGGCGAGGGTCTGCTTTGTAGAACCGCGGGCGGCCGCTTGGGGCCATAGCCGTCACAGCGAGCGCTGGACCGGTTGCCAAACAGCAGCCCTTCGGCGCACTGAAATCAGCGTCACTACGACGGACGCCGGGCGATCTCACCAGTTGCTCGACAGGGGGAAGCGCAGGACGATCGCCCGTGGCTACTGCCCCTCAATCTCCCACCGGCTCGCGTCCAAGCGCTCGAGCGTAGTCAGCAGAGTACGCTGAAGGGCCTTCAGGCGATCCTCGGAGAGGCGACCTTCGACGACGACTTGAACATGGAAGCGATCTTCCGTGAATCGCACTTCCAGGCCGTCAATGACGGTGTGGAAGATGTTGTACTCCGAGCCTTCATGGGGGGTGGGCGAATCCTCATCGAGCCGGTACAACGCCGCGAGGGCATCGAAGTCGGGGGCGTCGTCGAATTTCCAGTAACTCTCATGGCCCGGCCAGACATGGTCGCGGTGCCAGAGCTCCTGCCGGACGTCCCACAGGCGATTCGCCTTTCGGTCAATGCGCAGCATCGTCCACCGCTGCCAATCCAAGGCCGTCAGCCGGGTCCACCGACCCGTGCCGAGATCCAGCGACCAGGAGTCGATGTTCTCGATCATGCTTAACCCGTCGCCACGCCATATCACTCCGCCGCGCACGACGATGGCGCTTGCGTCGTCCGACAGGACGGCCGAGTGCTCGTGAATCCACCCGGGGGCCTCACCGATGGTGTCGACTCGGTCGATGCTCAGCGTATCTATCGCCACCCGGAAGACGGGAGTCGAACCCACAACACGATGCTCGGGGTAGCCGAGGTTGCCGATGACAAGGATCAAGTTGCCGACCAATGTCGCCGTATGGAAGTCCGTGGGCGGAAAGACCGACGGTGGATAGCCATGGATCGCGATCCCGCCGTCAGCACCAATCGTGGTGACATCGTTGTAAATGAAAAAGTCCGGATCGTAGGAGTCCTCGTGCTCACCGCCAATGTGAACGACACGACCGTCAGGCAGTCTCGTTTCACTCTTGCCGAACCGATCGAAGCACCACATCGGTCCTGCATCGAACGATGAAGGACCTCGCAAGATCTCATTGGCTTGATAGGCCGACCAGCGCGTGCGAACAAGCCAGTACCACAAGGGATTGCTCACGCACGTTGGATTCTCCTCAACCGTTCGCGGCGAGCGCCATTTGACGAACTCCTCCTTGCTCAAGATTGGAGCCGGTTCTGCCTTACGCTGACGATCGGCCTCTTCCTCCGCAATCTCTGCATCCCACTCTGTACCGAGGCTCTTGTCTTCCATACGTCCTTGCCCAAGTGATGTTTCGCCACCATTCAGCTTCCCGACTTGTGCGCGATGGATGACTCGCCTTCCGAATCATAGGAAGTCCCAGACCGGAAAGTTGCAGCCCTCTGCTTTCACAGATCCATAGCGAAAGCCGCCAACGTTGAGAAAGCGGTCGACCCGCTCCGAAGCAGGCATTGACCGTGACCGCTTGTAGCCGACTGTAGCCGCACACGCGGTTGGCGCGAAGGGTCCTAAGCCGTCGTTGGCAGCGCTTCGAGGCGCTCGCAGATGATTGCCTCGTCACCAAACTTCAATTCAAGCGCGATGCGAATCAACGCGGGGTAAGCGAACCAGTACTGCCGGCGAACGGCATCGCTCACAAATTGATCACCTAATTCTGAGCGGTAGTAGCGCTCATGCCATGCATCAAGCGGTTCATTGTCGATTCTCATCAGTCGCTTTCGATAATGAGTCATGAACGCCACAAACTGGCCTCGTGTCCTGATGTTGAACCTCGCCAACTCATGCAAGAGTTCTTCAAACGAGACCTCTCCATAGTCGTTTTTCTTCGGAAATATCTTCCGCATCAAAGACCAAAGAAGCGCCGGAGTGAGCGACTCGGCGGCGCGGAGTTTCCGTGCAGAAATCGGCATCTATATCTTTTCATTCGTTGCGTTGAATCGCCTTTTTATGCTCTTGGGGGCGTTCGGCGGGCGACCGCCTTTGGCTGGACTCTGCCGAAGCGGCGAGAGGCCGCTCCCGGCCGGCACAACTAGCCCCTGCCAGTTCCTGCGATTTTTTGTGCCGCGCTCCAACTCAATTCCGTCTGAACCCACGAGACGCAAGATTTCGGCAGACCCAATCCCTCGATAGCGCTCGATATGACTTCATTGACATTTCGACGAAGGAAAGCGGACGGGTCGACATGTATCGTCGATGCGTCGCCGCGGTTTCGGGAGACTTCCGCCAGCTCCTCCACGTAGATCGTCGCTCCATTCGGAAGACGACACGCAAAACCCATGGCCGTTCCCAAGCCTGGCTCGTCCCATGTATCAAACGGAACCTCCAGGCGCGCGGCGATCTGCGCGACCGTCATGTTGACTGTGCAAACCGGGAATTCCATCACCTACAGTGCCCCGTGAAAAATTGGTCGAAGCTGAATCATCGCTTGGATTTCGAACAGGCAGCCCCTTGAAGAGGTCTGATCCGGGCCACATTGCGCCTGACGCATGAGGGATCGCTCTTGGCTGTCAGCGCCGACTCACCTCGGAGACCACGCCGAGCGCAATAAGCCATCCTTTGACCAGTGCACCCGCCCCCAAGAAAACGAAAAGACAAAACACACTCGGCAGCGCGACGATCAGAAGGCTCGTCATGACTTGGAAGCCGAGTGTGTCAGCCATCAACAGGTCGTCAGGCGGGAGGCTTCGCGCGTAAAGCACAAATGCACTGCACGCGCACAGCGTGGCGAGGCCCCACGCGGAACAGACCTTGCTTAGACGGGGCCAGCTGAAAGTCATGAGTTGAGTTTCTGCCGCAGTTGCTTCATCGAACTGATCTGCTCGGATCGCCCAGATCCGCACGAAACGTGTATATTTCATATACGTTTCATATATAGAGGTCGCCGATGGGTATCGTCAAAATCTCGGACCTGATGCACGAGAACCTGCGAGTCGCGGGGAACGCCCTCAGCAGGTCGATCAATGCGCAGGCAGAGCACTGGATGCGGGTCGGGATGCTGACCGAGATGCACCCGGAGTTGGACCACCGGGAAATCTGCCAACTGTTGATACGGGCCGAGCTCGCGGGGGGCCTGGACATCGCCGCGGCCGTCACGGCCCAGCCTGGCAAGCCTCGCGCATCCTCGACCGGAAAACACTGATGGCTCGCGGCGTTTCCATCAAGTCCGCCGAGGACATCGAGATGGCGCGGCGGGCCGGCAGGCTTGCCGCAGAGGTTCTCGGCATGATCGAGCCACACATCGTGCCCGGGGTGAGCACGGAGGCGCTCGACCGGATCTGCCACGACCACATCGTGAATGTCCAGGGCGCCATCCCAGCCAACGTGGGGTATCAGGGGTATCCGAAGACCATCCTCACCTCCGTCAACCAGGTGGTTTGCCACGGCATCCCGTCGCCCGACAAGATCCTGAAGAAGGGCGACATCGTCAACATCGATGTCGCCGTCATCAAGGATGGCTGGTTCGGCGACACCAGTCGCATGTACTTCGTCGGAGCCCCCAGTGTGTTGGCCCGGCGCCTGGTGGAGACGACGTACGAAGCCATGCGGGCCGGAATCCGGCAGGTCAAGCCCGGAGCGACTCTGGGCGATGTGGGCCATGCCATCCAGTCGGTCGCTCACCGGGAGCATTTCAGCGTGGTGCGCGAGTACTGCGGGCACGGCATCGGGCAGGTCTACCACGAGGAGCTGCAGGTGCTGCACTATGGGCGGCGCGGGGAAGGGCTCAGGCTGGAACCGGGGATGGTCTTCACCATCGAGCCGATGCTCAACGCAGGCCAACGCGAAACCAGGCAATTGGCCGACGGGTGGACCGTCGTGACAAAGGACAGGTCTCTGTCCGCCCAGTGGGAACACATGGTGGCCGTCACGCCCGAGGGATATGAGGTGCTGACGGCCTGGCCGGGAGGCACAGGCGCCTACGCGCCGGTCTGACACCCGGCTTGGGCGAGTCCGGCCTCAGGCCTTCGACAGGCGCCGCCGCGCCTTGACCGCCGAAGCCAGCCCCTCGAGCACCGGCACCGTCTGGGCAAAGCCGATGCAGGCATCGGTGATCGAGACGCCGTGCTTGAGCGCAACGCCGGGCTTCAGGTCCTGCCGCCCTTCCTCGAGGTGACTCTCGATCATGATGCCCGTGATGCGCCGCTCGCCGGCCGCGATCTGCGCCGCCACGTCTTCGGCGACCACGATCTGCCGCTGATGCTGCTTGCTGCTGTTGCCGTGCGAGACGTCGACCATGACCTGGGGCCGCAGGCCGTTCGCCAGCAGCGCCTCGCAGCTGGCCGCGACATCCGCGGCCGAGTAGTTGGGGGCCTTGCCGCCGCGCAGGATCACGTGGCAGTCGTCGTTGCCGCGCGTCTCGAAGATCGCCGCCATGCCCATCTTGGTCATGCCCATGAAGGCATGCGGCGCGCGGGCCGCGAGGATGGCGTCGGCCGCGACCTTGACGCTGCCGTCCGTGCCGTTCTTGAAGCCGACCGGGCAGCTCAGGCCCGATGCCAGCTGCCGATGGCTCTGGCTCTCGGTGGTGCGGGCGCCAATGGCCCCCCAGGCGATCAGGTCGGCAATGAACTGCGGGCTCAACAGGTCGAGGAACTCGGTGCCGGTCGGCAGGCCCAGGGTCGTCAGCTCGAGCAGCAGGCGCCGCGCGCGCTCCAGACCTTCGTTGATCGCGAAACTGCCGTCCAGGTGCGGGTCGTTGATGTAGCCCTTCCAGCCCACGGTGGTGCGCGGCTTTTCGAAGTAGGCACGCATCACGATCAGCAGGTCGTCCTGCAGGGAATTGGCGACCGTCTTCAGACGCTGTGCGTATTCGATGGCCTGGTCATGGTCATGGATGGAGCACGGGCCGACCACGACGATCAGCCGGTCGTCGCGGCCATGCAGCACGTCGGCGATTGCCGCGCGGCTGCCTTCGACCAGCGCCAGCGTGTTGTCGCGCACGGGCACGCGCTCCTGCAGCAGCGCAGGGGTGATGAGCGGACGAACGGCGCCGATGCGCACGTCGTCGATCCGGGTGGTGTCGAGCGTGCTGTCGCGGGAGCCGATTTCGGCGTCGTGGAGGGGGTCGTCGAGGCGGGGCATGGTCGTGGTGGCTGTGATTGCTTCTTCCATTGTCCTCTCGAAGGCGCCCACAGCCCACACGCATGGCGATGCGGCCGGGCTGCCTTCGGCGGCTGCGGTCATTCATTCGGCACGAAAATACGCAGGGCGGCACAGTAATCACACCCGCCTGCAGCGGCGGCGGTCCATACGCCCGCGAAGCCGTTCGATTCCCCCACCCTCAGCGATACATGTTTGCCCTGACCCGCCTGACCATCGACCGCGCCAGGAAAGAGCGCCTGCCCCAAGTCGCCGGGAGCCTGGCGTTCACGACCTTGCTGTCCATCGTGCCCCTGCTCGCAGCGAGCTTCGCGCTGTTCACGCGGTTCCCGGTCTTCGCGCGGTTCAAGGAGGCCCTTCAGGAGTTCCTGCTGAGCAGGCTGCTTCCCGCGGACATTGCACGCACGGTGCTGAAGTACCTGAACCAGTTCGCCGCGAACGCCAGCGGCCTGACCTGGGTCGGTTCGCTCTTCTTGCTGGGCACGGCCATCGCGATGTTGCTCACCGTGGAAAACGCGCTGAACCAGATGTGGAAGGTCCGGAAGAATCGGCCGTTCTTCAAGAGGGTCGGCCTGTACCTGCTGATGCTGGCCGTCGGTCCACCCGTTCTGGGCCTGAGCCTGTGGGCAACGTCGTATCTGCTGGGCATTTCCATGGGCCTGATCGGCGCGCTGCCACCATCGCTCGCATTCGTGCTCGACCTCGGGCCGCTCCTGCTCGGCGTGGCTGTGCTGACGAGCATGTTCTACCTCGTTCCGAACACCAGGGTTCGGCTGCGCGACGCCTTCGCGGGCGGCTTGATCGCCAGCGTGGCTTTCGAACTCGGCAAGCGCGGCTTCACCAACTATCTCGTGAAGGTGCCGACGTACAAGGCGCTGTATGGGGGGTTCGCGGCCCTCCCCATGTTCTTTCTGTGGGTGTACTTCTCGTGGCTGGTCACGCTGGTTGCGGCCCTGGTGACGGCCAACCTGGCGCTCGCCCGGCGGCAACCGGCGGGCAAGCCCGCTCGGGCCTAGCAGCCAGGCTTGGGGAACATATGACTTGGCAGCGACCGCAATGGCGATCCGTTCGCATCCCTCTGCGAGTGATCGAGAGTGTCTATGGCCGCGGCAATTTTGACGACGCCGGCGACGACATTGTTCATGCCGTCCGCACAGTCTCTGCCTACCCCGACCAGTTCAGGTGCAAGTTCGGCAACGACCTGAGCCATCCCAATCCGTGGTATCACGCGATGACCTGTGAGATCGAGGGCATCCCTGCCCCTGAATTCGAGCGGTTTGTCGCAATGCTCACCGATCTCGGGATCCGACCCGAGTAGCCGGGACGTTTCGTGCGCCTCAGGCAGCCTGCTTCGTCAACTCCGCCGCGAAGCGCCCGATCGAGAAACTCTCGATCGGCGTCGAAGTCCGCCCGGTGGCGATCAGCTCGGCCATCGTCTCGCCCACGCCGGGGCTGATCGCGAAGCCCTCGCCGTTGAAGCCGAAGGCGTAGTGCAGCCCCGGCACGCGCGCGCTCGGGCCCATCACCGGCTGCCAGTCGGCGGTGTAGCCCTCGATGCCGCTCCACACGCGGATCAGCTGCACATGCTCGAAGGCCGGCACGAAGCGGCGCAGCTCGCGCAGCTGCCGCAGCACGTTGTCCGGCTTGACGTAGGCACGCACGCTGTCCGCATGCGCCGGCCCCTTGAGCCCGCCGCCGAAGACGATGTTGCCGCGTGCGATCTGGCGGAAGTACAGGCCTTCATGCTCGATCGGCGAAGACACACCGATCGACGGGCCGATGGCATAGGGCAGCGGCTCGGTCACGCCCATCTGCGGGCCGCGCGCCTCCATCGGCACGGCCTCGCCGAACTGTTCGGCCATGCGGTTCGACCACGCGCCGCAGGCGACCAGCAACTGCGGCGCCCGAAAGCGCCGCCCGTCGGCGGTGTGGGCAACGAAGCCCTCGCCGTCGTGCTCGACCTGCATCACCTCGGCATGCTCGACGATGTTCGCACCGGCGCGCCGCGCGGCTCTTGCAAACGCCGGACCGGCCAGCCGCGGATTGGCATGGCCGTCGTTCGGCGAGAGGGAACCGCTCACCACCTCGGGCGCGAAGATGCCCCAGCGCTTGCGCAGCTGCTCGGCGCTGAAGAGCTCGAGATCGAGGCCCAGCGGCTTCACGTCTCTCGCGTGCTGCTCCAGCGTGGCCGCCTGCTTTTCCGTGTAGCAGACGCGCAGGTGGCCGTAGGGCACGAACTCCAGGTCTTCGCCCAGCAGTTCCTTCACGCGGCCCCAGACGGCGCGCGCGCGGTTGGCCAGCGGCATCTGCGCCAGCGCCCTGCCCTGGCGGCGCACATTGCCGAAGTTGGTGCCGCTGGCCTGGCGGCCCACCAGCTCGCGCTCGAGCAGCGTGACCGAAAGGCCATGATCGTGGCGCAGGAAGAAAGCGGCGGTGGTGCCCATGAGGCCGCCGCCCAGGATCAGCACGTCGGTGTTCGTGGTCTCGGTCATATACGCACCTCACGCGTGCTCATTGCCAGCGGCTTGACAGGCGCCTGCGAGCGCAGCCGGCCCACCAGCTCGATCGGCACGCCGCTGGCCTGCGCCACGATCTCGGCCGAGGCATGGCCACAGAAGCGGCCCTGGCAGCGGCCCATGCCGACACGGCTGAAGGCCTTGGCGCGGTTGACTTCGCGGCTGTCCATCTCGTTGACGCAACGCCGCAGCTCGCCGGCCGTCACGACTTCGCAGCGGCACACCACGGCATCGTCGGGCAGCGCGGCGGCGTGCGCATGCGGCCATGGAAAGGCGCGTGCCAGGCCTTCGCGGAAGCGGTTCATCTGGGCCAGCGTGCGTTGCAGCGCGGCGGCTTCGGCGCCGTAGAGCGCCTTGCCTGGCGCATGGCCCAGGTCGGCCAGTGCCGCGAGCGCCGCCAGACGACCCGCGGCCTCGGCACCATCGGCGCCGAGGATGCGGGCGCCGTCGCCCGCCAGGTACACGCCGCGCGTGCTGCTGCGACCGTCGGCATCGATGCGCGGCAGCCATTGGCGGCTCACCGGCTCGAAGTCGAATTCGCAGCGCGCCAGGTCGGCCAGCTGCGTCTCGGCGCGCAGGTGCCAGCCGAGGCCGACCGCATCGCACGCGAAGCGCTGCTCGTGGCCCTGCGCATCGCGCACGGCCACGGCCTGCACGCCCGCACTGTCGTCGCCGTCGATGCACAGCGGCGTCACGCCCTGCAGCACCTTCACACTGGCACGCCGCAGGCCGCGGATCAGCGCCAGCCCACGCAGGGCCAGCCGAGGCCGCGCGAGCAGCCCGGCCATGGCGCGCCACGACTTGGCCGAAGGGGCCGTGTCGAGCACCGCCGCCACCTGCGCGCCGGCCTGCACATACTGCGACGCGACCAGGTACAGCAGCGGCCCGCTGCCGAGAAAGACGGTGCGCGCACCAATGGCGCAGGCCTGCGCCTTCAGCGCGATCTGCGAGGCGCCCAGGCTGTAGCAGCCGGCGCGGTGCCAGCCCGGCACGGGCATCAGCCGGTCGGTGGCGCCGGAGCACACGATCAGCGCGTCGAACGGCAGCACCTGCGGCTCGCCGGCACGCACGACGTGCAGCGCGCCTTCGCTCAGGTTCCAGGCGAGTGTTTCGCCGCGGTAGTCGATCCGGTCGCGCAGCGCGTCGAAGTCGCGATGCAAGGCCTGCGCCTTGCCGGCCTCCGTGCCGTAGAGCTTGGCATAAGGGCGCTTGAAGCCTTCGGGCTGGCGGCGGTAGATCTGGCCGCCGTCGCGCCGGCCTTCGTCGACCACGGTGGGCCGCAGCCCGGCTTGCACCAGGGCCTGCGCCGCGCGCACGCCCGCGGGGCCGCTGCCCACCACCACAACGCGCGGCGCGCTGGCGGATGCGCCGCTCATGCGCCGTTCTCCGCGGCGTGACGTGCCAGCAATTGCTTCAGATCGGGCGTCATCGGCCACTGGTCCGCAGGCGGCCGCGTGAACACCGACATGCCCGCCTCCACCGTCGTCGAGCAGGCGCGCAGCCGCTCGCCCGAAGCGGCCCACACCCAGCAGTCCTGGCAGGCGCCCATGAGGCAGAAGCCGGCGCGTGCGCCGTCGCCGAACTCGCTGTCGCGCACCCGCCGGCCCTGGCTCAGCAGCGCCACCAGCAGCGTGTCGCCGGCCAGCGCGGTGGCCGGCTGGCCGTCGACCAGGAAGGCCAGCGCGGGCCGGTCGGTTTCCGCGAGCCGCACGAATCGGGCGGGCGGGGGCAAGGGACTGGTGCTGGACGTGGGTTCGGGCATGGGCAGTCGAAGGCGCCGGTCAGCGCGGATGGGGAAACAGCCGTTCGATCGGGCAATGCGTCTTGATGAACGGCGACTTGATGACGATGTAGCTGAAGTACTTCGAGATGCCGATGTTGCGTTCGAGCAGTTCCTCGATCACTTCCTGGTAGTGGTTGACGCCGCGCGTCAGGAAGCGCAGCAGGTAGTCGTAGCCGCCGCTCACCAGGTGGCATTCGAGCACCTCGTCCACCTCGCGGATCGCGGCCTCGAAGCGCACGAAGTCTTCGCGGTGGTGGTCCTGCAGCGTGACCTCGGTGAACACGGTGAGCGTGTCGCCGAGCTTCTCGAGCCGCAGGTGCGCGCCATAGCCGGCGATGTAGCCGGCCTGCTCCAGCCGCTTCACGCGGATCAGGCAGGGGCTGGGCGACAGGCCGACCGCATCCGCGAGGTCGACATTGGTCATGCGCCCGTTCTGCTGCAGCTGGGCCAGGATGCGCAGGTCGAGTCGGTCGATCTTGAAAGCTTCAGACATGGCAGTCCTGAAAAAGCGGAGAGGGTCCGATTCTGCTTCGCTGGCAGGGTCCGGGGACAGTGCTTTCCCGCTCAGGCCGCCAGGGCCGCGCGCACGTCGGCGGCATCCAGCACCTCGTCGAGCGTTTTCTTCAGGCGCGCGAACATCTGGGCGAACTCGTCCTCGGTGAAGGTGAGCGCCGGCGCAAAGCCGAGGATGTGGTCGCCGAAGGAGCGGAACACCAGGCCGTTGCGGTAGCCCGCGGCGAAGATGCGATCCGACAGGCCGAGCGCCGCGTCGAAGCCGCGCTTGCTCTGCTTGTCGCTCACCAGCTCCAGCGCACCCAGCAGGCCGCGGTGGCGCGACTCGCCCACCAGCGGGTGCGTGCGCAGCGCGTCGAGCCCGGCGGCGAAGTGGGCCGCACCGCGCTGGCCGTTGGCGAGCACGCCGCCCTCTTCGTACAGGCGCAGCACCTCGAGCGCGACCGCGGCACTCACCGGGTGGGCCGAATAGGTCGCGCCGTGGCCGACCGAGACACCCGACGGCGCGCCGTCGGCGATGCCGGCGTAGACCTTCTCCGACATCATCGTCGCGCCCATCGGCACATAGCCCGAGGTCAGGCCCTTGGCCATGGTCATCAGGTCGGGCTCCACGCCTTCGGCCTCGCAGGCGAACATGGGGCCGGTGCGGCCGAAGCCGGTGATGACCTCGTCGACGACGAAGAGGATGTCGAGTTCGCGCGCGGCATCACGCATGGCTTTCAACCAGCCCTTGGGCGGCACGATGACGCCGCCCGAGCCCTGGATCGGCTCGCAGAAGAAGGCGGCCACGTTGTCCGCCCCCAGCTCGGCCACCTTGGCGCGCAGCGAAGCCACCGATGCGGCGATCAGCGCCCGCGGGTCGGCACCGGCCGCATGGCGGTAGGGGTTGGGCGACGGGATGTAGTGCTGCGTGGGCAGCGGCAGGTCGAAGCCGCGATGGAAGGCGGGCAAGGCCGTGAGGCCCGCGCCGGTCGACGAGGAGCCGTGGTAGCCGCGCTCCAGCGCAATGAACTGCTTCTTCGACGGTTTGCCGATGGCGTTGTAGTACTGCACGATGAAGCGCACGGCGGCATCGACTGCTTCGGAGCCGCCGAGCGTCATGTACACGCGGGTCAGCGATGCGGGCGTGATCTGCACCAGCTTTTCCGCGAGGCGGATGGCCGGCTCGCTGCTGAAGTGAAAGTAGCCGGTGGCGTACGGCAGGCGCCGCATCTGCTCGGCCGCGGCCTGCACCACGCTCTCCTGGCCGTAGCCCACGTTCACGCACCAGAGGCCCGCGAAGGCGTCGAGCAGTTCATGCCCGTTCGCATCCGTCAGCCATGCACCGCGGGCCGAGGCCAGCACGGTGGGGCCGCGCTGCTCGTGCGTGCGCCATGGCGAGACGGGGTGGATGAGGTGGGCACGGTCGATCGCGTCGAGCGTGGCGTGGTGGGGCAATGCGGTGGGATGCGTCATGGCGGTGTCGGATGGAGCGAGAGCGAAGGAAGCTGTCGAATGCCCTCAGCTTAGGCGGCGTGCCGCATGGCGTGGTGCTGCTTTGGGGGTGCCGCACGAAGCACGCTGCGGTTCTGCGCGCCGCCACAGCACATCATGCGGCCTGGGCTTTTCTTCAGTAGCCCTTGGCGCGGTCCACGCGGCCGACCATCGGCTCGCCGGCTTCGAAGCGGCGCAGGTTGTCGAGCACGGCCTCCGCGGCGCTCAGCGGCTGCGTCATGCTCGCGATATGCGGCGTGAGCTGGATGCGCGGGTGGCGCCAGAAGGCATGCGCGGATGGCAGCGGCTCGGGGTCGGTCACGTCGAGCACCGCGTCGCCGATCTGCCCACTGGCCAGCGCCTCCAGGAAATCGGCTTCGACCAGATGCGGCCCACGACCCACATGCACCAGGCCAGCGCCCGTCGGCAGCATCGAGAACAGCCGCGCATCGAGAAAGCCGCGCGTCGAATCGGTGAGCGGCAGCAGGCACACGAGGATGTCGGTGCGCGCGAGAAATGCGGGCAGCTCGTCGGCACCCGCATGGCATTGCACACCCTCGACCGCATGCCGCGAGCGGCTCCAGCCCGCGCAGTCGAAGCCCAGCGCCACGAGCTGCGCCAGCACGGCCTGGCCGAGCGAGCCCAGCCCGAGAACGCCCACGCGCCGCTCGCCGGCCGGCCGCACCGGCAGCGGCTGCCATTGGCCTTCCTGCTGCTGGCGCCGGTACTGCGGCATGTCGCGATGCAGGCCGAGCACCGCATGCGTCACGTACTCGACCATGCCGCGCACGATGCCGGGCTCGACCATGCGCACCACCGGCAATGCAGCCGGCAGCACCGCGAAGTCGAACTGGTCGACACCCGCGCCCGAAGAGAACAGCACCTCGAGATTCGGGAAGCGCTCGGCGATGTCTTCCGGCGGCACCCAGGCCGCGAGAAAACGCACCTGCGCCGGGTCGCCGATGTCGGGCCAGATGCGGAAGTCGATGTCGGGCCTGTGGCGCGCAAACACTTCAGCCCACTGGCGGCCGCGCACCGGATCGGATTTGTAGAGAAAGGTGGTGTTCATGAGGGGGCGTGTATTTGGGGGGCGTGTATTTGGGGGGCGTGTGTTCAGGGCGAGTGTGTTCAGGGCGCGTGCACAGGACACCGGGTGCTCCCCTCCGCGAATGTCCCCCGCTTCGCTCCTCCTTTATTTCGCTGCGGGGAGCACCCGGTGCCCTGTGCACGTTGGGCGCTCTGCTTGTGCGGGCCGATCAACCAGTGCTCTGAGCGATCATGCCGATGGGGTGCCTTGCGCAGCGAAATAAAGGAGGAGGCCTGCGGCCCTAGGCCGCGCCGGGGGACATTCGCGGAGCAAGGCACCCCGTCGGCGTGAGCGCGCCCTGAACAGCAAGCTGTCATCCTTAGCCAACAGCCTGGGTAACGATCGCGAAGAGCGCTGGCCCGTCCGGCGGCACGGCGAGCGGCTCCCCGCGCACCATCGTCGTCGGCGCATCCACGCGCAGCAGGCCGATGCTCTCGAGCCATTCGGCCAGGCCGCTGTCGAAATCGATGTCGATGCGCGTGAAGTGGCCGGCGTTCAGGCCCCCGAGGTGCGCGATCAGCGCCTTCGCGCCCTCGGCATCGGGTGCGACCACCGGGCCGATGGCATGGCCGCGCCCGAAGCGCCGCAGCATCGCGAAGCCCTTCGGCGCGTTGTCGTGGTCGAGCACCACGCAGGCATCGGCGCTGTGCAGCAGGTCGGCGATCAGCGCATCGCGCCGCATGCCGCGCGCTGCCGCGTCGAGCGCCTGCAGCGCCGGCAGTTCGTTGAGGCCCGCGGGCCGCAGGCGCCAGCCCGGCTGCAGCGCCACCAGCGGCGCAGGCTGCGCAATACCCTGGTGCTGGCGCATCTCGCCGGTGCGCACGAAACCCAGCCGCTCGTAGAGGCCCCGTCCTTCGGCGGTCGCATGCAGCAGCACCGTGCGGTCTTCCAGCCCTTCGAGCAGGGCGCTCATCAGCCGATGCCCGATGCGGCGGCCCTGGCAGGCCGGCGTGACGATCACCAGGCCGATGGTGGCGTGGCTTTCACCCCAGCGCCAGCGCAGGCCGGTGGCAATGAGTTCGCCATCGCGTTCGACGGCAATGCCGTCGGCATGCGCGAACACCTGCTCCCAGTCCGCGGGGCGATGCGGCCAGCGCAACTCGGCGGACAGCGCGTGCGCATGCGGAAGGTCGGCAGCCGTCATCGGTCTGAGCACCACACCGTCCATGGCGGGTGCGTTCGAAGTGGGTTCGGGCATAGGGGAAAACTCTCTGTTGCGAAGGAATGGCGCATCCATCTTGGACGACATTGCGGCGCCGCACCAGACCGAATTCGGCCCCTTCTGCAACTTGCAAGCTTCGGTTGCCGGGCGGCCCGGTTTCGCAATTCGATGCCGCGGCGTGCCCGCATATGCACACAAATGCTGAGGCATCCTGCCTAGGATCGACGGCCACTTCATATGACCCGCCGCCATGCAAGCCTTCGATCCGCGAAACACCTGCCGGCAAGGACCGGGGACATCAGGCGGTCGAGGCCAACCTGCGCTTCAAAAGCGTGCTCATCGACTTCGCCGCGGCGCACTGAGGTGCATGGCCGCACGCATGGAGGGCAGACCGCACGGCATGCCGTCGCCGGCCCCGCAAACCGCAGCTTCGTTTCGGCAAGCACCGGTTTTCCCTACATCCCCCGAGCGACTGCGTGATGCAATCACTTCGTAATGAGCTTGTCGCAATTCCTGTCTATTTGCCATCTTTGAAAAAGGATTCGAGACCATGACCTTCCGTCCCAAATACGTGACCTTCGACTGCTACGGCACCCTCACGCGGTTCCGCATGAAGGAGATGACCACCGACCTCTTCGCCGACCGCATCCGCCCCGAGCAGATGGCGCAGTTCGTCGCCGACTTCACCGCCTACCGCTTCGACGAGGTGCTGGGCGCCTGGCAGCCCTACGAGGTGGTGCTGAAGAACGCGGTGCGGCGCCTGTGCAAGAAGTGGAAGATCCAGTACCTCGACAGCGACGCGCAGAAGTACTACGACGCCGTGCCCACCTGGGGCCCGCACGACGACGTGGCCGCCGGCCTGGCCAAGGTGGCCAAGGAAATCCCGCTGGTGATCCTGTCGAACGCCTCGGACGACCAGATCCAGAAGAACGTGGCGATGCTCGGCGCGCCCTTCCACCGCGTCTACACCGCGCAGCAGGCCCAGGCCTACAAGCCGCGGCTCAAGGCCTTCGAGTACATGCTCGACTCGCTGGGCTGCAACCCGGAGGACGTGCTGCATGTGTCGTCCAGCCTGCGCTACGACCTGATGTCGGCGGACGACATCGGCATCGTCAACAAGGTGTTCGTCAACCGCGGCCACGGCCCAGGCAACCCGGCCTACCGCTACACCGAGATCCAGGACATCGGCGGCCTGCCCGGCGTCGTGGGCCTCTGATCTTTCTCTGACCATTGACCCGCACCACGCCATGAAGCTCGACTCCTACTGGACCGATTCGGCGCCGGCCTTCTCCCCGGCGGCGCACACGCTGCCGGCGCAGGTCGATGTCGCGATCGTGGGCGGCGGCTTCACCGGTCTGTCGGCGGCGCGGGCGCTGGCCCGGCGCGGCGCCCTTGTCGCGGTGCTGGAAGCCGGCACCCGCGTGGCGGCCGAGGCGTCGGGCCGCAACGGCGGACACGTCAACAACGGGCTGGCCGTGGACTATGCCGATGTGGCGGCCAGGGTCGGCGTCGAAAAAGCGCGCGCCTGGTACCACGCCTATGACGACGCTGTGGACACCGTGGCGCGGCTGGTGCGCGACGAGGCGATAGCCTGCGACTTCGTGCGCCACGGCAAGCTCAAGCTCGCCACGCGTGCCAACCAGATGGCCGCGCTCGAACGCAGCGCGCAGCGCCTGGTCGACGACGGCGTGGACACCGACGTCGAGATCCTCGACGCGGCACGGGTGCGCAGCGAGGTGCAGAGCGATCGTTTCCATGGCGGCCTGCTCTACAAGCGCAGCGGCCAGATGCACATGGGCCGCTTCGCCCAGGGGCTGGCCGAAGCCGCGCAGCGCCACGGCGCGCAGATCCACACCGGCACCACGGTCAGCCGCATCGAGCGCCTGGGCCAGGGTCACGCACACCGGCTGCACACCGCCGGCGGCACCGTCACCGCGCAGCAGGTGCTGCTGGCCACCGGTGCCACGCGCCATGGCGGCTACGGCAGCTTCGGCTGGCTGCGCCGGCGCATCGTGCCGATCGGCAGCTTCATCGTCGTCACCGAGCCTCTCGGCCCGGAGCGCGCGCAGGCGCTGCTCGCGGCCCGGCGCACCTACACGACGGTGGCGAACATCCACCACTACTTCCGGCTCACGGCCGACCACCGGCTGGTGTTCGGCGGACGCGCGCGGTTCGCCATCTCCAGCCCGCAGTCGGATGCCGCGAGCGGCGAGATCCTGCGCGCCGGGCTGGCCCAGACCTTCCCGCAGCTCGGCGCGGTGCGGCTGGACTACTGCTGGGGCGGACTGGTCGACATGACCCAAGACCGCCTGCCCCACGCCGGCGAGCGCAACGGCCTCTACTACGCCATGGGCTACAGCGGCCACGGCACGCAGATGTCGGTTCACATGGGCGAGCGCATGGCCGCCGTGATGAACGGCGACGCCAGCGCCAACCCCTGGCAGGGCCGCGACTGGCCCGCCATCCCCGGTCACTTCGGCCCGCCCTGGTTTCTGCCGGCGGTCGGCCTCTACTACTCGCTCAAGGACAAGCTGGCCTGAGCGCCCCGCGAGTCCGCCGTTTTCGTTCCGTGTTTGTTTGTTCTTCAACCCTCAGTCACCGGCCCCACAGGAGTACCCCACCATGAGCGACAGCAGCAACAAGAGGTTCGAAAGCCTCGTCGGTCCCGGCGAAAGCCTTCGCGTGATGGATTCGCTGAAACGCGGCGCCTCCCGGCGCGACATCCTGACGATGCTGATGGCCGGCGGCATGCAGGCCACCCTGGCCGGCAGCCTCGCCGGCATGGCGGTATCCGCCCATGCGCAGACGCCCAGGAAGGGCGGGCGCCTCCGGGTGGCAGGCGCCACGGCCGCCGCCACCGACACGCTCGATCCGGCCAAGCAGTCGAACCAGACCGACTACTCGCGCTGCAACATGATCTACAACGGCCTGACCACGCTGGACGGCAGCCTCACGCCGCAGCCCGCGCTGGCCGAATCGTTCACCACCAGGGACGCCAAGACCTGGGTCTTCACGCTGCGCAAGGGCGTGACCTTCCACGACGGCAAGGCGCTCTCGCCGGCGGACGTGGTGTTCTCGATCATGCGCCACAAGGACCCGGCCACCGCCTCCAAGGCCAAGATCCTTGCCGACCAGATCGAAAGCGCCAAGGCCACCGGGGCCAACGAGGTGACCTTCGTGCTCAGCGCACCGAACGCCGACCTGCCGGTGATCCTGGGCACCTTCCACTTCCACATCGTCAAGGAAGGCACCACCGACTTCAACGCGGGCATCGGCACCGGTCCCTACAAGCTCAAGGAATTCAAGCCCGGCGTGCGCTCGCTGGTGGTGCGCAACGAGGCTTACTGGAAGCCCGGCAAGCCCTACCTCGACGAGATCGAGTTCGTGGGCATCGGCGACGAGAGCGCGCGCGTCAATGCGCTGCTGTCGGGCGGCATGGACCTGGTCGGCTCGGTCAACCCGCGCTCGGTGGAGCGCGTGAAGGGGACGCCCGGCTTCGGCATCTTCGTCACCCAGTCCGGCCAGTACTCCGACCTCATCATGCGCAAGGACGTGGGTCCCGGTGCCAACCCCGACTTCGTGCTCGGCATGAAGCACCTGTTCGACCGCGAGCAGATGAAGAAGACCATTGCGCTCGACTACGCCGTGGTCGCCAACGACCAGCCGATCGATCCGACCAACCGCTTCTACTTCAAGGACCTGCCGCAGCGCCCCTTCGACCTCGACAAGGCGAAGTTCCACCTGCAGAAGTCCGGCGTCACCGGCAAGGTGCCGATGGTGGCTTCGCCCGCGGCGCTGTACTCGGTGGAGATGGCGCTGCTGCTGCAGCAGACGGCGCAGCGCGCGGGGCTGGAGATCGACATCAAGCGCATGCCGGCCGACGGCTACTGGTCGAACCACTGGCTCAACAGCCATGTGGGCTTCGGCAACGTCAACCCGCGCCCGAGCGCCGACGTGTTGCTGACGCAGTTCTTCCAGTCGGGCGCAGCCTGGAACGAGTCGCGCTGGAAGAGCGAGAAGTTCGACCAGCTGCTGCTGGCCTCGCGCGCCGAGACCGACCTGGCCAAGCGCAAGCAGATGTATGCCGACATGCAGACCATGATCCACCAGGACGCCGGCATCGGCATCCCGCTGTTCCTCGCGAGCATCGACGGCCACACCGCCAAGCTCAAGGGCCTGTCGCCCGTCCCGCTGGGCGGCCTGATGGGCTACAACTTCGCCGAGAACGTATGGCTGGAGGCATAGGCGTGAGCTCTCCCCCAGGCTTGCTCACTTCGTGTAGCCGCCAACCCCCTCACCGGGGGCAACACCAGCGGCCCGGCAAAGCCGGTTCCGCGGTGTTCCCCGAACAGGCCTGGCTTCGCCGGCCCTGGCGGGTGCTCAGAGGAACAGCCCAGTGGAGTCGCTGACATGAACCACGTGATCCTGAAGCTTCTGGCCCAGCGCATCGCGCTGGCGCTTCTGTCGCTGCTGGCGGTGTCGGTGATCGTGTTCTCGATCACCGCGGTGCTGCCCGGCGATGCCGCGCAGGAACAGCTCGGCCAAGACGCCACGCCCGAGGCGGTGGCCGCGCTGCGCGCGCAGATGGGACTGGACGTGCCGGCGCCCGAACGCTACGCGAAGTGGCTGCTCGGCATGGTGAAGGGCGACCTCGGCCGCTCCGCGACCACGCAGATGCCCGTGGCCGAACTGGTTGCCAGCCGCCTGCCCAACTCGCTGCTGCTGGCCGCCGTCACCGCGCTGTTCTCGGTGCCGATCGCGCTGGCGCTCGGCATCGCCTCGGCGGTGTGGCGCGGCTCGTGGTTCGACCGCGCCGCCTCGACGAGCGCGGTGGCGGTGGTGTCGGTGCCGGAGTTCCTGGTCGCGACGCTGGCGGTGCTGGTGTTCGCGGTCCAGCTGCGCTGGCTGCCGGCGCTCTCCTTCGTCAACGACATCGAGTCGCTGGGCCAGCTGCTGCGCGCCTTCGCGATGCCGGTGCTGGTGCTGTGCTGCGTGATCGTGGCGCAGATGATGCGCATGACGCGCGCCGCGGTGATCGACCAGCTCGAGGCGCCCTACATCGAGATGGTGCGGCTGAAGGGCGCCTCGCCGATGCGCATGGTGCTGGCGCACGCACTGCCCAATGCGGTGGGCCCTATCGCCAATGCGGTGGCGCTGAGCCTGTCGTACCTGCTCGGCGGCGTGATCATCGTCGAGACCATCTTCAACTACCCCGGCATCGCCAAGCTGATGGTCGACGGCGTGTCGCAGCGCGACATGCCACTGGTGCAGACCTGCGCCATGATCTTCTGCTGCGCCTATTTGATCCTGGTGACGACGGCCGACATCTTCGGCATCCTCGCCAATCCGCGGCTGCGGCACCGCTGAAGGAAGCTTCATGGACCCGTCCACATCTTCAACGGCCGTGAGCGCCACGGCTTCCCTGGCACCAGTGCCGCAAGAACGCCGAGGCGGCCCACGGTCGTGGCTCGGGGGGTTCGGCCCATCCGGCCTGCTCGGCCTCGCGGTGCTGCTGTTCTGGCTGCTCGCGGCGCTGCTCGGGCCGTGGCTGCTGTCGCACGGCACGGCGGCCGCGGGCACCTCGAACGTCTTCGCGCCGATCAGCGCGACGCACTGGCTGGGCACCGACTACCTCGGCCGCGACATGCTGGCGCTCATCATCCAGGGGGCGCGCTACACGATCGGCGTCGCGCTGCTGGCCACGCTGCTGGCCAGCGGAACCGGCACCGTGCTGGCGCTGCTGGCCGCCGCCAGCGGCCGCTGGATCGATGCGGTGCTCAGCCGCGGCCTGGACACGCTGACCGCGATCCCGAGCAAGATGTTCGCGCTCATCATGGTGGCGGGCTTCGGCTCCTCGGTGCCGATGCTGGTGGTCACGGCGGCCATCATCTACGTGCCGGGCGCCTACCGCATGGCGCGCTCGCTGGCCGTCAACATCAACGCGCTTGACTACGTGACCGTGGCGCGCACGCGCGGCGAAGGCACGCTCTACATCATGCTGCGAGAGATCCTGCCCAACATCCTGGGCCCGATGCTGGCCGACCTGGGGCTGCGCTTCGTCTACGTCGTGCTGCTGCTGGCGAGCCTGAGCTTCCTGGGCCTGGGCATCCAGCCGCCGGCGGCCGACTGGGGCTCGCTGGTGCGGGAGAACATCGGTGCGCTGGCCATGGGCGGCGCCTCGGTGATCGTGCCGGCGCTGGCCATCGCGAGCCTGACCATCGCGGTCAATCTCGTCATCGACAACCTGCCCGGCCGCTCGGCAAGGGAACGAGGAGCACGCTGATGGGCGCACCACTCACTGTCCAAGGCCTCAGCATCTGCGCCGGCGCGAACACGCTGGTCGACAACCTGAGTTTCTCCGTGCAGCCCGGCGAAGTGCTGGCGCTGATCGGCGAATCGGGCTCCGGCAAGACCACCACCGCGCTGGCATTGATGGGCTATGCACGCCACGGCTGCCGCATCTCGGCCGGCCGGGTGCAGATCGGCGACACCGACGTGCTGGCACTCGATGCGGCGCGCCAGCGCAGCCTGCGCGGCCGCACGGTCTCCTACATCGCACAGAGCGCGGCTGCCTCCTTCAATCCCTCGCGCACGATCATGGACCAGGTGGTCGAGCCGACCGTCATCCACGGCCTGTGCAAGCGGGCCGAGGCCGAGGCGAAGGCGGTGCAGCTGTTCCGCGAGCTGGCGCTGCCCGATCCGGACAACATCGGCGCGCGCTATCCGCACCAGGTCTCCGGCGGCCAGCTGCAGCGGCTGATGGCGGCGATGGCACTGATCGGCGACCCCGAGCTCGTGATCCTCGACGAGCCGACCACCGCGCTCGACGTGACCACGCAGATCGAAGTGCTGCGCGCCTTCCGCCGCGTGGTGCGCGAGCGCCGCGCCACCGCGGTGTACGTGAGCCACGACCTGGCGGTGGTGGCGCAGATGGCCGACCACATCCTGGTGCTGCGCAACGGCAGCATGCGCGAGCTGAACGCGACCGGGCAGATCCTCGCCGCGCCGGCCGACGACTACACGAAAAGCCTGCTGGCCGCCGCGCGGCCGGCGCCGCGCGAGTCGGCCAAGGCCGCGAACGACGATCCCGAGTTGCTGCTCGAGGTGCGCCAACTCTCGGCCGGCTACGGCCCGGTGGATGCGCAGGGACGCCCGGCCAAGCCGATCCTGGAGGACATCGACCTGAAGCTCTACCGCGGCCAGGCAATCGGCGTGATCGGCGAGTCGGGCTCGGGCAAGACGACGCTGGCGCGGGCGGTGGCGGGCCTCCTGAAGCCCAGCCACGGCAGCGTGCTGTTCCACGGCCGCGAACTGAAGCCCACGCTGCAGCAGCGCGAGCGCGACGAGCTGCGCCGCATCCAGATCGTGTTCCAGATGGCCGACACGGCGCTGAACCCGTCGCAGACCATCGGCCGCATCCTGGCGCGGCCGCTGCAGTTCTACAAGGGCCTGCGCGGCGAGCCGCTGAAGCGGCGCATCCACGAGCTGCTCGATCTGGTGAAGCTGCCGCACACGGTGGCCGACCGCCTGCCCGGCGGCCTTTCGGGCGGGCAGAAGCAGCGCGTCAACCTGGCGCGCGCACTGGCGGCCGACCCCGACCTGATCCTGTGCGACGAGGTGACCTCGGCGCTCGACACGGTCGTCGGCGCGGCGGTGCTCGACCTGATGGCCGAACTGCGGCGCGAGCTCGGCGTGTCCTACCTGTTCATCAGCCACGACCTGCACACGGTGCGCTCCGTGTGCGACGAGATCGTCGTGATGCAGCATGGACGCAAGCTGGCGCAGGTCGCGCGCTGCGACTACGAGCGCGGGCCGCACCACCCCTACTACGAGCTGCTGGCGCGCTCGGTGCCCGAGTTGCGCCAGGGCTGGCTCGACGACATGGACCGCAAGGCTGCGGCAGCCACATGAGGAAAACCGAGATGACCCCCACCTTCCGCATCGCGCTGATCGCCGGCGACGGCATCGGCAAGGAAGTGATGCCCGAGGGCCTGCGCGTGGTGCAGGCCGCCGCGGAGCGCTTCGGCTTCGAGCTCGACTGCCGCAGCATCGACTGGGCCAGCTGCGACTACCACGCCGAGCACGGCCAGATGATGCCCGACGACTGGAAGGCGCAGCTCCAGGGCGTGGACGCGCTGTACTTCGGCGCGGTGGGCTGGCCCGCCACCGTGCCCGACCATGTGTCGCTCTGGGGTTCGCTGCTGAAGTTCCGCCGCGAATTCGACCAGTACATCAACCTGCGCCCGGTGCGCCTGTTCGAAGGCGTGCCCTGCCCGCTGGCCGGCCGCAGGCCCGGCGACATCGACTACCTGGTGGTGCGCGAGAACACCGAGGGCGAATACACCTCGCTCGGCGGCGTGATGTACGAGGGCACCGAGCGCGAGATCGTGATCCAGGAATCGGTCTTCTCGCGCCATGGCACCGACCGCGTGCTGCGCTATGCGTACGAGCTCGCCAACAGCCGCGCGCGCAAGCACCTCACGGTGGCCACCAAGAGCAACGGCATCGCGATCAGCATGCCGTGGTGGGACGGCCGCGCCGATGCCATCGGCCGCGACTACCCCGAGGTGACGGTCGACAAGCAGCACATCGACATTCTCTCGGCGCGCTTCGTGCTGCAGCCCACGCGCTTCGACGTGGTGGTGGCGAGCAACCTGTTCGGCGACATCCTCTCCGACCTGGGCCCGGCGACCACCGGCACCATCGGCCTTGCGCCCTCGGCCAACCTGAACCCCGACCGCAAGTTTCCGTCGCTGTTCGAGCCGGTGCACGGCTCGGCCCCCGACATCTACGGCCAGAACATCGCCAACCCCATCGCCATGATCTGGTCGGGCGCTCTGATGCTGGACTTCCTCACGCAGGGGCAAGGCGCGGGCCGCGCCGCGCACGACGCGATCCTCGGCGCGATCGAGGCGGTGCTGCGCGACGGGCCGCGCACCCGCGACCTGGGCGGCACGGCGTCGACCACCGAGCTTGGAATGGCCATCGCCGAACGCGTCGCCGCCGCCTGACCTCCGAATCCATTCAAGAAGACGTTTTCAAACATGACACTGACCCTCGAACGCCAGGACCTGCTGCCCGGCCGCCAACTCATCGGCGCCGAATGGCGCGAAGCCAGCGACGCCCGCCGCCTCGACGTGACCGACCCCGCCACCGATGGCGTGTTCGCGAGCGTGCCCGACGGCACGGCCGCCGACGCGCGCGCCGCGGTGGCCGCGGCGCATGCCGCCTTCCCGGCCTGGCGCGCCGTGCCGGCCAAGCAGCGCGCGCAGATCCTCAAGCGGTGGAACGACCTCATGCTGGCGCACCAGGAAGACCTGGGCCGCCTGATCTCGCGCGAACAGGGCAAGCCGCTGGCCGAAGGCCGCGGCGAAGTGGCCTATGCGGCCAGCTACGTCGAGTGGTTCGCGGAAGAAGCCACGCGCGCCAACGGCGACGTGATTCCCGCGCCGGTCACCGGCCGCCGCATGCTCGCGCTGAAGGAGCCCGTGGGCGTGGTCGCCGCGATCACGCCGTGGAACTTTCCGGCCGCCATGATCGCGCGCAAGATCGCGCCCGCGCTGGCCGCGGGCTGCACCGTGGTGTGCAAGCCGGCCGAGGACACGCCGCTGACCTCGCTCGCGCTCGTGAAGCTGGCCCAGGAAGCGGGCGTGCCGGAGGGCGTGCTCAACATCGTCACCGCGTCGCGCGAACGCACGCCCGAGGTGGTCGACGCGTGGCTGGCCGATGGCCGCGTGCGCAAGATCAGCTTCACCGGCTCCACGCCGGTCGGCAAGCACCTGGCGCGCGCCTCGGCCGACACGCTGAAGAAGCTGTCGCTCGAGCTCGGCGGCAACGCGCCCTTCATCGTGTTCGAGGACGCCGACGTCGACGCCGCGGTGGAAGGCCTGATGGCCGCCAAGTTCCGCAACGGCGGCCAGACCTGCGTGTGCCCGAACCGCGTGTTCGTGCAGGCCAGGGTGCACGACGCCTTCGTCGACAAGCTGGCGGCGCGCGTGGGTGCGCTCCGGGTCGGCCCGGCCACCGAGCCCGATTCGCAGATCGGCCCGATGATCAATGCGCGCGCGGTCGACAAGATCGAACGGCACGTGCGCGACGCCGTCTCGAAGGGCGCACGCATCGTGGTCGGCGGCGAGCGGCTGCGCTCGGCGCGCTGCGACGGCCCCAACTACTACGCGCCGACCGTGCTGGTGAACGCCGACGCGACCATGGCGTGCAGCTGCGAAGAGACCTTCGGGCCGGTGGTGCCGGTCACGCGCTTCGAGACCGAGGCCGAGGTGATTGCCGCCGCCAACGACACGCCCTTCGGCCTGGCCGCGTACTTCTATTCGACCGACGTGCGCCGCATCTGGCGCGTGGCCGAGGCGCTGGAGTCCGGCATCGTCGGCATCAACGAAGGCGCGCTGGCCGCCGAGGCTGCGCCCTTCGGCGGCGTGAAGGAATCAGGCTACGGCCGCGAAGGCTCGGTGCATGGCCTGGACGACTACATGCACGTCAAGTACCTGTGCCAGGGCGGCCTTTCGTAAAGCGGATCGTCAGGGCGCGAAGCCGGACCGGCGCACCACCGGCTCCCATTGCTGGCGAAAGGCCTTGAGCATCTGCGCCGTCTCGGCGGCGGTGCTGACGACCGGCGTGATGTAGAGCGCGTTGGCGGCCTTCTGCAACCCGGCGTCCTGCATGACTTCGCGGATCGTGCTGGCCAGCAGCTGCACCTTCGGCTGAGGCATCGTGCTCGGCGCGAAGAAGGTGTTCCAGCCATCGGCATCGATCTTCATGCCGGCCTCGCGGAAGGTCGGCAGCGAAGGCGCAAAGCTCACCCGCTTCTTCCCCGACACGGCGAGGATGCGGAGCTTGCCGGCCAGGTGCTGGGCATAGAGCGAATCCAGCGTGTCGATCGCGATCGGCAGGCTGCCGCCGCTCAGGTCCGCCGCGAGCGGCGCCGAGCCGCCATAGCCCTTGATCTGCGGCTGGACGCTCAACGCATCGCCCACCATCAAGCCGAAGAAGTGGGGAAGGCTGCCGGTGGCCGGCACGCCGAAGACCGCTTCTTCCGGATGCGCCCAGAGCCGGCCCACCAGGAACATCGCACGGTCGAGCTGCAGCTTGTTGCCGACGGCCAGGGCGAAGTCGTAGCTGCTGACCTGGGAGACCGGCACGAAGTCCTTGTCGGGGTCGTAGCCTGCGTCCTTGAACACGAGCGGCGCGACGACCATCACGGCAGGGTTGCCGAGCATCAGGACGTTCTCGCCGGCAGCGGCCCGCTTGACCTGCTTCGCGGCGAGCCGGCCGCCTTCGCCGGCGCGGTTTTCAACCGTCACCTGCACGCCGAGCTTGGGGCCGAGCCGTTCCGCGATCAGGCGCGCGATGCGGTCGGTGCTGCCGCCGGGCGCATAGCCGACGACGAGCGTGAGCGGGCCGTCCAGGCTCTGCGCATGAACAGGAGCGATGACGCCGCAAGCGGCGAGGGCGAAGCACCAAGCGGTGAGCTTTCGCCGGGAGAAAAGAGTGGCCATGAGGTTTCGAGCTGCTGCCGGTTGCGGATCGGCTTTGTTACCTGTTTATACGTAAGTAACAAATAGTTGATCTAATCCATCATCGGCCGCCGAGGCCGCGCAGCCACAACCCACCCGACTCCCCCATGCCAGCCTTTCCCGACGCAGACGCATTGCGCGCCCCCCGTTCACTGGACGACCTGCTCCTGTACCGGCTGTCGCGCGCGGTGCGCGCCGGCAGCGGCATGGCGACCCGGCTGGTCGAAGGCGGCTTCGGCATCACGCGCCGCGAGTGGGGAATGATCGGCATGCTGGCACAGACCGGGGAGATCATGCCCTCCGCGCTCGCGGAGCGCCTGGACCTGGACCGCGTGCGCACATCGCGCGGCCTGCGCAGCCTCTTCGAGAAGAAACTGGTGGAGCGGCGGCAGGACGCCGAGGACCGCCGCGAAGTGCATGTGCGCCTGAGCCCGTCGGGCCGGCAGCTCTTCGGCGAGCTGTTTCCCCGGATCGCGGGCCTCAACACCGAACTTCTCGGCGGTATCGATCCCGCGCACATCGACATCTTCCTTCAATGCCTGCGCCGGCTCGAACTGCGCGGAACCGAATTGAGCGCACAGGGCGTGGTGCCGGAAAAGGCCGACCGCCGCTCGGGCGGCACGCGGCATCGCTGGCCGAAGCGAAGCGCCTGAATACGACGGCGCACCCGGATATCGCGTTTAGAGGCCGCCCCCCACCCTCTTTGCTTGCCTGGCCGCCATCGCGAACTAGACTGGATTGCGAGGGCACCCGCGGTGCCGGGGGCCAAGGAGCCTGCCATGTACAAGCGTGTTCTCGTCGCAACCGATGGCTCGGCGCTGTCGGAAAAAGCGGTCACCACCGCCATCGACCTTGCCTTGCTGACCGGCGCCGAGCTGGTGAGCGTCAACGTCGCGCACATCCAGCCCTATGGCTACTTCGAAGGCTCGATGGTGCTGAACCAGCGGGAGGTCGAAGCCACGCAGGAGCAGGCGGACCTGGCGGCCCAGCGGCTGGTCGATGCGGTCAGAACCGCGGCGGTCGCGAAGGGCGTTCGCAGCGCGCAGGCGATCGTCATGAAGTCCAACCAGGTGGCCGAGGCCATCATCTCGACCGCCAAGAACCAGCAGTGCGACCTGATCGTGATGGCCTCGCATGGGCGGCGCAGCTTTGCACGCCTGCTGATGGGCAGCGAGACGCTGCATGTGCTGACGCACTCGCACATTCCGGTGCTGGTGCTGCGTTAGCCCTGAAAGCTGCGGGCCTCCGCCCCGCCGATCGGCGTCCGTGACGCGGACGGGAGCCCACCTGCGGCTTCGGCTTGCCGCGCCCCGGGGCTGCCCCGTTTCCCCCAAATCCCTTCCCGATTTTCGTTGCCAGTCTGCCTGTCGAGCGGGCAGGCACGTGAGCGCACCGTGACCGAGGGTCTGGCCGAAGACCGAGTCAAGCTCATGGGGTTCATCGGGTATTGCCGGCCGAAACATTGAATTCCCTGCAAGTTCAACGATGCATCAAGAAAACGCATCGATTCGTGAATTTTTTTGTCATAAAAATATAAATTACAACCAATAACTACATTGAACTGGATTCAAAGCCATGGTAAACATTTAATTCAATAGTAATTTTGTACTACTATTTGAATAATAAATTCAATTGGAAATTTAAATCAATTCAACACAATGACTCCTAAATGCGACATGCCGAGTTGCCACCTTTCGCTCTCGCTTCTTAAGATTTATTTGCAAACAATAATTTCCAAAGATTGCACAGGGAGCGGAATGGCATTGCGCCATTCGATGGTTTTTAAACGGATGGACGGGGCTCATGAACAGAACTTATCGCTCACTTTGGAACGAATCCCTTGGCGCCTGGGTGGCGGCATCGGAAATCACCCGCGCCTGCGGCAATCGCAGCGGAAGTCGCGTGGCGGCCGCCGCCACGCGCGGTGTGCTTGCAACGCCGCTTCCATCGGGGCGCTTGCGCGCGGGCATCGTGAGCGCGCTGATGGCCATGGGCGGGCTCGGCGGGGCCTCGCTGGCGCAGGCGCAGGTGAACTGCAGTGCGGCGCCCTACAACTTCTACAACGGCAGCTCGACGTGCGCGGGTTTTCAGTCCCAAGCGACTTTCGCCGGAGCCACTGCCATAGGTTTTAACGCCTTCAGCGGGGGGCTGAATGCCACAAGTCTCGGCATCAACGCCATTGCCTCTGCGACCAATGCCATTTACGTGGGTGCGCGCACCGCCCCCGGGACAGGCGCATTGGCCGAGAGCGCCGTTGCAATCGGCACAGACGTGACCGCCAGTGGATCGGCTGCCGTTGCCGTTGGGATCCAAGCCCAGGCAACCGACGCATCAGCCACCGCCGTCGGGGCCCTCGCTCGGGCACTAGGGAATAGTTCGCTGGCGCTCGGAACGCAAGCGCGCGCTGTCGGGGAGAGCACCGTTGCGGTCGGCCAGGGTGCCGGTGCGGGCTCGACGATCGCCAATACGGGTTCGGTCGCAGTGGGTATTGCCGCCGGAACGCTGGTCAGCGGCGCGCTGAACACCGCCCTGGGGGGAGGCACTGCGAGCGTGATGCGGGGCGCGGGTTCGGGCGTCACGGGAACGCGCAACCTCGCCTTCGGCACTGGCGACGGCACGGTCGCCTACGATGCCACCTTGAAGGCTGCGGCAGGCAGCCTGGTGAGCGGCAGCGACAATATCGCCATCGGCACCAACGCCGGCATCGGCGTCGCGGGCAACGCGACGACGTCGATCGGCCTGAACGCGAATGCGAGCGCGGACAGGGCAATCGCCATCGGGTCCCAGGCAAACGCTTCCGTAACGGATGCCATCGCGCAAGGCAGCAGCGCCAACGCGAGCGCCCAGAATGCCATTGCGATTGGCTTCGGGTCGATCGCCTCCAAGATAAATTCCATCAATCTTGGCGCGCGCACGGTTGCAGGAACGGGCGCCACTGCGGCGGGCGCTGTCGCCATTGGCACGGATGTGACGGCATCGCAGGATCGCGCTGTCGCGATGGGGATCGTCAGCCGGGCAACCGGCACGGATGCGGTAGCGATCGGTACCCGGGCCAACGCGGCTGCCGACAACGCCACCGCGCTCGGCTCGGGCGGGACCACCGCCGCGACCGGTGTGCGCGCCTCGGGCACCGGTTCCGTGGCGCTGGGCGGCAACACGACCGCGGGCGCCAACGCGGCGGGCATCAATGCCATCGCCATCGGCGGTGAGTCGTCCGCCACCCAGACGGAAGCGATCGCGATGGGCCGGCTGTCCCGTGCCTCGGCCGCAAACGCCATTGCGATGGGCGTGAATTCCGTCGCCGATTCCGCCGAGGCGATCGCCATGGGCAAGGGCGCGGTGGCGACTGGTGGCAAAGCCGTCTCCATCGGCTCCGGGAACACGGCCTACGGCAACGGGGCCGTGGCGATCGGCGACCCGAGCTTTGCCAGTGGCACCGGCGCGTTCGTCGGCGGCGCGGACAACATCGCCAACAGCGACGGCACGGCTTCGGCCACCGCGGCCAATCAGGCCAATGGTGCAGTCGCCATCGGCAATGGCAACAAGGCGATCGGCCAGGGATCGGTGGCGTTGGGCAATGGCTCCACCGCCGGTGCGGTCGGCAAGGCCGGCAACGTGGCCATCGGCGATGCCGCGACGGCGAGCACCAATGCGGGCGACGTGGCACTGGGCTCGGGCTCGGTCACGGCGGCCGTGGTCAACACCCCCAGTGCGACCATCAATGGCACGATCCACAACTTCCAGGGCACCGCGGCGACGAGCACCGTGAGCGTGGGCGCCGCCGGAGCCGAGCGCACGATCACCAACGTGGCGGCTGGCCGGATCTCCGGCACCTCGACCGACGCGATCAATGGCTCGCAGCTGTTCGCCACCAACACCGAGCTGGCCAACATCGGGGCGACGGCCGGCAAGGGCTGGAACGTGACCACGGCCCAGACGGGCACGGGCACGGCAACGGGCACCAGCGTGCAGAACATCGCCCCGGGCGGCACTGCCACCTACACGGCAGGCAACAACATCGCCATCACGCAGAACGGCTCGGAGGTGCAGATCGCCACCAGCGCAACGCCCAGCTTCACCAGCGTGACCATGGGCGGCACGGTCATCAACAACAGCGGCCTCACGATCACGGGCGGCCCGAGCGTGACGAACACCGGCATCAATGCCAACAACACGGTGATCACCAACGTGGCGCCCGGCGTGGCGCCCACCGATGCGGTGAACATGAGCCAGCTGACCACCCAGGTGAACGGCGCCAAGATCCACTACTACGCCGTGAACGACAACGGAACGCAGCAGGCGAACTATGCGAACGACGGCGCCACGGGCATCAACGCCCTGGCGGCCGGCGTGAACGCCTTGGCTGCGGGTGCCAGCGGCGTCGCCATGGGCAATGGCGCGCGCGCCAGCGCCGCGGACACCATCGCGATCGGCAGCGCTGCAACGGCCGATTCGGCGGAGGCGGTGGCCATCGGCAAAGGCGCGACAGCCACGGGCGGCAAGGCCATCTCGATCGGCTCGGGCAACACGGCCTACGGCAACGGCGCCGTGGCGATCGGCGATCCGAGTTTTGCCAGCGGCACCGGTGCCTTTACCGGTGGCGCCAACAACATCGCCAACAGCGATGGCACGGCCTCGGCCACCGCGGCCAATCAGGCCAATGGTGCAGTCGCCATCGGCAATGGCAACAAGGCGATCGGCCAGGGATCGGTGGCATTGGGCAACGGCTCGACGGCCGGTGCGGTCGGGAAGGCCGGCAGCGTGGCCATCGGCGATGCCGCGACAGCGACTGCCAATGCGGGCGACGTGGCACTGGGTTCCGGCTCGATCACCACAGCGGCAGTCGGCACGGCCAGCACAACCATCAACGGCACGACCTACAACTTCCAGGGCACCACGCCGACGAGCACGGTGAGCGTCGGGGCTCCTGGCGCCGAACGCACGATCACCAACGTGGCGGCCGGCCGGATTTCCGGAACCTCGACCGATGCCATCAACGGCAGCCAATTGTTTGCCACCAATTCAGCGATCACCGATCTGTCGGTCGTGGCGAACAGGGGCTTCAACGTGACGACGGGAGCGACCGGCACCGGGACGGCGACCGGTACGAGCGTGTCGAACGTGGCGCCCGGCGGCACGGTGACGTACACCGCTGGCGACAATATCGCGCTGACCCAGGCGGGCAACGCAATCACCATCGCCACCAGCGCAACGCCTTCGTTCACCAGTGTGACAACAGGCAACACGACGATGAACAACAACGGTGTCACGATCGTCGGTGGCCCGAGCGTGACGACCACCGGTATCAATGCCGGCGGCACGCAGATCACGAACGTGGCGGCCGGTACGGCCGCCACGGATGCTGTCAACTTGAGCCAGCTGACCACCACGGTCGCCGGCAGCAAGACCAAGTACTACAGCGTCAACTCCACCGGTGGCGGCAACGAAGACAACCTCGGCGCGACAGGTGCCGACGCCATCGCCTCGGGCAAGGACGCCAGTGCAACCGTCGCCGGCTCGGTGGCCATCGGCGCGGGCTCCGTCTCCGACCGCGCCATCGCAGGCAGCACCGGCAACATTCCCGCGGGGAGCTCGCTGATCCCCTTCAACACCACCGACCGCACGCTGCTGGGCGCCCTCTCGGTCGGCAGCGCCACCACCTACCGCCAGATCACCAACGTGGCCGACGGCACCCAGGCACAGGACGCCGTCACGGTGCGCCAGCTCAGCGGGGCGCTGCAGTCCTTTGCTGTCACGCCGATCCAGTACTTCCACGCCAACTCCACCGCGGCCGACTCGCTGGCCATCGGCGCGGAGTCCGTGGCGGTCGGGCCGCAGACCGTGGTCAACGGCAACAACGGCGTGGGCATCGGCAATGGCGCCATCGTGCAGCAGAGCGCACCGGGCGGCATTGCGGTCGGCCAGGGCGCGACATCGCACCTGGCCGATTCGATCGCCATGGGCACGGGCGCTTCGGCGGCCGGCGTGCAGGGCGTGGCGATGGGCGCGGGCAGCAGCGTGACGCAGGCCGGCGGCGTGGCACTGGGCGCAGGCTCCGTGGCCTCGACGGGCGCGGGCGTGGCCGGCTATGTGCCGCCCACCGCCACCGACGCGCAACGCATCGCCATCGGCGCGACCACCAGCACGCTGGCGGCCGTCTCGGTGGGCAATGCCGCCAGCGGCCAGTTCCGCCAGATCACCGGCGTGGCCGCGGGCACGGCCGACAGCGATGCGGTCAATGTCTCGCAGCTGCGCGGCGTGCAGGGCCAGGTGGCGGTGATCGACCAGTCGACGGTCAAGTACGACAGCAACGCGGACGGCTCGGTCAACTACAACAGCGTGACCATGGGCGGCGGCACTGCCACCGGCCCGGTCACGGTGCACAACGTGGCGCCGGGGGTGGCGGGCACCGATGCCGTCAACGTCAACCAGCTCAATGCGGTCAACGGCAACCTGAACAACCGCATCAATGCGGTCAACGACCGCATCGACGGCGTCGAGAAGAACGCCTATGCGGGTGTGGCCGCAGCCATGGCGCTGCAGATGCCCGGGAGCTACGTGCCGGGCAAGACGGTCATGCGTATCGGCGCGGGTTCCTTCAAGGGCCAGGGCGCGGTGGGCATCAGTTTCCGGCGCACCTCCGAAAACAACGCCTGGAGCATCACCGGCGGCGTGGCCACCAGCCGTGCCGGGGTGGGCGCCACCGTCGGCGCGGAATGGGTTTTCAACTGAACGCGATACGGACGGACTCACCATGAACAAGCTATTTCAAGCCAGCACTTCTTTCACCGTTCGCGCCACGCCGCTCGCTGCACTCTGCCTTGCCGCGCTGGTGGCCGCCGGCTGCGCCAGCCCAAGCTACACCATCACGCCGGAGATGCAGGCCAGGGCCGCGTCGGAGAACCCGGCACCGCCGAAGGACGACGACTTCCCCCCGCTGGACTCGGCCAAATGGCAGCAGGGCGCCTTCCCGAGCCTCGAGGCCCTGCGCGCCATGCACACCGGCCTGGGCAAGGACCAGGTGCGCGGGCTGCTGGGCTTCCCGCACTTCCGCGAAGGACTGGGTGGCGTGCGCGAATGGAACTACATCTTCCACTTCCGCACGGGTGCCGGCCCGGCGTACATCACCTGCCAGTACATGGTTCGCTTCAACGCAGACGTGCTGACCCACGGCATGTATTGGAAGGGACCGGGCTGCGCGGACCTGCTCAAGCCGCCGCCTGCGGCGTCGAGGCCCGCCGCGACCGTCCAGCCGGCACTTGCGCCTGCGAAGACGACACTCGGCGCCGACGGCCTGTTCCGCTTCGACGGCCGCTCATTGGCCGACCTGCTGCCTGAAGGGCGGCGCAAACTGGACGCCCTGGCAAGCGACATCAAGGGCAGCAACCTCCGGTCGGTGAGCGCGATCAGGGTGACGGGCCATACCGACCGGCTCGGCAGCAGTTCCTACAACCAGGCGCTCTCGCTGGCGCGCGCCAATACCGTCCGCGACTACCTGGTGCAGGCCGGCGTGCCGGCGCACGCCATGCAGGTGCAAGGCAAGGGCGAATCGGAGCCGAAGGTGCAATGCGCACAGACCCGGCGAGCGGAACTGATCGACTGCCTCGCGCCGAATCGCCGCGTCGAGATCGAGGTCTTCGCGGAGCGGTGAACGGCTCGCGGGATTCCGGCGCCGGCCGCCCCTTGCGGGGCTGGACGGCGAGCGAGATCCGCCGAAGCCGGTCCCGGGTCAGGAGCCGATGACCTGGAGGTCGCCGCTCGCGCCCAGCAGCTGGCGCACTTGCTGCGCCAGCGAGCCGAATATCCGCCCTGCCAGGCTGGGCTCCTCGCGGCCGAAGACGATGCGATCGCAGCCGAAGTCGCGGGCTGCCGCAACGATGGCCTCGGCGCTGCGTCCGATCACCACGGTGGCGGTGCAGGACACGCCTGCCATCACGAGCAGGTCCTGCGCGAACTCCAGTTCTTCGGCGCCTGCGCTTTGCTGCAGCGCCTGCAGCTCGTGCGCGTCGAAGAACATCGCAACGTGGCCGGAGACCACGGGCTGCACCCGCAGCAGCCGAACCGCCACCTGCTCCTGCCGGCAAATGCGCACGACCTGCTCGATGGCCGAGCGCGCCCGAGCGGGTTGCGTCGGGTCGATGGGCACCAGAATGCGTCGCCTCACGCCGGCACCTTCAGGCGGACTGGTTGGCGGGTTCCGGCTGTTGCCGGCTGGTCAGCCACTTGCCGATCACCACCACGGAGACGGCGCCGAGGGCGGGAACCACGTTGTGCAATGCATGCTGGTTGGCGGCCCAGCCGGCGATGGCCGGATCCGTCATCGCCATTTCGCCGGCCACCCAACCGAGCAGGCCGGCCCCCAGGGTGATGATGATCGGGAAACGGTCCATCAGCTTCAGGATCAGGGTGCTGCCGAAGATGATCAGGGGAATGCTGATCACGAGGCCGAACACCAGCAGCGGAACGTTGCCCTTGGCGGCGGCCGCGACGCCGACGACGTTGTCCAGGCTCATGACCAGGTCGGCGACCACGATGGTCTTGATGGCCGCAGCCAGGCTGGAGTGGCCGTCCAGGTTCTCCTCGCCGTCGTCGCCCTTGAGCAGGCCGATGCCGATCCAGAACAGCAGCGCGGCGCCCACCAGCTTGAGGTACGGCAGCGTCAGCAGGTAGACGGCAAAGAACGTCAGGACCACGCGCAGCACGATGGCGCCGAGGCTACCGAACAGGATCGCCTTCTTCTGCTGCGCGGGCGGCAGCGAGCGGGAAGCCATCGCGATGACGACGGCGTTGTCGCCGCTCAGGACGATGTTGATCAGGATGATCTGCGACAGGGCAATCCAGAAATCCGGACTGGTCAAAAACGACATGGTGTCTCCTCGAAGTGGAAGCGGAACCACGGCGGTTCCGTCGCGTTCAAGGCTACGGGCCTGTGCTGTCACCTTTCTGCCGGTACGCTGTCAGTTACTTGTCTGCCAGCTGTCAGCCAGCTTACAGCCAGCCGTTGCGGCACCTGCTCGCAAGTGGCCCGGCTCAGGCGGCCTGCAACGGAAAGAAGACGCTGAAGGTGTTGCCCACGCCGTCGATGTCTTCCTCCAGCGTGATGCGTGCCCCGTGCAGCGTGGCGATCTCGCTGACGATGGCCAGGCCCAGGCCGCTGCCATCCTCCTGCGTGCCGAGAAGGCGGTGAAAGCGCTCGAAGATGCGCGCGCGCTCCTCCACCGGGACGCTGGGTCCGTCGTCGCTGATGGCCAGGCGGCACTGGTCGCTCCCGCTCTGGCTCAGCCGCACGGTCACCCGGCCGCTCGGCTGGCTGTAGCGGATCGCGTTGTCGATCAGGTTGTTGATCAGCTCGCGCAACCGGTCGCGGTCGGCGTTGATCACCAGCGGATGCTCGACCCCTTCGAAGCCGAGGTCGATGTCGCGCTTGATCGCCTGCGGCACCCAGTCCATGCTGACTTCCAGCGCGTAGGCATTCAGGTCGAGCGGCTGCAGTTGCATGGCGTCGAGCGCGCCGGGCTCGTTGCGGGCCAGCGAAAGCAGCTGCCGCACCAGCCGCGAGAGCCGATCGGCGCTGATGTAGAGCTGCGCGAGCGAATGGCGCACCCGCTCCGCGTCGTTCTCCCGCAGCGCCAGCTCGATCTGGGCCTTCAGGCCGCTGACGGGTGTCTTCAGCTGGTGGGCGGCGTCGGCCACGAAGCGGCTCTGGAAGTCGAAGGTTCGCCCCAGGCGCGCCATCAGCTCGTTGACTTCATCCACCAGCGGCCGCACCTCTCCCGGAACGTCGTGGGTGTCGATCGGGCTCAGGTCCAGGTGCGAGCGATCCGACACCGCGCGCCGCAGCCGCTGCAGCGGCTCGAGCCCGCGCGAGACGCCAAACCAGACCACCGCCGTGGCCATCACGATCAGGAGCAGTTGCGGCACCACCACGTTGGCCACCATCTCCCAGGCCAGGCGCGTGCGCTTGTGGAGGGTTTCGGCGACCTGGACCAGGACCTTCGGCGTCGCGGGGTCGGCGCCGACGGGCATCCAGGCCACCAGCATCCGCACCGGCTCGCCGCGCACCGTGTCACGGTAGAAGCGCGGCTTGGCCGGATCTCCGCCGCGCGGCGGCGGCATTTCCGCATCGCCGCCCAGCGTGGTGCCGTCCTCGCCGACCACGCGGTAGAAGAGCAGGTCTTCCGGGTCCAGCAGCAGGATGTTGCTCGCGGCCTCGGAGAGGTCGAGCCGGGGGCGGGTGCCGTCGAGCTTCACGTGCAGCACGATCTCGCGTCCGATCTCGTACAGCGCACGGTCGTAGGCGAGGTGGGAAAAGCGCAGCGAGTTCCAGTAGGCCGCGGCCGTGTCCAGCACCAGCAGGACGACGAGCGGTCCGAGCAACCAGGCCAGCAGCTTGCGCCTGAGCCTCGGTTCAGGTTTCCGCATCGCTGCGGTCCATCAGATAGCCCATGCCGCGCACGGTGCGGATCTCGCATCCGAGCGGTTCCAGCTTCTTGCGCAGCCGGTAGACGTTGACCTCGATCGCGTTCTCGCCGACCTCGTCGCCCCACCCGTAGAGATGGTTGACCATCTGCTCCTTGCCCACCACACGCCCCTCGCGCATCATCAGCAGTTCCAGCACGGCGAGCTCGCGCGGCGACAGATCCAGCGGCTTCTTGTCGTAGAACACGCGGCGGCCCACCGTGTCGAAGCGCAGCAGGCCGTGTTCGAGAAAAGGCGTGGAGTTGGTACTGCGGCGCAGCAGCGCCCGCACGCGCGCTTCCAGTTCCGGCAGGTCGAACGGCTTGGCCAGGTAGTCGTCGGCGCCCAGGTCGAGCCCGCGCACGCGGTCCTGGAGGGTGTCGAAGGCCGTCAGCATCAGCACCGGCATCGTGGACTTGCGCGCGCGCAGCCGCCGCAGCACGTCGAGTCCGCTCAGCTTCGGCAGGCCGATGTCGAGGATCGCCAGGTCGTAGATGCCGAGCGCGAGCGCATGGTCGGCCTCTTCGCCGGTGGAGACGATGTCGACGGCGTGGGCGGACTGCACCAGCGCCCGCGAGAGCGCGTCCGCCAGCACCTTGTCATCCTCTACAAGCAATATCCGCATGGGTCCGCCTCACGTATGCAGCCGAGCATGCTAACCGCAACGCCCCGAGGGGAATGAATGGCGATCCGGTGCGGGGACTTCGCCGCGCCGAACAAACAGACAACGCAGTGTTCAATCGTGCAAGCCAGGCCGGCCGGTGATGCGTAGGCTCGTCTGCGGCCTCCAGACCCTTTCACTCCCTTGCACATGACACCTGAATCAGACCCATCCGACGCGCCCTCTCCCCTCCCTTCCCGGCGGCAACTGCTCGTCACCGGGGCGAGCATGGTCGCCGCCGCGGGCATGCCGTTCGCGGCAAGCGCCGCCGACGCACCTTCCAGAGGCGCCTACGCCACACATCCGATACCCACCCAGAAAGGAACGAAATCCATGAGCACCATCACGACCAAGGACGGCACCCAGATCTACTACAAGGACTGGGGCAGCGGACAACCCGTTGTCTTCTCCCACGGCTGGCCGCTGAGCGCGGACGACTGGGACGGCCAGATGCTGTTCTTCCTGCGCCAGGGCTACCGCGTGATTGCGCACGACCGCCGCGGGCACGGACGCTCGAGCCAGGGCTCGACCGGCCACGACATGGACCACTACGCCGACGACCTGGCGGCGCTGACCGAGGCGCTCGACCTGCGCAAGGCCATCCACGTCGGCCATTCCACCGGCGGCGGCGAGGTGGCGCGCTACATCAGCCGGCATGGCAGCAAGCGGGTCGCCAAGGCCGTGCTGATCAGCTCGGTGCCACCGCTGATGGTCAAGACCGCGGCCAATCCCGACGGCGTGCCCATCGAGGTGCTGGACGGCATCCGCGCCGCGGTCGCCAGCAACCGGCCGCAGTTCTTCAGGGACTTCACGCTGCCGTTCTATGGCTTCAACCGTCCCGGCGCGAAAGTCTCGGAAGGCATCCGCGAGCACTGGTGGCAGCAGGGCATGATGGGCTCCGTCCAGGCGCACTACGAGGGCATCAAGGCATTCTCGGAGACGGACTTCACCGAGGACCTGAAGAAGATGGACGTGCCGACGCTGGTGATGCACGGCGACGACGACCAGGTCGTGCCGATCGGGATCTCGAGCCAGCTGACTGCGAAGATCGTCAAGAACGCCACCTTGAAGGTCTACCCCGGGTTGCCGCACGGCATGTGCGCGACCCACGCCGACCTCATCAACCCCGACCTGCTCGCGTTCTTCAAGCGCTGAGGCCGCGAATCGGCCCGCGGGAGGCGCGCAAGGCCTCCCGCCTTCGCACCGACTGGGCGCAAAATATTCAAGAAAGCGTTCAAACCTTCTATCGCCCATCGCTACGAAAACCGCCAATAGGCGTTCGCCCACTCCCGTTCCGATCCGCCAGCCCATGCACGTCGAAAGCGACCATTACGCACACCGCAGAAAGATGCCCCCGCCGGCCCAGGAAGCGTCTTCGTCGCAGTGCCTCGATCCCGCCCCGAAAGACACCCTGGGGTGCATGTCCAGCCACCTTCGACGGGATCAAGGCCTCTGCGCGAACGGGATCGCGATCCATCGCAAGACGATGGATCAGCACCAGCTCCACCACGTCGAGACGGAGGCCAGCGCGCGCGGCGTGCTGCTTGGCATCTCGATGCGCGACGGCCATAGCCGGCGCATTCTCGATGGGCAACACGCCTCGTGCCACGACTTCGACAAGGGCTCGATCTATATTCGCAGCTTCTCGGACCGCTATCGCGCGGACATCCAACGTCCCTTCGATTTCGTGCTGCTCGAGATATCGCAGACAAGCCTCGACCGGGCCATCGAGGAAAAGCAGGGCAAGCGCGTCGGCGGCCTCGCCTGCGTGGCGGGCGTCCGGGACGAGGTGCTGCTCAACCTTGCGGGTGCACTGACGCCGGCCCTGGCGCATCCGGCCGACGCGAGCCTGCTGTTCATCGAACAGCTGAGCGTCGCCATGACGAGCTATCTCGTCGAAACCTACGGCGGCGCCGCGACGACGGCGCCCAGGACCCACCGGATCCTCTCGCGCTCGCACGAGGCACGCGCGAAGGAGATGCTGCGCCACAAGATCGACGGCAGCATCTCGGTCACCGAGATCGCCGATGCGTGCGGGCTTTCGCGCAGCTATTTCATTCACGCCTTCCGCGAGACCACCGGGTACACGCCCCATCAATGGCTGATCGCGCAGCGGCTGGAGCACGCGCGCACGCTTCTCGCGGACTTCGACATGCCGCTGGCAGACGTTGCCGCGGCTTGCGGTTTTTCCGATCAGAGCCACTTCACTCGCGTTTTTTCTCAACACTCCGGCGCCCCGCCTGGCATCTGGCGGCGCAGGATGCGGGTTGGGAACTAGCCAGCGCGGCGATCCCGCCATCACCCCCCCATTCCTCAAGGCTGCACTGCATGAACGCATCACCCCCCTCCGGTCCGCTGCTCGCACCCGACCCGACCATCGACCACATCCTCGGCCCGCCCTCGGCCGCGGTGACCGTCGTCGAATTCGGTGATTTCGAGTGTCCCTCCTGCCGCCAGGCACACCCGGCCGTGCAGTTCATGCTGCAGCACTTCGGGCAGCGCGTGCGCTTCGTCTTCAGGCACTTTCCGCTGCGCGAAGTCCATGCGCACGCCGAACTGGCCGCCGAGGCGGCCGAAGCGGCGGGCGCGCAGGGCCGGTTCTGGCCGTACTTCGACCTGCTCTTCAACCACCAGAACCAGCTCGACCCGGGCCATCTGGGCGGCTATGCAGCGCAGCTGGGCCTGGACATGCCGCGCTTCGAGAACGAACTGAAGGACGGCGTCTACCGTCAGCGCGTGCAGGAACAGATCGAGATCGGAAACCGCCTGCGCGTGCGGGGCACGCCCACCTTCTACGTGAACGGAAGCTTCACGGACGTGTCCTTCGGGCTGCAGCAGCTGCGGGACACCATCGGGCGCTTGCTCGATGGCGCCTCGCCCGGGTAGCTAGAGGCCGAGCCGGCCTGCAACGCCCTCGCCCAGCGAGCCGTCGACGAGCCGGAAGTGCGCAATCTGGCGCCGTTGAATGGCCTCGGGCACCCCGTCCATCGACCGCGCGATGTTCTCGAACAGCCGCTGTCTCTGGCCATCGTCCATGCTCCGGTACAAGACCGCCGCCTGCGCGTGGTCGCCCAGTCCCTGGCGGTCGTCGAAGCGCATGGCGTCGCCGTCCAGGGGCAGCGGCGGCTCGGCAAGCGTGCGGTCGGGACGCGGTCCTCCGAACGAGTTCGGCTCGTAGTAGGCGTCGGTCCGGGCCGGGACGTCGAGGCGCATCGCGCCGTCCGCGTGGTAGGTGTGCACCGGCGACTTCGGCCGGTTCACCGGCAGGGCCTCGTGGTGCGTGCCGACGCGGTAGCGCTGCGCGTCGGCGTAGGCCAGCAGCCGTCCCTGCAGCAGCTTGTCGGGCGAGAAGCAGATGCCGGGCACGATGTTGGCCGGATTGAAGGTGGCTTGCTCCACCTGGGCGAAGTAGTTGTCGGGATTGGCGTCGAGTTCGAGGACACCGACCTCGACGAGCGGAAACGCCTGCTGCGGCCAGACCTTGGTCGCGTCGAAGGGGTTGAACGGCAACTGCGCCGCCTGCGCCTCGCTCATCACCTGGATCTGCAGCGACCAGCGCGGGAGCTCGCCGCGCTCGATCGCATCGAACAGGTCGCGCTGCGCGCTTTCGCGGTCGTCGGCGATCACCTCGCGGGCCTGGGCGCCCGACAGGCATCGGATGCCCTGCTGCGTCCGGAGATGGAACTTGACCCACACCCGTTCGTTGGCGGCATTGACCAGCCCGAACGCATGCGCACCATAGCCATGCATGTGCCGAAAGCCCGCCGGCAGGCCGCGGTCGGAGAACAGCATCACGATCTGGTGCAGGCTCTCGGGCGACAGCGACCAGAAGTCCCAGATCGCCGTGGGCGAACGCAGGTGGCTCACCGGGTGCCGCTTCAGGGCCCGCACCAGGTCGGGAAATTTCTGCGGATCGCGGATGCAGGCGACCGGCAGGTGGCTGCCGACCAGGTCCCAATTGCCTTCCTCGGTGTATGCCTTGAGGGCGAAGCCGCGCAGGTCGCGCTCCGCGTCGGCGCAGCCCTGCTCGCCCGTCAGCCCCGAGAACCGGACCAGCACCGGCGTGCATTGCCCCGGCTGGAGCACCCGCGCGCGCGTGTGGCGCGAGATGTCGCCCGTGATTCGCAGCGTGCCGAAGGCGGCCGCGCCCTTGGCATGCAGCACCCGCTCCGGGATGCGTTCGCGCGCCAGGTAGGCCAGCTTCTCGCTCATCTGGTAGTCCTGCCGCAGGATCGGTCCGCGCGGGCCCGCGGTGATCGAGTTCTGGCTGTCCGCGACGGGCGCGCCGCTCGTCGTGGTCAAGGTGGGTGGCCTTCGGTGGGGCTGTGTCATGGGAATTCCGGGTGCGGGATGTCTCGACGGATGTGTACCGCGCCGATTCGCGCATGTCTTGAACAAGAGTCGCCCGCCTTGAACGCCGGATGCGCACGAATGTGCAAAGCAGCTGCCAAGCCGACAAGACGGCGGGCGCAGGATCGCGCACCATGGGCAGGCATTCCTACCCTCCTCCTCCCCACGTGAAGGTCACCCCATGAAACCCTCTCTCCCCTTGCTCATGAGCCTCAACGGCGGTTTCGTGGACACCGCCGGCTTCCTGGCGCTGCAGGGACTTTTCACGGCCCATGTCACGGGCAACTTCGTGACCATCGGCGCGGCGCTGGTGCACGGCACCTCGGGCACCCTGACCAAATTGGTCGCGTTGCCCGTGTTCTGCGTCGTGGTGATCCTCGCGCGATGGCTCGGCCACGGGCTGCCCGCCTTCGGCCTGCCTGTGCTGCGGACGATGCTGGTGCTCAAGACGCTGCTCCTGGTGGCCGGCGCGGCCTTCGCCATCCGGTTCGGGCCCTTCAAGGACAGCGACAGCGGCCTTGCGATGCTCACGGGCATGGCGTTGGTGTCGGCCATGGCCATCCAGAATGCCGTGCACCGGCTGCATCTGAGCAGCGCACCGCCGACGACACTCATGACCGGCACGACCACGCAGGTGATGATCGACATCGCCGATCTGTTGCGCGGCCTGCCGCCGGAAGATGCCGCGGTTGCACGTACCCGGTTGCGGCGCATGGCGGGCAGCGTTGCCGTGTTTGCCGCCGGTTGCGCCGCCGCCGCGCTCCTCTACAACCAGGTGAACGTCTGGTGCTTCGTGGTGCCACCGGTGCTGGCCGCCTGCGCCGTGCTGCTTCAGCGCAGCACCCACGAAGGCGAAGCGGCCGACCCGGCCCCTCCTCACCGCTGAAGGCGCGGACCGGTCACTTGTAGAGCCATCGGGCCATCAGCCGCGTGTACCTCGGCATGACGAGGTACACCATGAGCCCGACGATCGCCGCCGAGGCGATCAGGTGCTCGACCCCATAGGCGGACAGCAACGGCACGGGCCCCAGCAGCCTGTGCAGCACCGCCGGAACCAGCATGGTCAGCGGATAGATGACCGACAGCGTCAGCAGGAACTGCTTGTAGCGCTTGGCGGGCGGCTGCCCCGCCGGCGGCCGAAACCAGAACTCGAGGCCGCTGCGCGTTTCCACGGTCTCGTCGGCGTCGAGGAACGGAGCGCCCTCTTCGACCAGTTCCCGGCGCGCGCCGGAGTCGAACCAGTCCTGCGCATGCGCGAGCGAGTCGAACCGGATGGTGATGGTGTACTGGCGCGCCCCTGCAGCCGGATGGATGACATTGACGCCGCGGTGCCCGGGAAACCGGGCGGCGATCGGAATCACCTTCTTCAGCCATTGCTCGTAGGCGGCCACGGCGCCCGGCTTGACGGTCTGCCGGATGACGGCGGTCACAGTGTCGGACCGGGGCAGTTCGCGCCCGGCAATCTCGTCCAGCGTGGCGCTGCGCAGTTCCGGGCGCCGGTCGTCGGTGGCCATGCGCTGTCTGCCTCAGAGACCGAGCAGGGTGCGGCCTTCGTCGGCCAGCAGGTCGTGCGTCTCGGGGTGCGTGCGCATGTAGGCGGCGAACACCGGGCACTGCGGCACGACGCGCAGGCCACGCTCGCGCGCGGAGGCCAGGCCCGCGAGCACCAGTTGCCTGGCGACGCCCTGGCCTTGCAGCGCCTCGGGCACCAGGGTGTGGACGAAAGTGATGACGTCGCCCGCCAGGGTGTAGATCGCGACCGCGCGTTCGCCTTGCGATGCGAACTCGAAACGGTGCTTCGACGGGTTGTCTTGAACGGAGGGGGAAGGAGGCGTGGTCATGAAGATGTTTTTTCAAGTGGGCCGAGGAGGCCTCAATGCATACGGCGCGGACGCCGCGCAGCCTGGGCTGGGGCCGCGCCCGCCATGGCATGGTTCCCGAAGCGATGGACCAGGTGGGCACAGATCGCGATCGCCAGGTGCTCGCTCACCGCCGGGCTTGCGCGTTGCGGCCCCTCGATCAGGGCCAGCACCGCCGCGCCCAGGCTCCCCATGACCGGATCGACCAGCCCCGGGGTGCAGGCAATGCCGCTCACGCGCGCCAGGCCCGCCGCATCGGTCACGGCGTCCACCAGCGCGCGCGGCACGTAGAAATGAAGGGCGTCCAGCGGACTGCCCAGGTAGCTCGCCACCTCGTCGCGCAGGTCGACGATGCTTATCGCACCCGGCATGTAGCCGCGCACCACCGAAGGCCGGCCCCGCATCCAGAGCTCGTGGTGACCCACGCCGACCAGGTGCAGCGTCACGACGAACGCGTCCTCGGGCGGGATCTCCTGCTTCATGCCCAGTTGGTCGGGCGGGCAGGTGATGCGCGTGGCGACGAACGGCGCCTTCAGCGCCGGCAGCATGACGAGGGCGGGCACGGAAGGCAACTCGAAGTACCGCCCCAGGAGGTCGCCGTAGGCGCCTTGCATGCCCGTTGTCCGGCGAACGCTCAGGCCTGGATGAACGCCAGCAGATCGGCGTTCACCTGGTCCTTGTGGGTGGTGCAGGTGGCGTGCGGCGCGCCGGCGTAGACCTTGAGCTGGCTGCCCTTGATCATTTCGGCCGCGAGCTTGGCGGTGGCCTCGATGGGCACGACCTGGTCGTCGTCGCCGTGGATCACGAGCGTGGGCACGTCGATCCTGGCCATGTCGGGGCGGAAATCGGTTTCCGAGAACGCGGTCACGCAGTCGATGGTGGCCTTGACCGACGCCTGCAGCGCGATCTGCAGCGTCTGCTTGAAGACACCCTGCGACACCTTGGCGCCGGGGCGGTTGGTGCCGTAGAAGAGCGTGCTGAAGTCGTCGATGAACTGCGGACGATCGGCGGCCAGCCCGGCGCGGATGCCGGCGAACACCGACGCGTCGGGTCCCACCGGGTGGTCGGCCGTCTTCATGAACAGCGGCGTCACGGCGCTGATGAGCGCGAGCTTGGCCACGCGCGCGCTGCCCTTGCGCGCGATGTAGCGCGTCACGTCGCCGCCGCCCATCGAGAAGCCCGCGAGGACCACGTCCTTCAGGTCGAGCTTCTCGATCAGCTCGGCGATGTCGTCGGCGAAGGTGTCGTAGTCATAGCCCGTCCACGGCTGGCTCGAGCGGCCGAAGCCGCGGCGGTCGAACGCGATCGCGCGGTAGCCGCGTTCCGCGAAGAACAGCATCTGGGCGTCCCACATGTCGGCGCTGAGCGGCCAGCCGTGGCTGAAGAGAATGGGCTGGCCCGAGCCCCAGTCCTTGTAGTAGAGCTCGGTGCCGTCGCGCAGTGTGAGTGTGGTCATGGTTTTTTTCAGTGGAATGAAGGGAAGGGATGCAGAAAGCGGGCGTTCTCGGTTCTCAGCTCTGGCGCACCGATTCGAAAAGGAACCACGTGCGCTGCTCGGCCTCGTCGATCCAGTTCTCCAGCACGCTGGCGGTGGCCACGTCGCCGTATTCGTCGCACACCCCGTGCGTGGCACGCATGAAGCCGGCGAGGCGCTGGTTGTCCTCCCGGAGCTCGGCCAGCATGCCGATGGGGGTCACGAAGTCGGCGTCGTTGTCCGACAGGCGCTGCAGGCGCGCGGCATGTCCGGTCGAGCGCAGCGTGGTGCCGCCGACCTTGCGCACGCGCTCGGCAATGGGGTCGATCGTGGCGAAGATCTGGTCGGCCTGTTCGTCGAGCAGCAGGTGGTAGTCGCGGAACGAGGGGCCCGACATGTGCCAGTGGAAGTTCTTCGTCTTGAAGTAGAGCGCGAACACATCGGCCAGCAGCACGTTGAGCGACGCGGAAATGTCGCGCGTGGCGTCGGCGCCGAGGTCGCTCGGGGTGTGCAGCGGCGCCTGGCGCCGTGCCTTGGTGTTCTTGGCAGCCTTGGCTGTCTTCGGGTTGGCCATGTTTTTCCTTGAAGTTGGGCTGGCAGGCATTGGAGAAAGTCAGATGGAAAGGAAGTGATGCACCACGGGCTTTTCGGGCCCGATGTGGAAGCGCACGGCTTCGTTCTGCAGGTCGGCATCGGCATGCGACACGCGGTGGTGCTGGCGCAAATGCTCGGCCCACGACTCGACGAGGAACCACTCCATCACGCGCTCGGGATCGCCCGTGTGTTCGGTCACGCCCCAGGCGTAGGCGCCGTCGCGGCGGCGCTCCAGCGACAGCCGCTTCATCACATCGAGAAACGCCGGGCGGTCTTCCTTGCGGATGCGGTACTCGACCTGCACCATCACCGGGCCGCGGTCGTGCGCGATGGGCTCGGCCACCAGCGGCTCGGGCCAATGGTTCGAGGCCTGCAGGTCCGACTCGCCCGCGGGCAGGCGCGCGCGATGGAACAGCAAGGCCACGATCACCAGGCCGACGGCACCCGCCGCCAGCGTGTACGGCACGCCGATCTCCTGCGCGACCACGCCCCAGCCCAGGCTGCCGGCCGCCATCGCGCCGTTGAACACGGTGAGGTACACCGCCAGCCCACGGCCGCGCACCCAGTTCGGCAGGATGGCCTGCGCCACGCCGTTGAGCGTGGTCAGCGCAATGATCCAGCCCAGGCCCAGCAGCAACAGCAGCAGCACGGTCAGCCACTTGGGCGGCGCGAACACCAGCGCGGCCATCACCGCGGCGGTGATGGCCGAGGCCAGCAGCACGAGCCCGTCTGCGTCCAGGCGTGCGCGCAGCCGCGGCATGACCAGCGCACCGACGATGGCCCCCGCCCCCACCGCGCCCAGCAGGACGCCGTAGAAGCCGGCCGTGCCGCCGAGCATCTGGCGCGCCACCAGCGGCAGCAACGCCCACACCGAGCTGGCGAACAAGAAGAACACGGCCGCGCGCAGCAGCACGCGGTGCAGCTCCTTGCTGGCACGCGTATAACGCAGGCCGGCACGGAAGGCACCCAGGAAGTTCTCCGACAGGCCGCTGTCCACCGCGATCGGGCGCTTCCACCAGATCAGCGCGGCAATGACGAACGCATAGCTGAGCACGTCGGCGCCGTAGGTCACGGCCGCGCCGAAACTGGCAAGGATCAGCCCGCCCGCGGCCGGCCCGATGGAGCGCGCGATGTTGATGCCCAGCGAGTTCAGCGCCACCGCGCTCTTCAGGTCGGACCGCGGCACCAGCTCGGGCACGATCGATTGCCAGGTCGGCCCCATCAGCGCCGCCCCGATGCCGCCGACGAAGGTCAGCGCGATCAGGTATTGCACGGTCAGCGCGCCGGTGTGCGAGAGCACCAGCAGCGTGCCGCTCACGGCCGCCAGCACCAGCTGCACGAAGATCAGGAAGCGCCGCCGGTCGAGGATGTCGGAGAGCACCCCCGCCGGAATCGCCAGCAGGAAGACCGGCAGCGTGGCCGCCGTCTGGATCAGCGCCACCGCCGCCGGGCTCGCCGACAGGTCGGTCACCAGCCACGAGCTCGCCACGTCGCGCATGAAGCTGCCGATGTTGCCGAGCACGGTGGCGGCCCACAGCACGGCGAAGACCGGCTGGCGCAGCGGCGCGAAGGCGCTGGACTGGGGCGCCTGCGCAATTGCGCCGTGCGAAGGTTCAGCCATGGGTGCGCTCCCGCAGGTCATGCCAGGCGACCAGCAGGAAGCCACCGACCAGGCCCAGGTGTTCGAAGAAGGAGTTGGCCGCCATGAAGCGCGCAGGTCCGGGCGGCATCTCCCAGAAGCGCAGCGCGACGAAGGTCGCCATCAGCGTGAAGCCCGCGAGCGCCAGCGCGCCGAGCCAGCGCAGCCGGCCCGTGAGGATCAGTGCCGCCGCGCCCAGTTCGAGCACGATGACCGCGATCGCCAGCGGGGCCGCGGGCGACAGACCGAAGTGGTTCATCTCGGCGATCGCCGAGGGGAAGTCCATCGCCTTGTTCAGGCCGCCCTGCAGGTACGCCGCGCACAGCAGCAACAAGGCGATCCATCGCACGGCAGAAGAGGTGGCCCAGCGCATCATGGTTCTCACACCGCCCAGCAAGCGCAGCCCAGCGCGCCCCAGAAGCTCTTGAGATCGGCAATGGGCAGCTTGCTGCTCCAGGCCGTGGCGTGCTGGTGGCCATGCACGTTGCAGTCGTTGGCGCAGGCGCAGTCCGCCGCCATGCGGCGCAGCGTCTGCTGCAGCGGGCGGCCTTCCTTGTCGCCCCAGCCGGCATAGCCGCCGAAGCTGCGCACCGGCGACCAGTCGGGCATTGCGGGCGGCGGCGCGCCGTCGTCGTGCGCCTTGAACGGCCCGGCCGCATACACCACCTTGCCGCCGACCATCGTCAGCAGCGCCGTGGTGTCGGCGATTTCCGATTCGGGGCAGGCGAAGAAGTCGCGGTCGGGCACCACCAGGTCGGCGAGCTGGCCGGCCTGGATGCGGCCCTTCTTGCCCTCCTCGTTGGAGAACCAGGTCACGTTCTCGGTCCACATGCGCAATGCGCCCTCGCGGTCGAGGCAGTTGCGCTGCGGATAGAGCTGCATGCCGCCCACCGTCTTGCCGGTGACCAGCCACGACAGCGACACCCACGGGTTGTACGAGGCGACACGGGTCGCATCGGTGCCCGCGGACACCTTCACGCCCTTTTCGAGCATGCGCTTGACCGGTGGCGTGGCCTCGGCCGCGCCGGCGCCGTAGCGCTCGACGAAATACTCGCCCTGGTAGGCCATGCGGTGCTGCACCGCGATGCCGCCACCCAGCGCGGCGATGCGGTCGATCGACTTCTCGGAGATGGTCTCGCAATGGTCGAAGAACCAGTTCAGGCCCGCCAGCGGCGTGTCGCGGTTCACCTTCTCGAACACGTCGAGCGAGCGGCTGATGGTCTCGTCGTAGGTGGCATGCAGGCGCCACGGCCACTTGTTCTGCACCAGCACGCGCACCACCTCTTCCAGCTCGCCTTCCATCTCGGGCGCCATGTCGGGGCGCGGTTGGCGGAAGTCTTCGAAGTCGGCGGCAGAGAACACCAGCATCTCGCCGGCGCCGTTGTGGCGGAAGTAGTCGTCGCCCTGCTTGTACTTCGACGTGGCGGTCCAGTTGAGGAAGTCCTGCTTCTCCTGCTTGGGCTTTTGCGTGAAGAGGTTGTAGGCGAGGCGGATGGTGAGCTGGCCGGCGTCGGCCAGCTGCTGGATCACCTGGTAGTCCTCCGGGAAGTTCTGGAAGCCGCCGCCCGCGTCGATCGCGCCGGTGACGCCGAGGCGGTTGAGTTCGCGCATGAAGTGGCGCGTCGAATTGAGCTGGTACTCGAAAGGCAGCTTGGGGCCCTTGGCCAGCGTGGCGTAGAGGATCGACGCATTCGGCTTGGCCAGCAGCAGGCCGGTCGGGTTGCCGGCCGCGTCGCGCACGATCTCGCCGCCGGGCGGTGCGGGCGTGTCCTTGGTGTAGCCCACGGCGCGCAGGGCCGCGCCGTTGAGCAGCGCGCGGTCGTACAGATGCAGGAGGAACACCGGCGTGTCGGGCGCCACGGCGTTCAGCTCGGCGATGGTCGGCAGGCGCTTTTCGGCGAACTGGTGCTCGGTGAAGCCGCCCACCACGCGCACCCACTGCGGCGCGGGCGTGACGGCCACCTGGCGCTTGAGCATCGCCATCGCGTCGGCCAGGCTGCGCACGCCGTCCCAGCGCAGCTCCATGTTGAAGTTGAGGCCGCCGCGAATGATGTGCAGGTGGTTGTCGATCAGGCCCGGCAGCACGCGCCTGCCCTGCAGGTCGATCACGCGGGTCTGGCTGCCGGCCAGTGGCAGGATGTCTTGCGCGCGGCCCACGCCGGCGAAGCGGCCGTCCTGGATGGCCACGGCATCGGCCGTGGGGTTGGCGCGGTCCAGCGTGGTGAAGCGGCCGTTGTGCAGGATCAGGTCGGGGGCGGTGGTGCCTGGCATGTCGGGTTTCCTTTGAACGTTGGGTTGGGCCATTGCCGTACCGGCCAGTGCGGCGCCGAGCGTGCCGAGGCACAGCCGGCGGCGTTGTTCGTCGAATGAATCGCTCATGTGTCTTGCCCGGGTTTGGCGGCCGTGCCGGCCTTGGCGCATTGCGGCAGCTCGCCGAACACGTGCGGCTTCACCTGATGCTGCAGCCACGAGGTGGCCACGGCATCGGGTTGGACCCAGCTTTTGACGAGCGGCGGAATCTGCTCACCGAGCAGGATCCCGAGAAGCCCCACCAGGGCGATGACCGGCGGCGCCGGCGAGCGCACCTGGAACAGTGCGTAGATCACGCCGACCAGCAGGCCGAGCGCAAGCGACAGGACGTAGGGCTTCATCTCGTTCACCCCTGCATTCAGCCTTCGTGCGCGCCGAACATGGTCTTGGCGTAGGTCACGCCCAGGCCGTAGGCGCCGCCCACCTTCTTCGCGATGCCGGTGGTCAGCTCGTAGGTGTCGCCGCGGGCCCAGTCGCGCTGCAGCTCGAGCAGGTACTGCAGCGAGGTCATCGGCTGCGCGCCGGCCTGCACCATGCGCTCCATCG